>ERZ791915.21-NODE-21-length-244221-cov-32.546264_pt1 | contig 244221 bp, 182 predicted proteins | sample MGYA00510139_ERZ791915 | MGnify/ENA primary metagenome ERZ791915 (study PRJEB30046, sample SAMN00792117) | human gut metagenome | study: EMG produced TPA metagenomics assembly of the A metagenome-wide association study of gut microbiota in type 2... | reverse complement strand
AAAAGTAAGAACTTTCCATCTTACCTCCAAATTTTTTTAGCCTTTTTTTATATACCTACAATAAATATTTCTATAACTGCCTGCAAATAACTCTATTATATACAAAAATTTTTTTGAATAAAAAGCTACGTGATGTGGGATGTTGAGCTTTCTTTCATTTTAAAATAACTTCTAGCCTATTCGCTGACTCTGTTTAGAAACATTATAATTACATGACATGTAAAACAAAAGAAAAAGTCAAAAAGAAACTCTAACAAGTAACAAATAGCTATCCGACAATCAGCAGCAACTCTTTCGAAACATCATCGGCAACATCTTTACCTTTTAACATAGAAACTATACCGATAGCAAATTTCAAAGAATCGGCTGCTCCACGCCCGGTAATAACATTATCTTGAATTTCTATCGGCAGCCCTGTATAAGTAGCACCCTGTAAAAAATTCATGTATGCAGGAAGAGCTGTTGCATTCTTTTCATTTAAAATGCCTAACTCTCCTAATATGGCAGGAGATTCTCCGATAGCTGCAATGTAGCGTCCCTGATTATAATGTTCCAAAATATCCATTTTCAAAGAATCATTCATAAAAAGATCCTTCGTACTACCAATTCCTCCGGGCAAAATAAAAAATTCAGAGTTATCCCATTTTGTTTTAGAATACAGGACATCCGCCATTAACGTAATGCCATGTTCACCAATTACAGCACGCTCCTCTCCCATCGAAACTATTTTTAAATCTATTTTTGCCCGACGTAAAATATCAATAATCGTAACTGCTTCAATTTCCTCAAAACCATTGGAAAGAAATAAATAAGATGTTTTCATATCAATTATATATTATGATTTATACTACACTTAGAACAACCGAAAAGAAATGTTTGTTCTATATAATATTTCCAAGAAATAGAAGATAATTCATTGTAATATATAAAAGATTAAGGACTGATATACCCCTTTTCAATAACAGAAAACATTCTTTTAACAAAAAAAGCCTTATATTTGCTTGGAAATCTTATATTTCTTGCTATTACAAATAGATATTTAATATGAAAAGTTTTTTCAAAACGACATTTGCCTGTGTATTAGGTGTTTTTATTGCCGGGATATTACTATTCTGGCTCTTCATCGGCTCAGTTATAAGTCTCGCAACTTTTCCGACAACTCCGAGTTACACCTCTAAAGAAAACACCATCTTAATATTAAAATTAGAAGGAGAACTTACCGAACGAGCAAAAGATGACCCATTAAATATTTTAAATTCAGGAGAATATATTCCGAAAGCAGGATTAGACGAAATATTAAAAGCTATTCAGATCGCCAAATGGGACAATAATATCACTGGTATTTATTTGGATATTTCAAATTTTACTGGAGGTTATGCCTCTATTGAAGAAATACGTAATGCTCTATCCGATTTCAAAAAAAGTGGAAAATTTATTGTGGCGTATGCCGACATGTACACTCAAAGAGAATATTATTTGGCAACTGCAGCCGACTGGGTGTTCATGAATACTATTGGAATGCTGGATTTTAGAGGATTAAGTACGACTCCCACTTTTTATAAAAATACATTAGATAAAATAGGGGTTGAAATGCAAGTATTTCGCGTAGGGACTTACAAATCTGCCGTAGAGCCTTATATAACTACTCAGATGAGTGAAGCAAATCGAAAACAAACCGCATCATACTTAAACTCGATATGGGAAACTATTATCTCTGACATCGCAGAAGAACGTCAAATAGAGAAACACATACTGAATGATTATGCCGACTCATTAGTTTCATTACAAGAGCCTCAATGGGTACAGAAAACCAAACTTGTGGATTCTTTATTATACCGTCCGGAAGTAGAATCCTTTTTAACGCAGCTTTGCGGTGTCGAAAATATTAATGATATCAATTGGGCATCACCAACAGATATTGTATCTACAGCTAAAAAAATCAAATCAAAAGATCGAATTGCCATAGTATATGCAGTAGGTAGCATAGACGGAATATCTTCGAACGGCATTATATCTGACAAACTGGTACGAACTCTAAAAGAAGTTCAAGACGACGAGTCTGTAAAAGGTGTTGTACTTAGAGTAAATTCTCCCGGAGGAAGTGCTTTCGGATCTGAACAGATCTGGCATGCGGTAGAACAGTTGAAACGAACAAAGCCTGTTGCCGTATCAATGGGTGATTATGCCGCTTCTGGAGGCTATTATCTATCTTGCGGAGCAAATCGTATTTTTGCAAATCCCGCAACACTAACCGGTTCAATAGGGATATTTGGACTCGTACCAAATGCGCAAAAGTTACTTTCAGAGAAAATCGGATTATCATTTGACGAGGTAAAAACAAACAAATACGGAGCTTTCCCTACCATAGAACGCCCTATGACAAATGATGAAAAACAGAAAATGCAAACATACATAAATCGTGGGTATGATCTCTTTATAAAACGTTGTGCCCAAGGACGAAAAATGTCGGTCGATCAAATAAAAAATATTGCAGAAGGACGAGTATGGAGTGGTAAAGATGCTTTAAAAATCGGATTAATAGACGAACTCGGTGATATGCAGAAAGCAACCGAATGGATTGCAAAAAAATGTGACATAACAGATTATGAAGTTATTGAATATCCAAAGAAAAAAAGTTTTTACGAAGAACTGATGAATGAACTTAGAAATGGAGTGTCACAATCTTTTATGCGATTATTTTTGGGTAATGAATATCAGTATAAAAAAATTTTAGACCAAATAAAGCAGATCGACCCGATTCAAGCTCAAATGGAAAATATAGAACTAGAATAACAAATAATACTAAAGCTCATAAAGAATGCTGGAGGAGGAAAATGTAAAGCTATATAAGTGGTTATCTCCGTTTTCCCTCATTTACGGATTAGGAGTAAGATTGAGAAATAAACTTTTCGATTGGGATATTTTACGTAGCAAAAGTTATGATATACCTATCCTATCTGTAGGTAATATCACAGTGGGAGGCACAGGGAAAACGCCCCATATCGAATATTTAATACGATTATTGGCTTCTTCATATCGGATTGCCATTTTGAGCCGAGGGTATAAAAGAAAAACCAGAGGATTTGTTCTAGCAACCCATTCTTCTACAGCCAGAGAAATCGGAGATGAGCCTTTTCAAATAAAACATAAATTTCCGGAAATCGTAGTGGCCGTAGATAGTAACCGTCGAAGAGGTATAGAAAAGCTAATGCGACTTACGCCCGAAATCGATGTCATTTTATTAGATGACGCTTTCCAGCATAGATATGTGGTCCCATCCACATCTATCTTACTATCCGATTTTAATCGGATGATTTATGAAGATAAACTTCTCCCATATGGTAGATTAAGAGAACCGATAGGAGAAAAATCTCGTGCACAGATCGTTATTGTAACTAAATGTCCTAAAGATATAAAACCTATAGATTTCAGAATTATTTCGAAACGTCTGCAATTATATCCATATCAACGATTATATTTTACCGGATTATGTTACGATGAATTAATTCCTTTATTTCCGAATGAAATTCACAATCCCATATCCATAACAAATATAAAAAAAGATAAAGCTTTACTGATCTCTGGGATTGCTTCACCCCAACCGTTTATACAATATATTCAAAACTTTGTATCTAAGACAGAGAGTTTATGTTTTCCGGATCATCATAGTTTCAGTGCGAAAGACATAGAAAAAATCCGGAACAGAGCATTAAAAATGAAGAATGGCAATACTTTGCCCCATATAATCGTGACAGAAAAAGATGCAGCCAGACTAATTCATAACCCTCATTTAACGAATGAAATAAAACAAAATCTATATTATCTGCCACTCAAAATATGCTTCTTACAAGATCAAGGCACAGCTTTTGATGCACAAATAAAAGATGTTATAACCAAAAACAGGAAAAATTATATTCCCAAAACTATAAAAACTTCTTAATCAAAAGGAGCGTCACGACATCGTTTGGGAAAAAATTAGAGTTCTTATTCAAAGTTTTTCGCTATATTTGTTATCAAATAAATTATCTAAAAAACCGAATTAGCTATGATTGAAAAAATTAAAGAAACTGCAGCATTTATCAAAGAACGGTTCTCTATTATCCCTGAAACAGCCATTATATTAGGTACAGGATTAGGCGAACTGGTAAACCATATCACCAACCAGAAAGAACTGGCATATAAAGATATTCCTAATTTCCCAATCTCTACAGTAGAAGGACATAGCGGAAAACTCATTTTCGGGAAACTGGGCACTAAAGACATCATGGCTATGCAAGGCCGATTCCATTTTTATGAAGGCTACGATATGAAACAAGTAACTTTCCCGGTGCGCGTCATGAAACAATTAGGTGTAAAAACTCTATTTGTTTCAAATGCTGCCGGAGGAATGAATCCCACTTTTAAAGTAGGAGACCTAATGGTGATACGTGATCATATTAACTTATTCCCGGAACATCCGTTGCATGGGAAAAATTATAATGAGCTCGGTCCTCGATTCCCAGATATGAGTGAAGCTTATTCTAAACGACTCATTAAAAAAGCTTTTGAGATCGCAGAAAAAAACAACATATATTTACAACAGGGCGTATATGTAGGGACACAAGGGCCTACCTTCGAAACTCCTGCAGAATACAAGTATTTCAAAATCATAGGTGGTGATGCCGTTGGAATGTCTACTGTCCCTGAAGTAATCGTTGCCCGTCATAGTGATATGGAAGTATTTGCAATATCAGTCATCACCGACCTCGGAGTCGAAGGTATTGTAGAAAAAGCTTCTCACGAAGAAGTTCAAAAAGCCGCAGCCCTGGCTCAACCTAAAATGACATTAATAATGAAAGAACTCGTAGAACAGTTCTAAAAGATATATTTGACAAAATGCGGAGTCTTTATCTGTAAAGTACTCCGCATTTTGCTAACCCAATTAAATAAAATGGAAGAATTTAAACGTACAGAAATAGCATCTCTTGGTGAATTTGGACTTATCGACCATTTAACCAAACATGTAGAAGTAAAAAACAACTCTACACTAAAAGGTATCGGGGATGACGCTGCCGTACTCGACTATAAAGAAAAACAAGTATTAGTAACAACCGATCTGCTACTTGAAGGTATCCACTTCGACTTAACTTATGTTCCTTTAAAACATTTAGGATATAAGTCAGCCGTTGTTAATTTTTCAGACATTTATGCAATGAATGGACAGCCGAAACAAATTACTGTTTCCTTAGGCATTTCAAAACGTTTCTCGGTCGAAGATTTAGAACAACTATATGCCGGTATTCAACTTGCTTGTGATGTTTACCATGTAGATCTGATCGGAGGAGATACTTCCGCTTCTCTCACCGGGTTGGCAATTAGCATTACTTGTATAGGTGAAGCAAATAAAGAAAAGATTGTATATAGGAATGGAGCCAGAGAAAATGACTTGATCTGCGTAAGTGGAGATCTGGGTGCTGCTTATATGGGGTTACAATTGCTCGAACGTGAAAAAAAGGTTTTTGCTGGAGAAAAAAATTTTCAACCTGCTTTTGAAGGTAGAGAGTACCTCCTCGAGAGACAATTAAAACCGGAAGCTCGTAAAGATATTATCGAAGAACTGGCAAAACGGAATATTGTACCAACAGCAATGATGGATATTTCGGACGGACTCTCTTCTGAATTATTGCATATATGTAGACAAAGTCATACTGGATGTCGTATTTATGAGGAACGTATCCCCATAGATTACCAAACAGCCGTTATGGCGGAAGAATTCAATATGAGTCTTATCACTGCGGCTCTTAATGGTGGAGAGGATTATGAACTGCTGTTTACCGTACCGCTGGCTAAACATGATGACATTTCAGCTCTTCCAGGTATTCGTATTATAGGTCATATTACAGCTCCTTCCCTTGGGGCTTATATGATTACCAGAGACGGTGCTGAGATAGAATTAAAAGCTCAAGGCTGGAACTCTCTCAATGAAGAAAATTAAAATATAGCCGACAAAATGTTGTGCAAATATAAAATTATTTATATCTTTGCACACGCAAAAACGATGGTGCCATAGCTCAGTTGGTAGAGCAAAGGACTGAAAATCCTTGTGTCCCCGGTTCGATTCCTGGTGGCACCACTTCAAAGAAAAGCAAAAGACAGTAAAATCCTGATTTCCAAACGAAATCAGGATTTTTTGTTTTCCGGAGGAACGCAAAAGGCGGCAGAATATTACCGTTACTGGTGTTCCAAAAGGTGGAGCAAAATAGGTGGAGCGTAAATCTCCACCGAATAAGGTTACTTCTCTCTGATTTGCAGTATTTTGCGTATCAAGAAGGCGTGTATGGTTTCCTACTTTTGTACAACGAAAAACTGTAGGAACATGAAAAGAAACTCATTCAATGTGCTTTTCTTCATCAAAAAAGCCAAACTGCTGAAAAACGGGGAAGCCTCCGTGTGTATGCGCATTACCGTAAACGGTGCGCGAGTGGAAAACAACATCCGCAAGAGCATTGAACCAGCCTTGTGGAATCAGGCAAAGGAATGCGCCAAAGGGAAAAGCCGCAAATCCTGCGACCTTAATGCGTATATTGAGGATGCAAAAATCAAACTCCATCAGACTTTCAATGAACTGGAGGAACAAGGGCAGTTCATTACCGCTCGCCTTTTGCAGGAAAAATTCTTCGGGCAAGACCAAGCACCGGAAGTTGTCCGTACCCTCATTCAAACCATCCAAGAACATAACGACCAATGCCGTGAACTTGTCGGAAAGGACTATGCCTTGATTACCGTTCGTCGTTACGAGAGCTGCAAGCGTTATCTCGCAGAGCTTATCCGATTGAAATACGGCAAGGAGGATTTGCCATTGTCAGAAGTCAATGGCGAATTGGTACGTGCTTTTGAGTTCTACCTCAAAACCGAAAAGGAATGCCAGCAGAATACGGTTATCCGCTACATGAAGTGCTTGAAGAAGATAACCAACCTTGCGCTTGCCAACGAATGGATAACCAAAGACCCGTTCATCGGAATCAAGTTCCATGAGAAAGAGGTTATCCGTGAGTTCCTGACAATGGATGAACTACTCACTATCTATCACAAGGAATTCCCGCTGGAACGTATCACTATTGTCCGTGATGTCTTTATCTTTGCTGCGTTCACGGGATTGGCATTCATAGACGTGCAACAACTGGCACCGGAACATATCGTGGAAGATTCCAATGGCAACCTATGGATTCGTAAGCCTCGCCAAAAGACGAAGAACATGTGCAACATTCCCTTGCTTGATATTCCGTTGGAGATTCTCCGCAAATACGCAAAGCATCCGGCTTGCCAAAAGAAAAACTGTCTGCTTCCAGTTCCCTGCAATCAGAAAATGAACAGCTATCTGAAAGAAATCGCAGACTTGTGCCTGATAAACAAAACCTTGACCACACACGTTGCCCGGCATTCGTATGCGACCTCAGTCTGCCTTGCCAATGGCGTGAGTATTGAGAACGTTGCGAAGATGCTCGGTCATTCCAATATCAAAATGACACAGCACTATGCCCGTGTACTTGATTCTTCTATTCTGCGTGATATGAATAATGTCAAGTCCGTAATGTCAAAAGTAATGCAATAGATATGGAAAGAGAAATAATAACAATCAGTGCAACGGGTGCAGTCACTATGCCTACTGCACCTGTATGGATGACGCAATTTGAGATAGCGGACTTGTTCGGGATATTCTCGTGCGATATACGCAAGGCGATTCATTCCATATACAAGAATAAGGAATTGGATGAGGTTAAAACGCAGAAGTATGTCAGGCAGCCGGATGGTATCGGTTATGACACTTATAACATTGAAATGATTATAGCCATTGCATTCAAAGTATGCAGTAAAGAAAGTGTTCTGTTTAGACAATTTATAATCAGTAAAATTAGTACCGCCACAAAAGAAACACCGATTACGCTGTTCGTTTCCTGTAGCAGAGGTAACAACCTATGGTATAGTTGAAATCCATTCCGCCAGCCACTCGTTACCGATGTCGGATGCAAAGGTAGCGTATGGCGTTGACGGCAGAGGCAAGGTCAGGCGGCGATGCCGTTTCGGGCAGAATCTTCCTCAAACAAGTTTGAGCGTATTCAACCCGAAAACCTTGCCACTGCCTGCCACACGCTTGAAAGGCATCCGACAACGGAAACAAGCGACTGACGGAAAATCAGAGGATATAGAGGAACGGCTTACAGACGAAGCAGGATATTGGTGCTTCATCCGTAAGCCGTTCCTTTTTCTTTTTGCTGGAAGTTCATTGTTTCGCAACCATAGGGCAGACGGTAAACTACGCTCCTTCAAAAAAAATCAAGTTACCCTCTGTCGGTAGGCAGAGCGATAGCCGTCATTCAGCATCCTTTCGATGTCGGATTCACGGTAGAGGATTTTGCCGCCCAACTGGATATAGGCGATACGCCCTTCGTTGCGGTAGTCCTGAAGCGTCCGGCGGCTCACCTTCAGCCGTGCAGACACCTCCTTGTCGGTGAAGAAACGCTCACCGCCCAATGTCGGGCGGTAGTTGGCAGTCAGATGCTCTATATTGTCAAGCAGTCGGTCAAGGCTGCTCATGAAGTGGATTATCCACTCGCTGTCTTTGTTAATCAGTTCGTTCATATTGCTCTGGATTTAGTGGGATTATTGTAATTACTCTATTCGTTTATCAGATAGTCCTGCCTTTGAACCCCGCTTCTTTTCTCCTGTCCTCCACGATGGAGACGATACGTTTCACATCTTCGGAACGGTAGTAGGTTTTGTGATTGATTTGCGAGTATGCCAACGTGCCGTTATCCCGAAGTGTCTGCAACGTGCGTAGGCTGATGTTGAGCATCCGGCACACGTCCTGATTGTCCATCCACTCGCTCATTGTCTTTTCCCCGTGCTGATGGCAGATGGCATCCATTCGGTGGACGAAGCGATCGAACTTGGCGGCCATCGCCTCAAAGGTCTTTCTTTCGATAGATACGATTTCCATATACATCATTCTTTACTGTTATTGTTTCTTTTGCCGCAAAGGAATATATAATCCGTTATCCGACAATGGATTTTCCAAAAGTGGCAGCATATTGCGCTGATGTTGTAGTCATTGTCCTATATCGCATTTGAAAGGTTCGGCTACTTTGTGTATTAAAATGAACTATAAATCAATCGTATCAGTTAGCCGTATTATCAGTCATACGACATATCAATTATACATATGGCTGATAAAGCATATTACTGGTCACGTATTATTATGGTCAGTTGTATTAATGTATGACCATACATACGTGTTATCATCTAAACTCAAAGGCGACTTTGTATGGTGTAGTTCTCTTATGAAAGCTTTTTTATCAATCCGTTTCTTACGGATTCTTGTGTTCACTTGAACACAGCAAGGTATGTTTTGAGCTGCTCAAAATACTTCGAGCAGCTCAAAACGCCTTGTCCTTGCAAGAAACTGGATTTCCTCCGAAGTCGGAAATCCTTTCAAATCAGCGATGCCATTTTTACTCTTTTGAATGGTCTGAATTATTCTTTATCCACTCTTTTGCTAATTCTGTGAGTCTGTATTTTTGCTTCGGATGATTGGGCTGTTCAGGATACATTGGCTCAATTGCACCATCTTCCAACGCAGGAAGAAAATAATTTTTCCGGAATGATGTACGATGTTTGAATCCCATATTGGACATAATTTCATTCATCGCCATATAGTCGTCACTCATTGAAAGAATCATTTCTTGAACTTGAGCGGTACTTGGTCGGTAGTTGAGCGGTACTTGGTCGGTAGTTGAGCGGTACTTGTCCTCTTTAGTTGCTTTTTTATCCTCCTTGTCTATCTTTGTTGTATCGGATGCGAAATAAGGTCGCATGAAAGTAATAGTAACAAAGCCACCATCAGAAGACCATGTGGGGGATTCCACACCTTGTGCCTGACAAGCATCCATGATACGCTTTGCACCACTCCCCCAGTTTTCCAGATAAGTCATCCGATAAAGTGCTTCCGCCACTTTCAGGTTATGCGGATATGACTCGTGAGGCTCCTTTATGTTTTCAGGTGTTATCTGAGGTGGAAATGTACCAGGACTAGCTATTTCTATACGGTCATCATAGATGGCAAGACTGATAGTCAGATTATATCTTTCCCAATGACGGTGGCAAAGGGCATTGATAAGGGCCTCACGCAACGCATTATAAGGCACTTCAAGCTGCTCCTCCCGTTCCAAACTATGATTGGTGATTCTACCACTGAGAGAAAGATGCTTGAAACAGAACGCAACTCCGGCATCTAACAGTTGGAAGAAATTACCTTCAGCACGTTGATTGTCTCGGAACATATTTTTATTCGTACCCACAAACCGAGCCATTCTTAGCGTAAATTGCGGATACTCGTCTATGTTATTGGAAAACAGCAATACCGCACCATTAGTCGGCACGCCATTCTTAAGCAATTTCCATTTTGAAAGAATATCTCCGGTCGGTTCATACAATGCCGACTCAGGAATACGTCCACCGTCAATACCTCGCCGGATGCAGTTGCGAATCAGGTTTTCATCAAGGTCTGTCAATGCCACACTGTCAGCTGCCAACCTTTCCCACGCATACATCTGTGGTTGGTGAGCCCGGATTCGTTCATCGTACATATCTTGCGGCATGACCTTCGTTGTACTTTCAACTTTATAATACGGACAACCGTGGAATGTGTGTGGACGTTCACCCCATACCCAACCGTCAAAGTGCATGCCAATGACTTTATTGCCCGGATACTCTGGTACATCAACATACGCCACTCGAACATCTACCGCAGGTTCTAATCCGGCCAAAGCCTGAGCAATCTCCTGCTGCGTTTTGTCCGTTACCTCCTGTCCGATTATCTTTAAAGAACTCGGAGCAACACCAAAAAACAGCCATCCACCTTCTGTATTGAGAAATGCGCATGCCGAGTGCATGCCGTCTTTTAGTTCGCCAGTAGTTTTCTTCAGCTCCAGAGTCCGTGACTCGTCGGAAGAAATTAGTTTCTTTATATCGTCTATTGTCATATAAGTTAGGATTTCTTGGTATAATAACTATCAAGATACGAAAAAACATTTGTGCTATAAAAACCTTTTTTCGCAGATTTAGGATTCCCAGGGTCAAGCAATCTTACCCTATATAACTTGGCATCATTTTTAATTTCATTTCTCTGAGCATTCCAATTCTTGTTTTGTATGAAATCAGAATATCGCATCTTGCATCGTCTAATTAATTCAGCGTTATCCCAAGGATACCGTTTTCGAATATTTTCCTCGGTAAGTGCAACTCTTATTCCGTCTTTATCATATGTAAAACCTAAGCCGTCGAAAGAACTGCCTTTCTTAAAATCGATATCTATAGTTATGGCTATATCATAGTTCTGGTCACTCTCTTCTTTGGCTATTTTGCTTTTGACCAAAGTTAAGTAGTTTTTGGTTTCTTCAGTAAGGACAGATTCCGACACCATGTTGGAAGAAACATACGCCAATGGCATCAAATAAAAATTATAGTTAGATATGTCTATTTCTATCTTCTTTTCTTTAATAAGCGTGATATAATTCTTTATGCAAGCAAATCCTAATTCTTGAATTTGGCGAGAAATATCATCCATATTGGCAAAATGGATAGAATTGTCTCTTAGTTCAATAAGAGCTTCAATATTATCACGAAGATTAGTTGGTAGATATTTTTGGTTATCAAGAATGGATAGTGTTTCCATTATAGAAATAGTTTTGGGATTTCCACTTCTGTTTTTATCCACATATTTTCTTGTCGTGGATTTTGTGCCGTCTTTATTGATACAAGGTTTAAGAACGTATAATGAACGCAACTTATACCGATTCTGTCTAAGAATTATTGCTTTGAGAAGCAACTCCCACGCATTAACTGCAAGTATTGCAAATGTTTCCTCACGATATTGGAAATTAGGCTTATTATAAAGCTCTATAGCAGATAGCATACTTGCAATCGACTTATCTAAAAGACTCCGATATGTTTTGTTGATTTTCATAAACTATCCTCCCAATCTGGCATTTCTTGTATTATCTCACCATTGAGAAGTTTTCCATTTGCATGCTTGTTACGCTTGATTCCGTCGCTTCCCCATGTTCCCCATTGCTTAAAGAAGAACCGGGAGCCTTGCTCTTCAACCTGTCTGCGAATATTTAGAACCCATGATTCTTGCATTGGTCGGGCTTGAGAGCCACTTTCGCCGCCAACAATAACCCAATCAATCCCTGCAAGATTAAGTTCTTCTATATCTTCCACCAAAGGTTCACAAGAAAGAAATTTTACAGTGGCAGGCATATTACGTAGTAAATCGATTCTAAAACGATAGGATTTAGCCTCTACTGTTACGCCAAGCCAAACATTTTTAGGTATATCGCGAGTGTAAAAATACTCCGTCATACGTTTAGCTCTTTTTGTGAGAATCTGATAACGATGTTGTGGTGTCTGCTTAATTACATTAAACATTTTATCCACAAATTCAAAAGGAACATTTTCGTGAAAGATGTCACTCATTGAACAGACAAATATGTTGTGATTACCTTTCCAGTTCAAAGGCTCATTTAGGCATCTCTCATGAAGTGTAACGGTAAATCCATTAGTATATTTCTCCTGCCCCATCGCTTTTAGACGTCGAGCCATTACTTCTGCGTAACAATGTAAGCATCCTGTAGACTTTTTTGTACATCCTGTTATAGGATTCCACGTTTTGTCAGTCCATTCAATTTTACTTTCTGCCATATTACATTCGAATAATACAATACTCATTCAACAATACACTCACTTTATGATTTCGCCCATCAGTAAAATAAGCAGTTGCTTTTCCTTCAGAGACAAGGCGTCTTAACGCTTCGGTGTAATGACTTCTACTATATAATGTAGTTATCTGATGTGATTCAAAAATACTTACTGCTGATAAGGTTCTCCCTTTATACGTGCTATATAGTTGTTCTTTAAGACAATCAATGTTTTCTGATTTTGGGTCAAACAAATCTAACGATGTACTATTAGCAAACTTTGGGTCAAATGTATAGGTGTTTACCCCATCAAATATTGTCCCTACATTTGCAAAATCAGTGTAAATCTGTTTAATCAAATCAAATCCTCTACGAGACTTTGTTATGTGAAGAATATAATGACTAGTCGTTAGTGAATCTTCTTCCTGAAATTTGAATGCTGTATAATAAACAGATTCTCTTCCATTGGTAGGTACCAATTTTTGATATTCTCTCCCTAATGATTCAATTATGAATTGTAAACGTTCTGGGACAGACCCTTTGAGTCTAAGATTACGTTTTGTTTCCTCATAGGAAGAAGGAAATAACTCTCTCAAAATAGGGTCAAATTTTTCATTTTCAAATGCGGGATTGATACGCTTGGTATTGATAAATATGAATACTTCATTTCCCCAGTACTGGAGAAATTTTGAGATAATTGTAGTATCTACATTTTTGTAGCCGAACGGATCGATAAACAAAACAGCAGGACATTCGTTTTTGCCATTTACCATTGTGCTTTTTACTAAAAAGTCGTTTATCCCCTGACACTCTCCAACTTCTCTATCACGAAAATGAATTTTTTTAGCAAATGTACCTTCTGGGAATTCTGCTGTAAAATTTTGTTTTAGAGCTTCGCAGTATTCCTTATCGTTGAATACCATCCAAACTTTATTCCGCAGGAATTCGTTACTTGCACAATTCCGTGCTAATAATATAGGTGTTGATGGATTCCCGTCTTCATATTTGCCTGGCCCCGCAAACAAATCATAATAACCAATTTTACGAGGTTTATGTTTGGTCGAGATTATAAGAGCGTATTGAGGAAAGTATTCCGCAACAATACGGGCCTTTACTCTTGATGAAATCGTTTGTCTTTCAAAAAAATTAGATGTTTCCATATATATAATTAATTACGGCTCTGCAACCATAAACGGATAATAGTCTGTATCAATATTATATAAGCGTGGGGCAGATTGATGCTCTTTATAGTTTTCCACTTGGTCAAGAACCTGATCAAAAACATCGTCGCTCCATTCAGGTGGGTAACCGTTTTCATCAAGCAAAAACCAAAGGTCTTGATTGAGTTTGGCACGGACATTTGTATTTGACAACCAATCGGCAAAGCACGATTGGGTATCAATCAACTCTTTTACTTTTTTGGCGAGAGCCTTACACTTGTCATTGATAATCAGCGAGCCTACTTTGCGGTCTGTACCATACTCAAAGTTATGAACATCGCGCATATGCATCAATATATCGTAAAAGGCTTTCTCCTCAAATGTAAGTCCGAGTTTACGAAAACTCTCTTTATCCTCGCCTAATTTATTAAGGATATCGAGTGCCTGTTGGGTAGCATTACGGATAATCTCATCCACCGTATCTTTCTGCGTCTGGGTAGCCTCAGCAGAAGAGAGTGATGCACGGCGGTTGTGATATTCTTCCAAAGTTTTTTTAAGTAACTCTTCAAATTTCTCTGCGGCGAACTTGTTTGTATTCTTATATTGTGCAATACTTCGACGCAGCATTTTGATAAGCACCTCAAGTCGGGTGGCAGGTAGTTTAACTCCGTTGAGCTGTTCGATAAAGCCAGGGCTAAATATGCTTTCTTCTACATCTGTGTCAAGTATGCTCACCACACTGTTGCATTGTAATGCTTCAGCAACCATACGTTGTACCACACGATTCATATTTTCCGTATCATGTTTCTCGCCCGAAGCCTTGCGAATATAAGTAGCGACACACATAAAGCACTGTGACAACGACAACTGTTCGTGGTTCAGGGCGTTTGAAGGTTGACAGATGTCATAAGCGGTTTTCAGACGCTTCACGTGAGCCAAGAAGAAAGTCTTAGCATCTACCTCTTTAGGCCTTTTGCCCTCTTTGGCTACATTGTACATTTTGTTCAAAGTCAAAATATGCTCTGACGCTTTGCCAAGACATTCAAGTCGGTCAAGCGGTTTTGAATCTTTATCTATGAATGGTTTTAGGTCAAAACCTGCAAAGAGCTGCTTGATAAGTTCGAGTTCTACAAGCAACGCTTCTAACGCTTGCTGCACATCATCCTCGCTTGGACCAAAAGTATCACCGCCATATTGCTTCATGGCTTCCATCATATTATTGCGAATACCTATGTAGTCAATAATGTAGCCAAAGTCTTTACCTGGGTATTTACGGTTGACACGGCTGACTGTTTGTACCAATGTATGCTTTTGCAGTGGCTTATCGTTGTATAGATAGGTGAGGCACGGTACATCGAATCCCGTAATCCACATATCCACAACTATGACGACACGGAAGTTTGAGTATTCCTGTTTAAAGGCATTTTCAAGTGTCTTGGTGCGCTTCTTGTCACCAAGATAGTCGTACATATCTTTTTTGTCGTTTTTGCCACGGGTGGCAACCATGGCAATAGTCGGCATCGGCATCAGTTCCTTTATATCCTTTTCTGGTACCACATAGTCCTCTGGGGCTTTATGTTCCTCGAACCAGTCCGGACGGAGTTTGCGGAATTTTTGCAACAGTGCGTATCCTATTTCTCGCTTGCTGCATACCACCATCGCCTTTTGCACCACACCGGGCTTGTTGTCACACGAGGCAGTATAGTGCGCTATAATGTCAGCTGCAAGGCGTTCAAGCCGTTCTTCATCGCCAAGTATTTGTTCCATTGCACTCATCGCCTTTTTGCTTGCAGCGATGTCTGTTTCGGTTGCGCCCTCTTCTGCACATTTGGCATAATAGTCTTCTATTTCCTTGACTTTTTGTGAGTCGAGTGTTACTTTGGCAATGCGTGGAATATACTTAATATCTTTAGTAATGTCATCATCCACCGCTTGCTGCATTGTGTAGCGGTCTACAATATCACCGAACACTTGTATGGTTTCAGCAATAGGTGTGCCCGTAAAGCCGACGAATGTGGCATTGGGGAATGCTGTGCGGAGTTGTTCGGCGTAGGGCTTGGTGACGAAAGCACCGATTTTACTCTCGTCAATCATCCTTACGGCGAGCGCACCTCCTGAGGTCTGTTCCACCTTGGCTTCGATGTCCTTTAGTTCTACAACTTTTATTTTGTTGCTCAACCGGATCTGGGTGCGATGAGCCTCGTCAGAGAAGCAAATGATATTGCGGCGAGTATTCAATTCTCCAATTGCCTCGCAAAACTTCTGGATTGTGCAGATGAAGAAGCCACCACTGTCACGAAGCGAGAGTTCGGTTTTTAGCTCTTCACGATCGGTAATAACCTTAACTGTTCCAAGTTGCAGAAAATCCTGAGAGCGCAAGAAGAGTTTTCCCGCCTGTGTCTGTAAGTCGTCACGGTCAACAATCATAATGACTGTGGGTGAACCGAGTTCCTTGCAACGCAGCGCGAGTTGCCGGGCGATAAACATCATTGTGTAGGTTTTGCCGCAGCCGGTTGCTCCAAAGTACGTGCCACCTTTCGAGGTCTGTTCTTCAAAGGCGCGGCGAATACTGTCGAGCATCATGCGTGTAGCGAAGAACTGGGGATAACGGCAAACGATTTCTTCTTCCCTGCCACACTTTTCATCGGGAAAATAAACGTAGTCGCGCAGAATTTCCAAGAACCTCGAAGGCTCATATACGCCTTTTACAATAGTGCGTACTTGGTCTATACCCTTTTGGGCGGAAGGATCTTCGTTGTTTACCTTTTTCCAGGCATAGTAATGTTCGTATGGGGTGTAAGTAGTGCCGAGTCGGGTGTTGTTGTCGGTGGCATCACTGATGCACGACAACGGGCAATAACGCAACAGATGGGGTATGTCGCGCATATACCGGGTGTGTATCTGCTCGTAAGCCTGTGCGATGTCAACATCAAGTTTTGTGGGGTTCTTCAATTCAAAGATGCAGAGCGGTATGCCATTGACAAAGAGCAATACATCGGGAATGCGCACATCGTTCTTCATGCCGTATGCGACCTCAAACTGATTGACAACACGGAAAATATTACGGTCTGTATTGTCAAAGTCGATAAAACGAATATCGAAATTCTCACCGTCACCGTGACGGGTATAACGGTAACCGTCACGGACAAGTTGAAAGGTGTTGCGCAGACGCTCAAAGTGGGTTTGTCCTGGAACGTGGCGCAAATAGTTGATTACTTCGGTGACATCGCTGTCAGTGAGATTAGGATAACGATTTTGCAAATAGATGTGCAAATCGTTGACATTAAGGTCTTCGACAAGCAATGGCTCACGTAGTTGACGGTGGATATTTCCGCCATTAGTATATTGCCAACCCTCTGCTTGCAGCAAATCAATCAGGGCTTTTTCATATTCACTCTCGTAAAATTTTCCTTTCATGATGTCAACTTTTAAGAGTGGGCAGCCCGCTGCACTAAGGCAGGGCAAAGAGTCTTGAGTTTCTCGCGTGCTTGTGAAGCAATATGTTTAGCACGTTCCATGCAATGATAGACATCAACGATTGCTTGTTGTACATTAGGAGGCGGTAACGGAATTTGTACACGTTCCATTTCAGACCAGTCGAAAGTCTCCCTTGCACTGCCCCAAGAATTGAAACGAGCATAGCGGTCAAATTCGGGGCGATTAAGCATCAGAAATAAATACTCAGGGAGTAAGACATTCTTATCAATACTGCGGAATACCGTGTATATCGAAGATATAAGAATGTCTTTGTTGGATAAATTAAGAGCAAGTGCCATCTTATCGCCTCGACGTGAAGTATCAGCAACATATGCAAATTCCGATGGTGCAACTATTTTATATGATAGAACAGAAACTCCGTCCAAATTAGCTTTGGTAGATATAAAACATTTATCCGTACTAATACCTTGAACATCAGTTTCTGTTAAAGCACTATCTGAATTCCTTTTATCTGATTGCTCAATATACTTACCGAGGGGAACTGAGGGATATTTAGCCCGGCAATCCACGATATATGCTTGACAGGCGGCAGAAAGACGAGGTATCAGAGTCTCGTTCTGCTCAGCAAGAGACTTCAAGCCGTTGTAGGTATCAACTAATTCACGCTGGACCTCAATGGAAGGAAGCGGAATCTTGATGCCGCAAAAGGTATCCCAAGAGAATACTTCTGTGGAGCTGCCCCATGATAAGTATTCGGCATATCTATCCCATTCTTTTCTACTAAGAAAGATAAACAGAAATTCAGGGTGCAACTCATTTTCTTTATTAGGTTTAATGCGAAAAACGACATCATTAAATGTTATAATGTACGTGCTTTGTGTTAGGTTAAGCCCTATACCAAGTTTTCTACTACCGCGAGGATTGTAGGCAAAGCTTTTGGGTGGAACAAGAAAGAATTTATTGAAATCTTTAGATTCAATGTTGCCCCTCATTGGGAGTATAATCTTTTCGATATTAACTCCAACAGCATCTGCCTCACCATAAATTCCCTTGGAATTACGAGTCATGTTGAGTTCTATGTACTCTCCCAAACGCACCCATTTCGTTTCACTTACACTCATACCCCAACTGTTTTAATGCGTTACGTAGCGTTGCATCATTCTCACGTTGCAACGACAGAAGTTCAGAAACGGCAGAGGCGGTTTCGGAAAGCACCTTGTCGTAGTCGATGTTTGTGTCGCGGTCAACGAACTCAATATAGCGGCTAGGAACAAGAGAAAAGTTATTTTTCTTCAGTTCCTCGAAACAGACGGAGCAATAAAGTTCGGGCTCTGCAAAAGAAGCCCCATTAGTACCGACCGCTTGCCAACGAAAGAATATGTCAATGCCTCGCTTCACTTGGTCGGCTTTTAGTTCCACTTTCTTTTTCTGCTCACCTTTGACGGGATTCTCTGTCCAAGAACGCAAATCCATAAAAAGAATTTCGCCATGACGGTCGCGCAACATCCGCCCGTGGTGCATGCCTCCGCGCTTATTTTGATTGAGAATCCACAGCGTAACCGATATGTCGGTGGTATAAAACAATTCACGAGGCAGAACGACAATCGCCTCCACCTTGTCGTTCTCAATGAGCTTCTGGCGAATGGCAACGGTATCGTCGTCGCCGAGCGCACCATTAGCAAGCAGGAAGCCGGCAATACCCTTGTCAGCCTTGAGTTTGGAGAGTATATGGAGAATCCATGCATAATTGGCATTGCTCTCGGGTGGAGTTCCATAATCCGCCCAGTTCAAACCCTGTTGAGTAACGTCTTTGGTAAACCAATGCTTGAGGTTGAAAGGAGGATTTGCCATAATATAGTCAAAGGCAAGTCCGGCATGCCAGTCCTTGTCAAAAGTTGAAATAGGACCATCGCCCAAATGGTGGGATATGCCACGCATCGCCAAATTCATTTTGGCAAGGCGGAAAGTGGCGTCATCTTTCTCCTGACCGAAAACATTTACGGCCGTAATGTCACCTTGCTTTGCTTCAACATATTTAGCGCATTGAATAAACATACCGCCGGAACCACAGCAGGGGTCATAGAGTGTGCCGTCGAAAGGCTCAATAAAGGCGGCAATAAGTTCCACAATATCGTGTGGAGTGTAAAACTCGCCATCCTCTTTGGTGGCATTTACGGCAAAGGACTTCAGAAAGTACTCATAAACACGACCTATCAAGTCCTTTTCCTCACCAAATACCTTGTGGGAAATCTTGTTCACTTCGTCAACGACCTTTTTAAGTTCGTTGGGCTGAATCTTTACAGCGGTGAATAATCCGAGTTTTACACAGCCTTTAAGTGCGTCTCCACCGTCTTCTATTGCCTGTAAAGCATCGTCAAGCGCAGCGACAAGGTCAGAAGTCGGCACATTGATTAGCATAGACCAGCGTGCCGCCTCCGGTACATACACAATATTCTTATAACGGGATGGAGAATCAAGGAACCTCGCAATTTTTTCCTCGTCAGTAATTCCACGGTCAATACACTGCTGGCGCATCTCGGCTTGTGCATCATCGAACTTCTCACCGATAAACCGTAAGAACACAAGCGTAAGTATCACATCGCGTTTCTCATTGAGTGATGCGCTACCACGGAGATAGTCGCGGCAGTTAAACAATATGGTTTCAAGATTGAGGGAGTTCTCCTCTTTCTTTGTAGCTTTCTTCTTTGCCATAATCAATCATTATTACCGCCATTGATAAGTTGGCGAGGGTCAACATTCAAAAGTCCTGCAATCTTCACAAGCATATCAAGAGAGGGTTGCATTTTGTTAGAACACCATCGTGAAACAGTCGCTTCATTCTTTCCAACCTGCTCAGCTAACCATTTCCCAGTTTTACCATTCTCAACTAACACAACCTTTAACCTATTTATCTTTTGCGATTCCATACTTTTGCAATTTGCTTGATAACTACAATACTTTGATTTTTAACGCAAATATAGTAATAATAGTTGAAATTAGACTCCGATTTTCAAAAAAGTGCATTAAACAGAAGAAAAACTCAAATATATTGGCTACCTTCGCACCAAGAAATCATCCGCTGAAACGATGCGCAAAACGCAGAAGTCTGACGGTGGAGCAATAGGAGGAGATTGCTGTTAATGTGATTCTGAAAAGTAATGATATACAGTCACTTGTGGATATGTTACGATTCCTGGTGGCACCACTGAAAAAGAGAGTTATATCTTGTAGCTCTCTTTTTTATACCCTAAATTTACTTAGATTACAACCTAAATATTAATTTATATTGTAATATTTTTATCATTATTTAAAAATATTCTTTTTCCTTATAAAATCAAATAATATAACTTTTCATCCAAAAGTTTAAAATCCGAATCTCGAAGTATCGACACTCTTTATTCCTCTTTTCTTATAACCTCCAAAACGATATGCTAAATGTATTGTAACAGATCTTGAATAATAGTCCCCATTCATATTTAAATATTGACCTGCAAATCGGACTTTCATTTTCGGAACTCCTGTATTAAATATATCATTACAACGAACTGACAAAGTGATTTTATCTTTCGCAAAACTCCATTTCATCCCAATCGCAAGATCATAACACATTCCAATATCAAATGTTCCTTGTATAACCGGCGTTTGCACATTCCCTATTAATTCAAAAGACAGTTCCCGACTCACTTTGAATGTATTATCCAACACAGCATTAAATATCCATTTTTTTCGATCAAAAGGAATATCAAAAAAATTATCACAACGTTGACGCATTTGCATAGTTGTAAGAGTAAAATGAGAATCCAGCCAATTTCCAGATTTGAATGGAAGTATTACATTCATGCCCCATAATCTCATATAATTCCAATTAGTATTTTTGTAAATCAATACAAGACGTTTTGTCGATTGATAAGCCGTTTGTGTAAAATAATCAGAAGAGTGTACGAAAAACATGCCAAATATATATTTTTGTTTCAAAACATAATTTCCATTCAAACAATAAGCCGTCATAGGCTTTAGTCCCGGAGTCCCGTGCAATTCGGTATATCCATTCAAATGATTAACGGAAGATTGCATATTCCAATAACTCGGATAAGTTTTATTAGTAGATAGAGATAATTGAAACATATGACTCAAGCTTCTAGAATATGAAAACGAAGCTTGAGGATATATAGCCCATTTATGATAATTACTTATCGTATAATACTCTCCTGTAGCAGAAACAAAAAATGAAGCTCCGGTCTTACTTTTCTTATTCATCGATACATAAAAATTTGTTGTTGTTTCTTTCAAATCAGAGCTCGTATTTTGAGTATAAATATCTCCTACGACCTGATTGTAAATTTGAAAATCTTTATCTCTAACAAATTGAAAAGAAGCGCCATAACCAAGTTCCCAATTCCTTGTTAACCGATGTTTCTGATCTGCATAAATAGAATACCGATCAACCCTTTGTCCGCTTTTCATGTCAAAATAATCTTGTTCTCCATTCTGAAAATTTGCTCTCAAATTCTGATTATTATCAGAATGATAATAAGTATAGTCTCCTCCTATATCAAGACCAAATTCTGACTTATACCGCACTGTCACATTATGCATCCTCGTATTTATATATTTATCTACATTCCCAATTTGATAATTTCCGGTTGTCAAACTATTATTATGTCGAAAAGGGACATAATTGCCTGTATATGATATACTGACATGACTTTCCTCATTAAAATCATACTCAAACGCAGTTCTTAAATTATGATTCCAATATTTACTACGAAGTTGTTCATTCTGTTCAATATTATATATCTGCCCTAACAAAGTATGCTTAGAATAGAGATCCATATATTCCATACTTTTGTTATTTTCCGCACTATACATTACATCTAAAATCGCTTTAGATATAGATAAACGAAAATTTCCATTCATTCCACCGCTATTGAAATATTGATTTTTATAATCACCACAAATTTCTCCCTGAAAAAAATAATTATCAGAACGTTTCATGACTACATTTAACACTGCTCCTTTTACATGATACTCGGGGGGAGCACTATACATTACCTCAACTTTTTCTACACGATTCACCGGAGTATTACGTAAAAAAGTCTCTATCTGCCCAACATTCATTGTTGAGGGTTTTCCATTTAAGATTATAGTCAGTTTTTCAGCTCCGGCCAATGCTAATACGCCTTTGTTCTCCTGTATTCCCGGAAGTTTTACTAATGCTTCATAAGCATTAGTAGCCATTCTACTCCCCGGAAAAACAGATAAATTATACTCCAAATGTCCATCCTTAACTCTTACAAAAGGACGTCCCGACTTTATTACAATTTCATCTAAAACATAATCTTTCGGAATAAGTCGAATAGTATCTACAATCATCCCTTTATTTAGTACCCGTTTTGTCTGGTACGAAAAATGCTGTATTACCAAACAATACTCTTTCACATAATTATTTAAAATAAATACTCCGTCTGTACCTGACACCGACGTTCCTATATAAGCAGAATCTGCCGCTTGCAAAAGAATAGTCGCCCCCTCTATCGGTTGTTGCGTATCATCATCCACCAATGTTCCAATAATCGACTGTGCTTCAATTACTCTAATAAAAACAAATACAAATAACAAAAATACAGTTAACCTTCTGACCATTATTTATACCAACATTGCACTTAAATCATAATAAATAAACATGAAAAACAAAATTATAAGAATGTTTTAAAATTAAAGAGGTATAAAACATATCCTACTTAGAAAAAAATTACTATTTTTCTAAGTAAGTTTTCAAAATGATAAAAATATGGTATAATTATCAACATTCAGGATATCATCTTTATTTTTTCAATTTTCCCAAAACATATCATCAAAATAACTGTTTTAATATATAAACACATAAGAATTATGAAAATACTTTATTTAACTTTCGCATTATTCTTCAGCGGGCTTTCATCTGCTCTTGCCTGTACAGGAATTTCCTTTTTTGCCAAAGACGGTGGATATGTACAAGCCCGAACTATCGAGTGGGGAGATAGTTTCCTACCAAGTGAATATGTAATTATACCCCGTAATCTAAATCAGACATCATATACTCCAACGGGTATAAACGGGTTAAAATTTAAATCCAAATATGGCGTAGTCGGACTTGCAATCATCCAAAAAGAATTTATTGCCGAAGGTCTAAATGAAGCCGGCTTATCAGCCGGACTATTTTATTTCCCTCATTACGGAAAGTATCCAGAATATGACCAGAAACAAAACAGCCGTACATTATCCGATTTACAATTCGTCTCATGGATATTATCCAATTTTTCGACTATCGATGAAGTAAAAAAAGCCATTGAACAAGTACGGATCGTTTCCTTAGATAAAGAGGGGGCATCTTCAACTGTACATTGGCGTATAGGAGAAGCTTCCGGCAGACAAGTCGTGCTTGAATTTGAAAACGGGAAACCTTGTTTTTACGAAAACCAAGTAGGTGTATTGACAAACTCCCCTGACTTTAAATGGCAGGTTACCAATCTGAATAATTACGTCAACCTTTTCCCGGGCAATGCTCCTGTTCAAAAGATCGGAAATGTCACGATATTTCCGTTCGGTGCGGGCTCCGGTTTCTTGGGTATACCTGGAGACATTACCCCTCCTTCCCGTTTCGTCAGGATAGCCTTTTACAAAGCTACAGCTCCCCAGCAAAATACATCAGACGAAACGATACTACAATGTTTTCACATCCTTAATAACTTCGATATTCCTATCGGTGTTGAATTTGCACCAGGAAAAGCTCCGAATATTCCCAGTGCAACACAATGGACTTCCGCCATCGACCTGACACAAAAGAAAGTATATTACAAAACCGCTTACAATAACAATATTCGCTGTATCGATCTTAAAGATATAAATTTCAATACAATTTCTTACCAATCACATCCATTAGACCAAACACTTAAACAGCCTATCGAAAATCTACAATTCAAATAAAAGGCTAATTATAAAACAATGGGGCACTTCCGTAAAGGACTGCCCCATTAACCCTTTTAATAGTTAACCTGAAACTTTCTCAATTATAAGACACATTTAATTAGAACAAGTTTTCGTATAATAAATTTAAAATATATATCGAATTTGACTATATTTAAAACCTGATTTCAAAAATATCGAATACATGGAAGTAAATATAGAAGACAGTTGGAAAAGACGACTACAACCAGAATTTGACAAACCATATTTCTATAATCTGACAAATTTTGTAAAAGAAGAATATTCTAAACATACGATTTATCCTCCTGGGAAATTTATCTTTCACGCATTTAACACCTGCCCTTTCGACAAGGTAAAGGTAGTCATTATCGGCCAAGATCCATATCATGAACCGGGACAATATTACGGGCTCTGTTTTTCCGTACTCGATGGAGTACCTTTTCCACCCTCTCTTCTTAACATATTCAAAGAAATCGAAAACGACTTGGGTAAACCTATGCCTAAATCCGGGCGTTTAGAACGGTGGGCTGATCAAGGAGTATTACTCATCAATGCTATTCTTACGGTCAGGGCTCATCAAGCCGGATCACATAGAGGAAAGGGGTGGGAAGAATTTACCGACGCTGTCATTAAAATACTAAACGATGAGAAAGAAAACATCGTTTTTATGCTTTGGGGCTCTTATGCCCAGAGAAAAGGTGCATTTATCGACCGTAACCGACACTGTGTTTTAACAGCCGCACATCCCTCTCCTTTGTCTGCAGACCGAGGATTTTTCGGATGCAAACATTTCAGTAAAGCTAATCAATATTTTAAGAGTAAAGGAATATCAGAAATCGAATGGTAGTTTTTTAGATCATATCCGACCTTTGATATTTCCAGAAAACTTTTGAGTATATTTTCTTATTTTATAAAAGGAGACAGCGAAATATCCGATGAACAAAAACAGAAAAACATTCTCGAAAAAGACTCTCAGAACTGCTCCATGCAAAATCTATACAGGTTCTTAGTTTCAATTTGATTCAACAAAAGAATACGGACAAGTGTTATTATATCAACAAAATCTATCGATATATGAAAAAAGCTTACAAATTTATTATACCCATTCTGTGTTGTTTCTTAATTGGATTTATAGCCGGACAGATTCAAGAAAGTTCTATTTTAAACTGGTATCCCTACTTAAATAAACCAAGCCTGACACCTCCTAATATGGTCTTTCCGATCGCATGGGCTATACTTTATCTCTGCATGGGTATCTCTTTAGGTCTTATACTCAATTCCTCCCATTACGGACGAAAATCACTGATACGACTCTTTATACTGCAATTAATTTTTAATTTCACATGGAGTATTTTTTTCTTCTATATGCAAAATCCATTACTCGGATTCATAAATATTATTCTGCTCGAATTCTTAATAATTGTGTATAGTGTAAAAAGTTACGGAATAAATAAAATCAGCTCAATTTTATTCATTCCGTATATACTGTGGGTAACTTATGCAACTTATTTAAATCTTTATATTCTGATATGCAATTAAAATCGAATATCAAAACTCGGTCTTAACTTCATTTTGTAACTCTGATCCAGTCCGAAAATCACGAATATTCTGCAGCGTCGTGTTTGCAATATTTGCCATAGCTTCTTGAGTAAAAAAAGCTTGATGAGAAGTTACGATGACATTATTAAATGAAAGCAACCGGGCAAGCACATCATCATCAATAATATAATCCGAACGATCCATATAAAAATAATTGCTTTCTTCCTCATATACATCCAATGCGGCAGAACCAATAATTTTTTCTTTCAACCCGTCTATCAAATCGTTCGTATCGATCAAGCGGCCTCGTCCAGTATTAATAACCATAACCCCCTTTTTCATCTTAGATATGGCGTTTTTATCAATCATGTGATCTGTTTCCGGTGTAAGCGGACAATGTAATGAGATTATATCCGAATCAGCATACAGTTCATCCAACGAAGTATAGGTCATTCCTACCTCATCGGCAAACTTTTTGTCCGGATACAGATCGTATCCTAAAACATTCATACCGAATCCCCTCAAAATGCGAATCAAAATTTTAGCGATTTTTCCGGTTCCGATAATTCCGGCAGTCTTATTATACATATCGAATCCCATCAATCCGTGCAAAGAAAAATTACCGTCACGGGTACGCCACGAAGCCCGATGTATCTTTCTATTCAAAGTGAGCATTAAAGCTAATGTATATTCAGCTACGGCATGAGGTGAATAAGCCGGAACTCTTACAACCTTCATTCCATATTCCCGAGCAGCTTTTAAATCGACATTATTATATCCCGCACATCGCAAGGCTAATAATTTAGTTCCGTTTTCAGATAAAGCCTTGACCACTCCTGCATCAGCATTATCATTCACAAAAATACAAACGACATCGACTCCCCTCGCCAATATCAGGTTATCCATGTTAAGGTTTCCCTTATAATATTTAATTTCGAACCCGAAATTCTTATTCGCTGCATCAAATGATGCTATATCATAGGGCTTTGCCCCGAAAAAAACGATTGAGGACATAGGATATAATTATATAAAAGTTCATTACTACTTCCTATTTGTAAAGATAGAAACTATTCCCAAAGAAACTCTTTATATCCTACTAAATTATGCAAACAGATATATTAACTCTTGTCAAGTTGTATCAGAGCAAATGTATATGCTCCTAATGCAATAGCTTTACTAGTCCCTAAGGATGACACAAGTATCCCTGTTTTCTTAACTTTGCGATATGGAATATATCTATCCGAATCAGGAACTTTTATAAGTTCATCTTCATCCGATAAAAAAGAATCGAATTCTCGCTTGTTCGAAAGATCAAAAATATCCATTTGCAAAACAGGAAAACTATCTCCGGAAAAAGAGAAAAGATTTCCTCGCAACTCCTCCAACAAAGATGGCATAAAATACTTTGCCGCCCCTGTAATTCCTCCTCCCAAAACGACAATTCCGTCCACTATATTCAAAGCTCCGGCAATAGTCATTCCTGCAACTTTGCCAAATTCCTGAAAACTTTTCACTGCGGCATTTTTATTACCACCCATCTTTCCATCCGCTATTTCAAAAATATCTTTTGGAGTCAAATCTGAACCCTCTAATCCGGCAAGCCGCTCATACACTCGTTTTACAGCACGAATACTGACACTCTCCTCCGCTATCATATTCGGATAACAACCATTACGAACAAGCCATACATCACCACCGCAACCGTTATCTCCCGATAACAAGACCTTATCTATCACAACTCCTGCTCCAAACCCCGTACCGAAAGTAATACCTAATAAATTTTTATAACGCCGGTTACTCCCCACAGACTCCAAACAACTATTTACATAAGGCAATGCTCCGGCAAGCGCTTCTCCATATGCAAACAAATTTCCATCGTTGTTAATATACACCGGTATACAAAACTTTTCTTCAAGAAAAGCTTTTAGGGCTATACCACCCCTGAAAGAAGGGAAATTCGGCAAATCTCCGATTACCCCATTTTCATAATCCGCAGGACCGGGAAAAGCAAAACTGATTGCAACCGGATCTTGAGGCAACAAAGAACATACTTTTCGGAAACCACTTGACAAACTGTTCAAGCATGATTTCAGGTCATAGCTACAAGACGAAACAGAAAAAGGTTCTATTATTTCCTCACCGGCCTGTATCGCCGAAAAAACAAAATTCGTTCCTCCGGCATCCAATGTCATTACTATTCTATTATCATTTACATACCCCATACCGTTTCATTTAAGCATTTAACCGAACAAAAGCTTTTATAGTAGCACAACGTTTTCCCGAAGCTGTACCATAAGGCGTTATCGTGTATGTTCCGACCGAAGCCGGGACAATGACCGTTTCTGCATAATGAAGCACAAACGGTTCAAATCGTTCATCAGGACTCTCTATAATAACCTCATCTCCTTCCACCAAATTCAAAACGTTGACACTATTCCTTGTATAATGTGTTACCGTTCTTTCAAACCAATGCCGACGGGTTTCAATAAATTCATTTGGATGCAGTCCGGTCTTTTCCTCTATCCATCCGTCCCCCTCCGCAACAACCTCCACACAATTCACCAGATATTTCAAAGCATACTCCGTGTCTCTTTTCCAATTTATTACATGACTACCATGTTCCACATTTATCGGCCGAGGTTTACCATCCAAACCTAACCGTTTCCAATCCCACAGTTTAAAAGTAAATATACTCGGGGTAGAACTTATCTCCAAAACCATTGCTCCAGCTCCGGAACAATGTACTGTCCCTCCCGGTATCAAAAAATGATCGTGTTTGAATGCCGGAAAACAATTGACATAGGGTTGCGGATCAAAAATCGTTTCTCCAGATTGGGCGCTTCTTAAATCAGCTAACATGCTTTCTTTATTGACATTCGTTTTTACTCCTAAAAAAACAGATGCCCCCTCTTCGGCATCAAGCAAATAATAGCTTTCATCCTGAGTGTAAGGAATATTAAATCTATCTCGTATATATTGAGTTGTCGGATGCACTTGTAAACTGAGATTCCCTCCACCTATAGTATCTAAGAAATCAAACCGTATCGGAAAATCCTGTCCGAAACGAGCTTCAACCGGTTCTCCAAGCAATTCGGAGGTTTTCAAATAAACTAAATTCACCGAAGGCATTTCAAAATCGACACCATTTACTCTCAACATCAAGCTATTCTCTTCCGGGACACAATCGAAACACCAACCGAAATTATCGGCATTTTTATCTAAATCACAAACATCCTTCATCCACTGACCTCCCCAAGGGGCCGGATCAAAAAACGGAACAACTCTGAAAGGTCCCTCAATCGTCTTGGCAAGTCCCCGCATAAAAGTATCTTTACTTATCATCTTAGGAGTCAGTGGAATATTCATATCCAACCAATAGCAGACTTTCTCATATATACTTTTTTTAAGGGTATCACACACCTGCCAATCACAAAAATACCCACGCTTGTATTGCCGGGCTGGTGATTCGTTTCGGACATCCACACCTAACGCTTTTATTTCATGACGACGAAAACGCTGTTGCAACTCCCAACGTGCAATATCTCCATATACCAACAAATCAGCATCAGGGCAAATCCAAGAAGCTCCACACCCCAGAATAATTTTTATGCCTTTTTCAGAAGAAATCCGTTTACGGAAAGCCGAAACTTTTTCATGATCAAAAAAATCGGAAATATTTAATCTTGTTCTATATCCGAACAATTCGTCATCAGTCACATACGGATAAGTCATATCGCGAACTTCATTTTCCGGTTTCATCAGACATTCCGCATTTATACACAAATCAGGATGCAAATTTATTAAACATTCATACAACTTATCCAAGGAAACCCCGACATAACAATCCACAACTAATATAAAATCCTTTTTTACAATTTCACGCTGCAATTGCGAAATTATATCCTCTATTCCTACCCATATCTCTCCCGTTATATTTGTTACCGGGAATTTATCATAATTTGACCTTCTCATATAAATAAATTCAATTCACATTTAATGGCCTTACCTGCAAATTATCAAAGCATACTCTATTCCAATCAGATCCGACTCCAAAAAAACCTTTTACATAATTACGATCAGCCGGGATATCGGCCAATATACAATTATTGACTATGGCTCTGACTTCAGAGATTCCACATTCCAAAACAAAATGATTCCATGCAGAAGGATCAATTTCTATAACTCCCTCTTTTATAACTTTTTGATTTATAGACAATTTCCACTCCCCGCTATGTGTTATCTCTAATCCAACGCCGTGCGGAGCTGTATTGCTTTCGAACCATGACACTACTCCGAAAATCCGAGCACACCCTTGTTCTCCAATTTTAAAATCGGCAGATACAACATAATCACTACTGTTCGACGATCCGGCCTGCGTATATGGTTCCGGATTATTCTTTCCCCAAGGATCCCAACAAATCAACGATTCTGTTATTTGCTGTTGCAATACTCGGTTGCCATCCGGCAACTTCACAACCTCAAAAGCTCCTCCCTGATCAGATAACCAGCGCGGAGTAATACGATTTTTCTCATACGACTCAAAATTCTCTGTATAATATGCAGGAAATTCTGACTTTGCAGGAATAGGATGAATAGCCTTTCCTTTCTTTTGCCCTACCGTATTTGTTAACGAATAAATAGCATCCGGTGCAAGGGTCAAAATTAAACGCCCGTCCTTGACAGGGACAGATGTCTGTCGGATAAACTGATCTTTTTCATCACTTTTCCATAAACAAAATTCTGTTGAACCAATAAGAGAAACATCCAGAACAAGAGTATCCGGTCTATTTCCGGTTACGATAATCATACTATACAATTCTTTTCTCGGATGCTTTAAAGTAACATATGACAATCCCGTATCGGTTTCACCACAAGCATCATCTAAATAACGCCATCCCGGATCTGCAAACTGCGTCGTATGAGCTATCGCCCAAATAGCCGGACGCACATCATAATAACCGCACCACGGCATACGGGCTTCCATAGCTCCTACCCCATTCCAACTCACATTAGGGAAATATGCATCTACAGGACACCATATCAATGTCTTGACCGCACGACTCCGGATATAATTGCGATTCGTATTTCGCGCAAAAGTAAGAGCATCTTTCCAGTTTCCAGACAAAATAGATGCCTCACTTTCCCAAACAGGCATATCTAATGATTTCACGTCCTGTGTAGCATCGACATTCAAATAATGATACCCCAGGATATCTATATTTTCTTTCAGAATCGAATCATTCAATAACTCTCTCGCATAACTCCACGGCTCATGATGTTCAGGTGAAGAGCAATACATATCATTACCGACTATTTTTACTTTTTTCAACCCGTTTTTATCTAAAACCGGACGTAAAATATTTACGGCATAATTGCGGGATAAATCAGGTATATGTTTTTCATTCCACAATCCGCAATAAGCTATATCGATATTATGATAACGCTTCATTCCCTTTATATACGATGCTAAATACTCTGCATTGTCCATAGAATAAAAACCTCCGTCAAACCACCCCGGAGCCCCCCACTGCAATATATCGAAAATTATATTTCGGTTTCTTTTCAAAGCCTCCCGTGCCAACCACCATTCGTAGCCTCTTTCAAAATAAAACCGGACCGGATTCTGCATCTCCTGCCTCGTACGTGCATGAGAAGGTTCTGTTCCACAAGTAGAATTTATATCTCCTCCAAGCTCAAATTTAAAATGTTGTAACGAAGCTCCAAAATGAGGTTTAAATAAAAAATCCAATATATCAGACCTGTACGGTTCTGGATAATCAATAAGTAGACGTGACGAAGCACCAGCACTTACAGCACCAATACCTTCAAATTCCAATCCGGAACTTCCCCTATCTATTCGAATTACAGTCTGAGCAGATATTCCGGAAATTCCAGCAACGAACAATAAAAAAATTAAATATCGTCTCATTTCTCCATAAGCATTCTATAAATTTCAGTACCAGCCAATAGAAAAGCCCCCGTGCCATATACTTCTGTCATATCTGCCGATACTCTTTGAGGATCAGATCCGATGGCCTGCACCCAACCTAATTTCCCATCCGGATGTACTGCCCACACAAGGGCACTCCACCCTTTTTCCATTATAGGAAAATATTTCTTTTCAGGCAGATATCCACGACGAATTCCCCAAGCCAAACCATATACAAAAAAGGCCGTAGAACTTGTTTCAGGCATTCGGTATGTTTCTGTATCAAGCATACTGGCATGCCAATATCCTTCATCATCCTGTAATCCGGCAACACGTTTCATAAGCTGCTGATATAAAGTTATATACTTTAATCGTGTCGGATAATTTTCCGGTAATTGGTCTATAATTACGGCCAGAGCCCCCGCTACCCAACCATTACCTCGTCCCCAAAAAACTGGAGCTCCATTCTTTTCACGCATTGACAAATAACGGGTATCTCTATAAAAAAGATTCTCTTTGCGGTCATATAGAAGCTCTACGGTTTCCCAAAACTCTTTTTCCATAAAATTCCAATACCGTATGTCACCCGTAATCTTTCCCATACGTGCATATACGGTAGGAGCCATAAACAAAGCATCACACCAGCACCAACGATCATGGGAATGCGGAGCCTCATAAGTCAGTTTTGCCTTTGAAGGATGATTCATTACCCACTCCAAACGGGCTTCTGTAGGTTGAAGCATTACCGGATCTTTATATTTTTCATATAACTGACAATAAAGCTGCGACACACAAATATCATCAGCAAAATACATACCCTTTGCCGGATGCCACCGTTCTTTTGCAGCAATTTTCTTCAACCATTCAAAATAAGAATCGTCTTTCCACAATGAAGCCCATTCCGCCATTCCGATATACATTACTCCATTAGTCCACATTACAGGAGTATGCGTCCATTTATGTAAATGCCGAGGATAATCCGCTATTTGCCAATCGGCAACACGTTTCATTACACTCATTAATGAATCGGGAGAAATTTTCGTGTTTCCAGCTTTCATATACCCTACAAAAAAGATGCAGAATAATAAGCATACATATCTCAGTCTCATAACTCAATTATATTTCATTTCAATATTTTATTCCTTTATAATCCGGATTATATACAGGCATTTTTGCAGCACATGAGCACAACCATTCTCGCAGTTCTTTCTGTAAAGACAGAGCTCTCTCCTTTTGAGTTTCCGCCAAATTTTCCTTTTCAGAAATATCCATTTTAAGATTATATAATTCTATATGATCATCCTCATAAAACCATATTAACTTATAATCTCCTTTACGCATAGCTCCTGCCGGAGAATCACCTTTACCTCCATAATGAGGATAATGAAAATAAATAGCTCCCCGATCAAAGACCGTATCCCCTTTCAATAAAGGTACAAGACTTACTCCATCTTTATGCTGGCAAGGTTTCAAGGTTGCTCCGGTAAGCTCCAATATAGTAGGATAAAAATCCGTAGAAGAAACGGGAGTTCTACAAATCCCAGCCGAACCTTTCATATAAGGAGCCTTAATAATATAGGGAACACGTATCCCGCCTTCATATAGCCAGCCTTTTCCTCCCCGTAACGGGAAATTAGAAGTAGGAGAGCCTTCAGCTGTAGATAAACCACCATTGTCAGAAACTAAGCAAACGACCGTATTATCATATAAGCCCTCTTTTTTTAAATAATCTAAAACTTTCCCCACATTTTCATCCATACTCCATATCAATGCAGCATATTCGGCATCACTCTGTATCGTACGTTCTTTCCAATGCCAAACTCTATATGGAGTATTCCGTATCCAATCTTTATTTGTCGTAAAAGGAGAGATCGTATCCAAACCCATTTCCCGAGCCTTCTTCTCGAAATATTTCGTAACCTCAGGTTTCGCCTCTATCGGAGTATGCACTGCATAAAACGACAAGAAAAGAAAGAAAGGTGATCTTCCTGCCGAATCCATTAGTTTCAAACATTCATCTCCTAAACGATCCGTAAGATACTCTCCATCCGGACCGTCCGATAACATCGGATTATGATAAGGAGAGAAATATGCTCCCCGTCCTCCTTTTTTCCGGACATCCCCGTTAGGTTTTCCCATTAACCATCCCCCGATATTCACATCAAAACCTTGATATTGGGGATAGAATAAAGAATCTTCAGCACAATGCCATTTCCCGACATAATATGTTTTATACCCTTGTTCCCTTAATGCTTCTCCGATAGTAACTTCCTCAAGCGGCATATTCAATGGCATCTCAGGAGACAACATTTTATATTTGCTCAGTTTCTGTTTATCCAGACCATATTGATAACCCGGAATCCAATCGGTGATCCCCGTTCGTGCGGGATTCTTGCCTGTCATTATACTTACCCTTGCAGGAGAACTTACCGGAGCTGCGGCATATCCGTCCGTAAAAATAACTCCATCCGCAGCAAGTTTGTCGATATTGGGAGTTTCATAAAAACGGCTTCCATTGCACCCGACATCTGCCCATCCATAATCATCCACAACTATGAACACGACATTCGGACGAGTCTGGGTTTGAGCCGGAAGCGGAAAAGATAACAATCCCGCCACCGGAAATAACGCAGAAGAAGAAACCGGATATTTCATAAAACCAGATTTTTAAAGCAAACTTTTCCAATTCCCGCTACAATAAGCAACAACCAATTTTTGTTGCAGGTCTCTATCTCCTGTGCGAAGACCGTAATTCATCAAATCTTGAAACAGATAATATTGCAGCCAATATCCACGATGATATTTTTCCCGCATCGACAGAGCTTCTATCCACCATGCATACCAAGAGGTATTCAACCCGTATTTGTGAGCTACACGTACGGCTGTTTGTGCACGTTCCCATATTCCGTCCGACATACGTTTCATCATTTTAGTATAATCTCTGTATGTAAACGATGAAACATCGATCAGTTTAGCGCTATCATCAATCCCTAAAGCTTTCAGATCAAATACAGTCTCAAACTTCCCGTCACCATCCATATCGTATTCTACATAATCCAGAAATCCATTCCCGTTTTTATCTGTATATTTTACCGTTGCAAACTTTTTAGGATTTTTATTGATCCAAAGACGATCCCAACCTTGATAATATTCCGTATTCTGATCTACACGCCAACAACCCCATTCAGCTCCATATAAGTGTAAACGTCCGTCCAACGGACTGATATATAAATTACCTTTTCCCGAACAGTCCATATCCCATTCTCCCCGGTCTCCGGCCGCATCAGACTGTGTATTATGATCTAATCCGCCATTTCCAGCTCCGACCTTAAAGGGATCTAATGCTTCATAGAATTCTACACGTTCCCAACGATGACAATCATCATCTTCATCATAAACAAAATGGGCACTTTCCCATTTTCCTCTATTAAAAATCAGATCGAATGCATTTTTATGATCGGGATAAATCAATTCATTCATCTGACGCCAACGCGGATCCATAAAAAATTTATCTGCTTCGGGCAAACCTCTCATATTCTTAAATACATGAACCTGATCCATATAATCAAATCCACCTCCTCGAAGACCTAAAGTAAAATCGAAATCGAAATCATTTCCCGGAGCATTATCATTATCCAAATCTACAGAAATAGACACCCAATCGATTACTCCTTCCAACTGCATATTTACATAACCATTCCAAGATGCCTTTTTATCTTTAACACTCGGAGAGTCCAATAGACGGACAGCCATTTCCGAAAGGCCATCCTTATCGGGATCATAAAACAAAAAGGGATTCTCCCAATTAAGCCTTAAATCCCCCATATTATAGGTAGCCACATGCATTTTGGTAAATGCAGATTGTCCACTATAATCCGTATAGAACGCTGCTCGTCCGCTTTTATTCCAGCTTTTTATTTGATAAGTATTCCAATCAATATAATTAAAAATATTGTCTTTATCCGTATCTAACAAAATCATCACATGCCCATTCGGCCAGACTTCCGTAGCATGCACGGCCGGATAATCCATCACAATCTGCAGACTGGCTTTTCCATCATTATCGCTATCGACCCAATCGATCACCAAATCTCCGTCACCGCCATATATGCCGTCTTTATTTCGGTCTATCAACAAACAGTCATTATCCATATCACCTTCGATGTCCGTCCATTTCATATCTCGGTCATCATCGATCCAAAGAATAGGAACACTATCACCTGTCATAGAATAGATAGCCTCCGGCTTTCCGTCACCATTCAAATCCTCCAGTTTCGGTTTAAAACCGGGAGGAGGTAAAGGCATCCGAAACGATGAAATACAAGACTCTTTCACACTTTTCATTTGAGCATGAGACACGCTGCTTATTCCCCAAAAGAATAAACCTATGCTCATTACAATACAAATACTTAACCTATTCATAATATAAAATACTTATTTCATTTCGGATACTAAAGTCACTAACGATCGAGCAGGAATAACGACCTTATTTCCGACATTACCTTTATATGATAAATCACACTCTTCAGAAGTAATATACTGTTTATATTTTACAGAAGCAACCTTCTTATTTCCTTTGAACTGAATATTCACAATATTCTCATCCTGACCGAAATTGATAAAAACCAAAACCATTTTACCAGAAATCGGATCTTTATAAGCAGACACCATCAGCGACCGCACCGATTCTTCATCCGAAACTCCTTGCAAATTCGCAGAAATTCTCTGCATGCCGGGACGGACAAACAGGCTGTAATTTCCTAAAGCCCACATTAGTTTTGACGTTCTGTACACTCCATCATATTTACAAGATTCCACTAACGGATTATCAAGCGAATTAGCTCCTTGAGGAGACTTTCCGTCATCGATATAAATCAGACCGTCCTTATAATCCCATTCCGAAAAAGCAGTCCAAAACTGCCAAGAAGCCGCATTCGCATAAACTAGATCACTGTGAATAACACGCGCTACATATAAGGCCGTATTCATCCCTATATCTCGTTTTCCACCGCCATACGGATTATCATCATTTTTCTCCATAGGGCAATATTCGGTCTGCCAATAAGCTGTACCAGGTAAATCTGTTTTTATTTTACGATCCAATCGTTTTCTCCAACTGATTAATGAATCTAACGACCATGTTGACCAATAAGAATGTCCCGAAACAATAGGAGCGACATTTTGCAGTCCAGATATGCTATATTTTCCATCGGTAGCAAATATTTCTTCTATTTGATTACTTCTCAACGGATTATCTTTCACCTGTTCATATAAATAATTAATACAACCTGCTTCTCCAAAAACTACACGAGTATTCCCATTTATTTTTTTCAATTCTTTATCCAGGCACCGGATCAAACGGCAACACTCTTCATTAGTCATTTGCATACCTTCCTGACCTGCATGAATCCAATTCCATTGAGGTTCATTAATAGGACTCAAATAGTCAAGCCCCAATTTTTCGCAAACGACAGCCATAAAATGAGCATAATCGACATATTTATCAGGTCTCAAATTAGCATACGGTGTAGGCTCACTAGCCCGTGCCATTCCATTTTTCGACATAAATACAGGTGCCGAAATAGAAAAGCCTAAGGTATAAGGAACTTTTCTCTCCCGGGCAGCTTGCAAAAACCATCTCTGTCCTTCTTGTTTTGACCAGTCCCAATTTCCCAAAGAATCTAAAAAACATTCGGTTCTACGCCATTCCGACGCTACGCCACCTCTCTCTCCAGCCTCATGGCTTCCCGAACCTATATTAAAACGCCAAAGCGTTAATCCTATCCCACGAGGATTTCCTTTGTCATCAAAATCAGAACTGAACAGATAATCGGCAATGGCATTTCTTTTTTCTAAAGGCCAATTTTTCCCGATATATTGGGTACGCCAACAATCAGAAGCACCGAAACTGTGAATTGTCTGATGCACTTCGTTAGGGAATACGACAACAGTATTCTCTTTTGAAAAAGCAAATGTGAACAAACTGCAAAGAAGAATAAATAACAACGATCTTTTCATACTACCTACATTTTAATACTCCGTAACTAAATACCCTGTCGGTCTGAAAATTTTCACATCGGGACGAGATAAAGGATCTAACCCGTCAATCTCGAAAGTATATCGTTCTCCCGGTTTCAGATCGGGTAACTCCAATTTTTTCATACCAGTAACGGTCTTCCAGCATACTGTATATTTTCTTAAAGTATAGGAAGGCAGATCGTCTTTTACTTTTAAAACAACCTGGGCCTCTTTCCCAGAAGCTCGTATATGCAAATTTTCCACATATATAGGGGCTGCTAATCCTTTATAGACTTGAAATGAAGGCTTTTTATCGAACCACATCGAAGACAATCCATGTACCCGCGATTTATATCGTCCGAAACCGGCTTCTCCGACATGAGTGCGATAATCGTTTAATGAAAAATAAATCACTCCGATAATAAACTTATTTTTAGCCCATTGGTCATAATGATAAGTCATTTCTACGACACGACGAGCATCTGCCCCCACAAAACGCGGCTCACACAATCCGTGTTCTGTAATCAATAACGGACGTCCTTTTAAAGCACGATTATTAATCAATGCCAATTTATCGGGTGTCTCCTCTCTACTCTTACCATGCCAAGTCCCCGTATAATCATTCCATGTAGGAATATCGCCTAAAAGAGACTCGTCATTCTCAAGACGATCAAATATCTCATTTGAAACCACCGTCACAAATCGTCCCGAATTATAATCCTTAGCATAACGAATCAACCTCCGGTAAATATCTTTATCCGTATTATAAAATACTTCGTTACTTACTCCCCATGCAATTATCGACGGATGATTAAAATCCCGCTCTATCATTTCGTCGATCTGTTTTTTTGCTAAATCTTCTAATTCCGGAGTCAAATTCCCCGGAGCCTGCCACCAGGGAATTTCTTCCTGAGCCAATATTCCCTTTTCGTCCAACAAATCGAAATAGCGTTTATCATATTGCCAATGGCAGCGGGTAAGGACACAATTCAAATCTTTTATTTGTTCCACAGCCTTTTCCATAACCCACAACGGTTCTGCCATGCCGAACTCAGGGTAACTGCCGGGCATATATTCTATTCCCGGAAGCCGAACAGGTTCGTTATTCAAAAGAAGCGTATCCCCCTTAATCTCGACTTTTCTTATTCCAAAACGTGTTGTATATGAATCTGATACTCTACCCTTCTGCACGCTTTTTATCTCCAATGTATATAAATGAGGAGTATCGAAATGCCACAATTTAACACTATCCAATCTAAAATTCAATCGGGATATGCCATTTTTTATACTGGCCTCAAATGTCTTTTCAAAAATAGTATTCTCCGATTTCCATTCTTTGATAATTACGTCATAAGAAAGCTCCTTTATCTCAGGATTCCAACTTCTCACCTCTATATCCATATCTGCGGAACTATTACTAAAATCTATATCGTAACGAACAAATGCAGAGCGTACTGCAGGTTTTTCCAAAGCTAAAAGTTTTACCGGACGAATAATGCCCCCATCATTCGGCCAGTCGAATTTAGCTTTATAAGGCAGAGCATGTTCAGAAAAAGAGTTATCGACAGACACTGTTATTCGATTTTCTTTCCCATATTTTAGTAAACGAGATATGTCAAAAGAAAATTCCGTAAATCCCGATCCCGAATGTGTACCCGCTTGTTTTCCATTGACCCAAACAACAACATCTCTATATACCGCATCAAAACAAAGGCGGACATGTTTACCCTTCCAATTCTCCGGAACAATCGTTCGCTTTTCATACCAAGCTTTTCCGAATATACGTTCTGTTTTATCTTCTACATTCCACGTATGAGGGACTGTTACATCCCGACCGAATTCAAAACCTTCTGTCCAAGAATCATAAGATTTATAATCTCGTTCTAATGCAAATTTCCATACTCCGCAAAGGGACATTTCCTCACGAGCAAAAAGACTTCCCGATATAAGAAATAAAAAGCTAAAAAAGACGATACTATATTTTACAATTATATCTTTCATACTTTTCTATTTTAAATTCCAAATTGTTTGTATATTCATTTTCTCACCTTTTACTCTGATAATTAAAGGATAGCAAGGTTGTGTTTCTCGTTGCTCACTATGATTTTTCGTTATAACTCCAGGATTCGTGGGGGGTATCCCGGGTGCTATCCCGGTATAAAGTTCTATTTCATCACAGCCAGGCTCGATTCGTATCTCTGCATCAGCTGTCTGTATAGTAAATTTTCCTCGGACAATACACCGTTTCATATTCTGGATTTTTTCATATACAGGAGCATCTGTTATGGCTATTTCTTTCCCTACCCAAGGAAGATCCAAAGGTTCTGTAAACAACAATACATAATCATAAACATGGGATCTCGACGACTCACAAACAAAATTATCCGACAGCCGATTTTTTTTAAGAGTCACACGGCGTCTCATCTTTACACCATTATACGCACTATCCACTTCTGCTTCAATTGTACCTCCGGATGAAGACGGTAAAAAACGAACCAATTTCCCTGTAACCGGAGCTTGATCTTTACCATCGACCGTAACCGTATTATGCGCTAAAGATTTCCGATACCAAGTTGTAAAATCAGGTACGCCATAAGCCGACGTTCCCAAATCGGGTAAAATTTCACGTTTCCCGTTGTGAATAGATATGGATAGCTTATCCGGATGCCCATGTCCACCACCATACGGTCCATATTTTAAAACGACTGTTTTATCTTGATATCTTAAAACACCGACCCCGAGATCCTTAAAATAGGTACTCTTTCCATACTCGGGTTTTCCTTTTTGCTCCATCGATACCGGATTGAATAAAGCCTCAGCGGAAGTTCGGCTGACAAAACAATAACAACGCTCCAATATATTACGGAATAACGGATTATGAGACCTTGCATAAGCCAACTCATACAATTTAGTTTGCGCCAAAAGAGATTCTCCATACCAACCGTCATTATGCGCCGGAAAAGAAAGATCGGCATATACACCCTGCGCCGGAGAAGCCAACATATCCAACAACTTACGATCATACAAATTTATATCTCGACAGCGCAACGCTTCGGCAGATAGCATCATAGCTCTTAAAGGGTAATAATGATATGTCGGAGAACCTTCATTCCACCAGCCATCATCATGTACATGTCTTTCCATTAAGGCATGATATCCGCATTGTTTGTCATTCAGTGCAATATCGACGATTCTATCATCTTCCAAAGCAACTCCTAAAGCAATCAATCCGCTATTATGCCATACCTGCCAATTTCCTCCACCCCGACGTTTAAGCAACAACTCGGCACAAGGTCTCAGATAGCCGGTCTCTATTTTCTTTATCTCACTGGAGGACATTATACCCTTTGCAACCGAATAAGCCCGGGCTGCATCACTCGCCCAAACTGACTCATCGAGACTTTGTCCGAACAGTTTACCACTATTTAAGCCGGTTGCCACACGATTTGTATTATGCTCGAAATAAGTGGGATATTTGTATGCATAATCAAGTAACATATCACGGATATAAGTTGCATAGACCGTATCTCCCGTCGCCAAATACAAATAAGTACAATTCTCCAGATATTGTAGATTCTCCGCGTGGACCTTATTTATCCATGCCCAATCATAGCGCTTGTTTCCTTTCCAATATTTCTTACATGCAGAGCAATAATGTTCATTCGGTTTATCCCATTCAAAACTAAAAGAAAGATTATGTACCGGACAAAAATAATCATGAAGATGCCCTCCTTCTAACAAAGGAACTTCCATTTTATGAGAACGGCGTTCTTTTACTTTTTCTTTCATCGATTCTACAATTACACTGCCCCATAAAGTATTTGCAGAATTTCGAATGGCAACCTTATCCGAATCCGAAAAAAAATAGTAACCGTTCTGTGCACACAAAACGTATGGGAAGACAAATATTCCGATAATAATGAAAGTTCCTATTTTAATATAATTTCCTATTCTCATATATTTCTCTTCCTACCGTGAAACAAACCATTTCTCAATTGCCTTTAATACGACCTTATGCCCTTCTGCATTAGGATGATTCGACTGACTCATGTATTCCCGAAGATCTTTCCCTTCCTTAGCCAAATCTTTGAACATAGCATAACTATCGACCAACCCCAAATGATATTTCGATGCCAAATCACGTATCTGTTGGGCATGCTTGGCTAATGGAGTATTCTCATCTAAAATATTTTCAGTAAGATCCGGAGTCGGGGTCATCAGAACAATCTTTATGTCTTGTTTCAAAGCCTGTTTAATCATCTTTTCCCAAGCCTTTAATGATCGTTCTAACCCTATACTCCTGTCATTCAACGCATAATCAATAAATAACAAATCCGGACGGTGAGTCAATACCTCTTTTTTAAATCGTTTTTCACCTTGTTCCGATTGCTCTCCCCCGATAGAAGTCGTAATTACGTTCACTACGGCATAAGGATAATGCTCTTTTATTGCATGAAGGGTCAAATGCGGATAAGCACCTAAAGTATTCACCACAGGAGTATTGGCATAACCGGACGGAACACTATGACCATGAAATACAATATTTATTGTCCGGTTATGCGGCCATGTTTTTACTAACTCATTTCTCAAATTATTAACATAGCTTCCTGTTGCCGATTGGGCATTTACAACACAAACTATACAGACACCAAATACTACCGATACGAATCTTTTGATAAGCATAAAGAGATTTATTTAATTAAACAATACATCGACAGCCTGTTCGGACAGTTCTTCTTCCGGATGAAAATCAGGACTGATTACATACTTCTTCAAACTATATAAAAATTGCCGTGCGACTGGTCTTTTATCCATATTCCGGAGCAAATCGATCGTACAGATCAATAATTCTCCTTTCCCGACTTTGGCTTCAGCGACTAACCCCAGCTTATTATTTTTATTCCAATCGGGAATCATCTGCAACAACGGCCTATAAGTCGAAGGTGTATGATCAAGATTCATCAATTTAGAAGGAATAACCAAATCCCACCACTGCCAATTAGAATGAAACTCCGTTGGGAAATATGCATATAACGGGTGCGAAGGATTACACAAAATACCTAATAATTCAGGAGGCATACCAGACCAGACTGCATTCCATGAAATCCCGGAGAAACATGATGAAACCGTAGTACGGACATCTGCAGTATCTGCAAGTAAAAGTACTTTTCCTCCTTGTTTCAAGTATTCTTTCACTTCTGCATTCCATGAATTTACGATTTTTATCTCAGAAGGAACATTCACCTCCGGCAATACAGAGGGATATACCCATATATCCCATTGATTCCGATATGAAGTTCCGGAAATATCAAAAATAAGTTTCATCTGTTCCGCTTTTTTGATTCCTTTCAGAGAAATTTTTATTTTACCTAATGAATGCGGACTACCGATCGGTATATCTTTTGCCGGGAGCTTTCCTTGAGCATATACCTTGCCATCAGGATATTTCAACGTCCATTTCAGTACAGCCTTCTTTATATCCGATTTTCCGAAATTCGCAATACGTGCCTCTCCGGTAAAAATCGAATCATTTGTCCAAACAAACGAAGAAGTCAACAATAACGGAAGACAAGGGGAAACCATGCTTTTAAATTCATCTGCAGTAACATAAGGTTTCGGATCCCAAAAAACATCGACCACACCTACAGGTGAAGTTCCTTGGCCCGGAAAATCATTCAATTGCAACAAATGGTATCCAGCCATACCCGGTGTACGATAATAAGATTCAAATTCTTCTTTTTTTTGTATTAAATGAAATTTACCGGATGCACGTGTAAACTCCTCAGCTAAATCCAACATATGATGATCCCGCAACGATTCTCTGAATATCTGATAATTATATGGTTTAAGAACTCCCGTATATTTTTTTATCTCGTCATAATTAGGATAAACACACCATTGACCTATTTCATGTGTAATCATCGGTATCGGATATTTTTTTACATACTCCGAATAATCATACAAAGTATTCAAGGGAGCAACATTAAAACGGCTCTTTAAACCCTCTTTCCATCTATGAGGGCGTGCTCCATATAAAACGTTATATTGATTTTCAGGGACATAAGGATATGCAGCACTTCCTGTATAAAGATGTCTGGGATCTCGTTTCCAATGAGTTACCGATTCTGAAAGAAATTCTTTTACTCCCGAACCACAAAGTTCATTTCCCTCACAGAAAAAGACAAAAGAAGGATGATTTCCGTATTCTTTGAATATCCGGTCTGCCTCACGACGTAAAAAATCATTAACAGCTTTATCTTCTCCTACCGTAAACCGCCAATCAGAGTTCTCTATTTGCAAATAAATTCCTAAACTATCAGCAACCTTGAATGCCGCTTCAGGAGGACACCATGAATGAAAACGGACACAATTCAATCCGTAATCTTTACAGGTCTTTAGGATACGTAACCATCCCGATTCATCCATAACCGGATATCCGGTCAATGGAAATTCGGCACTGTTAACAGTTCCCCGTATAAATATTTCACGTCCGTTCATCGTAAAACGAGTACCTTTCACTCCCACCTCACGCATTCCGAATTTGACCTGTTTCGTATCGAAATAAGATTCTTTATCTGCTTTAACATTCAGAGAAAGATTTAACAGATAAAGATTCGGGTCAAACTCATCCCATGTCCTGATCTGATCTCCAAGAGGTAAATCTATCTCCATAAAGATAAGCGAATCATTTCCGGTCACAGGAATTTTTTTCTTTGGAATATCAAAAAGATTATCCGCAGTTTTTCCCATAATTTCCAAATCACCTTTCAACGATAACTTATCGCTATTATTGAAAGTCACCTCCAAACGAGCCTTTTTGCCCTTAATATCGGGATAGACCTGCACATCCGATATATATACTTTGTCCGTAGCTCTTAGTTCTATTTTTCCTATAATGCCGTTCCAATTAGTTTGTGTTTCGGCACTAATGGCATGGCTATATTCAATATTATAAATCAGGTCATTATTTACACGTAAACGTATTGTATTTACCTCTCCGGGTTTCAAAAATTTTCCTAATGTATAAATATGGGGAACAGACAGACTTTCTTCCCGTCCGACATAAGCTCCATTAACCCATAATTTAGTTTCCCAATGGACTCTTTCAAGAAATAATGAAATCTCTTTTCCTGCCCAATCTTCCGGAATGAAGACCTTTTTTTCATACCATGCCGGACCTTTATATTCAAACATTCTTGTTAGTCGTATAGAAGAGAGTCCTTGTGTACGAATCCCTTTACCCGCCTCATCAGTAGAACCGGGTAATGTAATTGTTTCGGTAAGAGATGGAAACATCTGCAACCCATTACTCTGAAGACCCATTCCGAGAGGATCTGCCTTAAATGCCCATATTCCGTCTAAAGAAATTGTGTGACATCCCGGTTGGGCTTGCATCTGAAATGCAAGTCCAACCAGAAAAAAAGGAAGAAAAAAAACTAAACGTTTCATGAGAGTGTATTTTCAAGGTTTATTAAATCATCCTATCATTTATATTCAACGACGGCAACTACAGGAAAATGGTCCGACGGATTACGTGCCTGGAATACATTTTCCACATCCTTTTCCGAAGTACGATAAGTATCAGTCAATATTCCATACCGGTCGACACTAAAATGCGATGTAAGAAATATATGATCGATACGGCTTGTAGTCTTTCTATTAGGATCAAAAGCATTAAAAGTTCCCGTTACAGCATAACGTATGCCTGCACATTCATACGCATCCGCTAACACTTTTGAATTCACAATCGTCATATAACACCTACTATTTTGATCCGCATTAAAATCACCGGTTAAAATAACAGGCAATTTACCTCCCAATTTCTTAATTTTCTGCAATACTAAAGATGCGCTTTCATCTCTGGATTTTACTCCGACATGATCGGCGTGTAAATTAAAAAACATAAAAACGAAACCGGTCTGCTTATCCTTGAACTTTCCCCAAGTACACAAACGCACTTGATCGGCATCCCATCCCAAACTGGGATAATCAGGCGTAGAAGAAAGCCAAAAATTTCCTTCATCTAAAAGTTCAAAGCGATCTGTCTTATAATAAATAGCAGTAAACTCTCCCCTTTTCATTCCGTCATCACGTCCTACTCCAATATAATCATACTCCCGCAACTTGTTTTTCAGCTCTTCTACCTGATGAAACTGTCCTTCTTGCGTCCCGAATATATCAAAATCGTGATAACGGATTAAATCGGCAATAACAGAACAGCGCTGCCCCCACCCATTGCCGTTAATCGAATCATTACGATTCGCAAACCGAATATTATATGAAGCAACTTTCATTTGGTGGGCTTCAAGTCCAATACAATAAACCAAAAAGCAAATTAAATACAGCACCTTTTTCATAAACAAAATTCTTCTTTTTGTTATCAGCAAAAATAAAAATACCTTTCCTCAAATAGAATGGACAATTATCCAAACGGAATAGAGTATCTTACGATTTATTTGACAATCAATTTTTGAATTTCAGTTTCTTCTCCAGTATTTAATTTCAACACATAAACACCTTTATATAATCCATTTAATGGTAATACCGCAATCTCAGAATCCGGATTTGAAGAATAGATTATTTTACCATTTAAATCAATTAAAGATATTTTATTCACCGGAACTTCCGAACGGATGGTAACCTGATCTTTTGCAGGATTCGGATATACAGAAATACGGGAATCGCTAACAGATTCAATTATGCCGGTATCAGAAAGATCCCTTATTTTACCGACAAAAGTAACAATCGATGTCGCCGGCATCGTATAATTCTCTGTAACAGCAATATCCGATCCGCGCCTTAAAGCATCATTCAGACTATTAGTCGTAATATAGGGAGTAAAATGTGTTATTCCCATATTATTACTTAATCCGGATATATTCATACGTATCGAACGGGATTGTGTCGAAGCATTTATCACAACAATTACAAGTTCCTGATTGATTTCATCGATATATGCCGAAACCATTTGGTTTGCAATTGCATCTGCGGCAGAGAGATCATCCGACCGCATTATATCGACCCGCTTCATCCCCGGACGGATAAACCGAGAAAAATTTCCCAAAGCATAAAGTAATTTTGTAGGTCGGTATACACCATCTGTTTGCTGGTTATTCAAAATATATCGAATCAGAGCAAAACGTTCTTCATTGCCACTACTTGCATCTTTTTCGAATGTCGTCCACCATTGCCAACCGGAACAATCGGCCTCTACCAAATCATTATGAATAATCCGAGCTAATGATATTCCGCATTCCATCGGAGATAACGTACGGGAAGAACCTCCGTTATGAATAGCCTTATAGCCATTTCCCAACAACGAATATTCAGTTTGCCAATACTCTAATTCAGGATCAGTCTCTTCTATTTGATCTCGCAACGCATTTCTCTTCTCTACAATATCCGTAGCAGAAGCATCTGTCCAATAACTATGGGAAGAAACATAAGATGAAACCGAAGGAAGATCTTTTATCTTAAGATCAGACCGATCATCCCAAAAATTATATAATTGATTTGCATAATCTCCCGTACTTTCTTTCAATAAATAATTTATAGAGCCAGCTTCTGTAATAAACAGCTTAGTATCAATACCTCTTTTTACAAATTCAGCATCGATCGCTTTAACTACATCCGAGACTTCTTGATTTGTCCAAGGAGTTCCTTCCTGCGATACGACTCCTCCGTCAGAAGTTGCATTCCACTCCCATTGAGGTTCATTCAAAGGACTAATATATTTAAAATTAATTCCTTGTTCTTTAAAATGGGAGACAACATCGGCTAAAAATTTCCCAAAATCATTGAAATGCTCTCTCTTCAAAATAGTCGATTTCGCATCACCATATTCCCGAAATCCCAAACCTCTCACTGTATAATAGACAGGGGGAGAATTTTGCCAACCTATAATATCCGGCACATTATACGTTTTTACCGCTTTCTCCAAAAACCACTGCTGTCCGGCTTGTTTCGTCCAATCATATGTAGTCATATCCGGATTCAAGAAACATTCGGTACGACGTGTTTCATCCGAAATACGGCTGGCTGCTCCTTGCTCAGATGTTCCTGCCCCTATATTAAAACGCCACGCAGACAATCCGATACCTTTAGGCGTACCATTCGATAAAGTATCACAACTGAATAATAACTCCGCTAAATGCTCTTTTTTATTTTCCGGAAAATATTTTCCTATAAACTGAGTACTCCAACCATCTGATGCCCCAAAATTGCGTATAGTTTGCTTTTTCTGATCCACACAAACCGTAAATTCTGAAAAATCACAGAATTCAGCATCCCAGTCTCGGATTTCGTCCGAAGTAAGAGAACTTCTTTCTAAAGTTATCTCATCCAAAAGACCGGTACACGTATTTTCTCCACAACCAAAATCGATCTGAGAAAAAGGATTTTCTTTGTTCGTATATCCTGCGATCTGTTTTCCAAGAGCTCCATTCAAATATATTCGGTAATAAGGGCTACCACCTGCACTAAATACCTGTACCAACGATATGCTGTTCCATTGCCCCGCATACAACGGATTTGCAGTCATCTTACCCGCAGTCCGAGTTATACCGTCTTCTGTAATCTTAAATTCAAATACAGCTTGACCTGAAACGACCTGTGAAATAACCAGGACAGCCTCGTCATTATTCTGTCCCTGAAAACGAACCAATACCTTACCGGTATCTTCATCTTGGAACTGATCTTTAAAATACACAAAACTAAAAGATAACTCTTCTTTCATTAAATCGCCAATTTGCAAAGACATTCGGCTATCACTTTTAATGTCAGCTACATATCCTCTTACATTATTTTTTGTTCGTTCCACGTTTAAAGACGAACTTTCAATATTTTTCATATCATCTTCCAATCCTGTTTCAAAAGAAAAACGAGCATAAGCAGTTTCTCCTTCTTCTGAAACAGAAGGCTCAGGTAATTCTTCATCTTTAGAAAGGGCGACTATCTGATTAGCCATAAGAGCCGTATGGTATATTTTTACATTGTCGATACGCCCACTCATCGAATAACTTGTTTCAGGATTACATCCTAAAAAGATTTTTGAAATATTAAAATCCGAAAGTTTCAGCAACGTTTCAAGTTCTCCTGATAACTCTCCGTTTACATAATATCTTATTCGTGTACCTGAAAAAACAATTGCAAAATGATACCACTGGTTATTTTCTAAAGGTTTTCCCGCAATCGAACGATAAGTTGAATAAGGCTTATTATCAATAACGATATAACTATCGTTTCCCCATGATGTCTTAGGAGTTAAATAGATATTGCTTCCGTCGTCGGCATACAGTGCTAAAAACATTCGCCAATTTGCATTGGGATCGATATCTTCTCTTTTACCGAAAAACGAGATGGTCATTTCATCCGATAATATATCTCCTTTTAACTGCAAACAGCCTTTCAAATCAGCATCAAAACTCAGCACTTTTCCCTGCCGTATATCATCGGATACTACAGAAGCCCCATTTAATGCCTCGACAATAACATTTCCTAAATTATCCGATGCTGTACCGTTCTCAAAATTTATATCTGCAATCTGTTTTGCTTTATTATCGCTAACCGACCATGCATATACAGGCAAAAGAAGACATAGACAAACAAATAAAAAGATTCTTCTCATGGCTCTTTTTTAATATTAAGATTAAACAATAATGTCTCCGAGCTTCTATCAGAAGACAACGAAGACATTATTTCTCAACAATATAATTAATGCGAAACAGAAACAGTCACCAGAGCTTGTTGAGTCAGCTTGGGATTACTATTCCCCATAAAATTATAATCGATCGTATAAGTAACGTCTCCTTGTGAAAAATCGACCGGGGTAACTCCCGATATTTGTTCAACGCCATCGATCGTAACACGACAATTTGTTCCATCCAACAAATTCGGATCATTGTTCATCGTCTCAAAGACCGGAATTACATTACTTAAATCAATATCATCGGCCACTTGCAACGTAATATTATACCGGTTATAATATGCAATATCACGAGTTACAGTCCCCTCTACCCCATTAATAGAAAATTTCGTCATTTTAGGAATCATAACCGGAGCTACATAATAATTAGAAATAGCTCCAGAAGCCGTAATAACTCTAAAATTTTGTATTTTCAGTTTACCATCCTGAACAAATTCGACAATTCGTGAAGCTGTAGAACCAGAAACAATTCTCTTTTCTTCCCCTGCAGGATCAATCCAATACATTTCCGCCAAATTCGACGATAACTCAAAATTAACCAATTGTCTTGCCTTAATCGAATTAAATGTCGCATCTCTCCACGCATCGAACAATATCGGACAGATCAACGAGTCTGCAGAGATAAATTCTCCATACGAACTATAATATACCGTTCCTGCATATTCCGGCATTCGGTATATATTATTTATTCTCAAGTTGTCCAACCCTCCGTCTAATGCAACTACTTTAACAGTTACCGAGTCAACCTGAAATTCACGCTCTCCATTTTCATTAATCGAAGAAGCGACCCATACGGCATTAAAAGTTCCCGGCTCTTGATAAGAATAAGAAAACGTACCATCCGAGGCTGTAGCAAAACCGGTATCTCCCTCTTTTCCATATACATGATTTGCGTCTCCCGGATAAACAACATAATACTGTCCGGAACCCTTATTCACAAAACGAACCGATTCAAAGACATCATAAGTATCTTTTTCTATTTCAAAAGCAGCTTTAGGCGCTACATATAAATCCTCGAGGTAACCGTTTTCATCGCACGAAACGAACATCAGAACAGCCAGTAAGCTATATAATAAAACTCTTATCTTTTTCATAACACTACTCTCCATTTTAATATCCAAAATTCTGTTCGATTACCCCATTGGAAATAGATATTTCCTCCTGAGGAATAGGGAATATTTCGTTTACTCCTTTTCTGAAATATTTTCCTCGCTCCCTGATTTTTCCAGACGGTTGCTCTACCGGAGCATTTCTATATACAACTGCCATTCTCTCACTTAAAATACCCAAACGCGCAATTTCAAACCAACGGTCAAATTCTCCCGCCATCTCTATTCGTTTTTCTTTTAAGATAGCATCCCGCGTAACATCATAAGGAGCATAAGCGACATCTTGAAAATTAGCTGCCGGAATCGATATATATTGAGAATTAGGATTATCCGGATCTAACAATTTACGGGCACGTTGACGAATTTTATTCACATAATCGACTGCTTTACGGGAATCACCGGTCTCATTCAATGCTTCGGCAAATAACAACAATGCCTCCGGATAACGCATTACACGATAATTTCGTCCGTTTGTAGAACCCTCGCTACGGAATATATAATATTTGACAAAAATCAGTCCATTACCATAATTGAACCAACCTATTTGAGGAGATGTTTCCTCTTGTTTATAATATTCACTGATCGTACGCCCTGTAATGGTAAATAATCTCCGAGGATCATTCTGAAATTGATTATCCAAGTCTGACGTCGGTGTAATAGCAATCGTCGAAGAAGTTCCTCCTAACGAATTTATCAAAGAACCTCCACACGGCCAACTTTCATTTGTCGAAATTCCCGATCCGGAATAATCATAATGATTTATTTCTATCAACGATTCAGGAGAAAACTCACCCTCAAGCCGGAATATTTTATCAAACTCATCCAATTGATGAATACTTACTACATCTTGTCCTGCAAAAACAGTCTCTTTGGTAGCCGAAGGATCTAATACCAAACGTTTTGCCAAAGACTCCCAAGACTCATTGGGGTAATTTTCATCGAATTTCAGTATTTGATTATAAGTCAAATTTTTACCTTCAATAAAAAATTCACCAATCTCCCGTGCTTCTTGCCATTTTTGCTCCTTATCCACCGATGTCAACTTTACGCCCGGCGATGCTTCATATACCAATACTTTCATCAGCAATCCTAAAGCTCCGCCGACTCCAATCTGTCCGGCCTCAGTTAACTGATAACGACCTCTACGCAAAATCAGAATTGCTTCACGCAAATCCTTTTCGATATAAGCATACACCTCATCTAAAGAAGATCGGGGCACTACCATATTTCCCAAATCTACATCTTCAGGCTGTATCGATACACCGCCATAAGTTTTCACCAAATTAAAATAAAAAAGGGCTCTCAACAATTTGGCCTGTCCCAAAACTTCACGTATCTCTTTTTCGCTCGTACCATTTGCCCGATAATCGACATAGGGAGCCGATCTGATTACCTGATTAGCTTTATTGATACCCTGATAATTTATTTGATAACGTTGCAAGATATACGTATTTTCTGTATTAAACTGAAAATTAACTAATTGCCCCATTTCATTAACTTCGACATCTTGTTTGTTCCAAGAATTATCGCTCATGGCCTCACCGAAAATAATTTCACTCAACTGATACTGTTGCGATTGCATCAGATTATAAACCGAATTTAATCCGATACGCAGATTATTCAAATCTTTATAAAAAACGTCCCCTTCTACCAATCCGGTCTGTTCAGGCTCAAAATAGTCCTCACACGACGAAAAAAACAACGGGTACATTGCTAAAAGAATATATATCAACTTTTTCATATTCGAAATTATTTAAAAATCAATAATTACGCCAAACATATAAGAGCGTGCTTGAGGATATACTCCTTGGTCGATACCCAAATAAAGATTATTGCTTTCTTGACCTGAAGTTTTACCGACCTCCGGATCCAAACCATCATAACTAGTGATAGTAAATAGGTTCGTAGCAGAAGCATAAACTCTTAAATTACTCACAGACAATTTGTTTACCCATTTTTTAGGGAAAGTATATCCTAATTGAATATTCTTTAACCTCAAATATGAACCGTCTTGTACATAAAAATCAGAATTTCTGAAATTCATTTCATTTTTAGTTCCGTCCGAACTGGGTAACGGCACTGTTCCATTCAAATTAGCACCCCAATGATCCCGATAAGAAGGATTGGCAGGATCGGGAACCGGCCTCCAAACTTTATCGAAATAGTCTTCCGAAACATTAGAAAAACTTAAATAGTTCAGATTTTCCCAGCCTCCGCTATAAGAGACATTTGAATAACGGAAATATCGCGTTACATCATAAATTTCATTTCCTGCGACACCCTGGAAGAACATAGACAGATCAAAACCTTTATATTCCATATTGATATTGAATCCATAATAAAAATCCGGATTAGGATTTCCGATGAACGTACGATCATTGTCATCAATCACACCATCGCCATTCACATCTACGAATTTCATATCTCCGGGAGTGTAAGTCGATCCGGATGAAAATACGGGAACTTTAGGAGAACCATCTTCATTGAAATCTGCTTCGGTCATGATTCCGGCTGTTTTCCAACCATAAAAACAAGCAATAGGAGCTCCGACTACCGTTTTATTTACATAACCCAAATTATTGGGACTGCCTAAATTTCCCCCATAAATAGCATCATCATTTCCGCCTAAAGCAGTCACTTCATTTTTTACTTTCGTAAAGTTCCCCGACAATTCAAAATTAAAATCTCCTATACGATCTTTATAAGAAAGCTGAACTTCCCATCCTTTATTTCTCACGCTTCCGGCATTCTGCATCGGAGTAGAAGTATACCCTGACGAATAGACAATAGGGACAGCAACCAACATATCGTGTGTATCCTTAATAAAATAATCGACCGATGTAGAGATACGATTATCCAAAACATTAAAATCAAGTCCGACACTGGTCGACTGAGTACGTTCCCAAAGAATATCGGAATTTCCGTATGAAGATATACTCATACCCGGTTGAATTGTAGGCATTCCCACTCCATATATGTAAGTGGCCGATTGCTGCCCGACATAAGTGGCGTAAGCATTATTTCCAATACGATTATTACCTAACTGCCCCCAACCGGCACGTAATTTCAAAAGGCTTATCCAATCTACATTCTGCATAAATGATTCCGAATTAATCTTCCATCCGGCAGATACACTCGGGAAATATCCCCAACGATTTTTTTTCGAAAATCTGGATGAAGCGTCCGCACGGAAATTCGCTTGTAATAAATAGCGGTCTTTATAGTCATAACTAATACGTCCCAAAAGCCCTAAAGCAGTCCAAGAAGTAGTATATCCGGATGTCGATTGAGAAAATTGGGCAAAGTTCAATGCATTGAATTCATCATCATACCCTCCATATCCTGTACCTTGCGCCCATGTACGCTTCATCGTCGAGGTTTCCAGCGTTTGACCGACCATCACAGAAAAATCGTGATCGCCCCATTTTGCCGTATAATTCAAAATATTGTCCCAACTTATATTATCGGTAGTCGTCGGATAACGTTTTACATCATATTTTATAGTTCCTACAATTTCAGGATTTACGTTATAACGGTTAAACTGTTCCTGATCGGAGGCATAATTCGAATAACTGGCACGAGTAGAATATTTTAATCCTTTCACAATATCCCAATCCAATGTTATTTGCCCGATAAAGGTATTGACATAGGTATCATAAGTCGTACGACGAAGATTTTCGATCGGAGTAGTCCAATTATAACTTTCGTTTTGATCATAAATAGGTGTGAGCGGATTATAGTTAATGGCTGTTTTAATACCCCCCCAAGTTCCCTCTCCGACAACTCTGCGATCTTCGCGCGCATAAGTAAGATTCGTACCAAGTGACAAATTTTTCAGCAATTTAGCATTCATCTTTCCGTTAAAAGATTTGCGTTCATAATTCGACTCTTTTATAATACCGTCCGTATTCTGAAAATTACCACTGACATAATAATTCAATTTATCATTGCCTCCATACAATGAGATATTGTATTTCTGCATTAATGCACTACGAGACAATTCATCCCACCAATCAACCCCTTTATCTATCAACTCTTGAGTTTCCGGCTTTACCTTCATCTGGCCTGTAGCCGCATCATAATCCGTAACAATATTCAGATTATTCACAAAGTCGGAATAATAAGCAAAATCCTGTTTGTCCATTAGTCCGGGATCTTTCCATGACTCCTGCCATCCCAGATAAGCATTAAAATTCACATTTAAGATTTTCTGGCTGTTTTTACCCGATTTAGTAACAACGAGCACTACACCGTTCGCAGCACGAGAACCGTAAATAGCCGCAGAAGATGCATCTTTTAAAATTTCGATAGATTCTATATCATCCGGAGACAAATAATCGATATTATCCATCGGTATTCCGTCAACCACATATAAAGGGTCGGAATTATTGATCGTACCCATACCTCGAATACGAACCGTAGAACTGGCACCCGGAGCTCCGGAATTCTGTACAATCTCAACTCCTGCAGCCTTTCCCTGAATAGCATGCATGACATTCGTTGCCGGTAATTTAGCTATCTCATCTGCGTCCACAGAAGCAATAGCCCCTGTCAAATCGCTTTTTTTCTGTACTCCATAACCGATAACCACGACCTGATCCAACTCTTGAGTCGATTCCTGTAAAGTAATCGTAATAGAAGTCTTCCCGTTCAAAGGCTGTACAACGGTCTTATACCCAACATAAGAAACCTGCAAAGAAGCATTTTTATCCTTCACGGTAATTTTAAATTGACCGTTCAGGTCACTCATTGTTCCGATACTTGTTCCTTTCACCTGTATCGAAGCACCGATAATCGGCTCTTTGTTGTTCGCATCTATCACTTTACCCGTAATCACCTGAGAATAAACAGGCATAACAAGCATAATCATGAACAATAACAACAAAGCCTTTATTTTTCTATGGCTTAACATGCTTAAAACTTATTTATGTTATAAAAATAGTCCAGAGAAAATCCATTTCTACAGGATTTTACATTAAATTATTATCAATACCTTTTTAAACCTTTTCTAATTTCTTTAAGAATATGGGACTGCTATTTTCACACAGTCCCATATCTTCCAAATTTATTTAACCACAATCTTTTCTACAACTTGATGTCCGTCAGCCAATACAACTTTTACAAAATAAATTCCATTAAGAGCCGAAACATCAATATTATCGGCTGCAGTTTCCAACACCTGTGCACCCGAAAGATCATAAATTTGTACGGTTTTTATATCCTGGTGTGTTGTAATGAAAATTCTTTCAGTTGCGGGATTAGGGTAAATCGTCACTTTAACGGCCACCGTTACAGGATCTTCTATAGCACTGGTTCCTCCCAAATCATATTTGTAAAGAGCTTTTGTCGATGTAGACCCGAAATACAGATTATTATTAATATTATAAAATCCTGTAGGAGAACCGTTATCCGGTAAATCGACAACTTTAACAGGAGCATTTTCAATACCGTCGATCACCCATAATTCACTATTGTTGTTCTCATCTTGTGCTTTAAAAAACAGTTTGCCGCTTACTTCTCTGAAGTTTGAACAATTATCGGCCAAACTTCCGGCAGCAATATCCGTACCCCAGAACTGACGCTGATAAATACAAGTATCCAAAGTAGCGGTAGGAGCCAACCACAAACTATAACCTGAAGCATACTGTGTAGCGTCACCCGGCATATAATACCCTCCGTTTGCCTGAATCATCAAATACCCTTGATATACAAAGAAATCTGTATTTGATCCCCATGAGTCCAACGAAATATTTCCTCCCCAATGGTTAATGTCATAAATCATTCGCGGATTTACTCCATCTTCGATAGGCTTGGTCAAATCCCAAAAACAAGGTTCACAACCATGAACACCATCTTTCGCACGGAAATAAATCGTATCTCCGAACGCTATCGGAAAAGCATATTCAATAGCTGTAGGCAAACCGCCGGTTTCGCCTTTAGCAAAATCAAAGCCTAACCATTTTGTACCTTCAGGTGTTCCATCGCTATACCAAAGTTCACTTCCGTAATCTTGACCAACCTGCTCTTTAACCGTTTCTGCACGGAAAATTACCATCTTATCATTGATATTGCGCAATGCTCCAATCCCTGCCGGACCGGTTCCGAATGTACCATCATCACTCGGTCTGTTATTAATATCTTTCAATAACATCGTACCTTCAGGTGTTCCATCGGTAATCCACAATTCTTCGTTGTGCTCAAGATCGACCCCTGCGAAAAAAGCCTTATCGCCCATTACCTCAAAATAACTCCTCATCGGAATACTTGCGATACGCACTGTTCCTTCTTCTGTACCATCAGATATCCAAATCCAACTCTCAGGAGTTTCAGGATCTACAACAGGCATCATCTCGCTTTCTTCATCCCTCGCTGTAAAAAGGACTTTATCCCCGAGAATAACCATATTTCCCGGTTGAGAACCGATATTTCCCGGATAAATATCTTTTACCATTTTCGTCCCCTCTACTGTTCCGTCTGAGACCCAAAGTTCCCGTCCGTATTCAGCGGTTTCTGCCGTAAAGAACAATTTTCCGTTCACCCATTTCAAACCGCTCGGTTCGGAACTCTCAGATCCCGGAATAATATCCATAAATAACTTCGTACCTTCCGGTGTCAAGTCTGTGTACCACAGTTCACTACCATGCTCAGTATCTTTGCCGGCAAAAAAGAGAAAATTCTCCGTTCTCACGGCATGTTCTTTAGGACCCAATGGATTGGCAACAGACATAACACTACCCAACTCCAAACCTTCCGGTGTCAAGCGGGTCATTCCATCCGGCAAAACTTGCGCCGTTATAGGCGCAGACATTGCCCAAACACACATGCATCCTGCAAAAAATTTCAGATTTCGTTTTAGATAACAATGCTTCATGGCTCAAAAATTTATAATTAAAAATATATATAATAAATCGACAACAATCATTGAAAATAGGCAATTGCCGATCTTTAAGTTTACGTTACGAAAATACAATTACAAAGAGCATAAAAAAATGGACAATTTCACAAAGCACATGGACAAATTTTCGGTCTATCCATTTCTCCAGATTTTATCAAAAATGTCCTCAATATATAGAGGTTGCACTACTCGATTTCACTTCATGTATTTCACTATCTACCAACTTATTAAGATCTTCTTTAGGAAGTTCTGAACAAGGATTGAAAGTTTCTGAATTCATATAATTCAAAAGGCTGTAAAGCAACTGACGGACCTCCGGATATTTCCGATTTTTTTCCGAAAGAATATCCATAGAAGAAAACAATAACTTACCGCCATTACAAGTAGCCTCAAAGACCGAAACCAGTCGCCTGTTGTTTGCAAAATTATCGACATGTTCTACTATCGCAGATACCGGAGCTATAGAATCGACGACTAACGTTTTAGAGTTTTTCAGCAAATGCCACCATTGCCAGTCGGTATGATTTTCGGTTGGAAAATCCGATAAAGCCGAATGTCCGGAATCACATAAAATCCCCATACTTCCCGCTTGTTTCGGGAAATGAATCGGACTCCAAAAAACCGGAACAAACTTGCCTTCTATACCCTTTAATGCGCCAACAGGAGGTGAAAGCAACACTTTACGGCCTTTTGATAACTCTGAAAGAGCTTTTTCCAAATTATCTGTCACGCAAACGTCTCCCGCATTTATAGCTACATTTTCGGGATACACCCATATCGACCAGTTATTTTTGTAAGGCGTTTCCGCTACAGCCACTTCCAAAGTAAGACAAGTTGCAGCCGTAACCTGATTTAAAGACGCTGTAATCTTTCCTATAACAGAATTTTTACCTTTTTCAATGTGTGCTGCATCAAAATATCCTGATGCAACAGATTTTCTACCCGGACCAAATAAATTCCACGAAATTTTTTTGTTTTCAATATCTGAAGCAGCATAATTAGCAATTTCCACTGTCGCCTCGAATAACTCATTATTCGTATAAACCGCTTTCGGGAAACGAGTCAAAGGAACAACCGGAGAACAAAAATTACGAAAATCTTCAGCAGAAATAATCCCTTTAGAATCCCAAAATGCATCTAACAAACCGACTAAAGCAGTTCCTTGTCCGGGGAAATCGTGCAAATCGAGCAATTGGAAACCCGAAAATCCGGGTGTTTTCAGAGCCCGTTCAATCTCCTCTTTATACAATATAGCAGCCAATTTTCCCGAAGCGTTCAAATAATCATCGGCTTTGGACAACAATCCTTTTTCTTGCAAATCAGCCCTTACCGCCTTAAAATTCAAAGGATCAAGTACACCTTTATATTTTTCAATCTCTTTCAAATTAGGATACACGGCATACTGTCCTATCTCATGAGAAATAAGTGGGACATTCATCCCGTCAACGGCAGAAGTATAATCTTTATTAAAACAAGGAGATTCGTCGTTAAAAATACCCTGTCCTCTAACCCAACCTTTTTTCGTCCATTGCGTCACAAAAAAATCATCACCGGTTTCCGGCCAATCACCATGACCTTTTTCAAAAGTAAACGTAGTAGTCGTATATAAATGGCGGTTGTCTTTTGACTTCATATAAGAACGTAAATTGTTCAAAAAGTCAAAGTCCGGTTGCAACTCATTTCCGACACTCATTAAACAAAACGAAGGATGGTTACCATATTCCCTTAATATTCTATCAGCCTCTTCATAAAGGAATCTGTTGGTTGTCGTATCTTTACCGACAGTCAAAGACCATAAAGGCAACTCTACCTGCAAATAAAAGCCCATATCATCTGCTACCTCAAACGCTGCCTGAGGAGGACACCACGAATGGAAACGCAAATGATTCAAACCGTATGCTTTTGCAACGCTAAATACTTTGTTCCAGCCTTCCTTATCAGTAGGAGGTGTACCTGTCAAAGGGAAAATACAACATTCCAAAGTTCCTCTTAAATAAATGCGGTCGCCGTTATTCATCAATACAGAACCCGACGTCGATAAATTACGCATTCCGAACCGAGCTGAAAAAGCAGAAGTTTTTTTCCCTTGTGTCAAAATGACATCCATCTGATAACAAACCGGAGAAAATTCATTCCATAAAACAGTATTTTCGCCCATATCGTAATCATACGTTATAGTATTTTTCCCGGGACGAAAAGATGTAGTCAATAGCTGTGAAGATAATGTTCTCCCATCCGTTAATATTTTCGGATTAAATGAAAGAGTTCCTTTTTTTTCTTTCTTTCCAAAATTCGACACAGTCACCACACATCGCACTTTTTTCTGAGATACATTCGGATAAAGCTGAACATCCTCGACAGAGATTTGATTTTCCGCACGAAGCTCCAGACGCCCCAATATACCATTCCACATAATCTGAGTATCATTGGTATAAGCATGCGCCAAATCTTTAACCGAAATATCATACTGTTTGCGATTATCGATCCTGATCGTCAACCGGTGTTTCCCAGGACGAATATCTGATGGTAAATCGAAACGATGCGGTGTAGTCAGGCTCTCTTGTACCCCCTCCAAAGCAACCCCATCTATCCAAACTTTAGATTGCCACATAACACGTTCCAAAAAGAGAGAAACGTTCCGACCTTTCCACGATGCAGGAATCTCAATCTCCCGACTATACCACGCCGGACCTACATAAGAATGACGACGAGTCAAATGTAACATTTGAGGCTTTTCCAAAGCCGGAGAGAGTTCATTCGGAATACCCTTCCCTGCCAAATCGGTCGTACCGGGCAACAGAATAACATCTTCCAAAGATCTTTCAAACCAGCACTCCTGTTCACCGACATCCTTACTGTCCATAGCGAATTGCCATGTCCCACTTAAATCCAATACATATTCCTGAGAAAAACCCTCCGGAATAAGCCCGAATAATATCAGAAGCAAAAACAAAATATTTCTTTTCATAAAATAAGCCTAAAATGGTACAAATCCGGTATTTATAAATATAATATACTTTATTATATAAAACACGCCTATCTATTATATCTTGCCAAAGGTGGATTCTCCTTCAAATAAAGACAAATATTTGAGAGGAAAAATAAACAAAAAAAGATAATATCAATCTTTTTGTTTCCACCTTTAACACAAGGATATAATTTTATCAAACAATCTTTCTACTTATTGCACATATTCAAATGTATTTGTCCTCCTTGGTGATTTACATCTAATTTCCGAACTTCCTCCAAAAATGATTTTGCTTTCATCAAGTTTCCTAAACCTAAATGTCCTAATCCCATTACATAGTTGCAATGAAGGAGATTTCGTTTATTCAGATCTTCTTCCCAAATTGCCAGATCAGGTAATGAAACAGCAAAATAATCTATCTTACAATTATCGAAAAGATGCTTCTCGCCATGTTTGATCAGCTTATTGAAGCGACTCCGAGCCTTTTTCTCATCACCTAAAGCCCGCCATGCCAATCCTTGATAGAATATTTTATCAGGTTGTTGATCATTATAGAAGAATGCTTGTGCAGGTTCAGAAGATCCGACTGTCGCCTTCTGAAAACAACTTAAAGCTTCGCTCTCTTTACCGAGTTCACGATAACACAATCCTTTATAATAATAGATATCATTTTCCTCTGCTCCGGCGAGTTTTCCTTCTCCCAAATTGTACGGATACGATTCTGTTTTATTCAACAAATCCAAAGCCTCTTCAAACCGTCCTGCAGAAATTGCTTCTTTTGCCAGTTCTACGTGACACAAAACATATTGTCCTGTCACTTTTCCCTCACCGCCTTCCCACGGGTGGAACTTACGAGCCGCAAGCAAAGCTTTTGCTTCGGAATAACGTCCTAACTGATTATATAAAGTGATGCGTTCCAAAGCCAAATCATCACGGGATTCGACCAATGCGACATGTTTCTCAAGGAAAATCAACCGTTCGGCATATGAACGTTCCAGTTTCTTATAAAGCTGGTCGAGTTCCATCAATATACGTGCATCCGTATTGTCTAAAGCAAAAGCTTTTTCTAAAGCAGCAACCGCCTTTTCTCGATTATTACATTTGTTATAATATGCTAACGAAAGATTCCGCCATACTGTCGGAAATTCAGGATCGATTGTTGCCGACTGCTCCCAACAAGATACAGCATTCTCATAACGCCGGGAAGCATACCAAAAATTTCCTAAATAATAAAAGGCTTTTGCATCGGAAGGATTCTGCCGGACGGCTTCTTGCAAAATCAGGACTTCTTCTATTCTGTTAGGGAAACAATATGCCGGATCACATTTTTCTGCTTTAATAAAATATTCTTGTGCCAAAGACGGATTACCTTGTTTCATACATATATAACCTAATAAATAATAAATGATAGGATATACTTTTTCGGTATCCTGAAGGTATAATCCGAGCAAACCTGCAGCCTCCTCATATAACCCTCCTGCAACAAAATCCAAAGCATATTCAATGTATCCGTGAGACCAGTCTCGCATCAACTCTTTCAATTTTTCCAAATCAGAATTTTCTCCGGATGCCAAATAACGTTCATAGCGACATCCCATATTGAAAGAATCGATTTCTAAAGAAGCGTCAGCAAAAGCTACTGCTTTTTCATTGTATTTCATTTTACGGAGAAGTGAACACTTTAACTGACGAGCTTTGTGATGATGCCAATTGCGTGTTAATGACTTTTCAACAGATTCGAGAGCTTTCTCATACTCTCCCCGAATGGTTTCTATTCGGGCTATTTCAAAATAAGAAGCATCTTGCCATGCGGCATTCCATGCAGCCTTATAAAACGCATCATAAGCCTCGTCTATCTTTCCCTGCATACGGCAACTCCAACCTAAATTGAAATAAGGTTCTCCATCATACGGATTAGGATTACGTTGTGTAAGAGTTTTTATTGCAGTACGAAAATGAACTTCGGCTTTAGCAAATTCACCCTTTCTCATCCATAAAAGTCCCATAGCATTATTACAACGGACATCTCCAGGTTCCCGACTTAACGCTTCTTCATAATAATCCATCGGATTATAGGTAGCATGACGGTATTGTTCCAAATGTAACCCAGTCAAGAAAAGTTGCTCGATAGAAGCTATTTCTTTAGGGTCTTTTGCTGCCTCTGCCGGATTCGGCAATGGCTTTATTTCTTCCTTATCGGCTTTATAGGTAAGCAATAATTTTCCATCCTGACCGTATATATCCGTAATCATATTTTCTGCAAGCACCCCGTTTGACGAAAATTCGACACAGAAAGGCTCTGCCGGTGATATATTCACTGTATTGTCGAACAATATTTTATCGCTTACATCCTTCACCAAAACACGCACTTTCGGTTGTTTTCCCGTAGCATACAATATCAATTTAGTATTATTCCCTTGTACGTCAACATTCAAAATCATATCTTTTGTTGCATTCTTGACATATCCGACCTCTGCATAAGGCATAAAATATTGAACCCAAGATTTTTCTTCATACGGTTGCAACCATGTAAAATCAGGCTGATTATCGGTATATACGCCCGTCATCAATTCAATATAAGGACCATCTTCATCTGTGAGATTACGATCCCATGCAACACCGAAATCTCCATTTCCCCATGTCCATTGTTTTTTCCCAGGAGAAACATGATGATCGGCAACATGCAGCAATCCTCCTTTTTTATCTTCCTCATATCCTCCGACAAAGTCAAACTTCGACCGAATCGCCATATATGAAGTCGGAACCGGAATATTTTTATATTTCGAAATATCTACACCAGAAGAATAATCTTGTTTATAATACACACCGGTAGCAATAGGGAAACTCGAGACGGCTCTCTTTCCATGATCGAAAACAGCGTTTACATCAGGCGGGAAAACCGAATGATAGTGTTCATTCACCACAACTGCCGGATTAGCCCACCAAAGAAATGTTTGGGGGAAAGATGTCCGATTATAAACTTTAGCTTTTATTTCGATATACGCCTTTCCGGGATAAAGAGTAAAACCATGCATCCCTTTCGTTCGGAACATCCGTTCTACTTCATTACACCAAATGGTTTTACTTCCATCAGGGTTTTCTTCGATAGAATAATCTGTAGGCAAAAATGTTGAAGGACGATGATGTTGTGGCCAATTAAATTCTATACCACCTGAAATCCAAGGACCGGTAAGTCCCACAAGAGCAGGTTTTATAACCTGATTATAATATACAAAATGACGTTTCTTGATTTTATCGTAGGCCATTTGCACACGACCTCCGAGCTCTGGTAAAACCATCATCTTGATATATTCGTTTTCAAGGAATAGAGCCTTGTATTTTTTCTCTAACTTTACATCCTCTATTTTCTCAACTACGGGATATGGATACACAGACCCGCAACTCCCTTGATATACTCTTTTTTCTAAAAAAATAGGATTTTTTTCTTCTTTTCCTATACCATACGTAGGAAGCATAATATCTTCTTCCCAAGCACGTACCTGTCCTTCCCCAACCTCACAACGGGTCAGGTATTCTGTAATTTTTTCCATACTTTATAGTGTTATTTTTTAACCAATTCTTTTTCTATATCTTCTAAACTTTTGCCTTTTGTTTCTGGTAGTTTTATCGTAACAAAAATTCCTCCGGCCAAACAAATCAAACCATAAAACCAAAATGTCCCGTAAGCGCCTAAACTATGATTCAAAATAGGGAATGTATAAGTAAGAATAAAACATGCTGCCCATAAAGCGAATGTAGCGACAGACATAGCAACACCTCTCACTCTGTTGGGGAATATTTCAGAAATGATAACCCACATAACAGGAGCTAATGTCATTGCATAACATGCAATTGCCAGCACAACGATAATCAGCAGCGGAAGTCCGGATACATGAAAATAGTATGCAGCACCCATAAACGCATAAATTACGGTCAGAGCAAATGCTCCCAGCATCATCAGTTTTTTCCGTCCCCATTTATCAACTACAAACATGGCTAAAACGGTAAAGACGACATTTGTTATTCCTGTTATTACGATATTCATCAATACATCAGAAACTCCGTATCCGGCAGCCATAAATATCTCTTGCGCATAATTAAATATCACATTTATACCGCACCATTGCTGAAACATAGCCAATACAATACCTATTACCAATACATTACGTAAAGACGGAGACAGCAATGTCTTAAATCCGCCCTGCGGTTCTGCCGGTACAGTATGTTCTATCTCACGCATCTCCGCAAGAGCATACTCTCGCCCTCCAATCCTATCAAAAACCTGTAAAGCTGCATCTCTGCGCCCTACCGTAGCTAACCAACGAGGACTTTCGGGTAAAAAGAACCCAACTATAAAAAACAAAGCTGCCGGAACAATCATGGCTAAAAACATCCAACGCCACCCCCATTGGCCATTCCATGACAACCGAATCATTTCACTCGTAGCATCTTCGGCAACAGGTTCGGCAATCAACCAATTTACCACTTGAGAGGCTAATATACCCAACACTATTGTCAACTGATTTATCGATACAAAACGTCCCCTCACGTCTGACGGAGAAATTTCTGCTATATACATAGGAGAAAGGCTGGACGCAATTCCTATGGCAAAACCTCCGATAAGTCTGAATACATTAAACATAGTAAAACTATTACACAAGCCTGTACCCAAAGAAGTACAAATAAAAAGAGCTGCGGCTAAAATCAAAATCGGTTTACGACCGAAACGGTCACTAAATTTCCCCGCTATTAAAGCTCCGACAAGACAGCCTATCAAGGCACTGCTCATTGCCCACCCCTGCATATACGGATTATCGGCAATCTCGAAAAATTGTTCATAAAAAGGTTTAGCCCCTCCGATAACAACCCAATCATATCCGAACAGAAATCCTCCCATTGCGGAAGCCAGGGCTATAAAAAACAGAAAAAATTTACTGTGTGCATTCATCGGTTTTCAGTATTAAATTTCAACAATACAAAGAGAACGCTTTTTTTTTATCTACAACATAGAGAAAAATGTTATTTACATGGATAATTTTATTCTGTTTATCAATTTTATATGAATATATACTATATAACATTACAGCTCTTAAAAGAATGAATACATGCTTGTTACAAATTAAAATTATCAATATATTTGCGAAAGTGTATCTTAAATCACATAACTTATGGCTAAAATAAAAAGCGGATTCAAAGGAGAAAGAGCTATAGTTCTGCCTTCCGCAGTTGTCGATAGCATCGCTCAAGATGTTTTAGGGAAAGAGCTGCATATTACCGACATAGGTTATTATCCACAAGCGTCATATCATTACCGTGAACGCACAAAAGAAGAAGCGGAACAATTTATATTGATTTATTGTGTTGAAGGTCACGGATGGTTCAGCATAAACGGGAATAAATACTCGGTACAATCGAACCAATTTTTTATCTTACCTAAAAATACAGCACATTCATACGGGAGCGACTCCAAAGACCCATGGACTATTTATTGGATACATTTCAATGGAGAAAAAGCATCATTCTTTGCAAACGGATTTGACAAACCGACAAACATCACTCCCAATTCCGACTCTCGTATTGAAGAGCGTCTCCGTCTTTTCGAAGAAATATTTTATACATTAAGCAGAGGATATAGCAAAAATAATTTCTATTATGCAATTACAAGCTTATTCTATTTTCTCGGATCTATGAAGTTTTTGGGAGAATACAGAGAAAGTGCACAACCCCAAAACAAACAAATGGACATTATCGAAGATATTATTCACTATATGAGAGAAAATATAGAAAAAAAGATTACATTATCAGACTTAGCAACTCATGCCGGATTATCATCTTCTCATTTATCATCTATATTCCAAAAAAAGACCGGATATTCGCCACTTCGATATTTCACACATTTACGTATTCAAGAAGCATGTCACTATCTCGACTTCACAGATATGAAAATAAATCAAATATGTCACAAATTCGGATTTGAGGATGCATTCTATTTTACCCGGATTTTTACACAAGTCATGGGAATGTCACCAAGCAAATACAGGGAACAGAAAAAAGGATAAATACCGATTAATAAAGAAAAAAGACCGGATAATAATATCCGATCTCTTTTATAAAGGATTATTGACCTATCAATTCCGTCAACTTCTCAGGACTAAAGTTTTTGGCTATAATTACCCCGTTTTGATCCAATAGATAATTTCCAAAACCTTTTTTAAGACGGAAAGCCTTATAAATATCTGAAGACTCCCCTTCCTTGTCATAGAATTGCGTATTTCTATCCAACTCGTCTAATTTGACGGTTTCTTCAAAAATGACTCTGCTCGGGTCATACGAAACCGAAACAAACGAAAGATTCTGATGATTCAATTTTTCGATCTCCTGCCGCATTCTTATATTTGAAATGCGCGACGAAGCATCATAGCTAGCCCAAAAATTAAGCACAACATATTTGCCCTTCAGATCTCTCAAATCGAAAGTCCCGGCGGTGGAATCAGTCATTTGAAAGTTCGGAGCTTTTTCTCCGACAAACAATCCGGTTTTAGGAAACCGATTATTACTAGCTGAAAACATCAAAAACAATACAAATAACGCAAAGATTGACTTTACTTTCTTCATACTGAAGTTTTATAATTCATACTAAACCTGCAGTTGCGACATCTCGTCAGAATTCTGCAAGCCCCACTGATTTTCAGCGGTAAATCTACCATCTTGAAAACGCCTTTTCTTCAACAGAGATTTAGAAAACGAGTGCAAAGATGCATTTTTTCTGAAAAACAGCCCAAAAATATTTATATTTTTTAACTATACAACCTAAACAAAATAGTATTATAACATTGTTTTATTCTCTTCATTACTGAAATATGCATATCTTTTTAAGCTACAAAAAATACATAACAGTATTTTAATTATCTTTGCAGCCCATATTTATAAGATACAATTTTATGAGCCAAAAGACCGAAATCATATTGATCAATATCTCCGGAGGTGATAAACCGGGAGTAACATCAGCTCTAACACGAATATTAGCACGTTATAATGCTACGATTCTCGACATCGGACAAGCAGACATTCACCACACCTTATCCTTGGGTATTCTCTTTAAAACGACTGATGATAATTCAGGAGAAATAATGAAAGATCTGTTATTCAAGGCTTATGAATTAGAAATAAATATCAAATTTTCTCCGATTAGTGAAAGTGAATATAACAGTTGGGTAAGCCTCCAAGGAAAAAACCGATATATCATCACGATCCTAAGCCGACAAATTACTGCCCGACAAATCGGAGAAGTGACTCGTGTCGTCGCAGAACAGGGATTAAACATCGATGCCATTCAACGGCTTACCGGAAGAATTCCTCTGGACGAATCGGCCCGTAAGCCAAAATCATGTATAGAACTTTCGGTCAGAGGAACTCCGAGAGATAAATCTTCAATGCAATCGAATTTTATGCAATTATCTTCGGAATTAGGTATGGATATATCTTTTCAACAAGACGATATGTTTCGCCGTTGCCGCCGCCTTATATGTTTTGATATGGATTCTACTCTCATCGAAACAGAAGTAATCGACGAATTGGCAATACGTGCCGGAGTCGGTGATGAAGTAAAAGCAATTACCGAATCTGCCATGCGTGGAGAAATCGATTTTTCCGAAAGTTTTGAACGAAGAGTGGCTTTATTAAAGGGACTCGATGTTTCTGTAATGGAAGATATTGCTCAAAATCTTCCTATAACGGAAGGCGTAGATCGTATGATGCAGGTTCTTAAAACAGCAGGATTCAAAATTGCGATCCTTTCGGGAGGATTCACCTATTTCGGAAATTACCTGAAAAAGAAATACGGAATAGATTATGTGTATGCAAACGAATTGGAAATAGAGAACGGTAAGTTAACAGGAAAACACATCGGCGATATTGTTGACGGAAAACGTAAAGCTGAACTATTACGTCTCATCGCACAAGTAGAAAACGTGGATATTGCTCAGACCATCGCTGTCGGTGACGGTGCCAATGACCTGCCCATGCTCAATATAGCTGGCTTGGGAATAGCTTATCATGCCAAACCGAAAGTAAAAGAAAACGCTTCCCAGTCTATCTCAACAATAGGTCTCGATGGTGTACTTTATTTCTTAGGTTTCAAAGATTCCTATATCGGAGACAATAAGATATAAATCAAAAAACTCAAATCCAAGATATAGATTTTCAGAAATACTCTGAAAATCTATATCCAAACAGATAATTTTACCCCAAAGTATATTTTTTTAGGTATTTTACTCGTTTACTACCAATACAATAATTTATAAAGGTTCTGCTACTTATTGCTTTTTATTAAAAAATAGCTTTTTGTATTAACGAAAAATCATTTATATTTGTCTCATTATTTATAATACTTGAAAAAACAGTAATACTTATGAAAAACAACAATTGGTATCCCTGGGTGGTAGTCGGTTTGCTATGGGTCGTTGCCCTACTCAATTATATGGATCGTCAAATGCTCTCCACCATGCAAGAAGCAATGAAAATCGACATTTCTGAGCTAAACAAAGCCGAAGCTTTCGGTGCTTTAATGGCCGTTTTTTTATGGATTTACGGCTTTATGAGCCCCATTTCGGGGATGATCGCCGATCGTCTGAACAGAAAATGGCTGATAGTCGGAAGCTTGTTTGTATGGTCAACAGTCACCTATCTAATGGGATATGCAGACAGTTTTCAGGAGCTATATTGGTTAAGAGCTTTAATGGGAATAAGCGAGGCTCTTTACATTCCATCAGCGTTATCGCTTATCGCAGACTGGCATCAAGGAAAATCCAGATCATTGGCCATAGGCATACACATGACGGGATTATATGTAGGACAGGCAGTCGGTGGTTTCGGAGCTACAATCGCAGCGACATTTTCATGGCATTCCACTTTTCATTGGTTCGGAATCATAGGTATCGCCTACTCTCTGATTCTCATGTTCGCATTAAGAGAAAATCCGGCTCATAATATTAAAAAGACAAATATCCCAATTAATAATACAGAAAAGAAAATCTCTTTGTTTAGCGGATTATCTGTTCTTTTCTCGACATGGGCTTTTTGGATCATTCTTTTCTATTTTGCCGCACCCAGTCTTCCCGGATGGGCAACAAAAAACTGGTTACCCACATTATTTTCCGAGACACTGAATATTCCCATGTCCGAAGCCGGTCCTATATCTACGATTACCATTGCCGTCTCTTCATTTATAGGAGTTATTGTCGGTGGTATTTTATCGGATCGTTGGGTACAGAAAAACATTCGCGGAAGGGTTTACACAGGAGCTATCGGTTTAGGGATGACAATTCCGGCTCTAATGTTACTCGGCTTTGGAGAAAGTTTTATGGCAGTTGTCGGTGCAGGGTTACTTTTCGGAATAGGGTTCGGTATTTTCGATGCCAATAATATGCCTATCTTATGTCAATTTATATCCGCAAAATATCGCGGAACTGCCTACGGTATCATGAATATGACCGGTGTATTTGCCGGTGCAGCCGTAACAGAACAATTAGGTAAATGGACCGACGGAGGGAATTTAGGCATAGGTTTTGCCTTACTCAGTATCGTCGTTCTTGCAGCATTGCTCTTGCAAGTTTATTTTCTTCGTCCCAAGACAGATAATATGGAATAAATCATACATTAAAACATAACTACTATGGAAAAAATTAAAGGTCTTATAGATGCTCCGTTTACTCCATTCTATGAAAATGGAGAGGTAAACTACGAACCGATCGATGCATATGCAAAAATGCTCAAAAAAAACGGATTACAGGGTGTATTCATCAACGGTTCTTCAGGAGAAGGCTATATGTTGACGGAAGATGAACGAATGAAACTGGCCGAACATTGGATGGCCGCAGCTCCAGACGGGTTTAAGGTCATAGTTCATGTAGGCAGTTGCTGTGTAAGATCAAGTCGAATTTTGGCTGAACATGCACAAAAAATAGGCGCATGGGGTATTGGAGCGATGGCTCCTCCTTTCCCTAAAATCGGACGTATCGAAGAATTGGTGAAATATATCGAAGAGATCGCAATAGGAGCTCCGAATTTGCCATTCTACTATTACCATATTCCGGCCTTTAACGGAGCTTTTCTACCTATGGTAAAATTACTGGAGGCTGTTGACGGGCGGATTCCTAATTTTGCCGGTATCAAATATACATTCGAAAGCATGTATGAATATAATCAATGCCGGCTTTACAAAGGAGGAAAATATGATATGCTACACGGACAAGACGAGACGATATTGCCTTGCTTGGCTATGGGAGGTGCACGTGGAGGTATCGGCGGAACAACCAATTATAACGGTCGAGAACTGGTTGGAATCATTGATGCTTGGGAAAAAGGAGATCTCGAGTTGGCACGCGAACACCAGAACTTCTCTCAAGAAGTAATAAATGTCATATGCCGCTATCGGGGCAATATCGTAGGCGGAAAACGCATTATGAAACTTATCGGTCTGGATTTAGGCAAAAACCGAACGCCTTTTCAAAATATGACTGAAGAAGAAGAAATTCAAATGAAAGCCGAGCTTGAAGCTATCAACTTTTTTGATCGTTGCAACAAACTTTAGACAAAGATGGATATAACAAAATATTTAGATACATGGGCTGCTGCTTATCGAAATGATCTCATAGAGAACATAATGCCCTTTTGGATGAAATTCGGTCTCGACCGTAAACATGGCGGAATATATACCTGTCTCGACCGAGACGGCAAATTAATGGACTCCACAAAATCGGTATGGTTTCAGGGGCGTTTCGGTTTTATCGCATCTTATGCCTACAATCACATAGAAAAAAAACAAGAATGGCTGGCTGCGTCCAAAAGTTGCATCGATTTCATAGAGACTCATTGTACCGATATTGACGGACATCTGTTTTTCGAAGTAACAGAAGAGGGAATACCTTTACGAAAAAGACGTTATGTTTTTTCTGAATGTTTTGCCGCTATCGCAATGTCGGAATATGCCATAGCCTCTGGAGACAAAAGCTATGCAACAAAGGCATTGGAGATGTTTAAGAGGATTCTCAAGTTTCTCTCTACACCCGGTTTTTTAGAACCGAAATATTTACCGACACTGCAATCTCGTGGACATTCGATCACAATGATCCTCATCAACACGGCATCTCGAATACGGGAAGTAATTGAAGATCCTGTACTCGACCGACAAATAAATGAATCTCTGACCTCTATACGTCAATATTTCATGCATCCCGAATTTAAAGCTTTACTCGAAATGGTCGGTCCTAAGGGAGAACTTATAGATACTTGCAACGGTCGAACCATTAATCCGGGACATTGCATTGAGACTTCATGGTTTATTATGGAAGAAGCCCGACACAAGAACTGGGATAAAGACTTAGTACAATTGGCTCTACAAATTCTCGACTGGTCTTGGGAATGGGGCTGGGATAAAGAATACGGCGGCATTATCAACTTTCGTGACTGCAAAAATTTTCCACCTCAAGACTATTCTCAAGATATGAAATTCTGGTGGCCGCAAACAGAAGCTATCATCGCTACATTATATGCATATCGAGCTACACATGATGAAAAATATCTTGTCATGCATAAACAGATCAGCGATTGGACTTATTCTCATTTTCCGGATAAAAAATTCGGGGAATGGTATGGCTATTTGCATCGTGACGGAACAGTAGCCCAACCCGCCAAAGGGAACTTATTCAAAGGGCCTTTTCATATTCCGAGAATGATGATATGCAGCTATATGCTTTGTAAAGAAATGATTTGAAAATAACGCGGGGACTCATTTATAAAATAATTTGCACACCAAGAGCAAAACAACGAGTTTACTCAGTTAGTTATGCCAAGGCACAATATTTATTCTGAACGATAGTTTAAAATAATAAATAAATGACAAAAAGAATCGTCTTTTTTCTCTATATGTCTTTATTCTTCCTGCCAAGTTTTGCCGGAGAAGAGTCATATACATACTCTGAAATAAAAAAAGAGCCTAAATCCCCCAAAACCGATTACAAAATCATATATGATTCAGAATGCAATATCCCAGTATCCTCTTTTCAAGCAGAGATTTTGGAATTTCCGGTCAGACTCGATTACGTTTACCGGATAAAAGGATTTCCTGACAAAGAAAAAGATTTTACAAAAGGCATTTCTGCCTGTTTTGCCGGTATTTTCAACAAACATAGTACACTGATGATAGGAGGAGGATGCAATTTTCCCGATATTTCGGCGGCAGACGGAGGAACTAAAAAATATTACCGAAGTATATATGCCGCCGAAGTTACCGAAGACTCGCTTTTCACATGGGAAAAAATCGGAGAATTTCCTCAAGATGTTGCCTATGGTGTTACCATATCTACACCCGACGGTATTCTTTGTATTGGAGGCATGAATGCAAAAAAAAGGCTGAATACAGTATATAGAATTACACTAAAAAACAAAAAAGCTGTATTGGAAACTTTACCGGCCTTACCTTGTACTTTAGACAACATGACAGGTTCATTGCTCGGCAACGTAGTGTATGTAGCCGGAGGTAATAAAAACGGTATCCCTTGTAACGATCTTTATTGTTTAGATTTAGACAGTCTTTCAAAAGGCTGGCAAAAATTACAGGACTTCCCGAGATCTCCACGCATACAAGCCGTCAGTGCAGCACAAGTCGGCCCACACGGAGAACAAATATTTTGTTTATGGGGAGGCTTCTCTACTTCTGACGGAAACCGACCAGCAACTTTATCGACAGACGGTTATGCTTATTCTCCGAGTACAAAAAAATGGACTCCATTACCCGATCCTACAAACAACGAAGGAGAGACAGTTTCTTTAGGAGGTGGTAGCATCATTGCCTTATCCGACAGCTTGATATTATGTACAGGAGGAGTAAACAAAGATATATTTTTACAAGCCCTTAAACACAATGCTCCCGACTACCTGTTACATCCCATAGAATGGTATCGTTTCAATAATCGTTTACTGGTATATAACTCTCGTCAAAAAAGATGGAAAGAAATTGCAAAAGTATCTGAGACTGCCAGAGCCGGAGCATCTCTCATTTTCGACGGCTATGGTTATTTACTTATCAACGGGGAACTAAAACCCGGCATTCGTACTCCGGATATAACAAGAATTCTGCTAAAAACAGAAACAAATTCAAAACCAATAAACCGAATTATCCCTAATAAAAATGAATATTAAAAATAAAGGAACTGATCTTTTAGTATCTTCATTTGGAGATGTATTAAATAAAAAATATGATTTGGTCATATTACCATGGGGAGCTACCGAACCGCATAATTTGCATTTACCGTATTTAACCGACTGTATTTTATCGCATAGTATCGCTGTCGATGCAGCAAAAATCGCAAAAGATCATTTCGGCGTAAACAGTATGGTTATGCCTCCGATTACTTTGGGTGCTCAAAACCCGGGTCAGCGGGAATTAAGTTTCTGCATACATGCCCGTTATGAGACTCAAAAAGCAATTCTGACAGATATTGTCTCGTCTCTCCACATACAAGGGATCAATAAGTTAGTCATCATTAACGGTCATGGTGGAAATTGCTTTAAAAATATGATCCGAGATATGTCGATAGATTATCCGGATTTTTTAATTGCCACAAGTGAATGGTATACAGTACTCCCGGCAAAACAATATTTCGACACTCCAGGAGATCATGCAGATGAAGTAGAAACTTCGGTCATGATGCATTATTATCCGGAATTAGTCAATCTCAAAAACGCCGGTAAAGGGAAATATAAATCATTCGCTTTAGAATCTCTAAGAGAAAAAGTTGCTTGGATACCTCGCAATTGGCAAAAAGTATCTGAAGATACCGGTATCGGCGATCCGGCTCTCTCCACAGCAGAAAAAGGGAAATGCTTTGCCAATGCCATAGCCGATAAATATGCCCAGTTATTTGCCGAGCTCAGTCGAATAGAAGAAACAGGAATTTATGAAAAAGAAAACGATAAATAATAATAACCGATAAGATATACATAAGATAAATAGGCAAAACAAAATATAGTATTTACAAGCCGGCCTGAATTTTGCTTGAACAAAGTTTAAGCCGGCTCTTATAACCGACAAAAATTAATACTCGATAAATAATAAATCTCCTATCCCTGAAAACAGAAATACAGTTTTTGAATCTATCTCTTCTATCGATACCGATCTGTCTCAACAAAAAACAAGATCGGAAATAAAGCGAAAGAAAATATTTCATAAAACAAAGAACAAGCAAAAAAGTAATTTTGTTAAACGGATAACTGTTCTTTTGCTATTTAAGCATATCAATTAAAAAAAGTATATAGTATCTCAAAATCATTTTATCCATAAAGATTTGTTCTAAAAAAATCTGTACATTTGACTGATTATTCTTTTTGACTGAAAACTGTATATGAAAAGATTCTTGCTCATATTTACCGCATTTTTGACACTTTCATCCGTTTCTTTTTCTCAAACTGTCGGATTAGTACTCAGCGGAGGCGGGGCGAAAGGAATCGCTCATATCGGAATTATCCAAGCTCTTGAGGAGAACAATGTTCCCATCGATTACATTGCAGGAACTTCAATGGGTGCTATCGTAGGCGCTTTATATGCAATGGGATATACTCCTGCCGAAATGATCGAACTGATAAAGTCCGATGATTTTGCATCTTGGTCAACAGGAAAGATGGAAGAAAAATATATCTACTATTTCAAAAAACCCGATCAAACACCTGAATTTGCTTCTTTCAAAATAGGTTTGAAAGATTCCAGTAAAATAACGCCGCATTTTTTGCCCAAAAGTTTAATAAATCCTCTCCCGATGAATTTGGCATTCATGCGTATATTTGCTCCTTATACAGCACAATCAGGAGGAAATTTCAACAATTTGTTCGTACCGTTCCGGGCCGTAGCTTCGGATGTTTACCATAAACGTCCGGTTATATTCGAAAAAGGAGATTTAGGTGATGCCGTACGTGCCTCTATGAGTTTCCCATTCGTATTTAAACCTATCGAAATAGATAGTGTATTGCTATATGATGGAGGTATCTATAATAATTTCCCGATAGATGTCATGAAAAAGGATTTCAATCCGGATATTATCATCGGAAGCAATGTATCTTCAAATCCTGAAAAGCCTAAGGAAGATAATCTCATGGCACAAATCGAAAATATGGTCATGCAAAAGACAGATTATAAGATCAAAGAAGAAGACGGAATTCTAATCGATTTCAATTTAAAAGAGTATAATCTCCTCGATTTTCCGAAAGCAGACCAAATTTTCAAAATCGGATATGATAAAGCCGTGTCGATGATGGATTCTATAAAATCAAGAATACCCAGAGAACTGCCATCTGAAACACGGAAACTCCAAAGAATGGTATTCAAAAGCAAAACTCCGGAACTCTTATTCGAAGATATATCTATTAAAGGAGGCAATCACTCTCAACAAAATTATATTCGTAAACAGTTTCAATTAGACGAAAATAAACTCCTCGATCAAGAAGATGTCAAACAATCTTACTACAAACTACTCTCCGATTCGAAAATCTCCGATCTTATTCCACACGCTGTATACGATGAAGAATCCGGGAACTTCAAACTTTTATTGAATGCAAAGCTCGAGGACAATATAGCCATAGGATTAGGAGGATATATCTCTTCAGGAAATACCAATCAAATCTATTTAGGAGCAAAATACAGAACTTTAAGTCTCTATTCTTTGGATTTCGACTTAAACGGACAATTCGGAAGATCGTATAATACAGGATTGGCCTCCGCTCGTTTCGAACTGCCGGGAACAATACCTATGTACCTGAAATTTATCGGAGTAGTGTCCAAAAAGAAATATTACGAAAGTGAAAAACTTTTTCAAATCGAAGAATCTCCGACATTTATCACTCAAAGCGAAAATTACGTAAAACTCCGTATGGGTCTTCCGTTCCTTACAAACGCAAAAACCGAAGTAACGTTAGGATACGGATATTTATATGACAAATATTACCAATCAAATACGGTTGACTATTCACAAATTCAGGCAGATAGAAGTTCTTATCGATTGGCAATGGGGTCACTACGTTTCGAAAAAAATACTCTGAACAGTTTTATGTTTCCGGTAACAGGAAATCGAGTTTCCGTAATCGGAGAGGCCGTTTATGGACGAGAAATGTTCAGACCCTCCGACCCCAATTTACACACTGAAAAAGCAACTCACTCATGGTTGCAACTTTCTGGAACTTATGATCAATATTTCAATACCGCACCCAAATTCACACTCGGAGTACGCAGTGAAATAGTTGTTTCCAGCAAAAACTTTTTCAGTAATTATACTGCTACTATTATTCAAGCTCCGGCATTCACTCCTACCCCGCACAGCAAAATGGTCTTTAATGAGGCTTTTAGAGCAAACCAATATATTGCTGCCGGGATTCTTCCTATTTGGAAAATCATTAACAATTTACAATTACGTACAGAGTTATATGGATTTGTACCCTTTTTTGAAATTAAACAAGGTAAAAACAATCAGCCTTATTACGGACGCTTCATGAACTCTTTTAAATATATGGGAGAAATTGCTTTAGTGTACGATCTGCCTTTTGCCTCAATCAGCATTTATACTAATCATTATAGCTACCCCAAAAAGAACTGGAACTTCGGTATCGGGTTAGGACTATTATTATATAATCCTAAATTCTTAGAATAAGAAATTGTTTAAATTTAGCCCGGACATTTCAAGCGTTATCATCTCTTGATTTGCAGAATCTATTTTCTGCAAAAAAAGATTCTGATTTATTATTTGCAAAACAAAAATTATTTATATCTTTGCATTCGAAAAATGGCTCCGTGGCTCAACTGAATAGAGCATCTGACTACGGATCAGAAGGTTACAGGTTTGAATCCTGTCGGAGTCACAAAAAATCCTTTGAGCAAAATTGCTTGAAGGATTTTTCATTTAAATCTATTTTGTTTTGTAAAGAATTATCATATATCACTGCTATTTTAAAAGCATTCCACAACTTACCCAAACAAATGTCCATATCAAACGACACAATATATTATAATAAACTAAGGACATTAGCAACAATTGCCGTAGTTACCATACATGCATCAAGCACATTATTTTACCATAGACCCATAGGAAGCGAATCATGGTGGATCGCCACATTTTTCGACACAATAGCAAGATTTGGCGTCCCGATATTTTTAATGATTTCCGGGGCTTTGCTACTACCTAAAAAAGAGGGTATGAAAAACTTTTATTCAAAGAGGCTGCACTGCATACTTATTCCTTTTTTATTATGGCTGATAATTTACTATTTTTACAATCTTCCCGCAAACATTTCTTTATCCGAAAAACTTCATCGGTTATTGAACGGAATATGTTCCGGAAGCAGTTATCACCTCTGGTATATTTACATGCTTGTGGGAATATATTTGGCTATTCCCGCAGTGCGTATATGGGTACAGAATATATCTACCCAAAGTATTCGAATTATTTTGTTGTTCTGGGGAATATTACTTCTACTAAGGCTGACCGACGAAACCGGTAAATTGGTAAAAAGTCTCAATATCGAATTTTTTTACTACTTGGGATATCCTATTGCCGGTTATTATTTATCGATACTCAAATTTCATAAACCTCATCAAATAATACGCAGATTTTCAACTGCAGCTATTATCATCGGAATATTTCTAACTTTATCCGGGACTTACATCCTCTCTCTATATAAAGGAAAAACCGACGAACTATTTTTTAATTGCCTCTCTCCGACTGTTATGCTCATGTCTTTCGGAATTTTCTTATTATTCAAACATATCGAATTCAAAAAAGAAAAAATTCCCGGAAAATGGATATGTACTTACAGTTATGGAATTTATTTATGCCATGTATATGTATTAGAGCAATTAAAATCTGTATATTGGATTAAATATACCTATTATATACATCCGGCAATAGGTATTCCGATATTAGTAATTTCTTGTCTGCTTCTATCTCTTTTATTGATAATGACAATTCACAAAATTCCCAGAATCGGAAAATATATTTCGGGATAAAACAAAAGAGGCCAGACAAACCTGACCTCTTATCTAATTTAGAGAAAGGGTGAAAGATGGGGCTCGAACCCACGACCCTTGGAACCACAATCCAATGCTCTAACCAACTGAGCTACATTCACCATTTTCAATTGCGATGCAAAGATAGTATTTATTTTTGAAACATACAATAGTAAACTATACTTTTTTATCAAAAACCAAATCAGATTTTTGTAATCCCACTTTTATTTACTCAGAAACAGACCCTAAGAGTCTGTTTAATTTTGTTTAGAACAGTTTTGAGAGTCTCTCTCGAGGATATTTTGTTGTTTTTACGAAAAGAAAATAGCAGGCTATCTGATGAGTGAAAATAGGGAGACAGACCGAAAAAACACAAAAATGGTCTGAGAATTTTTCTTTATTAGAAAATTTAAACCGGTTTCTAAGCCTCTCTAAAACTCATACTCTGTAACCGTGCCTTTATTTTGTTGTGAAAAAAGTTTCCTTGTGTCTTGAACAAAACGGGTTAAAGGAATCGACAAAGATGATGGCATCGAATCACCTTTAGCCAGCCAACGAGCAGCCGGAAGTACGACAAAACCTTGTTCTGGAACATGTACAGGTCGCTGAGTAAATATCAGAGCATAACGAGGATTTTCGATACGAATATCCGACGAATCCTTTACGACATCAACTTTGAAAACAATACTTCCCATTGTTGTTCGGGTTTTCATATTAGAAATAAAATTACCTAAAGAATATGCGACTACAGACTTAATTCTACCTATAGAATCCAAACGAGCTTCAATCGGTTGTACTACGTGAGGATGCGCTCCCACTATAAGATGTACTCCGGCATCGACCAATGTATCCGCTAATTTTTTTTGTGAAACATTCGGTAGAGTTCGATACTCGTCCCCCCAATGAGGACACACAATAATCACATCAGCTCCGTTTTTCTTTGCAGTTTCTACATCTCGTAATATGTTCTCGAGTTGTATATAATTAACGATATAAGGAGGACGCACTTGTATTCCATTCGTACCATAAGTATAATTCAAAAAGGCCAATCGTATTCCGTTTTTTCGTAAAAGTAAAGGATGTAAACGTTTACGTTCATTTTCAGAGCAATATGTTCCTGCACGAAAAACTTCCAAAGAATCCAATTGCCGTATAGTACGCTCCAGTCCCTTTTCTCGACGATCAAGACAATGATTGTTTGCCGTTAAAAACAGATCAAATCCGGCCTTTTTGAGAGCCTGAGCAAAAGCATCCGGAGCACAAAACTGAGGATAACCGGAATACGGAAATCCGCCTAAAGGAGCTTCCAAATTAACAACAGCCAATCCCGCAGATTGTATTTCATCCTTGATTTGTACGAAACACGAATCATAATTATACCCCGATGGAGTCCGGGCATCTTCTATTTGTGCCAGATGTTGCATCGCATCTCCTGCAAACAAAAGCGTAATACGTTGTTGAGCTTGTATATATACTGAAACTAAAAAGAAAAGGGACAGGAGATAAAATCGTGTTTTCATAAATTAGAATTTATACGGTTATAAAAATAAACTATCCTGCTTTAATTTCAAAATATTAAAACAGGATAGTTTATTCTCTTTTTTAATTCGTCAATCTTTATAGATTGCTTTCTTTCCTGCCAACAGTGTATTACGCATTAAAGAAACGATTGTCATAGGACCGACACCTCCGGGAACAGGAGTGATATATGCACACTTCGGAGCAACCTCATCAAACTTCACATCACCGGTCAGCTTAAATCCCGATTTTGTTTTATCCGAAGGAACTCTCGTCGTACCGACATCTATAACGGTAACTCCCTCTTTTACCATATCCCCTTTCAAAAATTCAGGAACTCCCAAAGCTGCAATAATGATGTCTGCCTGCAGACACATTTCCTTGAGATTTTCAGAGTAACTATGACATACGGTAACTGTCGCATTTCCTGGATTTGACTTTTGCATCATCAACGTCGCAACCGGTTTCCCAACGATATTACTACGCCCCAATACGACACAATGTTTCCCTTTCGTATCAATGTTATAACGTTTCAACAGTTCCATTATACCTGCCGGAGTCGCCGACACGAAACAAGGCAGTCCGATAGACATACGTCCGACATTAATCGGGTGAAATCCGTCCACATCTTTCCGATAATCAATTGCCTCAATCACCTTTTGTTCCAAAATATGCTTAGGTAAAGGAAGTTGTACGATAAATCCGTCTATATCTTCATCTTTATTCAATCTATCTACCTCTCTGAGCAACTCTTCCTCTGTTACATCACTCTCAAAACGAATTAATGTAGATTTGAATCCGCATTGTTCGCATGCTTTCACTTTATGGGCAACATAAGTTTCACTTCCTCCATCATGCCCCACTAATACAGCCGCTAAATGGGGTATTTTCCCTCCCGCTGCTTTAATTTGCTCAACCTCCTGAGCAATTTCCTGTTTTACCTGATCGGCAATGGCTTTCCCGTCGATTAATTGCATATTATTTAATTTTCAAGTTTTTAGATCAATCAAAACAAATATAATAGACTCCACTCATATTACAAAATAAAGAAAGGAGAAAGTAAAAAACTCTCTCCTCTCCTATATCCAAATTCATATCAGCGTTTCATTCTGGGCATCATTTTTCCCATTTTTCCACCTGCTACCATTTTCATCATTTTCCGTGTCTGGTCAAATTGTTTTATCAACCGATTAACTTCCTGTATTGATGTTCCGCTACCTTTTGCTATTCTTTGACGACGGCTGCCGTTCAACAATTCAGGATTACTCCTTTCTTTCGGAGTCATCGAATAAATAATGGCTTCGACGCTTTTAAATGCGTTGTCATCAATATCTATATCTTTAATCGCTTTACCGACACCCGGTATCATCGAAGCAAGGTCCTTCAGATTACCCATCTTCTTGATCTGCTGTATCTGGCTGATAAAATCGTTAAAATCAAACTGGTTTTTCGCAATTTTCTTTTGTAATCGCTTCGCTTCCTCTTCATCATATTGTTCTTGAGCCCGTTCCACTAAAGAAACAATATCACCCATTCCGAGAATACGGTCTGCCATACGTGCCGGATGGAAAACATCGAGAGCATCCATCTTCTCGCCTGTTCCCACAAATTTTATCGGTTTGTTGACAACCGTCCGAATCGATAACGCCGCACCACCACGAGTATCTCCATCTAATTTGGTAAGAACGACACCGGTAAAATCAAGACGATCATTAAACTCTTTCGCTGTATTAACAGCATCCTGCCCTGTCATAGAATCGACAACGAACAGTATTTCATTCGGGTTTATGGCATCTTTGATCGCTTTTATCTCACGCATCATCTCTTCATCCACAGCGAGGCGTCCGGCCGTATCGACAATGACCAAATCCTGTCCGTCCTGACGAGCTTGTTTAATGGCATTCTGTGCAATCTGAACGGGGTTTTTACAATCCGGTTCGCTATAAACCGGAATGCCGATCTGTTCACCCAACACTTTCAACTGTTCGATTGCAGCAGGACGATAAACATCACAAGCCACCAATAAAGGCTTCTTTCCGCGTTTTCCCTTAAGCAGTTGAGCCAACTTACCGGAAAAGGTCGTTTTACCCGAACCTTGCAGACCTGACATCAATATCACTGCCGGAGATCCGGTAAGATTGACGTCGACAGAATCTCCCCCCATTAACAAAGCCAACTCATCATGAACGATTTTAACCATTAACTGGCTCGGCTTCACAGCCGTAAGGACATCCATTCCTAAGGCTTTAGCCTTAACAGTATCGGTAAATTGCTTAGCAACTTTATAGTTAACATCGGCATCGAGCAAAGCTTTCCGCACATCTTTCAAAGTTTCGGCAACATTAATTTCCGTAATTTTGCCCTCACCTTTCAATATTTTAAATGACCGCTCAAGTCTGTCACTAAGATTCTCAAACATGGTAATATTTCTATTTTAATTTCTGAAAATGCAAAAATACAAAAAAGGTTGAGATTATCTATCAGCCTGTTTAAATTTTCCAATAAGGAAGATCAGGTCTTCTCTATGTTTTCTTTCGGTCTATTTCCCATTTTCACCTGCCAGATAGCTCGCATCCTCTTTTAAAAACAAGACAACACCCTCTCAAACCCGACATGAACAAAATTGAAACAGACTCTATATCTTCTTATTCCACCAATCGGCTTTTTTCAAATATATGACCGAAAACAACAACAAAACTCCCCAATAAACATACTCTACGATCCAACATGCTGCAATATTCGGCCGCAAACGGAATATCAGAAAATAAATGGCCAAAGTATAAGCAACAGCCGTAACCAATTCTGCCAACAATGCAGAGCGTGTATTTCCCGTCCCCGACATCGTATTGAACCAAACACTTCCCGGCACGGCAATAAAATAATATCCCAACATCACATACAGTGCAGGAATGCAATCTTGAAGTAAAGATGCAGAATCGGTATATATCCTCAAAACAGGAGCAGGTATCAGATAAACCAATGCCATCATCGGAATAACGATCATATAGCAAAGACCTATTATCCGACGGCTTATAGGCATCACCTCTTTCGGTTTTCCCGCACCGATTGCATTACTCACCAACGAACTTGCAGTGACTGCAAATGCATTCACAGGCATAAAAAACAACGTCGATATACTACGCACGATATTCGATATAGCCAAAGGTCTTTCTCCCAAATGTTCTATAGAAATAAAGAAAAAGAACCATGTGATAATAGGCAGAAAAGATTGCAACATAGTCCATACCGAGATATTCAATATACGGGCAATTACTTTAACATCGACATGTATCGTCTCAAAAAAAGCATATTTATGAATATCTGCTTTGCAAATTGTATAAATAATAAAGAAAAACAACGAAAGTGCTTCAGCAAGTACAGAGCCTAAAGCTGCCCCGGCTATTCCCATTTGAGGACACCCCCACTTCCCGAATATAAACATATAATTGAATACAATATTTGCAATAGCCATTACCAATGCGTTCACCGTCAATATCTTAGTCCGAGTTATTCCGACATAAAACGCACGGAACATGACAGCAACAAAAGAAAAGAATAACCCATATATCCGATAATCGAGATATTGCATGGTCGCACTGAAAACTACCTCTGAGGAAATGATACTCCGCATTAGATGAGGAGCATAAAAATGAGAAATACCGAACAACACAAATGCGAGAATAACCAAAAACAAGCTTCCCTGCACAACTATCGTTCCGATACTTTCATAACGTTTCTCCCCGTTACGCCTGCCAATAAGAATTTGAGAACCGATACTGAACCCGAATCCTATCATATAGATAGCCATATAGAAAACACCGGCCAAAGCCGAAGCTCCTAATTCGACTTCTCCGACATGCCCTAAATATGCCGTATCAGTAATGTTAATCAAATTCTGAACAACGAGACTGATCAATATGGGATAAGATATTTTCCAGATATCTTTTTTTGCATACATAATTTACAATATTGTCTAAGTGAAAGAAAACCCATCGAAATGACGGGTTTTCTTAATTTATCTCTATCGGAAATGTCAAGTCACAAATTCCGAATTTTCTTATTTTCAATATTAAATCAGCTTATTTGTCTTTGTATCGGGAAATATTACAGCAGGAGTAAAGTGTTTAGCTTCTTCAAAATCCATCATCGCATAAGCCATGATAATCACGACATCTCCGGGTTGCACTTTACGGGCAGCAGCTCCATTCAAACAGATAACTCCTGAACCACGTTCCCCTTTAATAACATAAGTAGAAAAACGTTCACCATTATTATTGTTTACAATATACACTTTCTCGTTAGCAATAATATTTGCAGCATCCATCAAATCTTCATCAATCGTAATACTACCGATATAATTCAAATCGGCTTGCGTGACCGTAACCCTATGTATTTTCGATTTAACTACCTCTACCAGCATTTTTATTTCATTTTAAAGTTCAGGTTCTCCATTAACGACGATAAGCAATATTATCGATCAGTCTCACCTCCCCGCAATATACCGTAATACATCCTACAATATAATCCGAATCTGACCAATCATTTACCGGAAGCAGCGTATTCCCATCCACTATTTCAAAATATTCCACCTCTAGATCCGGCACAGAATTCAAAGTACTCACGACATAATCTATCGTTTCAGCAACCGAATGTTGTTCGGCAAAGGTACGACTTTTAAATAAAGTCTGAGATATACTCACCGCATTTTTTCTCTGTTGGGGGGTCAGACGCAAATTACGGCTGCTCAATGCCATACCATCATCTTCTCTCACAATCGGACATGCGACAATTTCTACTGGAAAATTCAACAGTTTTACCATTGAACGTATGACAGCAATCTGTTGAAAATCTTTCTCACCGAAATATGCCCGATCGGGCTGTACGGCATCGAACAGTTTACTTACAATCTGAGCGACTCCGTTAAAATGTCCCGGACGATACTTGCCTTCCATAACCTCCGCTACAGTTCCCAAGTTAAAAACCCGAGTATCTTCAACAGGATACATTTCTTCAACCTCTGGAGCAAATGCTATCGCACAACCTGCAGATTCCAACAACCTACAATCCGCATCCAAAGTACGGGGATAATGCAATAAATCGTTTTTATCATTAAACTGAGTAGGATTTACAAATACACTAACCACACAAATACCGTTTTCCGCTACACAACGTTTCACCAATTCAAGATGTCCGTTATGCAATGCACCCATAGTCGGGACAAGCCCCACAGTACCGTCTTTAGCACGTATTTCAGCTATTTTTCTCTGTAAATCAGCTATTTTAGTAATAACTTCCATTGCCATAATTTTAAAAATCGGTGCAAAAGAAGTAAATAAAACCCACATCCCGAAGTATTCTGACAAGAAAATTAAAAAAACATACTATCAGGATACCGAAGAAGCAGACTTTTCCAATAAAAGTTTAGCTAAATTTTCCGATAAAGTGATTTAATTATACGGGCTCTAACAAAACTTATTTTATCTGTATTTTTACCTGATATAAACGGAAAGCTTGTTAATACTTCTAATATTTGGAGATTCAAGATGATTTTTTTATTATCTTTGCGAAATAATATTGAGATAAGAGGAATTTATAAAATGAAAGCCACCAAGGTATTATTTATTGCACAAGAGATAACTCCTTATTTGCCCGAATCGGAAATAGCGAACGTTTGCCGCTATCTTCCTCAGGGAGTTCAAGAAAGAGGTCGTGAAATAAGGACATTCATGCCGAAATACGGAAATATCAACGAACGGAGAAACCAATTACACGAAGTGATAAGACTGTCGGGAATGAATCTAATTATCGATGACACAGACCATCCCTTGATCATAAAGGTCGCATCTATTCAGGCAGCCCGCATGCAAGTATATTTTATAGATAACGAAGATTATTTTCAGCGAAAATTCATTACCGAAGACGAAAACGGAAATAGTTTTGACGATAACGATGAACGAAGCATTTTCTTTGTGAGAGGTGTAATGGAAACTGTCAAAAAGCTTCGTTGGGTACCGGACATCATTCATTGTCACGGATGGATGACAGCATTAGCTCCTCTTTATATTAAAAAAGCCTATGCCGAAGACCCGTGTTTCAGAGATACCAAAGTTATCTACTCTTCTTATAATAATAGTTTCAACTCTCCTTTCCCGGCATCTTTCTCCGACAAACTTCTATTGGAAGGCATACGGAAAGAAGACTTGAATTTTACTGATAAACCGATAGATTTCTCTGAACTCACTAAATTGGCCATACGTTTTTCGGACGGAGTCATTCAGGCAAGCGAAACAATGCAGCCGGACATTCTCGAATATACTAAAAATGCCGGCATTCCGTTTTTACCTTATCAAGATCCGGAGAACTATATCGATGCATACAACGAATTTTATGACGTTGTATGGGAAAACGCTCATAAATAATAAACCAGTATGAAGTTAAATTGGTTATTACCATTTGTCCTGATCGCCTTAACGATCTCTTGTAATGACGACATTAACAAAATAGGGACATCGATCGACGATACACTTATTTCTATTAAAGTAGATAACTCTTTAGCATATACAACTGCCGATTCGGTATATTCCATTCCTGCCGGTCCTGTCACGAATCGTACCATTATTCAAATGCTCGGAGCTGTCGATATGGTAGATTACGGATCTATACGTGCAGATTTTCTTACTCAGATGAGACCGATAGCCAAATTCGATTCCAGACTGGTTACAGAAGATATGCTGGATTCTTTGGTTCTCGAACTCGGATTTCTGCCCAGCAGCTTTTTAGGAGATTCTCTGACCCCGATGCAAGTAAGTGTATATCCGCTTAATAAAGTGCTTGAGAAACCGATATACAGCAATCTTGATCCCACAGATTATTTCTCACCTGAAGAAATACTCGGACAGCAAATTTATACAACTTCTCAGCAAAGTTATCCTGATTCGTTAATCAATAGCGACGGTTCACGAATCATCAAAATCAAGTTAGCACGTCCCGGACACACATCCAAAGAATTGGCACAAGAATTTTTCAAACTATATAATGACAAAGGCGGCATATTAACAGAAAGCGATATAGCAGACTTCTTCCCAGGTGTTTATGTAACAAATACTTATGGAAAAGGCGTATTGATCAATATTCTTTCTTCAGTAATTAAAATATACCACGATACGTATGTATATAACGACCAAGGCGGTGGTGGTCTGGAAGAAAATGAAGATATAACAAATGACGACGGAACTCACCCCCTTGTAGTAAACAAAGCGACAACTTCTGTTTTGGTTTCAAGCAATGAAGTTCCGACAATCAACCATATCATATCGACAAACGCATCTTATATAGAAAATGCCATTGCCGATGACCGTGCAATTATAAAATCTCCTGACGGTTACGATGCCCATATAACTTTCCCGGTTACGGACATTATAAAAAAATACCGGGAAGTAGTACCGGAAGAAGCTGAAAATACAGGAGCTGTATCTGGATTGATAAACGCAATAAACTTTTCAATTCCCATTAAGAAATCAGCAAACGATATTTTCTCAAACTACGGGCTTACCCCTCCTCCCTATCTATTGCTGATGCGCGCCGGAGGAAAAGTTGCCGACAGTAATGGAGATATTGTAGAAATGGACAAGAATCAGTTCTTCCTCGATCGCAAATTAACCGATGGGTTGAATTACTTCTACGCATCTTATAATTCAACGACAAATACCTACGATTTCGGAAACATACGAGGATTTATTACCAATATCATACAAAAGAATCCCAATGGAGGAAGCATAGAAAACGGTTATCCCATCGACTCCGATCTCATTCTTGTCCCAGTTATGCTTTCTACAACGACCAGTGATTATTACGGAACAATAATCAATGCAATAACTCCTTATATCTCAGCTCCGACATTTGTCGAACTTGATACGAAAAATATAAAAATTGAGATGGTTTACAGTACAAAAACATATTGATATATAGGAATATATAATTTTAGCACCTAAAAAAGAAAAAAATTGGTGCATCAAAAAGTAGTATTTTAGAAAAAAAGCACTACCTTTGCACCGTTTTCGCCGCAATAGCTCAGTCGGTAGAGCGTTTCACTCGTAATGAAAAGGTCGCCGGTTCGATTCCGGCTTGCGGCTCAAAAACAAAACCGGATTCGGCAATGAAACGGCCGCGTGGCTCAACTGAATAGAGCATCTGACTACGGATCAGAAGGTTACAGGTTTGAATCCTGTCGCGGTCACATATTTATAAAACGGCTCCGTGGCTCAACTGAATAGAGCATCTGACTACGGATCAGAAGGTTACAGGTTTGAATCCTGTCGGAGTCACTTTTACAGTTCTCATATTTATGAAGAACTGTTTTTTATATATTAACAACCGAATATGATGACTATACGTCTGGCAAAAGAAAATGATATAGAAGAAATCATGGGATTAATTACCAGGACGATAATATCCAGACAATCATCTTCTGGTTGGAACGAAACTTACCCCACCAAAGAAATTTTTGTTAAAGATATAGATAATCAGTATCTATATCTTTATGAAGACAACCATATTGTCATCGGCATCATATCTCTTATTCCCGGACCAGATCCCGACTACCAAAGTATTATATGGAAAAATTCCGGAACATCACCCTTAGTATTACATCGACTATGTGTTGATCCTCATCGACAAAGAGAGGGCATCGGAAGCCGATTAATGAATTTTGCAGAAACATTTGGCCATGAACAAGGATACACATCGTTACAACTGGATACCCGCATCAGCAACCATACAGCAGCAAACCTTTATGAACAATTAGGATATACAAAAACCGGAACGATAACAAGAAATCGAGGGAATTTTATATGCTATGAAAAAAAACTCTGATAAAACAAGTGCGATTCTCTATATAAAATAATATCGACTTTTGGAATATATCAATCTATTTTCAATATATTTGAATTGAGAATTCATCAAAAAAAAGGGAATTATAAGTTTTAAGCTCTATTATACAAACTTTTAAGCAATAATCATATATTTATTGTGTAAATTTTTGCAGTCAAGTACAAAAAGAACAAAAAAATATATTAATATTGCTCTCAAATTCAACAATATATATTTTAAATATTATTTTAAAAGTCTGTATATAAATAAATTATACACATTGGAGAAATTCCCTTATCATTTAACAACAAAAGGGAAATCATAAATTATGAAATTTGAAGAGAAAAATATATTGATTGAAAAAGGGAAAATAGAACAAGAATATAATCTATTATTCAAACGGTTATATCCAGGATTGATGTTTTATGCAAATCGCTTTTTGGATGAAGATGAGGCAGAAGATGTAGTACAAGATGCATTTGTAGAATTATGGGAAAAACGAAATGAAATAGACTTAGGAGATTCTATCCACACATTTATGTACCGTTCGGTTTATTTTAAGGCTATCAACATAATTCGACATAAAAATGTAGAAAATAATTACTCTCAATCTTTAATTGATATATACCAAAAGAAAATAGATTACTTTCATCCGGATGAAAACGATACGATCCGAAAAATGGAAAGTAACGAAATCAATAAAGAAATTTTCTCGGTAATAGAGTCTTTACCTGAAAAATGTAAAGAGGTCTTTAAACTGAGTTATCTCAATGATATGAAAAATAAAGAAATTGCTGAATTACTGAATATTTCTTTACGAACTGTAGAAGCCCATATGTATAAAGCATTAAAATTTCTTCGTGCTAATTTATCCCACTTGATGCCTGTTATTTTATGGATACAAGTATTTTTTATGAAATACAAGTAAGTGTTTTACAGCAACCAGTTGTTTTTTTATAATAAAAGATTTATATAATGAATGAATTAGACGAAATACTATTATTGAAATATTTACAAAACAACTGCTCAGAAGAGGAATTAGCGATCGTTAATTCGTGGATGAACTTGTCTAAAGATAATCGTAATCGATTATTAGAGATGGAAAGAATTTGGCATTCCGGAGACAAAATCCGTTTTGCAAAAGAGAGTCATATACTCCGCGCCGAGAAACTTTTATATAGCCGAATCAAAGATATAGAAGAAAAGAAACAAAATATCAGCAAATCAAAGTGGCTATATTCTACAATAAAATACGCAGCCGCCATCATCATTTTATTCATCGGAACATACTTTGCGATAAATTACTTCGGATTTAATGTGACTGATTATGAGATTGTCACTACTTCAAAAACCGATCCTGTACGGCAGATTATTCTACCCGACGGTACGAAAGTGTGGTTAAACCACTCTTCTATTCTAAAATATCCTAAAAAATTTACTGAAAAGAAACGAGTTGTAGAATTAGAAGGTGAGGCTTATTTTGAAGTAACAAAAGATACCAAACGCCCGTTTTCAGTACAGAATGAAACTTTAGACGTACAGGTGCTCGGAACTGTATTTAATATGAATTGCGATAAAAATAGACAATTGGCAGAAGTTTCTCTAATTCGCGGATCTGTCAAAGTCACAGGAAAACATGACGAAGGAATGATTGTTCTTTCGTCGGGACAAAAAGCTGAATTAAACAAATCAACGAAACAAATGCACGTAAGAACATTCAATACGCAACTCGATGCAGTTTGGCATGACGGAATGATTCCATTCGAAGATGCGACAATCTCGGAAATCGTTTCGACTCTCCAACATTTATACAAAACAGAGATCATTCTATCTCCAGACATTGATAAAAGCACTTACTCCGGAGTTATTTATCAAAAAGAAAACCTCGACTCCGTATTACTTAATTTGACATTAGCCATGCCGATAGAATATACAAAAAATGAAGGTAAAATATACATAAAACCGATTAAAAAGTAAATCATCTTATACAATAACAATTTATCCTTAAATGGCGACAGGCAAGAAAGCGATTCTTTCTTGCCTGTCACTGTTTAAATTTTGTAACTCAAAAAAAAAATCAAATTCAATACGAAAAAAACAAATTTTCGAGTAAGTGTTTTCTCAAATACGACTGTTTTATATGCAAAGGGGAAAAAACAAAGGAATTTATCCCTTTATGTGTTTGATTCAATAATAAATACCTATGAAAAATGTTTTAACAAAAAAGAGGCATATAAAAATAGCCTCGATGATTCTGTTCTTGTTTCTTTCTACACACTTAACATTCTCACAAGTTACTTTGTCTCTTAAAAACGGGACTTTAGGAAACATTATCCAAACAATTAAAACTCAAACTGAGTATAAGTTTTTTTATGATGACGAACTAACCAAACTGAAGGTCGGAGATATAAACGAAAAAAATATCCCGGTAAAAGAGTTATTAAACAAAGTATTGCCACCCATCGGCGTCACTTATAAAATAGATTCTCAAATCATTTATCTATACCCCAATAAAAAAGAAATAAAATCTACGCCGAAGGAAAAAGACTCAAAACAAATTATAAAAGGACAAGTAACCGATGCCTCAGGAGAACCTCTAATCGGGGTCAGCGTATCCGTAAAAGGATCGACATCCGGAACAATGACCGACATGGACGGAAATTATACATTAATCGTTCCGGAGGGATATAAAGATATTCAATTTTCTTACGTCGGCTTTAAAACCGAACAGCACGCAATTAAAGGAGATAAAATTAACATTCAAATGCAAGAGGATACTCATACCCTCGACGAAGTCGTCGTTACGGCATTGGGAATCAAAAAAGAGAAAAAAATGTTAGGATATTCGGTACAAGAAATAAAAGGCGACAAGCTCAACCAAACCGGAGATCCGTCTATAACAGGAGCTTTACAAGGGAAAGTTGCAGGTTTGCAAATGACTACATCAAATACCGGATTAAATGGATCTACCAAAATAACCATACGAGGCAATAGCTCTCTCGTAGATAATAATCAACCGTTATGGATCGTAGATGGCGTCCCTTTTACAGAAGAAAGTACTTCCACTGCTTCTGCATACAGCGGATATGACCGAGGAAGTACTACTGTCGATATTAATCCAGAAGATATCGAATCAATATCCGTTTTGAAAGGTCCTAATGCTGCTGCGTTATACGGATCAAGAGCCGGAAACGGAGTGATCTTAATTACTACGAAAAAGGGGACAAAGTCTAACGGATTCGGAGTCACATACAACAACAACTTTACATGGACTCAAGTCGCTTCGACATTGGAAATGCAAGATAAATACGGTCAAGGAACAAATGGTATATACAGTGACACGCCTTATAGTTTCGGGCCAGAGCTTGACGGACATGAATATACGACTTTTACCGGAGAAAACATCCCTTTTCAAAAATACGGAAATAAACTAAAAGATTTTTTCGATACGGGATTTGCTCAGACTCATAACGTCGCTATCGGAAACGTAAAAGAAGATTCTAATTACAGGGCATCTTTCGGAAGTACAAATGCCAACGGCATATTTTCCCGTGAAAAGATGAATAAAATCAATGTAGATCTGACTGCTGGGATGAAAATGAATAAATACTTGTCTATGGATTCCAAAATATCTTTATCTCGCACTAAAACCGAAAATCGTCCCCTCTACGGGAAAAACGGTATTGTATATCAACTATTATTCATACCCAATAATATCCGGTTAAGTGATTTGAAAGATCATTATATGTCTCCTGAAAAAGCTCATATCAATTGGACAGGACCTTTTGAAGAAGTATTAAATCCCTATTTTATAGAAAATCAATACAGCAATAATGACGAACGCTGGAGGGCATTCGGTTACTATACTGCAAAACTGAACTTTACCGACTGGTTACATGGCTCAGCCAAATATGCTTTCGATTATTATAACACAACCTTCAAAACTACGGACATTACCAAATGTCTGGATGTCACGACTCTAGACGAACAAAAACAAGATCGATTAGACCGATCAGAAAGTCGTTTCTTCGAACAAAATGCAGAATTTATGTTGTTAGGAAATAACAATATCGGAGACCGCATACAAATAGGTTACTCTTTAGGAAGTAATATCATGATTCAACAAAGGACAGGACTAGATGCATTCTCTGTAAACATGCGAAAAAAATTAGTATGGCAGATGAATTCCGCATTAGGTGTAAACGGAGCGAATGCTTCATATATGAAAAAACAGATCAATTCGGTTTTCGGAACTTTCCAATTTACATTTGACAATTATCTTACTCTCGACTTGACAGCGCGAAATGACTGGTCTTCTACATTACCTTCAAATAACCGGTCATTCTTTTATCCTTCTGCCAATTTAAGTTTTGTAGTAAGCGATTTTATTCGTAATCAAAATTGGGCGCTTCCGGCTTGGTTAACATTCGCAAAAGTAAGACTTTCGGCGGCACAAGTAGGTAAAGATACCGATCCATATCAACTGTGCAACTGGCTGAATTATAAGCAAAACGGGAATACAGGAGATTTAACTTCTCCCGATACTTCAATCAGAGCTAATGCTACCTTAAAGCCTGAAATCTCTACTTCGTATGAAGGCGGATTAGAATTAAAATTTTTGCAAAACCGGTTAGGAATAGATTTTACCTATTATAACAGTCGGACAAAAAATCAAGTGTTAATAGTCCCGATGACCGGTTCTTTCAACGGAAAATATATCAATGCCGGACTGGTAAGCAATAAAGGGGTAGAACTCATGCTATACGGTACTCCTGTAAAAACTAAAGATTTTTCATTTGATCTTACAATAAACATGGCTCACAACCTCTCTGAAGTGGTAGAACTAACACCAGAAAAAAAAGAAGTCATATTTAACGAAGGAGAGTCTAACTTTATCATAGACGTCGGAGCTCGTGAAGGAGGGAAATTAGGAGATATCTACCCGATACAATCTTACAAACGCGATAACAACGGAAATATCATTATTCGCGATGGTTACCCATTGATCGAAGAAAGCAAAGGTAATGACCGTAAAGCGATCGGTAATATACAACCTAAATTACTAATGTCTGTTACTCCGTCATTTGCATATAAAGGTATTTACCTGACTGCACTTTTCGACATGAAATTCGGTGGAGATATAGTATCCATGTCCGAATCGGTAGCTACAAACTACGGTATGGCAAAACGCACAGAAAATCGGGGAACAATTACTGTAAAAGGAGTAAATGAAGACGGCACACCCAACACAACAGCCGTTGATGCAGAAAGTTACTACAAACGAATAGCCAACGTAGCAGAAGAATTCTTATATGATGCATCATTCATCAAGCTAAAAGAGCTGTCACTCGGCTACTCATTTCCCAAAACATTGTTGAAGAAAACTCCTTTTAACAGTTTAAAAGTCGCATTTGTCGCCCGTAACCTTTGTTATTTGATGAGTCACACTCCGGGAACAAGCCCAGAAGGAGGTTATGATACGACAATGTTTTCTCAAGCATTCGATTTCACATCCATACCTTATACACGAACATTGGGATTTTCTGTTAATGTCGGATTTTAATCATTTTATTTGAAAATATAAGATTATGAAATTACATTATATTACGATATCGGCAATACTTCTATCTGTGACATCATGTGCAGATTTCGATAAAATAAATATCGATCCTGAAAACTCTATATACGTAGGAGCTGGAGATACAGGGAATGACTCAAACGATGACGAACGTTCTACCAGTATAGATTTTCCTGAAACCATCCCGGATGACGAATTAGCTTTTGCCAAAGAAAACGAAGCATCTGTTGAGTCAGATTTTAAAACATTCTCGTATGAAGGGATGTACAACGATTATCAAAAAACGACAAACTTAACACATGATATATACGCAGGATATTTTGCCAACAACCACCCATCTTTCGTTAACGAGTCTCCCAACTATCGATATACCGATCGCTATTCATCAACACGCTGGGAACATTTCTATCGCGACCGTTGCAAAGAATATTCCCGACTAACCCGTGTATTCAAATATGTTAATCCCGAGAAATACAAAAACGCATTTTATATCACCCGCATCTATTTCGCCTTTTTGGGAGTACAAATGGTAGATACATACGGAAATATTCCTTTCTCAGATTATGTTCGGGGACAAAATCCGCGAGAAAAAGCCAGATACGATACAGGTGCAGAAGTATATGACATGTGTTTTCGCATTTTAGCCGAAGCCGTAGAAAACATAAATCCCGACGATGCAAGTCAATTCACATTCTCCGGAAATAATGATAATTGTTATCATGGAGATGCCTCAAAATGGGTCAGATTTGCAAATACTTTGCGGCTACGCATGGCTTTACGGATATCTAATTATGACCCGGATTGGGCTCGTAGGGAAGGAACTGCCGCATTAACAGCTAAAGGAGGATTAATTCAAAACAATGAAGATAATATGCGTACAATACCGAAACACGCTCCTACCGATTTAGGAGGAGACGGTATCGGTGGCAACGAAAATGTTCATGCCATGTGTAGCTATATTTATTTGGATGTCGTTATGTCTAAAGACATGGAACTGGCATATAAAACACAAAGTTCACGGGATGATCCTCGTATGCAGGTATGCTGGTACCGTCCCACACCGACAACTCAATTAAAAGATCAAGATACCGAAGATACTTCATCAGAGTTTACGGGATGCGCAATCGGCAGTTCCGATATAGACCGCTCTTCAGCTAAATATTCGGTAATACGCAGTTATTCAAGAAACTCTACGACATTAGACAACTCACGATGGTTTGGATATGCTCGTGAATCTGTATGGTTGAGTTATGCCGAAACAAAGTTTCTCCTTGCAGAAGCTGCATTAAGAAACTGGGGAACAGAAAAAGATGCAGAGACATACTTTAAAGAAGGAATTCAAGCATCCTGCGACTACTACGGAATCTTATCACGACTCACAACAGCTTATGTTAACGGAGTTATGAGCAACCTTGACGAAGGAGTATTTACTAACAACAAAGAAAAAGCTTTAGAAGCTATCATAACACAAAAATGGTTAGCTGTTTTCCCGAATGGAAACGAAGGCTGGGCAGAATTTCGTCGGACAGATTATCCCCGTCTACAAAACCATATCGGCAATATATCAGAAGATGTCCCCGTCGGAAAATTCATCAAACGCATCCGTTACCCGAACAGCGAATATACCAGCAATCAGGAGAATATACCCCAAAATTACATCGATCGTCAAGATACCAAGATATTTTGGGACATAGCTGATACAAATAATGATTCGGGAATCAGACAGACTCCTGACAATTTCAGATGACAATGTAGATTTTCGGATTAAAAATATGTAATGAAAAATGAAATTTATGACTAAGTGTTTTTATGACGACCATACGTTTTATAATTATTAAATATTGCACAACCAATAATACGTTAATTTTTAAATCATAAACCGATGAAAGTGAAAAAACTTTTTTTTCTTGTGTTGCTCTTTTTATGGAGCGGACAAATTGCAATGTCCCAACAACCTTATGCACCATGTTGGCATCCTCTAAATTTAAAAGGATGGAATCCGTCAATGGATCCCGATTTTCAGTTCAACAAAGCTACAATAAAATTGCAACCCCGTTTTCAAAACATAAATTTGAATGCAAATCCTTACCAACATTACGAGGGTCAATTATGCGCTATGATAACTATGAATGATGCATGCAGCACGACTCCATCTCAAGATGCTTTCAATTTCATCGGCTGCAACCCCACATTCTGGCAATACATCGATATATTGGTTTGGTGGGGAGGCTCTGCCAGCGAAGGTATCATCGTACCTCCCTCAGCCCCGGCAATCGATGTCGCCCACATGAATGGAGTAAAAATACTGGGAACTATATTTTTCCCACCATCAGCTTATGGCGGCACAGGAGAATGGATCGATCAAATGCTGACAATGGAAAACGGAGAATATATTTACGCTAAAAAACTATATGAAATCGCAGTTGCATACGGTTTTGACGGCTGGATGATCAATGAGGAAACTTATCATGGAGGAAATCCGGGATGGTCTGGATTTATCAAAGAATTTGAAGACTGTAAAAAAGCCGACGGCAATGATCACATGATTATCGGCTGGTACGACAATTCTATGAATGTAAGCTCTCGTCAAGGGCTACTACAAAACGGCATTTACTACATGCAAGAATACGCAAGTTCGAAACATATTAACGAAAATCTTCAAAGATGGTTAGGATTCGGCTGGGACGAAGAAGACTTTGTGCAGAGAAATTATATGGGATGCCAACAAGATATAGCGAGCGATGAATTCAGTAAAATATTTTCGAAGAACAAACACAATGCTTCTGTTTTTATTTTTAAGCCAGAAGAAACGACTTGGAAAAAATTCGTAGGAAATCTTATCGGCAAACCTTCAGCATCCGGTGAAACGGCTTACTCTGCAATGAAAAGCTCTTTCAAAGCCGAATCTACTTATTGGGTACAAAATGCAAATCCTTCATCTACCGATGGTTGGAATGCACAAGTTTGCGCTCTGTCCACAGCTATGTCCGAAAGATCTGTCATTCAAAGTACACCTTTTATTACCTCGTTCAGTGCAGGATTAGGAAAGCATCGTTTTGTCAATGGAGAAAAACGAAATACACAAGATTGGTATCATAGAGGTATGCAGGACATTTTACCGACATGGCGCTGGTGGACCGAAGCAGGGTGTAATTTATCTTTCGATTACAATTGGGATGATGCTTATAACAACGGAACTTCTATCAGTGTCGAAGGTTCTTTGACTGCGAACAGAGATAACCTAATACGGCTATTCAAGACGAACATGATTATCAAATCCGGTGACAAAGTACAATTAGTTTACAAAACATCAGTATCGGGCTCGATTGAAGTTAAGTTAGGTACTTCTAACAACACCTCTGATTTAGAAACTTTCAAACTGAATACTGTAAAAACAGAAAACGGATGGACAATAGGTGAAGCCGACCTTTCCTCCATTTCAGGAAAAACGGTATGCGTCATCGCATTAAATTTCAAATCAACCTCAACAACCCCCTCCTATACAGCATCTTTAGGACAATTAGGTATATTCAACAAATCATATACACCTTCTGCTCTGCCGGTAACTAACTTAAAAACAGAAAGTAAATTAACAACAGAAGGAGGCGATCTAAGAATTACATGGGATGTACAAGAATCTACCGACGTACATCATTACAACATATACATGACTCAGGGAAACGAAAGAAAATTGATCGGTCAAACTCGTAACGGAGGTTTTTACATTCCTGAATTTAAACGTACATCCACAAACGAAACATCTGTAAAGATAGAAGTAGTTACAGTTTCTAACGATTATAAAGAAGGTATTCCCTCTGTTTTAGAAGTGAAATATCCTTCTCGTGAACAAATTACGGTCAAATGCTATGCTTCTCAAACCTTAGTAAAAACAGGAACTAATGTTACAATTACGGCGGAAGCCGATAATTCTCCGACATCATATACTTGGGCAATACCGCAAAATGCGACCTTGGTAAGCGGACAAGGTACTTCAAAAGCTGTTTTCAGCTTCTCACAGGAAGGTTTGTATGACATTTCCGTTACCGTGGCAAACGAAGTTGCCAGTGTGACCTATTCACAATCTAACATGATAGAAGTAAATAATGATAAGTCATTAGAACTGGTAAGTGTTGACAAAAGCATATATTCTTGCAGCAAATGGAACGAAGGAGACAATGAAGCTCCGGAATATCTGTTAGACGGTAAATATTCTTCCGATGATGTAACCATGCATGAGAAATGGTGTGCATCCGGCAATCGGGAATATACAGTTATTATAGACCTTGAACAGATATATAACATATACAGAACCCGCATAATGGACTGTCAGGTCGCAGAATCGGGAGATAATTTCAACAATTACCGAATATATATCAGCAAAGATGCACAAGATTGGAAACCCGTTATTGAAAAAACCGAACAGAGAAGTGTAAAAATTAAAGATGATTATATTGCTCCTACGGAAGGTCGCTATGTAAAACTCAATATATACGACAAATCTCCTTTTACAATACGAGTATGGGAATTTGAAATATACGGGACTGAATTAGGAGAACATTCTATTCAGCAACAAGAAGATCTTGTCATAGGTCTTTCTGCAGAACAAGAAAATAAACTTACATTTGACTGGGGCGGCGAAGCTGATGACGATTATGCTTTTACTGTCGAATCATTCAATGAAAACCTACTGACTACAGAAATAGGTAAAATTGATTTGCAAGCCAAAACCGTAAGCTATAAAATGAAAACCGGTACGGAACAAGGAGTTGCAAAGGTTGCCGTACATTTCAGAAAAGGAGAATATACCCGATCTACGATATTCAATGTGAATGTCACCGATCTGGAAAATATTAATCGAGCTGCCGGAAAAATAGCTACGATCCTAAAAGCCGGTACAGGTTATGATGAGGACGATGGCATGACTCAATATCCTTCCATCAAAAAACATATAGAATATCTGACCGACGAAAACGATGAAACATTCGCAATGACATCTTATGATGAGGTAGATACCGAATTAGAGTTTGATTTAGAGGCTATTTACGGAATCAATAAAGTCGAAATCGTACTGAAAAATATTTCCGGAGTAACTGCAGTTCCTAAGAATTTAAAATTTTATGCTGCCGATGACGAAACGAAAGAATATCGTGAATTTATCTCAAAATCCTGCAATGTAGGGACAAATACATACGAAATAAGCAGACAAAACATGCGTTTTGTAAAATTAGTTCTCCCTGCTACCGATGAATTAATGGGGTATGCCGTATGTGAAGTGCGCATTTTCGGAAAAGAAGTCACAGATAAATATATGCCTTTAGAACTAAGCGGGTATAATATAGACATCATTGCTGAAAGCACTCCAATACAATCCTCTTCAGTTGCTATGAGCACTCAGACAAATAATCTACCATCTTTTGTATGGGTTAGCCGGAGCATATTGCCAGAATACGGATTACCTGAAAGCGGAAAAATAACCAGCCAATCGGGAGTACGCTACCAATTAGCACCATATAACGGAGCTAATGCGGTTAAAAGTGTAGGAAAAGAAAATGCTATTCTCTCTTTAAATAAAGGAGTAAAAGCAAAAAAAATACATATTCTGGTAACCGCCGGTCCAGGAGATTCTCCTTATTCGACTACTAAAGCCGCCTATGCACGGGTAAGATATACTGACGGAACTACGGCAGACCACAATAACGGAAGCTTTTTCTGGATGAGAAGATTCAACAACCTAAATGAATCAGACCAACAAGTAACAGCCAACCCGATTGCAATAAAAGGAATAAAAGGCTACAATTGGAATAGTGAAGCTTTATTCGATTCAGAATGTTGTTTAGCAGAAATATCAATAAATACAAATCCAGAAAAGGAAATTGCATCCGTCGAACTGCAAGGTTACCAAAATGATGAATGGGGATATATTTTGGCGGCAACAGCAGAAGAAGTTAGCTGGATCGTAGGAATAGAAAAATCTACCGCAGACAATTCCGAAATCAAAATTTATCCGAATCCCGTACGAAAAGGAAATAGTCTGACCGTAGAAACTACCGATGCAAAAACAATACGTCTGATGACATTACAAGGAGTAACGATTTCTAATCAAAATATAAACACTCCGATAACGACTATTCAGACAGACAATCTGACAACAGGCACATATTTATTAATAATTTCCGGAAAAGACTATACTAAGACTATGAAGATCATCGTAAAATAATTCAAATTTTATAAAATCTAAAAAAGGCATTGAAAAATTTCAATGCCTTTTATTTTTATTCATTTTTTAAATAAGTGTTTTTTACGCTCTTCTTGTTTTATATATAGTTTATCAAACTATTTTCAACCTTAAAATAATATCTGTTATGAAAGTAAAAAAATTACCACACAGATCTCTGCTATTTGCAGGAGTATTTTTAACGGGAGCTTTCTTCGTCAAAGCTATATCAGAAGAACATACCCTATCCTTTCCAACAAATCCGAATACCAAAACCACAGAAGAAGTCATCCCTCTCACAATTTCAAGCGGATTCGATAAAGATTTCATCGCAGAAGCAAAACCTGCACAAACCCATTCTTCTGAACGTATGGATGATGTTTCTTGGGTATATTACAGTGCAGATTTACAAAGTTCAGGAGGTCTTCCTTCCGATGGTATCGTAAAATCAGGAAATGTCACTTATCAATTAGCTCCATATACAGGGAACAACGCAACTCGAATCGTTGTGAAAAACAAGGAAGAAAAAACTTTGACTTTCGGTAACCCGATAAAAGCTAATAAACTGATGCTTTTAGCAACCAGTACTAACGGAAAATCTCTATTCCAAGTTACACTCAACTATGATGACGGTTCTAATGATATTGCTACAGAACTATCCATAGATGACTGGAACGGTAACGAAGGCGCTATTACTGGATTAGGACGCATTTTTCGTACTTGGAGAGAAGGCGGTTTTGACAGTGGTGCATACGATGACGATATTGACGGAGCTAATTTCAGGCTTTCAGAAGTTTCGATAACCAGTGACCCCGCCAAAATAATAAACTCGATAACTATCAAGGGAACAGGAAATGAAGGATACCTGATTCCGTTCGCTGTATCGGCAATTGTCGGAGGAGAAACGCCAGAACAAAATACTCTCGAGATTCAAATTATAGAAAATCAAAATGTCGAAGTCGGGAAAACAGTGGCAATATCAACTACATACAGTCTTGGAGGAGCTGAAAAGGATGATAATTTTAAAATCGATATTACTTCAGACAATGCCTCTGCAACAATTTCCGACATATCCAACACAGAAAACAAAATAAATTTCTCTATAAATGGCATCAACAAAGGATCTGCCAATATCACCGTTACTTTAACAAACGGAAAATTTTTTAAAGAAATTTCTTTCAGCGTATCCATATTCGAGAATGTACAAGTTACAACAAAATACGTCCCAGTAAAATTAGTCGGTTATACTAAAGATGTTATTGCAGAAAATAAGCCGACATCTTCATTTACGAATGACGGAATGGATAACGATGGTAAAGTATTTTACACCACAGATGTGAACAGCGCCGGAGCTCTTCCTGCAAACGGAATCATTATAGGAGAAACCAGCAAAGCCTCTTACCAATTAGCTCCATATAATGAAAATAACGCATTCTTCTCCGATTGTTACAAAGCTGCCGGATTAACGAATATTCAGTTTGCAGAACCAATAAAAACGAAAGAATTAATGATATTGGCAACTTCTGCTAACGGATCATCGGATTTCGGTAGCGGAGAAATTCATTTCTCTGACGGAACAAGTCAGTCTTATAACTACTTTACGGTAAACGATTGGTTCGATCCCAAGAACAATGTAGCGGTAAAAGGTCTTTATCTTATTGAAAGAGAAAACGACGCCATCGATGAAAGAAATTTCGGATTATACGAAAATAAATTAACTATTTCTGAAGAAAACATCGGAAAAGAAATAAAATCGATCTCTTTCTTAAATGAATCCGGAGGATCAAAACCCGGATCAAGCGATGCATCCAGACTATACGTATTCGCCGTTTCTGCATTAGTCGATCAGACTCCTGTCAACACTTTAGAACTGCAAACCTTAGACAATCAAACTGTAGAAATAGGAAAGTCTTTGGCGTTATCCGCTACATACAGTTTAGGAAATGCATCCAAAGAAGAGAATTTTAAATTCGACATTACATCGGACAATGCCGCAGCCTCTATTACAGAAATTTCCAACACAGATTCTCAGGTCAATTTCAATGTAAATGGAGTTTCCGAAGGATCAGCAAATATTACTATTAAATTGACAAATGGAGAATTTAGTAAAGAATCGACCTTCTCTGTCTCAATTACCGCAGCTGAAGAAGAACCGGGTTACATACCTGTCACTTTAACCGGATTCAATAAAGATGTTATTGCAGAGGATGTTCCGGCTTCCGGAACAACAGATGCCGGATTGGATAACGATGGCAAAGTTTTCTTCGGAAGCAATGTCAATAACGGAACAGGAGCACTTCCTGCAAATGGAATCATAACAAGTATCAACAGTGGCGTAAAATACCAATTGGCTTCTTATGAAAGCAATAATGCTTTCTTCTCTGACTGTTACACCGACCAAGGTTTAGTTGAAATTCAATTCGCCACTCCCGTAAGTACTAAATCTTTAATGATACTCGCAACCTCAACGAATGGAGCATCTGATTTCGGTGCTGGTAGCAGTGGAACAGGAAAAATCACATTCGAAGACAATACAACAGAAACTTATTCATCAATCAATGTAAAAGATTGGTTTCAATCGGGAGAACCTGATGCTTCTACAGCCCAAAACAAACTCTATCTCATTGGAAGAAATGATGATGCCATTGATACCCGCAACTTCTCTATATATGAATATAAATTAAACATCACTAATTACAAAAAGAAAATCAAATCTATATCATTTACAAACGAATCTGGTGGTTCGAAACCTGGAGACTCTTACGCTTCAAGATTATTTGTTTTCGCAATTTCTGCATTGCAAGACAATACTCCTACTCCAGTAGAGCCTGTCATCGACCCGATCGAAAATACAACAATAAAAATTGGGAATGAACCTACTACCATAAACGCATTCTTCAGTTTAGGAGGAGAAGAACAAGGATCTGATTTCAGTATTAAAGCCATTGCTAATAATGATTTTATTACTATCTCAAATGAAAATATAAGTAATGAAACTTATTCTTTTGATATTGCGGGAGTTACTGCCGGAGAATCTATCATTACTGTTACACTCATAAACAACGGGCATACTATCACTCAAGATTTTTCCGTTACTATCGAACCTAAAGATCCTGTAGTAAACATTGCCGAAATTCCAAGACAAACATTCAAAAAGGGTGAAACTATTTCCGTAAAAGTAAATTATGACTTCGATGGAGAAGCAGAACAAGCAGATTTCAGTTATATGGTATATACAAATATGGTAATAGACCCTAATGTGAGAATCTCCAATGTAAATATAGACAAAGACGAACAAGTTATTTCTTTCAACTTAACAGGTATAGGAGTCGGATCAAGTTATGTGAATGTCTATGTTTTCAATAACGGAACTTCCGCTACCCAAATATTTACGGCAGAAGTAAAAGAACAGACAATAACCGGACTCGACTCAAAGTCGGAAAAAACGATCTCCATTTATCCCAATCCTGTTAAACACGGAGAAAATCTAATAATCGAAACTGAAAATGCTCAAATAATCCAGATTATAAATCTACAAGGTATTGTCATGAAAACAATAAAAGCTCCGGCATCAATCGAAAAAATCGATATAGATGAATTTATACCCGGAATTTATATGGTAGCTATCAAAACAGAGAATAATCAAAAAGTAGAAAAAATCACAGTTAAATAAAAACAATTATTTGAGTATTCAATAAAAAACGTTTCCGGTTCATGAACCGGAAACGTTTTTTATTGAACTATGCTATTTTTTAATTATACCGACAAAAAACATTATTCAAAAATTCTACAATATCTTTGTCAAAACCAATAAATTAGACAAACATCAATGATAAGATTTCACCCGTTTTTTCAATGCATCTAAAGCAAATACAGAAGACATTGTCTTTATTTCATTCCTGTCCGAAACTTTATAAAGAACTTTCTTCGAAAGTTTATCTATAACTAATAAATGTACAGGATTTTTCGCATCGACATGCCCGACCCAGTTGGTAAGAAACAATCGTCCATCCGACAAATAATGCATACCTCCGGCAAATTTCAGAGTTCCCGGTAAATCTTTATTCGTCAATGACCAAACAATATTTCCGGCCATATCATATTCAAATACACCAGGATTATTATCTTTATCCGTAACAGCAACTAATGTATTTCCCGATGGCAAGCGTATAACCGAATGTGCACCTCCGGGAACAGGTATATTCCAGACTGCTTTTCCATTTTCGTCATATTCAACAACCGATTTACCGCCATAATGCGCAACCAGATAATGCCCGTTGTCCAAACACCGGGCATTCCTCATAAACGCATGCCCTCCGGTTTTTACTCCAAACGGCAAAATCGATACCTCTTTTACAATACTACCATCAGGAGAGACCTCTAAAAGCCGTCCGTTATCACACTCTCCGATAAATGTATTTCCGTTTTTCAAACGCTGACAAGCAAAAATATTACTTTCGGATGTATAATGAAAAACCGTATCGTTTTTCCGGCTAACCTCAAGCACTTCTTTCCCGGCCGTAAATAAGATATTCTTATTAGGAAGCACCCAAATATCATTCGAATCAGGAGCTTTGTGTTCCCATACGATTTTACCGTTTTCTTGAATAAATACTTTACCTTGCGAATAATCACAAAATGCAAAAGACGGTCCTCCAGCAAACAATGCCCCAAAGGAACACAGAAACAGGACAGACAAATAAAAATGTTTCATAACAAACCGAACAAGCAACTATAAAGACAAGATATATTCTTCTAACTCTTCAATTTCTTTTTCCGAAACTCGCATGCGAGGTCCATGCACCTTTAACATATCCTTCATCGTAGCACAACGTCCATCATACAGATACGGAGCAGTCCTCCATATTTCGGTCAATGTCGGAACATCCATTTTTTTTCCGACCTCCGTTCCCGAAGCCCAATCTACAGGATACAGTTTTCCATCTGTAAAATAAGGTCCGGAATGACATGATAAACAATCTTTATCAAAGATCGCTTTCCCTTTATTAGCTTTTTCAGAGAGACGTCCATTTTGCAGATAGGGACTCTGCAAAGGTTTTAAAGAACGCAGATAAGCATCCATATCATCAGCAACCGATGGCGGAGTAACAGCAAAAAGAATATATTTTATTCCGGAACGTACCGCTATTTCGGCATTTGCACGAATCCCTGTCACCATACAAGGAGGCGTCTGATGTGACAATAACAAAGATTTGGTATTTTTAGGATTACCGAGGCCATCATTCAGCAAATCCCAATTCAAGCCGTCTGCACGGGCATCATTCGGATGACAACTTGCACAACTTTGCCATCCTTGAAAACCTAATGTCGCATCATGAAAATACATATTCCCTCTTCCTTCGGCAGAAGCAAGCATGTTATTGCCCAGCTTCCGCTGTACATCAAATACATCTCCTTTTGCGACATGGATATCTCCTGAAAAATATCCCGCAGCATATAAAGTTTTTCCGTTCATTGCTATGGCTCTTATCCCTTTCCCCCCGACAGGTTGGTACTGAGCAATACCATAAAGCATTCCGGCATCATTCATCACATTCTCCCACCCGTTATAAGATGGTGTTACCGCTACTCCCTGTTTTGCCTGAGCCAAACGATCATGCAATTTTTCTCTATCTATACGACAAACCTCATGTACTCCCGACAGAGCAACACAAATCTCTTTATTATCGGGAGAGACCATCACTTGCCAAGGATTGGCAGCTCCTTTTTGAGGCGTATCCAAAAGTACAGTTGCTTCCACCTTCTCATTTTTCAAATCCACAATAGTCAGCGCATTCGTGTACATCCATCCTCTATCCACCTGATTTGTAGGCAACTGATATCTTGCTAATAAGTGGGTTACATAAGCATGCTCACCTGTAACATCTGTCGTCACAGACTTTACGTCAGTTGACCCATTCGGCAAAAGCAACCTCTTGATAACCTTACTTTTTTCTGTATCGATAATATCCATTTTAGCAGCAACCGGAAAAGCCAAAGCCGACATCTCAGGCATATTATTTACAACTAAAATACGCCTTCCATCAGCAAAGGAAACAGCCCCGACAGGTTCACGCCCGACCGAAATCTTACAAATAAGAGAACCTTTGTCACAATCATATTTTCTAATCTCATTATTATAACGTAAGGTAGCCCAAACAGCTTTACCGGAAGAATCTATCAACAAAGAAGAGGGCGAATAACCGGTATCGAACGCCCCCAACACTTTCATGCTCCTCCCGTCTATCTTATATAATTTTCCGGATACTCCATCGGAAGAAACCCACAAAGAGCCGTCAGGCATAACAGTTATTGCCGTTACCGGAGCATTTAGGGCAATTCTCTTTTTTACAGCAAGTGTTCGAGAATCGACTTTCAACAATTCCGAAGAGAATCTATTGCCGACCCATAAAGTCTTACCATCTGTCGAACAAGCCAGAACATCCGGAGAAACAATATTTTCCGATGCAGCCCATATCTCGGACATTCCCCAAAACAACAAGCAAAAATTTATAATCCAAACCCTCATCATTTTACCATTTTTTCATTTAAAGAACGAATATACTCTCTTATATTTTCTCTTTCGGCACTTTTTGCTTGCTCTCTTTTTTTATCATAATAATCATAATAAGCTTTTTCTTGCTCAGTCCAATTATTCGCTTGTCGATAATCACTGATAAACGGAACTAAAAGATCGATCCACAAAGCGAATACATCTATTTCATCCTGAGAAAGTTGCGTATTACCATGTCCGGACTTCAACCGTTTTATCAAATTACTCGTCGCCGATCCTGCCGAATAGGGACGCAATACGGACGGCTCTGAAAGTGCACTGATCCAATTTACTTCAGGGTGATCGGTCTGTCCCTGCCACGAATCGTTATCCCCTGTCGTCTTACGAGCATGCGTAAGATTTAGATAAGCGTCCGAAAACATTCGTTTAGTTTGATTATCGACAACCTTCAAATCTCCTTTTAAGCTCATAGGATGTTTTACCCCGTCATGACAAGAAATACAATGCTTATCTATAATCGGCTGAACTTCATTAATAAATCCGAAATTTCTAATCCCTTTATCATCTATCGGTACGATCTTTTGTATTTTCTTATTCATCGCATCCGAAACCGGATGTTGCGCCGAAGGGACAGAGTTTTTATGTTCGTGACACCCTACGCAACTTTGAATTTCACCCGGTTGCAAAGTTGACCAGCTTCGCATGGTTTGTACAACATGCCCGTTCTCATCTAACGCTTGGAAATAAAGGGGTTTTCGAGAAGGAACTTCAAAAAATGCCGAACCATCAGGTTCTACATCAACCTCCCCTAAAACTTTTTTCAAGTCCCAGCTCGCATTACCAACTCCCACCGGAGAGAAGGCATGACCTCCTCCGCCCTTTCCATGCCCATACGCACAGCCTACTCCGGCCGCCCGATATTCCAACTCTACAATACGCAATTTTTTAACCGTACCCGGAATCACTCCTTTCATACTACGCCCCTCATAGATATTCTGTAAATAATATATCCCGGTATTTTTTGTATAGTCGACCATATTCACTCGCTGGAAAGGACGTCTACGAGGTGCAACCAGTACCGGCTGATTACAAGATATTTTAGAATCAGCTACCAAAAGTTCTCTTTCTCCATCGATATTCATCCAATAAATAGCAAATTCTATGGGAGTACCGATATTATATCCTAATGGAGTATAAGAAATCAAAAAGTCAGTCTGATTTAAAGCAAAAGGATGCTGAAACTGCTCACCTTCTTGTCCATATCCATCCACACGCACAGCTTCCGGTTTTCGTACAGGAGCAACGAACATCACACCTTCATTTTCATCCCGTCCGGCTTCAGGATCGATAATAGCAAGTTTTCCGTGCTGAGGATTGTGATGTCCCATAAGCACAGCCATCACCTTGCGACTTCCTGGTATAGCACAAGGCTGTGTTATGGTAGTCGGGAACCAACTGTTTCCACCATAATATTCAGCCTGTCCCGTACCATCAAAATTCATCTGAAATAAAGGTTGAGGGAAAATCTGCCCCCGATCATTATAGTCCCAACGCGTATATACTACCCTACCGTCTTCTAAAAGAACCGGATGTAAGGTATGAACCTGATCAAATCCTATCTGACGCATATATTTCCCGCTCCGGTCACAAATAAAAAGATTGCTCACTTCTGTAAACCAACAATCGACAGAAGTTCCACAACGAGTCGAATTAAATAAAATATTATCATCGGGAAGATATATACCCTCAATATCAGCAAATCCTATTCCGGACGTTACTTGCTTAATTTCCCGAGTATCAAGATTCATTTCATACAAATGAAAATCATCTTCTTTAGAAGACTTTTTTAATGAGTATAAAATATGTTTCCCATCAAAATGAACTTCAGGATCACGAAAAACTCCTTCAGGAGCTTTTCCCAAAAGCTCTTGTTCTCCCCAAATTCCTTTCATTCGCAATAAAGACAGTTCGCTGTCCGGAATAAAACATTTTTCGCCTCTGGCATCGGACAATCCCTCTGTATAGGCAAAATAAGATGGGCGAAGTATATGAAATTTAGTAAAGACAATTTCCGGCTTATTTTTCAAGAATACCTGCAACCTCTTTTCCCTCCGTTCCACACAGGCATCGACATAGAGGGATATAGCCTTCGACAAAGAAGAGAAATTATCTTTTACCGGATAAGAAATTCCTAATTTCAATAACCGTAATTTCACTTGCGAAGCCATATCACCGTCAAACCAATCTATTTTTTCCCCATCTTGCAACCACCAATCATATCCCACCGGATATTCTTTCATTAAACTTCTATGAAAATTTTTCTTCATCCGATCAATCTCTTGCTCAGATGATTTTCCGTTCAAACCCTTTATTTGAGCGAATGCATCTTGCAAGCCGACACTAAAACGGTCTGTAGATTCGGGATATGATTCTGCAAAAAGGCGGGTACCCAGCATCCAAATGCAAATACATAGTAGGTATATTCTCATATCATACATATTGTGTGTGTTTTCCTATATGCCAAAAATAGAAAAAAGTATAAACTAATCATGATGAATTCAGAATAAATAAGAAAATTCGTGTATTTTTTACAACAAAATAAAATTTCTTATTTCCCAATTTCTTAAAAAAGTTTTCAACTACTCTAAGAACCTAACATGATGATATTTCCTTATCGGAAAATTAAGACAGGTTATAACAAAAAAAACACATTAAAAATACCTTTTAACAGAGACATCAATAAAATAATGATACTTCAAGCTATCAAATTTTCCACATCGAGAACTATTTCAAAAAAAATAAATTTATTATCGATACACAAATTTACCCTCTTTTCCGTACATTTTTACCTACCTGTTTCCACCCTGCATTCGTATGTTTGTTATCAAAATTTTAACTACTAAATTTAATATCGAATGACAATGAACAAACATTTATTGCTGATTATCCTGTCATTTATCACATGGATAACACCTGTAAAAGCAGAAGATCTGAAACTCTGGTATGATCGCCCCGCCGATTATTGGGTGGAAGCCCTTCCATTAGGAAACGGAAGATTGGCCGCCATGGTATACGGTACAATTCTACAAGACACGATCCAAATTAATGAAGATACTTATTGGTCAGGAAGTCCGTATAATAATGCAAATCCCAATGCGAAAACACATTTAAATCAAATTCGAGAATATATCAATGACGGAGAATATGCCGAAGCTCAAAAAATAGCACTGGCAAACATTATTGCAGACCGCAATATTACCGGGCACGGCATGATTTATGAATCTATCGGTAACCTGCTATTAGATTTTCCGGAAAGCCATAAAACTCCAACAAATTATTATCGAGAGTTAGACCTTTCCAATGCAATAGCGAAAGTAACTTACACAGTTGACGGAGTAGATTATACACGTGAAGCATTTACATCATTTACCGACAATTTGATTATCATCAAAATTTCCGCATCAAAACAAGGAATGGTAAATTTTAACACATCTTTTGTAGGACCGTTGAAAAGCAACCGAGTCAAAGCATCTACAGAAATCGTCAGTGGAACAAATAATACGATAAGAGTAAAAAATACACCTGGCAAAACTGCTGAAGAAAATATTCCCAATCTTTTAAGACCGACAACCTATATTAGGGTAGTGGCTGAGGGAGGAACTCAATCGGCAGACAGCAGTAATAAAATACTAAAAGTCTCTGATGCCGACGTCGCTTACATATACATCTCATCAGCCACAAACTTTATAAATTATAAAGACATAAGTGGAGACAGCGATGCAAAAGCACTTTCCTATTTAAACAAGTTCGACAAAGATTATGAGCAGGCAAAGAATGATCATATCACCCGATATCAAGAGCAATTCGGACGAGTTTCTCTTGACCTCGGAAATAATAGCGTTCAAGAAAAGAAACCGACAGATAAACGTATCGAGGAATTCTCCAACACAAATGACCCGTCATTAGCATCTCTCTATTTTCAGTTCGGACGTTACTTATTGATATCCAGCTCTCAACCGGGATCACAACCGGCTAATTTGCAAGGTATATGGAATCCGAATGCAGGACAATATCCTGCATGGGACAGCAAATATACGACAAACATAAATGTAGAAATGAACTATTGGCCTGCGGAAGTAACCAATTTGAGTGAATGTCACCAACCGTTTCTTGAAATGGTGAAAGATGTAAGCGTCACCGGACAAGAATCTGCAGAAACGATGTATGGTTGCAGGGGATGGACACTTCATCACAATACCGACTTGTGGCGCTCCACAGGCGCAGTCGATAAAAGTGCCTGCGGAATATGGCCGACATGTAATGCATGGTTCTGTTCTCATCTTTGGGAACATTACTTGTTTACCGGAGATAAAGAATTTTTATCCGAAGTTTATCCTATACTCAAAAGCGCCTGCGAATTTTATCAAGATTTCCTTATTACCGACCCCAAAACAGGATATAAGGTCGTCTCTCCGTCAAACTCTCCGGAAAATCATCCGGGACTGTTTTCTTATGTCGATGACAGCGAAAAAAAACAGAATGCCGCACTTTTCAGCGGAGTTACAATGGATAATCAAATGGTTTTCGACTTACTTAAAAACACGATCGATGCAGCCGAAATTCTCGGTAAAGACGCCGACTTCGCAGCAGATCTGAAAAAGTTGAAAGATCAACTGCCCCCTATGCATGTCGGAAAATACGGACAACTACAAGAATGGCTTGAAGACTGGGACAGAGAAACTTCCGGACACCGTCATGTATCCCATTTATGGGGAATGTTTCCCGGTAACCAAATTTCGCCATATACCAATCCTCAACTGTTTCAAGCAGCAAAAAAATCTTTAGAAGGAAGAGGCGATGCAAGCAGAGGATGGTCTATGGGCTGGAAAGTATGTCTATGGGCGAGACTCCTTGATGGAAATCATGCATATAAATTGATACAAAACCAATTAAAATTGAAAGACCCTAATGCAACAATTGATGATCCCGACGGTGGTACTTATGCAAACATGTTCGATGCACATCCACCTTTCCAGATTGACGGAAATTTCGGATGTTGTGCAGGTATTGCCGAAATGTTGTTGCAAAGCCATGACGGGACAGTGCATCTATTACCTGCCCTACCCGACGCATGGTCTGAAGGAAACGTAAAAGGATTAAAAGCTCGTGGAGGTTTTGAAATTGTCGATATGCAATGGAAATGGGGAGAAATTGTTTCGGTAACGATAAAATCCAGTATCGGAGGAAATTTGCGCATTCGTACGGCAACTCCGTTAAAAGCTAACGGAAATTTCACATTAAGTGTTGCCACAGGAAACAACAGCAACCCGTTGAATTCTGTTTACGAAATTCCCGATCCAATTATCAAAGACGAATCTAAAATTCCGGAATTAGTATTACAAGAAACAACAGTATACGATCTTCAGACAGAAGCCGGGCAATCTTATACATTAGTTCCTGTCAGCAACATCTATGAATGGACAGGATCTTCATCTTCGACCTGGAATGAAGCAAATAACTGGAATCCGGTAGGAGTTCCCGGAGATAAAGATTTAGGCATCGTCAACAGCGGAGAAATCGATATTAACGGAAATTCTTTTGCCGGAAGTATCAGCATACACGAAAATTCCATTGTCAACATATCCAAAACATCAGAATTAAAAGGCAACTTATCTTTTGAAGGCGGTTCTGTAAAGAATGATCAAAACGGAGTTATTTTCACTGCCGGAAGTGCATCTATCGAAAATAACACGAATTTTCAAATAACAGGTACTTTAATACTTGCAACTTCGATTTCAGGAGAAGGCTCTATCGATAAAAAAGGTTCAGGAACACTAACTATACAAGGCGACAACAGTAACTTCAGCGGGGATTTGAATATCAATGACGGTGAATTAGCTGTTTCGGGTATGAATGCAGCAGGAACAGGAAACATCAAAATCGAGAATTCTGCCAAACTGACCGTAAAATCTGACGATTGTCTTTTTCATAAAACTAAAATAGAGGTAGCAGAAGGAGGAAAAATCAACCTCAGCGCAAACATTTCTTTAAGTGAAGTCTATACAAATAACAATCTGCTCGCCGAAGGGAAATATACAGCATCATCACTACCTGCATATTTGGAAGGAAACGGAACGTTGACAATCACACATCCTCAATATCCGTTTATATGGACTCCTAAAGATAATAAAAAATGGAATGTGGCGGCCAATTATACTCCCGCCATATTGCCCACAGAAGGAGACACCGTAATCGTTGAATCGGAAATAGAAGCTGAAACAGCGAGTTTTCCGGTAATAATCTATCTGAACAGTGCCAATATCAGGTTAAGAAAAGATACTGAAATCAAAGAATTATATATGGCAGGCGGCACTAAACTTAACTATGCAACCAGTGGAAGCGGTTTCTCTCTGAATGCTCCGATCCATATTAATGGAGAAATAAATCTGCAATTAAGTGGAGGTGAGATAAATGCAATGACTTTTCCCGGAAACATCGATGGAAGATCTACCGTAACGATAGATAATAGTTCGAACAGCATAACTGAAGCCAGTATTGTTTTAAAAGGAAATAATTCGGAATTTTCAGGAATATGGAATATCACGAACAGTCCTCGTACCGAAGGTTCTTCTATCTGTATATCAGGGGAAGGAGCAAATGCTTTCGGTGCTTCAGAAATACAAGTAGGTGCTGGAAACAAGGTTATATTTAAACATGCAAACGCCGCAGGAGAATCGACTACATTATCCCTTCTTTCCGGAGGTAAAGCTGTTATGAACACAAACGGTATAGTAGGCAAATTGATTTTAAACGATACAGAATATACGGAAGGAACATTCGATGCAAATTCTCATTCTGAATTTTTCGAAGGTAATGGGACACTGACTGTAAAAGGGAATACTTCCGATATTAAGGAAGAAACCGTCCAAAACGGGAATCAGGCCAATTACCGGAACGGCATTCTATCACTGCAATATCCTTGTGAAAATTTATGTATTTCAGATATGCAGGGAAGAATTCTTCTTGATAAAATCTATGGACAGCAATTTTCGATAAAACTGAATAACGGCATCTATCTTATAAAAGCCGATAGCCAGATCATCAAACTAATCGTAAAAGAATAACACCCTTTTTTGTGCTCGTGTAAAACGAGCACAAAATTATTATCATTAACTTTAGAACTTTACTGTATGAATATTAAAAAACTTTTTGGAAGCATCGCTTTTTTAAGCTCTCTGCTACCTCAAATCTACGCAAAAGAAATCAATGTTACCACTCAAACTTTCAATGAAGCTTATACTCTAGCCGAAAGCGGAGATATATTATTGATGAGCAGCGGAACATATAATAAGCAAATATCTTTTCCCTCAGACAAAAGTATTACTTTAAAAGCGGAAAAAAATGCAGAAGTGGTTATTACTTTCGACATAACGGGAAATGACGATACATCTGAAAATGGAGGAGGATTGATCTTCGATGGCGTAAAAATAAACCGTTCGGCAGATTATTTTATAAGCGGAAATTTCGGAAATATATCTACTCTGGAATTCAAGAATTCAGAAATTACGAACATTGGACGTTGTCTATTACGGACAAGCAATGAAGGCACGATAAACAACATAGAATTCGAAAATTGCTTAATCCACGATTGTGGAAATAATGGATGGAATTTTTTATATCCTAAACATATCGTCAAAAAAGTATCTGTAAAAAATTGTTCGCTGTATAATTATTTAGGCGAAAGCTTTTTCTCTCCTACCGGATCGGACAATAACAATATATTTACTTTTATTTTTGAGAACAATACGGTTTACAAATGGTCTAAAGATACGAAATACGCTATTTGCAACACGGCAAAAAATTACAGTACAAATTCTATTTACAATTTCACAAACAATATTATCAATGAACCGGGAGTAAGCGGCAAAACACCATCGATTCTAAATGCAACCGGAGGAACACTTACTGCCGAAAAAAACCTGATTGTCAACTATGGCGGGTATAACCGGACAGAGACAATAAACGATATTACTTTAGAAAGCTTAGGATTAACCACTATTGGATTTCCCGATGCCGCCAACGGTGATTTTACTATTTTATCAAGCTCTCCATTAGCTACCGCAGGAAAAGACGGCAAATGTGTGGGAGATGCAAGATGGATCAAGAAGGTTACATCTCCTGCACAATTTTCAGCAACGGTAATGCCGGAAAATGCCGGAAGCGTCTCTCCCACAAACGTCACTTTTAATCAAGGTGATCCGGTCACAGTCACCGCTACCGAGAATTTCGGATACTCTTTTAAGCAATGGGAAACAAAAAACGGGGAAATCTTATCGACAGAAAATCCTTATTCTTTCAATATCGAAAATGATTTAGAGATAGTCGCTGTATTTGACAAACTGACCACTTACACATTTACTGTAAATAAAGATGGGGCAGGCGCTCAATGGGGAATAGTAAATCTTAATCCCGAACCGACTGACGGAAAATATATCGAAGGTACGATCGTAACCATGACCATAGAGACTAATCCTATTACATCTTTCCTGCAATGGGAGGACGGTTCGAGCGAAAATAAACGTACGGTTAAAATCAATGGAGATAAAACTTATACCGCAACTTTCGACAAAATCCCATTTATCGTAGGCTGGGACTTGGAAACAAGCGAACCAAGAGGAGAACGTCCGGCCGACTATGCCGCCACAACAGACAATAAGGGATTACTTTCCTTATATAATGGAGATGGAAGTACGACAAACTGGGGAGGAAGTACTCGTACCTTCGGAGGTATCACTTATAACTGTGCACGACGTTATACCGATTATGCCTCAATGAATAATCCCCGTTATTTTCAGGCTAAATTTTCAGCAAAAGACTATGTAAATATAAAAGTAACTTCCTTAGTTGCTGCAGACAACGCATGCGTACACAAAACGCAAAAAATGCAATATTCCCTAAACGGAAACGATTTTACAGATTTAACGACTATTACTATGGAAGAGACCAGTGCAAATTGGGAAAAAATGGAAGCTTTTTTACCCGAAGAAGCTGAAGGAGCAAATATGGTATATATTCGTTGGGCGGCAGATGCGACAAGCGATTTGATCGGAACTCCGGGAAGTAGTGATACCGAAGGCTTCTATTTAACAAATATTTTTGTCTATGCCGATAATTCCAGCATCGATGATAAAGAAGCGCCGATACTACTATCGACTTCTCCTGAAAACGATTCTAATACGGCATCTGCAAACGGAAAGATCGTTTTATCTTTTAACGAACAAGTACAAGCCGGTACAGGAGAAATAGAATTTAACGGTTCTGCTATCGAACCGATATTCGGAAGCAGTACAGCATCCTTTGAATACAAAGGTCTCGAGTATAATACATCCTATACTTTTACCGTACCAGCCGGTGCAATTACCGACCGTGCAGGAAATCCATTTGAAGGCGTTACATTGAATTTCACGACAATGAATCGTCCCCAGCCGATTGCACGGGTATTTGATGCCGTAGTCGCAGCAGATAAAACCGGAGATTATGAATCGGTGCAGGCCGCAATAGACGCTGCCCCGAAAAACAGAACTACTCCTTATTTGATATTCATTAAAAACGGATCTTACGAAGAACAAGTCGTTATTCCCTCTGACAAACCGAACATACACCTTATCGGTCAAGATAAAGAAAAAACAAACATACATTTGAAAATCAATGTTCAAAGCGAACCGCAAGAAGGGTCACAATGGTATCAGAACGACACGGCAGCATGGAAATATTCGGTACATAATCCCGAATCTCCGACATACCAAATGGAAGGAACTGTTGTCAGAATAAATAGTAACGACTTCTTTTCCGAAAATATTTCCTTCATTAACGACTGGGGTGTAGAACGCCAAAACGGACCGCAATCATTAGCTATGATGACAAAGGGTGACCGCATAACTTTTCATAATTGTAAATTCCGCTCTTACCAAGATACATGGATGACTCCGGGAAACACCGGATACCGTCATTATGTAAAAGGATGCTATATCGAAGGAGCTGTCGATTATGTCTATGGAGCTGGAGATTGCCTATTCGAAGATTGCACATTATACAATGTCAGAAGCGGATCGGTCATCACTGCTCCAGAGCATGAAAAAGGAACTCAATGGGGATATGTTTTCGATCACTGTACCATCGATGGGAATGAAGCTTCGAACGACGGCAAAAACAAATTAGGACGACCTTGGCATAATAACCCGATTTGCGTATGGCTAAACACGACCATGAAAGTAGGAATTGCTCCGGAGGGCTGGAGTGAAATGGGAGGAATACCCGCTTTATTTGCAGAATATAACAGTATGGATATAGATGGAAATCCCGTAGATCTAAATAACAGAAGAACATTTTATACAGGCACTGACGAAGGAATGGAAGAAGGAGGTGAATGCAAAGCTGAACTTTCTGCCGATGAAGCAGCCCGCTATACCTATGAAAATATCGTCAGCGGCAATGACAACTGGAATCCTCGCAGCTTAATAGAAGCAATAGGCATACCGCAAAATGTAACGATCTCAGAAAATGTGCTTAGTTGGGAAGCCGTACCTTATGCCATCTGTTACGTAATACTTCGCAATAATGAAGTAATCGGATTTACTACCGAAACATCTTATACCGATGCAGCAAGTAAAGACAACGACGAATATTGCATCCAAGCCGTCAATGAAGCCGGAAGTCTCGGAGAAAAATCGGAAAATGTGAATAAAGGAACTTCGGCTGTCGATAAATCCGAAAAAAGCTCTTTTAACGTAACAGTATCAAACGGAAAAATACATTTGTCCGGACTTTCCTCAGGAGAAAAGATAACTGTATTCTCATTAAACGGTGCAATCATCTATGATACCGTAACAATTGAAAACTCATGTTTTATAAACTTATCTGTTCGAGGAGTTTATCTGATTAAAGCAGGAAATGAAATAAAGAAAGTTATTCTTTAATAACAGAACAATAACAAACTTTACGTTTCCATAAAAATGGGCTGCCCTCAAAAGACAGCCCATTTCTCACTTAATTATTAAAATTTTACCGTATCGATATTTTCAGAGTACAAGGATTCCCGTCAATTACCGCTTTAGCGATATAAATACCTTTATTAAAATCATTCAAAGAATATAAACCGGCTTGAGGTGCATCAATAATTTGCAACAAACTTCCTGAAAGAGAATAAAGTTTTACCTGTACAGGAGTCTTAATTCCTTTTAACAGAATAGAATTACCGGCTTGATGCAAAGATGCTCCACTTACTTGAACAGCCTCTGCCGAATCGGTAATATCATCCAGATTCGGAACTTTATAATTTTGCTCGCCCTTATCTAATTTATAATAAAATGCTACGCTAAAATTATAAAGCGGATAAGGCTGATCGTATATAATCTCTCCCGACTGCGTTTTCGGTTCATAATCAGGTCTCAAAGTCACATAGTTATCATTTTCTTTATCACGAGGATAGAAATAAGAGTTATCAGGATTTTTCTTATCATGATCGATATATTTGTAATAAGCCTCATAATCATCACTATCACGCAAATTACCATGTCCGCCGTTTGCTCCATCTCCGGCATAATTTACTTCAATTACACCACTCAAATCCTGAGCACAAGTCAAATAAACGCAATCTCCTTCTATCCGGATATTCGTTATTGTCTGTTGTGCGTTATCATTATATACTCTAAAACCATAATCCGTTTTCTTTTGTACTGTCCAATCGTCCAACACCAAAGGTAATTTCGGAACAAGGAAGCGAATTTTTATCTCTTTAGCATTATCCGTACGGGAGATTTCTATCGGCTGCAAAGGAACAAAGCGTTGCCCCAATACTTTCGTACGGTAATATGCTTTGCCCAACATCTCGCCATACCAACGGTAACCGTTCGCATCAAGATGCCCCCCTCGGTCTGTCATCGGATACACCGGACCGGCACAAATCATATCCTCATTTTCATTAGCGGTTTCTAATTGAGCCATACCTATTTCCAAAGTTTTCCCCCGAGTATATTGTGCGCCGGTCTGGTAAGTGATAAACAAGGGTTTCTCATTTTGAGCATAACTGTTTATAACATCCTGCTGCATGTCATTCTTCAATTTATACAACAACGCTTTATATTCATTCTTATCAGTTGTATTGGGTACACCCGGAGTCAATCCCTTTTCAGAATCCGAAGTATAATTATATTCTCCTTGCATCCAAATAATTGCCGGACAAGAAATCACGCTGTTCAGTTCCCGAGAAATTTTAGCCCCGTAAAACATCGCATATTTAAAATCATTATATAAATATCCGTTGGTACAATGTTTTGAAAGCTGTTCTATCGTCTTGCCTCCCGTACCGGTAGAAGTCGCTACATATTTTACATCAGGGTCATTCAATTTTAAACGAAGATGATTCACCGCTGCAACGATAGGACATTCGGCAATTCCGCCATTTTTAGTCTTAGCCGAATTTTTATCCGAAATAGCTAAAGATGCTTTTAATGGATTAAACTTATCAAAAGTCGTATTCCCGAGATTTATCCAAACCTGATCTCCGATCATATAATTACCCTCTAAAGATTCGGTAGACATAGAAGGATAAGACTGATGCCCGGTAGAAAGACTCTGACCATATATTATAAAATGTTCATAAACCGACGATTCTCCTTCTCCGCCACCGGGAGTCAGCGGCGTCTCGATCGCTCCTGATGCACAACGTCCGTCGGCAAAGGAACGTATCGCACCCAATTGATCGGTCATAATGCCTAAATCCTGCAAAAATTCAGCATTCCCCTGACGATATGCCGGAGAAGTGGTATAAACCGGGACACTGTTTTGCGTGGCAATATATTTATCCGGATCGATAGCCAATCCCGCAATCGATCCGCCATTATAATTTATATAATTCTCATTTTCGAGAGGAGAAGTATATCCATGATCCGCCAACAAACGTCCCAAAAAAGAATTTTTAAGATTAAAATTCTTCCCGTCTACCAGATAAGAATCATTACCTTGTACAGACATATCCAAGACTTTCGTAGGATCATCTTTCAGATAATTATTTTCAATAATAGAATTATATATATTATAGATTACGGTATTGGCAGCGCCAGCAGTAACACGTATTCCGGCTTGAGGTGTCGCCCCACCGAAAGCACTCGTATTACGGGTAATCGTACAATTTACAAGATTAAGCACGCTTCCGTCTTTACCGTTATTCATCATAATAGTACCTCCGAAAGATGCGGCATGGTTACCGTAAAAAGTCGTATTGATAAAAGACAAATCACATGTCGATCCGGTTGTTTTATTATCTACATAAACAGCTCCACCATGTTCTGTAACGGAATTATACAAAAATGCACAACCTTCAAAATAAGCTCCGGTCTTTTTAGCCGCATTATCCAAAAATGCAAACACGCCTCCGTCTTTTGCGGTATTATTTTTGAATACAGATTTTTCAACTCTAAGCATAAGATCTCCTTGCACGAAAAATACGCCTCCCAGACCCGTTGTCGTATTATTCTCAAAAAGACATTCTTTGAACAAAATATTTTTACCTGCTAAAATATGAGCTACAGCTCCGTTCCCTTTACCCGTCGTATTATCGGAAAATGAGCAACCGGTAAAAGACACACTAAACCGATCTTGTTCCAACAAAGCATAAACAGCCGCACCACCTCTTCCGTCAGCAGAGTTACCGTCAAAAACACAATCGGTAAAAGATGCCGATGCATTCCGAATATACACCGCTCCGCCGAAATCATTTCCCATAGGAATACTATTCCCTTCTCTGAAAGAAAGATTAGCAAACTCTATCGATTGATTAAAAGAATCGATACGAATCAAACGTGTCATTCCATTTCCGACAAATCCGCAAGTTTCAGCACTTTTCCCTATAATTTTCAAAGATTTATCCAAAGGTCTCACACCATTTTTACCCTGAACATTCCAAGTTGCATAGGTTATACCACCAAGTTCGAATGAGGTAGAACCATCTACTTTAATATCATTATTCGAAGTACTACCCTCTTTCTTAGGCTCGGCAGAAATATCGATAAAATCAAGCACATGTATCTCATCACCGTTTTCAGCCAAAGTGAATGCCCGTGACAAAGTTTTTACCGGAGTTTCTGCCGATAAACCATTATTTGTATCATTTCCGGCAGAAGAAAGATACAAATCGGTAGCCGAAAGATAGTTGCCTGAACTGCAAAACAATGCAGCAACGAGCACATTTTTTAGTAAATTATTTTTCATACTGATATAGAATAAAGATTAATTAATTAATTAATTATTTATCTCCAAGACTTTATCTAATTTGGACTTATCTTTTTCAGGAATATATATCCGGTATTTTTTTACACCTTTATCTAACTTATAATAAAAAGCCACGCTGAAGTTATATAATGGATACGGGCGACCGTATATGATATTGCCGGACTTATCTCTCGGTTCATAATTAGGACGCAAAGTGACATAATTCCCATTCTTATCTTTATCCCGGGCAAAAACAAAAGTCCCATCGCTATTCTTTTCATCCTGATCGATATATGTATAATATGCTTCATAATCGTCACTATCCCGCAAATTACCATGACCTTTAAATTCATCAGCTCCGGCATAAGTCACCTCTATTGCTCCCAATAAATCCTTTTCACAAGTTATATACACACAATCACCCTTTACCTTTACATCCGTAATCTTTTGCCGGATACCATCATTATAAATAGCGAAACCGTAATCTTTTATCTTTTCCGTAGTATAATCATCAAGTACCAACGGCTTCACAGGAACTCTAAAACAAATTTTAATTTCTTTAGAATCAGAAGTTCTCGATAATTCTTCGGGTTGTAAAGAAATAAAAGGTTTTCCCCCGATTATAGTACGGTAATAAGCCTTAGCCAACATCTCTCCATACCAACGGTAACCGTTCGCATCGAGATGTCCCCCGCGGTCCGTCATCGGATACACCGGACCGGCACAAATAATATCCTCTGTTTCGTTTGCAGCCTCTAATTGGGCCATACCGATATTCAAGGTTCTCCCTCGAGTATATTGCGCACCGACCTGATAGGTTATAAAAAGAGGCTTACTGTGCTGATTATAAATAGAAACGACATCATTTTGCATATCGTTTTTCAACCGTAGCATTAAAGTCTTATATTCATCTTTTCCCACCACATTCGGAATATGGGGTAATAATCCCCTCGTCGTATCTGCCCAATAATTATATTCCCCTTGCATCCAAATCACTAAAGGACACGTCACAGTTGCATTTTCTTTAGCTGCTATCTGCGGTGCGGCAAATGCCGCTTTCAAAAAACCTTCCTGATAAATATTTTTATTCCGGCAATGTTTCGATAATTGGTCGATCGTCTTTCCACCAACACCTGTAGATGTCGCAATATAATAAACAGACGGATCATTTATCTTCAATCTCAGATGATTGACTGCAGCCACTACCGGACATTCGGCAATACCGCCATTCCGACTCAACGGAGATCTTTTCTCGGTTAAGGCTAAAGAGGATTTTAACGGATTCAAAATCGCAGAATTACGATTACCTTGATTAATCCATATTTGATCTCCGATCATATAATTCCCCGACAAAGGTTCTGTTGTCAAAGCCGGATAAGATTGATGTCCGGTAGAAAGGCTTTGCCCGTAAATGATAAAATGCTGGTAAATTTTCGTATCCGGAGTTTCTAATTTCTTCTCTGCGGCAACTCCATAATTAAATGCCGCACCTAAAGCAACGGTCAGGACGTATGCTTTCAAATTTAGTATATGTGCTTTCACTATGTATAAATTTATTTAGAACAAATGTAAAAGAGTGATATTAATAATACTCATAATTCTGCCTTAATTTGTAAATACAAACGAATAAAATGCATTTAAAAATAAATTTATACTGATTAAGAACCTATATTATAAAAGCACCTAAATTATAATTAAAAAAGTGTTTTCTAATTTAATCTACACCATTTTCATGTACATTTGCAGACAAAAGAATGATCATATCGTTATTCAAAAAACAAAACAACTACACTAAGAAAACATAATATATCAATGAATATAGCCATGTTAGCCTCCGGCGGGGTCGATAGTTCGGTTGCCGTCTATCAATTGAAAGAAGCCGGATATACTCCTACTCTATTTTACATTCGTATCGGTATGGAAGATAAAGATAAAAATCTGGACTGCCACTCGGAGGAAGATATAGAGATAGTCACTTACATAGCTCGTAAATACGGATGTCCGATGGAGATAGTTTCTCTACATAACGAATATTGGGAATATGTCATGGGGTATGCCTTCGAAACGATAAAAAGAGGCCTGACTCCTAATCCTGATGTAATGTGCAATAAATTCATCAAATTCGGATTTTTTGAAAAATATTGGGGAAAAGACTTCGATAAAATAGCTACAGGGCATTATGCTAATACCCGAATCATGGATGATATTACTTATCTCGCCACTGCAAAAGATACGATAAAAGATCAAACCGATTTTTTGGCACAACTTAATCACGTACAAATCTCCAAATTACTATTTCCTATCGGAAATATGATGAAAGACGAAGTCAGAACAATTGCCTTACAACAGAATCTTCCGAGTGCTCGAAGAAAAGACAGTCAGGGAATCTGCTTCTTAGGAAACATTAATTATAACCAATTTATACGGAATTATTTAGGAGAAAAAGAAGGAAACATAATAGACTTAGAAAGCGGACGTATAGTCGGAAAACATAAAGGGTACTGGTTTCACACCATCGGACAGAGAAAAGGTCTCGGTCTCAGCGGAGGCCCATGGTTTGTCATAAAAAAAGATCCGGAACAGAACATACTATATGTTTCGAACGGATCTGACCCGGAAACACAATACGGAAACATTCTTGATTTAAGTGGATTCCAGTTCATATCCGGAAATCCTCTCGGAGACCTTTCACATAATACACCGATCACATTTAAAAACCGGCACACTCCGGAATTTACACCGGGAACGATACAACGCATCGACAATAATATTGTCAGAATCACTTCCGAAAAAAAAATACAAGGTATCGCCCCCGGACAATTCGGTGTCATATACAGCCATGATAAAGAACTTTGTCTGGCCAGCGGAATTATACAATAGATTTTTAGGTTCAGAACCTATTTAAATTTTTCAACTCAAAAAAGATCTGTACAAAATTTAAATAGGTTTTTACTGAATCTGTAAACGACCACTCAACAACAACAATGAGACTTCGGTTGATTTTGCCTGAAATTGAGCCGAAATTTTTCGAGTTACAGCATCTAAATAGCTTCGTTGAAATTCTCTGAACTCCAATCCCGAAAGACTCCCGAGCCGATATCTTTCTAATGCGGTTTTAAGGCTGACCAATGCTACTTCTGCACTTTCCGACTCAAAGCCGACCATAATCAAGTTATTCTCATAACTGTTATAAAGTTGAGCCAAGTCACTTAACATCTGTAACTCTACTTCCTGATAACTCAGCTTACTATTTTCTATCTCAATCTTCGCATTTCTTACCTTCTTACGGGTTTCTAAACGATTAAACAACGGTACGGAAAGTGTAAACCCCCAAAACGGGCCGGTATTCTGATTAAAAGTCGATATAGATGCCGGTGATTCAGTCCGTGAAAAACTATACCCTGCCGTAAAATCTACTGAAGGGAAATAAGCCGACCGGGCCAATTTAAGATCAAGCTCCGACACTTTCTGTTCCCGACGAGCAATCAATAGTGTCGTATTGTTATTCAACATCAACGTTTGCACTTCATCTTTCGGGTACATCGGATGTAACAGTATCGTATCTTTTACATATCCTCTTTTATGCAGATCGATATTCATCAGCGTATTCAATGTAATATAAGCACTACGCAACTGCTCTTGCTGCTTTACTAATGTCGAACTATCAGAATTCAGATCGATTTTGGTCTGCTTCAGCTCCAAACCTGAAAGACTCCCGATCCGGTTTTTCTGTAAGGCTATTTCATATCGTTGACGGGAAAGATCGAGACTTTGCTTAGCTGCATCCAGCAAGCTCTTCTGTACCAATACATTATAATATTCTGTATTAACTTGTGCTATCAAATTCTCAACAGCCATACGAGTTTTCAGTTCTCCGATAGCAATAAACTCATTGAGTTTTTCATGGGTCGTAAACATCGCCAAACCATCAAAAATAGTCCAGTTCAAATTTATATTAGCGCCATAATTATCGGTAATACTGCCACTGAATTTTTTCTCTGTTCCGCTATTCGCATCTTTCCTTTTCGAATTTATAATCGATTCTTTCTGTGTGCCTTCTGCCGAAAATGAAGGCAAAAAAGAAGAATAATTCTGGTTATTACGCTCTATCTGTTCTTCATTCTTTGCAATACGGATACCGTAATTAGATTCCAATGCTTTACTGATGCAATCGGAAAGCGTTAAGGTCTCTTGCGCCGTTACTCCCAACGGACAAATCAATAAAAAAAATATTACAATACTTCTTATCATGATTTCGTATAAGTTTCTTCATTAACCACTTTGATCTTAGAAGCCGACAAATATGTATAAATTGCCGGAATTACATAAAGTGTCAATCCGGTAGCACATACCATTCCGCCGACAACAGCAATACCCATAGCGATACGGCTCTCCGAACCCGAACCTGTAGCCAACGCCATAGGTAGTGTTCCCAACACCGTAGAAAGACTGGTCATCAATATGGGTCGAAAACGTGCCACAGCAGAATCAAGTATAGCCTCATGCATACTTAAACCGTCAGCCTTACGCTGATTAGCAAACTCGACAATTAAAATACCGTTCTTCGAAACCAACCCTATCAGCATAATTATACCGATTTGGCTAAAAATATTCATCGTTTGTCCGAAATACCATAAAGAGAGTAATGCTCCCACCAATGCCAACGGGACTGTAAGCATAATAATCAACGGATCTCGGAAACTTTCAAATTGGGCTGAAAGAACAAGATAAATAAATATCAATGCAAAAACAAATGCAAACAAAAGACTGGAAGAGCTTTCTACAAAATCTTTTGAACTTCCGGACAGAGTCGTTTTAAAATCTTCATTCAAAACTTTGTCTGCGATTCTGTCCATCTCATCGATACCCTGTCCTAATGTCTTTCCTTTTGCCGGAGACGCAGAAACTGTTGCCGAGACAAAACGGTCGTATCTAAATAATCGAGGGGGCGTACTACTCTCTTCCATTGTCACCAAATTATCTAAACTGACCAGTTTATTATCTTTTCCCCTTACATAAACTGTCGCCAAATCGGCAGGTTTATTCCGTTGCGATTTATCGAACTCGCTTATGATCTGATATTGTTTTCCATTCAGGATATAATATCCTATTCTCTGATCACTCATGGTTAGCTGCAATGTTCTCGAAATATCTTCTACCGATACCCCTAACAAAGCGGCCTTATCCCGATTAATATTAATCGTCAGTTCCGGTTTAGTAAATTTCAAGTCCAAATCATAAGTAGAAAATTCCGGACTTTGAGAAACCTCATTCATAAACTTAGGCAGAATACCTTTCAAATCATCCAGATTTTTCGCTTGTATGACATACTCTACCGGTAATCCTCCCCGCTGATTGCCGAAAGTCTGACGTTGTGTTACCATAGTACGAGCACCGGTAAGCTGCTTCAATTGAGGAGCTAAATCATCGGCAATTTCCTGCTGAGTACGATCTCGATCTTCTGACGGGACTAACATCACATTACAAAATGCAGAGTTAGTTTGTCCTCCCCTTCCGGTCAAAGACATAATCAAATCTTCTTCCGGAACTTCTTTTTCTAAATAGGTAGTCAAATCCGTCATATACTGGTCCATATATTCAAAACTCGATCCCTCTGTCGCCGTAGATACGACCCTCAACTGAGCACGATCTTCCATCGGAGACATTTCGGAGGGTAACGTCATCCAAAAATAATAGATGGCTACACCCGACAATAATAAAATAATCGGAGCGATATAGCGATGCCGCATAAAAGATTCCAGGCTACTGCGATACGCATTCGTAAACCATACGAAAAAAGGCTCGGTAACTCTGTAAAACCAATTACCGGTCACATTTCGGGTTAACAATTTAGTCGAAAGCATCGGTGTGAACGACAACGCAACAAATGAAGATATCGCTACAGCTCCCGCGATTACGACACTAAACTCACGAAAAAGGCGTCCGGTCGTTCCTTGCAAAAAGACAATAGGCACAAAAACGGCAACTAATGCAACCGTCGTAGCAATTACCGCAAAGAATATTTCCTGAGAACCTTTAAATCCGGCTTCCAAAGGAGACATACCCTTTTCTACCTTATTATAAATATTCTCCATTACGACAATAGCATCATCGACAACAAGACCTATCGAAAGAACAATTGCCAAAAGTGTAAGGATATTTATCGTGAATCCGGCCAAATACATTATAAAAAATGTTCCGACCAAAGATATCGGTATCGTCAACACAGGTATAAGCGTCGTACGCCAGTTGCGTAAAAATAAAAATATAATAAGAACAACAAGTACAAACGCTTCTACAATCGTACTTTTAACCTCATTGATCGAATTTCGAATAAATACTGTATCATCCTGATAAATACCGCACTGCATATCATCCGGCAAATCTGCTTTAATATCTTCCACTACCTTGTACGCCCGATCGACAATATCCACATAATTAGCTCCCGGCTGCGGAATAATGACACATCCCACCATAGGGTTGTTATTCATCTTCATTATATAACGATTATTCTCCGAATCGACGGTAGCTTTTCCTACATCTCTGAAACGAACGACTTTATCCCCATCCCGACGCAACACGAGATTATTAAAATCCTCTACCGTCAACAAGCGTCCCATCGTACGCACCGTCAATTCTGTGTTATCTCCCTCGATACGTCCCGAAGGCAACTCTACATTTCCGGCAGAAACGGCGTTACTCACGTCCATCGGCGTAAGACCGTAGGCAGACAATAACATCGGGTCCATTTTAAGCCGGATCGCCAGCCTTTTCTCTCCCCATATTTCTACGCTACTTACACCGGGAATCGTTTGCAACCGTTCTTTAAGATGCAAATCGGCATACGTACTTACATCGATAATCGAACGGGTATCGCTACTTAAATAAAGGCCAAAAATCGGCTGAGCGTCGGCATCGGCTTTTGAAACTACCGGAGGATCTATATCTTCAGGTAATTTTCTCAACGCTCCCGAAACTTTGTCACGAACATCGTTCGCCGCTGTCTCGAGAGGCACTTCCAACTCAAACTCTATTCTTATATTACTCCGACCATCCCGACTCTGACTTACCAAAGAACGGATTCCGGGAATCCCATTAATAGCAGACTCTAACGGTTCGGTAATTTGCGTTTCCACAACATCGGCATTTGCTCCGGTGAAAGTCGTACTCACCGATATAATAGGAGGATCGACACTGGGATAATCTCGGACACCTAAAAATGTTATACCGATCATACCTATAATGATAAATACCAAATTCATCACCGTAGCAAGGACCGGACGTTTTATACTGACAGAAGATAGACTCATGGCGGACAATACAGTTTAATGTTATTCTACGGTTTCAGGCTTTACGGCAGCCCCTTCTTTTACTTGCATCAATCCGGTTACCAATATGGTATCCCCGACCGACAAACCCGAGATTACCTCGATTTTATTCTCTGTACGTTGTCCTGTCTCTATAACGGTAGAATGAGCTTTCCCATTTCTTAACATCCAAACTTTTTTACCTTCCATTTCAGGGACAACCGACTGTGTAGGAACAAGCAACGAATGATTGGAGACTCTGGTTATAAGATTTAACCGGGCAAACATTCCCGGAGCTAATAATCGACCGGGATTTTCACAACGGGCACGTATCGAAATAGTACGAGTATCCGAATCGACTTTAGAGTCAACAGCATATACCGACGCATTGAATTTCTTGTCGGACGATTCCGTCGTAAACTGTACCATTGCCCCGACCAATGCTTTTCCCGCATATTTTTCCGGAACTGAAAATTCGACTTTCAATAACCCGTCATCAACTAAACGTGTGACGATCGTACTCGGTTGTAAATATGCTCCTAAACTGACATTACGAAACCCGAGAACTCCGGCAAAAGGAGCTCTTAATTCCGTCTTATCTATTTTTACTTTCAAAAGAGAAATATCTGCTTCTATCAAATTATAATCAGTTTGTACCTGATCAAACTCTTCACGGCTAACAGCATCTTTTTCAAATAATATGCGTTGACGTTCCAATTTCTCGGACAACAGTTTCTGCTGAAAAAGTGCACGCTTCAACTGTGCTTGCAAATCAGAATCATCGACTTTAAGCAATAATGCTCCTTTTTCGACATGTTGCCCTTCCTTAAAATAAATTCCGACAATTTTTCCCGTCGTTTCAGCGACCAAATCGACTTCTTCATTCGGCAACAATGTCCCGACAGCCTGAATATCGGAACTCAACCTGAACGGCTTCACAATAAATGCATTGACCGGAATCTGCGTTCCCTTCTTAATATCTTTTTTACTTTCTCCCGCTGGAGAATCCATCAACTTAACTGCAATCAACCCACCAATAAGTAAAACGGGAATACCGATTTTCAATAAATTCTTTACATACCTGTTTTTCATGCAATCTCTGAGCTATTTATTTTTTGTAGATGTGCGTATACTTATAAAAATATAGGACTCTGTCATGGGGCAGAATCCTATATATAATAGTTCAAATATTTATACGGTTGATTTCAGCCTCCTTTCTTGTCCAAAAACAGTCCTTAGACAGCGAAATCCTACAAAGGTTTAACGAGCAGGAATATTTTCCACCAAATTTGTCAGAAAATTCCAAAAATGTTCAACCGATGCTATATTTACTCTCTCATCCGGAGAATGAGGAAACTTAATCGTAGGACCGAACGAAATCATATCTAAATTAGGATATGCCGCACCAATAATGCCGCACTCGAGTCCCGCATGCATAATCTTTACTTCAGGATCAAATCCCAATACTTTCTTATGTACATCTTTTGCCACCTTAAGCACCGGTGAATTGAGGTTCGGCTCCCAACCGGGATAATCCCCGCTAGTCTCTACCTTAGCACCGGCTAATAAAAATACACTCTCCAGACTTGAGACCAAAGCTTGCTTCATACTTTCACTCGAGCTTCTTATTAAGATAAGTACCTCTATCGAGCCTTCAGATGAGCGAACAATCGCCAAATTAGAAGATGTCTCCACTACTTCAGGTACTCCCGGAATCATTCGGGCTACCCCATTACGACAACCGACAACGGCATTTATCAAATCGTCCTGTATAGGCTCAGGAATCAAAAAATCCGGTAATCCGGTTTCCTCTGCTGTCAAAGTCAAATCATCTTCAATCAAACCGTATTCGTGGATATAGAGAGCCTCAAAATCGGCTACTTCATCTAAAAAGTCCGATTTATATTCGGCCGGAATAGTAACAACCGCCTCAGCTTCACGAGGAATAGCATTACGCAAATTTCCTCCGCTGACCCATGCCAGCCGAGCATCATACTCTTGTACAGCATGTTTCAAGAAACGAAACAGCAGCTTATTTGCATTTGCACGCCCCAAATGAATATCCACACCAGAATGTCCCCCTTTTAATCCAGACACAATAATCTTTAAAGCTATTTCATTTTCAGGAATATAAGGTTCATCTTTATATCTAAAACTAGCAGTAAGATCAATTCCTCCCGCACAACTCATATATAATTCACCTTCTTGTTCCGAATCGGTATTCAATAATATCTCTGCCTGCAATAAATCAGGTTGCAACCCTAAAGCTCCATACATCCCCGTCTCTTCATCATAAGTAAACAATGCCTCTAACGGCCCGTGCGTCAATGTCTCAGACTCAAGAATCGCCAAAATCGAAGAGATTCCGATTCCATTATCCGCCCCTAAGGTCGTACCATTAGCTGTGACCCATTCCCCATCGATGTAAGAAGTTATCGGATCTGTCTCAAAATTATGAACTTTATCCGCATTTTTCTGAGGCACCATATCCATGTGTCCTTGCAAAACCACAGGTTTTCGATTTTCCATACCGGGAGTTGCTGGTTTACGTATCAAAACATTTCCCGCCTTATCCAAAACCGTTTCTAATCCCAAATTTTTACCAAAATCCAGAATATATTGCGTTATTTTCTCCAAATGTCCGGAAGGACGCGGAATTTTACAAATAGCACTAAAATGACGCCATACGGCTTCGGGCTGTAAAGTTTCGATTTCGGATTTCATAAATTTATCTGTTTTTACAGTTAATAATTATCATTTTCCCGCCTCGATCCGACAAAATCCGCCAATCCGGCACTTCGGTCTTTTTTTTTCTCTAACGAAACAGAAAACAGAGTATAAATTCCTAATAATATGATCAATAACATTTGAGATCCATGTGCAACCAAAGCAAACGCTCCGGCAATATTTTCTCCTATACCATATATAGAAAGTGCCGCAATAATAGCCAAGTGCCATGGGCCGACACCACCTTGTACCGGAATTCCCATACTGAGGCTTCCCATAACAAATAACGTCATAGCTGCCAAAACTCCTAAATGCTGCATCGAACCGAAAGCAAAAAAACATACATAAAGTTCAAAAAAATAACAGAACCATATCGCAACGGTATATAGCAAAAACATCGTTACTTGTTTCATCCGCAATATCGTACGAAAACCATACCATAGATTCTTCACAATGCTTTTTACCTTCGCTACCCATCTATTTTCGGTTTTCTTTGTAAAAAGCCAAATCAAAAATCCGACCATCACAAGCAGGCAGATATACAGCCAAGGTGTTGTAATCATCCGCCAGAGGGTTTCCTCAATTGTAGGAAACTTTCGTAAAAAGTCCCGGAAAACCTTCATCTGCAAGAAAAATGTTATAACAGTAAGAAAAACCAATGTTAACGTATCGCACAAACGTTCGGATATAATAGACCCCAAAACCTGCGTAAAAGACATTTTTTCCCGACGCGCCAAATAAGTACAACGCCACACTTCCCCTACACGAGGAATCAACAAATTCATGGCATACATACCGAAAACAGCGTTTGTCAGAGCTTTTACCGAAGGATCCACTCCTAAGGTCTTTAACTGCAACTTCCAACGCAATGCTCTGAATATATGACTCATCAACCCGATAATCATAGAAAGAGCGATCCAAAAGTAATTAATTTCAGATTGTAAAATGACTCCGATCTGGTGCATATCCAAATGGCTGTACAGATACCAAAAAAGAGCCGCTCCGCATAATAACGGAATAAAAAACTTCAATATACTGCCGAGTAATTTCTTCAACTTATCGGGATAAAAAAATATTATTGTACCTTTGTGTATTGCAAAGATAGATTTTATCCATAAAAGAAACATCTATTTACCGGATTTAATTAAAATCTCTTTGCAAATTATACATTGATTAACGATCCTGCTACCTGAATTTTTATGACAGACTCGGTAAAACCTAAAAAATTTTTAGGACAACATTTTTTGAAAGACCTCGATATAGCCCGCCGAATAGCAGATACCGTAGGCGATTACAAGGGCATTCCTATTCTCGAAATAGGTCCGGGAATGGGAGTATTGACCCAATACCTGATACAAAACAATCATGACCTCACTGTAGTAGAGTTAGATTCAGAATCTGTCAGATATTTGACTGAACATTTTCCCCAATTAAACGGCAGAATATTGGAACAAGACTTTTTAAAATTGGATCTAACAAATCTTTTCACGGGAAAATTTTGTGTTATTGGAAACTATCCTTATAACATATCGAGCCAGATATTTTTCAAGGTTCTCGATTATAAAAACCAAATTCCATGTTGCAGCGGAATGATTCAGAAAGAGGTAGCAGAACGTATAGCTTCTAAGCCCGGATGTAAAGCTTACGGAATATTGAGTGTACTTATGCAGGCTTGGTACGATATAGAATATCTATTTACCGTTCCCGAACACGTCTTTAACCCTCCTCCAAAAGTCAAATCTGCCGTAATAAAAATGACCCGAAATAAAACAGAACGGCTGGGATGTAACGAGAAATTATTCAAAACCATAGTGAAAACAGGCTTTAATCAAAGAAGAAAAACGCTTCGGAATTCACTTAGACAACTATTAGGCAAAAAATGCGAATTACTGGAAGATCCCGTTTTCGACAAACGCCCTGAACAGCTTTCGGTAAAGCAATTTATCGACCTTACCAACCAAATAGAAAAGTTCATTCCTCAACCTTAAGCTTAATTTATTATGGAACAATTTTCAGAAGAATATATCAAGGAAGTACGAGATATCATTAAAAATAACGATATAGAAAAAGCCAAAGAACTGTTAAAAGGTCTGCATCCCGCCGATATTGCGGAACTTTATCAGGCTTTGGATCTAGATGAAGCAGAATTCATCTATATGCTTCTCGATAGCGAGAAAGCAGCAGATGTATTGATCGAATTAGATGAAGATGATCGTAAAAAATTATTGAAACATCTTCCCAATGAGGTCATAGCTAAACAATTTATAGACCACTTGGACACGGACGATGCTGTCGATCTGATCCGTGAAATGGATGAAGAGGCTCAGGAAGAAATCTTATCCCATATCGATGATGTGGAACAGGCCGGAGATATTGTCGATTTATTGAAATACGACGAAGATACCGCCGGGGGACTTATGGGTACGGAGATGGTTGTCGTAAATGAGAATTGGAGTATGCCCGAATGTCTGAAAGAGATGCGCATCCAAGCAGAAGAGATGGACGAAATATATTATGTATATGTTGTCGATGATGATGAACGGCTAAAAGGTGTTTTTCCTCTAAAAAAGATGATAACCAACCCTTCGGTATCGAAGATCAAACATGTCATGAAAAAAGATCCGGTATCGGTAAAAACAGACACTCCTATCGAAGAAGTCGCACAGGTATTTGAGAAATATGACCTTGTCGCCGTCCCCGTAATAGACAGTATCGGGCGGTTAGTAGGACGCATTACGGTCGATGATGTCATGGACGAAGTCCGCGAACAAGCAGAAAGGGAATACCAGTTGGCATCCGGTATCTCCCAAGACGTAGAGACTACCGACACCATTTATACACAAACTTCTGCCCGGCTTCCGTGGCTATTGATAGGTATGTTCGGAGGACTTACCAATTCGATTATTCTCGGAAATTTCGAAACCGGATTTATCACAAATCCTGCAATGGCCCTTTTTATTCCCCTTATCGGAGGTACTGGCGGAAATGTCGGGATACAATCTTCCGCTATCGTAGTACAAGGTCTGGCAAACGGATCATTGGCATTACACAATGCAGGGAAACAGATACTGAAAGAATTGGCCGTCGCTTTAATCAATGCCAGCATGATTTCTCTTCTTGTATTCGGATACAACTGGTTTCGTATGGGTATTGATGCTGTCACCATAGCCGTATCTTTATCTCTTTTTTCCGTAGTCATATTCGCTTCTATCTTCGGAACGATAGTACCTATCACTTTAGAAAAATTCAAAATAGATCCGGCTATTGCAACCGGTCCGTTTATCACCATCACAAACGATATTATAGGAATGCTCATTTATATGAGTATTTGCGCTACCCTTGCTGCCTGAAAATAAAATTCAAATCCCCTTATTTGCCTCTTTCCAATTCAGGCAGATAAGGGGAACACAATACAAACTAAATATTTTACTCATTACGCACGAATCCAGCGTTTCATATCTTCCTCTACAGCAGAAATTGTCGTTATTCCGAATTTTTCAACTAAAACTTTCAGGACATTCGGTGAAAAGAAAGCCGGGAAAGTCGGTCCAAGATGAATATTTTTTATTCCGAGACTCAACAATGCCAACAATACGATAACAGCCTTCTGTTCATACCATGCAATATTATAAACAATCGGTAAATCATTTATATTTTTCAATCCCAAAGCATCACGTAAAGCAAGAGCTATAACCACTAAAGAATAGCTGTCGTTACATTGACCGGCATCCAATACACGAGGTATACCATTTATATCACCCAAAGACAATTTATTATAACGATATTTAGCACACCCGGCAGTAAGTATAACATCGTCTTTAGGCAATGCTTCCGCAAAATTCGTATAATATTCACGTGACTTCATACGTCCGTCACACCCTGCCATTACGACAAATTTTTTAATTGCCCCAGACTTGACTGCATCGACAATCTTATCGGCCAATGCCAATACCTGATGATGGGCAAAACCTCCGATTATCTCACCATGTTCTATCTCTACAGGAGGCTGGCACTGTTTTGCATGAGCGATCAGTGCCGAAAAGTCTTTTTTTCCGCCTTTCTGACGATTCGGAATATGTTTTGCACCCGGCAATCCGGCAGAACCGGTAGTATAAATACGATCGGCATAAGTCGCACCTTTCAATGGAGGTACAATACAGTTGGTCGTAAAAAGAAATACACCGTTAAATGTCTCGAATTCTTCTTTTTGATGCCACCATGAATTTCCGTAATTACCGACAAAATGCTTATATTTCTTAAAAGCCGGATAATAATGTGCAGGTAACATTTCACTATGAGTATAAACATCCACACCTTGACCGTCCGTCTGCTCGAGCAACTCTTCAAGATCTTTCAGATCATGTCCGCTTACCAAAATCCCCGGGCGTTTACCTACTCCGATATTAACTTTTGTAATTTCAGGATTTCCATAAGAAGAGGTATTCGCCTTATCAAGAAGAGCCATGGCCTTCACCCCGCACTCTCCGACATTCAACACCAAAGAAACAAGCTCCTCGGCAGAAATATCCGAGCGAGATATTTCTGCAAGGGCATTTTCTATCATCGCATATATGTCATGATCCTCAAATCCGAGATTTAAAGCATGTTCTGTATAAGCTGCCGCACCCTTCACTCCATAAATAACCATCTGTTTCAAAGAGCGCAAATCTTCGTTCGGTTCACTCAATACACCCACTTCAGCCGCTTCAGCAAGATAATTCTCTTCAGAAACAAAATAAGCGACTTCAGGCATATCCGGTAAAGCGATATTCCGCTTTTTGGCCGTTCCAACAAGAATGTTTTTTATTTCAAACGCTTTTTTTATCCGCACTATTATAGCCTCATCATCAAAATTAGCATTGGTTATCGTACAAAACAAAGCATCCAAAACAAAATGGTCTATTTCGTTATGTGCCGTACCTTTCTCACGTAAAGTCCGGTTCACGATAGCTATTCCCCTGACAGCATACAACAATAAATCCATATAGGCTGCTGTTTGAGGCTCTTTACCGCAAACACCCTTTACCGTGCACCCTGTGCCCCGAGCAGTTTCCTGACATTGAAAACAAAACATATTCATAATTTTCTGTATTTAATAGGTTAGCTTAAAACCATTTTTCATATTTCACTTCACCCCGTAAAGAAAGAACAATCAATTTATAAAGAATGTTTACGGAAACTCTATCTTTTGCTGTTTGTGCAACAGACAATATAATATTTAGAAACTACTTAAGAGCCTGGTTAAATTTTCCAATGAAAAAGTAAATTAGAAGGAAATCAACTGAAACAAATACTCGTGACAACTCTACAGAATTTGATATTACACATAAATATGTCCGGTAGTATTACCTACCTTACGCTGTCTTGTACTCTCAGTCAAATAACAGAAACAGGAATAATGCATCCTCAAAATAAACATTTTCAAAAATGATAAGGACAAACTCATTACTTGTATTCAAAGTATCTGATTTTTTCTAAAAAAACAGAAAATACGCATCAATCTTTCCTTTCAGAATGCAGTACTGAACAAAAGTAAGCGAGTTTATAAAAGTCGAATAGAAACATGGATGGATGACGGCTATTCAAATTACGCTCTATAATAGGCTTTAAAGCGCTTCCTAAAACACGAACTACCCCGGTCATTCGTATTTTTTTTAGTTTTTCATAAGCAGCTATAAGCCGTATATTTTGAGCATCCTCTTTCGGAATCAGATTTTTGTAAATAAACGAGAGATTTTGTAAACTACTCTTTGTCTTTTCTAAAAACTCTCCATTCGTCTGCAACCCTTCATGTAATAAAGGGTTTCTAATATAAAGAATCATAAATCCATTTTTATATAATTCCACTCCGAATAGAGTATCTTCATGTCCGTAATTCCGTATTTTTTCACTAAAACGGACCTTTTCAAAAACAATTTTTTCTATCAAAAAATTATTCGATAAGAACATCTTTCCAGAATCGTCTCCCGGTTTAGGCTCTCGGATCGTTCCATATATCCAATGTAAAAAATTAATATTTAATATATCTTCTTTTCTACAAAAACTTCGACCACCGCAAATAACAGGGGCTTCGCCTATATGATCAAGATAATTTTTCAAATAAGAGTCCGATACGACTTGCATATCACAATCCATAAAAACAAGATATGGATAACGGGCTTCATCTGCTAAAAGATTCCGTATAGCCGAACGGCCTATATTCTTTCCCAATTCACGATATACGACATGAGGCAAATTTTTTACTTCCCTGTTCTCTTTCAAGAAAAGAGATGATCCATCGTCAAATGCTAAAATCTCATATTCAACATCCAAATTCTCTGCTTGGGCAGACAAAGAATTGATCAACCTGCGACAGTCATAATTATATATCGGAATCAATACAGATAGCATAACAATAAATCTTTTCTTCGGGAAAAGTAGAAAAATAAAATCAAATAAACAATCCTATTTCTTCAATATTTCCTGTACATAACTCCGATAAGCATCCAAGTTACGAGATTTAAGAATACATTTTCTTAATTTTCTGTCCATATCAGGGCATAAATATTCCCACAAAGTTTTCATCTTTGCCAAAACTTGATGATCTCCTCCCTGATAATGAGACGAATAATATTGTAACAAGGCGTTGTGGAAACAATATAAACGTTCTCTAAATTCACTATCCGGCAATTTAGTACCCGATTTATACGTCAAAGCTAATGACGGATCGGTCAATAAACCTCTTCCCAACATGACACCGGCAAGATGAGGATAATCTGCAATAATACACTCTATATCTTCCAAAGTTACCAGATCACCGTTATAAATCAACGGAACAGGACAAAGTTCATAAAAACGGGAAAAAGTTTTCAGATCGGTTTTTCCTTTATATTGTTGAATCCCTAAACGGGGATGCAAAACCACTCGTGAAACCGGATATTTTTCCAACAAAGGTAATAAGTGAAAAATTTCATCTGCACTCTCCCATCCTAATCTCGCCTTAATGGAAAAGTCGATAGCAGGAAACTCCAAAAATACTTTAAGAAGGGCTTCTACTTCTTTCGGAAACGGCAATATTCCCGAACCTTTATGCCGTTTTGCCAAAAGAGGAAACGGACATCCCAAATTAAGATCTGCTCTTGTATAACCTTGTTTTTCGAATAAACATAGTATAGAACGTAATTCTTCAGGAATGGAAGCTATAACCTGAGGAACAAGAATCGGCACAGAATTCCGCAAAGGATCAATATCCGAAATATCTCTATTCCGAAATTTATTTCCATTCTCTAAACGAACAAAGGGAGTATAATAAGCATCTACTCCACCGAAATAAGTGTGAAAATAATTTCGATAAGGAGCATCGGTATAACCTTGTAGAGGAGCAAAATAGACGGGACAATCTACCATAAGTATTTTCACAAAAATACGGCATCTACACAAATAATCGCAGATGCCGTATTGCTATTTTCAATTCACATTACCACTATCAATCAAACATGTGTTTCAGCTTGCTGAATATACGATCTTTTACAGACTTGGAAGGAGTAAAGTTGGAAGCACCTTTCATTTTCTCTATTTCCTGTCTTTCCGATGTAGTCAGACTCTCCGGCACATATACCGAAACATTTACCAATAAATCTCCTACACCGTAACGATTAATAGAGGGCAAACCTTTTCCTCTCAGCCTCAATACCTTTCCGGGTTGAGTTCCGGGCTCTATCTTGACTTTCGCCTTACCGTCTATCGTAGGGACTTCAAGAGCCCCTCCTAAAGCCGCTGTCGGGAAATCAAGAAGAGCATTGTATATCAGATCATTTTCATCACGTAACAATTCCGGATGCGGTTCTTCCTCTATCACGATCAGCAAATCACCGTTTACTCCCCCGTGACGGGCAGCATTTCCTTTTCCGCTCATCGAAAGCTGCATTCCTTCAGCTACCCCTGCCGGAATATTCAATGTAATAACCTCATCTTCCTTTAAGATGCCTTCTCCGTTACAAACATTACATTTTTTGGTTATAATGCGCCCTTCCCCTCCACACGTAGGACATGTAGTCGTCGATTGCATCGCACCTAAAAATGTTTGTTGTACCTGAGTAACGACACCGCTCCCATTACAAGTAGAACATGTCGTGTAAGCTGTACCGTTCTCAGCTCCTGTTCCGTGACATGCCTTACAACCGACATATTTTTTTACTTTTATTTTCTTCTCGACTCCGGTAGATATTTCTTTTAATGTAAGTTTTACTTTTACCCGAAGATCCGATCCCCGGTTAACGTGACGCCGTGTACGACCGCTGCTTCCACCACCGAAACCGCTGAATCCGCCGAAACCGCCACCGAAAATATCTCCGAAATGAGAAAATATATCTTCCATAGACATCCCTCCGGCACTGAATCCGCCACCACCGGCTGCACCGTTCAACCCTTCGTGTCCGAACTGATCATAACGACTTCGCTTATCGGGGTTGCTCAATACTTCATAAGCCTCGGCTGCTTCTTTAAACTTCTCTTCAGCTTCCTTATCGCCGGGGTTCTTATCCGGGTGATACTGTATAGCTTTCTTACGATATGCTTTTTTTATCTCCTCGTCTGTTGCATTTTTGGCAACATCCAGCACTTCATAATAATCTCGCTTAGCCATTTTTTACCCTTTCAATTATTCACCGACAACAACCTTGGCAAAGCGAATCACTTTGTCATTCATCGTATATCCCTTTTGCACACAATCGATTACCTTGCCTTTCATCTCAGGACTCGGAGCAGGGAATGTCGTTACAGCCTCATGATATTCTGTATTGAAATCTTCATCTTTGGCTGGAATTTCTTTTATACCATGTTGATCAAGGAAAGTCTTGAACTTATTATATATCAAAGTCATACCTTCTTTAACCGCCTCGACATCCGCACTTTCGTTAATAGCGAGTAAACCTCGTTCGAAATCATCGACTAACGGCAATATCCGTTTCAAACAATCCTCACCACCGCTTTTGATAAGATCAGCTTTTTCACGAAGAGTTCTTTTTCTATAATTCTCAAAATCGGCCATCAACAACAACTTATCCTTATTAAGCTGTTCGATCTGCGCCTTCAGCTCTTCTATTTCTGCTGTCAAACTGGCAGCATCTGATGCTGCATCTTCTGCCTCCGGAAGATTTTCATCTGCCACATTCTCCGGAACTTCAGAAGTTTCAACAGCTGCCTCTTCGGTCGATTGAGTACCTGACTTCTCATCATGTATCTCATTCTTTTTGTTCTTTTTATCACTCATAGCTATCTATATTTTTCTTTTCTTATCAAATTTTACCGAAGCATTCAAAGATATGACTCTACAAATTATCATCATCCGACAAAATACCTCACCTCCTGTTCAACAAAAATGCTGCCAAATAGGAATCGGCAGCATTTTTGTCACCTCTGCGAGGTTGTTTTGTCAGTCTTTATATTTTAATATTTTTTAATGAGTTCTAAATCCATCATATAATATCCGTTTTCGTTCGTCATTCGCTTTAGATAGGCAATAATCTGAGAAATCTCGGCTTCTTCTTTCACTTGATTTAACACAAACCAGTCCAATACAGCCCGCGTAGCTCTATCTTTCTCGTCACAAACAACATCAAGCAAAGTATCGAAAGTATCCGTAATCCGCATTAGATGTACCAAAACCTGTTCAAAAGATTCTACTGGATCACCAAAATCAGAAGGGATATCCATTATATCCTGTAATTCGACCTTTCCACCTTGTTCTATCACATAATCCATAAGTCTCAAAGCGTGCCGATGTTCTTCTTGATGCTGATATTTCATTCGTGCGGCAAACCCGGGATAACCGTTCTCTGCAAAATGAAGGGATATGGCCAAAAAGAAATGAGCCGACCATATTTCGGCATTAATTTGAGCATTTAGCGCTTCTTCTACCCGTTTCTTCAACATAATAACATTATATAAGTTCTCCGAAATTCTTCTTTGACCTTATAACAGTTTAGCGGGCAAATCGTTCACATCAATACCGGCACTCTCCTTGCCAGACAAAACTTCCGGGAAAAAGATCATCCGGCAACTCCGGCAAATTACTGAACAGGCCATAAACCGAAGAACCCGATCCGGACATTGATGCATAAACAGCACCGATATCATATAATCGGGATTTTATCTCCGCAATATCCGGATAATGAGAAAATACGCTTTTTTCGAAATCATTTGTCATAAGATTTTTCCACTCTTCCACAGGTTTCTTTACGATCTCGGACAACGGCACTTTCGGTTGCTCGGGCTTCACCAAAGAATAAGCTTTTGCCGTAGGAATCATAATATCGGGCTTGACAAGCACCAGATAATAATTTTTTAAAGTAAGAGAAACCGGCGTGAATTCATTTCCTATACCTGTAGCCAATACCGGCCTATTCAAAAGAAAAAAAGGACAGTCTGCCCCTAAACGAGCGGCTAAAGACAATAGCATCTCTTCCGAAACGGGCAACTTATACTTGTCTTTTAAAAGACGGAGCATAAATGCAGCATCCGATGATCCGCCTCCCAGACCTGCACCAAAAGGAATCACCTTATGCAAATAAATATCTACGGCAGGTAAATCAAAGCTTGCTTTCAATAAATCATAAGCCCGAATTATCAAATTTTTATTCGGTTCTCCGTCTATTTGTAAACCCGAAATATGCAAACAAGCATCCGTTTTTCCGGGTAAATCGACAACTTCCAATGCGTCTTCCAACGGAATAGGATAAAATATCGTCTCAAGATTATGATAATTATCCGGACGTTTTGCGACAATATTCAGTCCGAGATTTATTTTTGCATTCGGAAATATAATCATAGCTTAACAAGATTTATTTGCAAAAATACAGATTATTTATCCACATTTCGATAAAGATAGAGAAGAATAATCCGTTAATAAGATTCTATTTCTTAATTTTGTCAGGCTAAAAAGTTTATCTACGTTTGCAATACATCTTCAATATTACTTATGGAACAAAAACGCAATTATCGATCTGCAAAAAATAATTTACCGTCTATCACCGACTTAGGGAAACTTCAACCTCAGGCAAAAGAGCTCGAAGAAGCGGTATTAGGCGCTCTTATGCTCGAAAAAGATGCTTATTCTATCGTCAGCGATATTTTGAAACCGGAGTGTTTTTACGAACATACTCACCAACTTATTTATTCGGCTATCGTAGATCTGGCACTCAGACAGCAACCCATCGACATGCTTACCGTTACCGAACAACTCCGGCGGAGAGGCGAATTGGAAGAAGTCGGTGGAGAATATACGATAACCGTACTTACCGGTCGGGTGGCTTCTGCCGCAAATATAGAATTCCATGCCCGCATTATCGCACAAAAATATCTTGCCCGCGAATTGATCCGCTTTTCCAGTGAAATACAAACGAAAGCTTTCGATGAGACAAATGATGTCGATGACCTGATGCAGGAAGCCGAAGGCAAATTATTTGAAATATCCCAACGAAATGTAAAAAAAGATGTCACTCAAATCAATCCGGTTATTAAAGAAGCGCTCAACATTCTGGAAATCGCATCGAACCGAAAAGACGGATTAAGCGGATTGCAATCGGGATTTCATGATTTGGATAAAATGACATCGGGCTGGCAAAATTCGGATTTGGTGATCATCGCCGCCCGTCCTGCAATGGGAAAGACCGCATTTGTTCTGTCCATGGCAAAGAATATGGCCATCAATTATAATACGCCGGTAGCTATCTTTTCTCTTGAAATGTCCAATGTCCAATTAGTTAACCGGTTGATTGTAAATACGTGCGAAATTACCGGAGAGAAAATAAAAAGCGGACAATTAGCACCATACGAATGGGAACAATTAATGGCAAAAATCAAGGACCTCTACGATGCACCTATATATATAGACGATACTCCGAGTTTATCGGTATTCGAACTCCGTACCAAAGCACGAAGACTCGTCAGAGAACACAATATAAAGATGATCATTATCGACTACTTGCAGCTTATGAATGCCAGTGGCATGAATTTCGGAAGTCGTGAACAAGAAGTAAGTACGATCTCCCGGTCATTAAAAGGATTGGCGAAAGAACTGAATATTCCTATCATCGCTCTTTCCCAATTGAATCGTGGTGTAGAAACCCGGCAAGGCGATGGAAAACGTCCCCAATTGGCCGACCTGCGTGAATCGGGTGCAATCGAACAAGATGCCGATATGGTGTGCTTTATCCACCGTCCTGAATATTATAAAATAACCGAAGACGAAAAAGGAAATTCCCTGATCGGACTTGCAGAAATAATCATAGCCAAGCACCGTAACGGTGCTGTCGGCGATGTGCGATTACGTTTCAAAGGAGAATATGCAAGATTCCAAAATCTTAACGACGATACGGAGATATACGGAACATTCGGATCAGGGATGAACAGCGGAAAAACATTTTCTTCCGCTCCTATTCCTTCTCATACTTCTTCTAATGCTGCAGAAGATTTTTTGCAACAACAAAATAATGATGTTCCGTTCTAAAAATCTATTTCCCGAACAATATTGCAATTCCGAATAAAATTTCAAATAGGTGAAATAAAATAAGAATAGCGAGGGAGGAAAAGATCTTTTCCTCCCTCGCTATTCTTATTTTCCGAATTATCTTTTAAAATACACATATTTCGGCTCAGTAGGCACATAATCATCATTGTCCCATAACGTACTCGTAATCATTAAATCGGCACTATAACGGTTACAAGCAATAGGTACATTATGAACCCGACACTGACGAAGCAACATCTGAATGTCCGCTTCATGCGGTTGGGGATTCAAATCATCGATCAGAAAAACAGCCAGATTTATCTGATGCTTTACTACCATCGCCGCAATCTCCGCATCTCCACCGAGAGGCCCGGAATTCATGCAGGTTATATCTGCCTTTATCCCATGTTCATCAAACGCTTTTTTAATCAAACTTCCGGTAGTACCGGTACATACCAGATGATGTTTAGAAAGCAATTCGGCGTTATGCACCGCCCATTCGACCAAATCGGCCTTACGATTATCATGAGCAACCAGTGCAATAGTCAATGTTTTATTCATAATCAACACCTTTTTAGTTAATAACAAAGATAATGAATAATTTGTTATTCTATCATTTCAGTAACACGAATCTGATAGAATAAATAACTCTTTATTACATCTGACCGGCAACCGAAGTATAAAATTTATCTCTGACAAAATATTTGCAAGCAACCTCTTGCAGTTCCTCTGCCGTTATAGACTGAACCGTCATAAATTGTCGGTCATAATATTCAAAATCGAGTTGATTCGCAATCAAAGAAATATAAGCATCACAAATAGAAAACGGACCGTCGAAAATACGAGCCAACTCTCCCGACAGATAACTTTTTACCATTTTCAGTTCTTCTTCAGGCACTTTTTCTTTCCGTAACCTCTCTATTTCATTGAATACCTCTTCTATCAGAGGCCGTACATATTCCGTACCGGTCTGCGTCGACACAGAAAGGTAAGCATCTTCTTTCAGCCCGATTACAGAAGATGATATTCCGTAAGTAAAACCTTTATCTTCGCGAATATTCAACATGAGACGACTCCCGAAATAGCCTCCCAATACAGTATTCAGAATTCTGAGCTTCATATAATCGGGATGAGTACGGCTGATTACCGGCATACCGATTCTCACAGCCGATTGCAAAGCTCCGGGTTTCTCAAAATACCTGAAATGTTCTTTTGAACGGACAATCGGATAATTCTTCTGCTCGGATTTTATCACCGGAGATTCCCCCTTTTGCCCGAAACAATCGGAAACTTTATCGATCATAGACTCCGTAACTTTCCCCGAAATAACGATCTTGCAATGTTCAGGACAATAAAAGTCTCTATGATATATCTTCAAATCTTCTATGGTCAAACGATCATAGTCCTCAACTTCTACCGGACGACCATAAGGATGATCCTTCCCGAATAATTGCCCGAAAAATTCCCGATTTACTAAAGTCTGCACCTTTTCTTGTTCAACCAATAATCTTTGCTTACTCCGTTCTATATACGTCCTAAATTCTTTCTCCGGAAACACAGGTTCATAAATGACAGACTCGAGCATAGACAAAACTTCTGCGAAACTCCGGTTCAGCGAATAGAGTGTCATATATGAATTGTGATAAGATACGGAACTCTGCAACCATGCTCCGTAAAAATCGAGTTTTTCTGCAATATCGACAGATGTCAGTCCCCTGCAACCTTCCCTCAACATGGCATTAGCAGCTTCTGCAGCTAACGGAACATTCTGTTCATATCGTCCGGCATTAAACATTATATCGATACGATTCACTTCCTGATCTCCCATATCGATCACGTATAACGGCACTCCATTCGGAAGAATACGACAATCGGCCTTAGGCAACGTTAATAAATCGAAGTCATGTATTTCCGGTTCTGTTTTCCGGTCAAGCATATTTTAATCTCCTATAATAAATCATTTTTATTTTTCAGATAAAATCTCGAAGAAACTCTATAAATATTTCAAAGCTCTTTCGAGATCCTCCGGCGTATCGATCCCTATCGTTTCTTGCGTAGTAATTCCCACCTTGATACGATAACCGTTCTGCAGCCATCTCAATTGTTCCAACGATTCGGCGATCTCCAACGAAGACTGAGGCAACGCAGTTATTTCAGACAATACATCTGCCCGGTAAGCATACATACCTATATGCTTATAGAAAGTATGGTGATCGAGCCATGTATCATATTTATAATTACGAATATACGGAATAATAGAACGGCTGAAATAAAGAGCTTCATTCCGATTATTCAGTACGACTTTGGGGGAATTACTGTTGAACAAAGCATCAAAACCGTCTTCTTTCGTAAACGGCTTTACCAAAGTTGCGATTTGCGTTCCCTCAGATTCAAAACACTCCATAATCGCCTCTATTTGCCGAGTCTGTATAAATGGTTCGTCGCCTTGTATATTGATAATGACATCTTCTCCTTCTCCTATACGGGAATAGGCCTCGAAACAGCGATCCGTACCGCTTTTATGATTTTCAGAAGTCATCACGACCTTTCCCCCGAAAGAGTGAACCGCATCAAAAATACGCCGGTCATCCGTAGCCACATAAACCCGATCCAGCACAGTCTTTACTTGTTCATATACTCGTTGAATCATATATTTGCCTTTCATATCGGCAAGCGGTTTTCCCGGAAACCGGGTCGAAGCATATCGTGCCGGAATAATTCCTATAAATTTCATAAGTCTTATTTTTATTTTTCTTTACTATCGATAGTTACCACATATAATTGTGCATTCTCCACCTTTACTACCCGTACGGGCGTTCCTCGTTCAATAAATTTATTATATAAAGAAACGGCATCATAATCATCTTCTCCGATGCGAACTTTTCCGGAAGACCTCAAGATGGTTACTGTCACACCCTCTTGACCTACCATATCCATATACTCCGAAGATACTGCAATAAAACCTTTTTCCACAGATTGGGATGAATCTAATGCAAGATGATGCAAAATCCCCTTACGCCCGATTTTATGAGACAGATAAATCATCAAAATAAAAGCACAGACAAGTCCGGATATTACGGTAAAAATACCACGATTCATTTCTCGAGAAGATACCCCTTCAAAATCAAAATCCACATTATTTACCAACGCAAGAACAAGCCCGGCAAACATGCAAATAATACCCAATATACCCGCCACTCCAAATCCGGGAATCACAATCAGTTCCAAAATCATCAAAATAATTCCGGCAATGAATATCAAAATCTCCCAACTTGCAGCCAGTCCGTCCAGATACAAAGGTGCAAAATAAAGTACGGCAGCAATCAAGGCGGCGGCAGACGGAAAACCGATGCCGGGAGTTTGCAGCTCAAAATAAATTCCTCCGATAATTATCATTACCAAAATCGCCTGCAACGCCGGATTGAGCAAAAAACCGACAAGATCATCATATACAGACGGTTTGAATGTCTGCAACGTATATTCCGGCACACCAAGCCGTTCGGTCACTATTTCATGAACATTATTCACGATTGCTTCATTATATCCCCATTTTAGAGCTTCCTGAGCTGTTAACGTAAGGACTTTGGTAGAATCGTCCAATCCGGGGACAACGATTCGAGTATCGACCATCGCCTCCGCAATAAGAGGATCTCTTAACCATTTGATAACCGTATCGCCAGACAAGGTAATTGTCGTGTCTTTTCCGTGAGCCTCGGCAGTAGAACGAATCGTCGCCCGCATATAAGACTGGTACTTATCCGGCATAGCCGCCCCTGTCTCATTCACAACGGTTGCAGCACCGATATTTCCTCCGGGACGCATGTAAATACTGTCACAAGCTATGGCGATCAGCGCACCGGCGGAGGCCGCATTATTATCGATAAAAGCATATACCGGTATCGCACTGTTCAAAATAAGGGTACGTATAGAATCTGCATGAACGACAGTTCCTCCGTATGTATTCATATGCAATATTATTCCTTGCGCATCATGATCTACAGCTTCTTTATAACCGCGTTGCATATACCTCCACGTAGTACTCCCGATCTCTTTTTTAATATCAATCTTATAATACAACGGTTTTTCACCGGAATATCCTACCTGAATGTAAGTAAATAGTGAAATAATAGTTATAATCCAGAACTTTTTCATCACTTATACGTTATATAAAAAGATGTGTCCGATTTCAACAGATGGATACAGATTATTTCTGTTATCCGCTTTTCTTTCGGAACACATTGCCGAAGTTACGATTTTTATTCAGAAAAAAGCGAATAAAAACGACAAACTCGGGTCTTGGAATCAAAATTCGACCATTGAACATAAATTATTTATATTAACCAAAAAACAAAATCTACAACAATGAGAAAAACTACAAGTCAAGCAGATCTCGAAGAAGAGGCATCAAAAAAGCAATCAATGTCAAAATGCCCTCAAAAAAACTCAACACATTTCAAAAAAGCACAACTTTTGTTATTTAACTATACAAAAGGGATTTTTTTAAGAAAATATTTTTTGAACTCTCCCTTTATCTTAATAACTTCGATAAAAGAGCAGTAGCAATATAAGACAATATCAATTAATTAATCTAAATTCTTGAATGTATGAATTCAAATTCGTTTCAACAGAGATTGTTGGGATTACAAGACAATCTGCTAAATTTTGCTTATATGCTGACATCGAACCGGGAAGAAGCAAAAGATCTGCTTCAAGACACAACATTAAAAGCCCTCGATAACGAGGAGAAGTATATCGATAATATAAATTTCAAAGGTTGGGTATTTACGATTATGCGGAACATCTTTATAAACAATTACAGACGCATAGTCCGCAATCAGACCATCGTCGATCAAACCGAAGATTTATATCATCTTAATCTCCCTCAAGAATCAGGATTCAATACTCCCGAAGGCTCTTTTACCGTGAAAGAAATTACCAAAGCAATAAACAGTTTTACGGACGAATACAAAGTTCCGTTCTCTATGCACGTGGCGGGATTCAAATATCATGAAATTGCAGAAAAGATGGAGTTGCCGTTAGGCACAGTCAAAAGCCGCATCTTCTTTGCCCGTCAACGTTTACAAGAGATGTTGAAAGATTATAAGTAACGCTATTTTCAGGGCCTGTTTCATCTTTATCGGAGAAATACAGATTGGCTCTTACACCGAAACAAGCAGGGTGACCGAGGAATAAATTTTCTTCGAGTCACCCTGCTTGTCTTATCAACAGTTAACGATTAAAATCCGTCGGCAACTAAACGAATATCTTGTCGAGAACCTCCGAACTCGAATGTTATCCAATATCTCTTACCGGAAATTTTATTTAAAACGGTCCTCTCGGCAATCAGAGAACGATCCGGTTGTCCGGCTTCACGAATCACCACCAAACCGTCTTCCAATATTTCCCCTTCTTCTACAAAATCACCGGAAACGCTTATCCGAAAAAAAGTCGCATCATCCCCTAACGGAGCATAGTCCCAAACAATCGACCGACTCTTTGCCAGCCCCAATGCATCAAAACCTTTCTCTCTCGAGAAAGAATATCCCTCTTCTTTTTCAGGATATACAATATCATTCTTCCACCCTTCGATACGGACATCCGTATCCTTATAAAAATCCCCGGAGACGGTCACAGGACATGAGACAGTATATTCTCCGGAAGTTACTGTCAAAGTACCCTTACCGGCCTGTATCCCCTTGACTCGAATTACATTCCCCGAGACTCCGGCACTTGCAATATTTTCGGGTGCTATAGAAGCTGTAAAACTCTCTACTCCGGAAACTGTCACCACGACAGCCTCTCCCTCTTCTACAATAATCTCAGAAACATCGAGCTGTATTTTGGGCGTATCATTTTTATTTTCATCCTTGCAAGAAACAAAAAGGATAGAAAATAAAAATAAAGCCACTATTCCCGTATAATTTATATTGTATATTCTCATCATTTCCTGTTTTTATCATTTAACGACAACCTGTACCGACCCGCAACCGGATGAAGACTTCCACCTTAATGTATGTGTACCCTTACCGGCTTTTTCCGGAGTAAAGACATTCGCACTCACCCCATCGCCTTCCCATGTACAACCGGGAAGCGTTTCACTCAATTTCAAGGCGACTTCCGAATCGTTCAAAGAATATTCTTTTTTCAACCCCACAGGAACGATCCGCCTTATCGTTTGAGGTATGGATACTCCCCGTAATTCAACAGCGACCGAAGCGATATTATCGGCAGCCAACATAAGCGTCGCCTTATGCAATCCGGCTGAAGAAGGCATATAAGTAGCGCCGACATCCGTCCCGGCATTCACTTCATCAGCCGAAAGTGACGATACGGCAAAAGAAAACATATTTTTATCTTCACCGTCAAGGATCAACGATACGGTCGATTCAATTTGTATTCCCTCAATTCTGAATGACTTTTCGACAGACTCTCCGATAGTCGAACTCGGAAAGATAAAATAATCTCCGGTCTGCCAGTTTGTAATTCCCGCACCCAAATAAAAAGCCTCGTCCGTCTTTGTTCCCCAGATATATTCGGCAAGATCAGGAAAATCTATAAACGGATTACGGTTATGCTGAAACTTATAAACACCGTCATTCCGATCTATCTCTTTCTGGCTGACAGGATCTTGACGGCTCCACTCCAGCAACAAGTTCCGGGCATAGTCGGTTAATGTAGGATAATCGTTTCTCTGGAACATTTTTGTTCCGAGACTCACCCATGTATAGTCTTGATAACAGGTTACAAAATAAAAATACATTCGGGCAAAATCTCCCTTATATTCATCTGCCGGTTCAAATACAGATACAGCTTTACCACCGATATATCCGGTACCGACTTTCGTAACTCCGTTAGACCAAGATTCAGTATAGACCACCCCCAAAGGATAATTACTTTTCTGTTCATTCGCACCAGCATCGGCCGGAGTCAAGTGGTGTAAATCATACGACGCCTCATACTTAAAACGCGTAAACGGAGTCGTACCGTTATAATCTGCCGCATCTCCCCACCAACTCTTCGGTACGGAGTGTTCGATATTCATATTTTTCGTCGCTCCCGTACTTCCCGATGTAAAGTAACGTACCGTATTGGAATACATGTCCCAAACTATCCCTCCCGGTTTGGCATCGCTATACCTGAATACTTTCCACGTCCCCGAAGCACCATATCCGATACGAGTGTGATCTTTGAGCAATAAATGAAAGGCGGTTTTCAGTTTCCGTTCTTTCTTTCCATTTAACGTCGCCGGGTAATATCCCTCCGGAATTTCAGCACGGATAAGACTGAAGATCGATAAGAATAAAAGAAATATCCGAAATTTTTTCAACATAGGTTTATGACTCCGAAATTAATTAATAAAGCGAGCAAATATACTGAAATAAAAAGAGCTGACCAAACGGCCAGCTCTTTTATTATCTTAAAATCCACGATTTATTTTATATCATCAACATTACGAATATTTAATTGAGGTGTGTTATTATTAACACCAGCAATACCCGTAATTGTTTTTACTCCGGTAGGAACTGTTTCTGAATAAAATTTAGCATATCCAGAAACATAAGAATTTATCGTTGTTTCTCCATCTTTAATCGTATTCGTTGTTGCTTTTTTATCAGCCCCAAACGTACCCGTATCAAGTTTAGGAATATATTCTCCCTGTACCGTAACCAAAGTTGACTGCCATTGATCAATGTTGGCTATTACTTCAGCAACAGTCGTCTGACGAGGAGTTATCGTTCCCGTACCGACTTTCCGAATATTAACCAAAGGTACACCATTCAACTCCAATAATCCCTTATAATTTTCCAGCGACAAATCTTTTACTCTGACTTCAATCTTATCTCCGAGATTGAATGAAGCATTTTCACTACAGAACACAACGATACCGCATGAGTTGTCTTCGGCTGCAACATACAACTGTTTCAAAGAAGAAATATTATTGTTTACAACATCTGAAATCACCACACCCACAAGTTTTTTATCTTCAGTGATGGTAATATCAGAACCTTGATGCATAGCTCGAATGTCAGCAATAGATATTTCAGGAACATTAAAATCCCCATCCGGATCTATTATAGCACCGAATTCTTCTCCACTCTCTACCAATGTCGCATAAGAAGAGCTTTTCATCCCGGCCACACCAAAATATTTCTCAAGGTTTCCTTGTAAAATTACTTCTTTACCCAAAACTTTAGCCGCATTGCCTTCGGTAATCAGATTCAAACCTGTACGCAAAGCACCGGGATTCAATTGTACAACAAGACAATTATTTACATTTTTTTCATCTGCAGTTGCTGCGATCAAAATATTCTGACCTTCAGTCAGAGGTTCACCAGATACACTGGTTCCGCTAAACGGAGCCTCGAATTGAGCTTCTTCCAAATCTCCACTGGGAACTTGTCCTACAATAAACCCTTTTACGAACTTATAATCGGTATCTTGATTTTCTTTTGCTGCGGCAACATTCCAAGGATCCGCATAAGTACCGCTACCCGAGGGAGTAGCAACGCCTCCTTCGTCCGAACCGCCACTGCCTTGTCCGCCATCATCGATCCAGTCATCATCATCGCTGTCACAAGATGTAAATCCCACCATCGAAACAGCAAGAAGCATCCATACTAATTTTCTCATTGCTTTCATAGTTAAACTCAATTTAAATTATAATTATTGGTATATTTTATATTGTCTTATTTTTATTGAGGTCTTTCGCCTTCGGCATATTCACGAGGACCATTATAATATTCAAACCCTTCGAGATCATCCAAAGAACGAAGTGTCAATTGATATTTTCCTCCGTAATTATCATTTTTATCATGAAACCATCCCAAAATAGCCGTTACAGTTCCCACACTTCCTTTTTTCGGAATAAACGTTTCGGCAAAATGGGCATATTCACTCGTTGAAATATATAATGTTCCCGTATCGTCCGATACCTCTCGAGACATCGGATAACCGATATTGTATTTCTTACTCATATCATAGGTCGAAGGTGCAAAAACCGGACTCAACTGATGGGCATTTACATTCCCGGTTTTCTCGATAGAGCGACGTAATGAAACAAATTCGGTCTTTAAATCAGCATCTCGATCATTCTTCCATGTAAATTCGACATTCTCAATTTTGATCAACCGTCCGTACCAAGTAGAATCCAACGCTGCAATTTCAGCCATTGTCAATACAGCTTCTTCCGGTACTGTCACTTTACTCTTATCAGGCCATCCGATACGTTGAAAATGGTCATATACCATAGCATAAGGAATACGTCCCGGTTCATAACGGGTCTTGTCATCATTCCGGAAAGAGTAAACTCCCAATTGCGGCATTTCGGCATAACGTCCCATCATCAAACCGTTACATTTCACGGCAACCACTTGCCCTAACGGGAAAACACCGCTCAAACTTCCGGCATCTATCGCTACTTTCAACGATTGACGAGTATTCAAATCTTCCAAAACAAAATATTTGTAAATATTAGAAGCAGTATCCGCAGAAATAATACGCCCCTTTATATAAATATCTTGCGGACCTTCGATCGGATTCAATGTAAAGAGATTCTTATAAGTCTCTCCTTCTTCCCGATAAATGGTAAATTTCTTACCTTTATATTCGATCGGCAATTTAAGACGCCCGTCAACATATTCCGCTCCAATAATCGGATATTCCACATCGCCCTGATTCACCGTATAATAAGCGTTTTTTATACTTCCTGTCGCTTCATCTATCGGAGCATGATAACGTAACGTATCGTCTTTACCGAACACATACAAGCTATCGATTCGGTCATACATTGCCACCAACTCGCCGATAGACATATTTGCCGGCCAAACTCGAGGATCGTTTTCCGGTAAAACCGCCATTTCCTGCGTGATCTCATCATAATCATTCACACACGAAGTAAATGATACTGCCGCCAATAATGCACAAACTATATATTTAATCTTTTTCATAACTATTCTTCGCTAAAATTTAGAACTTGTACCCGAGATTTAAGAAACAGTTGAATCCCCATGCATAATAGTATTTATTCGGATAACGATCTACCAACTGAATATCTTTGGTCTGACTCTTATTATTACGTGCTATACGTCCCTGCTGGTAACCGCCGGTAACCATATCTTTATTATTCAAGATATTACTAAAGCTCAAATTAATATTTAACGACTGCTTGCGATTATTCAGATAAAGAACTTTTCCGACCGAAGCATCTAACATAAATCCGCCTTTCAACTTTTCTTGTGTACCGAACATTTCTACCAAAGCCTTGTCTTGAGCATACTTGCCGCTTTTTCTCTCTTCAGCCGTATATGTTCCTTTCTTACGATAACCGCTGTATTGAATATCCTGTCCGGCTTCATCTTGATAAGTACCGCCGTAATAGTTCATTTCGGTAAAATGAGAAGGAGAGAAATCGAGATAATTATTATCGAAATACGAAAGCGTTATATCGGCAAACCACATTTTCGGATGGAAATAATCCAAAGTTATACTGGCTGCTAATTGAGGCCCGTTATTTACCTTCAAATCTTTGATATATACCCGTTCACGAATATCCGACTTTTTAGCGGCTTCAGCATTTACAGGCAATTCTCCGGTCAACAGATTCGCACCGTTCTCCGCACTCATCGTTCCCATTGCGTCATCGGTATAACGATAATCACCGTAAGTTCCCGCCAGTTCGACAGAGAAGCTATTGTTCAGTTTTACGGAGATTCCGGCTTCGACACCCATATAACGTTTATTTACACCCGATAACGTATGGTTAATGTATGTACGGAATTCATCGTTGTAGTACCCTGTACCTTCTACTCCGTCACGGGTAATCGTATGGAATCCGGTAATACGCCCTTTAACAATCGGAGTCGTAAATTGGTAGGTCAGGTCATAAGAATAAATTTTTTCAGAAGGCAAATCTTCCAAACGATACTGTTTCGGATTCTTCGGATTCACCACGACTTTTTGTATTTGCGTGTCCTTAACACGAGGGGCGACATAAGCATACCCGGCATAAGGAGCGCGAGTCTCTACCAAGCCGTTCAAAACCAAACGTTGGCGACCGTTGATCTTATATACCAATCCCGCCTTGAAACTCGGATCATAAAAACTCAAGGATTTTCCTTTCCCGTAAGACTGAACTCCGATAACCGCAGCACGACCGTTCTCCATCTTTCCCTCACGCCAGAAAGTCGTATAAGTAAATCTCGCTGCATAAGAAAGATCGAATTTCGTCCAATTCCACTCATTTTGGGCAAATACCCCGGCTTTTACAATGTGCATATTATAGTCATACCCGAAACGATCACCTTCTACAATTTTCCGGTTCGGATGACGAAGGTCATTTTGTATAATCGTCATATTCCCGGTAAAGTCTCGTTCGGCAAACTGGTCAATATCGATCCATTGATTACCGCCTAACAGATCGTTCATTGTCTTGTAGTGCATACCCCTCGAATAATTGGCTTCGACTCCTGCCGTAAGTTTAAGACGACGGTTTATCTGATTTGAATAAACAGAGTTTAATGCCGTAGTCATCAAATCGTTATGACGTTCTTCCAACACATACTTGGCACTTCCGTCAGGGTTAGCGACATTATTCAAATAATTGGACTGATATAAGGAGTTCCAATTGATTTGCGTTACATCCGTATTATTGTTTACCCATTGCCCGGTCAGTTCATCCACTAAATCCTGATCTACATTACCCATTATCATGTCCATGTGATTCTGTTGGTCTTCAAGTCCATACGATCCGAGAACATCATTGATTTGATAACTCGGCAAATTGCGGTAATAATCGGGACGCGGATCGGCTGCATTATAAAAACCGAGAGCCGTATTACTGTAATTGCTATAATGGAATCCGAAACCGGTTTTTAAATTTTGCTTATCCGTAATCTTAAAATCCCAATTGGCAACGACAGTAGGATCGAAGCTGTTCACCACACGAGAACTTCTTTTTTTCCCATTCTGGTATCCCCAATACGGATTATAATAAATACCTCTGAAATCATAAACCTCCTGAGTCACTGCAGCCGATTGCGAACGTTTTGTAGGAGCTCCGTAAGTTGCCAATGAAATGCTATGACGATCATTGATCATTTTTTCTGCCGAAAGGAAATAACCCCAAGAATTATAGAATGTTCCTTCTATAATACCCTCTTTTGCCCAACGCCATACTGCAGATCCGGTAAATGCCCAGCCGTTATTCATCAAACCGGTAGAGTGTGTAGCCGTAGCCCGCATATTATACGAACGATTAGAATAGGCAACGCTTGCTTTTGTTCCGGCGGCAAATGCCGTAGCCCGAGTATTGATATTCGTCGTTCCTCCCAGACTACCGAAAGCAAACGGAGCATTTTCAATACCATTAATTACATCTTTATTTCTGAACGCATCATTCAGTCCGCCAAGGCTCGAATAATTGAAACGTCCCCGTTCCTGATCATTGAAATTGATACCGTTTATATAGGTCGTAGATGCCGACTGATCATAACCTCTTATAGAAAAACGCATCGGACTGTAATTGTAACTGGCAGCATTCAGATAAATATCATCTGAAGCTCCGGACAAATAAGAGGATGATTGAGAAGACGTCTCATTATCATCATCCAAGACCGATTCATCAAAAAGCTGTATATTCTCTTCTTGTTGACTGGCTTTCTCTACTCTAATTAAGGCGATATTGCCAAGATTGATTTTTTCATCCTTGCCAATCAGAATACTCTGCTGGTAAGGCTGGTAGTCTGCCGAAACGACTAAAAGTTCGTCGACTCCGGAAGATAAATTTTTGAAAATAAATACTCCGTCTTTTGAAGACGTTACCGAAATGTTCTTGTTTTTTAAAGAAACCTTAACACCGGCAACCGGTGCTTTGGTTTCAAAGTCTATAAGTACTCCTCTCAACGACGCCTTTTGAGCAAAAGCGGAAACACTGAAAAAAAGCATTATAAACAGCCATAAATTTCGATTCATAAAATACGTAGGTTTAGTTTATAATTTGTTGTTGTTGTGTCGTTATCATACTTTCCTATATTTTTAGGAGCGAAATAGTTGGGCAAATTAATATATTTTTTTTGATTATTCATATTACATTCGCATTATATTTTCTACACAGATGTGTTAAAAGTAAGTATTTGCTTTTCTTTTCAAAAGATGAGAGCGTTTGCAAATTATCAATCAAAACCCCATATACCACTCACTATAAATACATTACACGATACACGCAGATAAAATCCTTACAATTTTCTGAAATTTCATAGAAACGAGATGTTTATTTCATTTTTTTTTCGAATCTTTGTATTATGATATGCTGTTCTTACGCGGTTTTCAAAATTCGTTTTCCCGTAAAGCATGTTTAATATGCAAATACCAGTTATAAATTGTAAGGAATAATTTTACAGATTAGAAACTAAATATTTTGACTTATGAAAAAATGCAGCTTACTTCTGGCATTAATCTTTTTATGCTTCCTATCATTAAGTGCTCAAAACAATGAACAAAGGAAACAATTTGCCGTATATGCCGTTGCTTTTTATAACCTTGAAAACCTGTTCGACACAATCGACCAGCCGGACGTTTTGGACGAAGAATTCACTCCTCATGGCGGAATGCGTTGGACTTCATTGAAATACAACAACAAATTGAAAAATATGTCCTATGCCATCAGCCAACTGGCTACCGACGGACCGTTTCCTCTGCCAAACGGTCCTGCAATCATCGGTATATCCGAAATTGAAAATCGGGGTGTAGTGGAAGACCTTATCAAAACCGGCAAACTGGCAGAAAGAAATTACGGAATCGTTCATTACGACTCACCCGACAGACGTGGCGTAGATGTAGGTCTTATATACGATAAAGATCAGTTTACTCTTGAAAACAGCGATAGTTTCAGACTGGTATATCCTGCAGACACCTCGTTGCGTACTCGGGATCAATTATTGGTAAACGGCATACTCGGAGGAGAACGGGTACATATAATCGTAAATCACTGGCCTTCAAGATTAGGAGGAGAGAAACAATCAAGACCTAAAAGAGAAGCTGCCGCTGCATTGACCAAACATATTGCCGACTCGGTACTGACTGCTGATCCGAACTCTAAAGTCATTATTATGGGAGATTTAAACGATGATCCGAACAATACCAGCTGCAAAGTTGTCTTAGGAGCTAAAAAAGACCAGAAAGATGTTAAGCCGGGAGGTTACTATAACACGATGTGGAACTTTTTTGACAAAGGCATCGGATCATTAGCTTATCAGGGATCATGGAATCTTTTCGACCAGATCATTATCTCAGAGAATTTTTTAGGTAAAGACCGCTCTACACTAAAATTTATCAAAGCAGAAATATTCAACCGAGATTTTCTGAAACAAACAGAAGGTAAATATAAAGGATATCCCAAAAGAACACATGCCGGAGGGGTATATCTGAACGGATATAGCGACCATTTCCCAACACTTATTTATCTGGCAAAAGAAGTAAACCGATAGTAAAACAGAACGTATCGATTATTCGATAATCCAAAAATCACACACTCTTTAAAGGGGTGTGTGATTTTTTATCTACCTCCGGATATTCTCCAATGAAAAAGCATAAGAATCAGACAAACAACAAATAATTTGTTATAACCAAAGTCTATCCCAATAATAAATCGTATTTTTGTACCATCAAAAAATTATAAGATACAATATAAGAGAGAAAGAGAAGCATAACGGAATTTTCTGATTGTTTCTCGTTTATTTTATATAATGATTATGTTGCAAAAGCTTAAAACATATATGCTGCCTATCGCCATGATAGCAGGGGCGATATTTTATAAATATATCGAATCAGTATCTTTTTTGACTCCTTACCTTATCTTTTCTATGCTGTTGATCACCTACTGCAAATTGTCTTTACGCAACATGAATATATCCCCGCTTCATTTTTGGTTACTATCGATACAAATATTCGGAAGCCTGCTGGTCTATTACTTTTTGTTACCTCTCGACTCGATGATAGCAGAAGGAACATTTATCTGTATATTCGCTCCTACGGCAACAGCGGCAGCCGTTATCACAGGTATGTTAGGAGGCGATATAGCCTGTTTGGCCACATATAGTCTTCTCAGTAATATGACCGTAGCCCTGACATCTCCCATCATCTTCTCTTTCATGGAAGCACACGGGACAATGCCGTTTTGGGAATCATTTCTGGTTATATGCAAACAGATGATCCCTCTCCTCATCTTGCCATTTATTGCAGCAATTTTTCTGAGGAAGTTTTTTCCTAAAGCACATAATGCCTTACAAAACCGTCAAAGCATATCATTCTATATGTGGGCTATATCTCTCACTATAGTGATGGGAAAAACAGTTTCTTTCATAATCAATCAGGGATCGGGAAATATCAAGGAAGAAATTTTAATTGCTCTTTTCGCACTAATCGCCTGTATCGCTCAATTCATTATCGGGAAATGGGTCGGATATAAAAACAATAATTTAATCGCCGGAGGTCAAGGATTGGGGCAAAAAAATACAGTGCTTGCCATTTGGATGGCACTTATTTATCTGCATCCTTTAGCTTCCATAGGACCAGCATCTTATGTCGTGTGGCAAAACATCATCAATAGTTATCAGTTGTGGAAGAAAAGAAAAAATGAGATAAAATATAAACTATAAGACGTTGATATTTAGTGCTTTGTCTTTGTTGTGCGTAATTTCCTTTATTTCTCTTGTTTTCTTGTTTAATCTAATAAATGCGTTTATTTTGTTACTATTTTGTTACTCGTATTCGTTGGAGTAACAAAACAAATAGTTATATTTGCATCGGTAACAAAATAAGAACATAATTATGGCGAAGAAAAAACAAGAAGTTAAATTGAAAGAACCCGTAAGGATTAGATTCAAGCAGCTTGCTAATGGTAACCAGTCTATTTATTTGGATTACTATACAGGTGATATTATTAGAAAAGAAAATTATGTTGGCGGTAAACGACAGTATGAATTTTTGAAGTTATACCTTATACCCGAAAAGACAAGAGAGGATAAGGCGAAGAACGAAGCTACGTTGGCTCTTGCAAAAGCCATTCAAAGCAAACGGATAGTAGAGTTGCAAAATGATGCACACGGCTTTCAGAACACTAACAAGTCAAAGGCGAATGTGATTGATTATTTAATGAACATGAGAAGCCAATCTAAAGAACGTGGCAGTTTGAATTACGAAAAGACTATTGGTAATGCCATTCGTGAACTAAAGTTGTTCAGAGGGGATTATATCGCTTTTCGTGATATAGATAAGGACTTCTTAAATAGCTTTGTGGATTTCTTGAAACAAGCGAAGAAAGCAAGTAAGTTTGGTTTGTTAAAAGCTGGAGGCGTATTAAGTAATAATTCCGTTATTGCTTATTATGGAGTGCTGCGTACCGCTATAAATAGAGCCTATAAAGAGGGAATTATTACGGTTAATCCAACGAAAGAGTTTGATTTTGCCAGTAAGGTAAAATCGGAAGTCAGCCGCAGGGAGTATTTGACAATAGAGGAGTTGAAGCGGCTTATCGGGACAGAGTGCAAGTATGAGATAATGAAACAAGCTTTTCTTTTCAGTTGTTTGTGTGGGTTGCGTGTAAGCGATATAAGAAAATTGAAGTGGAGCGATTTGCAGAAAAGCGGTGAAAGAATTAGAATTGAAATAAAGATGCAGAAAACAAAAGAACCGCTTTATCTGCCTATATCCGATGAAGCGTTAAAGTGGTTGCCGCAGCAAAATGAAGCAAAAGGCGATGGTTTGATTTTTCCTTTGACGCATGAGGGAACTATAAATAAAATACTTCAAAAATGGGCGAAAGACGCAGGGGTTATTAAGCATATCTCGTTTCACGTTGCCCGGCATACACATGCTACTATGATGCTTACATTAGGGGCTGATTTGTACACGGTAAGTAAATTGTTGGGACATAAAAATATTGCCACAACTCAAATTTATGCGAAGATTGTCGATAAGAAAAAAGAAGAAGCTATAAGCTTGATACCGAATTTGACAGATTGATTTAAAAAGAAAGTATGGGGATTGTGATATAACCGTACTTTCTTTCTTTTTTTGCCTTTGTTTAGTCGGAAAAATATATCTTTGTTCCTACTAACTGAAATATAGGATATTATGACAGAAAGAGAACTGAAAATAAAATTCGACCATATACAAGGCATATTTAACCGTTGCATCAATCATGCCAGCCAAGTTATGATAGATGGCATTGCTTCTAAGTCTTTATATTTTGACGAAGAGCAGGCAGATAAGCTGGAACAGCAGGAATACGTTCGCACCGCTGATGAACTGGTGCAGTTATATATTCGTTATTCTGTGTTGAATGACATTCAATACTTTTATTCTGTGTCTGATTTCTTTTGGGAAAGTGGTTTTTATGAATCCTTGAAATCTGATGAGAAAAGAAAATATATGTCGTTTAATCCACTTTCATTTGATTATTCCCGGTATGAACAAGATAATACGGTTTATGATGAGGAACTGCCTTATTTTTCAGTGGTAGTCAAAGCTGTTGTGTTGGAACGATATTCAGAATACTTGCGAAAGAAGAAAGAAAGTAAGGTACCAGCGGAAATGCAACTCCAACAAGAACAGGAAGAACTGCAACCAATTCAAGATAAATGCCAAGAGCCTAAAATTATTCCTCATGTTGCTGAAACAGAAAATCCGTTCAAGTCTATTTTAAACGACAGACAAATAGCATTGTTGGTGGATTGTATCAATGAAGTGGAAATTTTCAATGCTCTTATGACTTTTGAAGATTTGAAAGCAATACTTTCTTGTAAGCCTAAAGTTATATTTAGGTCTAATAACAACAGGCTAGTCGCTTTTCTTTTTTCGGAGTTAAGCAATCGTGGTTTGATAACACCTAATTGGCAATCTGTCATAGCAAGGAATAAGTTGTTTGTTACGAAGAATATAAAGAAAGATAAATATCTGAATCAAGGTGATTTAGCCACAGCCGCCAATTATGTAAAAGGGGTGGAGCATGAAAAAGATTATGTAACCATCAGCAATTATATCAAACAACTGAAAAAACTTTAAGAATAGGTTAATACCTCAAACATAGCTTAATCCGCTATCAAGCTATTCCTCAATACTTTTGCCCCCGTAATCGATTACAAGAAACCGGAGGGCATGCACTCCATATTGTCTAACGCAAATACTTTTGTTATATGGAAACAAGTATTGAGAAGCGAGTTGCAGAACTCGAAAATTTAGTGTTCCTTTCAAAGAACGTGCTTAGCTTCGATGAAGCGAGCAGGTTCTTGAACCTTTCTAAAAGCTACCTGTACAAGCTGACTTCGGGTAACTTGATACCCCATTACAAGCCGCAGGGTAAAATGCTTTATTTTGAAAAAGCTGAACTGGAAGCATGGTTGCGTCAGAACCCGGTGAAGACGCAGGCGCAGATAGAGCAGGAAGTGCAGAAGTATATCCTTAACCGTCCTCTAAAGAAATAATGGCTATGGAAAACAAGAAGAAAGAGGAAATCGGACAAGGCACAGCCATGACGAAAGAAGATTTTGCAGCCCTTTGGAAAACCATTTGTCTAAAGGTGACGGACACTTATGAAGTACCGCCCGAAATTCTTTGGGTGAACGGTTCTACTATCGGCACGTTGGGTAATTTCAGCGCATCCACAGGCAAAGCCAAGAGCAAAAAGACATTCAACATTTCCGCCATTGTTGCGGCTGCATTGAAGAATGACGAGGTTCTGAAGTATTCGGCATATCTGCCACCGAACAAGCGCAAAATTCTCTATGTTGATACCGAGCAGAGCAAGTACCATTGCCATAAGGTCATGGGACGCATTTTGCGCCTTGCCGGACTGCCGACCGATAAGGATGTGGATGATTTTGTTTTCATTGTGTTAAGGGAGCAGACCCCCGACAAACGTAAGCAGATAATTGGCTATATGTTGGAGAATATGCCCGATGTGGGGTTGCTCATCATTGACGGAATCCGTGATTTGATGTACGACATCAACAGTCCGAGCGAATCGACCGACCTAATCAACCTTTTGATGCGCTGGTCAAGTGGGTATAACCTGCATATCCATACCGTACTGCATTTGAACAAGGGGGATGATAACACAAGAGGACATATTGGTACAGAGCTGAACAACAAAGCTGAAACCGTCCTGCAAATCACGAAAAGCACGCAGGACGGCAATATAAGCGAAGTAAAGGCGATGCATATACGTGACCGTGAGTTTGACCCGTTCGCATTTCGCATCAATGACAACGCTTTGCCCGAAGTCATGGACGGTTATGTATTCCAACAACCCAAGCAAGACAGGAACTTTCCGCTTACAGAGCTGACGGAACAGCAGCACCGGGAAGCATTGGAGAACGGTTTTGGCAAGCAGGTTGTACAAGGCTATTCCAATGTGATAGCGGCATTGAAACAAGGTTACGCAAGTATAGGTTACGAGCGTGGACGCAATGTCCTTGTGTCGCTTAACAAGTTCCTTGTGAACAAGCGCATGATTGTGAAAGAGGGTAAGGGCTATCGCTACAATCCCGATTTTCATTATTAAAAGTCGGTTTGGTTTAGTCCGGGTGTATATATAAGCGGAACGGACTGTCTGTTTCCCGGTATCGACAGCAGGCAGGTTTAGTATGGTACGGGTATATATATGACGGACTAAACAGGACTGGCGCACTTTTCAACGATTTTTTAATCCCCAAAAAGAAAATATTATGAACATCGAAGATGTGAAACAAATATCCATTGCAGATTATCTGCATAGTTTAGGTTATTCGCCCGTCAAGCGGCAGGGTAACGGTTTATGGTACAAATCACCGTTAAGAGAGGAACACGAAGCGTCCTTTAAGGTGAATACAGACCGCAATCTTTGGTATGATTTTGGCGCAGGAAAAGGCGGCAACATCATCGCCCTGGCAAAGGAACTTTATTTTTCCGACAGTCTTCCCTACCTTTTAAAGAGGATAGAAGAACAGACACCAAACGTTCATCCGGTCAGTTTTTCTTTTCCCCAGCATAGGACAGAGCCGAGTTTCCAACATTTGGAAGTCCGTGACTTGACCCATCCGGCATTGCTCCGTTACTTGCAGGGGCGGGGTATCAATATCGAACTGGCAAAAAGAGAATGTAAGGAACTCCATTTTACCAATAACGGCAGACCGTTCTTTGCTATCGGTTTCCCGAATATGGCAGGAGGTTACGAGGTTCGCAATTCCTTTTTCAAAGGGTGTATCGCCCCGAAAGACATTACCCATATACGGCAGCAGGGAGAGCCGAGAGAGAAATGTTTGGTATTTGAGGGCTTTATGGATTATCTTTCTTTCCTCACGCTCCGGATGAAGAACTGTCCGACCATGCCCGATCTTGACAGGCAGGACTATGTTATTCTTAACTCGACTGTCAATGTGCCGAAAGCCATTGACGTGCTATACCCGTATGAACGCATCCACTGTATGCTTGACAATGATGAAACAGGGTATAAGGCAACACGGGCTATCGAATTGGAATACTCCTACCATGTGCGTGACTTCTCGCACAATTACAGGGGGTATTCGGACTTGAACGATTACTTGTGCGGCAGGAAGCAGGAACAGAAAAACGCAGCCAGCCAAGTGCAGGAAACGAAGCAGAAAACCGGACAACGTGCCGCTCCAAGACAAAAGAAGGGCAGGGGCATTTAATCCGGCAGGATTGCCAGCGGCTGGCGGTTTCATAAGGAGAGCAAGGTTATGTTTCGGTAGACCGAAACCACCTTGCTTTGCTTGACAGCAAAGAAAATTTCTCCCGTTGGTCGCAATTTTTAAGATACCATTTAAATGTAAAAACCTATGACGAATATAAAGGATAAGCCGGGGGGACGTCCGGCAAAGAAACGGATAGAGAAGCAGCAACGGGTAGTCAGCACGAAGCTGACCGAGTTGCAGTATTACGCCATCAGGAAGCGAGCCGGGGAAGCCGGGTTGCGTGTCAGTGAGTATGTACGGCAGGCGGTTGTTTCGGCGGAGGTCATACCCCGGCTGAACAGGCAGGATGCGGACACCATCCGCAAGCTGGCAGGGGAAGCCAACAACATCAACCAGTTGGCGCACCGGGCAAATGCCGGAGGTTTCGCACTGGTGGCGGTGGAACTGGTAAAACTCAAAAACAGGATTGTCGAAATTATAAACCAGTTGTCGGATGATTGGAAAAATAAAAAAGGGAAGCGGGTTTAAGGGCTGCGTGAACTATGTGCTTGGCAAGGAACAGGCGGCTTTGCTCCATGCGGACGGGGTACTGACAGAAAGCCGGGGAGATATAATTCGCAGCTTCTGTATGCAGACCGGGATGAATCCCGACTTGAAAAAGCCAGTCGGACATATTGCGCTAAGCTATTCGGCAGTGGATGCGCCCAAGTTGACAGACGAGAAGATGATACAGCTTGCGCAGGAATATATGCGTGAGATGAAAATCACCGATACGCAGTATATCATCGTGCGCCATCAAGACCGGGAGCATCCACACGTGCATGTCGTATTCAACCGTATAGACAACAACGGCAAGACCATTTCGGACAAGAACGATATGTACCGTAACGAGCAGGTATGCAAGAAGCTGAAAGCCAAACACGGGCTTTATTTCGCTGGTGGAAAAGAACAGGTGAAGCAGCACCGCTTGAAAGAGCCGGACAAATCGAAATACGAGATTTACAACGCTGTAAAGAATGAAATCGGGAAGTCCAAGAACTGGCAGCGGTTACAGGAGCGGTTAGCGGAAAATGGTATTACTATCCGGTTCAAGTACAAGGGGCAGACAAGCGAGATACAAGGCGTTTCCTTTTCCAAAGGAGAATACACGTTCAAGGGTTCGGAGATAGACCGCAATTTCAGTTTCTCCAAACTGGATAAATGTTTTGGGGATGTAGGGCAGACGACAGTCGGAAGCAATAAGCAGACGGTTACCGCACCTGTTCAGAAACCAGTATCAGCACCCGACAAAGCGGATAATTCTTTTATAACAGGTTTAGGCGGTCTGTTTTCCGGTTTGTCAGCCCCGGCTGATGAAATGCCCGATGATTCCTTTTTGAGAAAGAAGAAGAAAAAAAAGAAAAAACAACTAAAGTTATAAGCGTATGGAGGAAAATTTGATTTTAGAGGGGCTTCTCTCAATGGTTACAGAACTGAAAGAGAAGCAGGAAGCATAGGTAACACCAGCCAGTCGGGAGGAAACTCTCGAAAGGCTGGATGCAATCGAACAGGCATTGTCAGAACAGTACGGTAATCCGGCTGTTCCCGAAAAGGATTTGCAGGTTATCCGAAGCCAGCTTGACGAGATAAGGAACAGGATGCAAGGTCAGCAGAAACATATCGAAGACACCAAGAAAATAGTATTGGAAACCTATCGTTGTTTCAAGGTAATGATTGATGCTTTGGGCTCTTGCAAGACGAATAAAGAGGAGGCTGCACCCTTACCGCTCTATCGACGGATTTACAACAAGGTGGCTTCTTGGATTCGTCCGGGATTGTTCCTTTTTTCGGCAGTGCTGGTTATCTGTTCCGCTTCCATATTCTTGAATGTCCGTTTGGCTGAAAGTATGCAGCAGTTACAGGACAACGATATGAAATACCGCTATTTGCTGATGCAAGGACAGGCAGACGGGAAAACTTTTGATATGCTGGAAAACAAGTTCAAGTGGCAACGGGATAACGGTTTTATCCGAAGTCTGACCGATTCAGTGATAGATTTTGAATACCGCCTCCAAAGGCAGGCGGAAGCACTGGAGCGTGCAAGGCTGTTGAACGAGCAAGCCGAACAGTTGAAAAAGGAAGCCAATAAGTTGGGTAAACCATAAACTAAAGTAAAGCTGAAGTAGGATGAATTGAATTCACGCTTCGGCTTTATTTATTTTAATTATTTGCAAATATTGGTCGTAGTTCCAGATAAAATACCAACTTGTAGGGATTGTTTTGCTTTGTAAATAGCGGTAATTTTGTCTTATTAACCTTCAAAAAATATATCATCATGAAACAATTATTTTTTTATGCTGTTCTATTTTCATTTTTCATTTCTTCGTGTTCCGAAGACAATATGGCAACTATAGATGATGTTAATGGCAAAACGGTTGTTTCTTACAAAGTTACGCCTGATGAAGCACAGGAAATTGTTCAAGACTTTATTGACATTACCGGAGTTGACACACAAACGAGAAATGGAGGAGCTCCTTTAGGTAGAGAAATTTCAGACATAGGTGTGTTGAGGAATAGTTTGACAGGCACACGGTCACAAGAAACGAGCTCTTCTATTGACTTGGATACATTGATGTATGTTGTTAATTTTGCTAATAATAATGGTTTTGTATTAGTTGCGGCTGATAAACGTACAGAACCAATATTTGCTTTTGTAGATGAAGGTAATTTGGATTTTGAAAAATTAGAGGATGTGGATAATGAAATGTTTCTGTCTTTTTTAGATTATGCTATTGCGACTGAATTTGAAGATATAGAGAATTTTAAGGCAGATGAAAATTTGACAAGAGCAACTTCTAAGGGATGGAGTATAAGAACGAAATATTTGCCTATACTTAAAACAAAATGGTCACAGGGTGGAGAAAATAATCCTAATTCTTATGGAAAATATTGCCCGAATAAGATTACAGGATGTACTGTAACTGCAACAGCGCAAATTTTATCTCATTTTCAGACTATAGGACATGTGAATTGGTCTTATAATGGAATGGGAGGAAGTTCTACTTTACATTGGGATCAAATTATTTCTGATTGTGAAAAATATAATGGGGTTTTGACTCCTGCAAATACTCCACAATCTTTGAATGAAGTGGCTCATTTGTGCAGATACCTTGGAAATGCTTTTGGGGCAAAATATAAAAAGGGCACAACTAGTGTTGGAGAAAATAAGGCCATTGATTGGTTTAATAAGTGGGGAGGATTAAAAGCTTCCAAATTGAAGAAATATGATGAAAACCCAATTATAAATGCTATAAAAAACGGGAATCCTGTTTATGGACGGGGAAATTCTGGAAGAAAGAAATTCTTGGGGATAACAGTTAAGTATAAAGGGGGACATGCTTGGGTCTATGACGGGTATATATCTGCAATTAAAAATGGTAAACAGCAAAACTTAATCCATTGTAATTGGGGTTGGGGTTCCTCTATCAGCTACAATGGTTATTATTTAAGCAAAGTCTTTGATACCAATAGTGGACCTGAAATAAAAGATACGGAAGTTACTCGTAGTGGGAGTTCTAACAATTATAAATATAATCTTGAATACTCTGTAATATCACGATGAAAAAATATTTATGTTTGATTGTATATGCTATTGTCTTTTTTTCCTGTACGAGCAAAGACGGGGATTGGGAGCCAATGGAGTGGAAGGTAGATGCTTCAGTATCTCTTAAAAAGGATCATATAGCAGTTCCAGAAAGTGGAGGAGTTTATACGTTGTTCTGTATAAATTATGCTACTTTTTGGTTGTCGTCTGTGTTTGAGGACAGTGTGCAAATTGAAACGGACAGTAGTGCTGGAAGTGTAGCAAAAGGCATGTGGAGTTCTATTGAAATACGCAAAAATGCAATGATAGTTGTCATTTCTCCCAATGACGGCAATCTAAGTAGGTGCCTGTCTGTTACTCCTACCGCGGGGAATATTTTTTCTTCTTTTATCTTTAATCAAAAAGGAAAAGAAGATTGATTATTAGTCTTTGCAAAATCGGGTTTGGTTTGTTCCTTTGTCTATATATCCAAAACGAACTAAACCAACTTCTATAGACAGCAAAATATATATGCTGGCGAAAAGAAAAACAGTATTCTTCTTTTCGCCAGTTTTACTTTTATGGTTGGAGGGCTTTTGTTACTTTTGCACATGAAGCCCACCACAAAGCGATTTCTTCTTTTTTTTGTTACTATTTTGTTACCCTCTGCTAGTAATTGGTGGGCTTTTCTTTTGACAATCAGACCTATGTATTGTTGTGTATATAATATGTGGCAAAACAGTATCAACTCATGGCAACTTTGGAAAAAACAAAAACGACAATAATAAACTGAAATGTATTTATTGCAACTCTTTCAGACTTCTTTCAAAGAAAAAAGAACATACAAACAGCCTCAGACAAAGTTACCAAACAGATTCTAAGAGCCTGTCTAAATTTTTCCGACAAAAAAATATTATCAGGTCATTTTTGTGTTTTCTTCCGGTCTTTTTCCCGTTTTCACTCGTCAGATAGCCTGCTATCATCCTCATAAAAACAGAAAAACATACTCCGAAGAAATTCTCAAATCTGACCCGAGTAAAATTCAGACAGGCTGTAAGGCCCTTAAGGCCTTGCATAATTGATCGGGACAAGAAGTAGAACGTACTCCGCAATGAATCCCTTCTAAACGGGAGATAACATCTTCGACTCTCATTCCTTTCACCAAAGACGATATTCCCTGTAAATTACCATTACAACCTCCTTTGAAAACGACTTTTTCTATTCTCCCATCCTGCACTTCCAACTCAATATCAGTACTACACGTTCCTTTTGGTTTATAGTTTATTTTCATTACATCCAAATATATTTACCGCTACAAAATTATAGATTATAAACGATTAAGACAATACAACTTTTTAATTTATAAAGCATTCTATGTTTTCGTGTAAGTAAAACATAGTTACTGACAGTCCTTTTCGGAGCAATCTTATGAATACGGAATGGTAAGAAAAAATTATCAATAACGTACAACACATCGTTTGGGATATGTTCGTAACCTTGCTTTCGATCATTACATAATTTCGAATTCATCGTGCAATTATCAATAACAGATATGACAAAAAAAGACATTCAAAAACAGCAACGCAGCAATGTAGACACTACGAGATGAACGGTATCTTCAAGTATATAGTGAAACTATAGCAGATGTCTTTATCCAACCTTCACCAACGGAAAAAAGAGAAATTTACCGATATAACAGGGAAAAGCAGCATCAGGCATGAAAAAATATTCCGAGAAATTTGTGTCGCAATAAGATTTATGTAATTTTGTAGTTGTATTTCAAAATTACATAAATGAATATAGAAACAAAATATATCCGCCGGGAATTATCCGCCGTGATAGAAGAGGCATATCGTTACTTCTCAGTCATAACCATTACCGGTCCACGTCAGTCCGGTAAAACTACACTAATCCGGAATTTGTTTCCGCACCTACCGTATTACTCTTTGGAGAACCTCGATGTACGGAGTTTTGCCGAAAATGATCCGATAGCTTTTCTGAACCAACATGTGAAAGGCATGATTCTTGACGAAGTACATAATGCACCAAATCTTTTGTCATATATACAAGGTATGGTGGACGAAGACGCAGATCGGCGATTTATTCTTTCGGGCAGTTCGCAATTTGCCATGCTGAAAAAGGTCTCACAGTCTTTGGCAGGACGTACCGCCGTTTTCGAACTATTGCCCTTATCCTATTCTGAAGTACGGGAAACTGTCACCGATACACCGCTGGACCATCTGCTGTTCAACGGATTCTATCCCGCGATCTATTCGGGGCGTAACGTGCCTAAATTCCTCTATCCGGCATATATGAAAACCTATCTGGATAAGGATGTTCGCGATTTACTGCAAATTAAGGACATGATGCAGTTCCATATGTTTATTCGGCTTTGTGCCGGACGTGTCGGCTCGCTATTCAAAGCCTCCGAACTGGCGAACGAAATCGGTATCAGCTCCCACACAGTTACAGCGTGGTTGTCCGTGCTACAAGCATCCTATATCGTGACTCTGCTGCCCCCATATTTCGAGAATACACGCAAACGGCTGACCAAAACACCCAAGCTCTACTTTATGGATACGGGACTTGCCTGCTATCTGCTCGGTATCGAATCCTCGGAACAACTTTCACGGGACAAAATGCGAGGGGCACTGTTCGAAAATTTCATCGTAACGGAAGCATTGAAACGGCGGTATAACCAAGGCAAGGAGAGCAACCTCTATTTCTACCGGGACTCAAACCAGAACGAGATCGATCTGTTGCTGAAAAAAGGTTCGGGATTGTACGGTATCGAAATCAAGTCAGCTATGACCTACCATGAGGATTTTGAAAAGACATTGAAACAAATGAACAACTGGATCAAAGTTCCCATAGAGGGCAAGGCGGTAGTCTATGCGGGCACACTCGAAAACACCACCGGAAAAATCAGTTTGCTGAATTATGCCCACTTGGATGATGTGCTGGAGTAAACCATCAAAGTTTATTCAACTCACCATCCTACCACTGCATAGAAATTCACAATTCACCGCATAAAATGCAACGGTACATCAAAATAACAGAATAACAAACAACTAAAGACAAATATGAAGCAATCGTTTTAATGGCTATTATTCCAGAAAATATAATTTACAACATGAAAAAAATAGTATTCATTATCTGCATGGTCTTATGCAACACATTACTCGCATTCGCCCAAAACAATCAAGAAATTGTATATCTGAAAAATGGAGACAAAGTAAAGGGAATCATCATCGAAGAAATACCCAATACATCTATAAAAGTAAAAACATCGAACGGCAGCATACTTGTCTATTCTATACATGAAATAGAAAAAATTATATCGCCCGAAGATGAAATCTTTCAAAAAAAATTCCGTCTCAAACAGTACAACAACAATCCGACTTATGACAAAACAGGTTACAAAGGATTCATAAATTTCGGAGGAGTAATAGGGATCGGAAATAGAGGAGACGGGGCAATTGCCGTATCAACAACTCACGGATATCAGTTTAACCCATATTTTTTCTTCGGAGCTGGTATCGGAATAGAATACCACATGAATTGGGAGACTTTTTTTATTCCTATTTTTGCTGATATTAAAACGTATTTTCTCAACAAAAATATATCTCCGTTTTTAGGACTGAAAGCTGGATACTCGGTTTATGACGGCAAAGGCTGTTATATAAACCCTCATATCGGAGTAGCTCTTTCCAGCTCTCCTCGATTCGGTATGAATTTAACAATAGGATATAATACGCAAAAAGCGAAAATCAACGACAAACCGAAGAACATCAAAAATTATAAAGATAATATGACAATCAACGGAATATCTATAAAACTCGGCTTCGAATTCTAAGAGCCCCCTATCAAGAACATAAAAAGAGGCCTTAAAAGGCCTCTTTTTACATCTTAAACCCAAAGGATGTTATTCCTCATCGTCAGCTTCTTTCATATTATGGAAAACATTCTGAACGTCTTCATCATCCTCAAATTTTTCAAGAAGTTTTTCAATTGAAGCACGCTGCTCTTCCGTCACTTCTTTAGTATCATTCGGAATACGTTCAAACTCAGCGCTTTCTATCTCGAATCCATTTTCTTCAAGATATTTCTGAATGTTACTGAAAGATTCGAACTCTCCGTATAATACAATCTCTTCCCCGTCAGCTTCAAGTTCATCTACACCATAGTCGATAAGTTCAAGTTCAAGATCCTCAAGGGACACTCCTTCTTTAGCCTTAATCTTAAACACGCTCTTATGATCGAAAAGGAAAGATAAACTACCGCTGGTTCCTAACGATCCGCCGAATTTATTAAAATAACTGCGTACATTGGCAACGGTACGGGTAGGATTATCTGTCGCAGTCTCTACTACAATAGCGATACCGAAAGGTCCGTATCCTTCATAAACGATTTCTTTATAATCACCCTCATCTTTTGATGTCGCCTTTTTAATCGCACGCTCCACATTTTCTTTCGGCATATTGGCAGCCTTAGCATTTTGCATAAGAACACGCAAACGCGGATTAGCATCGGGATCAGGACCGCTGGCCTTCACGGCAATCGAAATTTCTTTACCTAATTTTGTAAATGTACGCGCCATGTTTCCCCAGCGCTTTAACTTTCTGGCTTTACGATATTCAAACGCTCTTCCCATTGTATTTTATTCTTATATTTCTTATTTATATAAACAATTATCTGAGTTTCGCATTAAGCTTCTGTTGCAAATTACCAATAATCCGGTTCATTATCGATTCGATTTGCTTATCATTCAATGTCTTGGTTTCATCCTGCAGAATGAAAGAAACAGCATAAGATTTTTTTCCTGATTCCAGATTCTTTCCTTCATAAACATCGAAGAGGTACACGTCTTTCAACAGTTTACGTTCAGTGTCATAAGCAACCTTCTCTATTTCGGCAAACTGTACGGAAGCATCGACCAATAACGCTAAATCCCGTTTCACGGGAGGAAATTTAGAAATTTCACTAAATGTGACTTTATTTTTTACGGCTTCTTTTACAAGAAGAGTCCAGTTCATTTCAGCATAAGATACCTCAGTTTCAATATCGAATGATTTCAATATTTTTTTCGAGACTAATCCGAACTTTGCAAGAATTTTTCCACCGTTCCGCATCGTATAAACCAATGCAACATCAAATATATCGTCTGAAATCTGAGAAAATTGTAATTTTTTCATATCGACACCCAAACGGACAAAGATATTCTCTACATACCCTTTCAGCTCGAATACCGAAGATTTTTCATCCGGATGTGCCCAACTTCCCGATACACGATTACCCGTAATCCATAAGCCGAGATGCTGCGCTTCCGAATAAGATGCCAGTGCATTTTTAGACGTATCGGCATCCGCATCATAATTATAACAATTCCCGAATTCGTAGAATTTCAAATCCGGCCGGCGACGGTTGATGTTATAAGCTAAACTCTCCAACCCTCCGAAAAGTAAAGTTTGTCTCATAACATTGAGATCATTACTCAACGGATTAAGAAGCGGAACACAGTTCTTTTCAGGATAAGTCGTCAAAGAGGCATAATAGGCACTTTTTGTCAACGAATTATTCATGATTTCATTGAATCCGCATCCGGTCAACTGTTCTGCAATCAAATTATACAACCGATGATTCTCATCCGTCATCGTTTTGTATGAAAGATTAGAATGTACAGAATCTGTAAATTCGACATTATTATATCCATAAATACGGAGAATGTCCTCTATAACATCGACATCTCTTTGAACATCTACCCGATAAGTAGGAACACTCAATGTCAGAACTCCATCTTTTTCATCTAAGATTTCAATTTCAAGGCTGGAGAGAATACTTTTTACCATATCTTGAGGAATCACCTTACCGACAAGACTGTTCAAACGGTCATAGCTGAGTTCTACCCTGAAATTATCGATTTTGTTCGGATACACATCTACGATTTCTCCCGTTATCTTTCCTCCGGCCAACTCTTTCACCAATAATGCCGCACGTTTAAGTACATAGATCAAATTATTAGGATCAGCACCTCTTTCAAAACGGAATGAAGAGTCGGTATTAAGCCCATGACGACGTGCCGTCTTACGCACCCACATCGGACTGAAATATGCCGATTCGAGGAATACATCCGTTGTTTGTTCGGTTACACCCGATTTCAGGCCGCCGAACACCCCGGCAATACACATTCCTTCTTTTTCATTACAAATCATCAGATCTCGATCCGACAAAGAACGTTCGACACCATCCAGGGTTACAAACTTAGTCCCCTCCGGAAGTGTTTTTACAATAACCTTTCCTCCCTCGATATGATTCAAATCGAAACAATGCAAAGGTTGCCCGGTTTCATGTAATAGAAAGTTGGTAATATCTACAACATTATTGATAGGCCGCAAACCTATCGCCAATAATCGTTGCTGCAGCCATTCGGGACTCTCTGTCACTTTTACATCCCGTATTGTAATCCCGCAATACCGAGGACAAGCCTCGGTATTTTCAACCGATACCGATATAGCTTTCCCCTCTTTATCATCAACAGCAAATGCCTCTACGGAAGGACGTCTCAAGACGGCATCATACCCGTTTTGTTTTAAATAAGCCGCCAAATCACGAGCTACACCATAATGTGAAGCGGCATCGACACGATTAGGAGTTATATCGACCTCCAATACATAATCACTTTTTACATTATAATAATCTTTAGCCAATGTACCGGGAGCAACTGTATCGGGCAATACGATAATCCCGTCATGACTATCACCGATTCCTATCTCATCTTCGGCACAAATCATCCCGAAAGATTCTTCTCCGCGTATTTTTGATTTCTTAATCGTGAATGTTTCGTCTCCTGAATAAAGTACAGTACCGAGAGTTGCAACAACGACATGCTGACCTGCCGCAACATTAGGAGCTCCGCAAACAATCTGCACAGGTTCGCCGTTACCCAAATCGACAGTCGTTATGTGGAGATGATCAGAGTTAGGATGATCTATACAAGTCAACACTTTACCGATTACCAGACCTTCCAATCCGCCTTTTATCGTTTGTACCTCTTCTACTCCACCCGTTTCGAGACCTATCGAGGTAAGGGCAGCTGCAACTTCTTCCGGAGTCTGCGAGATATTCAAATAATCTTTCAGCCAATTATACGAAATATTCATTTTGTATATAATTTTAAAGGTTCAGCAGGACAAAGGTTACAAATTTTACTGGTCAGGTAAAGAAAATTCACCTTGCTGCTTATATAATTTATTTTCTCAACGTCATAAAATAATAAAAACAAATGACCAAAAACCGCACTTTAATAAAAAAAGTATGCAAAGTTAATAAGATTATTTGTGTTATTAAAAAGTAGCGAGCGAAAAGTATTCTCAAAACGAGCCTCTTACCCGCATCTTTTTCATCGACCTTTTACAATATACCTGAATTTAGCAGGAATCGGCGTTTCAAAAAACATGTCTCTCCTCGTTACGGGATGAACGAACCTCAAACGAAAAGCATGAAGAGCCAAACGTCCTAAAGGGTTGCATGTAGCTCCATATTTTTTATCTCCGATAATGCTGTGTCCTAAATCTTTCATGTGTACCCGAATCTGATTTTTCCGTCCGGTGGCCAATTGCAATTCTACTAAAGAAAATTTTCCATTGCTTTTGAGCACCTCATAGCGAGTAAGCGCATATTGTCCCTCATCCTTATTCTGTGTAGAATAAACCTCATAAGCAGCATTTTCGGCAAGATAAGAAGAAACCTCTCCCTTATCTTTATCGAAAGCACCTTCCACAACTGCAACATAACGTCGGTCCAGCACCATATCGTTCCAAGACCGTTGCATAGTTTCCTGAATCTGTTGGCTTTTGGCAAACATCATCAACCCGGAAGTATCCCGATCGAGCCGATGGATAATGAATATTCTGCCGGCAGGATCATCTGCTTTCACGTAATCGCTAAGTATATGATAGGCTGTTTTTTCTTTAATGCGGTCTGTTGACATCGAAAGAAGTCCGTATCCTTTATCAATGACAATCAAAAACTCGTCTTCGTACACAATACGCAGACGACTATGCTTAAACACCCTAAATCCTCTTTCAAAATTTATCGCCAATTCATCACCGGAATGCAAAAGATCATCGAACTGTGTCGTAGGAATATTATTTATTGCAACCTGACGATGGGACAAAAGAGACTTTACCGTTGTCTTACTCTTTTCAGGAAACAACGAGAACAGATAATCCAACAATTTGACAGGACCTTCCTGCACCGAATATGTCTTTACCGAACTTTCCTGATTATATCTTCTATTGCTTTTTCTATTATTACGAGTTTGTCTCATGTTAAGCGTTCTTTTTATTTCAAGTTACAAAGATAGACATTCAAGAATATTTTACAGGGTATATTTCATAAATTCAGAAAAGATATTCAAAAAGTCCAGATATATAATTCATCGAAAAATTCGGACTGTCTCTGAAAGCCTGTCTATAAGATTTTAAAAGAGTTCTTTTGCTATTCCATAAAATGTCATTACTTTTGCATGATAAATTTTTACGTTGCGATATTATGAAAATGAAAATACATCAGGAAGGACAAAACATACTTATTATATTATGTATTATCTTACTGATACTGAATAGCCTCATTCACTATTTTATAAACATACATTATGTTTCTATCCCTTTTCTTGTAATTTCGATCATATTCTTTTTATTGGTTCTCAATTTTTTCAGATCACCCAAAAGACATTATAAAGGAGATATAGAAAACAGCATCGTAGCCCCCGCCGATGGTACGATCGTAGCCGTAGAAGAGGTTATGGAAAATGAATATTTCCATGATAAAAGAATTCAGGTATCTATTTTCATGAGCATATTCAACGTACATGCCAACTGGTTTCCGGTAAACGGAACGGTAACTCATGTAAGCCACCAAAACGGACGTTTTATGGCAGCATATCTTCCCAAATCAAGTACAGAAAACGAACGTTCTACAGTAGTTATCAAAACAGATAAAGGTGAAGAAATTCTTATGCGTCAAATTGCCGGAGCTATGGCACGCCGCATTGTCACCTATGCAGAAGTCGGAGATAAATGTCATATAAACGAACATATGGGGTTCATAAAATTCGGTTCCCGCGTAGATGTATTTCTTCCTTTAGGGACAGAGGTTCTTGTCAAATTAAATGACAAAACGACAGGGAATATAACTCAAATTGCCAGATTATAGCTTTGTCGAAAAACAGGAAAAGACAAGGCCTAAATGACATCATTATGAAAAAAATTATAGTCCACATACCCAATACAATTACATGTCTGAATTTACTATCAGGATGTTTTGCTTGTCTTTTCGCATTTAAAACCGATTTTGAAACATCGGCTCTGTTTATCTGTCTGGCTGCACTGTTCGACTTTATGGACGGATTTGCCGCCCGATTATTAAATGCCTACTCCCCTATGGGAAAAGAGTTGGATTCTTTAGCAGACCTGATCAGTTTCGGCATGGCTCCAGGTATCTTAATATTCTCTTTTACCGGACAATTAATCACTCCCGAATATCCGATATTCATTCGAGAATACTTCCCTTATTTAGCATTCTTAATACCGGTTTTCTCCGGTTTGAGACTGGCCAAATTCAATATCGATACACGTCAAACTACGTCTTTCATCGGATTACCGGTTCCGGCTGATGCACTTTTCTGGATCGGAGTTTGCTTTTGGGGACTTGAAAACGGATTCAATATTTATGTATTAGGCTGTTTGATCCTAATCTTTTCCTATTTATTGGTATCCGAATTGCCGATGTTTTCTTTAAAATTTAAAGACTTATCATTGCGCAATAATTACATACGGTATATTCTTTTATTAGGAGCAATAGTCTTTATTACATTATTCGGATTCGGCGGATTCGCCGCAGCTATTGTACTTTACATCGTTTTATCAGTTATTAATATAAAACTGTGAAAACAAAAACGGAACGGTTTTTGTTAAAATATAATCGATGCACACAAAATATTCTCAGTTATGGTTATTATTCTCTATAGTCTCCTATTTATATTCATCTTTATCCTTCTTTTAGGATTAGGTTTTATCGGTACGATAATACGTGTTTTTTTCGGGAATACACGACGTAACCCTGCCGATACGACAAAAAACTCCGGCAATCGTCAGGACGGACGCAGTTCAACAAAATGGTATACTTACCAAAAAAGAAGAGAAAAAATATTCGACAAAACAGATGGTGAATATGTCGAGTTTGAAGAAATAAAAGAAGAAAAGTAAGAGCTCGCCCAAATTTCGTACAGACATTTTCTGAGAATCTTTTGAGAGCGTTTTTCAGTTTCGATAAAAAATATCGAACTACATGATATACAGAAACAGGAAAACAAAACGGAAAGAAACTCCAAAACCTGACCCGAGCAAAATTCAAACAGGCTCTAAGATTATTTATTTCTCCCCTATTTCCATCCAACTGCAACAAAAAATTCTCCGAATTTTAAATATTTTTTCGTCCCGAAAAATAAATACACAAAAACAAAATGACCATAAAATGTGTTTAACCAACAAATCGTCCGGTTTGTTGAAGAGATCTCTAAACGAATAAACACTACAAATATCGGTTATCTTTTTATTTCAAACCGCAAAATTATAGTAATATGAAAAAAATACAAGAACCTATCATAGGAGGATTTTTTGCAACCCTTGCCTTATTATTTGTCTCTTTTATCGAAAATATCAGCGGATCATTCAATTATATTTCACCTATATTTTTATCATCAATAGCAGACGATTCTATTTTAGGAGCTTTCTTCTTGCAATTAATTGCAGGCTGGATATTTGCATTCATATACAGTCTTTTCTTTATTAAAATACTGAGTTGGGCAAAAAATGATTGGATAAGAGGCTTGATATATGGGATCGTAATAGCCATATTAATGGAAATAGGTCTATACATAGCAGTGGATAATATCATTCTTCCGAACCTCATATTAGACACAATCGGTATGCTTATCGCTTACGGAATATTCGGTATCGTTCTCGGAGCTTTCATTCCTTTGTCAAAAAGAGAAAAATAAATAACGAATTATCGGTTTCGACATTTTTTCAAGAACATTCAAAAAGAAAAAACGCCATATTATTTGCAAATAATAATATTTAATGTACATTTGCAACATCAAAATAAAAGACTTATGACAAATATTACTTTACATCACGGTCATCATCATTCTTAACTCAAATGAGGTGAGCTGTAATTGTATTGTAAAAAAGAAATATAAATAGAAGGCTTGCCGATCGGGTAAGCCTTTTTTTATGTCCGGAACAAAATTAATTTATAAACTTATAAAAACAATTTATCATGTTACGCATTGCTGTTCAATCAAAAGGTCGTTTATATGAAGACACAATGGGACTTCTCACGGAAGCCGGAATCAAATTATCCTCAGCCAAACGAACTTTATTGATCCCCGCCCGGAATTTTCCCGTAGAAATTCTTTTTCTAAGAGACGATGATATTCCCGATTCGGTCTCTTCCGGTGTCGCCGACATAGGGATTGTAGGTAAAAACGAATTTATGGAAAAGGAAAAGCAAGCTCGCATCGTTAAAAATCTGGGATTCAGCAAATGCAGGCTTTCTCTCGCAATTCCTAAAGACGAAGAGTATCAAGGTCTGGAATGGTTCTCGGGACGTAAAATTGCGACATCTTATCCGGTAATCTTAAACAAATTTCTAAAAGACAACCACATAAATGCCGATATACACGTTATTACAGGATCTGTAGAGATTGCTCCGGGAATAGGCCTTGCCGATGCGATTTTCGATATTGTGAGTTCGGGAAGTACCCTTGTCAGTAACCGACTGAAAGAAGTCGAGGTCGTTGTAGAATCGGAGGCTATACTCATTGCCAACAATAATCTGACAGACGAAAAACTCGAAATACTGGAAGAGTTGATATTCCGAATCAATGCCGTTCAAGCCGCCGAAGACAAAAAATATATACTGATGAATGTTCCCAATAACTCTTTAGATAAAATACTTGAGGTCTTACCGGGAATCAAAAGTCCCACCATCATGCCTCTCGCAAAAGAGGGCTGGAGTTCGGTGCATACGGTTCTTGAAGAAAAACGTTTTTGGGAAATCATCAACAAACTAAAAACTGCCGGAGCTGAAGGTATATTGGTACTGAACATCGAAAAAATGGTATTATAATTATGGAAATCATCGAATATCCGTCCCGAGATGACTGGAACAAAATCACTGAACGTCCGCATTTGAATACTTTAGCCTTACACGAAAAGGTCAGAAACATATTAAACGAAATCCGAGAAAACGGAGATTGTGCGATACGTTCATATACAGAACAATTTCAAGGAGTCAGATTGTCAGAACTGGAAGTTCAGGAAAACGAATTCGCCGAAGCCGAAAAGCTGCTTGACAAAGAGTTGAAAGAAGCTATTTTGACAGCAAAAAAAAATATAGCTAAATTCCATGCTTCACAGGCCATAACACCTCAAAAAATAGAGACTACCGAAGGAGTAACATGCTGGCAAAAAGCAGTAGGCATAGAACGAGTCGGGCTTTATATTCCGGGAGGTACAGCACCTTTGTTCTCTACGGTATTAATGCTTGCCGTACCGGCTCGCATCGCCGGCTGCCGTGAGATCATCATGTGCAGCCCGTGTAACGCAAACGAAAACATCCACCCGGCAATTCTTTTTGCAGCTCGTACCGCAGGGGTCGATAGGGTTTTCAAATTAGGAGGTATTCAAGCAATCGGAGCAATGGCATACGGCACGAAAAGTGTTCCTAAAGTTTATAAAATATTCGGTCCCGGAAACCAATATGTAACTGCAGCAAAACAGATCGTGAGCCTGAAAGATGTAGCAATAGATATGCCTGCCGGACCATCAGAGGTCGAAGTTATTGCAGACAGCTCTTCTTTTCCTGAATTTGTGGCTTCGGACTTTTTATCACAGGCCGAACACGGTGCAGACAGTCAATCGATATTGCTCACTACCGAAAAATCGGTGATCGAAAACGTAAAACAAGAGATCGAGCGTCAACTCGAACAGCTCCCCAGAAAAGATCTGGCAAAAAAATCATTAGAACACAGCCGCCTTGTATTATTAAACGACTGGGATGAAGTGATCGACCTTACCAATGAGTACGCTCCCGAACATCTCATCATTCAAAGCAGTAACTACCAGGAATTGAGTGAAAGAGTCATCAATGCAGGATCTGTCTTTCTCGGACCATATACTCCTGAAAGTGCCGGAGACTATGCTTCGGGAACAAATCATACCTTACCGACAAGCGGATATGCAAAAGCTTACAGCGGAGTAAATCTGGACAGCTTTATACGAAAGATAACATTTCAGGAAATCAGCCGGAAAGGACTGCAGAATCTCGGGAACACTATAGAGACAATGGCCGCCAATGAAATGCTCGACGCTCATAAAAACGCCGTATCGGTAAGACTCGCAAAAATAAACCAATAATAAACACAGCATGAAAAAATTAGAAAAACTGGTTCGACCCAATATATGGAGGCTCAAGCCTTACTCTTCGGCACGAGATGAATTTAAAGGTGAAGCATCTGTTTTTCTCGATGCCAACGAAAATCCGTACAATACTCCGTATAACCGCTATCCTGACCCTCTACAATGGAAAGTTAAAGAAAAAATAGCCGATTTAAAAGGGGTAAACATAGAGTCTATTTTTCTCGGCGTAGGAAGCGATGAACCGATAGATCTCTTATATCGGGCTTTCTGCGAGCCGGGTATAGACAACGTTATAGCCATCGATCCGACCTACGGAATGTACAAAGTATGCGCCGACATCAATAATGTGGAATACCGCCCTGTCCGACTCAACAACGATTTCGATTTCGAACCGGACAAACTTCTGGCAGAAGCCGACTCTAACAGTAAACTGCTATTTCTATGCTCTCCGAACAATCCTTCGGGGAATTCGTTTTCCTTTGAAAAGATACGGTATATATTAGATAATTTTCAAGGCATTGTTATTGTCGATGAAGCCTATATAGATTTCTCTGCTTATCCTTCTCTTTTGGAGAAACTCGACCAATACCCTAACTTGGTGGTATTACAGACTTTTTCCAAAGCATGGGGAAGTGCAGGAATACGTTTAGGAATGGCTTTTGCATCAAAAAATATTATTCAGATATTCAATAAGATAAAATATCCTTATAACATTAACCGGTTGACACAGGAACACGCTTTGGAGCTCTTGAAACGAAACGGAGAAATACAAGCATGGGTAAAAGAGCTTGTCTCAGAAAGAGAAATCCTTCAAAAAGAGTTATCCGCACTTCCGGTCATACTGCACATATACCCAAGCGATGCAAATTTTTTACTGGTAAAAACCCGGGACGGTCAAGCCTTATATGATTATTTGGTCGCAAAAGGGATCATCGTCCGTAACCGCAACAAGATCACCTTATGCGAAAACTGCCTCCGTATTACAGTCGGTACACCCGAAGAAAACAAGGCATTGATCGACGCATTAAAAAAAGTAACGTTATGAACTCTATAAAAAAAGCCCTATTCATAGACCGGGACGGAACTCTCGTAGTAGAACCTCCTGTCGATTATCAACTGGATAGTCTTGAAAAATTAGAATTTATTCCGAAAGTATTCCGCAACCTGCATTTCATTAAAGAAAAACTCGATTTCGAATTGGTCATGGTAAGTAATCAAGACGGTTTAGGGACAGATTCTTTTCCTGAAGAGACTTTCTGGCCTGCACAAAATAAAATCATACGTGCTTTTGAAAATGAAGGGGTGACTTTTGATAATATTTTAATAGACCGTTCTTTCCCTGAAGAAAATCTCCCTACTCGAAAACCGGGAACTGGAATGTTAAAAGAATATCTTGACGGAAGTTATGACATGAAACAATCTTTTGTCATAGGTGATCGCATCACCGATATGCAGCTTGCAAAAAATATGGGTTGTCGGGGAATATTCTTAAAAAATGAAGAACAAGGATTACAAGAAATAACAGATAACGGGCTCGATCAAACCTGCGTATTGGTCACTCCCGACTGGGATAAAATCACAGAATTCCTTTTTGCCGGAGAAAGACGTGCAGAAATAATACGTAAAACTTCTGAAACCGACATACATGTAACGATCAATTTAGACGGTAACGGTAAATGTAATATTTCTACCGGACTCGGATTTTTCGATCATATGCTCGATCAGATCGGAAAACATTCGGGAATAGACCTGACAATTCAGGTAAAAGGAGACCTGAACGTTGATGAACATCATACAATCGAAGATACAGGTATCGCTCTTGGTGAAGCTATCGGCAAAGCTTTAGGAGATAAAAGAGGCATAGAACGGTATGGCTACTATCTGCCAATGGATGACTGCCTCTGTTCTGTCGCATTGGACTTCGGAGGAAGGGCATGGCTGGTATGGAATGCAGAATTTAAAAGAGAGAAAATCGGAGACATGCCTACGGAAATGTTTTTCCATTTCTTTAAGTCGTTCAGCGATGCAGCCCGAATGAATCTCAACATCAAAGCTGAAGGAGACAATGAACACCATAAAATAGAAGGAATATTCAAAGCTTTGGCTCGTGCCCTAAAAATGGCTATACGACGAGATATATTCCACTATGAGTTACCGAGTACCAAAGGAGCGATCTTCTAAGATTGGGTAAATTTTTCAATAAAAAGAATCACCGGAATACAACTTATTCTTTCCGGTGATTTTTTTATAAACTATTGCTATTCCGATATATTCCGGCGATAAACCTCATCTTTAATCCGCTCTATATATTGAGGTAAAAAGTCAGAGTTCTCGTTTCCCATAATCCATAACGGACATGCATCTTCTCGCTTATGATAAGAAGGCTGGATATATTCTTTTTCAAGAACCTTATATCCGTTTCTACGATAATATTCCACACGTCGTATAGCAATCTCATCATCAATTGCGGGCTCTACTTCAAGCAATCTCAATCCCGAAAGATTCTTTGCCACATAATCTAAAACCTGCTGTCCGATTTTCTTATTCCTTAAATGAGGATATATAGCGAAATGTTCCAGATAATAGAACGTTTCGAAATCCCAAAACACAAAAAGTCCGCATAATTCTCCATCCAAAACGACAGCATTAAAATGCATCGAATCGGCAGATTTTATCAAACGTTTCAATTGTTCTACCGGGCGTCTTTCTTCCAATGGAAAAGATTCTTCATATAAAGAAATGAGTCTTTTCAAGAAAGCATCATCAGAATCAGTAATTCGAATTAATTGCATCATAGATTATTTATTTAGAACGGTTAAACAAAAATACGGGAATAAATCGTTTTACAAAATCACTATTTATCCGATTCTCGGATATAATAATAAATACCGCCGATAAAATAACAAAGATACCGACCAACTGTTCCCCATCAAGAGTCTCATTTAAAAAACATACTCCTAAGAACAATGCGGTAAGAGGCTCCATACAGCCCAAGATAGCAGTAATAGTAGACCCGACTTGCTTAATTGCTAAAATCAAAGTAAAATCAGAAATAAGGGTCGGGATCAGTGCAAGTAAAAATAAGTTTATGCCTGCTTTATAAGACGGAATCGCATCTAAACCGTTTCCCTTTATCAAAAGATTTCCTCCAAAAATAAGTGCAGATGACAACAAAACATAAAAAGTCATTTTTAACCCGTCCATTTTTTGAACACAAGACTTATTCACACCGACAATATATATCGCATAAGTGAGCACCGTTACTAAGACCAATGCCAATCCCCTTACATTAATGACTCCCCCATCCTTGCCTCCACTTAAAAAATAGACTCCGACAATCGCCATCACCGCCGCCGTAACAACAGATAAAGAGACCTTATTTTTGAAAAATAATATCATAATAGTCGTCACCAATACCGGATATAAAAAATGCACAGTGGTCGCAACACTGCTGGGAATATACAAATAAGACGCCGTAAGGCATAAAGAAGTAAGGGCATAAAAAACTCCAAGAAAAAATAATGTAACAAGTTCCTTAGCCGTAATACGAAAATCGCTCTTTACAAATAACAAATAAAGCCCTACTATAACTGCTGATACGGCAAAACGGTAAAACAATATAGAATCGATACCTACTCCCTCCTGTATGACCGGTAAAGCAAAAAACGGAATCATCCCGAACGTAGAAGAAGATAATATCGCTAAAAATATGCCTCTGAATTGTTTCATTTATTCTCTATTTTTAAAGTAAAGTATTTTTCGAGGCGCAAAATTGGGAATAATAAAACAATTATCAATTTACATATGTAAAAAAAGAACAGAGACCTATTATTGTATTCCGGCACGTATCCGGCTCAAAGAAACTTGAGAAATACCTAAATAGGAAGCAATGTGTCTGAGTGGCACTTTTTGTAAAATTTCCGGTTCTTGCTCCATCAACAGATGATACCGTTCGGAAGCCGAAATAAAACAACGTTCCATAATCAATTTCTCCAACTCTAAAATTATCTGATCAGACATTCTTCTTCCCCAATTAGCTAATTCGATATTACGGTCGAAAAGCCGGTTAAGAGCATCATTCGATATTTTCAACAAGTCACACTCCTCAAGTAATTCGATATTTTCATATCCTGCAGAACCAAACATATAACCATTCATCGATAATAACGACATACCCGATGAGGCAAACCAAATAGTCACATCCCGATCTTCTTTATAAAAAAATCCCCGTGCATATCCCTTTATAATGAAATAAGAATATTTTTCTTTAACATCGCTTCGTATCAACAAATGACCTTTCGGAAAAGATACTCGTTCTGTCTCTGCAATAAACAAGGACAACGCTTCATCCGAAAGAGGATATACTTTTCTGATTTTTTCTATAAAATCTTTCATTCGATCTGTTTAACAAAAGAATGCCCGAACAAGCCGGGCATAAAAAATATTACATTCTCATTCAATAAACCTTAAAGGCTGCCTAAATTTTCCGATAAAGAGATTCAGCTTCTTATCAGAACTTAAAACCGAGAGTCAATATAAACGAATTATTTTTAGCATGCAAAGTAGCTACCTCCGAAGTCAGGCCCGTACTCGGAATCGGGGAAAACGCTAAAACATCGCTTTTTGCATTTTTATGAATATAAGCCATATCTGCATAAAAAATTCCAAACCGATAACCCAAACCACAAGTATAATATTGCGTACCCCGGTCAAGCGTATAGTGAGGAGCCATACCTGCTATATTCAGTGCATCCCCCGTACTCACTTTCATAGGAGATAACTGATTGGCATATCCCAAACGAGCACTTAACTGAGGAGTAATGCGATATTCTCCTCCTACCCGGAATGTATGTCCGGCTTTAAAATAAGAAGAAATATCATCATTGACATCATTCATCTCCAATCCGTCGGTTTCGCTCAAACTCATTTTGTCATACGCCATATATTCATAATCAAAACTGACAATTCCCTTTTTCCCGATTATAAATGCCGTACTCGCCATAAATTTCCACGGAGTAACCAAACTATAATCATAACGGCCTTCCGGACTATCGGTCACATCTCTTTCCGAAAGCGTTTCATTAACATTCGTATTAACATAAGTATAGGCATTATCTACACTCGCCATATAATAATCGCTCATCGAATAGTAGGTCGGCGTATGAAACGCCAATCCTAATCGCCAATAATCGGTAACACGAGCTATTAATCCGAGTTTGACATTAAAACCCGTACCTTCTGTCTTCAACCGATTCCATAAAGAGAAATTACTGGCTGTTATCGGATAATTATAAATCTCATATTTATCAGGTTCTTCTATTTTCTCTTTTTTAGGAACAAATCCTGATGTATTGAATAAATTTTCATCATGAGAAGAGATCATTTCATAATCCAGATCCATTATACCGAGCCCTATTCCAAAATAAACCACATTCGACACATTTCCCCCGAAATTGAACGTATATTCGTTTGTCCGACCTCTTTCCCTGACATAAAGCGACCCCGATCCGGTGGCTTTTGCTCCGAAAAGGCCCTCATAACTGTCATCATAATAACCTCCTTCCGGATTTTCCTGAGGAGACATCAGCAACGACTCATATCCTAAAATACTCAACCAAGGAAGGCCGTTTATATCATAAGCATCCCCACTTTGCACATCAGCTCCGGCCAAATCGTTCTCCCTAATCCCGAAAGATTTATCGGCAATATAATTCGTTACAGAGGAACGAAGATTACTATACTGTACCCGATATGTCTGATCATAAGAATTACGACGATTATACGCAAACCCGAAATTATAAGAGACTATTCCCAAATCTTTTCCGGTATTAAAAGTTCCTATTATACCGACATTATCAAAAACAAATTTTGTCAGATTATTATTCACATTGACAGAAGTTTTTGTCTCCGCAGAAATTCCGGCTATACCCAAAGTCGTAACGATTTCATTACTTCTATACACTCCGATACCCGCCGGATTTTGCGACAATGTCGATATATCACCGCCTAAAGCTCCAAAAGCCCCTCCCATTCCCATGTAACGGGCCGTACCTTTTATATCGGTACGAGAATAATTATAGGCATTCATACTGCCTTGCGCGAATAGCGAAGCTACGCAACACATCGTTATCGCCATAATACAAATTGACCGTTTCATTTTCATAAATATTTCTGATATAAAAAACGGAAGCCCACATCACTCCTCGAATTCTCATTCACAATGATTATGGGCTTTCATTACACTATTTCATTATCGAATATTATCTTAAACTTATCTCTTTATCTCGTACGCCCCCGGGAACCTCCGCTACTACGGCCAACACTACCGCTCGATCCGCTACTGCGAGATGTGGACGGGCTATAGCTACTCCTCGATTCCCGCCTCTGACTGCTTGATGGAGTATATGTGCTGCGTCCTCCGCTACTGTTCCGTACTCGCGATGAAGAGCCGGAAGTACGTCCTGAAGAAGATCCCGGAGTATAAGTCGATCGGCGATTGGATGTTCCTGAAGGACGGTTATACGTAGAATTACCACTTGATGTACCGATACGAGTACGTCCACGATTCGAGTTGGTTTCTCTCATTATAGGTTGCTTGCTTGAAGAAGACCCCGGAGTGTATTTGTTCCCCGTAGAAGACGGACGAGTATTTATAGTGTTTCTTCCTCCACTATAACGATTTGAAGAACCATAATTTCCGTAAGTCGTTCGTCCACCATTCGAATAACGGATATCCCGTCCGTTATTCCATCCGGGACGATGTCCAGGATAATAGCCGGGGTGATGGTGATGACCTCCCCAGCCCCAATGCGGATACCATGGTCCTGCCCAACCCCAATAAGGATTGTAGCCCCATCCCGGATAACCATATCCCCATGAGAATCCCCATGAACCAAACCCGAAATTCCAGCGCCAAGACAAACTCGAATAACTGTAAGGCGCCCACGTATAATTCCAATACCACGGATTGGTCCATGTCGGTGTCACAAATGCATACGAATTATCAATATATACATTCCAATCCGTAGGATCTAAGAAATATATATCCGTATAAGCAGGATCGGAAATATGTATGGTAAATTTCGGATTGTGAAAACGGCGTATCCGTTCGGCATATTCAAGATCACTTTGAGAACCTTCAAAACCATTAAGATAATATCCCGTATTATCATCATCCGCATCCTGCTCATTCTTCTGAGCCATTCGGGTAAACTCATCAAGAGTAATAGATGGAATCGTATCTGTAGTTTCCGGAGAATAACGGCGATTATATGCATCTACTTCCCGATCATAATCAGATTGAGCAGTAGTTGTCGTAACTGTTGTAGTAGTCGTTGTTGTCGTCGCTACCGGCTGTTGATAAGCCGAAGTCGATTTTTCCTGTTTTTTCTTTTCTACAATCGGATTTTTATCTTTCGGCTGATAATATAAATCATCTTCGGGAATATATTTTTGCCCAAAAGCAACAACCGATAATCCTAAAAATATCAGGACAGACGATAATCTTTTTATTTTCATTGCGATGTCCTCCCTATAATAATTTTCTATTTTGACTTGTCCTGCCGGCAAAAGTTTAACTATACTGTCACTCTTTACCATATATTATATTTTATTCAAATGTCTATACATCAACGAATAAATACAAGAACAAGCATTATCTTATTGTAAAGATGCAACAATTCGGATATTTCGCTGCATCCCGAAGCAAAGATAAGATTTATACTGGTCAAAGAATACTTAATAATGAATAATTTACCCTATAAAATACATTAAAAGGCATGCTTTGCTCACGCAAAACATGCCTTATCGATAAAGAAAATAGGAAATATATAAAACACAATTGGCCTGATTACTTAGGCTGTTCTATTGTCTTGTCCGGCTTTACATCATAAGAGAAGATAATCAATGCCACTCCCCAATAAACAAAAACAAATGAACAGAGAAATACGATACTGTAAGCTGCAGTAAAAGGTGTAAAGAAAAACAAGAATGAGATCAAAAGCATGATAATTCCGTTAATCAAATACAGCCACCAATATTTATAAGCCGATGTCATAGAAAATGCAGAAATAATATTGCTAAGTCCCTTAAACAAAAATATAAAAGCGAAAAAATAAGGAAGAGTCAATTCGCTCAATGCCAAATTGCTGATCAACAAAAATCCGATAAATATATCGAATATTCCTCCAGCAAGCCACCAGCCCCATCCTTGTCCTCGTTTTTCTATATCTCCCGAAACAGTTAATTGAACCACTCCGAAAAGTATCAATCCCCATCCTAACAGCATCGAAATGACAGCATATCCCATAACCGGCTGTAACAACAACCATAAACCCGCAGGTATCAACAAAATCCCTACCAGCATTATTCCCCACCAATATTTGGTCTTTCCCCAAAAATTAAAAGTCGTAAGTTCCATAATCTTTACTTTTATTGATTTATCATATTAATTCGAAATGTTTAAAGTCTATCTAAATTCTCTGATAAGAAAATGTTATCCGGTTACTTTTGCATTTTCCTCTGAACAGAAATATGTCCTTAAAAGAAAACTCTCAAATCTGCCCCGACAAAATTCAGATAGGCTCTTAATCTGCATGTATAACAAGAATAATAGCCGTTTAGATTGATTTATACACGTTAAAGATTATCAAAACCCAAACAACCCTCTCTTTACGAAAGCCTTTTTATAGGCCCGACTCCTTTAATTCTGATTTTTTAATTTTATCTTTGCAGCCGTATGAAAAGAATTTCGGTACTCTTTATTATCGGTATCTGCTGTGTTTTCTCGGTATTTGCCAAGAAAAAGCCGGTTATTGCAGAACCGTATGCATGGCGCAATACACAACCGTTGGGCAACAGGTATCGTGTACCGATGGACACACTTCAGCTCAATTTTTACCAAACTGACCAACCCTCTTCATATTCAACGGCTTATGGTTATACGGGTAATTTAGGAGGTCCGGGATTTTCAAAAATATTTTTCGATCGCTCGCAGATGCCCCAGTTCATATTCAAAGCGCCTTTTCATCCTTGGATAACAACTCCCGAGAATTTTGACTTTTACAATACCCGCATTCCCATGACACTTTTATCCTACCTCACAGGAGGTTCTAAAGTGAAAAAACAAGACGACTTGAAAGCCGTCTTTTCAGGAAATGTAAATGCCAGATTGGGATTCGGGGCTAATATTCAATATCTCTATTCTCGGGGAAGTTATGATCATCAGGCAACAAATGAGCTTTCTTGGCAACTCTCATCTAATTATATCGGAGAAAAATATCAATTACAAGTAATGTTCAACACATATAATTTTGTATGTCAAGAAAACGGAGGGCTTGCTGACGACAACTACATCCTTCATCCTACCGAAATGGATGGAGGAACGGGTATCGATTCACAAAGTATTCCAATCAACCTAAGCGATGCATACAACCGTGTGAGAGGACAAAACTATTATGCCACACAACGTTATAATGTAGGTTTTTATAAAACAGAGACAAAAGACACGACAACAATAGAGACATTTGTTCCTGTCACCAGTTTTATTCATACGATAGAATACAACCGAAATTTCCGTCGTTTTGTCAATCTCTCGGCTGACGAAGATCAAAAATTTTTCAAAAATACCTATTTCAACAAAAACGGATCGAATGACACGACCTCTTATTGGTCTCTCAAAAATACACTGGGAATCTCTCTGCTTGAAGGTTTTAACAAATATGCAAAAATGGGATTGGCGGCCTATATGACATACGAAATACGCCAATTCAAACTAATGCCGGATACTGTTCCCTCAGCCTTCGCTTTCGCACCTGAAACACCGGTACTCGGAGAGCCTGTAACATTTATAAGACGATCATCGAGCCGATACTATACTGAGAATTTACTATGGATAGGTGCTGAAGTTTCGAAACGGCAAGGGAAAATACTGACCTATACTGTAAACGGGAAATTGGGATTAACCGGTCCGGAAGTAGGATCGTTCGATGTGAATGGAGAAATACAGACTCGCTTTCCTATTTTTAAAGATACCGTCCAATTACGTGCATATGGCTTCTTTAAAAATCTTGAACCTGCATTTTATTATAAGCATTACGTTTCCAATCATTTTATATGGAACAATAACTTCAATAAAATCAGGAATTTTCGAGTCGGAGGAGAATTTGCAATAGAACGTTGGGGCACTCGATTGAACGTTGGTGTAGAAAATGTCCAAAACTACGTCTATTTTGATGAAAACTGCATGCCTCGTCAAGAAAGTTCGATCATGCAAGTTTTTAGTGCCAAACTAAACCAATCATTCAAAGTCGGGATTCTTAATTTAGATATCGAAGCAGTTTATCAAAAATCGAGCAGACCTTCTATTATTCCCCTTCCCGACCTCAGCGCATACGGAAATCTGTATTTATCTTTTCCGATAGCGAAGGTATTGAATACTCAAATAGGCGTAGATTGCCGGTATCATACCGAATATTATGCAGAAGGATACCAACCGGCAACTTTGTCGTTTTATAACCAAAGGGAATTTAAAATAGGCAATTATCCAATGATGAATGTTTATGCAAACATGAAATTGAAAATGGTGCGTTTTTACGTTTTATACTCGAATTTCAATCAAGGAATGTTCGGTGGAAACAACTATTTTTCTATGTTGCATTACCCAATAAACCCTGCAACCCTGCAATTCGGAGTCTCAGTCGATTTTGCAAATTAAACCTATATAGAGATAAAGAAAGAATATATGAAATACAAAACGCGATTTATTCTCTATATCGTTCTGTTGGTCATGGTACTTTTCATCATGTATATGATACGTACCCAAATACTCGTTCCGTCATATACCCCGAGAGATATTCCGGAAATCAAGCAAGACACACTACGTATTGTAACGGACTATACTCCGATAAATTACTACATATCTGATGATACCATATCGGGATTTGATTATGAATTATCACAACTGATTGCAAAGCGAAGCGGTCTGCATGTAAAAGTATATCCCGAAGTCAGTTTAAGCAAAAGTATAGAAAGCCTCGAGAAAAATCGTTACGATATTATCGGGCGTCCTATTCCTGTCACCACAGACAGTAAAGAAAATTTTTTATTTACCGATCCTATCTTACTCAACAAACAAGTATTAGTACAAAGAAAAGCCGAATATAACAATGGGAAAGACCCTATACGAAATCAACTCGATCTGGCTCAAAAACATTTGAATATTATCAGTGACGCCCCTACCCGTTTACGGATTATGAATTTGGCACATGAAATAGGCGATACGATTTATGTCAATGAAGAAAACACCTACGGTGACGAACAATTAATTATTATGGTAGCCAAAGGTGAAATTGATTTTGCCGTATGCGATGAAACAATTGCCCGAGAAATGAGTAAACATTATCCGGAAATCGATTTCAGCACCGATATAAGTTTTACACAATTCCGATCCTGGGCTCTACGACTTACATCGCCTTTACTTCTCGACAGCCTCAATATCTGGCTAAAAGATATCAAAAAAAGTCCGGAATTTCAAAAACTGAAAACAAAATATTATAAGAAAAAAAGATAACAAAAACGGGAGACAAAAATTTTCTCTCCCGTTTTACAAAAAACTATTTTGATTCACCTTTTGTCTTTTTCCATGCCAAAGCATACTCGTCCAATATCAACCGTACCCCCTTCCCGATTTTCTTATAATCATCTTTATCGAGATTGGCCAAAGATGCACGTATCGACCAATCAGGACCATCAAAACCGCTACCATTAAGCAACACTATACAGGTATCTTTTGCTAAATGAATTACAAAATCAAGAGGGTCATAATTAGCTTCAAGATAACAGGCAAATTCATCTCCGTATAATTTCTTTGCCCACACCATAATATCTATTTCTGAATAATATCCGGCACGCAAAGGATCAGGGACAAGCTCGAAACCTGTATTTTCCCACATGGCATCGAGTCGCTCCTTAATTATTTTCTGCATTTTTTTCTTATATCGGTCTTCTTTATCAAAAAGAGCATAAGCCGCAAAAAGAGCCATCTGCATTTGCTGTGGAGTAGAAAGTCCTGCTGTATGATTCAATGCCACCATACGACTATCCGCTACCATACGGTCTATAAATTTAAGTTTCTCCGGATTAAGAGTTATAGACTCATAACGTTTATGTAAATCTTCAATATCCGATTTCGGAAGCGCAGCAATCATCTCATCATAAATATTATTCTCGCTCAATGCTATTACCGCCAAGCGCCACCCGGTAGCTCCGAAATATTTAGAGAAAGAATATACACACAATGTATTCAACGGTAATTCATACATCAAAGATTTGAAATGCGGCACAAATGTCCCATACACATCATCCGTAATAATCATCAGATGCGGATTATCTTTCTTGACAATATCTACGATCTTATCCAAAGACCGCTTGTCTAACGTATAAGAAGGCGGATTGCTCGGGTTGACGATATAAAGAACCTTTATCGATTTATCTTTCAATTTATCGAGCTCCGAATCAGGATACTGCCAAGTATGCAGTCCTGTTTCAGTCATTTGACTTGCCTGAATTTTAGTCACCTGAAACTGAAAACGATCAAGTTCCGGAATTTCGATATAAGGGGTAAATATAGGTGTCATAAGAGCGACCTGATCCCCTTTGGCCAACAGTCGATTTTCTTGCAAAGAATCGAAAATATAACACATCGCTGCCGTGCCTCCCTCCGTAGCAAACAGATCATATTTGAAATTTACCGGCTGACGATCACACATCTCCTGTAACAGATAATCGTGTACAATCATTTCGGAGTATTTCAACATACGATCAGGTACTGGATACTGATCTCCGATAATCGCTTCAGTCCATTCGTGTATTAACGAATCCGGATCGACTTTTTTCTTATCGACAAAATAATGATACGTCTCATTCAACAAATCAGCACCCGGCAAAATCTTGTGCTGCTTAATAAAATCTTCAAAACGTTTAGCAATGCCTTGCTCTACAGGAATACCTGCAATCCCTTCAGAGAGATCGAATACCTGACGACACTCTTCCAGACCGAATTTTCCTAATAAAAAGAAAGCTTCACGAGGGACTGTCGCGATCCAGTTAGGATTTCCTCGCCCGGCATTCAGAAATAAACAAAAAGCTTTTCGAGTATGTTCTTCGGCAAACTCTATTAACTTATTCTTAATCTCGAACGGGCTCATCGATTCAAGTCCTTTTTCGAACTTCCGGCTATATCCTTTCATTAAAGCCGAAGGTAATTTTTCTTTACAATCCATATTACAAATTTAAATTATCGATATATTCTACATTTATTATTTACGACATCAGCAATACGATAACGACTCCCCAAAGAATCAATAAAGTATTCCCGACGGCATACGTTACCGTATATCCGAGAGCCGGAACTGTACTCTCTATCGACTCCTGTATTGCACCTAATGCCGCTGTCGTAGTACGAGAACCGGCATTACATCCCAAATTAATGGCCGGATGAAACTTAAATATTTTGTCACCGATCCAGATTCCTAATATCAACGGTATGGAAGTGGACAAAATACCCGCAAAGAAAATTATGAATCCCATTTCTTTTATTCCGGATAGAAAAGTAGGTCCGGCAGTAATTCCGATTACTGCAATAAACATATTCAATCCGAGATTATTAAAAATCCATACCGCCGGATCGGGAATACGGCCAAAGGTCGGATGTTTGGTTCTCAGCCATCCGAAAAACAAACCCGATATCAAAGCCCCACCACTGGTACTTAGACTAATAGGAATACCGCCTAAACGTATAGTCAATGCTCCTACAATACCGCCGATCAATATTCCTAAACCGACAAAAATAAGGTCTGTTTTATTAGTCGGACGATCTACATATCCCAATTTAGGAGAAGCTTGCTTTATATCGTTTGCCATACCGACAATTTCAAGCAGATCCCCTGCTTGCAACTTCGTATTTGCCAAAATAGGTAATTCAACTCCTGTTCTTTTTACTTTCTTAATAATAATACCATGCATGAACGGCTGCCGGCGTAATTCTCTTATTGTTTTCCCCTTTGCCGTCTTCTGAGTAAGCATGACAAAAATATCTTCAACCGGAAATGTCAACAATTCAGGATCATTTACTTCATCCCCGATCCAACTTTCATCTTCTATAACAGTTTCCCGTCTTCCGCTCAAAACAAGTTCATCGTTTTTATGAATGATTTGATCAGGAGTCGCATCCACTACTTTTCCTGCAGAACGAACTCTTTCTACAAATATTCTCCGTCCCAAAGTCTGCATTTGTTTCTCCACATCGGCAACTGTTCTCTGAGTATCGAACCAATCGCTACAAGCACAATAGGCTCGAAAAACGACTGGACGGTTCGCATCGATCAAAGCCGGATCATCTTCGATAGAACTTTTTCTCATTTGAGCTTCAAGTTCCCGGGTTTTCTGTTTTACTTTTTCCAACCCGCCCAGCATTTTAGGTCCTAATGTCCCCAAAATATAAGCAGAACCGATCGTTCCGTAAATATAGGTCACAGCATAACAAACAGGAATAATATTCAACCAAGCTTGTTTTTCTGACTCTGAAACACCCAATGTCCCGATCGTATCAGTTCCGACTCCGATTACGGCAGAGATTGTCTGAGCTCCGGCGAACAGTCCAATGGTTTCTCCAGGGTTATAACCCAATATCTTGGCAATAATAACCGTCACGCCTAAACAGAGAATACAAAGTACACAAGCGAATATAACTTGCGGGATGCCATCGCTTTTTAATGACTGAAAAAACTGAGGACCGACACTGTAACCAATAGAGAAAAGAAATAATAAAAAGAAAACCGATTTTACAGGTCCTGGTATAGGAATATCCATTTGTCCTACTACCACACCTACTAAGAGCACAGAAGTTACCGTCCCCAGAGAAAAAGATTTATATTTCAATTGTCCCAACCAGAACCCAATGCCGATTGTAAGAAATATAGCCATCTCCGGATAGGTACGAAAAAAATGTAAGATTGTCTCCATATCACAGATTATTTAATAAATAATTTTCTTTTCACTCTCAGATAACAAGCATAACCGATATTTTGTTGACTACTTCCAAAAGACAGATATCCAATAAATCTCCAAAAAACAACTGTACGACATAAACGAAGTAAATCAGAAAGTTTTATAAATTACTTTAACCGAATCAACATTTTTAAGCTTCGTATTGTATTTATATCAATTAATTTCTAAATAGTAAACAAATATGGAAAAACTAGAACAAAAAGTCTATGCAATAAAAGATCAGGCTAAAGACGCCGCAAATGTGGCTACAGCTAAAACAAAAAAATCTGCTGATAAAGTCAAAGAAAAAGTTCGACAAGGAATCGACACTATTCATGAAAAAAGTAAATAAAAACCGACTCTAAGAGCCTATCTAAATTTTACTATGGTCGGTTTTGAAAATTTCTTTTGAGGATGTTTTTTATTTTTAAATGATAACAAACTATCTGTCAAATGAAAATGAAAAAACAAATCGAAAGAAAATATTAAAATGGTCCGACAGATTTTCTACATTAGTAAATTTAAACCGGTTCTTAAATCTACCTGAATAAAGGGTATGTCTAAATTGAAATAACACTATTTCTGACATACTCCTTATTTTTTGGAAAAGAAGCTTCTCTGTTTTTCAAATAAAACGTAAGTTTGTAAATTATCGGATATTAATTATGAAACTATACATAGAAACAGAGAGGCTCTTATTACGAGAATGGACTCCAAATGATTTACCGACTTTTATTAAAATGAATCAAGATCCGGAGGTAATGGAGTTTTTTCCTAAAATATTAGACAGTAAAGAATCTATTGATTTTTATCAACGTATCTGCAAAGAGTTTGATAAAGTAAAATACGGATTGTTTGCCGTAGAAAAGAAATCGGATCATAAATTCATCGGATATACAGGATTACACAAAACCGATTTCCCTGCAAACTTTACCCCTTGTATCGAAATCGGATGGAGACTCATAAAAGATGTATGGAATCAAGGTTATGCAACAGAAGCTGCCAAAGCATGCCTTCAATATGGATTTATTAATTTAAATATTAAAGAGATATACTCTTTCACTGCTGCTATCAATAAACGATCTGAACGTGTCATGCAAAAAATCGGATTACAAAAAATCGGAGAATTCGATCATCCGAATATAATTTCCGAGAATCGTCTATGCAGACACGTTCTGTACAAAAGTTCTTTTTCAGAAAAATAAGTCTCTGCATAATAAAAACAATAATACTCTATATTAAAAACCGCCCCTATTATGAAATATAATTTCGATACAATAATAGACAGAAATAACACTGATGCTATAAAACAAGAAGCATTGCTTACCCGATGGGGAAGAAATGATCTTATTCCGCTTTGGGTAGCCGATATGGACTTAGCGACACCTCCATTTATCATGGAAGTATTACAAAAACGGTGTCAACACCCTATTTTAGGCTATACGAGCAAGCCCGATTCTTATTATTCGGCAATTATCAATTGGCTGAAAAAACGATATAATTGGAGTATAGAACGCAAATCGATTTCTTATACTCCGGGTATCGTCCCCGGACTTGCTTTCGCAATAAAATGTTTTACTTCACCGAAAGATAAAATATTGGTAATGCCTCCTGTTTATCACCCGTTCTTTTTAGTTACGGAAAATGAAAACCGTAAGGTCGTATTTTGTCCGTTAATCTTAAAAGACGGACAATACCAAATCGATTTCGAACAATTTGAAAAACAGATAAAAGGCTGTAAAGTTTTTATTCTTTGTAACCCTCACAATCCTGGCGGACGAGTGTGGAATATGAAAGAACTGAAACGGATCGCTTCTATTTGTGCCCAAAACAATGTACTGGTCTTTTCGGACGAAATCCATGCAGATCTTACCTTCCCGCCATATCAACATATACCTTTTGCTACAGTATCAAAAGAAGCCGCAGATAATTCGCTGGTTTTCATGTCACCCAGTAAAGCATTCAATATGGCAGGACTCGCCAGTTCATTTTGCATAATAAAAAACGAGTTCCTTCGAGAAAAATTCAAAAAATTCACAGAAGGAAGCGATCTTACCGAAGGGCATGTATTTGCATTCAGGAGCGTAGAAGCGGCCTATACTTACGGAGAAGAATGGTTATCGCAAGTATTGGAATACCTTCAAGAGAATGTAATTTATACCGAACAGTACCTAAAAGAAAAAATGCCCCGTATAAAAGCAATAATTCCACAAGCCTCTTTTTTAATTTTTTTAGATTGCAGAGAGCTTTGCTTGTCACAAAAAGATCTGGTCGATTTTTTTGTCGACAAAGCCCATCTTGCCCTAAATGACGGAAGCATGTTCGGAAAAGAAGGAGAAGGTTTTATGCGTATGAATATCGCATGTCCACGAGCTATTCTCGACCGTGCTTTAAATCAACTTGAAAAGGCTTATCACGAAAAATTCGAATAAACCGAATGCTCATTATTAAATCTGCATGTCTCAAAAATATTATATACTTGCCGATAACCAGGCTATTACACGAGCCGGATTAAATTTCATAATACGGGAATTACATCTTTCCGAACGTATTATACATATATATTCAAAACAGGAACTGCCCGATTTACTTAAAAAAAATTCTCAAGCTATAATCATCTTAGATTATACACTTTTCGATTTTTCAAGAATCGAGGAGTTGATAAACTTACACGAACGATTTCCCTCTGTCCGATGGATCTTATTCTCGGAAGAACTTACTACCGAATTTATCCGCAACATTTATTCTGACAAGGCATTCAGCGTCTTATTCAAAAATTCCTCATTTCAAGAAATTTCTGATGCCTTAAAATATACGATTTCCGATAAACAATATTTGTGTGCCCAATCAAAAAATCAACTGCAAAATAATACAGAACAAGGAATCATCGGACAATCTTTACTAACTACTACGGAAATAGAAATACTAAAACTGGTGGCACAAGGAAAATCCGTTAAAGAAATCGCGGCAATCCGCATATCAAGCGTACATACCATTATTACTCACAAAAAAAATATATTCCGAAAACTGAACGTTAACAATATACATGAAGCAACCCGGTATGCCTTTCGTGCCGGAATAATCGACATGGCAGAATACTGCATATAAAAAATAAGGCTGTCATAAAGACAGCCTTAGAATCATTTTAAGTTTCTCAATAAAAAATTCTCAAATCAGACCCGTGCAGGCCTCTGTTATTTACCTTTTAATCCAAAGGATATTCTTCAAAAGCATAAAGGACTGTGGACAAATAACGTTCACCGGTATCAGGAAGTAATGCAACGATAGTTTTCCCGGCATTCTCCGGAAGCTTCGCCAATTCAGATGCAGCATAAACTGCTGCTCCGGAAGATATTCCGACTAAAAGTCCTTCTTTTTTTGCCAATTCTCTACTGGTACGTATAGCATCGTCATTCTGTACCGGAATAATCTGATCAACAACTTCCCCTTTATAAGTTCGGGGAATAAACCCAGCTCCTATACCCTGTATTTTATGAGGTCCGGGTTCTCCTCCAGATAAGACAGGAGAATCCGCAGGCTCTACTGCAACAATTTTTATCGCAGGATTATGCTTCTTCAATGTTTCTCCGACACCGCTTATTGTTCCTCCAGTACCTACTCCAGCCACGAATATATCGATTTTACCATCAGTATCCCTCCAAATTTCTTCTCCAGTAGTTCTTCGATGAACAGCCGGATTAGCAGGATTCTCAAATTGTTGCAGAATAATCGATCCGGGAATTTCATTCTTTAAAGATTCGGCTTTGGCAATAGCCCCCTTCATTCCTTCTGCTCCGGGAGTCAGTACAAGTTGAGCCCCCAATGCCTTGAGCAAGTTTCTACGTTCAATACTCATAGTATCGGGCATTGTGAGAATTAGGTTATATCCTTTAGAAGAAGATACAAAAGCCAATCCGACTCCGGTATTTCCACTGGTCGGTTCTATAATCGTAGCACCCGGTTTTAAGACTCCACGTGTCTCTGCATCCTCAATCATTGCCAAAGCAATTCGATCTTTCACACTACCTGCAGGATTAAAATATTCCAGCTTACCTACTACTCTCGCCCGCAAATTCTTGCTTGCATTAAAATTAGAAAACTCCAATAATGGTGTATTCCCGACCAATTCGGTCAAACTTTTAGCTATTCTTGCCATATCATTCTCCATTTAACAATTATCATATCATATTTGGCAAAGGTAGGTTTTAAGAAAAACTCATCCTATACCACATTTATGGTATTTTATCTCTCATTCATAAAATACTGAATAAGAAGAGGTTTAGTCACAATAAAATCAACGATATGTCTCAGTTCTAAAAAAACAATTTTTCAATAAGATAACCCTCTCAGGTCTTTTTTACGTTTTCAATCGACAGATAATAGTCCACTACTCTTCCTCAAAAAATAGAAACATCTCCTAATTAAACGGATTTTCATGGAAAATTGTTTATTTCTTCACATCATCAAGCTCAACCAACTTATTTACTATGGCATAAATCGTCAGTCCGGCAGGAGAATGTATCTGCAATTTACGTACAATATTACGACGATGAGTAATAACGGTATGGATAGACAAACACAATTTCGATGCAATTTCTTTGTTAGTCATTCCCTTAACAACACAAACCACGATCTCTTTCTCCCGATAACTGAGTGACTCAGATTCTTCTTCAATATCTTCATTTCCAGAATCTCTCTGTAATAATTGAAGAATCTTCCCGGTTATCGTATCCATATCATCGAATATAGAAATAACCCCATCATATTTATTCAAAAGAGTCGTATCCAACAAAGCACCTTGTAACGCAATACATTTAATATGGGATGTACGAGGATTTTCTCTAAATCGATTCAAATCGAAATATCCGTCAAACACGGGATTGACAATAAGTATATCCGGCGTATGCATTCGTATGAACTCTTGTAAAGCATCTGTACTCAACACCTCCATCGGCTGTATCTTCAAATTCGGAACACGTTTAAGTACCGCAGTCATACCATTCCGGATAATCACAGAATTTTCAGCAATAACAATTCTTATCGCTTCATTACTTTTCATTTTCCTCGAATTTTTTTTCAAGTTGAGCAACAGCCGGAACAAACAACAAATCTTCCAAATTACAATGTGATGCCAAATCTTGTTCACAAGAATAAATATCGAACAAGACGGAGTTCAAACTATTATTACTTTTTTCTGCCGGATAATATTTAATAATTATATTTTTCAATTCGGTAAGTTTCGTCTGTATCTGATTATGCTTTCGGGCAAATACCAATATATTATAATCAGAATTCTTCTTTCCCTCTAATAAAGACAAAACATATCCAAAAACCATATTGTCTTCATATTCCATATGCCGGCGTACTTCGTTAACATATTCATCATAAAATTTCAAAATCAGAATAGCTACACCATCTTGAGAACAATCTATCGCTTCAATCAATTTACGACGAATCGCCGGCAGACAAAAATCAAGGAAATAAGAATGAGAATTTTTCAGATACTCCATTAATGCTTGGATAGAAAAATCTGCCCCTCCGACAACAAATTGTCCGGTATCCATAAAATTGACGACTGCCAAAAACGTTTTATAATCTACATTACAAGCATCGCAAACTTCTTTTACATTTTTATCCCCGAACCCTAACGGCAAACCGAAACGGCTCATCACCATCAATAAAGTATAGTTTTCACAAATAAGATCGCTCATCTTATCCGTCGCTTTATATTTGGGTATGTTGTCACTCATATTCTTTCTTTTATATGTTTAAGTACAGGCGCAAAATAACAGATTATTAGCTAAAAATACAATCCCCATTTATAGGTATTTCGACAAAGTTTTTTCAGTATAAATAATGACAGACAAGAATCCCGATTTATAATGAGAATAAACAAAATAATACTTATTTTTAGGTATTGTCAACACTTTACAACACTTATACCTTTGTCTCCTGCATAAACATCAAAAAAAATGAAAAGATTTACTACTTTAACATTCCTTATTCTACTTTTATTTTATGTCAGGGACATACAAGCCCGAAATTTTCAAAACAACGATACTACAAAAGTAAAAAATCACGAAGAATATAAAAAATTCAGAGTCGGTAGTTACGGAGAAATGCTTTTCCAACATATGGATTATGGCCCATATCGTTTCGGGAACGGCGGAGCGGGCTCTCCGAGCGACAAACGATCTTCTATATCGCTTCCCCGTTTTGTGTTAGCTTTCGATTACAAATTTACTCCGTCCATTATTTTATCCGCTGAAATAGAATTCGAATACGGAGGTACGGGTGCAAGTATAGAACATGAATACACTGAAGGAGGTGAATACGAAGCCGAAATAGAAAAAGGTGGAGAAGTTGCATTGGAACAATTCCACATTACTAAAATATTTCATCCGGCATTTGCCGTACGAGCAGGACACATGATCGTACCTATAGGATTGACAAATGCACATCACGAACCGATATTCTTTTTCGGTGCTACACGACCGGAAGGCGAAACACAGATAATCCCGTCTACTTGGCATGAAACCGGGATCGCTATCTTGGGAAAAGCCGGAGATTTCGACTATCAAGCAATGGTCATCAGCGGATTAGATCCCAACGGATTCGATGCTGCCAATTGGATTAAAAACGGAAAACAAAACAAATTTGAAATACCGAATATGACCAATCCGGCATATGCAGCACGGGTAGATTATTCGGGTGTTAAAAATACGAGATTCGGCATATCGGCATATTATACTCCAAGCACAGCTAAAAACTCAACTAAACCGAGCCGAATGGAAAGGATAAAAGGTGCAATTACCATTTTATCTGCTGATGCGCAATATTACAGCCGCGATATTATTGCACGAGCAAACGTTATATACGGAAATCTGACCGAAAGCGACCTTATTTACAAAGAAAATTTAAGAAATCCCACAGCATTGGGATATTCAGAAACCCCTATTGCAAAAGATGTTTTGACATACGGTGCAGAGGCAGGATACAACATCGGTGCATTTTTTAACCACAAATTCAATTTATTTCCATTTGTACGTTACGAATATTATAATTCGATGCACAAGACAGCAAGCAGCATTTCTGCCGACCCTCGCTACAAAGTGGATCTTATTACTGCAGGCTTAAACTATTATATACTCCCCAATCTCGTTGCCAAAGCAGACTATACACGCAGATGGATCGGAGGAGGACATTTCAATAATGAAAGTACTATATCATTAGGATTAGCTTATATCGGTTGGTTCTTTTCTAAATAACAAAATAAATTAATAAATAATCTACAAAACACGTATGAAAAAGAAAAATTGGTTAGTAATGAGCTTATTCATAAGCTCTATGGCATTTGCCGTATCATCATGTAGCGACGATAATAACAATGATAACACAGTGGATGATTCGGCTATGGATCCGGTAAAAACTGCCCTTATCAATGATTATATCGATCTTACCGTACTGCCTACTTATGATGATATGAAAGCTAAAGTATGGGATCTGATGGACGCCGTAACCGTTATGTTCGAAAGCGAAACAGCAACACAAGATCAGCTCAATGCTGTTTGTGCGGCATGGAGAAATGCCCGTGAACCGTGGGAATTGAGCGAGGGATTTCTATATGGTCCGGCAGCTAATTACAGCATAGACCCATCTTTAGACTCATGGCCTCTCGACCAAGTAAATATAGAGGCGTTGTTAAATAGTAGCCAAAACATAGCAGAACAAACTTTTGCACAAGACAATTCAGGGTTTCATACACTTGAATATCTTATTTTCTTAAACGGAAATCCCCGAGATATTTCATCCATTTCTTCCCGCCAAAAAGAGTACATCTATTATGTAACAAAAAAATTATTGGATGATACCGTACGTCTTTGGGCAGAATGGCACGGTGAAAAAGCAATAAGCGATCAACGCGATGCAGAGTTGATTGAAAATGATGAAATCACAATTGCCGGAGGAGAAGACGGATTTGCCGAATTATTGAGAAATCCGAACATGTATCAAAAATATAAAACTCAAAATCAAGTACTTGAAGAAATAATCGATAACGGATTGTGTAACATAGCGAATGAAGTAGGAACACAAAAAATCGGAAATCCCTATCACGAACAAGATGTATATGCCGTAGAATCATGGTATAGTTTCAATTCTTTGGACGATTATGAAAATAACATAATCAGTATTGAGAATTCTTATTTGGGAGGACCGGCGGCAACCCGAAAATCAGAAACCAGCATGTCGGCTTATGTAGCGTCAAAAAATAGTGACTTGGATGCGGAAATAACCAAAGCGATTTCTGATGCAAGAAAAGCGATTCGGGACATTCCTGCACCCTTCCGGGATCAAGTCACAAAAGGAAAAGTTGCAACAATAGATACAGCAATGGATAAATTAGCCGAATTGAATAAATCACTTGAAAAAATAAAAAGTGTCCTTTAAAAATATTTTTTGAATTCTTAAAATGACAAAATACAGATTTTTTAAAAATTTGTTCTCGTTTCCCCTGATACTCAGCATTGCCCGGACTATTGTCCCGGCAATGCTTCTCTATAGTTGTAGCGAAGCTCTTGATGACACGGTAATACTGAAGCCGAACGGAACTGTAGCCAGCTATAAAGAACTGTCCGCCGGAACTTCTACAATATTCTCATCCTCCAGCCGTGCATACGACACCGAAGCTAACTGGGTAACAGGCGATCTGGAAACAATGTTTACCAACGGAGATATGTTATATGATGACCCTAGGGTTAGCGGGAACGATCCTTCTACAGGAGGATTAGGACCAGTATACGGAGGCTATTCTTGCGGAAGCTGCCATAATAATGCAGGAAGAACCTCATCAACTTTGTTTACTCATGGAGGTTCAGGAAACGGCTTTTCCTCCATATTAATCTACATAACACGTAAAGACGGCGGTTATTTTCGCCAATACGGGCGCGTACTGCATGATCAAAGCATTGTGGGTAGCCAAGCTGAAGGAAAACTTTCTGTAACATATACAACAGAAAAGTTCAAATTTCCGGACGGAGAAGAATATGAACTACAAACACCGCATTATCGAGTTACCGAATGGTATGCCGATAGTATTCGTCCCGAAGACCTATATATAAGTCCTCGTATTCCGTTGCGTCATGTAGGGATGGGACAAATGATGGCACTCAGCCAAACGGAACTCATAAAAATTGCAGCTCAAAGCAATTATCCGGAATACGGAATCAGCGGAAAACTAAATTATGTAACGGAAAAAGGGGTACGGAAAATCGGAGTATCCGGAAATAAAGCCAACCATTTGGACTTGACGGTAGAACTCGGTTTTTCTTCGGATCTGGGTGTCACAAACGACCGTTATCCTGAAGAAGTTTGCGAAGGCCAAAGCCAATCGCCTCACGGATTACAGGGGATACAAATAAGTACGAAAGATATGGAATATGTCGATTTCTATCTGCACGCTTTAGGTGTACCTGCCCGAAGATATGTCAATAACGCCGAAGTAAAAAAAGGTGAAGAAAACTTCTATAAAGCGAAATGCGATTTGTGCCATATGCCCACTTTACACACCCGTGCAGATGCGCCTTTATTACTTAACGGTACTCGACTGCCTTGGCTTTGCAATCAGGTTATACACCCATATTCAGATTATCTTCTACACGATATGGGGCCCGAATTAGACGACCACCTTTCGGCAGGTCTGGCAACCGGAGCTGAATGGCGGACAACGCCATTATGGGGTATAGGCTTGCAAGAGGTGGTTAACGGACATACAGAATTCTTACATGACGGACGTGCACGCAACTTAAAAGAGGCGATCATGTGGCACGGAGGTGAAGGTGCCGTGTCGCGCGAACTGTTCAAAAGGATGAGCAAGGAAGACCGGGACGCACTGATTCTTTTTATCGAAAGTTTATAAAACATTCATTTTATTACGATCTACAAATTATGAAATATATCTATTCAAAACTAAGTATAGCTCTGCTGTTATTTTCTTTCTTAATAATTCCGGTAACAGCTCAAAATAATGATGATAACGACATCGATAACGGGGTAATCTCTTCGGCAGGAAGGCAAGGATTCAGCTTTCAAACAAAAAATAAAAAATTTCTATTTAAACCGTACGCCCTCATACAAATAGCCGGAAAATTTAATTATTATGATGATGAAGGTTTAAATCTTGCAGATCAGGATAAAATCGCAAATTCGGGATTTGCCATACCAAATGCGATCATAGGTTTTTCAGGCAGGGCATTTGGCAGACTGACATTCAACTTTGCCCTGAACGCATCCCAAAGCGGAGGAGCATTGTTACAACAAGCTTGGTTCGATGTAAAAATGAAAGAGGCTTTGCAATTACGTGCAGGGAAATTTAAAACGCCTTATAATCAGGCTTACTTAGTTACTTTAGGAGAAACACTTTTCCCGGTATTACCGTCATCGCTAACCACAGGAGTCAATCTCGACAAATCATTAAATGCCGTAAAGCCCAATATTGCAACAGGCTTCGACTTAGGAATAGAATTACACGGACTCATCAAACAAAAATGGGGATATCAGGTCGGCGTATTTAATGGGACAGGAATAGACGTAAACACTGCAACCAAAACGACAAGCGATGATCATAAAGGTATCCCGTCTCTTTTATATGCCGCACGTTTTGCATATATGCCGTTCGGTCCGATGCCGACCTATCAAGGAAATCCGGACGATCTGCACAACAACAAACTTTTATTTGCCATTTCGGGAAATTATAATGTAGAAGCCGAAGACGAAAGTAGCGATGATTTACGTGCCGGATTTGAATTCGCATGGTTAAAAAACCGATTTTATATATCGGGCGAGGCTTATATGTTGCGTATGAATTTCACTAAACGGATGCAATCTGCAGCCGATTTTACGGCTTGGGGAGCTTATATACAAGGGGGATATTTTGTCACGAGCAAACTACAAACAGCTTTACGATACGACTTTTTTGACAGAAACGGAACGGATAAAGACGGAAGCTTGAACATGCCTGCCGTGGGTCTCAACTATTTCTTTTCTCGGTGTAATCTAAAATTGCAAGCAATGTACCAATACATAGGTCGTTGGGGACATGAAACTCAACTCGACAGAGACATGGACGATAACGGAATGGCAATGCACAGCGCCACAGTAATGTTGCAATATACTTTTTAAAAATTTCAAAAATGAAATATTCTTTTATTATAATAGCAGGATTACTTGCATTTTCAGCTTGTGACAGTGGAGACATATATCCCAAGGAAGAAGAGTACAGCGGACGCAATGTAAATGTAACTCTCCATTTCTTCGGTGTTAATGCATGGCCCGAAGAATATGAACTGAAACTCACATCTTTCGGTGATAACGAGGATACTCCGCTAACTACCCTACTGCTGGAAAAAAACGATGAAGGCTCAGGTACTTACCTGATGCACAATGTGCCATTCGAAGCCAAGAATATTGCCGTATCGATCATGAATAACAGAAAATGGGTCTGTAATCTCAATGAACAACAATTATCCGGTAGTGAAACAAATATATCCCTATCTGATATGAATGTAAACCTTGTACAATATAACCGCATCCAGGAACAGGTATTTAACCAATGTACTGCCTGTCATGGCGGTGCCGGAGGTTTGTATCTTACGGAAGATAAAAGTTACGATGCCTTGGTAAATAAAGCTTCTTCAACCCATCCGGATAAAATGTTAGTCGAACCGGGACTTCCAAACAGCAGTTTTATCATTACGGTACTGACAGACGCTCAAGCTACCAAAACAAACCATACGACCTTATCTTCTTTAAAAAATGACGATATAACTTTACTGAAAGAATGGATTAAAGCCGGAGCTAAAAAAGAATAATTCGCTCGGAGATGTATCTTAAAGGATTATTCAAATATAATTACCCAAAGATACATCTCTATTTTTTTATCTTACGTATATCCGGTAAAAACCAAGCAATCAATCCCAATAAAGGCATATAAGCACACAATTGATATACATACTCTATTCCGAACTTATCTGCCAAACCTCCTAAAACAGCCGAAGCAATTCCAGCAATTCCAAAAGCCAAACCAAAAAAAAGCCCCGAAATCAGGCCGAGTTTAGATGGTAATAATTCTTGAGCATAAACCAATATGGCAGAAAAAGCCGAAGAAAGAATCAATCCGATAAGGATACTTAAAATACAAGTCCATAAAAGATTTGCATGAGGCATAATCAAACTGAAAGGTGCTGCTCCTAAAATAGAAGCCCAGATTACATATTTCCGGCCTACTTTATCTCCAACCGGCCCTCCCAACAGAATGCCAAGTGCCGAAGCGAACAGAAAAGCAAACAGAAAGAATTGCGAATCACGAACAGTTACATCGAATTTCTCTATTAGAAAAAATGTATAGTAGCTGGTTATACTTGCTAAATAAACATATTTGGAGAAAATCAAAATCAACAAAACCGACAACGAAAATATCGTCTTTTTACGAGATAACGGTGACATAACCTCAGTTTTCATTCCATCCTTATTTAACCGTAAAGCCTTCAGTTTTCTTTTGTACCACCGGCAAATGGGTATCATTACAATTATGGCACATAAAGCCAATAGGGCAAAAAACACGATATTACGCTGTCCATAAGGCGCTATACACAACGCAGCAAGTAACGGGCCTAATGAACTTCCCATATTCCCACCGACCTGAAAAACCGATTGGGCAAGTCCTCGCTTCCCACCGGAAGCTAAAGAAGTAAGACGAGACGCCTCCGGATGCAGTATAGAAGATCCTATACCCACCAAAAACACAGAGAATAAAACCTGATGCAAAGTTCCCGAAAAAGCTAAAACAACAAGTCCGATGAGAGTAAAACTCATCCCGATCGGCAAAAACCACGGATTAGGCTTTTTATCCAGATAAAACCCGACTAACGGTTGAAATACCGAAGCCGAGATCTGGTAAACCAATGTTATGAATCCGATCTGGACAAAACTCAAAGCCATACTCTCTTTCAACAAAGGATATACAGCTGTAATTACAGACTGTAATGTATCATTTAATAAATGAGAAAGGCCCAATGCCAATAACACTCGAAAAGCTGTACTCTCAGCAGCTTTCGGGAAAGATTGCTCTTGCATAACTTCTAATTTTGGGAGCACAAAATTAGTAAAAAAAGAGGTTCAAAGAACTTTAGTACAAAAAGTTCTTGAATCTCACACCTCTTTATTCTATTAAATTATTCCAACAACGACTGCAAATATTATTTTATTCAATTCAAAATCATCCCTGAAGGAGATAAAATAATAAGATTATCTGTATATAAATTTGAATTATTTATATACATTTAGGTCGAATATTGAAATCTATATATCTTTTTTTGCAATAACGAAACATTGTAAAAATTTGATTATAATGGTATTTATAAATCTCTAATAGCATGATTATGAAAAAGCGAGTTATAAGTATCGTCGGTCTTGTGATAATTGTGATCTTAATATCGTATGGTCTAACGATTTTCGAAATTAAGTCAAAAATTATATGGGGGTTACTATTTGTTGCCTTGACTTATCTTATTTGTGCAATGACCAACAAATTCCTTAAACCGAATACAATTTTATATGCATTATTAACAGGTATCGTTGTTACACATATCCCATGGTGGATAAGTCTTCATATCAACTATAATATAAACTTCGACTCACTAATTCGAAATTTTTTTGAAGGGACAAAAATGTCCTATTCCATTGCAGGGGCAATATCGGGATACTTGTTGTATAAACTCTCAAAGCTATTTCGACAAAAATAGTATTAGCCCAGACTAATACCATAAAAACTACAATTAAAAAAGGAAGTTAAAAGACGCCCACTTTAGACATTACTCAACGGAATCTCTTTCTCTTTTAAGAAATCGGAATATTCTCGAATATAATCATTTTCATCATACAATTCGGAAGCTAATACCAAAGAAACCGCTCCCGAAGAAAAATTGTTCAACTCACGCCAAATTCCGGGACGTACCAATAATCCGTAATAAGGACGATTCAACGATACAATACGACGCTCTCTCCCATCATCCAAAATGACATCAAAGCTTCCACTGGCCGCAACGATCAACTGGTATAAAACACGATGGGCATGTCCTCCTCGTTCTTCTCCTCCGGGAACATCATATAAATAATAAACACGACGAATATCGAACGGTACGGTTATGCAGTCTTCCACCACTGTTATATTTCCATTGGGGCGAGAATGTTTGTCCAGTTCTATCACCTGACAATCACCGACTCTACTCATTACAAATATATTATCCATGCTCAAGACATTTTAAATATAGATCGTAATCCTCAATATAATCTTCGGGATCATACAATGTAGAAGATAATACCAAGGCTAACGAATTGGTGGAAAAATTTTCCAATCTGCGCCAAATCATATTAGGGATATACACTCCGTAATAAGACCGATTCAAAGGATATACCTTTTCTTGCCGCCCATCATTCAGAATTACATCGAAACTACCGGACAAAGCCACAATGAACTCTTGCTGCTCTATAAAAGCATGCCCGTCTCGCTTTTCACCTCCAGGAACGTCATACACCCAATAAGACCGTTTTATAGGAAAAGGAATATGCCGAAATTCTTCTATGAAAGAAAGATTTCCGCGCGCATCTACAATTTTAGGCAAATCGACTATTTTAACGGCCTCCAACCCCATCGACTTCATCTTTGATAAGATTAATCATATATTGCCCGTACTGATTCTTCAACATAGGTTTCGCTTGTTGCAACACAGATTCTTTCGAGATCCATCCTTTTCTGTATGCAATCTCCTCCAGACAAGCAACTTTCAGTCCCTGACGATGTTCGATAGTTTCTATAAAAGCCGATGCTTCGAACAGCGAATCATGTGTTCCCGTATCAAGCCATGCAAACCCTCGTCCCATTAACTGAACTTTTAACTCTCCAGTTTCTAAAAAAGCCTGATTTACCGAAGTTATTTCAAGTTCTCCACGTGCAGAAGGTTTTATCGATTTAGCTATATCTACAACCTTATTCGGGTAAAAATAAAGTCCTACTACCGCATAGTTAGATTTCGGGTTTTCGGGTTTTTCCTCAATAGAAGTCACATTTCCTTCTGTATCAAAAGCCGCAACTCCATATCGTTCAGGATCACTGACTCTGTACCCGAATACCGTAGCATATCCGTTCCCGACATTTTCAACAGCAGCACGCAACATCGCAGAAAAACTCTGCCCGTAAAAAATATTATCACCTAACACCAAGCAGACCGAATCATTACCTATAAATTCTTCTCCGATAATAAATGCCTGTGCCAAACCGTCTGGAGTCGGTTGTTCGGCATATTCAAAACGAACGCCAAACTGAGATCCATCACCTAACAAACGTTCGAATCCGGGTAAATCGAAAGGTGTAGAAATAATCAAAATATCCCGAATGCCGGCTAACATCAATACCGAAATAGGATAATATATCATCGGTTTATCATATACCGGCAATAACTGTTTTGAAACACCCTTCGTAATTGGATACAAACGTGTCCCAGAGCCTCCGGCCAAAACAATCCCTTTCATTTTTTTTAATTTTTATGTCCGTACATTTGTTCATAATACTTTTGATAGTCTCCACTGGCTACTTCCTCAACCCAATCCTGATTCTCAAGATACCAACGGATTGTCTTCTCAATCCCCTCTGTAAATGGAGTTTCAGGATACCAACCTAACTCTTTCGCTGTTTTCGAAGGGTCTATCGCATAACGCATATCATGCCCCAAACGGTCTCCCACATAAATAATCAGATCATAATTTATATTCGAAATATCGGTTCTAAGAACTTTTTGATAATGAGGTTCTTCCTTCATTAAACGCACGACAGTATCGATAATCAGCTTTACAATATTGATATTTTGTTCTTCATTAAATCCTCCTATATTATACACCTCTCCTATTCTTCCCGAATTCAATACCATATCAATTGCTTTAGCATGATCTTCGACATATAACCAATCGCGAACATTCTCACCTTTACCATATACCGGCAGCTTTTTACCTTCAAGAATATTTTTAATAATCAAAGGTATCAATTTTTCCGGAAAATGATACGGACCGTAATTGTTCGAACAACGAGTAATATTTACAGGAAATTTATATGTTTCATGATATGCTCTAACAATCAAATCGGCACCTGTCTTTGAAGATGAATATGGAGAACGCGGATCTAAAGGTGTATCTTCCGTAAAAAAATACTTACCGTAAGTATGTATTGCCGAACGTCCTTTCACAACAGACTTCACCGCTTCATCTTTAATAACCAAAGGCTGAGGATCTACAAAATCTTTATTTAATGATCCATATACCTCATCAGTAGATACCTGCAAATATTTTTTACCTTCGCGATAAGTCGGATAACCATCTGCATCTTTACCTGTCATCCATGCTTTTTTAGCACATTCCAACAAATTTTGAGTTCCCAAAATATTCGTCTGTAAAAATAACTGAGGGTTTGTAATACTTCTGTCTACATGAGACTCGGCAGCAAAATTGACAACATAATCGATATCATTTTCCGCAAAAATATAAGAAACCAATTCTTCATTGCCGATATCTCCTTTTACAAATTTTACACGAGGATCTTTCAATTCGGTCTTTATCGTCCCTAAATTACCGGCATAAGTCAACTTATCTAAAATAACAATATGAATATCTTCATATTTTTTAAGCATGTACTTTACAAAATTTGCACCAATAAACCCGGCTGCTCCCGTTACCAAGTATGTTTTCATAAATCATTTATTAAAATAAAACGTTGCAAGATACGAATATTTTTTCATGGAATACCGTAAATTTAAACTTAAATCGGATTCTTTTTTTTATAACCTGATAAAAAATTCAGACTGGCTTTTAATATAATTATAGATATAAGCTAAAATTATTTTCTCAAATAAAAATCGTCATTTTTTACACATTTATTGTACGAATATAAGATACAAAGAAATAAAAATTTCCTATATTTGCCCCATAATTGCAATGTCGAGATAGCAAAATGGATAATACTATAAAACACGAAGGTATCGTAGAACGAATTGAAAACGGTATTGCTTATGTAAAAATCATACAACATTCCGCATGTTCAGGATGTCATGTCAAAGCAGCTTGTACGATAGCAGATCAACAAGAAAAAATTATTGAAACGGTTTGTTCGGGATGCAATATAAAAATAGGGGAGCGTGTTTTTATAGTCGGAAACGAAACAATGAGCCGAAAGGCTTTAAAACTGGCAATCATATATCCGTTTTTTTGTCTTTTCGGCATACTTTGCATTGCATACGCTTTTTCTGTAAATGAATTGCTATCCGGTATTTTATCCATTATAGCTCTAATACCCTATTACACAGTTCTATATTTTCGTAAAAGCAAACTAAGAAAAGATTTCATATTTACATTGGAGAAAGAATAAACAGAACGACTTAAACTTTAAACAGAACAAACACATGAATTTAGTATTAATCGCGACTTTTTCACTTGGAGCAATCGGGGCAATAAGTGCTGTTATCCTGTATTTTGTCGCACAAAAATTTAAGGTGTACGAAGATCCTCGAAACGGACAAGTAGAAGAGGTGCTTCCGGGAGCTAACTGCGGAGGATGCGGATACCCCGGATGTAAAGGTTTCGCTGATGCTTGCGTCAAAGCCGAGTCATTGGACGGACTTCTATGCCCCGTAGGGGGTACTCCCGTTATGGTCAAAGTTGCTACGATTTTAGGCAAAGAAGTAATCGAAAGCACTCCTAAAGTCGCTGTAATCCGTTGTAACGGCACTTGTAACAACAGAGTTAAAACGAATACTTATGATGGGGCTAAAAGTTGTGCTATTGAAGCTTCGCTTTATGGAGGCGACACCGGATGTTCTTTCGGATGCTTGGGAAACGGAGATTGTATAAAAGCCTGTGCTTTTGGGGCTATACAGATGAACACTGAAACTGGGCTACCCGAAATCGATGAAGAAAAATGTACAGGATGCGGTGCATGTGTAAAAGCGTGCCCTAAAATGATCATCGAATTGCGGAAAAAAGGGCCTAAATCACGCCGTATATTTGTCAGTTGCATGAACAAAGACAAAGGTGGTATAGCACGAAAAGCCTGTACCGCCGCATGTATAGGCTGCGGAAAATGTGCTAAAGAATGTCCGTTCGATGCGATTACTGTAGAAAATAATCTCGCATATATAGATGATAACAAATGCCGGTTATGCCGTAAATGCGAAGCCGTATGTCCTACCGGAGCAATTCATGCAATAAACTTTCCTCTCCGAAAACCGGCAGAAACTACGGTAACTGCCGAAGTATAAAGATGAAAATAACCATTACGAATTATCAAATCAGAATCCAATTATAAACATAATTATATATGTTAAAATCATTTCGGATAGGTGGAATACATCCACCAGAAAATAAATTATCTGCCGGAAAAAACATACAAACGGCAGCTCTACCCAAACAAGCTGTAATTCTTTTAGGGCAACATATAGGAGCTCCGGCTCAAGCTGTCGTAAACAAAGGTGATTCGGTAAAAGTGGGAACGTTATTGGCAAAAGCCGGAGGTTTTGTTTCCGCTAATATTCACTCTTCTGTTTCCGGAACAGTAGCAAAAATAGATCAGATTACCGATACGTCAGGTTACAAACGCCCGGCGATATTTATCGATGTTGAGGGTGACGAATGGGAAGAAAGTATCGACCGTAGTAAAGCTTTGAAAAAAGAGTGTACTCTTAGTGACAAAGAAATAATACAACGAATCAGTGATTGCGGTATCGTAGGACTTGGAGGTGCAACATTTCCTACTCAAGTAAAACTGTCTCCGCCTCCGGGAATGAAAGCATCGACACTGATTATAAATGCCGTAGAATGCGAACCTTATCTCACTTCTGATCATCAATTGATGATGGAAAAAACCGAAGAGATTCTCGTCGGAATCATGATATTGAAAAAAGCGATCGGAGTAGAACATGCGGTAATCGGAATAGAAAATAATAAAAAAGACGCTATATCCAAGATGCAAAGTCTGGTGTATTCATATCCCGGAATTACAATTTGTCCGCTAAAAGTACAATACCCACAAGGAGGCGAAAAACAACTGATCGATGCCATTATCCGCCGTCAAGTTCCAAGTGGCGGATTGCCTATCTCTACCGGAGCTGTAGTACAAAACGTAGGAACGGCATTTGCTGTATATGAAGCAGTACAAAAGAATAAACCGTTGTTCGAACGTATAGTAACCGTAACAGGGAAATCGTTAGAATCTCCGTCTAATTTTCTAGTACGAATAGGAACTCCTATCGGACAATTGATCGATGCTGCCGGAGGATTGCCTGACGATACCAAAAAAATCGTATCCGGAGGTCCTATGATGGGGAAAGCGGTAGTATCGACAGATATACCGACGACAAAAGGCTGTTCCGGTATTCTCCTGATTCAAAATCGAGAAGCTGAAAGAAAAGAAATGTCTCCATGTATTCGATGCGCAAAATGTGCAGCTGTTTGTCCGATGGGACTCGAACCTAACCTTTTAGCGAAATTATCGGATTTTGCCGATTGGGAGAAATCGGAAAAAGAACACGTCATGGATTGTATTGAATGTGGCTCGTGTAGCTATACATGTCCGGCACACCGTCCTTTACTCGATTTTATCCGTTTAGGCAAAAATAAAGTCGGAAATATTATCCGTAACCGGTCTGTTAAAAAATAACAAAAAGAAATTCTTTAATTTATGGACAAAAAATTTATAATATCACTTTCACCGCATATTCATAGCGGAAATTCTGTAGAAGGATGTATGTATGGTGTTCTGATTGCTTTGATCCCGGCGTTTCTTGTAGCGCTCTATTTTTTCGGGTTAGGGGCATTGATTGTTACTGTTACATCAGTATTGGCATGTGTTTTATTTGAATACCTGATTCAAAAATACATCTTAAAAGAAAAAGTCACCATCTCTAACGGATCAGCAATTCTTACGGGAGTCTTATTAGCATTCAATGTCCCCTCAAACCTTCCGGTATGGATCATTATCATAGGAGCATTGGTCGCTATCGGGATCGGGAAAATGTCGTTCGGAGGATTGGGAAATAATATTTTCAATCCGGCATTAGTAGGACGGGTATTTCTATTGATTTCTTTTCCCGTACAAATGACAACATGGCCCAAACCGGAGGCATTCAACACACACTACCTGGATGCGACAACAGGTGCGACACCTCTTAGTATGTTAAAACAAGGTATGCCGATAGAAAACACGACTTTAGATTTATTACTCGGAAATGTCGGAGGTAGTCTCGGTGAAATCGGGGCAATCGCCCTACTTTTAGGTTTTGCCTATATGTTATGGAAAAAAATCATTACATGGCACATTCCGGTGTCGATATTGGCAACCGTCGCAATTTTCTCTCTTTTAATAGGCATAGATCCTCTGACCCAACTTCTTACCGGAGGGCTGTTGTTAGGATCGATATTCATGGCTACCGATTATGTTACATCACCGATGTCTCACAAAGGAATGATTATTTATGGCGTTGCCATCGGTCTCTTGACAATCATTATCCGCCAATGGGCTGCCTATCCTGAAGGAATGTCGTTCGCTATATTGATTATGAACGCTTTCACACCGTTAATTAATATGTATGTCAAACCTAAACGTTTCGGGGAGGTCGTAAAACATGGCTAAAACAGAATCTACATTTTTAAATATGCTTGTCGTCTTGACGGTCACCACTCTAATTGTCGGAGCAGCATTGGGATATGTGTACAACATCACCAAAAAACCTATTGCCGAAGCAGAACAGAAACAGCAAATAGAAGCCATACAAATGGTAGCTCCGGAATTTGACAATTCACCGATCAAGGATAAATATTCACTGAAAATCGGAGCAGACAGTTTGGAAGTTACCGTTTTCCCGGCAAAAAAAGGAGGACAAAAAGTCGGTGCGGCAGTAGAAGCAATCACAAAAAAGGGTTTTGGAGGAGAAATAAAAATCATGGTAGGATTTAATGCAGACGGTTCAATACGTAATTATAGAGTTTTGAAACATGCAGAGACTCCGGGATTAGGTTCTAAAATGGATGAGTGGTTTCGAACAGACAAAAACAATCAAAATATTTTAGGTAAGAACCCGGCAACCGACCGTCTGACAGTAAGTAAAGATGGCGGAAGTGTAGATGCCATCACTGCTGCAACTATTAGTTCAAGAGCATTTCTGGATGCCATACAAACAGCTTATAATGCTTATATGAATCGTACCGATGCTCAAAGCGGTGCATCATATAAAGCGCATACCAAATAAACAGGAGATGATATTATGAATAAAATGAGTATCATACTAAACGGAGTTATTAAAGAGAATCCGACATTTGTCCTATTATTGGGGATGTGTCCTACTTTGGGAACGACCTCATCCGCAGAAAACGGAATGGGAATGGGACTGGCGACAACATTTGTTCTGATTTGTTCGAACGTAGCTATATCTTTAGTAAAAAACTTTATTCCCGATAAAATCCGTATTCCGGCATTTATTGTGATAATCGCAGCTTTCGTTACTATTTTAGAAATGTGCATGAAAGCTTATGTACCGGCACTATACGCAAGTCTCGGATTGTTTATTCCTCTAATTGTAGTAAACTGTATTGTCTTAGGTCGCGCCGAATCTTTTGCGGCAAAACACAACGCATTCGATTCGATGCTCGACGGTGTAGGCATCGGTTTGGGATTTACCGGAGCACTGACTCTTTTAGGTGCTGTACGGGAGTTTTTAGGTACAGGAAAAATATTCAGTGCTACAATCTTCCCCGAACAATATGGTGCATTAGTCTTCGTTCTTGCTCCAGGAGCTTTCATCGTGCTGGGATATCTCATTCTCATTGTTAACAAACTTAAAACCAAATAAGAGATGATTACCTATATATCTATATTCATTACCGCCATATTCGTCAATAATATCGTATTGGCTCAATTTTTAGGGATCTGCCCTTTTTTGGGGGTTTCTAAAAAGGTCAGTACTGCAATCGGAATGGGGGCTGCCGTAACATTTGTAATGACAATTGCAACAATCGTCACATACTTGTTGCAAAAATATCTGCTGGATGCTGCCGGGCTGCAATTTATGCAAACCATAATTTTTATTTTAGTAATAGCAGCATTGGTACAAATGGTAGAAATCATTCTGAAAAAAGTATCACCTCCACTCTATCAGGCATTAGGAGTCTTTCTTCCTTTGATTACTACCAACTGTGCTATTCTGGGAGTTGCTATTTTGGTAATACAAAAAGATTATAATCTGATGGAATCTGTCGTATTTGCCATTTCGACAGCTATCGGCTTTACATTAGCAATGGTTTTATTCGCCGGCATTCGGGAACAATTGAGTACGACTAAAGTTCCTAAAGCCATGCAAGGAATTCCTATCGCTTTAGTAGTCGCAGGACTTTTAGCTATGGCTTTCATGGGATTTTCGGGTATAAAAATCGGATAAATACTTGCTATTAGAAAAACGGAATCGCCGAAAAGTAAATGGTTTTCGGCGATTCCGTTTTTCTAATACAACAAACTTCTAATAGGTATGTTCCCCACTTTCCATCTCCTGTTCGGTAATAGGCTTTTTGTCCATAGCTCTCCACGCATAGACAATATAAGCTAAAACAAAAGGAACTAAGAAAGAGACGACAGTCATTACTTCTAAGGTAAAGAGACTCGATGAACTGTTATAAATCGTCAGAGAACTTTGCAAATCAACAGCAGAAGGATAATACGGAGTATTATTATAACCTGCCAAGAAGAATAGGCTCAAAACGACTAACACTGTCCCAATACCGCTATACCAAATACCGCAAATCCATGTCTTGGAAAATGCTGCTCGTATAATTGCATACAATACCGACACGACACCAATCAGAAACATAACCGCAACCCAAGGCATCTCCATCAAATTAAAGAAATATTTATATTTTCTCACAAACACTTCTCCATTTACAGGATTCAGTTCATAACCGTCGGCTGTAAGCGTTACACCGACAAATATAAGAAACAACACGACAAAAGGAACTGCATTGATCAATACTTGCCGACGGGCACGATTAAAGATCGTTTCGTCCGCAATATTATTCATAAAATAAAGCGAGGCCTGAACTCTTGCCAAAAAGAAAACAGTCACTCCTAACAAAAGATTACGCCAATCAGCTATCGCTTCTAATCCATGATACGGATTTACCCACGTAGAAATTACAGGCTGATATATATCCATTAGATTTTCTTTATCAACTTTGAAATCAGCTCCGCTGAAAAAAGTACCGACAGCAACTCCTAATAAAATGATTCCGACAACACCGTTAATCAATAAAAATATATCATACACTTTCGTTCCCAAAAGATTCCCTTTACGAGAACGATATTCGTAAGAAACAGCTTGTATGATAAAACTAAAAAGAATAGCCATCCATAACCAATATGCTCCTCCGAAACTCGTAGAATAAAATAATGGGAATGATGCAAAAAAAGCCCCTCCGAACACCACCAAAGTCGTAAACGTAAACTCCCATTTCCTACCTAAAGAATTAACGAGCATAGTTTTCTCTATCGGCTTCTTGGCAATAGTCGTCAGTAAAGTCTGCCCACCCTGCACAAAAAGTAAGAACACCAACAACGCCCCTAACAGCGAAATAATAAACCACCAATAATGCTGGTAAAAAAATTCATTCAGTTCCATAATCTTCTATTTTTGAACAGGTCCTTTTTTTATTTGTTTCAACATAATCCCGATCTCGGCAATAAGCAATACCGTAAAAAGAACGGCAAACATCCAGAATGTTGTCTGTACTGCAGATGTCTGAATTTTCGATACTGCAGCAAACGTCGGCATAATATCCTGTATCACCCAAGGCTGGCGTCCCATCTCCGCAACAATCCATCCCGACTCCAAACAGATATATCCCAAAGGAAGAGATAAGAGAGAGATCCATAATACCCATTTAGCTTTATCTAACTTATCTTTAGAGATATAAGCCAATATCAATAGAAAAAGCGCAATGAAGAAGAATGCTAATGTAATCATAATATGAAACGAATAGAAAACAAAAGGAACATGTGGTATCAATTGTTCCATATCAGTCACATACCCATATCCGAAATCAGAATAATTTTCTTCCAATCGTTTTCCCGCTTCTTCCATGGCTGCTTTATCTCCAGCTTTTTGAGCTACTTTATAATCAGACAATGCCTTAATAGCCAATTTCCCTCTTTCGATACGTTCTTGCGCAGAAGGGGCGATAATCACTTCTCCCTTTGCATTTTTCATCTCATACCCACCATCGATAATATCATTAATTCCCGGTACAAAACCGTCAATATGGCGAGTAGCAAGGAAAGACAAAAGTCCGGGAATTTTCACCTCGAATAAAAACGGATCGATATTGTCCGTATAACTCTTTTTTTCAGGATTAAGAATGCCGAAAGCGACCAATCCCTGTCTATTTTCTCCATGATATACCCCTTCCATAGCTGCAAGTTTCATCGGTTGTTTTTCTGCAACCTGATACGCTGACCCATCTCCGGTATAAGCAACAACAATCATTCCTATAAGCCCGACCCATGAAGCGACTTTCATACTTTTGACAGCCATAAAACGTTCTCTATTCTTTAATAAATACCAAGCACTAATACTGACAACGAATATAGCCCCGAATACCCAACCTGCAGATACGGTATGAAAAAACTTATTGATTGCAACCGGTGATAATACGACATCTGCAAAACTATCCATTTCATTGCGGACGGTATCAGGATTAAATTTCATTCCTGCCGGATACTGCATCCAAGCATTGGCCACCAATATCCACAAAGCCGAAATCGTAGCACCCAAAGTTGTCAACCAAGTAGCAGCCAAATGCATGCCTTTGCTCACCTTATTCCATCCGAAGAACATAATTGCAATAAAAGTCGATTCCATAAAAAAGGCCATAATTCCCTCAATAGCCAACGGAGCTCCGAATATATCACCGACAAACCAACTATAATTAGACCAATTCGTTCCGAACTGAAACTCCAAAATAATACCGGTTGCAACGCCAATGGCAAAATTTATTCCGAATAGAGTCATCCAAAATTTTGTCATTTGTTTCCACCGTTCATCTCCAGAACGATAATAAATCGTCTCCATAATCCCGACAATAACTCCCAGCCCCAACGTCAACGGAACAAAAAGCCAATGATACATGGCCGTCAAAGCAAACTGCGCCCTCGACCAATCCACAACAGAAAATAGATCATTCATAACTCAGACGTTTATAATTTATAGTATTTATCTACTTTCAGGAACAGGAAACGTAAGTTCCATACCTACATGCTCGGCCCGCTCCTCATCAGTATTGAAATTTGCATTTAAAATATTAGGGAAAAAAAATAGTTTCAGTACGAAAAACATAATAAATAATTTAATCAGAATAATCGTCCATAAGGTCTTGCCCAAAGTCATATTTCTGAATCCGTCTACATAAAATCGAAATATACGAACAAATACATTTTTATTATTTATCAAGGTCATTCTCTATTCGGTATTAGAAAGCTTACGAATACAAACTTAAAAACTATTTTTCATATTTATAAAATAAATCAGGATTTTTATCTGCAAACAATATCAAAAAGACTCTGCCCGATCACTCAGACAAAGTCTTTTCTTCATCAAAAACACCCCAACATATTAAGCTTTGCAAACTTCTTGGCGGAAAATACGCATATCTTCCAACCATGACTCAATATCTTCTTCATGCTCCAATTCTTCTGCAAGAATATGAGTAGCGATATTGAAAGTCGTAAAATCTTTTCCATTAGTGAAATTAGCGATATCTTCGTATCTCTGAATAGCACATCTTTCCGATCCGAGATTTTGTTTCAATATAGCCTCAATATTAGGATCTACCGGAGGAAGATATTTACAATGAGCTAATTTAAACCATTCTTCAGGCGACAGAACTGGAGTACCATCCAACTGAATAATTCTGTCAATTAACAGTTTTGCATGATCAAGTTCTTCATCTGCATGTTTCAATAATTCTTTTTCAATGTCATCATGCATCGGACCTTTCATTACACGTGCTCCTACCCAATATTGATAATATGCCAACCATTCTTCTGCCAATGCCTGATTCAGAACATCGATCAAACTCTTTACATCCAATGTAAGAATTTCAACTCCTTTTTTTCCCATAATTCTATTTTTATTATGTAAATAAATGTCGATTTATTACTTAAAACAAATTATGAGATAAAATGTTTAGAATCCGGAATAATTATATGATTGTCCGATAAAAAAGAAGTCCGGAATATTCCGGACTTCTATAAATCATTTTTTTATCATCTTTTGTGTTTTACAACCGTTCTCGGTCTCTACTTTTACAATATACATTCCCGGTAATAAGCCAGACAAAGATAATTTACAAATTTTTTCATTTATATCCGATTGCCGGTAAACAAGTTTTCCGTAAACATCATATAAAGTGACATTTTTTATAGAACTCCCACTACTAACCGTAGCTTCGTCTCTAACAGGATTCGGCTGAATATGAATATCCCTATTCTTATCTTCCTCCTTTACCGTTGTAACAGAAGAAATATCTGCTGAACCCGACACAAATGTCACCACTGAAAGAGGGGGTATCGTAAATACCTCGCCTTCTTTAATCTTAGGATAAGCTTTCATGTTGTCATCCTCAGAAGTCACATAAGGCGTAAATTCCAAGTCTGTATTACCGGATATATTCTCTACCTTAAACGTAAACGGTCTTTTCACAGTTCTCGAATTTGTCGCAATAATTACGACTTGCTGCGTTTCTTCATTAATATACGAAGAATACATATCGTTCTTCAACGCATCGACAACACTTAAATTATCTGATCGCTTCGCTTCCACCCGCTTCATTCCAGGACGTACAAATCGGGAATATTGTCCTAATGTGTAAAGAAGCTTTGTTCCGTGAATAAAGCCATCATTAAGACCTTCTACCGTCGGAGCTTCAATTAAAGCAAAGCGGCTTTCTCCGTAATGACTACCCGATTCAAAAGTTGTCCACCAATGCCACCCGGTAGCATTAGCTACCACCAGATCAACATGCAGCATACGGGCCAGGGAGATGGCACATTCTATTTCACTGAAGCCCCCTTCTGAACCTGGATGTCCCCAACTGTATCCGCCGTCCAAAAGACTGTACTCCGACTGAAAATATTCGAGTGGAGGATTCACGGCATCCATAGCTTTCCTAAAATTAACGCGGGTATCATACATGCCCTGAGCATCCTGATCCGCCCAATAACTATGTGCAGATACGATATTAGAAACATTCGGCAATCCCGCTACTTTCATTGTCGGCTGTTCATTCCCCCAAAATTTCGGAATCTGAGATTCTGCACTACCAAGAAAACCGGCTTCTGCGAAAGTCAACTGTGTCGTCAACTGTTTTGCCGCAAACGCACTGCTCATAGCCTTTATCACATCTGCAATCTCCTGATCGGTAGCCGGTGATCCTTCTTGCCCTCCTGCCCAAGCATACTGTGGCTCATTCATCGGGCTGATATAATCGAAATGAATACCCTCCTTGTCAAAATGATCGACAACCTCTGCTGCAAATAACGCATAATCGTCGTATTTATCTTCCGCAAGAATATAGTTTGATCCATTATCTTTATTATAAGCATAACCGTGTTTCGTCATATATATAGGAGGAGAATTCATAAATCCTAAAAGGTCTTCTACGCCATATTCCAATGCCGCCTTTCTAAGAAACCAGAGCTGCCCGGTCTGTCTCTCCCATGTATAAGTTCCATCGGGATTCAAAAAACATTCGGTACGTTTCGAATCGCCCATTCCTGCATCATCGCCTTGCGTTGCCGAACCCGAACCGATATTGAACCGCCAGCAAGAGAGGCCCATCCCTTTCGGATTTCCGTTTTCATCCAGCTCTTTACTGAACAGCAGTTCAGCTAAACGATTCTTCTTCGCTTCAGGCCAAAGCCGCCCCAACCAATCGGCATTCCAGGCATCAGACGATCCGAAATTCCGTATTGTTTGATATTTATTTGAACAGTCGACGGTTACTTCGACCGGAGACATAAGCGTTGATGAATAGTAATAGGCAACATCTTCGACATCCATTGCATAATCATCGACCATTAACTCATCATAAAACCCTCCGGCACTCTCTGATGCAACAGTACTACCTAAAGACCATTTATCAAGACCTAAATTATAAGGATTTACCGCTACTTTCGCTGCCGTCTGCTTACCGTTCTGATAAACGCGTATAATGATTCTGGGGGTTACCGCATGCACTACACTTATCGCATTCCATTTCCCGGACTCTAAAAGCTCACTGCCCACCGTCTCGATCTTCTCCCCTTCTACGATGGTCTCCAAAACCACATAGGCTGCATCCCCGTCAACCTTTATCTTAAGGCCATAACCGTTGTTTTCATCCTTAAAAGCCCGATAAATATATTTGCCATGATCTGCATCGTCAATAGACTCTTTCTTATACAGAAAATTCAACGTCGAAGCTTCATCGGGAATGATATTATCGGAAAACTGCAACTGTCCGCCTGCTTCCAACTTTACCACCTGACCCCTCTGTGAATCCTCTTCAAATGAATATCCTGACCCCTCGATAGTGATGCGTCCGCCTTCCTCTTTCAAATCATTATCGAAAAGGAAAGTTATAGGGCCTTCCGGAAGAGGCTCCGTTATGGCTTCGCCCGCATATATTTGAGCTACCTGACTCGCACTCAACGGATAATGATAGATGTTAACATCATCTATCGATCCGGTGCTTGGATGCGGTGAACGATCGGGATTAACACCGAAATAAAGATGTGTCAGATCCAACAAAGATATAGGAGACAAGATCTTTTTCGAACCAACTTTCTTACCGTCCAGATAATAATTCCAAGAAACTCCGGCAACTACCAACGCAATATGATGCCATGTATTATCCTTTTCTATTCGAGGACCATATAACGGCTCCCAAATACCATTATTAATCTTATTGGCACAGGAAACAATACCACTTGAATTATCATCATACCCGTATATCGGCATCAAATAAATATTGCTGCCATTAGTGGAACTATAAAATTCAAAAATCTGTTTCCATAGCTCATCTCCATCGAAAGAGCTGCGTTTATACCAGAAAGAAAGTGACAACGTATCTCCTATGACAGGTGCAGGCGTTATCACTGCATACTGGGACTTAACCCTGTCGAATGAAAGCACTTTTCCTCGAACAGGATCATCGACTATTCTCGCCCCTTTTAGCTCCATACTCGTATTGGACTGGTTGTCCTCAGCCGTACCTTGTTCAAAATTATAGGATGCATACAATTTATAATCCGCATAATTTTGAGCCAATAGCCAACCCGGCAAAGTCAAAGCAATAAGTATCAACAGTTTCTTTACATCCATATTTTTTATTTTTAATTACTATTTCTATAAAAACTCTCATTTACCAAATAATCGCCATTAGCGGAGACCCAAATACTTAATAATGCAATCAATCGATACAAAGACAATCGATCACCATCTAACCAAGTTAAAAATCAAGACCGATTATACAGAGAAGATACGTTCCACATAACAAACACACATTTTTTTCATGATACAAAAATTATAGTAAAACAACTTAATCGGACAGCAATCACTATAATAGCAGAAAACAATTTTATAGAGAATTACTGCAATCTCTATTAAAAATTTAATTATGACAAATTTATCGATTCAACGACAAAGTAACAAGACAAAAATTAAGCATTGACAGATAGCAATTCATGCATAATGTGTTTTTCTGACTTAAAAAAACGACCAACAGCGAATTCTTTTTTAAAGACAGAATATATCAAATCATTCAAATACAGATAGTAAATCATGCAAAATATTCTTATTTCATCAAAAAATAGAACGGATTAAATGATATATTCGTAAATTAGCATAGACAAAAGGAATTTTATAACGCATAGAACTTTTTCGGTTATTCTGAAAATGATTGCTTTATAACTATTCGAATTTATTTTTAAACTACATAGAAACATCACAAACGGCTTATACAGCCTTAATTACCTATTTCTAACATACATACCAATCATGAAAATTTTATTAATAAGTCTCGGTATTATTATTTCCACTTTCTTATATTCCCAAAACCATTATGTCAAACAATTGGGAATAGAACAAGGTCTATCAAACAACTATGTCGTAAATATTACTCAAGATAAAGACGGATTTTTATGGTTTGCTACCGAAGAAGGTCTAAATAAATTTGACGGCAGTCGTTTTATTAATTATTATAAACATACCAATCATCTCAGTGGGAACGAATTGAACTGTATTTATGCCGACCCCTCAGAGCCTATTATATGGATAGCTACTCAACGAGCGGGAATGAACGCTTATAATTATGAAAAAAACGAATTAACCGTATTCTCACATAACGATTCGATACCCAGCAGCCTCATTACAAACGATGTCACACACATCTCCCCTGCAAAAGACGGGAATCTATGGCTCAGTACTTACTATCGGGGAATAGAGTATTTCAATAAAAATACCGGAGAGTTTGTTCATTTCAATACCAACACATTCCCCGATTTACCCTCCAATAATACTTGGACTGTATTAGAAGATGAAAACGGGAATATATATATCGGGCATGTAAAACACGGAATGAGTATTATTTCTTTGAAATCCAAAAGCATAAAGAATTTCAGACATAATCCCCAAAATAGGAACAGCATACCCGGTAACCGAGTTAATTGCATATACAAAGATAATTCGAATAACATTTGGGTAGGAACTGAAAAAGGTGCAGCCTTATTCGACCCGAAAACAGAGCAATTTTTCCCTATAAATCAATTTACAAATATACCTTCAATATCTGCTGTTTTTGATATTCGTCAAATGGATAATGACAAAATCTGGATAGCTACAGAGCTAAATGGAATTTTTATCATAGATATCAAACACCAATATTATCTATCACAAAACCAGATCAACCCCGAACATATCACAGTAGGAAGCGATAATTACAGTTTATCCAATCCGACAGTAAGATGTTTATTTCAAGACTCTTTTAAAAATGTATGGATCGGGACTTACGGAGGAGGTGTTGATTTTATCGGTCATATTCCTCCATTTTTTAGAACTTATAGTTATTCTCCGATCGAAGAGTATAAAAACAACCTCAACAACAGAATCGTACTGAGCCTATGTATTGATAAAAATAATAAATTATGGATCGGCACTGACGGCGGAGGAATTAATGTTTTTGAAAAAGGCAATCGTACAGCCATTTACACCGAAGAAAACAAAAATTTAAGCCATAATTCTGTTACAAGTGAATATTGCGATTCACAAAATAATATATGGATAGGTACATTCATGGGAGGTGTAGATGTCTATAACAACGAGAAAAATACTTTTTCCCATATCAACTTAAAAGAAGCTACGACTCATGACGCCCGTTGTTTTTATGAAGACCAGGAACACAACATGTGGATAGGGACTAGTTCCGGAATATTCATCGTCAATACTCAAACTCAAGAAAATACACATCATTATACTACAATAAATTCTCCTCTTCCTGAAAATATGATACGTAGTATTGTTCAGGATAATAAAGGTCAAATATGGGTCGGCACTTTCGGACAAGGATTGTCTATTTTCACAAAAAATATGCATCTTATCGGTCACTTCAATGAAAATAACGGATTTTGTTCCAATTGTATAAATCATATTTTCAAAGATTCAAAAAACAGAATTTGGATAGCAACCGGAGACGGATTAGCTTGTTTTGCTGCTAACGAAAACCGAAAATATAAAGTTTATAACCGGCAAGACGGCATTCATAATGCTCACATCCGGGCAATTACCGAAGACAATGAAGGAAATATCTGGTTTAGCACCAATGCCGGCATAAGCTGTTACACGGCAGACACCGAACAATTTATAAATTACAATTATTTCGAAAAAGTCCCGATGGGTAATTTTGCCAGTGCAGCCGTAGCCAAAGACGAAAACGGAATTATTTATTTCGGATCTATAAATGGAGCTCGTTATTTTGATCCGAGCGCAGTTCTAAGCAAACGTAAAGTATCACCTATTATCATTACCGAAATAAAAGTATTTGACGGACAATCTACATATAAAGATAATAATACTATAAATTTTTATGGACAAGATAATAAAGGTATAAAATTGACTTATAAACAAAATACTTTTAATCTAACATACAGTGTACAAGATCATTCCCAAGCTAATTTAGTTGACTATGCATATCGCTTAAAAGGGTTTGATGACTCATGGTACACTGTTGATGAAAATACAGTATTATTCCGTAATATTCCTCCGGGAGAATATGAATTCCAAATAAAAGCCAGGATTCGTAACCAAGAATGGACTGAGGAAATCAATACTCTCCCGATACATATTACACCACCGATTTGGTTATCTTGGTGGGCAAAAACACTTTATCTTATTTTTGCAGGATGCATCTTTTTCTGTCTTTTCAGACTTTATAAGAAAAAAATGGATATGCAACTTTTGTATGAGTTGGAAAAGAAAAATCACGAACAAGAAGAAGAACTGAATAACGAACGGTTACGTTTCTTTACTAACATCACACACGAATTGCGCACACCGTTAACTTTAATTTTAGGCCCTTTGGAAGATTTGCAAGAAGATAAAGATCTGCTCCCGTATCAACAAAAAAAGATATCAATCATTCATAATAGTGCCATTCGACTTTTAAATTTAATCAACCAAATACTCGAATTTCGCAAAACAGAGACACAAAACAAAAAACTTTGTGTAAGTAAAGATAACCTTGCTGCATTAGTTACAGAAGTCGGTCTCAAATACAAAGAACTGAATCCTAAGAAAAATATTGAATTCAACATTGCGATCGAAAGTGATCCTCTCCCCTTATATTTCGATAAAGAGATCATAACGATAATACTCGACAATTTAATTTCAAATGCCATAAAATATACGGAGAAAGGTTATATCAACATATCTCTTTATACTATCCGAAAAAATAATACAGATTATGCAGAAATCAGAGTTTCCGATACAGGACAAGGCATTCCTTCCGAAGAGTTACCTCATATCTTTGAAAGATATTATCAAGCCAAGAATGACCGTCAAGTATCGGGTACCGGTATAGGGTTGGCTTTAGTAAAAAATCTTGTTAAGTTACATCAAGGAGAAATACATGCAGAAAGTATTCTCGGGAAAGGTAGTAGTTTCAGATTTTCTCTTATCATAAACAATATATATCCGAATGCCCTTCATACAGACTCTGAAGAAAAAGAACAAAACAGTAACCACGATACAGAATCTGCCGAAGATAGTATGCTTAACAATAATATTTCCGGAGAAAAACCCATTTTATTAGTAGTAGAAGACAATCCCGATATATGCGAATATATATCTGAATCATTCTCCGATTCATTCGAAGTCATAACTGCAGAAGAAGGTGAGGCTGGTTATCGTATGGCAATCTCTCAAATTCCCGACATTATAGTAACAGATATTATGATGGCCGGTATGGATGGAATCACTTTTTGTAAAATCATAAAAGGGGATGTACGCACAAGCCATATTCCGGTTATAATGCTCACAGCAAAGGACTCTTTACAGAATAAAGAAGAAGGTTATCTGGCCGGTGCAGACTCGTATTTGACAAAACCTTTCAGTGCGAGTTTATTGAGAAGCCGTATTCATAATTTATTAGAATCCCGTAAAAAACTGGCTAATCAGTTCAGTAACAACCTAAACATCAATTCCGATAAAAGTATAATACTTCACGAATCTCTAAACCAACTTGATAATGAATTTATACAAAAGATCACACAAATCATCGAAGACAATCTTAAATCAGAAAAAATAGATGTTACCTACCTTGCAGATAAACTATGCATGAGCAAATCTACTCTTTACCGGAAAATAAAAGCCTTAACCGGAATCTCGACAAATGAGTATGTACGAAAGATAAAAATGCAAAATGCAGAAAAACTAATGTTGGAAGGCAGATACACGATTTCTGAAATAGCTTTTAGAGTAGGAATGAATAGTCCCGTCTATTTCAGACAATGTTTCAAAGAAGAATTCGGAATATCCCCATCAGAATATTTAAAGCATTTGAAAAGTAAATAAAATACTGAGTTTTTAGCCAGCCTAAATTTTCTTATTGGAAAATTTAGACTGGTTACTAATCGGTTCTAAAAAGAATATGTCGTACCGACCAAGAGATTAGCCGCCGCATCAAACTTTGCAGAACATTTTTTTCCATCGACTTTATCTCCGAAAAACGAACCTCTCGGTTCAACAAATATACTCAATCTACGATTTATATTGAATTTAGCTTGCATACCGACGATCGCCGTATATGTCGTTTTTGCATCTGTAACGTTAGTCGGGAAAGCAGCTCCGACTCCCACAATTCCTATCATATCAAATAATCGATCCGGATCATATCCCGAAAAACAAGAAGTCAGATTTACTAAATAATCACTACGTAAAGATAAAATTGTCATCTTATCTGCATCATACCATACCGCAGGACGGAAAGTATTTGTTCCGAAAGACAAACGAACTCCGGAAATAGAATTAAACCAATAACCCAACGACACATCTGCATTAAAAGAAAGCTTATCTTTTACTTTTCCTGTACGGGAAACAACGGTATTTCCCCAAACACCTGTACCAACGCCAGCCGAAACGAACGTTGAATTATCAACCTTTTCCGTATTTAAGTATCGCTCCGACCTATTTTTAAACTTGTAGGTCAATCCCAAAAGCAAATCTCCGGCAACCACCTGATTCCTGATTCCATCAAATCGATTGAAATATGTCGAAATTTGAGGCTCTAAAAATATATCTAAAGCTGGAGTTACACGAAATGCACCCTGCAATCCGGCAGAAATTCCCGGAATAAAACGGATCTTTTTATAAGAGGAAGCTACTCCCAATCCTAACTTAGCACCTAAAATACCGCTTAACGAAAACAATCTATCCGGATTATATCCTGCAGCAAGAGTACTCAAATTCAGCATATAATCTGCATCCAAACCTCCATGTACAGTAAACTCTCCGCTTTGATCTTCAACTTGTTCTCCCGATAAAGACAAACGCCATGCCGATAAAGGAGAAAACCAACGTCCTAAAGAAATCCTGCCGATAGGTCCGACATTCATATTCCGAAACATTTCATTATTAACATAAGTAGATATTCCGCCCGAAACAGAAGCAAAATAAGAAAAGCCTTTTTCACCCTCAAACAGAGAACAACTGGTCTCCCGGTCATATCCACGGAATGTATAACCGACACCGATATTCACAGTTGGAAGGACCGTTTTATATGTCGATAATCCCGAAAGAGCATTCCGATCGGCAACCCAAAGAAGATGAGGCTCGAGAAAAAGATTCCAATGAGAAGTAACATTAAATTGCGCCTGCAAACCAGCTTCTAATGCCGGATAGACTTTTTGATTCCGGTAAAAAGCCGATGGACCGACAGCTGCGATCAAATTAAATAATCGATCTTCTTTATATCCGGCAAAAACCGATGTTATATTAAACATATAATCAGCTCCTGCTATAATTGCATTGTAACGGGTAGCCTTTCCTGCAGGAAAAGCCGAACCGATTATCATCCCCGTACCATTAACTCTCAAACCGGAAATAGCAGTAAACCATTTTCCTAAAGATATTGTCGCTCTGGCACTTAAAGCTTGCCGAGCAGAAAGTCCCAACTTGGGTCTGGAGACTATTCTCCCTAAACCTCCGCTAAGAGCAATAAACATATTATCAGAAAACACTCTATCAGCAAATTTATCTTGGTTTTTACGGATTTCCCGTTCAACCGTATTATATATTATACCGACACTCAAAGAACCTAAAGCATCCAATTTCGACACAGTCTTCCCTCCGGCTAAGCGATTCGTATAAAATGACATACGAGGCTCAACGTAAAAGTCTATATCTTTTGTCAGGCGAAGATTTCCTTGTAAACCAATTCCTGCACCCGGAACAATCGCCGTCTTATCCATGCTTTTCTTTGCATAAATCCCTTCTATTCCTGCAACCCCGACAACTTCAAATAAACGATTCCGGTTGTATCCCCCGAAAGCCGTATTGAAATTCAACAAATAATCAGCTCTCAGTCCAACAGTCTTTAATCGATAATGCACTCCGTTCACAGGAGCTTTCCAATCTGAGAAACCTCCATCTGCTGAAAAACGAATTCCGGAAACCGGAGTTATCCATCCTCCTATTGCAACTTGCGCAGATGGGCCAAAAAAGTCGAAAATACCATTAGAAAACATTTGTCTCGAAATCAATGCACGAGTACCTACCCCTCCGGATATAAACATATTATTTCGGAAAGGACGAAAAAATGCTGTCGTAACACGTTTCTCGACAGGGATCATCTTATATGAAACCCCAAGCATTACAGATCCGAAAAGATCATATTTACGCCATGAAGACCTATCATCAATATTATCTCGATAGATTGACAACTCCGGCTCGATAAACAAATCTACCAAAGGTGATAAATTGAACTTACCTTGAAACCCGCCACTTAGTCCCCACACATGGCGATAACTTGCATGACGAAACGCATTATGGTAACTAATACCCAAAATACCGACCAGTTCAAATAATCGATCCGGATTATATCGATTGGCAAATGCGCTCAAATTCATAAGATAATCCCAATTAACGCCGATAATTCCAGCTTTATTCCCAGTAAATCCATTATTAACAGACATATAACTGGCATCTAATCCTACACGAGAACCTATAACCGGAGTAAACCATTTGCCAACATAAAAAGAAGCCAAAGGACCGACATATATACCGGAAGCTTCACGACTCAGCTTCATATTAGCCCCTAAACCTCCTGATATGAACATATGGTCAGAAAAACGTCCGGACTCGAACTTCTCGGCTTTACGTCGCTTCTGCAAAGTATAATCCAATCCATTAATCTGAGCTTGAGTAAATCCTGATACAAAAAACAGACTCAGAACAAACAACCAGAAATATCTCGATGATGACATAGCAATATTACTTTCAATCTTTTATTTACGTTCTTTATCACAATAAATCCATCACATCCGCATCCACTTTGGCCACATCTCTTAAGGACGGATCTAATTCAAAAGCCTTTTCTATGTGATTGATCGCATCCATTACTTTATCTAACCGATTGGCCGCTATTGCCTTAACATACTCTGATCGGGCTGTTTCAGGTAAATTCTGAGCCTTTTCCCAAGCCTCGTCATTACGTTTCAATGCTAATAACAACACCACCTCGTTAATGCCACCTTCTTGTCCGAAAGTTGCCAGTGCTTCTTCATAATTGCCGTTTAACGCACGAGTTACAGACTTTAAATATTCCGAAGAAACTCCGTCTGGAATCAAAGAAACGACAGAATCAGCTTTTTCATATTTCCAATTGCTCAACAATGCTACAGCCTGATTGGTTAAGACCTCTTCAGGAGCATCTTTACTAATAAATGATTCTAAAATAGAATCATCGGGTCTACCTTGATTTATATAAAGAGCCGAAAGATTATTCGCCGCTAACATAAATTTAGGATAAACTTCAAGAGCTTGTTTATAAATCGTTTCTTTCTCTTCATCCGACTCAGCGATTTCAAACATCCGCCAAAATTCATGACGTGACAACTGCTTATAATCTTTAAGATAAAGTTCTTTGATCTCTGCATCTGTGAGAAAACGATATATCGAATAATCAAAATTATACTCTACCCGTCTCATTAAAGGCAAATAGTGCGGTACGATTACACTTCTATAATAAGGGAGTCTGATTATTGCCCGCCATTGTTTATCCGGACTATCGGGATATTTATTTACGATATTTTGTAAATCTTGAGCCTGCCCGAAAAGAGAATCTCGTCTCATCATTTCGATTGCAGTCTGCCAAGTTTCAACCTTCGAACCTGTCTGAATTTTCAAAAAATCCAGAGTCTCTTTATTCAAATGCGATAAAATACGATTTACTGCCAAATCCATACGTTTTTTAGCCAAAACAAGGTTTTTATCATGAGGCCCTTCCGGAGAAGAAACACCCAAGATAGAAAAAGTCTGCAATTTTGCATCCGGATTAGTTTCTATAGAAGACAACCGTTCCCTCAATTTTGCCAATTCCGATGCATTTTTCGGATCTCTATCATTGATATCCGCCTTACCGGGTAAAAAGGAAAGTTCTACTTCCCCTCTGTCATTACGCAACTGTAATTCGGGTTTCGGGAAATAGCGTTCATCCGTAATGTCCTTCGCTTTCAATTTATATTCAAAAAAACGTAAAGGATTAACAAGTCCCCGAGCTATCTGAAAACTATCCGTAAATAAAATCCGGTTATAATTTTCAAGAGACAATCGAATATCGGCACGAAAATCTTCTTTAAGATTTTCGATATAGGCAGAATCATGGTATGCAACCAATTCTCCGTTCTTAGTCATTTCACTCTTACGTATATAAGGCTCTAAAGGATCGTTTTTCAGATCAAACTCATACATACGTTCCTGCGTAAGCGTATATTCTCGCCCATCTGTCACCACAGGTTTTAACAAAACACCCTTTTTACGAGTAATATTATATAATGTCGGTTGAACGATAAGTCGGGTATTGCTGGAGAACATCTCCGCAGGTACTTTAAAACGAGTTCTTAAATGAAAATAATTTCCGACAACCTCGATCTCGGAAGGCTCGAAAATAACCTTATTCTTAATTTTTGCAACGACCGAAACTTCTTGTATTTTTACCGCAGTAGAAACCAAAACAACATCAATTATCTGGCGTCCTTTTACCTTTATATCTTGCCCGTCATATCCAAGGCATGTAAAATTCAAAATGCCGTTTACCGGTACAATAACAGAATACTTACCATCTTCATCCGTCAAACCGACCACCTTTTTCGTTTCTTTATTTATAATAGTAACCCCCGCCAAACGCTCTTCATTATTGCCCCTGACAACTCCTGCCACACGTAAATTTTGAGCAATAATATCAACTCCCGAAAGTAGGAAGATCAAAGCAGATAAAAAACATATCTGTATAAAACTTTTCATCGTGTACACTTAATTATATTTTACCACAAATACACTGTATTATCAACACAAAATATATAAAATCAGCGCAGTATATAAACAAAAGAGAGAGCTAACTTCACAGGGACAAGCGCCCATCCCCTATCATTGACAGATAAAGGTCGAGGTTCTGTATTAGGATATTTATATTGACGGTAACGAAGAGCTCCTATCCCTACCGATGCTTCAAAATTCCAATGTTTATTGATCACTACTGCATAACCGTATGTCACACCTGCAGCGACAGCGTCTCCGTAATAGTATTTACGTTTCAGCAATGCATCGTAGCTGGTATAAAAAGCTGTAGCTCCTAAATAGTGCCGGGACATAGGTCTACCGAACCAATACCTTAATTCAGGTTGTACTAAAACATGCTTCAAATCTAAAGATGAACCGGGAAACCAAACGTTAAATGAAGCTGAAAGATCTAACGATAAATGATTACTTAATACAAATTCAGCACCTAAATTCGGAGAAACAGTCGCCCATTGTACTAAATTGGTCTTCAACGCCAATTTTTGTGCATATCCATTGATTGAAAACAAACAAAGTAAAATAAAACAAATTTTACGGCAATGTACAATTTTCGCTTTCAAAGAAATAAATTTAAATAAAGAATTTCACACCTAAAACTATACACACGACAATAAATTATCTTTTTATTTTAGTAACTTATTGTCAAAAAATCATGGCAAAAATACATAAATAAAATTGATTAACAATCTAAAAGCGATTTTTAGTACACAAAAATTATATTTAAAATATAATTCTATAAAACACAAAAACAGCATTTATCAATAATCGCTTTCACCCGTTTACAGCCTAAGAGCTATTTTTATATTTGATTTAATCCTGTCGCAATTCTACAAAACCAACTACTTTCCCCTATCTACAACCTTTTCAAAAAGAAAAGCACTTTTTCATTTTGAAAAGGTATTTTTATAGAATAAATAACCATATTATACTAAATATCAAATATTTACATAAAACAAATTTATATATGGCATGCCCTTTGCTCAAGTTATAATATGAAACTATATATTATATCAAATAGATTACCGGCCAAAGCCTGTAAAGAGAAAAACGGCACATTCATTTTTTCTCGAAGTGAAGGAGGATTAGCGACAGGGTTAAATTCTCTAAAAACCACCGACGAAAAACATTGGATCGGATGGCCGGGTATTTGTGTAGATAAAAAAGAGGACGAACAGATCATTTCAGAACAATTAGAAAAATTAAATTTCCACCCCGTCTTTTTATCATGCGATCAATATAAAAATTACTATGAAGGATATAGTAATAGTACAATTTGGCCCTTATGCCACTATTTTTTCGCATATACAGAATATAAAAACTGTTTTTGGAAAGCTTATCAAGAAGTAAATGCTCTTTTCTGTGAAAAAATTTGCAGTATCGTATCCGCAGATGATTATGTTTGGATACAAGATTATCAGTTAATGCTGCTACCGGGCATGCTGCGAAAACGCATGCCCCATCTGCGTATCGGTTATTTCCACCATATACCTTTTCCCTCATACGAATTATTCAGAATTTTGCCTGAGCGAGGAGAAATTCTACAAGGATTATTGGGTGCTGATTTCATCGCATTCCATACACACGATTATATGCGTCATTTCATCAGTGCAGCAGAACGGGTACTTAACATAGACTTCCAATTGGACGAAATTCAAATAGGAAATCGGGTTATACGTGTCGAAGCATTACCTATGGGTATCAATTATGATCTTTATCATAGTGTATCGGAAAATCCTGAAGTACAAAAGGCCATCAATCGCTTTCAAAATTTGTTCGGCAACCATAAAATGATATTATCCGTCGATCGATTAGATTACAGCAAAGGAATTTTACATCGTTTATGGGGCTTTTCTCTATTCTTAGAACACCATCCCGAATACCTCGGTAAAGTGACATTAGCGATGGTAATCGTACCATCGAGAGATCAAGTAAATCAATATGCAGAATTAAAAACTAAAATAGACGAAGAAATAGGAGCTATCAATGGAAAATATTCAACAATGGACTGGACACCCGTATGCTATTTCTATCACGGATTTTCTTTTGAAGAATTAGCCGCCATGTACTTTGTTGCAGATATAGCATTAGTTACTCCATTACGTGACGGGATGAACTTAGTAGCTAAGGAATATGTCGCCACAAAACAAAATAATCCCGGAGTCCTGATATTGAGTGAAATGGCTGGTTGTGCCGTAGAACTAACTGATGCCATACAAATTAATCCGAACGATATTGAGGAAATAGAACGAGCTATCGTAAAAGCATTAGAAATGCCTGTAAGAGAACAAAAAAACAGAATTAATCACATGCAGGCAATTTTATCTAATCAAACTATTAACAAATGGGCTGCAGATTTTATGACCGAATGGAATGATATATGCAGCAAAAATCAACGATTCAGATTAAAGCGCATTGTAGGTCCTGTTATAAGCGACATACGATCGAGATATAAACATGCTCATAAACGTCTTATATTACTTGATTACGACGGAACATTGACCGCTATACGAAATCGTCCGGAAGATGCCAAACCCGATCCTGAACTGATAGAATTGTTGCAACAATTAGCGGAAGATAAAAAAAATCATATTGTAATCAATAGCGGAAGAGACCATCTGACCTTAGAAAAGTGGTTGGGACAACTGCCTATATCTTTTGCCGCTGAGCATGGGGCATTTTATAAAGAAAACGGGAAATGGAATAAAAATATACAATCGACCGAATGGAGTCCATCTTTACTCTCTACATTAAAACTCTTTGTATCTAAAACCCCCCGTTCTCACCTCGAAGTAAAAGATACGGCACTGGCATTTCATTACCGACAGACAGACAGTTGGTTAGGAGCACTACGTGCTCAACAATTAACCAATTCTTTAATAAAAATATGCTTACAGCAAAAATTACAAATATTACAAGGAGATAAAGTAGTCGAAATTAAATCTCCATACTGTAACAAAGGCTCTGAAGTAAATCGCTTACTTCAGAAAGACCACTACGATTTTATACTGGCCATAGGGGACGATGTGACTGATGACGACATGTTCCAAGCGCTTCCGTCAACATCTGTTACCGTAAAAATCGGAACTGCATCAAAAAATGCACGATACAATCTGACTGCTCAATCAGAAGTCATACCTTTTCTCCAAGCTCTAATACATCGAGATTTATTTCAACAAAAAAATCTCGACAGAAAGGAGAATATTTTTTCTATTATGAATTTCTTCAAAAAATTACTTCCAAACAACAAATAATAAAAACGAATATGAGTAATCTGAATTATGGTGTTATAGGAAACTGCCGCACGGCAGCCCTCATCTCTGAAACCGGAAATATCGAATGGTTATGTTTCCCCGAATTCGATTCACCCTCTATTTTCGCAGCATTATTAGACCGTAAAAATGGTGGTAATTTCGGATTTCAGGTATCGAATAAATATTCTATTTCACAATCATACGTACCTCACACCAATATCCTATCTACCCGTTTTTCTTCAGAGGAAGGAGAATTCGTTGTTGTCGATTTTATGCCATGTTATCATTCCCAAAATAAAGATGAGCATTACCGTCCTGCAGAAATTTATCGTTATATCAATCGCATCAAAGGACATCCCCGATTTAAAATCGATTATAACCCAGCTCCAGACTACGCAAGAGGTAAAGTAATTTATAACATGACACCTCAATATATAGAAACTTATAGTTCCCAAAATAACAAAGACCGACAATATTTATATTCATCGCTCCCTTTAGAAACAATCCTAAATCATCAAGAAATTATATTAGAAAAAGATGAATTTCTTCTTTTATCCTATAATGAAAAAGTCATACCCGTCAACATCGAACGAGAAAAATTAGAATATTGCAGGACATTAGTATACTGGCTTAACTGGATAAACCGAACAAAAAAATATTCTATATATAACGATATTATAGAAAGGAGTCTATTAATCTTAAAACTAATGTCATACTACAACGGTGCTGTATTAGCGGCTTTAACGACCAGCTTGCCGGAAGCTATCGGAGAAGTAAGAAACTGGGATTATCGTTTCTGCTGGTTACGTGACGCATCTATGTCTATCGAAACATTATTCCAAATAGGACATCCGGATGCAGCACGTCGATTCATGAAGTTCATACAATCAACATTTGTTGCCAAACATGAGTCATTTCAGATCATGTATGGAATTCGAGGCGAACGTAAATTAACAGAAATCATCCTCGATCATCTCTCAGGATACAAAAACTCAAAACCAGTACGTATAGGAAACGATGCTTACCATCAACGGCAAAACGACTCGTTCGGATATTTGATGGACCTCATTTATCAGTATTATCAATTAATGCCGGGCACTCTCGATGAAATTGAAGACATATGGGAAATGGTTAAAAGCATTATAGCCATAGTCATCGAAGATTGGCATAAACCGGACAAAGGAATTTGGGAAATACGAGGAAAAGAACAGCATTTCGTATCCTCTAAAGTCATGTGTTGGGTTGCTTTAGACAGGGCTTCTCGCATCGCAATCATGCTCGACAAGTACAATTATAGCGAACGCTGGAAAAAAGAAGCGGACAAGATAAAATCCGATGTTCTGAAATATGGCTGGAAAGAAGAAATACAGAGCTTTTCTCAAACTTATGAAAATCTATATTTAGATTCTTCTCTATTATTGATGGAGTCATACGGCTTTCTACAAGCAGACGATATACGCTACCATAAAACCGTAAAAGCCGTAAAAAAAGCTTTATTTCATAAAGGTCTGATGTACAGATACAACAATGAAGATGATTTCGGACTACCATCTTCCGCTTTTACAATCTGCACATTCTGGCTTATTCGAGCACTATATGTTATAGGAGAAAAAGAAGATGCACGCTGTTTATTTAATGAGGTTCTCTCCTATTCTAATCATTTAGGCCTGTTCAGTGAAGACATCAATTTTGACACGAAAGAGCAACTTGGTAATTTTCCTCAGGCATATTCTCATTTAGCATTAGTAAATACAGCGATTCTCTTCGCAGAAGAAGAAAAAAGGCTTGATTTTATTCGACCTTAAAAAATTTATGTAAATACAAATGAAACATTCAAGATTTTTTCTATAAAAAAAACGATAACACAAAAAACACAAACACCTATTAATCAACAAAATATCAAAATTATATTTTTCTATATAGAAAAACATCTTTAAAAAGATAGAGCATAAAACATTTACACAAATTTTAAAATACCAATTCCGTTAAATATATCGTATACATTTGGCATATAATCTCTCTTTTGCTACTTTTGCAATAGAGAATTAAGGAATATGGTCGCACTTTCAGATATACAACAAGCCAAACAAAGATTCGGCATTATTGGAAATACTCCCGGATTATTACGAGCTGTCAGTCGAGCTCTGCAAATCGCTCCGACCGATCTCTCCGTACTAATAACCGGAGAAAGTGGAACAGGTAAAGAATTTTTTCCGCAGATTATACATACAAACAGTCATCGTAAACATGGACGTTATATTGCGGTAAATTGCGGTGCTATACCTGAAGGCACTATTGACTCGGAGCTTTTCGGGCACGAAAAAGGTTCGTTTACCGGAGCCCTTGCCGATCGTAAAGGATACTTCGAAGAGGCTGACGGAGGAACGATATTTTTAGACGAAGTCGGAGAACTGCCTCTAACAACACAAGCACGTTTATTGAGAGTTTTGGAAAGCGGAGAGTTCATAAAAGTAGGATCTTCTAAAGTTCAAAAAACCAATGTCCGTATCGTTGCTGCGACAAATGTCAATATGATTAAAGCGATCTCGGAAGGAAAATTCAGGGAAGACTTATTTTATCGATTAAATACCGTACCCATCGAACTGCCTCCGTTACGAGATAGAATGGATGACATACTTCTTTTGTTTAGAAAATTCTCAAATGATTTTGCTGAAAAATACCGAATGCCGGCGATACAACTGACCGATGATGCAAAAAATTTATTGCAGACTTACCGATGGCCCGGAAACATCAGACAATTGAAGAACGTAACAGAACAAATATCTATCTTCGAGACTTCCCGTGAAGTATCTGCCGACATTATAAAGTCATATTTACCGTCATATAATGTAGAACGGTTACCGGTCGTAAGCGGTTCAGAAGGAAAAGACGGCTTTCTATTCGGAAACGAACGAGAAATGTTGTATCAGATTATCTTCGAAATGCGTAAAGAGATGAACGAGTTGAAAAGTATCGTGGATAATCTGGCGGCATCTGAAAACGGGCACGGGTTAAAAGTTTACACACCGGAACACAATACGACAATAACCCATCCCACCGTTCCGGTCGTCAAAACGTTCCATATCGATAAAGACTCTACAGAAGATGTGCATGATGAAAGCGTGTTCGAAGAAGCGTCTCTATCTTTGGAGGACGCAGAAAAAGAGATGATCCGAAAGTCCTTGGAAAGGAATAACGGAAAACGAAAAAAAACCGCAGAAGAACTGAAAATATCGGAGCGTACACTTTACCGTAAAATTAAAGAATATAATTTGGAGTAAGCCACACGAATGAAACGATTAACCATACTATTGCTGGTCATATTGACTTCTTGTACCATATCTTACAAATTCAACGGAGCAGCAATCGACTATAATACGACAAAAACCATATCCATAGCCGAGTTTCCGATCAGGGCAGCATTGGTATATCCCCCTCTCGGTCCTGCATTTAATGAAGCCTTGAAAGATATATACACACGACAAACCAGATTAAGCATGGTCAAAACCGGAGGAGATTTGCAAGTTGAAGGAGAAATTACGGGTTATGACCTGAGTCCTCAAGCTGTAACCGAAGATGCTTATGCATCACAAACAAGGCTGACCATCTCGGTAAAAGTAAGATATACCAATACGAAAAATCCTAATCTTAACGTTGATCAGACTTTTAGAGCTTATAGAGATTTTTCCAGCAGTCAGATGCTGACTCAAGTCCAAGATGAGTTAATCTCCCAAATTGTGGATGAATTAGCGGAACTAATATTTAATGCAACCGTAGGAAGTTGGTAATTATGTTGATAAACGGAGAAAAAATACGAAAAGAATTGTCTGAAGGTATTCCACAAATACCATTAGAAGACTTGCGTACATTACAATCCGATTATCCTTACTTCCAAGCTATCCGTTTTTTATATTTAAAAAGAGTACAAAAAGAAGAGCCGCTTCTTTATCCCGAAGCCCTTGAAAGAAATGCGATTTATTCAGGTGACCGCAAATCTCTATTTTTTTTACTGGAAGGTGCTCGCCAATCCTGGACTTCCCTTTACCGACAAAATATCGAATCAGAAAAGAGTAAAGAGTCTTTTTCATTAATAGACTCTTTCTTATCGGCACAAAATGAAAGTTTTTCTGAAAATATCGAACAGCTGATTCTTCAAACAGGAGGAATACCAGCAACCGATTATTTATCTCTCTCCAAAACTGAAAACGGAAATGATACTTCAAATTCAAACGAATTGCAAAATATCGACCTGATAGATTCTTTCATCGAAAAATCGGAAAAAGGGAATCCACTGGTTACCGATATAGATGCCACAACAAAACCGGAAAATACAAAAAATATCCCCGAAACACCTTTAACCGAATCTACAGACGAAGCTTTCCTAACCGAAAGTCTGGCAAAAATATACATCAAACAAAGAAGATATTCCAAGGCTTTGGAAATAATTAAAAAATTAAGTTTGAAATATCCAGAAAAAAATATTTACTTTGCAGACCAAATAAGATTTTTAGAAAAATTGATTATTAACATAAAAACCGAATAAAATGTATTTGTTCATCACCATCTTAATTCTAATCGCATCAATATTCTTAATATTGATCGTATTGGTACAAAACTCCAAAGGGGGAGGTCTTGCATCAGGCTTCTCTTCAACTAATCAGATTATGGGAGTCAGAAAGACAACCGATTTTGTTGAAAAAGCAACTTGGACACTCGCCGGTACGGTCGTTATCTTAAGCATCGTAGCTTCAGCATTCTTACCTTCTGCCAATACAGGCAGTCACGGATCAGAAATTAAAGATGCCATAAAAAAAGAAATTCCCGCTACTGCACAACCGGGATTTGAAACACAGCAAACTACAGCTCCGATAGCACAACCGGATTCTGCAAAATAAAAAATTAAATAAAGGGGGCGACCCAAAAGATTTTTTTAGAGTTCGGTCTCTTTTTCTTTTATAGA
>ERZ791915.17-NODE-17-length-263948-cov-13.063571_pt1 | contig 263948 bp, 268 predicted proteins | sample MGYA00510139_ERZ791915 | MGnify/ENA primary metagenome ERZ791915 (study PRJEB30046, sample SAMN00792117) | human gut metagenome | study: EMG produced TPA metagenomics assembly of the A metagenome-wide association study of gut microbiota in type 2... | reverse complement strand
ATATCAAAAAAGTAGACACATTCCTTTTATGTCTACTTTTATTTTACAACTTCATTTTATCTATTCTAATGTATTTTAAGAACACTAAGCATAGCATTAGTGCTTCCATTAAATGTCATAACAACTGGCATTGATGCTTTGATATTTAATGTTACTATATCGTCTGGTTGTAGTGATATTATAGTTGTGCCACTTATACAGTTAATAATTTGGGCTTGAAATTCAGTAGTGGGATTAGAAGCCGGCTGTAAGATATCATTTGCTTTAATAGACATTGTTAAAGAGCATTCTTCACTTGTTGCTCCACATAATAAATATGATATTAAATAGACTCCACTTTCTTTTATTTTTATTCCGTTATTAGTATATTCGGTAAAAAGTGATACTCCTGTTTCCGCTAATGGAATAGTAGTATCTATAGCCTGCTCTAAAGTAATTTGTGTATCCATCATAGCATATCTTATTCCATATGCTGATACAAAGTTAGTTCCTGGTGGTCCAGCAGGTCCTTGTATTCCTCGCGGGCCTTGGATTCCTTGTTCTCCTTTTGGTATTTGAAATGTTAGATGATGAACCCAATCTTCAAAGGTGTCCATTACTTGGGCTTCTTCTCCTGGCTCTAGTGTTTCAGTTTCATCAATTGCTATGTGTTCAGTACGACCTATTTCTCCTGGTAATCCTCGTGGTCCCATTTCACCTTCTTCACCTTTATCACCTTTTGGTATCTTAAAATCTAATATAACATCTTCTGCTGTTCCAGTATTTATTACTTCTGCTGGTAGTGTTGGTTCTATTGTTTCTACTTTTCCTACTTTTATAGTAGTGGGACCCCTTTCTCCTCTTTCACCTTTCATTCCTTGCGGACCTACTTCACCTCTTTCACCTTTTATACCTTGAATTCCTTGCGGTCCTGTCTTTCCTTCTATTCCTTGTACTCCTTTTGGTATTTTAAAATCTAATATAACATCTTCTGCTGTTCCAGTATTTATTACTTCTGCTGGGAGTATTGGTTCTATTGTTTCTACTTTTCCTACTTTTATAGTAGCGGGTCCTCTCTCTCCTCTTTCACCTTTGGCTCCTCTTGGTCCTTGTATATAACAATACTTACATCTTTCTCTTTCTTCTTCTATCTTCTTTTTTATTCTATCATAATTATCATTACAATTATTATTCATTATTTTCCTCCTCTCTCTATTTTATTCAATAGTTTTAATATTTAAAACCCCCAATATATTTATATAAGAAAAAGATTAGTTGTATTTCAAACTAATCTCTATTAAATTATTTATTTTTCTAACTAATTATTAATACCTAGATTTATTTCTAACCATAAAAAGAAATATCGGTCTTAATAAACCAAAAGATAAAATATTAAATATAGTTAATATATCTCCATATTTATTTGTATGACTAATATATATTTTATGTGATATTATTGTATCTAATATAAAAGTAATTATTAAACTAATTATTAATATAATAAATAAAACTATTTCTAATTCTTTATGAATATAAAAATAAATACCTAAACAAATTGATACAAATGATAAAGTTCCTGATATAATACCCATTATTTTATTACCCGCTATTGAACCTAATAAATATTTATTATAAAAAGGTATCCAAGCAGTAAAAGGATTTTTATATCCCATATTTTTACTCATACACATAATTGAAATACCTTCAAAGGTATAACTTATTACTATATATAATATAATAGCTACAAAAATAGTAATAAAGAATATATACAAAAATAATAATATATTCATAAGAACTATAACGCTAAGTCCTCCCATAATATTCACTCCTCTACTAATTCTTTTCTACTTTATCTTTATTATTCTTAGACATATAAGCTACTAATAAAATTATACCAATAAAATTACATCCAATTGATAATCCTACTAATAAACCACTACTAAATTTTCCAAAATTACTTGTTTCATTTCCTGAAAAAAATGTAAATACTAAATATAATAGATTTCCTAAAACTATTAGGAATGTTCCTGCTTTTAGTTGGTTCATTTTAAACGCTTCCTTCTTTTTTTATTTTTGAAATCTTTAATTCACTTTAACTTATTTTCCTTCTTTCTAATAAATTGTAATTTGTAATTATTCACAAGTTCCATTATTATTTTTAAAATAATTTTCTATATTTATCATTGAATTGTCAATATTGTTAAAATCTACAATCTCATTTATTTCATCTGACATTTTTTTAGAACAATTATTACATTTAAAATAATTGTTTGTTCCAAATTCTATTTGATACTTTTTATTATCAATAGAACATATTGTTGTCGCACTACTTTCCACATTAGCATTATCTTTTTTAACAACTGTATAAGTTCCTAGTCCAATCACTGCAATTATCATAAATATAATATATCCAATGAATACCAATCCTATTACTTTTAATATTTTGATTATTATTCCTGCTAGTCGTTCTGTATTACTTATTTTGTTCATTAAAAACTCCTTTGAATCATTATCCAAGATTTCATCAACACTAACATTAAATGCTTTTGACATTTTTTTTAATTGCTCTGGATTAGGTGTTGTTTCACCTAATTCCCAATTAGAAATAGTTTGTCTTGTAACATCTACTTTTTCACCTAATTGTTCTTGCGAAAGTCCATTTTTCTTTCTTAATTGTAAAATTTTATCTCCTAAATTCATTCTTTTTCTCCTTTCACAAAAATTATATACTATTAGCATTTAACATATCTACATAAGTTTTTTGGAAGTTTGTCAAAGAGTTTTAACATTTTATCAAATTACTATTTTTCTAACTAATTACTAAATTGTAATTTATGATTATTTATATACTCTAATAACTTGATATTCATAATGGTCATTGGCATTTGAGATTCCTACTGAAATACCTTTACCATTATTAGCTGTTTTTTTAGAAGAAGATTTTTCTTTGGCTTCTTTTAATAATTCATCAATTTCAGAATCGGTAATTTCTTCATTGTTGGCTTTAATCAAAAGTTTTGTATACTTTATAGCGGTTGTTTCATCATACTTGTCATTATCCATATAAATAGCACTCATATCAAGAATATCTTTTTCTTTATTTCCAGATGATTCAACTGGTTTTAGGTAGAATGCAACATCATCAGTTAGTGCAAACCAATATTTACCATTATCCACAACCATATAATCATCACTAGCAGGTGTATTTAATCCACTATCCATTATTTCAGTATTAAATTTAGCAAGAATAGTATTTACAGTTTCTTTCTCAACCCATCCATATTTTTTATAAGTTTCTTCTAAATCTTTTTTAGCATCTTCTAATTCTTTTTTAGAATCACTAACTGGATTGCTACATCCAGCAAGTCCTAAAGCCATAACCCCACAAAGTAAAATTGCAAATAATTTCTTTTTCATCTTTCTCTCCTCCTATATTACTCAAACATTATTGAGTCCATAATAAATTTACTAACATTTTGCCATTCACTCATTTGTTCTTTAGTACAATTAAAATTAACTAATCTTAATTTGTTATTAACAGAAAATGCAATAATATGATTATAGATTTCTGTATCTGATCCCTTTGTTGTAAATTCCATTTCACCGATTTTATGATTGTTTCTTTCCCAAAAATTTAGTTTTATATCTTTTGAATAGTTCTTATAAGTCGATTCCATTGCTTTGACATATTCTTCTATCTGACTATTCTTCATTGTAACATCATTCACAACTAGTACTACATTAATTGTTGTTTTGTCATTTGTATAAACAAGTGATGGTGCATTTCCATTTGGATATTTAATATTAATAATTTCATCACTCATTATTTTAAATTCACTTGGAATCTTTATTTTAAATCCATCAAACATTTTATATTGTGTTTCAATGTTATTACCCTTATTAGTAGTAATGACCATTGTGTTTTCAATTTCACTTAAATTTTCAGTTTTTGTAATATTTGGTATTGTTATAATAGCCCAAACAATTAAAACTACTATGCTAATTATCAAACATACATTTAAATTTTTTGTTTTATCTTTGTATTCTGGTATTTTCTTTTCCTTTAAATAATATTGATGCATACTTTTAATATCTAAGTCATTCTTTATATCAAATACTGCAATAGGAAGTGCCATAATAATAATTAAAAGTGTATTAATGATTGTTATATTAAATGGGATCATATTATTTATTGTCAATATAATATTTGGTATAACTATAATTACTAATAACAATATAAGGATCATTTCATAAACATAGTAGTTCTTAAATGTCTTATTTTCTTTTTTCATCATTTTTTTAAATTCATTTTTCTTCATAATTCCCTCTAATTTATTACTATAAATTCATCATTTATAATTATTTCAATACTTCATTTAATTCTTCAAGTGATAGTCCTTTAATTAATATGTTATTATCGTTTTCATCAATGACATACTTCATGAGTTTTTTTATGGCATCATAATAGTCTATATCTCCTAAAATTACATTATTCGTTGTACTTACAAGCATTAGTTTCCATTCATCAACTTCTATATTATCTACTTTATACAATAGTTTTGGATTTTTAGGAAAAGAAGTTAAAGTACCTTCTGTTAGTGCAAATGCACCAAATGGCTTACCATCTTTACCATTATAAAAATTTGGATTCCCTACATAAGCATTTTCCCAATCATTGTTTTCTTTTTTCTTAAACTTATCAAATAATCCCATAATCAATTTTCTCCATAAATTACTATTTATAAATTTCAATAAATTTATTCAAGTTTTCTTGATGATAATTTGCACCTTTAATCTTTTTAGCAGAGTTCATTGCATATTTTGTGCCATCATTTAAAATAATAGTAATTCTTTTATATATAAAATCTTCATTTTTAATTTTTATTTTCTTAATCTCTTCTGGCTTTATATCAATATATCCATTAATATCAATTTGCATAACTCTATGGTCATCAAGTATAATGGGGATTAGACAAATTTCATTTTCATTCTTATTAACAAAATATCCACTTATATTATTTTTTTGTTTAGCTACCTCAATTAGTCCTCCAACTGCTCCAAGAGATATTGGTAATGCCGATTGAGGTTTGAAGGTGCCAAAGCAATAATTATATTCATTTCCAAAACGATTGATTCTTTTAAATAAATTTTCTACATTTTCAAGCAACATATACTTTTCATTATTGTATTCTTCCATATTTTTGACGCTCCTTTACAAATTATTATTTTTCTAACTAATTCTATAATGACCAACTATATCATCATAATATTCTAAAATATCTTCTTCATAATATCTTTGATAAGGATTAGCATGATGAATAATAAAAGTTATTCCTTTTTTATTTCTGTTATCTGATACTATTCCAATATGTTTTTTAAATACAACAATATCTCCACCTTGCCACTTATCTATTTTATTTATATCAGTAGTAAGACTTATAGCATTATTATCTAAATATATTTTTAAATTTTGAACTCTTCTAAAATCTATCTTTTTATCAATTGTATCTATATTATATAAATCTTTATTGGCTTTAATATCTTCATTTACTAATTCCATTAAATCATAGCCTGCATCTTTTAGGGCAAAAGCTACTACATCAGTACAAACTCCATATTCATCATTAGGATAACCTGTAGTATAGTATTTACTCTTATATTTAGGTTTTGTTTTTATATAATCTCTTGCATTATTTAATATATCTGTCTGATCATCTATACCATCATTATCTTTATCTATCTTACTCTTATAAGTCATTATATTAAAATCTGTATTTGTATATTTCTTATGCGGAATATAATTTAAATAATATAATACATATAAAACTATAATTATTAATATTACTATTGTTAAAGTAGTAATGATTGTTATTTTCTTTTTCATAATACCTCTTTCTTTAAATTATTATTTTTCTAATATTGTGTCTAATGTTTTTTTATCTATGTTTGTTAGTTCATAACTTTTTTTGTTTATTTCAATATTAAAATAATGATCAGGATTATATAATATTTTGGCAATATTATTATTATTAACATCAAATAATTCTATTTCATATTTAGGTGATGGAAGTGTTACTGCACCAGTCCATACTTTTGAACTATTTATTATTGATATAATAGTATTTATTTGTTTTTCTTCTGTAATTGTTTGATGACCTTTAACCTTTATACTTTTTGTTTTTGATATAGTATCTTTTATTATATTTGGTAACTCTATAGTTCCTTCTTTTTGTAGCATAAATGTGCCAAAGTTATTATCACAATTCATAACTGCAATTAAATCTTTTTCTTTCCCTAATTTGCAAGTTATTTTACTATATTTCTCATCATTTGGTATTAAGATAATTTCATTATTTTTATTAATTGTAAACTCTCCTTTTACTTCTTTATCACCTTTGAAAAAAGCAAACTTATTTTTTCCAGTTCCGTGAAAATTGATAAAAGAATCTTTAATATACTGATATTCTCCTTTGCTATTTATTTCAGTTAGTGTCCAAGCTGTTTCTACCTTCTTTAGTAATTCTATAGTATCTCCACATATACAGTTTTCACAACAATCTTTACTATTTTCATATTTGTTTTCATCATCATTATTTTCGGTTTCTATATAAGTATTTATTTTATCATATATAGTTAGTCCTAATATTTTTATTTTTAGACCATCATCATATCCTTTTGTTGATTCAGTATTAATGGTATGATATTTTGTTACTTCATATAAAATTGCTTTATACTCTACTGAACCTCCATCTTTTAATTTCATTGGTATTGGAATGAGTGCCAAAATTAATATAATTACTACTATAAAATTTATCTTTTTATTTTTCTTTTTTTCTCCTTTTTTATTAAGCCAGCTTATAGTATCTTTTATAGTATCTTTCATATCTCTATTTTTATATTCTAACTCTTCTTTAGCTTTTTTATTACTAAAATTAGAATTAGAGGATAATGTGTATAATGAATACTTTGTAAAGAGAGGTGTTTGTTTTTTTAAATTATAATATGCTTCAAAAAAAGGTGCTATTATTTTTGCTAAACAAATTGGTAATACTATTTTTATTTTTTTTATACCTTGTACATCACATATTAAATCTGATAGTTCTTTGATTGTTATATACCTATTTGATAAGATATAGCATTCTCCTTTATTATCTTTTTTAGATGCAGTAATAATAGCGGCCGCTACATCTCTAACATCAACAAAATCATATCCTCCTTTTACTGTGGCAAATAGTTTTCCATTTGATACTTCTCTTACTAACTCAGTTAAATGGCTATTACCATAATCATATGGTCCTATAATTCCTGATGGATGAATAATACAAGCATTTAAGTTTTTATTTTTAACTGCATTCATAACATATTTTGCTGCTTCGGCTTTTGTTTTGGCATATAATCCATGAACTTCATCAGGATTAAAATCAGTTATCTCTTCTATTAAATCATTATTTTCTTTCTCTGGAATGGCATGTACACTACTAATATAAATAAGTTTTGCTTTTGTTTCTATTACTTTATCTACTACATTTTTAGTACCATTAACATTTACATTATAAACAAGTGGATTATATTTAGTCTTTATGTATACAACTGCTGCACAGTGAATTACAAATACTTCTTTTCCCTCTATGTTTTCAAAAAGAGGTAATAAGGTTTCTTTCTTTGTAACATCTCCATAATATATTTTGCACTTTAATTTTTCTAATGATTTTATTGATTCACCATTTAAAACGAAAGCTCTTATTTCATTATTATCATCTTGTTCTAACTTTCTTATAATATTATTTCCTAAAAAGCCATTTGCCCCTGTTACGATATAGATTTTTTTCATATTTTTCCTCCTATCTAATAACTTCTATATATAATTATATCACTGATTTTATAAATTAAAAAGAGCTAGAATGTATCTAACTCAATTATTTTACTCTATACATCTTCTTCTCTCATCATTCTTCATACCTAACTTCACTCATATAGTTAAATCCACTTAAGAAATAATCGTATTGATATTCTCTTACTCTATTTTCCATAATATCATTTATAGGTATAAGTGTTAAATCTTTTAATACTACATATTTATATGTGAATGTTAATACTTCATCATAATATTTAGTTAACATATTAATTTTTACTGTAGTAATAACTGTTTTATTTAAATCAGTATCAAAATAACTCATTAATTCGTAAAAGGCTTTATCTGTTTTTACTATTCTTTCATTGTATATTCTAATTATTTTTTCTCCTTCATAATTACCACTTACTTTTTCAGTAGTAGGATACTTCTCATTACCATAATTCTTACTATATAATATATTATCTTTTACATAAACATAATTAGACATAAAATCATAATCTATTTTTTTACCAAGAAATTCTGTTGAATATTCCCATTTTAGATAATCACTTAAACTATAATTAGCTTTTAAATACATATCATAACTATCATTTATTTTATTATCTGTATTATTATCATGTAATGTATATATAGTATCATTATAATCATAAAATTTTATATCTGGTCCAGCATCAGGAGTAATGTTCATAACTTTGATATTTTTATCTACATCATATACTTTTTTATAAGTAAATTCTCCACTATCTAATTTTTCTGGATTGAAAATATATATGGAATTATTATTTATGAAAGAGTATTTGTTAAAACATGTATCTTCATTTAATATTTCTCCACCAGTTAATTTTAAATACTTTTTATCTGAGTACTTCTTTTTTAATTCTTCGATGATAGATGTTGACTCTTTAGGTGTATGATCTATTGGCATTGGTTTATTACTTATTATAGCAATAATAACCACCATAGATATTAATATAACAATTCCTATAATAGCATAAATTATTTTTTTATTCTTCATATCACACCTACTTTTCTATATATCCACTTGTCTTTTGTAAGTACATATCGTCAGTTACTGGTTTATATCTTTCTCCATCATATTCATCATTAAATCCATTATATGCTTTATATATTTCATTTGTTTCAGTATCATAAACTCTTTCATAACCAAGTGTGGCATCACTTTGTTTTTGACTCATAATATCAAAAGATGTATTTCTTTTATCCCATGAATCCATTATTCCATCACTTATCTCATTACCTATTGCTCTAATTTGTTGGAAGTTTTTCATGACTGCGTCTTGTTGTTGATTAAATCCATTTATAAAGGTATCTGTAAAGCTAAGTGAAGAACAAATAGTATTTAATGTATCTTCCCAATCTATAAATTCATCTTTTGGTGTAGTAATAAAAATCGTATCATATACACTTAAGTATTGTATATCTATTTGTTTACCTGAAATTATATTTTCATAAACATAATAAGTACCTACATCATATACATAAGCAGTAAATATTCCTTCACCTTCTTCGCCATTTGAATCCTTAAATGTTGCTCTTAATATATCTCCTCCAAATACTCCTTTACCTAGATTTTCACTTACAGTAAAATCTGTTAAAGTTGGAAAGGTAAATGCAGCCGTATTATTTAAAGTACCTAAATCATTAAATATTTTATAAAATCCTTCGGTATCTTTAGTGGCTATTACACTAGTTTTAGCAAACATATCATTTGGATAATATTTTTGTTGCCATCTTTTGGCATCTTCTGATTTATTATAACCTTCTGTTTTCATATTTAAGAAAAATTGATAAAGTGGTTTATCTGGATTATATACTTTAATTGTATAATGAATATAATCTCCTAGTGTATCTACTTTCCATCCTTTTGGTATCTTAATAGAAAACTCATTTGTTTTATAATCTTCTAGTTCTATTTTACTAGCCTCTGATTTTACTATTTTAATGTTTTTATCTGGATTATAAAATAGTCCTTTACTATCACTTTTGGTTAATAAAAGAATTCCTCCTATTACTATTAGAATAACTACACCTATTATAATAAGATTTCTTTTTGAAATATTTAATTTTCCAATCTTAATCATTTCTCTTCTCCTCTCTATTTTATATTATAAATTAAAATCTTTAGTGGAACAATAGACTTGTCTTAAAAATCATTGCTTTTGATGGAAAGTTATTTTTATTATTTAAAAAGTATAGTATAATAGTGCTTAAGGAAGTGATACTTGTGAATTTTAAAGAAGTTTTAAATAAATATTTAAAAGAATTAAATTGTTCTTCAAAAAAATTATCAAATGAATCTGGACTATCTGAATCAGTTATAAGTAGATATAGAAGTGGTGAAAGAACTCCAGTAAAAAATAGTGAACAATTGAATAAATTAACTAAAGCTCTTTTTAATATTGCTAAAGATAGTAGTAAAAATAAATATACTCTTGATAAAATAGTAAGTGATTTTAATATTGCATTACCAAGTGATGACTTTGACTATACTACTTTTAGTAATAATTTAAACACTTTAATAACATCACTAAACATAAATACTCATGAAATGTCAAAGTATATTGTATTTGATGCCTCACATATTTCAAGAATTAGATATGGTAAAGCTAAGCCATCTAATCCAGTAGAATTTTCAAATAAAATATGTTCTTATATTTTAAATAGATATAAAAATCCAGATGATATAAATAATTTAATGATGATTATTGGATGTAAAAAAAGTGATTTATCAAATGAAAAAATCTATAGTACTTTATTTAATTGGTTAACTAGTGAAATAGTTCCTGTTAAAAATCAAATTTCCGATTTTTTACATCATCTTGATTCATTTAACCTAGATGACTATATAAAAGTAATAAAATTTGATGAATTAAAAGTTCCTAGTATTCCTTTTTATAAAGCTAAAACTAAACATTATTATGGTATTGAAGAAATGAAACAAGGCGAACTAAACTTTTTTAAAGGGACTGTTTTATCTAAATCTAAAGAAGATATATTTATGTGTAGTGATATGCCCATGGAAGATATGGCTAAAGATATAGATTTTGGTAAAAAATGGATGTTTGCTATTGCTATGTGTTTAAAAAAAGGGCATCATCTAAATATTATTCATAACTTAGATAGACCTTTTAACGAAATGATGCTTGGTCTAGAAAGTTGGATTCCTATTTATATGACTGGTCAAATATCTCCTTATTATTTAAGTAATCTTAAAAATAATATATATAATCATTTAAACTATGTATCAGCAGCAGCAGCTTTATCTGGAGAATGTATAAATGGTTTTCATAATAAGGGGATGTATTATTTAACTACTAATAAAAATGAAATTGAATACTATAAAGAAAAAAGTGATTTACTTCTAAAAAAAGCTAAACCACTTATGGAAATTTATAGGGAAAGCAATATAAAGGAATACCATTTATTTTTAAAGAAAGATGAAAATATAGAATGTGATAGAACAAGATATATTTCTTCATTACCTTTATTTACAATTAGTGATGAATTATTAATTAAAATCTTAAAAAGAAATAAACTTACAAAAGAAGAAATTAATAAGATAATTAAATATAAGAATAACGAATTTAAATATATGAATAGTATTCTTAAAAAGAACAAAGTATTTGATTATATTTATGTTATTAAAGAAGATGAATTTATAAGTGATACTCCTTCCCTTTTATTAAATAATTTATTCATAGATAAAACAATTAACTATACTTATAAAGAATATATTGAACATTTAAAATTAACAAATGAATATGCTAAGAATAATAAAAACTATAATATCTTAACTGAAAAGGATAAAACTTTTAAAAATATAACGATAACTATTTTAAAAAATAATCATGTTATTATTTCAAAGAATTCTAATCCAACAATACATTTTGTTATTAGACATCCTAAGTTAGTTGCCGCTATTGAAAGTTTTAATCCTCTTGTAAAAGAATTATAATTTGTAATATTAATTATTTTAATAGAGGATTAGAAATTGATCTAATCCTCTTTTTGTTATACGAATAAAGTATCACTATCCAAAAGTTATGTAATACCAGCTATTATTCATATTTTTTTTACACTTTTTATATTTTGTAATTCGAATCTATATTTTTGTTTTATTTCCGGATATTTATGATGATCTACTTCTGATATAAACATATTATATGGTCTTATATATAGTTTATTATCTCCGTATAAAGCTCTATATATAACATATTCCTCTTCTGTTTCACTATTTATTGCTATGTCTTCAACTAGATATAGGTCTCCTTTAAAATGTTTATATATTCCTTTTATTTTTATTTTATTCATATATATTTTTCACCTCTTAATATTTTTTATATTTAACTAAATAATATTGGTATATTACCATATAGTATTATTCTTAATATTCCTATTAATACTAAATGTAATGGATAATATAGATAGAAGAACCATTTTAACCATTTTATTTTTCCTCTTTCGCCATTATAATTCTTTAGTAGTGGATATACTAGTACTGCAAATAAAGATATTATTCCATATATTTTATTTACAAAGATAAATGATATTAAAGCATATAATGATAACCATAACATCATTGCTTTCATTTGTTTATTTAAATTACCTCTAGCAGAATACATAGATAGTATACTCATTACCGCTATTGAACTAAAGTCAGCAGGAAAAGCTATTATATTTATTAATATTACTAATATCCATTTCTGATATTCTTTTAATTTATTATTACCATTAGCTATATATAATGCTACTACTGCCCAAGCTAGTGACCACATAATACTAGTTTGATTAAAGACACTACCCGTAGTAAATGGTATATAATTTATACCAAAGGCAAAACAATATGCAAAGTGTGATATTATAGCAAAGATAAATAATCTTGTTATATATTTTTTTAGATTCTTAGTATAATGATATCCTTCACATATAAAGAAAAACATAATAGGAGCAGTCAATCTACCAATAACATGTAATATTATAGGTACAATATTATTTTGCATATTAGGATAAAGTAGATCTGCTAGATGATCTATTGTCATTGCTATTATTGCTATTATTTTTAAATGATTTGAATTTAATTTTTTCATATTTATTCCTCTGTAATTATTATATCAAAAAAAGTAGAATATTTCATCTACTTTAGATTAATTTTATTTATTTCCTAATGAGCTTATAATCTCATTAGGTGATAAGAAGCCTATGGTCTTCTTATCAAATATTTATTTTATCTAAGTTGTTTTTTATTTAGTATACTAATTCCTATTAAATTGCAAATTAATGTAAATATAATCATATAATACATGACATTATTTCTATCTATAACACTTAAGTCAGATATTCTCCATGCAATAGATGAAGGTAATATATCATTAGTCACTTCGTATACTTTTCTTTTAGTTCCAGTGAGATATTTAGGATTTTTTGTGATTTCTAGTACTGGTCCATTATCTGAGATTACATTTTGATTTATATATTCTGGTTCTTTTAAGTGTTCTAACATTAGAAATGATAAAACTGATAAACCAAATACTATAATTGTAGATATTACTACAGTTAATGTTTTATCGGCAAATAAGACTGCTAATAAAGTGAATAATGAAGTAAATGATATTGTAAGAAGAATAACTTCGATAGATATTTTTAATATTTCTATAGTACTTAAACTACTTGGTTCTAAGAAGAACAAACCAAATATAAGTATAATAAACATATAGGTAAATAAACACATTAATCCTTCTATTATACACGTAATTAGGTATGATAAATATATTTTTGTTCTTCTATAACCTGATATTATTTTATAATTGATTGTTCTATCTGAAAAATCACTACCTACATGTAGGCTAGTAAAAATTGCTATAAAGAATCCTATAAAGGCACTGAAAAACCAAATTATATCATAGCTTACTTTAGCACTACCTGTTTTAATATAATTATACTGGGTTATACAAAGAAAGATAGTTATTATAAATATTATTATTATTGAACTAAGAAGAATATTACTGTTTTTTATTCTAAATAATTCTGATTTTATTAACTTACTCATTTTCTCCTCCTAGTAACTTTAAGAAATAATTTTCTAATGTATCTTTTTCTTTTTTGATATCTTCTATTTCTATTTTATTATTATTTAGTTCTGTTATAAATTTAGGTATATTTATTTTATTATATATAGTTATTTCTTCTTTACCTGTTTTTTCATAATTTATATTATTATCATCTAAGTATTCTGCTAATTTATCAGTGTCTTTTATTTTTACTGTTGTTTTCTCTCTTATTTTACTATTTAACTCTTCATAACTTATTTCTTCTACTATATGACCTTTATCTATAAATCCATAATTAGTAGCAATTTTTGATAATTCATCCAAATAATGACTTGATATTAGTATTGTTATATTACTTTTTTTATTTAAATTTAATACTAATTTTCTTATTTCTATTATACCTTCTGGGTCTAATCCATTTATTGGTTCATCTAATATTAATAAGTCTGGATTGCCTACTAGGGCACAAGCTATCATTAATCTTTGTTTCATTCCTAATGAGAATGTTCTAACTTTTTTATTTTTTTCTTTTAATAAGCCTACTTTATCTAATAAGCTATCTATTTCTTCATATGAAGTTATTCCTTTTATTTTATATACTTCTTTTATATTATCATAAGCATTCATATTATAGTATAAATATGGATACTCAATAATTGCTCCTATTTTCTGTCTCTCTTTATTTATATTTTTATCTTTATTTGATATTCTATAGATAGAATATGTACCACTAGTAGGTTCTTCTAATCCACAAAGTAATCTAATTAACGTTGTTTTACCTGCTCCATTTTTACCTACTAGTCCGTATATGCTTCCTTTTTCAATATGTATATTTAAATTATTTAATGCTTTAAAATTACCATATTTCTTTTCTAAATTTTTTACTTCAATTATATATTCCATGATTAGCCTCCCTCTATAATCTATAATCATTATATCAAAAAAAGTAGAATATTTCATCTACTTTAATTTTTTTATCAAATATTTTTTTAAAATTTGGCTTAAATTTGGCTTAAATTTGGCTTAAATTTGGCTTATTTTATTTTTTCTTGATATTTCTTAGTTAAAATATAATCAACATTTCTAATTTGCTTATCATTTTCTCTCACTAGAAAACCATTTTCGAGCCACTCTTTAATCCAGTTATTTGCTGTATTCAGGCTTATCTTAAAATGACTTGCTATATCTTTAGCCTTAATTTTACCATTATTTAATATATAATTTGCTATCCATCTTTCTCTTTTATCTAGTGTATCTAAGATATTTACCTCTTCTTTACTATTTAAATATATTTCTTTTACTCTATTTCCAACTGCCTCAAAAGTATTTGCCATAGTAGAAATAAAATATTCTAACCACTCTGTTATATCAGCATCTTTTCTTCCAAAATAAAAATTATGATGTAATCCCATTTGTAGAGAATTATAATAATCATTTATGTTCTTATCATAAAACTCTTCCATTACATAAAATCCTTTTAAGTCATATCCATATGCTTTTAATATATAATTAGCAAGTAATCTAGATGTTCTACCATTGCCATCCCAAAAAGGATGAATAGTAACAAACTCATATTCTATGATACCAGCTTTTATAGGGATAGGAATATCTTTAGATGTTTTATTATCAAACTCTTTTATCATTTGATTAATTAATGCTTTTATATCTTTTGCTTCTGGTGGCATATACACTATTTGCTTAGTTAATGAATCTTCCACTATATTTTGACCATCACGATATGTTGCTTTAGCATTTAAGTTCTTTCCAATTATTAAGTTATGTACTTTGAATATTAAATCCTCAGTTATACTATTATTAGTATCTGCTTCTTTATTTAAATACATTAAAGCATTATAGTAATTTCTTACCTCTAAAACATTTCTTTCATGTGAATTATTAGTATTTTCGATTATTTTTTTTACAGTATTTAAATCCAAACTATTTCCTTCTATTTTAGTAGAATAATGAACCCTTTTAGCAATAGTTTCTTTTTTTATTTCTTCTTCAACTGATACTGGTATTTCTAATAAATCTACAATTTCTCTTGCTCTATTTATTTTTAATAAATCATTTACTATTTTATTAGTGTAATTCCATTTTATATTCATTTTTTCCATGGTATTTCCCCCTCTAATTTTATATATAATATTATATCAAAAAAAGTATAATATTTCATCTACTTTATATTATTTTAATATATATTTCTTGCTTATATATGAATGTATGGCTGATACTTATTTAGAGACAATATATTATATTGGCTCTAAATAACACTAACAAGACTAATATAATTAGGCTTGCAGTGAACATAAATATATTATTTATACAAAATTTGGCTTATTTTCGGCTTATTTTATTTTTTCTAACGTATCTTCACTTATACTTTATCTTATTTTTAACTCTAACATAATTATCTATACTATATAAATTATAATTTTAATACATTATTTATATCTTCTTTTAATAATATCATTATCTTCTATATTACCTATTAGTAGTGGAGAATTAACATCATGATTATGATAATTTTCTATTACTTTATTCTCATCATAATTAGCATAACAATACTTGCAAAAGTGTCTACAACTATTATATACACCAATATCCACCATATTAACACAATTACAATACTTATTCTTTCTTGAAGTCCAATTTTTATAAGATTTACCAGTTAACTTATAGGCAAGTGTATGAGATAAACATTCTTCTTTTATAAAGCCATATTCTTCTAGTGTTTCTTCTTCCGCACAAGTTTGTACTGTCATATTGCTTTCTCTTGCTATTTTAGAGAAGGATTCTCCTAGTAACTTATAGTCTTCTTTAGTAAAAGATTTAATTTTTAAAATATTATTATTCTTTCTAACATTCTTATAGTCATCTATAAATGATACTATAATATGTTTTACATAACCATTTAACATAGTACATAACTTATTAAAAGCCTTTATATGATATTCTATATTATATTTATCACTTAAGAATATTGGATCATATCTAATATATATATTATCTATTCCTATTATATTAGATAATCTCTTAACTCCTTCAATTATATCTTTCTTATCTATAACATTTGGTTCTATATCTTTATTATAAGGAGTTATGGTTACATGAAAAAGAATTGGTTTATCTATCTCTTTTATTCTATCTATTATTGGAAGAGGATTCTTAGTACAAAAAACTATTAAATCAACATCTTCAAAATATATTTCATTTACTAAGTGATAATTAAAAGGATTTCTTACCATAACATACCCTTCTTTATATCTATTCATAAACCACTTGGTATAAAAAGCCACTATATCAGTTCTTCCACTTACATTTAATATCATAATTACATCACATCTAATATTATAACACGAATATAAATTTATTAATTATACAAAATCATATTATTGCAAAAACAACATAACTTTGCTATAATAAAAACATAAGGTGTATGATAAAAAATGAAAAAGAAAAAAGAAAAAGATAAATTATTAAAAAGAGAAAAAACTGAAATAACATTAATAATAATATTAGCAGTATTATTGATATTAATATATAGTATTGTTAAAATATTATTATTACAAGAAAATAAATATTATATGGATTATTATGAAGGAATTTCTATTTTTAGTGATGCCGAATATAACAGCAATGGTGAAAAATTAAACTTTATTAATTGCAATGATTGCAACTACATTAAAGTACAAGATTTACAAATACCAGATAATATCGAAGGTTACAAGTTAGAAAGTGATATTAACGATATGAATGATGATGATTTCATTTTACGTTATGTAAATGATGAAAATGAATTGATGGGAATTTTTATAACAATAATAGATATTAGTACTAGACAAAAAACAAAAGTTTATAATGCTTACAGCGATATTAGAACAATAAAGGGATTAAAAACCACTAATGCTTATTATGATGTTTATAAATATATTCTCACTTTTCAGCAAAAAAAATTAAAAGCCAATATTTTTGATTTTAATAGAACAATTGAAGAAAAAAATGATATATTGCATTTAAACGTTTTTATAGAAAAAGACATTGAAAGTATTATTTTACATAATTATGGTAAAGTAAAGGAAATAATTGAAATTAATTCAAAAACTTACAGTGATAAAAGTATATCAAAAACTTATAGTTTTATATTAAATAATAAAGAATATAAAATAGCATTTGCGATGATAAAGAATCCAAATAATGCAAATAAATCATATATTAATTATCTAAAATTAGATTAATAAAAATTGGAACTTAATTAGTTCTTTTTTTATAAATTTATAACAAAAAACACATAGGTTTTAAACCTATGTATTTATATTTTTTTAAATAAACTTAAAACTCTAGATTTTGTTTTTTTATTTGATATTGGTTCTTCTAACGAAGGAACTGGTAGAGGTTCCCCTAATTGAGAAATATCTTTTTTAGTATCCAACTCTCCCTCTAACTTATTTAAATATTCTAGTAACGATTCGTGTCTTTCTATCATAACACCATTTAAAAGACTCTCTAATTTTTCTCTATGTTTTGGATCATTTATTCCATTTTCCTCAAATAGATAGTATTTCATTTCTTCTTTTATCTCATCACTAATAGAATCTAATTTTAATTTAGTAATATATTCTATATCATAATCGTAATTGTTATTATTTTTGTTTGTCATTCTTCTTACAAGCCATTTACGAATTTTAGAATCTAATGTTTTAATTAATAGTATTACATCACTTTGATGGTGTTGATTATCTTTTGTTTCTAATCCATCATAAATTAAACTATATAAATCCATAAAAATATCAAAATCAGTAATATTTTCCAATACTTTTAAATCAAATTCTTTATATTGACTCTTTATAAATTGTGGATTCATTAAAAGAGCAGTATAGTGCATTACAAGTTTTTCATCCATATTACTTATTTTAGTTAAATTATTTAGGTATTCTGGATCATTACTACCTGCGATAAGGTTGCAATCAAATATTCTAGGACTCTTTCCTAATAAATCATATAATTCATTTGGTAAACTACTAATATAATCAGAATCATGGAAAAACTTTTCTATTGGATTTACTATATAATAGTATAATGCTTTAGCATATGTTCTACTTTTAGCATTCTTTAATGCTTCTACTTCTTTACGATAATTTTTACCTTTGATAAATTTATTATCAGTCATAATATAAAATAATTCTTCATTAGCACTAGTGTGTTCTGCTAAAATATGCATATTTTCTAAATGGTATTTATCTTTTAATGAATCTTCATTTGTAGCTAAATGCTCTAAGACTATTTCTAAACATTTGGAAGAAATGAGTTCATTATCTGCCTTTGATATTAATAACATATCCTCTTGGTGATATGGACTATGTACCGAAAATATATTTTTGGCTACTTTTGTTAGAGCATCTGCGGTGTATGAATCTTTTGCCTCTAATATTAGCTTTAAATCTTCATTATGATATGGACTAACCATAAAAATAATATTATCTATTACGCATAACCCATATCTAGCAGTTTCTGCTTTACTTATCATTTCTATATCTTTATAAAAACTTTCTCTTTCTAAAAAAACAGGGTCACAAATTTTATCAAAAAGATGCCAACATCCTTCACCATTTTTTAATTTTGATATTGCCTCAACTTTTTTTGAATAGTCTTGACAGTTTAATAGATCATTATTAATTAATATACTCTTAAAGTTTGCTACCTCTTTAGGTTCTATATTTAGATTAAGGAAATTGTCTATTTGTTTAGTGTTAAGGCTTGATATCCAATTCTCAAAATTATCTGTTGTTTTAAATACATCTACTAAACCATATTTTTTTATTTGACTTATTATTTGTTTTAATGTTTTATTATCCATAACAAAACCTCCTTATGGTTTAATTATATCACATATATCAGTGTTTTAAAGTACCTTGTTGCTTTTTTTCTTATTTTTTTTAATATTTTAAGTTATTTTGCAACATCAATATAGAAAAAATACATAAGTTTTGAGCCTATGTATTTATGTTTAGATTAAATTGATTTTCAAACATATATATTTTTTTGACATTAATATATAATTAAACTTTAGCAGGTACAATAACACCATTAATTACCTTAATTGCAGCTATTGTATTCTCAAATGATATGTCTTTTGCATAAGCATAATTATTTTGATAATTTTTCCACAGTGATTTTAGTTTTGAATCTTCATTAATTAATTCTATGTATTTATCTGCATTTTCTATATAATTTAACGTTTCTCGTTTTTCAGATGTATTAAATATTGCTTTTCTTAAAATAGTTTTATCAATATCATTCCATTTTAAATTAACAAACATATATAAATCATAATAATCTTTCATTCTAGTGTTATCAATATTTCTACTAATTATTGCTTCAAATTTTTCTGCAATTATTGTTTCATAATTATAAGTCATAATGTTAACTATTTCATTATCAAATAAAGTTTTATATTCAAACTGTACTTCTTTATAAGTAATAACATCACCAGTAGTTATATCAATCATTAAATTAGTTCTAAGACCATCAAATTCTGCTTTTAAGTTAATATTAAAACCAGAATATAATTCTTCCTCTCTAATATCTTTAATATTTTCTATCTCAAGTTTAATATTATCTTTTAAATCAATACTTATAATTTCATTTATAACTTTAGTAATGGTAGTTCTATCTAACGGTAACCCTTTAATAGTAGTATCTAAATCCATAGTACTTCTTAAATTTACTCCAAAGATAGACGATAATAATAAACCACCTTTAATTATAAATTTATCTTTATATTTAGATACTGATATTCTTTTAAGTAATGCCTCAAACATAAAACTTTGAATTAAATACTTATTAGGTATATTAGTACTTAATGCTAAATTGGACACTTTTACTTTTAAACTATCTTTATTTTTAATCATTGAAGTACCTCAAAAGTATTTCTTACTTTGTTATAAATATTCATTTTCTTAGCATATTCATATAGTTTTAATGTATTCTTCTTTTTACTATAAAAATATTCTCTAATTGCCTTATTAAAAATTTCAGCATCGATTTTCTTTTTATTTTTAATAATATCACAAATCGTCTTATCTAAATCATATACTCTAATTACATTGCCTGAATCTAATTTATAATTAATAACTCCTAAATCTAATAGTTCTTTTTTTGTATAGAACAAATTAACATTGTCTTCTTTTTGTAGTGAGCCTTTATATCCATTTTTAACTGTAATATCATACTTAATGGGTATTCTATTAGAAAAGCCATATAGATAAAGTGCCGTAGTATTAGAATAAATTGCATACTTACTCTTACTTTGTAAAATAACAAACTCATCCACTAATACATCTTTTTTAACATAAATTCCACGACTTACTCTTTCTATAACACCATTCTTAACAAGTTTAGTAAGATAAATTCTTGGAATGCCATTATTAACAATACTTTTTGTAGTTAGATATCCATTTTCAAATAACTTTAAAATCTTCTTTTCATTTTCCATACTTATTTTCCTTTCACACTTAAATTATAGCATATTTAAGTGTATTTGAAAATATAATTGCTGCTTTTTTTCTTATTTTTTTAATATTTTAAGTTATTTTGCAACATTAATATAGAAAAATGCATAAGCTTTAAACCTATGTATTTATCTTTTTAATATTTTTGCTATTACCTTTTTAGTATTACGATATAATTTATAACCAATATCATATATATAATAACCAAACTTATCTAATATTAAATCAAACTCTCCAATATACTCTAAAACATTACCACCAAAACCTCTTTTAAATTCATAGACACCATAATTTTCACTACCTGGAGTAAAGTTACCACTGATACCTCCAAAATCATATATTGGTAGCCCTCTTTCCATAGCTAGTTTAATCATTTCCATCTGCATTTTATACTGAGCCATTAAAGGCATATATTCTTTATATGTACCACCATAAACATAATTTAATCTATCATTATCAAAAATAAATACTCCTGCACTTATAGGTATTTTCTTTCTTTTATCATTTTTAACTATATCATATAGTTTATCATCAGTACATTCTTTTAGATATTTATTTCTATCTAAATAAATTATTGCAAGAAGACTTTTATCTTCTAAAAGACTATTTAGATTTTTATAATATTCTACTGATCTATCAAAATGATTTTGTCTATTCGCAGTACTTTGCATAACTTCTTTAAAATCACTAATATCATCATCATTACCCAGTATAACAAGTTCTAAAGGATACTTATCATATTTTCTAATACATCTTCGGCATCTTTGATCCATACCCATCATGATATCATCCATGCTTTTAGTAATATCTAAATAATAACTCCATCTAAGCTGTATCTCATCTGTATATCCAGTAGTAAAACCATGATGTTTATATCCTAATTTAGTTAAATTATTCATAACCTCTTTATTACAAAAATCTGTAACTACATTACCATTATTATCATGTTTTTGATATTCTACAAATGGATCAATCTTTAAAACTATACCCTTTCTCTTTATTAAAAACTTCTTTACTTCCTTAGTAAAAAAACTAAGTAACTCAGTATCATTATAATCAAGTAGTACCCCTCTTGGAGCATAATATAAATATTTATTAAAGTATATTTTCTTTCCCAATATAAGAGTGACTGCTACTAAAGTATTATCTTTTAATACTCCAACATAATAATGTTTCCAACCTATTGATTCTTTTAATTTAGACCATTCATAACTTTGATAAAAATTACTACCAAGAAAATTATTACTAACTTTATTAAATTCTTCACTTGATAGTTCTACAAACTTCATATATTCACCTTCTATTTAATAATAAAAAAACTAGTATAATAATTATACTAATTTTTTACTATTTATTTATTAATTATCTCTTAAATAAATCTTAATATTTTCTTAAGTTTATTCTTCCTCTATTGGTAAAATAATAGTAAATATAGTTTTATTCTTATCACTATTCACTTTTATATTACCACCATGAAGTTCTACTATCTGTTTACTAATAGCAAGCCCTAGACCACTACCACCAGTCTTACTAGTCCTTGAAGTATCTAGTCTATAGAAGTTCTCAAATATTTTATCTAATTTATCTTTAGGTATCATCTTACCTTGATTAATTATTTTTACCTCAATTTCTTTATTCCTCTTTTTAACATTAATATCTATATCAGTATTTTCTTTACTATAATTTATAGCATTCTTAATTAAATTATTAAATACTCTACTAAGTTTATCAGAATCAGCATATATATTAATATTATCACCAGTATTTAAATTTATATTTTTATTTATTTCTTTTAAAATAGGATAAAAGTCTTCAATTACTTGTTCTAACATAATATTAAGATTTAACTCTTCTTTCTCTAGAATAATCTTTTCTGAATTAAACCTTGCTATATCAAATAATTCGTTAATCAATTCTTCTAAACGATATGATTTATTTAAAGCAAGTTCAATATATTTCTTTCTTTGTTTTAAAGGCATATCCTCTATTTCATCTAAAAGAGATAAATAACCTATTACTACTGTTAAAGGTGTCTTTATATCATGTGCTAAATAAACAATTAACTCATCTTTTTTCTTTTCATTTTCTTCAGCTAATTTCTTATTTTTAATAGACTCACTTCTAAAATGATTTAACTTAATTTCTAACTCTTTCATTTCAGGAGATAAACTTATATACTCTTCACTTCCATCAAATAACCTTTCTGATGAATCAGATATTACATTTATATATGATGTCATACTTTTAATTTCTTTATATAATAGTATTAGAAATATTATTATAGCAATAACCGCTAATGCAACATAGACATAACCATTATAATATAGTAAATCAAATGTATATATAGCCCTATAATATGTAACATTATTTTTATTATATAACCATTGAAAATCAGATAATTCTATTATTCTTTTTAACACCATAAAAAATATTACTATAATAGTAAAACTAATAATCATTTTTCCTATTAAACGCCAAAATCTCTTTTTAAATAAATCTTCTCTATTATTTTTCAATTTTATACCCCACTCCATAAATTGTTTTTATATACTTTGGTTTACTATAAGTATCCTTCATCTTTTCCCTTATATGTCTAATATGAACCATTATTGTATTATTATCTTTTTCAAAATAATTTTCTTTCCATACTGTAGAAAATAATGTATCACTTTTTACTACATTTCCTCTATTCTCGCAAAGAATCCAAAGTATAGCAAATTCTGTCTTAGTAAGTTCTATCTTCTCATTATTAAAAATAAACTCATGAGTATCTTTATTTATTACTATACCTCTAAAATCTATTACATTTTCTTCTTTAACATTATTATATTTTTGATATCTTCTTAGTTGAGCTTTTACCCTAGCCATAAGTTCTAATGGTTCAAACGGTTTAGTTACATAGTCATCTGCTCCTATTGAAAGACCATTTATTTTATCAATATCTTCTACTTTAGCAGTAGCAAATATGATAGGAAAATTATATTTCTTTCTAATAATACTACATAGTTTAAAACCATCTACTTCAGGCATCATAACATCTAATATAGCCAAATCTATCTTTAAATTATCTATATCTCTTACTACATCAGTACTAGAATAATATTTAATAACATTATAATTTTCATTCTGTAAATATACTTCCAAAAGATCTGCTATTGCTTTTTCATCATCTACTATTAGAATATTTGACATCATACCACTTCCTAAATTATTATAGCATATTTTTATTTACAAAATCTTAAGATTTTCTTAAATAATAAATATTTTAATATATATTCTTTGCTTATATATAATAAATATGGTTGATATATTTATTTGAGACAATACTTTGACTCAAATAAACACTCTAGAACCTTAGATCTAGAGTGAACATAATAAACTATACATTAATACTTCTATATTCTTTAATACCCTTATTCATAAGAATATAATACAAAATAATAGTTACTAGAATAATAATAAGTACATGCATGCCAAGTAATAAATAAATATTTAACTTATCATATAAAGCAAAAATACCAATTACTGAGATAATAATAATCCCCATATTAATAAATACCGCTACCATACTACTCATACTTTGTTTAACTACTTCAGTATCATTTAAAGCATTCATCTTAGGATATTTCAAATTAATAACTAATCCTAAGATACTAGATAAAGTAATAGTACTAATACTCATACTAAATATTAATAATATATAAATAATATTAACTTTAAATATAATAAAGAACATTAATTCAGATATAATAACAAAAGGTAATTCAATAATATATGGATAAATTATCTTAGACTTAAAAATATCTCTCTCACTAATAGGCAAACTCTTCGTAATATTTATCGTCTTACCTTCTAGTGATACACTAGAAGATGTTATCGAAGTCATCAAACATGAGAATAGTACCAAAACATAATAAATAACTGGTATCGAAATATTTATATTTAACTCCTCATTACTAAGTAACATCTCTATAATATTATTTCCTTTAATACATAAAAGTACTGTTAATACTAGTACCAAAAGTAAACCAAATATCGTATTAAACATATATACTGGTGAAGAGAAATATCTCTTTAATTCTTTTATAGTTAAAGCCTTAATAGGACTATTCTTTTTATATACTTCTTTTTTATTCTTACTTTTTCTTACTATACTTTCTTTAGAGCCCTCTATTATTTTAAAGTAATATTTACCTCCTAGTAAAATAAATAATATAAATGGAATAATATTTATTAATAATAATTTTAAAAATACCATGATATCAAACTTATCTATTAATGTAGTATAAGCTCCTACTGGGTAATATATTCTCGTTAACATATCATTAATACTAGAGGCCCTACTCGCTATCTCTTTAATAAAGTTATTTAAATTAAAACTTAAGAAAAAGATACCCATAAAGATAATACTAGATAGTATTGTTTGCATTATCTTCTTCGATTTAAATTTACTTGACAATAGTTTAACCAAATAACCTAAGATACTAGATATAACAGTAGGTATAATTGGTATTAGTATTGTCATAATAAAAGATATTATATAAAAACTTATACTAGGATGTTCAAAATAAATATAGATAACAAAAGCTGGTAATAAAAACATTAAATTATATATATACTGAAATAATATTAATTTAAATATTCTAACAAATAGTATTTGACTCCTTTTTATTGGTAATGAAAATAATAAATCATTATCTTTACATTCAAATAGTATTCCTTGTGATTTATAAATACCTTCAATTATCGTTATAATACTAACCATAAAGATAAATAAACTAAGCATTACATAAGTTAAACCAATTTCATGTAAGGGCTTACCTATCATATAGGCATAGTAGCCAATAGAATAACCCACAATCAAGAAAAGAAATACTGGTAATAATATCTTCTTTTTAGTACTAGCATTCTTACCAGCAGAATATTTAAACATATTCATATCACAAGTAAGAACAGCTTTTAATAGTGATAGTGTTTTCATTATTTTTCACCTAGTTCTAAGAATACCTGCTCTAATGATTCATCACCTTTGATATCTTTCATCTTACCTACTTTAACAATAGTTCCATCTTTAATAATAGCTACTCTATCACATAATTTTTCCGCTACATCAAGAATATGAGTAGAGAAAAATATTGTCTTACCATCTTTAGCCATATTCCTCATTATTTCTTTCATATCATAAACAGCTTTAGGATCTAAGCCAACGAATGGTTCATCCATTATTAACACTTTAGGATTATGAGCTAAAGCAGCAATTAAAGCAATTTTTTGTTTCATTCCATGAGAAAAACTTGATATATCATCATTTAATTTATCTTCTATCTCAAACATTTTAGCATACTTTAGCGTATTTTCTCTTCTAATATCCTCTGATACTTCATACATATCACAAATAAAATTAATAAAATCAATTGCTTTCATATTTTCATATAAATCAGGATTATCAGCAACATAAGCCATTATTCTCTTGCATTCTAAAGGCTCTTCTTTAATACTTTTATTATCTACTAATATATCACCTTCTTCAAAGTCTAGAATACCCATAATACACTTTATCATAGTAGTTTTACCTGCCCCATTATGACCAATAAAAGCAAATATCTCACCACCTTCAATTTTAAAACTAATATTCTTTAATACTTTCTTTTTACCATTATAAGTCTTACTTACATTTTTAATTTCTATCATAAATCCTCCTATTTAAGTACATTAGTAGTATCATTTAATAATTCTTGAACATTATTAAATACTTTAGATAAGTGATAACCATCTACAAAGACATGACTAACTGTTATATTTAAAGATATTTCATATTTACCATTATTTTCTATATATTTACCCCAACATACTCTAGGTACAGTCTGTGAACTTTTGTCTTCAGGAATAGGATGCGTCATACTAATAAAATCAGTCCATGGCAGACAAGTTATATAGTATTCATTATAACTAGCAGTAGAATTATAACTTTCATTATTTAATTTATCCTGATATTTAGCCTTATCTATTCTCTCTTTAGCCATCTCATAAAATTCTTTATAATTATCTTTATTTATAAGTCTAACATTTTCAAATATCTCATTTTTTATCATTACTGTAATAGCGGGATTTATCTCATCATATAAAACAGGTTCATTATTTTCAAATCTCATTCTTAAATTATCGACACTATTAAGTGCTTTAACAACAATATATAACATATTTATAAAGAATGATTCATTATGTTTCTTAGTATGTTCTACTAATGAAGTAACATCTAACTTTACAGTAAGACCATATGTCGGATTATTAAAAGAATTAAACCAATCATAAGTCTTCCTTCTCGGTAAATTATCTAAATCAATTTCATGCATCACTATCTTTCTCCTTATCTTTTATCATTATAGCAGATTCCTATCTATAAAACCTTAATATTTTCTTAAATATTATCTATCTTTATTTAATGTAACAGTAGTATCCCCTATTCCACCATTTAATTTTATAGTGTTAGAGCCCATTCCTAGTACTTCGTTATCACTTACTTCTTTATTATCAATTAACACTTTACCAATACCTTTATTTACTTTAAAAATATAATTATTACCAATTAAATTTAAAGATAAAGATCCTATTCCTATATCAATAGTACTATTACCAGTAATCATTGATGTAATATTAGTTTTACCTACTCCTACATCTAAATCTAAATCATTAATATTACCATTTACAATAGTAAAAGAACCCGCTCCCGTATTAATATTAGTATTATCAGAATAAATATCTTTAATTAAAGTAGATCCTGCTCCTAAATCAAGAGCTAGTTTTCTAGTATTCATATTTTCAATATTTAAAGAACCTGCTCCCATATCAATATCAATCTTATTTAATACAATATTACTAGGAATATAAATAGTTAATTCATCTTTCTTATTATTAGAACTATACCATATCTTTTTATTTTCTTTTACTATTAAAGTACTATCTTGAATAGTATATTTAACATTATTACTATTTGTTTCTACTGAGAATTTATCTCCTACTTTAATATTCAAATTATTATATATTAAATCTATATCAATATCATCTATATTAGTATTATCATTATTCCATAACACTCTTACATCTCCATTACCAGAAGTATCACTAAATACACTAATTAAACTATATATACCATTTGTTACACCTGATATAATAGTAAAAGTTAAGAATATAGCAAAAGCCATAGACAAATATTTAATTATTTTCTTACCAGTGGTCACTTAATATCAACTCCACCAAACATACACATAGCATTTATATAAATATTCTTTTTAGAATTAGTATTTTCTTTTTTATTAGTAACTCCTCCAAAGATAGAAGTAGATTTTACAATAACATTTACATCTTCTGGTACTAAAATATTAATACCTCCAAATATACTTGAAGCATTAATTACTATATCTTTTTCAATAATAGCTTCCCTTAAATCTAATTTAATACCACCAAAACATGCTGTTACATCACTACCATTAAACTTTTTATTACTTAAATTTACATCTTGTCCTGAGAAGGCTGCAAAATAATTATCATCACTATTCTTTTCTTTATTTAATTTATTTATTTTATCATTTACCTTACTATTAAAACTATTCTTAAATATTAATGATAATCCTATAATTACTATAATAGAAGGTACTATTAATTTCCATATCTTGTCCAAATCTAAGATATTATTCATACCTAGTAATAAAATAACTCCTACTAAAAGACCAATTATATTACCAGTTTTATCCTCGTTAGAAAATAAACCTATAAAACAAGGTATTATAATAAATAAAGACCACCATCCATCAAAGAAAATATCAATATTAGTAATACCTAAACTATTAGTACCAACAAGTACTCCAAGTAAAACCAAAACCACACCCCATAAAATACTTTTCATATTATTCATTTTTATATCTCCAATCTTTATTATTTAATATCCATTTATTATTTGGATTTTCTTCTAGAAGTATTGATGCTTAAAATTCACTAAATAAAAGTTCTGCTACTTCTTTTTCTAATATTTTATCTTTAATTATTTTTATTTCTTTAACCGTTTAATTCTCCTTTCTTATAATTGCATTGTATCACATGATACATTATTTGTATATATTATTTAGATAATATTTTTATTTTTTCTTTTCACTCTAAGCCTAAGGTCTTAGAGTATCATTTCTAGCTTGTAATCTAGAAATGATAGTATTTGTTAAAATATGTAAAAAGATATAGACTTTTATAGATATTTATAGTATAATTAACTCACGAAGGGAATACTATATATTGTAGTATTTTCTTACCGAGCCCCCCATACATTTGAGATGGCAAGGGCTCGACCTCGAGCTGTGCTATACACAGTAGCCCACCTTTTGGTGGATTTTTTATTGCCTACAAAAAAATTTATTTTTTAGACCCTAGGCTAAAAAATACCCTATAGGACCTTAGGCCTATAGGGTAATAGAAAATAAATTATTTATTATTTAATAAATGTTTAATAGCTCTAGTTACAATTAATTTACCATATTTATAACTAATAGAACCCTGTTGATAAGCAATATAAGGACTTCTAAGAGGACCATCACAAGATAGTTCTATAGAACTACCCTCAGTAAATGAACCAGAAGCCATAATAATTTTATCATCATAACCAGGCATTTCTGATGGCATAATCATAGCACTAGAATCTACTTTAGAATTAAACTGAATACCTCTAACATATTCTATTAAATCATTTTCATTATTAAAAATAATATTTTGAACAATATCTACTCTTTCACTATTATATTTAGGACTAACTTCATATCCTAATTTTTCCATAACATAAGAAGTATATATAGCGGTCTTTATAGCATTTGCTACTACCATCGGAGCAAAGTATAAACCTTCTAATATATATCTATTCTGATTAAGAGATGGTCCCACTTCCAAAGCCTGTCCAGGAACATTTAATCTTTCAGCACATAAATTAATTAAATCTTCTCTTCCAACAATATAACCACCATTTGAAGTAATAGCCCCTCCTAAGTTTTTAATAAGAGAACCTACACAAACATCTGCTCCTACTTCAATTGGTTCTTTAGTAGTAACCATTTCACAGTAACAATTATCTATCATAACAATTACTTCTTTATCAATACTTTTAATTAATTTAATTACCTTTTCTATCTTATCAATATTAATACTATCTCTAGTACTATAACCTTTACTTCTTTGTATTTCAATTACTTTAACTTTATTATTCTTAAGAAAATCTTCTATTTTAACATAATCAAAGTCATTATCTATTAAATCTATTTGTTCATATTTAACATTAAAAGCCTTTAATGAAGAAGGATTATCATTAAAACCAATTACACTATCTAAAGTATCATACGGTTTACCACTAATTGATAATAAAGTATCTCCAGGTCTTAAAAGACCAAAGAAACAAGTAGTAAGAGCATGAGTTCCTGATATAAACTGACATCTAACCAAAGCAGCTTCAGCTTTAAAGATATCTGCAAAAACTCTTTCTATTTTATCTCTACCTGTATCATTATACCCATAACCAGTAGTACTATTAAAATCACTCTCACTAATACTATTTCTAATAAAAGCATCAAGTACTTTACTACTATTGTATTCCTCTATTTCATCTATTTTAGTAAATATTCCTTCTAAATCTTTATTACTATTCTTTATAATATCCTCTAACATTTCTTACCTCCATCTATTCTTATAATACTATTATTTATATAACTAGCATTATCACTTACTAAAAAGAAAACTAACTCTGCCACTTCATTTGGATTACCAAATCTACCTAATAGAATTTTATTCTCTTCTTTATTAATAAACTCTTTATCTAAATTTTTATTCATATTAGTATTTATCCATCCAGGACATATAGTATTTACTCTAACATATGGAGCTAAATAATTAGCCAAATTATTAGATAAAGATATTAATCCAGCCTTAGAAGCATCATAATCAACACTTTCTATATATGGAGTATCTATCCCATTAGTAGAACTAATATTTATTATTACACCATATCTATTTTCTTTCATTTTAGGTCCAATCTTTTGACATAATAAAAAAGGAGCCACTAAATTTATATCTAAAGTATTCATAAAATTATCTTTAGTTTTGTCTTCAAATAAAGTATCACATGTAGTAGCAGCATTATTTATTAAAATATCTATTTTATCATATCTATCATAAATAATCCTTAACATATTATCTATTTCTTCTTCTTTAGCAAGATTACATTTAACTACCAATACATCAGTATTATATAATTTATCTAATTTATCTTTTAATTTCATTACTTCATCATAGTTATTATTGTAATGTAATATCACTTCATAAGAATCTCCTAGTAAAGATGCTATTTCACTACCTATATCACTTGAAGCACCTGTTATTAATACTATTTTTTTCATATTTCTTCCCTCTTCCATGGTATTATATCATATTTTATATTTTTTTTAAATAAAATACTTGTCAAAATCAAAAATATATGATATCATTGTTATTGTCTTATGGCGGAATTGGTGAAGTGGTTAACACGGTGGATTGTGGTTCCATTATACGTGGGTTCGATTCCCACATTCCGTCCCATTATAGATTAAAACATTGAAAAATGTTTTATATAAAGAATATTATTAAAATCTTGGTCGATGGTAATAAATATTCTTAAAGAGAAAACACATTTATTGTGTTTTTTTCTTGATGTAAATATATATCAAGAGTAGTAGATACTTTAGAATGTCCCATAGAACGAGATACTACATCAATAGGAACATTTTTATGTATTCTACGAGTTGCATAACTATGTCTAAACTCATGCTGAGTAATACTAGGTAATTTAGCCTTAGTATATGCCTCTCTTTTATATCTATCTATAGTAGTTGGAGCAAGTGGCTTTAAACCACCAAATATAAAGTAATCATTACTGAACGAACCAAATTTTTTTACATAATATTTTTTTAATAACCATATTCTAAAAAACATCAAAAAATTAATTTTAATTACACGAATAGAGGATTGATTTTTAGGTGTATCTAAAGTTCTTTTCCCTTTTCTTTCAATGCTATGCCTAATAAAAACATATCTAAAATTTAAATCAACAAATCTTAAAGCCATAGCTTCACTTGGTCTAGTACCATAAAAATACATGAAATTAAAAAACTGCTTTATAATAAAACTAGAAATATATCTTCTAAACTTTCTAAATTGTCTTATAGTATAAGTAGTATGACTTTTAATTTCAATTTTTTTATTAAAAGAACCTACAACTGAAACAATATTTTCATTTAAATAAGAACAACATACACAATAATTAACAAAACTATTAAAAACATAATATAATTTAGCATTAAAACTATTACTATAATTATTACTTAATATTTCATTCTGCCAATTAATTACATCAAGTTTTGTCAATTCATTAATTTTCTTCTCTCTAAAATATGGCAATACATGTTTACTAAAATCTTGGTCGATAGTAACAAAACCTTGTTTTTTATGCCGTTTTGAAGCATAGATTTTAAATTCTTCATAAGCTTCTTCAAAGCCCATTTCTCTCACCTCGGTGAGATATTATACATATTTGCTTATATTTTGTCAAATCACCTCTTAAATCTAGTATACCATAAATAAAATAAAAAAACTGTAAAAATTTACAATTTTTTATTTATTTCATCAATAGCTCTCCGTTTATTTATATAATTTAATATTTTCCAAATAATTAGAATTATAATAAACACTACTATAATACCAAAAACACAAACTACAAACATATCACTTTGTTCTACTTTTCCAGCAGCATAACCAGTTCTTTCACTATTAGTAGCAGAATCAGTAAAATTATTATATGGTATCACTAAAACTACCTACCTTTCTTATAATTATAGTATACCATAAAATAACTAGATCTTATCATTTTTTTTATCTTTTTTCATTTGTCTCATACAATCAAATCTTTCACAATCAAATACTTTACATTTAGAACAATCATAATTACACTCTCTTCTCCATTTTCTTTTTGTTGGAATCATAATTAAATAACAAAGAAAATCATTAAACATTCCAAGTAAAAAACCAATCATAAAATATTCATTCACTATTAACACCTCACCAACAAAAATCAGTTAAATAATTATAAACCAACAAATAAAATTCTTTCTCTTTACCTGTAACAAACTTAAGTTTCTCACTTGATAATTTTATTAATTCCTCAGTAGTACATTTAATTGCTTCCCAATTAGTATCATCAAAATCATAACAAGAACAATGAAAGCCTTCCACTATTACATATTCATTATACTTCAAATCTTCTAAACCTTCTAATAAAAAATATCTCTCCATTTCATAATCTTGATTAGATGTTACTGAAAAAACTATATTATGTAATCCAATTTTTTTACTATAAAATGCTTTATCTTTATCTTTTAAACTATAAACTTCCATTTTTATCCTCCTTAATAGAGGTCATTTTCAAATAACAAATTTTATCCATTTCTAATCTAATAAATGTAATTTTATAGTCTTCATTAATTAAATCTACACAATTTAAAACTATTATATTTTCATGTAATTGTATATCTACCAAATTATGTCCCGCAACATAACAACCATTATTATATCTATACTCATAAAAATATCTCATATAATTTTCACTTCCTTATTATTTATCTCCATCTATAATTTTATGTATATGTCTTAAATGTCCTTTATTTAATCTATAACTACAAAATTCTCTTAAATAACCAACATATTTATCTATCTCACAAATCTTATCTTCTAAATCCATTTTTTCAGAAGTAACTTCGTCTAATGTTTTTTGATATGTATCTATTTGATTTCTTAATTTAATAATTTCATAATCTAAAGATAAATTTCTTATATTCGTAGAAATACATCTATCTAAAACTTCCCTATTTCTCTCTTTTAAATTTCTTATGATTTTTTCATAATTTTTATTACTATTCATATTTCTCTTTTTCCTTTCTCTTTATATTTCTTCTAGATTTTATATATTGAGTAAAATAAAATGTGTTTTGAGTAGCTATGTCATACATATCACCTAAATCAGAATCCATAAGCAAATCAACCAAATCAGCATATTCTTCTATATCGTTATCTCTTATAAACATAGTTACTCTCCTTTTTAAAGCTTTAGTCTGTGTTACAGTCAAAGCAAAATAATCCGAAGGATCAAATCCATTTCTACACTGAATTATATCTTCGTCATACTGATATTTATCAGGATTGTCTTTATGACAAAAATATCTTACTATTCCTCTTACACTTCCAGCAGGTTGTATAACACCATTTGCTGCCCCTGCTCTCTCTGCATAAGATAGAGCATTAGTATAAGTTATAGGACCATCAAAACAAATTAATACATGATAGTGTTCTTTCTTTTTCTCCCCTACTTCTGTCTTATCTTTATCATGATAAGCATAAGCAAATGGTACCCCAGTACTAATTAAATATTCTTCCCAATCTTTAGCACAACTATCGTCATACAAAACAAAGGTCCAATTTCTTTTTTTTATATCACTTTTTATCATATCTTACCTCCATGAATTATAATAATCTCTAAAATATAATTCAAAAAAATCAATATTATCAACAATTACATCTAACAAATAATCAAAATCAGAATCTATAAGAAAATTAACCAATTGATAAAAAAACTCAATATTTTTATTATTTCTTACAATCGTTATAACCTTTTCTATATCACTTTTTTTCATAATTTACCTCCTTCCGTCTCAACCAACTCTCTCCCCCTCTCTTTTTAATGCACAATGCACTCCATAGGATGTGTCGTAGTCATCCTATGGGAACTATGTCCCACTAATCTTCACTAACTAAAATTTTAATCTTTTGAAGTTTATCTTCTTCTTCAGAAAATTCGAGCAAGATCCAAAGAATACAACTTCTTAAGTCATGAAAGCGTTTACAAGTCAGACATTGATCTGTCTCATAATACAAAGTATACTTAAACATAATAATCTCCTTTCTTTGCTAGGGCTCTGCCCTAATGGGGAACCCCCTTGATCCCCATTACACCCGTTTCACTATAAGGGAGTTCCCTTATAATCCCCCTTACAAAACAAAATAGCAATTAATAATTAAATTAAATATTTTGAACATATAGAGTAAATAGTAAGTAAGACGCTATCGCTCTCGTCCGATACGCTACCACTGACGCTATAAGTTAATTAAAGCTTACCTCGGTAAATTAGCCTTATATCTTCTTCAGATAATGTTAAAGATTCAAATTCACCTTTATCATATAAGGGCTTGTCTACATTTAACACACGCAAATACTTAGAATCATAAGATTTAAATACTGGTTTAGTCATAAACAAACACATTTTATTTTTTACATCATAAGTCTTAGCTTCTTTTTTAGGGTGGTTATATTTTCCGTAATCATCTCTTTCATAATAAACAACTATATACATAAAACCTATATTAATAAATGGTATATTTATAAATGTTTTTACTTTATCAAATTCACTAGCAAGTACACAAAGTTTCTTTAATATTCTACTAGGATGTTGACTTATATAATATATATTATCTACATCGAAATGTCTGTGAAACTGATTAAATGTAGCTATTTCCTTAGGAAATATCTTGTGTTCTTCAGAATCATAAAAGGCTTGAGCTTCGTCGATAATTATACATGCATGCTTTAAAAATCTATTATCTGGAACTAAATCATATATAGTTACTTTATTACTATAAATATTCTTTTTACCTGACTTCTTTGAATACTTCTTCAAAAGTATAGGATATGTTGTATATACATTATTTACAAGTATAGGTTCATGCTTAATCTTTCTAACTAATTTTCTTAATATATTATTTTGATGTTTAAAATGTTTTTTTGCTAAATATGTAGCTCTTACATTCTTACCAGAACCAGGAATTCCACTTAATGCTATTACCATTATTTTTCACCTTTTTAATTTATCTTCAAATGCAGAACATTTATCTAACACATAATTATTTTGCTTGTAAAAGTAAAAACATTCTGCTTCTATATCGTTATTTTTTGATTCGTTATAATACTTAGAAGATATAACCAAAACTAAAATAATGGCTCCTACTGCAGCAATTGATAGCAATAACGGAAAAATACAGTCTTCCCATATAGTTTTCATAATTTTCACTCCTTCCAAAAATCAGCACTAGTACCATTGCACTTTTTATTCTCTTTTTTTAAATAATTATTTTCTTCTTGTAATAAACTTATCTCTAATTGAGACATATATTTCTTATCAAAATAAGTATAAAATACATAAACTATAAAGCCAACAATAACATCTATACTTATTAAACTTAACATTTTATATATAAACTCTAAACTATTCATTATTTATTCCTCTTTTCTAATATAAATAAAACTATAATACCTATTAAAGCTACAATACAAGGGCCTACTAAATTTACCATTATAAAACTTTTACTCATAACTTAACCTTTCTTATATATTAGTAGCACCAGCGCCGCTGGCTGCTACTAATATTACTAAAATATTCTTTCCCAAACTCTATTAAATAACTTTATTGAAAAATAAATTATAAAAAACCAATATAGAAAAAAGTAAGCATTAGCTAATATATTTAAAATTAAAGTCTGATAAGAAGTTAAAGTACTTAAATCTAAATTATATAAAGTAGTAAAATAAGTAACTACTTGTTCTACTGAATATGGCAAAAATATACTCATAATATCTATCTCCTTTCATGCTTACCTCTATATTCATGTTTTCCTACATATCTTCCAAAAGGACCTATACCTAAATCGTGTTTTTCATCTATTTCATCAACTAAAGTTACTTTTAAAAAACTAATAACTACTAATACTAAAGGAAGGAAAATAAACACAACACACATTACTAAACCTAAAGTTAAACCACTACCTACATCAATAGTAAATAACATCTTTAAAAAATCAGCAGTACATTTAAATATAAATTTCAATACTTCTATCATTATTTACCTCTTACCATATTTATAGGAATATAAAATAAGGTAAATAATAATGATATTAATAAGAATGCTAATACTAAAGTTAATATTGCATATATAAATTCAAATTGAACTGGAACTGGTCCGATCAATTCTTTCATTATTTCATACATTTTATCAACCTCCTTACAAAATAATTTTTAGTAATCCTAAAATTATTGCTAACATGAAACTTATGTATAAGAAATATTGTAATTGAACTGGAAGTAAAGAAATGAAGTAACCAATTACAATAAATACTTGAGTAACTGAAGACCATATACCTTTTATAAAATCTAAAGGACTAGTAAATATATCAGACCATTTAAAGTCAGAACCCATAATACTAGCAGTACAATTGAAATCTCCTACAGCACAACTAGCACCCGAAGAATAATTTTCGTCTTCACTTTTAGTAGAACTATCAGTTAAATTGTCATATGGTAAAGCGCTGTATTTTTTACCATTAATAGTAAGAATAGGATTATCTTTTTCTTCTTCGGTAATATAATGAATATTAAATACTGAAGTATCTATTTTAACCTTATTTTCAATATTAGTATTATAAGCTTTTAAATAATAAATAGCATGATTCTCTAAATCAGATTTTAATATAGAAGTTCTAACTGGTGTAAAATCAGTATATACTAAAGAACATCTTTGTATTTTTGTTCCAGTTAAAACATCTTTTCTTTCTTTTAAACCATAGTCATAAATCGGTGATAAGCAATACTGACCTTTAACATAATTAGTAACACTAAATTCTTCAGTCTTGCTATAATCTTTTAATGATAATGCAATATATGGGTAACTATTTAAATCTACTTCTACTAAATTACTTTTATCAATAAAATCTTTACCTTTATAAATAGTAGGTAATATATCTCCATTTTTTAATATATAAGTATTGCCACTATCTAAATAATTGTTAATTATAACTGAATCATAATCAGTATAAAACATTAAGTCAAAATTAGAAGATACTAAAAAATTAGAACAAAATAATGAAGGTTGAAAAGCATAATGTGCTGGAACACTAACATATTTTTTTAATTCTGGAAGATTATAAGTAGTAGAACTACTATCATAAGAAACTTCTAAATCCTGCCATTTACCATTTATAGGAAGACCCTCAGGATTTGTATTATCTTCCAATAAATTATAACCATAACTATTATTTACACTTTTTTTATAATTGAAACTAAACTTTTGATTAGACATAACCATGGATAAAGTAATAGAAAAAGAAGATGACTTATTAAAAGATAATTCTATAACATAATACGGATAGATTTCAGAATAATCAGACTCATATTTCTCAAATAACAATCTTTTTAATTCTTCTAAATACTCTTTATAATCTTTATTAGTAAAAACCTCTTGAACAGATAATTTAGAAGTATAATCGTTATTATTATTAAATTCTATAGATTCTGCTTTTACGCTACTAATAAACATAAATGGTATCATTAATAATAAATATTTTAAATATTTCACATTAACCACCTCCTTATTAATTCAATTATAAATACCAATATTAGTACTACTATCATTGATAAATATACATAATTATTTACTATTTGCTCTCCTAAATAGCCTAATTTATCTATACATATAGTATAAAAATTAGCTATTATTTGTTTCTCACTTTTATGAGGATCAGGAATCTCTCCTCCACTTTCTAAATATAAATCATAAATAGTTTTAAACTTAGTAGTGGAATTTACTAAATATGACTTACCATTATAATTTATTTGAACTTCATAAGGAGAATAATAAACACTCATTGTAGAATCTAATAAATACTTTAAATCACTAGTAGAATATGTAATAGTATAATTATCTCTAGTGCCAAATTTTAATTCAAGATTTTCTGAACTACATGAAGCATAACTAAAACTCTCTGACTTATTTTCTAACCAAGAACGACCAGTAGAAGTAAAAGAATCTTTTTTAGAAAAATATATCATAAAATTATCATTTTTTCTAAAAAGCAAATAATTAAGAGAATTCAAATTAGCATACTCTATAACAGAATTTCTTACACTAAAAAATTCCGAATCAATAGAATTCAATACATCACTTGACAAATCAACAATAAAAGGATCATCAGCCTTTACCTCTTTAATAGAAATAAAAAAGAAAGAAGACAATACTAGAAATAAAGTAATAACTAAACTCTTTTTCATAATATATATCTCCTTTCATATACTAAAACATTTTTTTAACAAAATGTACAATAGCAAATGCAAATGGTATACAGAAACCAATTAATAATAATGGATTACCAACAATAGTTTCACATACACTACCTACATAGCCTATCATACTGGTAAATACTGAACCAATATCAGTAAGAACACTTGCTAAAGTAATTTCTCCAACGACCATAAACCAATTCCCCTTTCTCCTTAATTAATTTCTATCTAATAATTGATTTTTATCAACTATTTAAAAAGGCATTTTTTTATTCTCTTTTTTTTCAGAATTAAGTTTTAATAATTCTAATTCCGCTTGCTCTAAAAAAACAAGTTTTTCTAACTTATCAGTTAACTTAATAACTAACACTTCATATTCATTTCCTTTTTTAGAAGTTCGCGTTTCTAATGTAGCTTTAAACTCTTGCTTCATTTATTACACTCTCCTTTCTTATAATTAAATAATAACATCATTATTTTTTACTTCCGTAAAATTAAAAAAAAATTAGCAAAAAGTTGCTAATTTATATTTAACATTATTTATTATAACAATTATATTATCAGTTTTATTACGATTATATTCATGTACCAAATCACTTAATCTATAATTTAATATACTAGATAACTCACTAAAATTATCATAATAACAAATAATATTATCATTTAAATCATACAAAATAAAATAATTTTCCTTTCTAAAAGTTTTACTATTATAATTCAATATAATCCTTTCTGATTACTTATACATGGGTCCAAATCCCACATTCCGTCCCAGATAGATTTTAACTAACCATAATGGTTAGTTTTTTTGTTATCTTATTTAAAAAGACTTGAGTATTTTACCCAAGTCTTTCTTTTGCTAGTTTATTAACCAAAGACATATCAGCCTTACCTTTAACAAGTGGTGAAATATTCTTCATAATAAGTCCCATATCTTTTTGTGATGTAGGTTTTACTTCTTCAAATACTTTATCAATTATTTCAGTAAGTTCTTCTTCAGATAATTGTTTAGGCATATAAGTATTTAAGATTTCTATTTCTTTCTTATTTTGTTCTACTAGATCACTTCTACCAGCAGCTTCAAACTCTTTAATAGAATCATTTCTCATCTTAATTTGTTTAGATATTACCGTAATAACATCATCATCAGTTAATTCTTCTCTTGGATTAGGTTTAGCAAGTTGCATAGCACCCTTTACCATTCTAATTACACTAAGACGAAAACTATCTTTACTTTTCATTGCCTCTTTTAAATCATTATTAATTCTTTCTGATAGTGTCATATCTATCACTCCTTAGTAATTTCTTCTATTTTTCTTTCTAGAATTAATTATATTTTGTTTCTTTTCTTCTCTTAATTTAACTCCACGTGGTGTGTAGCCTTCTGCTCTTTTTTTAGCTCTAGAGAGATCACCATTACGTGCAACTTGTGTTTTGAACTTTCTTAAAGCAAATTCAACATTGTTGTCTTTTACATTAACGGTTACCTTAGTACCTGCTGACATTTTATCCCTCCTTCCGCTTTTTCATTAAAGATTATACCATTATTTAATACAATTTACAAGTATAACAAATATATTTTTTAATAAAATATGACATTTTTTTACTATTTAAAACGGAAAAAGGACTTTTATTATTAATTAAACCTAAATATCACACATTTTATTTTCTGTTTTACGCCGAATATAATTACCAAGAGATTCCCCTATTTGATAAATTACTTCAAGTGTTTTATATATAGCAGTTAACATACTAGAAGTTAACCCAGTTCCCCCTTCAATACTTTTCATTTCATTTATATTTAATTCTTTCATACTCTTCCTTCTTTCTAATTACATTTTTTAGGATTAGCTATACCATTTAATATTCCTGATACAAAAGCTATAACCATAGTTACTATACCAGTAATTAATATAGGATCTGCTCCCCCTTCAATATTCTTCATAGTAGTTACATCTAATTCTTTCATTACTCCTCACTTTCTAAGTAGATAATCAATTATTTTTTTATTTTCTTTTATTAGTTTTAAATCTAATGTTAAATTATTATATTTATATTTATTTGGCATATCTAAATTTATTGTTACTATTTGATAAGTAGTAATATTATCAGTGAAATATTCACTATCTATTTCTCTTATTTGATAATAATACTTTTTATTATCAATTATAATGATATTATTATTAGTAATAAATTTAATATTATCTAAAGGAATATATAATTTTATATAGTAAGAACTATCATCTTTAGTTACAAGTCCACGTAATTTATAATATGTTTTATAATCTAAAAGCATAAATGCTATAATTAAGGAAAGTAGCATTATAATTATTATCATTACATAAACATATACAATATACTTTATTTTTCTTGTTAATATTATTTCACTATCAATATATCTATTCATTATATACCTCCTCTATCATATTAACTTCACCATTATTTATTTTAATTATTCTATTATATAAATCACTATTTTCTATCCGATGAGAAATAATAATAAATGTTCTATCATGAAAATATCTAAATATATCAAGTAATATTTCTCTTTCTAATTTAATATCTATTTGATTAAAACCTTCATCAATCATAATTATCTTACTATTTTTTAATAAACTTCTTGCCAGTATTATTCTTTGCCTTTGTCCTCCTGAAATATTGATACCATTTTCTTCAAGAATATAATCATATCCCAAAATATTATCTTTAACAATATCATCTATATGTAATATCTTACATATATTTAAATAATCTACCTCATGAACATCTCTATCAAGTAGAATATTATTTCTAATAGTATCATTAAATAATAATTCATTTTGTGATACATAAGTAATACTACTTCTAATATCAGACATACTATAATCATTAATATCATAATTATTTATAAATATTTTATTTCTGTCCGCTTGTAAATATTTATATAATAATTTTAATATAGTTGATTTACCACTACCAGAAGAACCTAGTAGTAGTACTCTATCTTTATCCTTAATAAATAAATTAATATTTTTAAGTACATAGTATTTATTATTAAAAGTATAACTTAAATTAACTATTTTAATATTACCATTAACTTCTAATCTCTTATCTTCATATATTTTTTCATCTTCAATATCAAAGAAATCATTAGCCCTTCTAATACTATTTTTAACATAATAATATTCATAAATTAAATCAATAATATTACGAAAAGGATAAATTAAATAACTAGATAAAAAACTTATAGTCATATAATCTCCTACTGTTACTTTACTATTCATAATCAAACTAAAAGTATAATAACTAACTAGCAAGATAATACTATCAGTAATAAACTCTTTTAATAAAAGAATAGTATTATTTATTTTATCAGTATAATAATTTATATTTAATAATTTAGAATAATTCTTACTAAACTTATAAATAATATTATCTTCTATATTAAGACCTTTAATAGTTTCAAAACCATTTACCGATTCAATAATAGTATTATTTACTTCTACTACTCTCTCTTGCTTTGTTATAATAGTATTTTTTATTATAGTATTATAAATAATAATTATCAAAAAATATAGAAATGCTCCAACTAAATAAAGAATCAATATATCTTTATTTATATTAAATATAATTATAAATGATATAATAAATAGTAATATATCTAGTAATATAGTTACTATTATTTTTGAAATAAAAGATTTTATATAAGATAAATCATTTATTCTTGATAATACTTCAGAAGCCTTTTTATTCTTATAATAATTGAAAGGAAGTAAAATTACTTTACAAAAAGATTCAATTAAGAGGGTTACATCAAGCTTTTGATTTAAATAAATTAAAAGATGATTTCTAATAAAACTAGTTATATTCTTGATAATATACAAAATGAAGAATACTATTGTTATTAATTTTAAATTATGTAATTCTGTATCTATTACTTTATCAAATACTATTTGAGAATATAAACCTACTATGCATGATAGTAAAGTAAAGATAACAGATAGTATAAAGACTATAATAATATTACTTTTATTATCATTTAATACTTTAAAAATTATTTTTTTAATAATTTTATTACTCTTATAAACAGGTAACTCTGATACTTTTTCTAATAATAGTATATAGCCTGTCCACATATTACTAAAATCAAAAATATCTATTACTTCTTTACCAGTACTAGGATTCATTATAAGTATTTTATTATTATTAATCTTATAGACTACTACAAAATGCATATAACCATTTTTATTTACTTGACTAATAAAAGGTAAATTTACTTCTTTTATTTTATCTATCTCATCTACCTTAAATCCTTTAGCTGCGAACCCCAAGTGAGAAGCTGCTAAACTTATGTTGTAAAAACTAGTTCCATCTTTAGTTGTCTTTACTAATTCAATTAGTCGCCCCTTTGCTATATCACCCCCATAATAACGAATAATTGATAGAAGGCATGCCGCTCCACAATCCTTAAAACCATCTTGCTTAATGATGAGTTTCTTCTTCATTCTACCTCCCTTCATATATTAAATACACCTTTATTTTTAATTTTTACCTCAATCTGTAATATTTTTTAAAAAAAATTATTATTTTTATGACCTTAGGCATAAAAATACCTCTAAAGACCTAGGCTTTAGAGGCAATAAAAAAAACAAATACCCAATATAAGTACTTGTTTAAATTATTATCTATCTATGAAAATCCATCTTAGTTATAATATCATTTTCTATAACAATCTTACCAATATCATATTTAAAATTATTATTACTACATTTAGATAAATCTTTAAGTTCACATTTACTATCATCATTTAAATATTCATAAGAAATATTAACCAAATATTTATTATCACTACTAGAAGTAATTTCAATATTATAGTTACCAGTATAATTACTCTTCCAACCCTTACCAGAATAATTTCTACAGTAAAGATTACCATCTATTTCATAATAATCATCATATTGTTTAGGATTATTAATATCAGATAACTTAAGATCAGTTTTAAATAAACTAGAACTAGCAAATGTAGCTAAATAACTCTTAATTTCATCAATATTTTTATATTCAGACTTAACATATTCCCCAGTAAAAGTAGAACCATCATCATTCTTAAAAGTAATATCTTTAACATCAGTAGTATTACCACAATAAGGCATTACCATAGTCTTTTCATAATATTCATTAGCCTTATCAATAATCTCTTTTACTTTACTTATAGTACTCTCTTTAACATTACTTTTTTTAATATAAGTACCACAAGCATACCCAGTATAATTATTATCTCTCTTCTTATAACTAATTTTATACCACTTATCACATGCATCATTACCCTCTAGTTCTTCCTCTATCTTAACCTCTTGGTAGCAGGATAATCCATCAATAATATCTCCTGTTACACTATTTCTAACATTTAAAAGAGCCGTATTACCATCACAAGCTACATAAGAAATAGCGCTATCTTCCTTATTATCCTTATTATCTTCTACTACATCATTATTCTTATCATTCCTATTATCATTATTATCACTATCTTTATTAATTATCACTAAATAAATAATAGCTCCTACTAAAAGTAAAGCAATAAAACCTCCTACTACATACATAATAATCTTTTTCTTATCATTATTATTACTATTCAGTCTATCCATATTAACATCCTCCTCATCATTAACACCTTCTATTTGTTTCTCAATATCATTCATCATATCCTCCTACTAAATATAATATATCACATTTTTAATAAAAAGAATAGTTTTTAATATAAATTTCCATACAAAATAAGACACATAACGTGTCTTTAAAATATTATACTCTTTGATTTATAAATTCCATTCTTAACTTATCCGCTAAAGTAACAATAAATTCCGAATTAGTAGGTTTAGCTTTATCAACATCAACACTATGTCCAAAAATATCATCCATAAGATCCCAATCACCACGATTCCAAGAAACCTCAATAGCATGTCTTATAGCCCTCTCTACTCTAGATACAGTAGTATCAAACCTATCAGCAAGTTCCGGATATAACTCCTTAGTAATAGCTCCTACTATTTCAGGATTATCATATACCATAGTAATTGCCGTCCTTATATACTGATACCCCTTAATATGTGATGGCATACCAAGTTCATGCAATATTCTACTTATAGATTGCTGTAAATTATTATTAAATAAATTAAGACTTTTCTTTTCCAAAGTATTAAAAGTATCCAGTATTCTATCTTCTAAATCAAATAAATCAAAAGGTTTTAATATATAATAAGTAACACCATATTCACTAACTTTCCTTATTGTATCAGGAGCATTATATGAAGTAGCCACTATCACATTAGGATGAATATCTTCCTTATTAAGTTCCTTTAAAACACTTAATCCATCTTTCTTAGGCATAATTAAATCAAGTATAACTAAATCATATTTTATATCCTCATTCTTTATTAGTTCTAATCCTTCAATACCATCATATGCTTTACCTACAATTTCAATTTTCTGATTATCTTCAAAATAATCCTCTACCATACTAATTAGATTAACATTATCATCAATCATTATAACTTTAATTTTTTCCATTTCATCTTACCCTTCTTTCTTCAAACAAATTGTACTACATAAATAAAGCAAAATATGTCGAATTATACCATCATTAAACAAAAATAAAGAAATACTATTTGTACTTCTCTATTAATTAAACACTTTGAATTATCCTTTCTACTTCTTTTATATTAGAAGAAATATCTCCTACTAAAACACCAGTAATACCTTCTATATTTATTATATCATTAATATTACTACTATCAACAGAACCACCATATAATAAATTAGGCTTTTTCTTATACTTATCTTCCAAATATTCATTAACAAAACTAATAACTTCTTCAATTCTTTTTCTGCTAGGAAGTGCACCAGTACCAATAGCAAATATAGGTTCATATGCAAATATAATAAACTCAATATTTTCAACATCCTTTAAATATTTATCTAATATTTTAGGTATAGCCTCATGATAATCATCATCTATATTTTCACCAAAACATAATATCGGAAAAATATTAGCATCAAGAGCCGCTATTAACTTATTATTTATAATAACAGCATTCTCATTAAAATCTCTCACCCTTTCGTAGTGGCCAATAATACTATACTCAACTCCTAAAGATTTTAACTGATCAGTAGATATCTCTCCTGTATGCTTATAATCAGTATTATAATTCAAATTTTGACTACCAATTAACCAATCAGAATTATTAACAAATGCCTCCAAATAAATATCAGATGGACAAATAATTATATCATTATCTGTCTCTAAATTATTAGTCCTCTCAATATAATTATATAAATCATCATATAAAAGACTCATCTTGTGATTAAATATTATTATCTTTCTCATACTACTCCTCTTCTACTATATAATTTTATCAAGACAATTTCAATTATATAGTCATTTCTAATACTTTGTTTTCTATCTTTCTATAATATTATTTTTTATCCGTCTAAAGATTAAAAGTTACTATTAGTTAACTTTCTTATCTTCTATAACATCAATACCTACTAAACTTCTACTTTCCAAATATTTCATCGTAGCACCACCACCAGTAGATACATGATAAAAAGAATCAGAAAAACCAAGTTTATTAACAGCGGCAGCACTATCTCCACCACCGATTATAGTTTTAACTTTATTTTTATCTAAACATTTAAAAAGCATTCTTGTTCCTTTAGCATACTTATTATCTTCAAACAAACCCATCGGTCCATTAAATATAACCCTTTTAGCAGTTTCTAATGCTTTATTAAATATCTTAATAGAATTACTACCAATATCATAACCAATATCATTATCATTAAATTCATTGATTTTCTTTTCCCCATCAGCGGTCATAAAATCTACAGGTAATACTATTTTATCATCATACCTATCTAACATATCCTTAGCAAAACCCAAATGCTCTAAACTAACAATAGATTTACCAACATCATAACCTTCAGCTTTAAGAAAAGTAAAAGACATAGCCCCACCAATTAAAAGTTTATCACACTTTTGTAATAACGATTCAATTAAAACAATCTTATCATCAACCTTTTTACCTCCTAGTACCGCTATAAAAGGATGAGTTTTAGCATCTAATACGCTATCAATCTTCTGAAGTTCTTTTTCTACTAAAAATCCTACTCCACTAGGTAAATATTTTGGAATACCCGTTATTGAAGTATGATTACGATGACAAGTACCATAAGCATCATTAATAAATATATCACCAAGACTAGCCCAATACTTAGCTAAATCATCATTACATTCCGATTCTCTCTTATTAGGGACATCTTCAAATCTAGTATTCTCTATAAGTAAAACACTTTTCCATTTCATATTATTAACCATATCAGTAAGCCTATCACTACAAGTATCAGGAGAAAATAAAACCTCAGTATTCAAATATTCTCTTAATCTTTCCACTACCGGATAAAGACTATTTTTCTTTTTATCCTCTTCTGTTTTAATTTTTCCCAAATGAGATAGTAAAATAATCTTAGTATTAAATCTTAAAGCATATTTAATTGTCCTAAGACTCGCAACAATTCTCGTATCATCAGTAATAACACCATTTTCAATAGGAACATTCAAATCACATCTAATAATTATTTTTTTTCCTTCTAAATCAAAATCCTTTATTGTCCTTTTCATCTTTTTCTCCTCTAACATAATTTTATCACAATTAAAATTATTAGTCTATATTTAATCTTTATTTAATAAAATTAAATGAGGGATATTATGAAAAATATTATTGAATTTTATTACAATTTATCACCAGAAAACATTAAACAAAAAAATAATAATTACTATTTCAATACAAATAATAATAACTATATCTTTAAAGAATATAATATTAACATAGCATTAATTGAAGACATAGCAAAATTAAATATATACCTAAATAATTATTTAAACATTAATAAAATAATATTCAATAAATATAATAATCCCCTAACTAAAATAAATAGTAACTATTATATTTTAATATTACAATCAAATAAAATTAATATAGATTTAGCAACTATTTCTAAGTTTTCTTCAATATCTTTACCTAAAATAAACACATTAGAAAGAAATAACTGGCAAATACTTTGGAGTAATATGATAGATTATTATGAAACTCAAATAGGAGAAAATAGTAAAAAATATCCCCTCATCCGTGAATCATTTGATTATTTTATCGGATTAGCAGAAAATGCCATATCATACCTTACATATACAAAAAAAGAAACACCTAAAACAATATATGATAATAAAGTATTATCCCATAATAACCTATATCATTCACTAGAAGACCCATTGAATATCATTATTGATCACAAATCTCGTGACTTAGCAGAATATATAAAAATATCCTTTTTTAACAATAATAAAAATATATTTCAAGAATTAGATAATTATTTTTATTATCAAAAATATTCCGATTATGGAATAAGAGTATTATTCTCCCGTATTCTCTATCCTAGTTTTTACTTTAAAATATATAACGATATAATTCAAGGAATAATAAAGGAAAAAGAACTAAATAAAATAATAAACAATATTGACAAATATGAAATATACATATACAAAATCTATATATATTTAAAAAAATATTCAAATCTACCTCCTGTAGAATGGTTAAAAAAAACGAAAAACTAATTTTCGTTTATAACCTTAATTACTTCTGGAATTTCATTTACCAAAGCAGTTTCAATACCATCTTCAAGAGTAGAAGCAGCCATTGGGCATCCTGCACATGCACCAATTAAAGTAACATAAACAATACCATTTTCATATCTATTAAACTTAACAGAACCACCATCATTTTCTAAATAAGGTCTAATTTTATCTAGTACTTCATTAATTTTTATTTCAATTTCTTTATTTTCCATTTTCTCACCCATTAATTATTATATATTTTTTTTAAAAAAAGTACAAGAAATATTCTAAAATTTCAAAAAAAATGTTATAATAACAAATGTGAGGAAGATAGTATGGAAAAAGTAAAAAAAAATGATGTTATCAAAGTAAAAGTAACAGGAGTTCAAAAATATGGAGCTTTTGTCAACAGTGAAGACAATAATTATGACGGATTGATTCATATATCAGAAATATCTTATGGCTATGTAAAAAATGTTAATGACTATCTAAAAATTGGAGATTCCATCTATGCCGAAGTAGTAGAAGTTAGTGATAAAGACAATCAATTAAAACTAAGTATTAAAGATATAGATTATAAAAAAGATGGTACAAAACTTAAAAGAATGGCTGAAACAAAAAATGGATTTACTCCTCTAAAAGACAATCTAGAAATATGGATTAATAAAAAAATAAAAGAAATAACTGACAAAATGTAAAAAAAATTATTTTTTTTTATAAACCTCTTGACAAACAGTACCAAGAAATGGTATAGTATTAATTGTCATGAGACAATGGGCGATTAGCTCAGTTGGTTAGAGCACTTGCCTTACAAGCAAGGGGTCATAGGTTCGAGTCCTATATCGCCCACCATTGCCGAAATAGCTCAATTGGTAGAGCAACTGACTTGTAATCAGTAGGTTACGGGTTCAATTCCTGTTTTCGGCACCATTTTTTGGAGGGATAGCGAAGTGGTCAAACGCGGCAGACTGTAAATCTGTTCCTTCGGGTTCCATGGTTCAAATCCATGTCCCTCCACCACTTTTGTTTGGTTATTGAATGCCCCGTAGCCAAGCGGTAAGGCACCACACTTTGACTGTGGCACTCGTTAGTTCGAATCTAGCCGGGGCAACCAAATTTATTATTTGCTTCGTTAGCTCAGTCGGTAGAGCATTTGACTTTTAATCAAAGGGTCTGGAGTTCGAATCTCCAACGAGGCACCATAGGGAAATTAGTCGAACTAATCGACTTTAAATATATGAAAGGTTAATTTCGGTTAACCTTTTTTATATGCTTGAAAGGAGTTGATTAGTTATGCAGATAATAAAGGAAAAACTAGATATTGATGAGGTGTTAGAAAAACGAATAAAAAATACACCTAGATTTTTAAATATTAAATCAAAAATTATTAAAGGCAATATTATCCACATTCCAAAAACAAACCTTGCCTATATAGAACCACATAAAATAATTATTAATAAAGATTTTGATATTTAAAAAATGAGCAAATTTCAAATGCTCATCTATAAAACTAAAATTCCATTTTAGTAACACACTACGCTATTGGCAGAGCCAATAACGGTGTGCAAAGGCGCTAAGCCCCTTCTGAAACCTCATATAGCATAATTTTAGCAAGGTACAAATCCAAGCAAAATTATGTTATCAAAGAAATGTTAATCTCCTAAAAAACATTTCTTTATTTTTTATTAATTGTTAATCTATTAAAGCATTCTCTTGCTGATTCTTCAGAAATAGGATTTCCAATCAATAAACCTGTACTTGAATCGGAAATTTTTATTACATAATTCCATTCCGAATCATTATAAGAATAAAAAGTATATTCTAAATCATTTTTTGTTGTACTTTCAATAATTTTAGCATTACTATCATTATTAACTGAAGATATATATTGCTTATACTGATCAATAGTAATAAAAGTACCTTGACTCAAAGTTTCCTCATCTTTTAATACCGAAAAAGGTAAATCAGAAGTTATATCGTAGCCATCATTAGTATTTAATTTTACTTCTATTTCATCTCCTGTTTCCACTTTAAAAGTGTAAGACTTTGAAGTAGTACAACCAGTTAATAATAATGCAAATGTACATACAAAGATTACTGACATTAAAACTTTTTTCATTAATTTTTTCTCCTTTCTATTTTAAGTCAAATATATTATAAAAGATAATCTATCTTTTATACGAAATTAATGCTTACATATTTTTGAAACAATAATGTAATAAAACAGTCCACTTAATATTAAAATAATTAAAATAAATATTCCTAAAAATATATTTATAAATATAGAAATTAATGTGGCAGTTATTGCAGAAATAATAATGTAAATTGGTAAACTTACTTTTATGAAATTCTTAAATTTATTTTTTGTAAAGGACGAAGAAGTAACATCAATGAACTTTTCTCCAACTTCTCTTGTAAATTCTTTTACTACAGTTTTATCATTTGGATTATAGTTAGAATTTTTTAATAATTCTTTTTCTATATTATCAATGTCTTTTTTTGATTTCAAAAAACCAAATACAGAGATTAGTATAAATAACAATCCAAAAAAGTAAAATTTAATTAAAAGCAAGAATAAACCAATACCTAAAAAGAATCCACATATACCATATGCAAATGGTCTTGTAATTTTTGGATCACTAGTGGTCATAGAAAATTTTTTTTGATAACCTTTATGAAACTCTCCATGATTATTTATATCTGTTTTATTTATATCAGGTTGATGAACAAATCCATCCTCTGGGGTGGTTTCTATTACTTCAGTTATTGTATATGTACCATCTTTATTTAGCTTTGTTTCTTTTTTCTTTTCCATATTTAATATCTAATCTACCTCTCAATATATATATTATCATAAATTATTTTAATTTTGTTTATTTTATATAAAGGTTTACAAATTTATTAATTAAAAATGTAAAATTAGTGATATACTTATATTAGGAATTAACCTTAAAAAAAATTTCCAAATGTGTATAACTCAGGCACCATTTATAAAATATAAACCTTAAAATAAGGTTTTTTATTTTTACTAAAAAACTTTAAAATAAAATAATTTAATATCCAACAAAAAAAGTTAACAAACCAAAGTTAACTTTTTTTATATACTACTTTCCTTAAAATTTCTATATTCCATAACAAAATGCCATTTTTTTTTATACATAGTAAATAATAATTCATATTGCATAAAAAACATATTATAATTATTATCATTAATCTTTTCAAATAAAGCAATAATACCATATTTTCCACGATTAACAAAGCATATTTCTTCTAGTAAATTAACCATTTTCAGTAAATCATTATAATTATCCTTATCAATATTATCTAAATCAAAACCTACAGCCATAAAAAGCTTATCAAGTTCATTTCTAAGTACAAGACAATTATTATAAAAATTTTCTATAATTAATTTATTAAATTCTTTATTAAAATATGTAATATTACTATTATCATAAAAATATTTCTTAGTTAAAAAAATATTATCCTTATCGTTAGCAATACATAAAGGAAGAATAATATATATAAGTTCAATATTGCTAAAAATATTAATAGTATATGTAATAAAGTTATCTAAAATGCATAAAAATTGTTCATATTCCGTTAAATATTTTTTCTTAATAATCGTAGGACATTCAATATATATTTTATTATCACTAAGATAGTCCATATACTTATCTAAATATCCCTTATCTAAAAGATCTACTATAAATATCCCATTTATTAAATTATCACTCCTATTAATAACAGCTTTAATCTTATTTTTTTTTAGCATATATACCCCCTAGATACAATTAATACATTACCAAAAAAATATAAAAATAACATCAATTATCTTATATAACACAATAAACCCCCTATCAAACAATCAAAGTTAACTAAAAGATAACAAAAAAGTAAATACTATTTTTAAGTATTTACTATAAATTTATTTTTTTTAAAATATAATATTTACAATCAACAGCACAATCATTTTCCAAGTAATTACTAACAAATTTAAAATTATTAATATTTTTAGCCTTCTTATTACCATCCGAATAAAAACCTTTTAATCTGAGTTTACCATAAGCAATATCTCCAACTATATAATCATAATCTTCAAAAAAGTCCGTATAATGATTAATAAATTCCTCTTCATCAAACCCATTTTTATAATCTTTAATAATTTCATATTTATTATTTTCAACTTCAATTATTTTCATATATCATTATCTCCTATTCATAATCCTTATTAAAAGCCGTTTTAATTTGTTCATATTTTGCTAAACTAGAAGCAGAATTCCAAGTAATAAATCCACCATCTAATCCAGCATCATATAAAGCTCTAACCTGATCCTCTATCTTACTAGCATTATAAATAACAGTAGGCTTCCAATAAGGTGTATCATAGGCAGTTATCCATGTTCTAGCAACAGCCGGCGTAGGAATCTCTTTTTGTCTAGCAGCGGCCCCTTTAGCCCAATTATATACAGTTTGATAAGCATTAGTCCAAGTATCAACACCTCTACCAAAATGATCCGTATAAGGCATTGAACTAATAGCATCAACAATATTAGAAATCGCAGGCCAATACTGACCATAAGCCGTTACATATTCTCCAGAACATTCCCCAAAGACATCAACAGATAAATAAGCCCCAACTTTATGAATTTGATCTGTTGCATAAAATAGAAAGTTTTGAACGGCCTCAGCCTTTTCTTCATCATATTTATTTTTAAAATCACTATTACCCTTTATTGACATATTATAAGCATCTTCTGGAAATCTCACATAATCAAATTGAATTTCATTAAAGCCCATCTCTTTTACTGCCTCTTTAGCTAGTTCAACATTATAATACCAAGCACCTCTACTATAAGCCGATGGCCATAATCTACTTGAAGCCGTAGAACTAATACAATCATCAGGATGGTCTTTACCATAATGAACATCATTAAATACAACAATTCTACCAATAGCATAAATACCAGCATCTTTAATTTTATCAATAGCCGACTTATAACTACTATTATCGTTAATAGCGGTCGCATATGCAGTAGGAGATATTTCCTTAGCAACATTAGAAGAATAAGCAAGAGCTCCATCCTTAATATCCACCACTATAGCATTAACACCATTTTCCTTGGCAATCTTTAAATAACTATCAATAGAACCAATTGTACCAGCATTTAAATACATCGTTTTAGCTTTCTTAAGCAATTTATTATCTTCAAACTCAACTCTTTCATAAGGATAATAATCTAAAGTAGAAGCCTTACCACCATATAATTCTCTTCCCTTAAATTTTCTATCTTTATGAATATCATAAACACCATTCTCATTATAAACACTATCCGCAGATTCCTTGTCATTAACTAAATATTTACTATATACATAACCTTCAGTATCATTATATTTAATCTTATACATATTAACATTACCATCATCTAATAACTTATCATAACCAGTAATATCAAGTTTATTTCCTTTTTTAATAAAAGAAGCAATCTTTGAATCAGTTTCATTTTCATATACTGTAACTGAAGTTCTAACATATCTTTCTTTTTCTAAAACAACATCTTTAACATTTTTAACTAATTGTTTAGCATTAACATAATATTCTTTATTATCAAATTTTATAAGTAAATACTCATTATCATTCATATTAACCTTTTTACCAGAATAAATAACTTTCTTACCACGAACAAGTTCACTATTTTCTTTAAGACTATTATCTTCATCCATAATATAAGTAGTAACTTTATTATTATCTCCTGCTAAATACATTGAACTTTTACCAATAGAAATATTCTTTCCTTTACTAGTAAAAAATATAATAATTCCTATTATTAAAATAAGAATAATAACAAAAGCCAAAACCATCCCTATTTTAATCTTCCTTTTTTTTCTTCTTTTCTCCACTTCTACCACCTAGATATAGTATACCACAAAAATATAAAATTTAATAAAAAAACTCAAACATTTTATAATATTTGAGTTTAACTATTTAAAAATAAAAATACATAAATAGCGGCTTTTCCAAGATTATAATTAATTTCTTTAGAATAACCAGTTACCTTTTCATAAAACCACATAACTTTATCTACTAAACTTACTACTACACTTTCACGGTATTTAGGAAATACACTAATACTAACAGGAAACATATGACACTTAATAATATTCTTTTCTTTATCTGACAAAACAAAATGCTTCTTAGCATTATTTAAAGCAATAGAAGGATGACTAATAAGAAGTTTTCTACTATTTTTAGTATTATATTTATTTAAAAAGAAATCATGAAGTAATCCTCCTCTAGCGGCACTAACATAATCAAATCCTAATTTCTTACATATTTTATAAGAATAATAAGATACTCTTTTAGAATGAACAAGTCTATTAATCTTATGATGAGGACATAGTTCTATTTTTTTAAATTCCCTATTATTTAAAATATCTTTTACTATTTCTTTATATTCATAATTATCAAAATCTATTTTCATATTATCCCTCTCAATATTGTATTTACTAATTAATAAAGTAATAAATTAAACAGACTAAAAGAAGCCAAAGCTTCTTATTTATCTAGCATATTTAGTAAATTTATCTTAAACATATCTCTATCTGCATGAGATTTAGATACCATAACACCCTTATAAGTAGAAAGTTCTTTTTGATGACCTTCAGTTAAAATATCTTCTGGCGTTAAAGTATCAAGCATTACTAATTTTTGATTTTCATAAACCGTATAATGTAATTTAACATCACCATGAACAGCAGCAAACATTCTATCAGTAGGTAACTTTAATTCATATTTAGTAATACCATCTTTAGTATTTTTAGATACTATTACACCCATAAAATTTCCATCTCTAAATGCTGGATAAAAATCAAATACTAATTTTTTATAAGCAAGCATATTGTATTTTTTTACAGCTCTTTCTTTTTTTCTAAATTCATTTTCATTTAAATACTCTATTACAAAACTATTTTTCATTTTAACCTACTCCCCTTAGATTTCAAACGAAATGTATTACGATTATACCATATTTTATAATACTTGTCAATTATTTTTGTAGGCTAAGCCATAGTCTTACCCTATCATATATAGCCTATTATATAGTCTATATATGAACAATCATAAGATATCATATTTGGGGTGAAGTACATTCTAACTAATAAATATCCATATACTAAAAGATATTCTAGTAAAATATTAAATAATCATATCTCCTTTAAACGAAGGAATAAAACTATCACTTTGACTACTACCTTCTTGTATAAAAGCATTTCTAATACCTAAATCATAAGCATAATTAATTATCTCATCATATTCTTTTTCATCAACTTTATCATTTAATTCAGAATATTCTAACTTTCTAATTATAGTATACTGATTCATAATACTAATAATAATATTATCTTTATAGTTATCATATAAATATTTAATTATTTTTTTAGAATCATCATAATTATTAGGTAACACCAAATGTCTAACAATCATTCCTTTTACTAAAATACCATCTTTATTATATCTTAATTTACCTACCTGTCTATACATTTCTTTTAATGCTAAACTAGCAGTTTCAAAATAATTACTAATATTAGAGTATTTACCTAATTTATCATTATAGTATTTAAAGTCAGGTAAATAAATATCGATTAATCCTTCTAATAATTTTAAAGATTCTACTCTATCATAACCAGATGTATTATATATAATAGGAATAGTTAAGCCACTATCTTTAGCCATAATAATACTATCCATTATTAAAGGAATATAATGACTAGGCGTAACTAAATTAATATTTAATGCTCCCATATCTTGTAATTCAATCATTATATCTGCTAATCTATTTACTGTTATTTCTTCACCTATACAATTAAAACTAATATCATAATTTTGACAATATACACATCTTAAATTACAATAAGAAAAGAATATCGTACCAGAACCTTTATCTCCAGTAATAACAGGTTCTTCCCACATATGAAGATGATAACCACCAATCTTCATTTTATTTGAAGCTCTACAGTATCCTATCTCTCCTATATTTCTATTAACCATACATTTTCTTGGACATAATTCACATTTATTAAATAATTCTTCCATAAACATCACAAAATTATTCTATAACAAAAAATAGACTTTGTAAAGTCTATCTATTACCTAATATAAAACATACTACAACTGCAATTAACAAAAGAATAGTTCCAATATTAATAAATCCCATACTCTTCTGTCTTTTAGGGATATCCAATTTAATTCTTGGCATAGTAGTAGTAAATTCTAAATTATCTCCAACTAATTTTACTTTTTTAACTATTGGAAGAGGTATCTTCTTAATTCTTTCTTCACTAATACCATTACATTCTTTAATTTTTTCAATATCTTCTCTATCTTTATCTCTATTTAACATAAGCTTATCTGCTACAATTAATTCCAAAGATAAAGTCATATACTTTTTATTATCCGAAGAAACATAAGGCATAATATATTCACTAAGTTTAGCATTAATATTTTTAATAACACCTATTCTATTATGACAATCAAAACTATATTCAATAATACCATTATCATTTTCTTCAAAAACAGCTATATTAACTTTAACTTTATCAACAATAACTTGAAAACCATAGTCTATATTATTAATAGTATAAGTAAGACTATCTCTTTTTGGATCATAATAATCATTTTTTCTAAATAATTCTCTTATCATTGGAATGTCTTTTTTACTACAAAGAAAATCTAAATTACTATGTTTTCTTTTAGAAGCTTCTCCTAGTAAAAGATATGGTACAATACCACCTCTTAAATACATTTTAGCAGTTGTCTTATTCATTTTACAAATTTTTTCATATACTGCTACCACATCTTCGTAAGAAAAACCTACTTTTTCCATATTTTCTTTATATGCTGCTACACTTTTATTAAAAATAGTATCTATTTTTGTTTTAATTATTTCAATATCTTCATTTCTATTCATAAATGCCATAAGTAATTTTTCCTTATTTTCATTAGGAACATACATTGAATTAGATTCTAACTCTTTAATCTTATCTTCTATATATAATTCTATTTTCTTGTTTTTTTCTTCCACTTGCATCACCTACTATTTTCATAATAATTATAGCATATTAAAAGTATATATGTAAAGAAAAAGAGAGAATTTTTTAGAATTTTGTTCTCTCATTAATATAATTTTCTATATCCTCAATTTTAATAATTTCTTGTTTCATAGTATCTCTATTTCTAATAGTAACAGTACCATTATTAATAGTTTCATCATCTATAGTAATACAATATGGAGTACCAAGTGCATCCTCTCTTCTATATCTTTTACCAATACTACCAGATTCATCATAAGTAGTAGCAAATGATTTAGATAATTCTTTATATATTTCCATTGCCTTTTCACTATGATATTTTTTAACCAAAGGTAAAATACAAGCTTTATAAGGAGCTAAAAATGGATGAAATTTCATCACTTCTCTTGTCGTACCATCATCTAATGTCTCTTCATGATAAGCATCACATAAAACCGTAAGTATAGTTCTTTCAACACCTACTGATGGTTCAATTACATAAGGAATATATCTTTCATTTGTCTCTGGATCAATATATTCCATATTTTTTCCAGATACTTTTTGATGACAAGTCAAATCATAATCAGTTCTTGAAGCAATTCCCCATAATTCTCCCCAGCCAAATGGGAATAAATATTCAATATCAGTAGTAGCATTACTATAAAAACAAAGTTCTTCTTTAGAATGATCTCTAAGTCTTAATTTATCTTTATTAATACCAAGAGATAATAAATAATTATAACAATAATCTTTATAAAATTTATGCCACTCTAGTTCTGTACCAGGTTTACAGAAAAATTCTAACTCCATTTGTTCAAATTCTCTTACTCTAAATATAAAGTTACCAGGAGTAATCTCATTTCTAAAAGATTTACCTACTTGACCAATACCAAAAGGTACTTTAAGTCTCATACTTCTTTGTACATTTTGAAAATTAACAAATATACCTTGAGCAGTTTCTGGTCTTAAGTAAATAGTAGACTTAGCATCTTCAGTTACACCTTGGAATGTTTTAAACATCAAATTAAATTGTCTAATATCAGTAAAATCACTCTTACCACATTTAGGACAAGGAATTTTATTATCTCTAATATAATTCATCATCTCTTCTTGAGTCATAGCATCCCCAATTTCCGAATGTGCATATTCATCAATAAGTTTATCTGCTCTATGTCTAGTTTTACATTCCCTACAATCTATTAAAGGATCAGAAAAAGTCTTTAAATGACCTGATGCCTCCCATGTTTTAGGATTCATTAAAATAGCACTATCAAGTCCCACATTATATTCATTTTCTTGAACAAATTTCTTAAGCCATGCTTTCTTTATATTATCTTTAAGAAGTGCACCTACTGGACCAAAATCCCAAGTATTAGCAAGTCCACCATATATTTCACTTCCTTGAAATATAAATCCATATTGCTTGCAAAAATTTACTAATTTATCCATATTTAAATCATTCATATTTTTCCTTCTTTCTTTCCTATATATAATACTATAAATTACTAATTTTGTAAATATTATTCTATTACTTCATATATTAATTTATTATCATCATTCTTATTATTACTAATAATAAACAACTTATTAATATCAATATTAGGTACTTCTTTATTAGTATATAAAGTCATAATAGTATCTCCTACCTCTACTATATCATTAATATTTTTATTAATAATAACACCAGCAGAATAATCAATTTTATCATCTTTATTTTTTCTACCTGCTCCTAAACTACTAGATAATTTAGCTACTTCTAAAGAATGAATATCATATAAGTATCCGCTACTTATACTCTTTATCTCATACATATATTTACTCTTAGGAAGACTATTAATATCTCCTCCTTGATATTTAATAAACTCTAATAATTTATTATAAGCACTCTTATCTTTAATAACTTTAACCACCATATTACGGGCTTCTTCGTATGAAATATTAATTCCTAATTTAACCATATAACTTGCAAGTTCTATACATAATCTCATTAAATTATTATCATAACCATAATATAATATATTTAATGCCTCTAATACCTCTAATGAATTACCAATATTATTACCTAATGGTATATTCATATTAGTAAGTAAGCAAATAACTCTCATATCATTTTCATGACCTATCTTTATCATTAAATTAGCTAAACGTCTTGCATCAGTAATATTTTTAATTAAAGCACCTTCTCCTACTTTAATATCAAGCACTAAATTTTTAGATCCCGATGCTATCTTCTTACTCATAATTGAAGAAGCAATAAGAGGTATACTCTCAGTAGTACCAGTAACATCTCTTAAAGCATATATTTTCTTATCCGCTACCGCAATATCTTCAGTTTGACTAGTAATAGCCATACCAACATTCTCTATTTCTTTAATAAATTGTTCTTTTGATAAATTCACATTAAATCCTGGTATTGATTCTAATTTATCAATAGTACCACCAGTATAACCAAGTCCTCTACCACTCATCTTAGCAACTTTACAACCAAGAGAAGCAACAACTGGAGATATTATTAAAGTAGTTTTATCTCCTACACCACCAGTAGAATGTTTATCAACAACATTACTTAAAGTACTTAAATCAAGCATACTACCAGATAACATCATATATTTAGTTAAATATATAACTTCATTATCAGTCATATCATTAATTACTATTGCCATAAGTAAAGCAGACATTTGATAATCTTTAATATCCCCACTAACAAAACCATTTACTACATATTTAATTTCTTCTTCAGTAAGTTCTTCTTTATTCTTCTTTTTAGTTATAATATCTATTATATTCATAATACCAACCCTTTTCTATATTAATATCAATATAAATATATCATATTTTTAGCCAGTAATCAACAAATTATAAAAATATATTATTTACTATTTAATAATTCATTTAAATATTCACTATCTTCAAAATAATTCAATTTCATAGCTTTCTTTACTTCCACAATTGTCTTATCAGCAGTCTTCTTAGCCTTCTCGGTACCTTCCTTTAAAATATTATATACCTTTTCTAAATCTTCAGCATATTCTCTTCTTCTCTCTCTAATAGGAGTTAGTTCATCATTAATAACCTCAGTCAAAAATCTTTTAACTGAAGCATCTCCAATACCACCCTTTTGATAAGCTATTTTTAATTCATCTAAATTATTAAATTCCGAATAATATTTCTTAAAATGAATATCTTCACAAAATGCTTCTAAATACATAAATAAAATATTACCATCAATTATTCCTGGTTCATCTATTCTTCTTGAAGTAGTCTTAATACTAAAAACTTTTTCTTTAATAGTTTCTTTATCATCAGATAAGTATATACAATTATTTAAAGACTTACTCATCTTAGCATTACCATCAGTACCTACAAGTCTTCTTTGATAAATATTATCCGGAAGTAATGATTCACATAGTACTAAAGTATCTGTATCATAAATTCTATTAAAACTTTTAACAATTTCTCTTGTCTGTTCTATCATTGGCTCTTGATCATCACCAACTGGTACAATATTAGCCTTAAATGCTGTTATATCAGCAGCCTGACTAATAGGATATGTCGCAAAACCAACTGGAATACTCTCGTTAAAATTTTTACTATTAATTTCACTTTTAACCGTAGGATTTCTAAGTACTCTAGGTAAAGTTACTAAATTCATATAATAGTATGTAAGTTCTGTCAAAGCATTAACTTCTGATTGAACAAAGAAAGTAATCTTATTTGGATTAAGTCCTACTGCCAAATAATCAAGCATTACTTCCATAACATTTTTTCTTACTTTCTCCGGGTTATCAAAATTATCAGTTAAAGCTTGTGAATCCGCTATCATAATATAAAATTCATCATAATTACCTTCTTCTTGTAATTTATATCGTCTTTTTAAAGACCCAACATAATGTCCTATATGTAATCTACCTGTTGGTCTATCTCCTGTTAAAATTATATTTTTCATTTTCATCTTCCTCTCTTTCTATATTTATAAATTATTTAATTAAACACCACCGTTTACTTAATATACTCATAACAACCTCCTATTAAATATGCAAAAAAGACCTACCTAATAAAGATAAGTCTATAAATTACATCAATAATATTTATATTAATTTAATTCCACGAGTAAATAGACTTATCCACAAATAAGCCTAATTGCCAACTATTTAATTTAACTATAGTCATACTTGTTCTCATAGTCTATTCCTCTTTCTTGATTAAAATTTTATTACCATTTTATCATTTTGTCAATACTTTAGTATTATTTTTTTCATAAATAAATTCTTCTATTACCATCATAATATTTCAATATAGCGGTTTTTTTATTCATACTTATCATTTTCTTTTACAGCTCTAATATATTTAGGTTTACTATTTCTCTTTACTAAAGATTTAGCTTTTCCTAGTTTATCAACATCTTGACCTACATATTCACTAAGTTTACTTCTAAATAACTTTAAAAATTCTAAAGCACTAGTATCAGATAAATACATTTCTCTAAGCATTTTATTTTCATTAACAAACTCATTAAAATAATTATCAACCAAGAATAATTTAACTTCATAATCAAAAGTTTTCATATTTTTACTAAGTATTACTCTACCATTACCATATTCCATAGTATCAATAATATTAATTTTACCATTACCATATAAGATATTATACATAAGATCATATATAGCAACACCTTTATTTGTAACTAATTCTATATCTTCAGTACATTTAACTGAAGCTTTCTCAAAAGCGTTTAAATCCACTAATAAAGGATCATTTTCATATAAACTTTTAGCTCTAACATAAGGCATCGTATATCCTACTATTTCTCCACTAACATTAATAACATCACTAGGCCATATAAATGTATCATTAACTATATTACTAAATCTTAATATTTCTTGTATTCTATAATCACTTTTTTCCTTGTCAAAATATGTATGAAATACTTTATATACTACTTTATGTTTTTCATCTAAATAACAAACACCTTGCGAACCAACTCCTAAAAATTTTAAATTTTTTAAAAACATATCAAAATGCTCTCTATTAATAAAATTCATTATACATCACCTCTAATGCCGAATATTATAACATAGAAATTTAAAAAAGCAAATTTATGTTTGCTTATTATTTACCTTTCAGCCTGTAGTCTTCCAGGGTATGAGAAAGCCTTAAGTCTTTCTCATAAAACATTAAAGAAAATAAGTACTATTTCAAGTACTTATCAATTATTTCAAATAATTTATCTTTACTAATAGGTTTAAGTAAATAACCACTGAAGCCATAAGTTAAATATTCTTCATTATATTCATATTCGTTGTTTCTGGTAAGTAAGATAACATTTGTTTTAAAGTTTCTAATATCTTTAAATTTCTTCATTATTGTTACACCATCTAATGGATCCATAACTTCATCAAGTAATATTAAATCATATTTTTCTTTACCTCTAATTTTATCTAATGCTTCCTTACCTAAACTAACATAATCTAATTCTATATTAGTATCCTTAAGTAATTTACTAACAATCTTTTCAGTAGATATATTATCATCTACTAAAAGTATTTTCTTTTTATCATATACTTCTTCATATTTATCTAATTTTTCATCGGATTCTTTTGCTACTTTTTGATCAAGTACTATTTTCATCGTAGTACCAGTTCCATATATACTACTAGGAATAATAGTACCACCCATTAAAGTAATTAAAGCTTTAGCATTGTATAAATTATTATTTAAATTAAGAGAATCTTCATTACGATCATTCTTTTTATTAAATACTTTAATTATATCTTCTGCTTTCATACCAGTACCCGAATCTTCAACAGTAATAATAAGTCTTGCTATATTATTTTTAATGATAGCATTAACATTAAATTCAATATAACCACTACTAGTGTATTTAACACTATTATCTAAAATAATATCTAACACTTGTTTAAGGCCAACACTATCACCATATAAATATTCAGGTATATCACTGGCTATACTAGGACGAAAAGCAATATTTTTAACATTACATTTTTTACTATATACAGTAACTAATTCTTTAATAATTAATTTAACATTATACTTATCATTATACACCTTGATACTAGCACTATCAATACTATTTATATCAAGTATTTCATTAGTCATTGTAGTAAACTTAGCAGTACTACCTTTTATCTCTCTAGCAGCATCATTAATAACTTCAACATCAACCTTTTTATTACTCGTTTCATCTAATATATCATCAGCAGAATAATCAATATCTTTAGTAATATTTCTTATTTCATTAGTCATATTATATAAGAACATAGTCTTCTCTTCATTAGCATTATCACTAATTTCTTTTGCTCTATGTACTTCTTCTAGAATTTTCATATCAGGATTTTCAATTGTATGATACATTAAAAATACAATAAATGTTTCCATTGAAGTCATAAGTAATAATTCAGGATGACTTTTTTGAATAATAATAACAACAACTCCTAATAACATAAATGCAAAAATTGGTAAATACTTTTTATCTCTAATTTTCTTATAATTTATAATAAGTCTAACTATCCAAATAGCAATATACACACTAGAAACAACATACATAACATTTGCACTAGGACCATAAGAATACACAGCTCCCCCTGCATTATGATAATATAATGGTTTTATAATTATAACTATTAAAAATATAACGTATAATATTGAAAAACCTTTTATTATCCTATTTATTTTCTTTTTTCTATTTTTACTATCGTCAATTGATATAGCAAATATATATACTGAAAACAGAGTAATCCAAGTTAATAAATAAACTATATATCCTTTAGATACTATAACATTAAAAATAGGATATTTATCTATATTTACTATCGTAAAATAACTACCTATAGCCAAGATTACACCAATTAAATTAGTAATCATTAATTTCTCAAAAATCTTATTTTCAAAAGTAACAAGTCTTTTCCTTGCAAAATAGACTATATTAAGTAATACACTATAAAATAAACTATATATAGTAAACATATTCATATTTCATCACAACCTTTTTATCTTTTTTTTATTTTTTTCTTTACATTTTCTTGAACTTTAACAAAATCTACTTTTCCAACACCAGTAAGTGGTAGTTCTTTTTCAAATGTATATTCATATGGTACATCTCTTTCTGGTAAATAAGTTAAACATAGCTCTCTTAATTGTTCTTCAACTACATCTGGAGTTAATTGACAATCTTCTTTTAAAACTACTATTGCCATTGGAAACTCGCCCTGAGTAGTAGTATTACTAGGAATACCAACAACACAACAATTTTCAACTAAAGGATGCTTTTTTATTATATTTTCCATTTCCATTGGCCATACATTGTGTCCATCTGGTCTAATAATCATTCTTTTTATACGACCTGATGGAAATAAAACACCATCTTCATTCATGTAGCCTCTATCTTTGGTATGTGTCCATATTAAACCATCACTATGTTTTATTTGAACTTCAGCAGTTTTTTCTTTATCTTTATAATAACCTAACATTTGAGTAGGACCAGTTATACATATTTCACCATATTCACCATACTTAAGTTCCTTATCAGTATATTCAACATTATCATCTTTTGGTAATGCAAATATAGAAATAGTATTTTTAGCAAGTGGTACTCCTGCACTACCAACAACATTACATTTATTAAGTCTAGTAGAAACACTTGAATTACATTCAGTAAGTCCAAATCCTACTATTACATTTTTATCATAACCATGATTATGTAAAAACTCATTAAATTCTTGTTCATTACCCTCTAAGAAATAATCACCACCAGCAGAAATAGATTTAAGAAATTTTGAAAAATTTACTTTTTCCATTCTTTTGTCCTTCATAAGTGAAGTATAGTGTGTTGGCACTCCAACTATATGGTTTGGTTTATATTTTATAATATAATCAGCAAATTCATCTTGATCAAATTGTGGTATTATAATGTCTTCAATTCCAAGAGCAGGAGCCATTACTACCCCAAATGACCAACCATAAGCAATAAATCCTGGCATAATATTAAGAAGTGATTGTCCTTTTTTTAATCCTAAATCAGTATCTTTATATTGTTCAATTAATGCTATAACAGTATCATTAGTTAATTCAACACTCTTAGGAAGACCAGTAGTTCCACCTGTTAACACCATACCAGCAGGCATATTAGGAGTATATTCTACTTCTTTTGCTACAGTATTTTCTCCAATATTCATAAATACTTTCCAAGAAACATATAAACCATCGTAACAATCAAAAGCAATATTAGGTATTGGAAGTCCCTTTTTAGTAAGCATTTCATCTACCTTTTTCTTAAAAATAGGCTTAAATAATGCTGGTACAGAATCGGTATATGAATTGCATACAACCATTTTAACATTGGTATTTCTAATAATACTATTTATTTTAGGAAAAGCTATATCTAGTGCTATTAAATATTTAGAATTAACTTTGTTTAAATTTTCTTCTATTCTTTTAGCGTTAGTCCTAGGATCTATATTATTAGCAACTGCCCCTATTTTATTTAAAGCATAATTACTAATTATAGTTTCTGGAAATGTTGGAGAGCATATAGTAACAATGTCTCCTTTTTTTACTCCTAAAGCAGCAAATGAATTAGCAACCCTATCTACCATATCAAAAAATTTTTTATAAGTCATTTTAAAGCCATAATATTTAATAGCATTCATTCCCATATTATATTCATTATTATCTTTAGCATATCTATAAAAAGTCTTCTTTGGTAATTCCTTAGTAGCGGCCTTCTCAGTATAATATTTAAGCCACGGCTTATCAATTGAAGCAAATCCTGTTATTTCCTTACTTCCTTCTCTATCTAGTTTCATATCACTAGGTAATGCCGAATACATTGTAAAATTTTTCATAAAACCATCTCCCTCCGATTTTTTCATATTAATTGTATCATAAATTTTAACTTTTTTATAGTATTTTTATAACTTTTTTATCTTCTTTTTATTATTTTCTACTATATAATTTTCTATTCCTAATCCAGAAACAACTATAAGTGAATTATTAGGTATACCTTCCTCGGTAAGTGCAATATTATTTCTCTTTCCGCATCCACTAAGAGGAAATTCATTTCTCTTATTAAAGACAAATTGTGAAGTAATTTCTTTTCCAAATATTTTTAAGCATCTTTTATAAATACTCATAATTAATTTATTAGTATCTTTGATTTTAGCATCAGGCATAGCAACAAAATGAATTACATATTTATCTTCTATTTTTATAACTTCACAAGATAAAATATTTTTTGTATCTTTTAAAACAGTATCCGCTATTTGAAATGGTTGTATCTTATCTTCAGAATTAATTCTACCTTTCATATGAATTTCACCATATCCGTCTTTATAACCATATACACAGCAGTCTCCCCATACTTTACCTAAACTATCTTTAATAAAGAATTTATCAGTAGCTTCCTTATTATTTTTATAATAAAGCATAGTACAAGGTGAATTAGCTACTACTCTACCTATTTCACCTGGTTTACAAGAATTACCAAATTTATCAAGAACATCAACATGAACCATATTATATGTTCTAAGCCCTTTATCCTCTTTCTTTAATAAATAATTTAATTTTTTTCTTTGCCATTCTTTAAATAATACAAAGAATAAACCACCATGTTCGCAGTCTCCACCAGCCATTGACATCACAACCGGAGATAATGGTGAATGAGTAAATTTACTACCAGCATTTACTTTTCTTAAAAATTTATTACAAAACTTTTCTTCACCAATAGAATTTGGCTCTCCTACTATCATTGGTACTAGTAAAAATGGCATCTTAACATTTTTAAACTTCTTATTATTTAAAATATCATTAGCACACCTTACAAAGAAACTTCTAGTAGCGGTAACAAAACTTGGTTTATTTATAAGTAGACTATATACAAAATGATCAGGAGTATATATAGGTTCTACTGCAATTTCTGATCCTTGCATTAATGGATCAGTAATACATGACATAATATTAGTATTAGAATGTGTTGGAATATGGGCAAGCATTCTAAGATTTTTCATTGATGGAACTTTAGATATTTTAGGGTCATGATAAATACCCATTACAATATAACTTTTAACATCATGAACTATTGCTTTAGGTCTACTAGAATTAGTAGAACCACTTGAATAAGTAATTGTAAATTCATCATCTAAATTAACTTTTTCAATATAGTTACCTTTATATTCTTTTCCAAGATTTAAAAATTCAGAACTAAACATAAATCTACTACTATTATCTTTAATTTCATTTCTTCTATCTTTAAAATCATACCATTTCTTTTCTAATTTTATATATGGATTTTTACCATTAAGTAAAGATTCTGTTAAAGATATTAATACTACCATTTTATTTTTAGATTTTTTAACAGAATCATCTATAACACTATATTTGTCATCAGTAGCAAATAAAATATCACTATTACATCCATTTATTATTTCCGTAATATATTCTTTATCAAAGCCTTCTCCAAATATATTAGCCTTAGCCCCTATTAAACTAATACCTCCAAGTAAATAAATAAATTCAGGAGTATTAGCCATACATATAGGTATTTCATCTCCCTTTTTAATACCATAAGCCTTAAGAGCTTTAGCATATTTAATAACATTATATTTTAATGTTAAATAATTTATTTTAGTTCCTTTATAAAATAATGCTGTTCTATATAGTTCTTTATCCCTTCTTTTAAATATTTCTTCAAATAAAGAATTATTATGATTTTCTTCTATTTCTTTTAATAATTCTTCTGTAGTAATTTCTTTCATACAAAAAACCCTCTTTCTATTTAAAAGTACCCTTTCACAAAGTGTCTTTATTTTACCACAAAAAAAAATTTTTTACAACAAAAAAGAATAACACTATGTTATCCTTAATTATTATTCTTCAGTTTTTTTAGAAGCTTTTGCTTTTTTAGGAGCTTTTCCCTCAGTTACTTTAGTTTCTACTACTTTTTTAGAAGTATCTGCTCCTTTATAAAATCCACATTTTGGACATGCTCTGTGAGGTCTAATTTTAGCACCACAGTTAGTACATTCTACTAGTCCGTTAGCGGTAATTTTATAATGAGTTCTTCTCATATCTCTTCTAGTTTTACTTACTTTTCTAAATGGAACTGCCATCTTCTTCACTCCTTCCCTATAATAGATCTTTTAAACTACTTAGTGGATTATTCTCTAATTTAACATCATCTTCACTAATTAGTCTCCAACCATCACCCTCAAGTGTTAAATCTTTATTTTTATCATTAACACACTTAAGAGGAATTTCCACAAGAATATTTTGCCATAAATCTTCCGTAATATCAATAGTTTTTTGAAAATTTATTCTTGTTTCATCTATTTTTTCATCAATACTACTAGTAAAATTATATTCATAGTCCTCTAATGTTATATCATCAGGTAATATCATTGTACCACTAAGAGTACCAGATAATTCATAAGTATCATCTATTAACCTATCTAGATATCCATTAAAATGGACATTATTTAATCTTCTAATTGTACTAGTTTTTAATAGTTCGTCATTAATAACAACATCATTATCAATAATAATCTTTTTATTATTAACAACAAGATTAAATAATTCAATTACCATAAAATTTCACCTGCCTAATAATTATATAATATTTTTTACAAAATATCAACCTTTTTCTTGATTTTTCCTTTTTTTATAACGATATTATCTATACTCATAGGATAAATAAAGTTAAAATATCTAAATATTCCTGATGTTTTAGATAGTTTAGTAATACCTCCACTTATAATTAAATGTGTATTATTTATATCTTTTACTCCTCTAGTATTATCTGCAAATAATCTATTATCCGGAGACATTAGTCCTCTATTTCCTTTAATAATTTTATCAAGATAATATGGCATCATTCCATTATGCATATGACCACAAAAAATAAAATTAAAATCTTTAAGTTCATTACTAATATCATTATCAATCATGTTAATAGGAGAATGACAAAGTACAATCTTTATTTTATTACTATCCATATTATTAAATGATATTTTATCTTTTTTAATTCTATCTAACAATAATTCTTTAGATTCATGTTTATTCTTGTAGTAATAATCATAATCTTGCTCTAATAAATATACTATAATCTTATCATCCTCATAATAATTATTATATCTAGATAAATATATTCCATCTATTCTTGATACTTCTAACCAAAATTCATTATTATCATCTTTTGCCTTTTTATGTTTATTTCTAATAGCTAAATCATGATTACCTAGAGTAATAAATACCTTATGTTTCTTTCCTACTTTTTCTAAGAATTTTATTAATTTATCTCTCTTATCTATATCATTTACTACATCAGTACTATCTAAAATATCTCCTGCTATAAAGATATACTCACTACTAATTAACTCATTATAAATTAAATCTAATTTCTTATCATTAAATTTATCTGAATAATGTAAGTCTCCAAATAACATCATATTTATATCTACATTACCCATATCATAATAGTATTTCTTTATATCTATCATTTTACACCTCTAAAAGAAAGATAGTAATTATTCATCACTATCATTACTTGCTTCTTTCTTTATTAATACTTCTCTTGGTTTAGAGCCATTCTGTGGTCCTATTATACCTCTTTCTTCTAGTAAATCTACTATTCTAGCAGCTCTATTATATCCAATACGATATTTTCTTTGAATAAGAGAAGCGGATATTTTACCAAATTCCATAGCAAAATCTACAATATCATTATATAGTGGATCATCATATTCTTCTTTTGATTCATAACCATCATCATACTTAGTATTATCACCATTCTCGCTACCACTCTTATCTTCAGTAAGTGAGTGATCATAATTAGCTTTTTGTTGTGATATTGTATAATCTACTATTTTTTGAAGTTCTTCATCACTTACAAAAGCACCTTGTATTCTAATAGGAACATTCTCACCCATTGGTTTAAATAACATATCACCTTTACCAAGTAGTTTTTCTGCTCCAGTTTGGTCTAATATTGTTCTAGAATCTATTGATGATGATACAGCAAATGATATTCTAGATGGAATATTAGCCTTAACAACACCAGTAATAACATCAGTAGAAGGTCTTTGTGTTGCTACGATTAAGTGAATACCAGCTGCTCTAGCCATTTGCGTAATTCTCATAATTGAATCTTCAACATCTTTAGCAGCTACTAACATAAGATCTGCTAACTCATCAATAATAAATACTATATATGGCATCTTAACATAATCTGTATTAGTTTCACACATTTTATTATATGCTGTAATGTTTTTACACTTAGTATCTTCAAATACTTGATATCTTCTTTCCATTTCTACAACAATATTTTTTAAAGCAATAGAAGCTTTTTTAGGATCAGTAACAACTGGGGTAAGTAAGTGTGGAACTCCATTATACATTGATAACTCTACCTTTTTAGGGTCAACCATTACTAATTTTACTTCATCTGGTCTAGCTCTCATAAGAATAGAAGCTATAACACAGTTAATACATACTGATTTACCACTACCAGTAGCACCAGCTATTAAAAGGTGTGGTGTAGCATTAATTTCAGCCCATTTAACTGTACCCATGATATCTTTTCCAAGTCCAACCGCAAGAATAGTCTTATCACTAGGAGCAGGTAATTTAGATAATATTTCTCTAAATGAAACAGCAGAGTTTACTTTATTAGGAAGTTCTATACCAATAGTACTTTTTCCTGGAATAGGAGCCTGTATTCTAACGTCTTTAGCGGCTAAATTAAGAGCTATTTCTTTCTGAATAGAAAGAAGTTTATTAACTTTAGTACCAGCTTTTAATTCAAGTTCATATTGTGTAACTGATGGTCCAATATGACATTCTTTAATCTTTCCTGGAATATCAAAATCTGCTAATACTTTTTCTAAAGTTGCAATATTTTGTTTAACTGCTTCAATATTTTCTTTATCATTACCAGCCTTAGCTACTTTAAGTAAACTAAGAGGTGGAAGTTTATAATTTAAATTAATTTCCGGTTTTTCCATTACATTATTACCTTCATTACTACTAGTCATTTCAGTAGCGGATTTTATTGGAATATCAGGTTCACTAACCACTTCTTTATCACTAACTTTATCTATATCTTTAGAAGACAATATAATTCTTTTATCCTCTTCTTCACTATGTTCTTTTTCTTTCTTTTCATGTTTAATCTTAGGTACTTTAATTTTCTTAATTAAATCTATAATACTAGTATTAAATAATAATATTGTACCAATAACTATTAAAGTAATAACTACTATCTTAGTACCATCTCTAAATAAACTATAGAATAAATAAGTAAATAAAGCTCCTATCATACCTCCACCACTATTAGAAATATAATAACTAAAGCTATCTACTAATCCTTTATTTGAAGAAGCATCAAATGCTTTTAATAAATTATCAAAAGTATCTGTAATAATTTTTACTCCTTCTTGACTATTTAATGTTATATATTTTACATGTAATAATACTAAGAATGAAATAACTATTATATAAAAACCTATCCATCTTAAACTACTAAAATTAGGCATTTTTCTTTTTAATATTAGATATCCTCCAAGTAATAATAAACTCATTAATAAAAATATATAAATATTTCCTACTAAAAAGATAGCAAATGCTCTAATAAAATTACCCGCAGGTCCATATGCTCCAATACCTATAATTGAAGCTAATATTAATATAATACCTATTACTTCATTACTATATTCAAATTTCTTTTTTTCATCATCTTTTTTCTTTTTTTTCTTAGCCATCTTATCAATCCTTTACTCGTATTAATTATAACATTTCTAGATATAAAAGTAAATGTTTTATAGTTATTTTTATTTTTTATTATTGCCATTAAAGCCTATATATAATAGTCTTTAATGGTTATGAATAGTCTGTAGTCTATTCATAATAAACTATCATATTTGGGGTGAAGTACTTTCTAACTATTAATTTATTACAAATACAGTTACAAATACAGAAAAAGAAAACTATTTATTATAGTCTTCTTTAGTCTTCTCTACAATTTCTTTTAAATATTTACTAGTATAAGTACAACCACTAATAGTATCTAGATTATCTAGATTATTTTGATTATTAATAATTTTATTTAAATAATCATTACTATATATCATATTAGTATAAGTTTCATGACTACTAATTACTTCAATATTAGAAATATTATTATTAGTAAAGATAATCTTTAATTTTATACTACCTTTACCAGCATATCCCATACCTTTAACTTCATATGTAGTAGTAGTCCCATCCTTAACCTTAGATAATATTTCATAAGTATCATCTAATGGTTTAGTAATAATATTCTTACCTATTACAAAAGAAGATATAATACATAAAAGAATAATACCAATTAATATAATATTACTTATATTCTTTTTATCATATAATTTAACACTTAATTTATTAATAAATATAGTAATAATATTAACTATAAGTATCGATATAAGTACTCCTTCTGGTAATGGTGTTAAATATCTAATACCCATAGTAATAATACCCATAAGTATACCACTTATTACTTGTCCTCTTCTTGTAATAGGAGTAGTTACTGGATCAGTAGCCATAAATACTGCTCCAAAAAGTAAGCCACCACTAAGTATATTAAATAGAATAAACCATATACCTATACCCTTAGTTAAACAAATAATAATACTAATAATAGTTACACTACCAATATAACTAGTAGGTATTCGCCATTTAATTATTTTTTTATAAGTCAAATATATAAAAGCAATAATACAAAGTAAACTACAAGTCTCTCCAATAGCTCCTGGTATATTACCAAATAAAAAGTTAAATAAACTACCATATGGTTTAACTAAATTATCATAAGTAACTAAGTATCCGCTAGCGGTCATATTAGTAAGAGGAGTAGCACTACTTACTACATCTACTTCATAAGGATTAAGATAACCACCTGTTAAAGAAGAGAAAATAATAGTAATAAATAAACTACCTACTAAAGCAGGATTTAATTTATTTTTACCTAAACCTCCCATTAATACTTTAGATAAACTAGCTATAATACTACCTATTATTACTAACCATATAGGAGTATTAATAGGAATAACAAGAGATAAAAATACACCAGGTATAATAGCATAACTTTCACTAAATAACTTATAAAAACTTCTTTTATCTTTCCTAATATAATAATATAAATATTCAGTAACAATACAAAATAAACTAGCTACTGAAGCAAATATAAGTGGTTTAAATACCAAATATAAATTACCATAACCTTTAATAATTGGATAAATACCATTCTTATATGTAGAAAATATAATAAATGGAATTAAAACAACTAATATAGTATACATCATATTAGAAGTACTATTACTACTCTTTAGAAAGTTACCACTTCTTACTTTAAATTCTTTCATTTATGATTCACCTTCTCTTTAGCAATATTAACAAATTCTCTAACTTCTATTTTAGAAGGACAAATATAACTACATAATGAGCATCCTATACATTTGTTACATTTAAGTTTCTTTAAATTATCTATATTATCAATATTTTCCATAATAAGTACTGGCATAATATTAGCAGGACATACCATTGTACATTTACCACATTTAATACAAGGTAAATTCTTTTCAAAATGATCTTCCATCACAATAATAGAAGTAACATCTTTAGTAATAACAACATCATCACAAGGCATACTCTTACCCATCATTGGTCCTCCAACAATAAAGAGAGGATTCTTTATATTTTTATATCCATCTAAATTACTAATAATCTCACTAGCTAAAGCTCCTATTTTAACTTTAACATTTTTCTTTTTCTTAATACCAGGACCAGTTATAGTAATAACTCTCTCAGTAAGAGGTCTATTATATTTAAACATTTCATATATAGCATATATAGTAGAAACATTATTAACAATAATACCTTTTTCACTAGGATATTTATCATATTCTATACCAAGAGTATTTCTAACTACTAGTCTTTCCCAACCATTAGGAAAAGCATCCTCTACCAATCTTAAACTAATATTAGGATAAGTCTTAATATATTTATTAAACATTCTAATTGATTTAATATCATTACTTTTAACTGCTATAATAGCTCTAGGTATCTTTACTATTTCTAATATATTATCAATAGCCTCTAATATAGAATCAGCATAATTAGCCATAACTGCTTTATCACAAGAAACAAATGGTTCACATTCTACACCATTAACAATTAAACATCTAATATTATCCATACTATACTTTAAAAAAGTAGGATAATCAGCTCCTCCAAGTCCTGATATACCATTATCTCTTAAATCATTAATAAATAATTCTTTAGTATAACTATTAATATCTTTACTTTTTAATTTACTCTTTTCATATTTTTCTTTAAAATCATTTTCAATAACAACACATTTAATTCTTTTTCCATTACTAATTAATTTATTAGTACCACATACAGCATATCCAGATACCGAACTATGTACAGGAAAATTATTATCCTTATTAATAGCAACAATCATTCCTTTATATACATAATCTCCTTCTTTAACTAAATACTTATATGTAGTACCATTCTTATTTTCAAGTGGTACATAAACAAACTCAGGTTTAATATACATCTCTATATTATAATCAATCTTATTACTACTATCAATTCTAACTGGTTTATTCATATCTATTCTCCTCTATGATAATAATATATCATAAAATTATAAAAAAATAAATATATTTATCACCTTTCATGAAAATCCAAGGTATTTTCATGTCATTACTAGCCTGTAGTCTAGTAATGAATAATTATTAGATATTATATTCGATGGTGAAGTACTTTCTAACTAAGAATATACCAATTAAAAAGAAGATAAACTAGTATCTTCTTTAACCATTTAATGTAGCATTCTTACCAGTAGCATATAAATCAAATGATAATGTCTTATTCTGCATAGTATCTGGATTAGTAAAGTCTTTTCCATTAAACCATAAATATAAAGTATATTTATCCGTAGTAGTATTAACATTTCTATCAGTAAATAATGTTAATGTAGTTACTCCACTACTAGCATAAGTAATGCCACTGGCATTACTACTTGCATTATAAGCTTTAAAATTACCTTTCTTTACTAAAGTAGTATCATTATAATATAATTCATATACAAATGATTCTTCTTTTAATTCATTAGGCATAGTAGTTAAATCCATATATAAACTCATAGTACTACCTGCTTCACTTGCTATAACTGTTATATCTTTCTTAATTCCTTCTTCTTTACTATCTACTGGTGTTAAAGTACCAGTAACATTACTTCCACCTACAAAAGTAACAGTATTACCAGATATCTTAACACTAACATTAATATTAGAAGTACTATTCCATCTATAATAAGCATAAGTACCACCAATCATCACTATAATTAATCCTATTATTCCTATTATTAATCCTTTATTATTTTCCATATAAAACTCCTTTCACGATAAAAAGACTATGAAAAATCACTAATACTTCTATTAGTTATTTCATAGTCTTTATTTATATTATTATTTATTATACTTAAATTAGATTTGTAACTCCTCTTAATTAACTTGTAGTTAACGATATTTAATACTTTCATAAGAAGGCTCTCCTCTCTTTATCATACATATAAATAGTAACATAAATTAAATATTTTTACAATATAATTATCTAAAAAATGATAAATATATAATAAATCCAAAATATATAAGAGATAATACAATACCATTTATTTTATTATTATTATTAGATTTATCAGGTACTCCAACAGCCATAGCAATTAATATACCACCTACTAAACCACCAATATGAGCAGCATTATCAATACCAGAACTAGTAAATCCAATAATTAAATTAAGTACAATTACTGGTATTATTGATCTAGTTAAAGTAGCACCAAGATATGTTCTATAATAATATCCAAAATATAAAAGTGCTCCAAGTAAACCAAATATAGCACCAGAAGCTCCAGCACATATTGTATTATGATTAAATGCTAAAGATAATATACTTCCTGCTATACCACTAAGTAAATATATTATTAAATATTTAACTTTACCAAATACATTTTCTACTTCTTTACCAATTATATATAATGAATACATATTACATAATAAATGTAATATTCCTATATGTAAAAACATTGAAGTAAATAATCTATAATAATCACCATTCTTAGTAAGAGTATCAACATTAGCTCCAAATACTAATAAAGTATAATTATCTGTAGAACCATTACCTAATACATACATTAATATAAATACTAATATACATATAAATATTAAACTATATGTAACAATAGGTTTCTTAAAAGAAAATATTTTCTCAGCAATTTTACTTTTACTTTCATTTTTTTGATTAATATTATCAGTTACTTTAATAAAATATTCAAGCCCATTCTCATCTACTTTAGTCTTTTCTACTATATTAGGAAAAACGTTAGTAAGCTTAGGATTATTAATATCTTCTTCTTTATTTATATAAATATCATCATTATTAAGTATCTTATCATCTTCTAAATCAGTATATATACTAAGTACTTTAACTTTAAAAGATAAAGTTTTCTTTTTAACTTGTTTCACTATTCTACTAAGTTTAAATTTATCAAAATCTAATTGTTCCTTATTATGAATATGATGAGATACTATTCTAACTATCTTATAATCTTCATTTAAATTTTCTAACCATATTTCATCATTTAATCCATGTATAATCATTGGATTATAATTCTTTTCAGTAATAAAATAGTTAATTAAACTCATAACTACTAAATCATCACTTTTAAACACAATATCTTCCATAATTACCTCCACAGTATATATTATACTAAATATTTATAAATAAATAAAGTATTTTTCACCTATATACCATTTTTCTATATAATATATTAGAGAGGAGATTATATATATGTATAATAGAAAAATGGTATATCCTTATCAAGATAATCGTTTTGCTGGTGGATTTGCAGCTCCATTTATATTAGGAGGTATAACTGGAGGATTATTAGCTCCTGCCTTTTATCCTAGACCATATCCATATCCTGTATATTATGGACCAAGACCACCATATGGACCATATCCTTACTACTAAAACACCAAAAAGGGTGTTTTTTTACTTAAATATATGATAAAATAAGATTATGAAGAAATTTAATATGATTGATGAAAGTTTTATTTGCGAAAATTGTGGTAAAAAAGTAACTAAATTAGGTTATACTGCTCGTGATCACTGCCCATATTGTTTATATTCTAAACACTTAGATATAAATCCTGGTGACAGAGAATGTACTTGCCATGGATTAATGAAACCAATTGGTATTGAAAAATATAAAAACAGTTATAAAATAATTTATAACTGTACAAAATGCCATCAAAAACATAAAAATATTATGGCAACTGATGATGATTTCAATATAATAATAAAACTATCTAACGAAGTAAATCACTAATCATTGGTAATAAGAATATAAATACCAACAAAATAACCACAATTAAAAAAGCAATTTTAAACTCAGGCCCTATCTTAATAGATACGGTCTTTTTCTTTGGTTTATTATTATCAACATAAGTTCTATTAACATTACCACTAGTAGCAACATAATTATTATTAACATTATTATTAACAAAATTATTAGTAGTATTACTATTATTTTGTATATTATTATTTGTATTAGAATATTGTATATTATTATTAGTACTAGTATTTGAAACCTGAACATTATTATTTATTTTAGAAACATCATTGTTACTAATAGTATTCAAATTAACCTGATTATTATTAGAAGTACTATTCATATTTTGAATATTCATATTCATAGTATCATTAATATTAACACTCGGATTACTAATAACCGCATTCAAATTTCCTTGTGCTGCTCTATAACTACCACCATTAGGTGAATCTTGATTATTCATAAAATCACTCTCCATTTAGATAAAAAATTTAGGAAAATCCTAAATTTTATAATTTCCAATTACCATTTTGCATTTGAATATTTTGATTACTATTAACTTGATTACCATAAGGTATGTTATTAGTAGTATTCATTTGATTAGACATTCCAGGATTTATACTAGAATTAGGATTAAACTCAGGTACATTAAGAATATTAGTATTAACTGTATTAGGAATATCATTTTGAACATTAACTTGATTATTCATAGTAGGCATAACCTGAGGTTGAACATTAATATTAGGATTAACACTAGGAGTTGGAACTTCCATATTAGGAACAACATTATTTGGTTGTATATTATCTATTGGTACATTACCAACCATCATATTACCAGTAGGAATATTATTTACAGAACTAACATTTTGCATAACCGGTTGTACTTCACTCTGTATATTAGGAACTTGATTTTGAACTGGTATATTATTAACATCAAAATTATTAACAGGCTCCTGATTATATGAAGGAATATTACCAACATTTTGATTAGGTATACCATCTACAAAGTTAGGAATAACATTTCCTACATTTATATTATTATCGGGAATATTAACTTCAGGTATAGGATTAACACTAGCAACAGTAGGTTCTACTACTGGAGTAGGAATACTTTGAACATTATTATTCATATTATTATTCATAATAGGAGTACTCTCTACAGGTCTAGGTTCAAAATTATTTGTTTGTTCCATAGAAGGATTAAAGAATCCATTATTAACACTATTCATATCATTAACATTATTTATATTATTCATATTATTTGAAGCATTAACATTAAAACTATTATTCATACCCATAGAATTAATATCATTAATATTTCCCATCATATTCATATTCATTCCATTATCAATATGTTCATTATTATTATTATTAACACTATCTCTAAGTTTCTTTTTCTTTTTAGTATCTACTAAAAAGCCAACAACAGTAATAAGTAATATTACAATAACAACCACAAACCACACCCAATATTCAAGTAAAAAATCAACTACTATTTCCATTATTTATTTCCTCCCTATTTACTCTATACATAGAATAACATAATTTACTCTAAAAATCAATAATTTTAAAATTTTTCTGTAACATTTTTATCAATAAAACTAAGACTCTTCATTGATAAATCCAAAGATTCCTTATATTTTCCTCTTTTAAATAACTCCTCTGCCTTAGTAAGAGCTATATCTATTTCCTCATAACTACTTCTATAACGATTACCATAAATTATAATTTTTTCAGACATACTAGCAATCTTAATCATATCATTAGTCTTATTATATATTTTAAAAACCAAATCTCTAGCAGTATCTACCCTTATATTAAGTATCTTAATAACAATTGGTTTCCTATCTAATTCCTTAATAATTTCTCTAATAGCATCTTGTGCCTCAGTAAGTTCAATATAATAACTACTAGGTATTACTGGTATTTTATAATCTTTTAGTCTATATTTAGCTTTCTTAAGTAAGTTTTCAATCGTAGCAAGCTGTTCTCTTGCTCTTGTTTCATCATCTTTCATACTAGTAATTGATCTAAGTTGAAAATCCAAATCATCTTGTAATCTAGATAACTTAAGTGATAAACCATTTAATTCATCTACTAATTTAGAATAAGCAAATGTTTTCATTTTACCCTGATCAACTAATATTTTATAATCTTGATTAATTTTTTCTAAATTCTTATTAAGAATACTAAATTTATTAATATCTTCATCAGATAAATTATAATTATATTTAATATCATCTATCTGAAGATAAATATCTCTAACAACTTTATTAATATTATCTATCTTATAACTAAAATCTTTAATATTTTGTCTAAATAAATCCTTACATTCTTTTTCTTTATCAAAATCATTATATAATTCATTAAAATATTCAATAAAAGTTTTTAATTCTATTATAGATTCTCCTAATTCTAATTTCTTTAAATTTTCAATAATATTATCTATCTTATTTTTTATTTCTTTAATATTATATTCAACATTTAAATAATCAAGTGGATAACCATCTCTTTTCATACGATAATAGTAGGTTATAGCTTCATCAATTTTATTTGGTACTAATACAGTAGCCATTAATACTATTGTAGGAATATCTTCAAGTAATTTACCTAATTTAGTTATTTTATCATCAAGTAAATTTATTTTCTTCTCCACTGATACATAATCATTATTATCCATAGCTTTCTCAAACTTAGCAAATAAATCATCAATATTATCTATTTCTTTTTCTAAATAATCCGCTATTACACCATATTCTTTTTTTGATCTTTCAAATTTATTTTGATCTTCACGATATACTATTTTTAATTTAGTAATAAGAGCTCTATTTCTTTCTTCTGAATTAGTAATTAATTTAACTTCTTCAAGTAAATGATCTGTTTTCTTTTTCAAAGAATTTATTTCTATTTCAATATTTGTAATCTTTTTAACTGCTTGTTTATAATCTTTTCTATCAATCAAAAAATCAGCTTCTGATATTAAATCAGTAAGTTCAGGTATCTTTTCATCTCTAATTGTAGTAAAAGTATTATCCCAATCATCTAATTTATTTTTTAAATTATCTGTTTTTATAAGTTCTTTAACTTTAGTTATTTCACTAAGTACAGGTACTCCTATTAAATTATTTTTTCTTATATCTAGTTCTTCTATTTCCTTTTTATACTTCTTATTCTGATTTCTTTTTATAATAACAATCGTAACTATAATAAGTATTACAGCCAATATAAAGGCAGATATTGTAATTAAAAGAACACTATTCATTAATATCACCTTTCCTACTCATAATATATTCTACCACATTTTTTTATATTTTAAAATTGTTTTTGTAATAAAAATATTTTTTTTTAAAAAGTGTATATAAAAATCAAATATAAATATTGATATTTTTATAACTTTTTAGTATAATGTATACAGGAAGAGAAATTTATCCACAATAAAAATGGGTAACACCTAGTCTCAAAAGGTATTCTCTCCATAAAAAGATTTATGAAGGCACCCCCTGGGTGCCATCTTTTTTTTATCTCCTGTTTTTTCTATTATCTATATAGATAAAAAAGAAAAAGATTATCATAGCAAGAGCTACAACGTAATCCATTACTCAAATCTCCTAACCCCCTGAGGATGAAAGAAAACTTTTTCATACAGAATCACTCCTTCCTCCCAGAGATACTCGGGAAAAATAGAGAGACGCACCTTATAAGTGTTACCTAAATAATTGTACTATAATAGTTATAAATAGTCAATATACTAATGACTATTATTTTTATTTCATACATACATACAATTGTATATATTACTATCATAAGAAAGACATTAGACTTTCTTATGATATAAAAAACCTATAAGAATTTATAACAAAAAGCAAGATAAACCTTAGGTTATCTTGTCCATTCAAATTCAAAATCAAATATTTTAACAGTATCCCCATCCTGAATACCCATTTTTTCTAGTTCTTCATCAATCCCCATTCTTCTAAGTTTATTAGAAAATCTCTCATATGCTTCTTCAGTATTAAAGTTAGTCATTCTAAATAGCTTTTCAACAGCATCACCTTTAATAACATAAACATCTTTATCTTTAACAATAGTAAAAGGTTTTTCTTTCTTAAATTTATATAAAACATGACTTTCTACTACTTCATCATCATATAAATTAGTATCTTCAATTGATTTAGTAAGTTCAGATAATTTATTAATAACTTCATCTAAACCTTCATTAATTAAAGCAGTAACTTCAAAGATATTTTTATTTTTAATCTTCTTTTTAAATTCTTCTAAATTCTCTTTAGCCTTATCTCCATCCATCTTATTAGCTATAATAATCTCCTCTTTAGTTAAAAGTTTAGGACTAAAAGATTCTAATTCTTTTCTAATAGCAACATAATCATCATAAGGATCTCTACCTTCAGTACCAGCCATATCTATAACATGAGCAATTATCTTAGTTCTCTCAACATGTTTTAAAAATTTATGTCCTAAACCTACTCCTTCACTAGCTCCTTCAATTAAACCAGGAAGATCCGCTACTACGAAAGTATTATCTTTAGTCTTAACTACTCCTAGATTAGGAGATAAAGTAGTAAAATGATAGTCTGCTATTTTAGGATTAGCATTAGATATCATAGAAAGAATAGTACTCTTACCAACCGAAGGCATACCAACTAGTCCAACATCTGCAATCATACGAAGCTCAACTTTAATATTTCTAACTTCACCAGGTTCTCCATTCTCAGCATATGATGGACAAGGATTATTTCGAGAAGATAAACTTACATTACCTCTACCTCCTCTACCACCATAAGCAATCGTAGCCATTTCACCATTTCTAGTAAGATCCGCTATTACAACACCAGTATCAGCATCTTTAACTGTAGTCCCAACCGGTACTTTTACTATTAAATCTTCACTATTACTACCATATTTATTTTTACCTTCACCATTTTCCCCATTATTTCCTTTAATTTTCTTCTGATATCTTAAATCTATTAATGTTTTTAATCCTTCATCAGCTTTAAAGATAATATCTGCTCCTTTACCACCATTACCACCAAATGGTCCTCCCATTGGTACACAAGCTTCTCTTCTATAAGCCATACAACCATTACCACCATTACCAGCTTGAACATTAATTAATACCTCATCTACAAACATATTATCATCTTCCTTCATACTTAACTTTGAATATTACTACAAGTACTAATATAATTATTAAAGCTATATAAATACCACTTACCCATAATATTCTAAAATAATTTATTTTCTTTTTTTCTTTTTTCATTTTTTACCTCTTTTATCTTTATTATTATTTTATCAAATAATTCACTTAAAAAATCAATTATATAAGTATCAACAAAGGCAAGTAACAAAATAAAAACAATACTTACTATACCAAATTTTGAAACTAAAAACAAGTCAGGAAGCAAAATTAATAGTTCAAAAAAGGAAATTGTACAAAATATTAGTAATATTTTACGCCATAAATTAAGTGGTTTACATATTGTATATAAAAGTCTTAACGTAATAAAACCAGTTAACGTTACTACTACTAAACGATAATTCTCAAAGTTTTTATTAAATATTGTACAAAACATTATTATAATAAAAATATTTAACACAACAGTTATTCCATTAGGCACAGCATTTCTAAATACTTTAGCAATAAAATCTTTATCTACTTTATTATAATTAGGTTCTAAAGCTAAAAAGAATGACGGTATACCTACACATACTGAACTAATTAAGGATAATTGAATTGGATAAAAAGGATATTCATGAGATAATCCAATTGATAAAAGACATAACAAAAATGAATATGTTGTCTTAATTAAATACATTGAAGCTACTCTCTCAATATTATTTACTACCCTTCTACCTTCATTAACAATACTAGGAAGTACACTAAAGTCATCAGTTTTTAAAACAACATCAGCAACACTTCTAGCAGCACTAACTCCACTACCAAGAGCAATACCACAATCAGCCTCTTTTAAAGCAAGAATATCATTAACACCATCTCCTATCATACCAACAGTATTATTTTCTTTCAAAGCCTTAATAACCATTTGTTTATGCATAGGAGTCATTCTACCAAAGATTGTTTTCTCTTTTACTACTTCTACTAACTCATTATAATCTTTAGGTAAATCTTTTCCTTCAATATATCTATCATAACCTTCAAAGTCCAGTTGTCTTAATATATTAGATACAGTACTGGGATTATCTCCAGATATTATTTTAATTTCTACTTGTTGCTCTTTAAAATAACGTAAAGTATCTCCAGCATTACTTCTAATATTATCTTTTATTACAATAAAACCAATTATATCTAATTTATTCTTTTCTTTAGCTAAAGTAATTATTCTATAACCTTTCTTTACATACTTATCTAATTCCGGATAATCACTAATACCATTATCAGTAATATATTCTAAGGCCCCTAAATAATATTTAACTCCCTCAATTATAGTAATACTACACTTTTTAGCAGAACTAAATGGTATTCTATCTTCTACTTTTAAATTATCTTTAACACCATATTTATTCTTTAAAGCCTTATCAGTAGAATTATTAGCATCATTAGTATTTATATTAGCAATAATATCTTCAATATTATCTTTATCATTTAATTTAATTAATTCTACTACTTCCATAGTACCATCAGTAATAGTACCAGTCTTATCTAAACATAATACATCAACACATGATAATATCTCTATACCATGTAACTTTTCTATAATAACATTCTTTTTAGCCATCTTAACAACACCTGCCGTTAAAGCAATTGAAGTAAGAAGTACTAATCCCTCTGGTATCATACCAATAATACCCGCTACTGTAGATAAAATAGCTTCATTATAAGATTGTCCACTATAAAAATATTGACTAACAAATAATAGTATTCCCACTGGTACTATTAAAAAAGTAATTATCTTTAATATCTTATTAATAGTATTTTGTAAATATGAAGAATTATCTTTAATAGAAGTAGCCTCTTTAATCAAGTTATTAGCATAATTATTCTTACCAACACTAATTACTTTAGCATAAGCACTACCACTAGTAATTATTGAACCAGACATAATTTTATCATCTTTTCTCTTAATAATAGCATCAGATTCCCCAGTAATAACAGATTCATCTACTTCTAAACTACTAGACTTCATAACAACCATATCTACTAATGCTGATTCACCACTAGTAAGATAAATAATATCATCCATAACAATCTTTTCTTTAGGTATCTCTATCTTTTTACCTTCTCTTACTACTGTTACAGTATCTTGATCTGTTACCTTTAATTTTTCTAATATTTTCTTTGACTTAAACTCTTGATATATAGCAATAACCGTATTAAATATTACCGTACCAACAAACAAACAATTTTGAAGTGATCCAGTTGTTAATACTAACACTAATAAAGAAATATTTAATATATTAAACAAGGTTATAGTATTAGATAAAATTATTTGTTTAGCTGTTCTAGTATACTTAACCTTCTCTTCATTACTTAAACCATTATTCTCTCTATATTCTACTTCTTGTCTATTTAATCCTTCCATAATTCCTCCTAGTTAAAAAGGGCTTAATAATGCCCTTATTTTCTATAATAATAAACTCCACTATCCATACCAGGAAAAGCCATAACATTTCTCGGATTAAATGAATAGTTATTAAAGAAAGTAGCATGATGACCACTAGCCATTCCTAAATGTAAATGAGCTCCAAAACTTACACCAGTATTTCCAACATAACCAATAACATCATCAGTAGTTACTGTCTTACCTTGATACATACCAGAAGCAAAACTACTCATATGCATATAAACAGTAGTATAATCTACTCCATTAACATTATGATAAATATAAATAGCATTACCTCCTCCAGATATCCAACCAATACGAGCAATAGTTCCTTTAGCAACGGGATATATAGGAGCACCATATATATTAGGATGCCATAAATCTATACCATGATGATAACCACCAATATTAGGTCTCTCAAAAGCATAACCAGTATAATTATCACTAACAGTAAAATAACTAAGTGGATATCTCCATCCAAAAGATACAGGAGTTGCTAAACAAGAACTAACATCTTGATTTAACTTACAACCCATTTTTTCATAGTAGGCAATCTCTTTCTTATAATCACGAATATCTTCTTCAATCGTAGATCCTTCTTTATCATAAGATTCAGCATTTGATTTTAAAGTAATCATCTTACTATTTAACTCACTACTCTTAGCCTCAAGAGTACCCTGTTTACTAGCAAGTTCTTTCTTTTTATTTTCCAAAGTAGTAATTAACTCTTTTAATTCATCCATTAACTTAGTATTATAATCAGTAAGTTGTGATACTACCGAATACCTATATATAAAATCAGTATAAGAATCAGCCTCAAATAAATATTCTAAGTAAACATTTTCTCCATTAGATACTTGAAGAAACTTAAGTAACTCATCAGTTTCCTTACTCTTTTCTTCTATTTGCTTTTGACTACTTATAATATCATCTTCTGATTTTTTTATATCACTTTTTATCTTTGATATACTAGATATAATTGAAGCTATTTCATTATTTACCGCTTTAATCTCATTAGCATTCAACTCTTTCTTATTTTGATTATCCGAGTATTTCTTTTCCAAATCCGCTAACTCATTTTTTAACTGTCCTAGTGTTTTAGCTTCTACTTTATAACTAGGAATAAACACCATAGTCATTATTATAAATATAAATAATATTTTTTTCTTCATCTTATCACATCTTCCTAGAATAATTATATATTAAATGAATGCTTTAGTCAATAATTTAATTCTATATTAATATCTCTTTAAATAACTACCTGAAGCAAATGGTACTAAATTTCTTGGATTAAAGGAATTAGCATTAAATCTACTAACATCATTACCGGTAGCTACTCCAAAATGTAAGTGACCACCACAAGTACAATAATCATAACCCCCCTTACCAGCATAAGATACAGAACACTGACTAGGATTCATAGCACCAGTAGTTAATCCACCAGTTAAACCAACAACAGTATTAGTATCAACTATATCATCAACATTAACCTTAATTTCTAATAAATGCATATAAACAGTAGTATATGGAACCCCATTAATAGTATGATAAATATAAACCATATTACCGCCACACGAACCTCTTCTTACAATATAAGCAACTCTTCCTTTAGCAGCTGCATATGCATAAGTACCTTCACTTGCCCCTAAATCTATACCGCGGTGTGAAACACCACCACAACCAATACAATCAGTTCTAACTACTTGATATTCACTAGTTACCCAAGCACTAGTAAGAGGTAATTTCCAACCACTAGAGTTAGGAATAGTAACACAAGAATTAATATTTTGATTTAATTTACATCCTTTTGATTCATAATATTTAATATCTTTTTCTTTAGCATCAATATCTTCATCAATAGTAGTACCCTCTTCTTCTAATTTAGATAAATTAGCCTTCAAAGTAGCAAGTTTAGAAGCTAAGTTATTACTCTGCACTTCAAGTTCTTTTTGCTTACTAGCAAGAGTTACTTTACTATCTTCTAATTCTTTAACTAATTTCTTTAAACTTTCCATTAAATTACTATTATACTCAGTAAGTTGTGATACAACTGAATATCTGTATATAAAATCAGTATAAGAATCTGCTTCAAATAAATATTCTAAGTAAACATTTTCCCCATTAGATACTTGAAGAAACTTAAGTAGTTCATTAGTCTCTTTATCTTTCTCCTCTATCTCTTTCTCAGAACTACTAATTTTCTCAGTAGCAGCAATAATCTCTTTCTTCGTATTTTCTATTTCAATTTGTGTATTATCAATATCTACTCTTAAAGACTTAATTTGACTATCAGTTAAATTCTTATTGTTCTCAGTAGCAGCCTTTTTAGCTTTTAAATCTGCTAACTCATTTTTTAAATCTTGAAGAGTCTTAGCTTCTACCTTATAACTAGGAATAAACATTATAATCATTATTAGAAATATTACTAATATTTTTTTCTTCATTTAATCACATCTTTCCTAACATAATTATATATTAAATATTTATTTAGGTCAACGATTAAAAGAGAGTTTACATTTTTTGTAAATTCTCTCTTTTCTTATAAAAAAGTTATCCTATGCTAATTACCTTTAAACCATTAGTTATCGACCACTTATAATCATCTATACCCCAAAAGCGGTCGATAACTGCCATTTTTTCATAATTTTTTATCTTTTTTAATAATATTATCACATTAAAATATCAACAAATTCAGAATTCAATTCCGAAAATGTATAAAATATTAAGATACATCTTTTACCTCTTTTCTTTTTATAAAACTAATTATAAATATTAATACTATCGATATATATAATATTATCTTAATATCATTAATAAAATAACCAATTAAACAGAAGATACTTCTAGTAAAACAAAAGATTATTTCTACTAATACTATATACCCTTTTATATTAGTGTCTTTCTTAATATTATAAATATTTTCCGCCGATACAATTTCAAACATCTTAATACCAAGACCTTCAAAAAAACCTATTACTAATATTAAATACTTACCAGTAATATTTAATTTTAATAATAATATTATACAAAACAATATATTTAAGTATTTAAAATATTTATTATCATCTATCTTTCTAACAAAGAAGTAAATAAATATACAAGAACTAACACCAATTATAGCATTAAATATACCAACATATTCAATCTTACTATTTATAAATAAATATAGATATAATGGCTGAAGAGATAAATTAATTACTTTAGCCTGCTCCAAGATAAAGAATAGTAGTTTATTCTTCTCTATTTTTTGATATTTAATTATCTTATTATTTTCTTTAATATCTAACTTAAATAAAGGTATTATTGCTACTACTGATAATACAATAACTATTATAGCAAGTACTATTAAAGATAATTTCTTAGTAACATAACTAACTATAATAGGAGCTACAATTAATCCAATATTACTAAAAATTAAAATACTTCCTATTTCTTTTTTTCTTTCTTTATCCATAGTCTTAATAGCAAAGTAATGTCTTAAACTATGATAACTATAACAACCTATTCCATATATAATACCAAATATTATTAGATTACTAATAGTCTTATCCATCGTAGACATAAAATAAAAACTTATACTAAAAATCATACTAGAAAGTATTAATATATATTTAGCATTAATATACTTAGTCAAATAAATAACTATAACACTAATAATACCTCCAACAAAATATAAAATAGTAAAAAATAATAATATTTCTTTTAAAGAATATCCCATTTTATATAATAGTACCGAAGAAAAGACTTCTACTATATTTCTTGCAATAGTAGATATCATAATAAATAAATTATATTTTTTAATATTTGACATATAATCACCATTATTATTATGTATTTTTTATATTATATGATACAATATAAAGAGGTGATTTATTATGTTTAAATATACATTAGATAATAAAAGATATCATACACTTAATTACTATCTAAAAAATAAATTTAATGATAAAGTTATAAAAATAAGTTTAAATGGTAATTTTACTTGCCCTAACATCGATGGTACTAAAGGCTATGGTGGATGTATATATTGTTCTAAAAGTGGTTCAGGTGAACATGGAGGTAATCCTAATAAAGATTTAACAACCCAATTTAATGAAGTAAGAGAAGTAATAGAAAAGAAATGGCCTAGTAACAAATATATTGCTTATTTCCAAGCTCGAACTAATACTTATGCTCCACTTAATATATTAAAAGAAAAGTATGAAGAAGTATTAAGGATAGATAACGTTATAGGTTTATTTATTGCTACTAGATGTGATGCTATAACCAAGGAAACACTAGATTACTTAGAAGAACTAAATAAAAGAACTTTCTTAGTAATAGAATTAGGCCTTCAAACTATTCATGAGAGTACTTCTAAATTAATTAATCGTGGTCATACTTTAAAAGAATTTGATGATATGGTCAAAAAATTAAGAGATAGAAATATTAATGTAGTTGTACATATAATTAATGGCCTACCTTATGAAACTGAAGAAATGATGTTAGATACAGTTAAACACTTAAATAATCTTGATATTCAAGGTATTAAAATACATATGTTAAATATATGTAAAGATACTCCTATTGAAACATTATATAATAAAGAACACTTTCATATTCTTACTAAAGAAGAATATATTGATATCGTAATCAAACAATTAGAATTATTAAGAGAAGAAATAGTTATTCATCGAATTACCTCTGACCCTGATAAAGATTCTCTAATAGAACCTACTTGGCTATTAAAAAAATTCTGTTTACTTAATGATATTGATAAAGAAATGAAAAAAAGAGATACTTACCAAGGTAAATACACCAAATAAAAGACTTCACTCGAAGTCTTTTATTCATAATATTCTACTATTTCTTCTAGAACTTTTCTTGGCCTCATCTTAGGTTCTTGATTAGAATAACCGATAACAAGTGAACTAACTAACTCCATATCATTATGCTTTGTCATATCTAAAATTTCATTTTCTACAAAATCAGTATCTCCTATCCAAAGAGTACCAAGATTTAATTCAGTACTTCTAAGACACATATTCTCTATAGCAGCTCCTACTGATAAAGCATCATATCTATCCCACTCATCATCTTTACTTTTTAATATCAATATAAGTACAGGTGCTTCTTTTATTACATTAGCAGTAAAACTAACACTATATAATCGACCATCTTTATTTTTATTCTGAGCATATTTAATCATTAAATCTGCTATCTCATTTTTCATCTCAGTACTAACTTTAACAAAATACCAAGGTTGTCTATTTTTAGCAGATGGTGCTAACCTACCAGCATTTAATATATCTAATATTTGTTCTTTACTTACTTTAATATCTTTATATTTTCTAATACTTCTTCTATCCTCTATTGCTTTTATTGTATCCATATTTATCCTCCATCTTAAAGAAATTATATTATTTTTATTTAACTTTGTCAATTGCCTAAACTAAATGATTAATAGAGAGACTTAAGATTAAGACTCTCTATTACCTATGAAGACCTAAGGCTTCATAGGATATTAAAAGAACTAGTTTTAACTAGTTCTGTATTTTAAAATAATCTTAATATATCATTAAAAGTTACATATACCATAAGAAGCATAAGTAGCATAAAGCCTATACTATTTACCATAGCCTCTGTCTTAGCAGGCACAGGTTTTCTTCTTATCTTTTCAATAATTAAGAATAATACTCTACCACCATCAAAAGCAGGGAATGGAAGTAAGTTAATAACTCCTACATTCATAGATAAGTAAGCAGTTAAATACATAATATTTTGAAATCCTTGTTTAGCCTGTGAATCCACTATCGAATAAATACCAACTGGACCAGATAAATCTTTAGCAGATACACCACCAGTAAATAATTGTTTAATAGTAGTAAGCATTAATTTATATAAACTAACAGTAGTCTCTCCTGCATAAGTAATAGAACTAACAAATCCTCTTTTAACAGTATTATCAATTCCTATACCAACAACATAACTCTTATTACCATCTTTATCCTCTATCGTATTAGGTTTTACTATTATAGTTCTCTTATTACCATCTTTATCTTTTAGTACAAAAGAAATATCATTACCTTTAGAAGAAGCAATATATAATTGCACTTCACTCCAACTAGATACCTTATTACCATCTACTGATAATATCTTATCTCCTTCTCTAATACCAGCAGTATAAGCAGGATATTCAGGACTAACATTAGCTACAATTGGTTTAGTAGAAATACTACCATATATTAAAGCCATAACGAATAAAAGTACAAAAGCAAAAATAAAGTTAAAGCTTGCCCCCGCTATCATAATAATAAATCTTTGCCATACTGGCTTAGTATATAGCATTCTCTTCTTATCTATTTTAGTATTATCATCAGCATCTTCTCCTGCTAATGAAACAAATCCTCCTATTGGTATTGCCCTAATACAATATTCAGTCTCTCCACCTTTCTTCTTATGATGTAATAACTTTGGTCCCATACCTATAGAGAACTCATATACATATACACCAAATAATTTAGAAAAGATAAAATGTCCAAATTCATGAACCAATACAATTCCCCCTAATATTAATATAAACCATAATATTGCCATTCATTTTCCTCCTTTACAATATATTAAGCATTATTAACATACCAAGTGATACAAATATCACACTATCAAATCTATCTAATATACCACCATGTCCTGGTATAATATTAGAATAATCTTTCTTATCAAAATATCTCTTTATAGAACTAAATACTAAGTCTCCACTTTCACTTAAAAATACTAATACCAAAGACATAATAATAGTCTTAATAATAGACAAATCACCTACTAAAGAGTAATAGAACATTGTCCCAATAAAACAACCCATAATTCCTCCTATTAAGCATCCTTCTATTGTCTTTTTAGGAGATATATCAGTAAATCTATGTTTACCAATTAACATTCCACTAATATAAGCATACGTATCAGTAATAAAAGCTATTACAAATATATATATACCCTTAAATATATCACTACCCATCATATCTATTATATTTAAGAAAGCATATCCTATAAAATATATTATCCCAAATAAATATAAACTATCATTTATATTATATCTATCCTTATCGTCATAGAAGATAATAGGTAAAATCAAAGATATTAAACTTATACATATCACAACTTTATTATCTAATTTCAATACTAAATTATTTATCATAAAGAATATCATTAATAAATAACTAATTATCTTTATCAAATCAATCTTTCTCTTTTTATATTTAATATCTATTAATTCTCTTAAACCTAGTAAAGAAACGACTGTCATAGTAATACTAAAAACAGTATTTCCCAGTAATAAAGAAGTTATTAATATAAATAAAACAATAAAAGCTCCTAATAATCTTTTCTTCATACTACCTCCTATGCAATTTTATAGTCATCTTCTAATGAAAATATTACATTCTCTTCAATCCAATTCTTTCTAGGTTCTACAGCATCACCCATAAGTACAGATACTCTCTTTTCAGCAAGAGCAGCATCAGATATATTTACTTTTATTAGTTTTCTTTCTTTAGGATCCATAGTAGTTTCCCATAACTGATTAGCATTCATTTCACCAAGTCCTTTATATCTTTGAACTTTATAGTTTACTCTACCACTAGTTTCATCTTTTAACTCTTCATTACTCCAAGCATATACATGTTTATTACTATAACTAACCTTATATAAAGGAGGCATTGCTATATATAAATGACCATCTTCAATTAAAGGTTTCATATATCTATAGAAGAAAGTTAAAAGTAAACACTGAATATGAGCACCATCATCATCAGCATCGGTCATAATAATAACCTTACCATAATTAATATCTTTAACATCAAAATCCGTTCCTACTCCAGCACCAATTGTATAAATCAAAGTATTAATTTCTTCATTCTTAAAAATTTCTTCCATCCTTGTCTTCTCAGTATTCAATACCTTACCTCTAAGTGGAAGAATAGCCTGTGTCTTTCTATCTCTACCCTGTTTAGCACTACCACCAGCAGAATCACCCTCTACAATAAATAACTCTTTTTCCATAGCCTTCTTACTTTGAGCAGGCGTTAATTTACCAGATAATAATCTTTCAGTCTTTTTATTATCTTTACCTTTTCTAGTTTCTTCTCTTGCCTTTCTAGCAGCTTCTCTAGCTTCTTTTCCTTTTAAAGCTTTACCAACAATCTTCGTAGCTACAGCTTTATTCTCTTCTAAAAAGAATTTTAACTTTTCAGTAACTATTGCTTCTACTATTGTTCTAGCAACAGGAGTACCAAGTTTAGCTTTAGTCTGACCCTCAAATTGTAATAAATCTTCTGGTATTTGAACAGATATAATAGCGGTAAGTCCCTCTCTAACATCAGAACCATCAAAACTTTTATCTTTCTTTAAGTATCCATTAGTCTTAGCATAATCATTAAGAACTTTCGTAATAGCAGTCTTAAATCCTACTTCATGAGTACCACCATCACTAGTTTTAACATCATTAACAAATGATACAATATTCTCAGCATAACTATCAGTATATTGCATAGCTATTGATACATTTACTTTGTCTTTACTAGCACTAAAACATAATGGTTTATGAAGTACCCCTTTATTTTCATTTAAGTATTCACAAAAAGCTTCTAAACCATTTTCATAATGATATTTTTCACTTCTACCTTCTATCTCATCTACTACTTCTATAGTTAGACCACTAATTAAAAAAGCTGATTCTTGCATTCTCTCACATATAGTAGAAAAACTAAAAGTAGTTGTCGAAAATATAGTAGGATCAGGTTTAAATTTAACAGTAGTTCCCGTCCTATTAGTAGTACCTACTTTCTTAAGAGGAACTGCTACCTTACCACCGTCTTCAAATTTAATATAATATTCTCCGCCATCTCTTCTAGTTACTACCTCCATAACAGAACTTAAAGCATTAACAACTGATCCACCAACACCATGTAAACCTCCAGATACTTTATAACCACCTTCACTAAATTTACCACCAGCATGAAGTACAGTATAAATAACCTCAGGTGTTGATTTACCTGATGAATGCATACCAACAGGAAGTCCTCTACCTTTATCAGTTACACTAACACTACCATCCTTATGAAGAACTATCTTTAAATGATTACCATAACCATTTAATGCTTCATCAATAGAATTATCTACTATTTCCCATACTAAATGATGTAATCCTCTTTTATCAGTAGAACCAATATACATACCAGGTCTCTTTCTAACGGCTTCTAATCCTTCTAGTATCTTAATTGAACTCTCATCATATTTTGCTGTCATTTATATCACTCTCTCTATCAATTCCATATCAATTATACTATAAAATAACATCTCTATCAAGGTATTTGTCATTCAATTTGACAAAAAAAAGAACAATTAATTCAAATTGCTCTCTAATATTCCTTTAAACTTTAAACAATCATCAATACTATAATTATTAATTAAACTAATAGTAACAGCATCATCAATACTAACATTATTACTATTTGTAAAATCTTTTAACTCACCAAGCATAGCAATAAACTTCTTATAATCATCTAGTGAATAACTATCTTTCCTAATTTCTTCATTAGAAGTAACAACATCTATTTTACCAGTATTATCTAATTCATTAGTTACTTCACTTATATTCTCATTACCAGAAGATTCTGAGGTAACCATAGTATCAACAGTATCATTTTTATCCTCTAACGAATCTAAAGTAACAGTATTAATTCTTAAATTATCTTTAGCCTTATTATTCTTAATAATAACAACTTTATCCTCATTAGCATCATTTACTATATCTTGAAATGATTCAATATTACTTTTTTCTTTATATTCTTTGTACTTATTTTCAAATACTTCTTGTGGATTAACAATATCATGTTCATCAACACTTAATACATTTTCATAATAATTAACGGGTATACGTCCATTTAAAATATCATCAAAAGTAACAACATTACTATTATTTTCTTTAACATCATCAGTACCTACATTAGTATCAACATTACTTACTTCTTCAATAACCTCAGGTTCTATATTATTACTTTCTATTTCATAAGTTACTATAGAAGGTTCCTTTACTTCAGATACCGCTTCAACTGGTGTTAAAACATTATTATAACTAGAGGTATCTTTAGTAATATCAATTCCTTCTACATCAGAATTTGTATCATAAATAACAAACTCTCTTCTCTTATTACCAATTCTATCACAAATAACTGAAGTAGTATAAACAACAATTAAAGATAATATCCATAAAACAAACAAACCAATACTAATTTCTAATACTGCTACTAAATTAATATTAGTATATAAACTATTAGGAGTAAAAACATCAATCTTATTCTTAGCAATAATATTAAGAATAATAGCAAGTAATATATTATTCATAACAAAAGTAATACCATTAATAATCTTATATATTTTATTAAGCATCTTATTAAACATACTAGTAATAAAAGCAATAGCCACAATAAGTAATGTACCAACATAAACATACACAGATGGAAAATAAATATTACTAAAAAATATAGTCATAAAATTATCAAATACTTCTGCTAACTCTTTATAATTAATTACAATATCAATACCAAGTATTAATAACAAAGATAAAGTAATAATCATAATATATTTCCTATTATCAATCTTTTTAATCAAATATAAAAATGTAGCAATAACCAAAACTCCAAGAAAAATAAATATAAATTTAAAATCCAATATCATATCAAATAATATTTTAAATTTCTCTGCAATTGACAAATAAGACATCATTTTCACCCCTTTCTTTAAATTTTATTCAACACTAGTTAAATATGCAATATATACCGTTTGATGATAATTATCATCCTTTGTACAAGTAATAAGTGTAAGAGTAGTATTATTCTTATTTCTAAGAATTCTAACTCTACCAGTCTTTTTTTCATTATATATCTTATCAATTTTATATACATATTTTTTATTATTATAGTGAATAACAATATCATCATTAACTTCTAACATATATAAATTAGCAAAATAACTATTATTATAATTACCAGAATGACCAGCTATAATAAGATTACCACCTTTAATATCAGGATAATTAGATTCCGGTAAAACATATAAATTAAACTTAACATTATTAAGATTAGAATCCTTATTATAAAATCCCTTATATAAATTAATCTTACTAATATCAATAATACCTAAATATTCTTCATAAGTATAATTAGGATTTTCCCCTTTATTTTCTTCTACATTATCAATATTTTCATCTTGATTATTAAGACTATCATCCATATTCATTGAAGATAATGCCAAATTCATTTCACTAAATACAACATCCCTTTTATCTTTAATATAATCAGAAAGCAAAACGAGAGTACCACATATAACTAGTATTACTCCCGCTGCTATTTGATATCTTAAATTAATTTTCTTCATTCTTTTTATAATTTCTGTATACAATTACAGAACCAAGTCCTATAATAAGTAATCCAATTAAAGATGTTGTAATAGTCTTAAATGTTCCTGTACTAGGTACTTCAATAGTTTCAGGAGTATTATACATAATAACCTTACCATCTACTGTACCATCTTCTTTAACTACAAATGTAACAGTCTCTTTAGATAATTCATATCCATCTGGAGCAATTACCTCAGTTAAAGTATATTTACCAGGAGCAAGACCTTCAATAACATGTGATTCATTAGTAGATACCCAAGCTTCAATTAAATTACCTTTTTCATCTCTAAGTTCAAGATGAGCTCCTGCTAACTCTTCACCAGTAGTAGAATCAACCTTACTAATAACAACAACAGGTTTATCTTTAGGAGTATTTTCCATTTTTACTTTTGTTACACTACCATCATTTTTTACAGTAAATGTTATTGTCTCTTCACTTAGTATATATCCTTCTGGAGCTATTGTTTCTGTTAATGTATATTTTCCTGGTACTAAATTTTCTATTACATGAGCTTCTTTAGTACTAGTCCATTCATCAACAATTTTACCAGTAGAATCTTTTACTACAAGATGTGCTCCTTCTAGTTCTTCACCATTTGTTACATCTACTTTAGTTATTTCTACTCTAGTAGTAATATTTATACTTAATGTTGTACTATCACTAACATTAATGTTTTCTGGATATAAAGCTGCAGTATTTTGAACTTCTGAATGTGAAGCTTTATATGAATACGCTTTATAAACACTTCCTGTTGCAGTTACATTTACTTTAAAGTCTGCTGATAAACCACTAATACTTGAAGTTGGAACTTTTACGATAAATTTATCACCACTAGCAAATGAACTTTTTACATTTCCATTAACATCAGTGATTATTGTTCCTTTAGGTGCATTACTTAGACTTACTGAATAATTAGCAATATTACCAGTAGTCTTTACACTCATACTAGAACTAACATAATAATTTCTATCACTAGACAATGTTAATTTACTATTACTATTATTAATCTTTATTGATGGATTAGTATAAGAATAGCTATTAGCACCATTAATAAGTTGAGCCATTATTTTTACTACATCATTTGATGTACCACGATATGTACCATTATTTAAATCAAAATGTCTAAATAATGTAGGATCTGTTTCTAACACATACCAAATTGAAAGTGCTGTAGCATAGTAGTCTTTGTCTTCATCATTAGAAAATCTTTTATTTGGATAACCATTTTGCATAATATAAGCTATTTTTTTATCCATTTCTTTATCTAATGTATAAGTTTCAGTACCTCTAGTACTAATCATATTTTTTGTTCTCTCAATACAATAAATAATCTTTCCATCAGTATTTTTCTTGTATTGAACATTTAAACCAACAACTCCACTTAAATATTTAGTACCATCAATTACATGTAGGTCACTACCTCTAACATTGAAACTACTTGGAGCAGTAGTCTCCGCATTAGCAGTACCTATAAATAGCATACTAACTAACATAATTAAACTAAATAAAATATTCTTTAATTTCATAATATAAAACCTCCCTTTGAAATCGGTATATATATTACCACTTTTTTTAAATATTGTCAATAGATTTAAAGAAAAAATAATACGAACAAATATTCAAAAGAAAAATCCATATACATGGATTATTTCTTCTTATCAATCATTTCATTAATTACCGTTCCAAAAGATGCTATACCACTCATATCTGATGGAATAATAATCTTAGTAGAACTACCATCTGCTAATTTCTCTAGTGCTTCATAACTTTTTAAAGTAAGAACCGACGAGTCTGCTTTAGCTTCTTTTAATAATCTAATACCATCAGCCTCTGCCTGCTTCATTTTAAGTAAAGCCTCTGCTTCCCCTTCAGCCATCTTAATTTGTGCTTCTTTATGAGCTTCTGCCTTTAATATAGCCGATTCTTTTTCACCTTCTGCTATCAAAATACTAGATTTTTTTTCTCCCTCAGCTTGAAGAATCTTCTCTCTTCTTTCTCTTTCAGCACGCATTTGCTTCTCCATAGCTTCTTGAATATCTCTAGGTGGAAGTATATTTTTCACTTCTACTCTATTTACTTTAATTCCCCATGGATCAGTAGCTTCATCCAAAATACTTCTCATTTTAGAATTAATAATATCTCTTGAAGTTAAAGTTTGGTCAAGTTCTAACTCACCAATAATATTTCTAAGTGTAGTAGCAGTTAAATTCTCAATAGCATTAATTGGATCTTCAATACCATAAGTATATAACTTAGGATCTGTTATTTGAAAATAAACCACTGTATCTATTTGCATAGTAACATTATCTTTAGTTATAACAGGTTGTGGTGCAAAGTCCTTTACTATTTCTTTTAAACTTACTTTATTAGATACCCTATCTACAAATGGTATCTTAAAATGTAAGCCATTATTCCATGTAGTTAAATAACTACCAAGTCTTTCTATAACATAACTTCTAGCCTGTGGTACTACTTTAATATTTGGTATTATAAATATTACCACAATTACTAATATAGCAATTAATAATTCCATATTATTTTTCCTCCCATTTCTTTACTTTTAATTTAACACTATTAATAGATAATACCTCTATACTTTCATCTTTAGAAATATCAGTATCGGAATAAGCTGACCATTTCTTACCATCTACCTTTACTTCTCCAATATTATCTTTAATAATATCCTCAGTTACAATCCCCTTCATTCCTATTATCCTATCAATATTTGTTTTACTATTATTCATTTTAATTTTACTATATAACTTTCTACTAATAGGCATAAGTAATACTCCTACTAAGACAAATATAGCAATTTGTATTAATATATTATCAGTAAATAAAGAACTCACCATAGCAAGTAAACTACTTATAACAAACCAAATACTAACTAAATTAGTTGTAGATATTTCTATTATTCCAAGTATTACTGCTACTAAAAGCCATATATAAAATACTTCCATTATTGCCTCCTACTACAAAATATGTCTCATCTAGCTATAGTATAACAAAATACCAAAGTATTTGCAATAACATTTATCACCTTCCATGAAAATCCAAGGTATTTTCATGTCCAATCTAGCCTAATTCTTAGTCTATATTGGAGTCTCATTAGACATATTATATTCACAGTTAGTATTCTTTTAATTTGCAAGTTTACTATCACCAGTTTTATAATCTATTATAATACCATCTTCGATGTTATAAACAAAAACATTAAACTTTATACCTTTTCCATTATCTTCAACTGAGTATGCTTCCATTTCTACTCCTGTTGCTACTAGATTATTACCTTCAAATACTGGTGTTACTCTATATAAAACATGATTACCAGTATCTTTAATATATTTAGTTACCATATTTTCAAATTGTAACATTCCTTTAGTATTCATACTCCTAGTACAAGTAATTAAATTTTTTTCATTAGCATTTTCTCCAGTTAATTGGTATCCTATTAAATGACATCTATTATATAAATATTTACCATTTATATGATCATACTTTATAGTATGCCAACCACTAGGTTTTATCATGCCTATTGAGCCTCTCTTTTCAGTAGGCATTAACTCTTTACTTATATTAGCATAAGCAACACCACATCTACCTAATGAATCAAGTTCACTATACTTTTCAAAACTATCAGTAGTATATTCTTCTTCTTTAAAATAAGGATTATTATCATTAACTATAACATAATTATTACCATTATAATCAGCAATATCTTCCATATTAGAACTACTACTACCACTATTTATTAAACTATATGTATAATTATAAATATCATCTTTACAATAAAATAAAACCCCTAATAATAAAATTAAAACAATTAATTTACTTCTCTTCTTCATATTCTTACCTCTATTTAAGTATATCATAAATTATTTGTTTTTTATATAATTAATATTTATTTTATGAGCAAAAATATCATATCTTATTCGAGTAAAAGTATTTTAATTCTATTAAATTATTTTTCTTTTAATTGCTTATTCATATCAACATATCTTCTATCAAGTGCATTCTCACTAGTTATGGCACTATGACAAGTTTGCATCTCATAAGATTCTTTTGCTATTTTAGATACATCACCACCTCTTTTGGCAACTTTTAAATTATCTTTTAATCCTTGCGGTCTCTCCTTTTTAGCTATATCTCTTGCAGTTACCTCCCCCAAATCAGTTAGTATTACTTCTATATCTGACATATTATCTCTTAAAGATTCTTTTCTTATACCTTTAAAATCTTTATATTCATTAGCTTTCATACCAGACCAGGCTTTATAAATCTCATTTGTTAATATTGCATATTCATAATTTTTAGTAATACCATTTTCTTTCCATACATCTGTTAACTTCTTACAGTTAAGAATTCCTTTTAATCTTACTTCAATCCAACTATCTGAATATCCTTTCTTACGATAATAATCAATTGCTCTATCAATTGCTTTTTCTGGATCAAATACTTCATCAATTCTTTCTTTTCCTAAAGAGGCTAACCACATTTTAAATGGCTCTGCTTTAGGACTAGGAACTGACTCAATAAGTCTAAATATACCTTCAGTATCAAGTGTATCGGTTTGCCTATTTTTTCCATCAAGGGCTATCATTTTCAACTGCACGATTTTTTCGTGCAATTCACTTCCCTCTTCTTTTAATTTTCTTTTTAAATCGCTCCAATAGTTTCTTGGAATATTAGCATTAGTTAATGCACTAATAACATCAACTACACTAAAATAATAATCTTGTTTTTCACTATCCCAAATGCTTCTTATTTCACTACCTTCAAATAAATTTGTGATAGTATCTAATTTATTTTCTCTCAAAATATTGCCTTCTTATTGCTATTTTTTACTAAGGTGTTATGTGTTGTTACCTTAGTTTACCTGTATTACTACAGGTCATCTCCTTCCAAATTCATTTTGCCTGGCACTTAAATTAAATTCAATTACTAATATTCCTCATACTATGCGAGGTTAGGCTCTAATATTAATTTAATTATATCACATTTTTTCTCTTAACATAATTAATATTTATTTTTTATAATATCTACGATTAAATCAGAAGTTTTCTCTACTCCTAATACATCGACATTAATAAAATAATCATAATCATTATAATTATTCCCGACTTTTTTAGTTACTAACTGAAAAAGTCGGTTATAACATATTTTTTTATTTTGGTACCAATTTTTAAATTTTTTTATTCTATTTTTTGTAGTTATGTGATATAATTTATTTGTGTCCTCGTAGCTCAGTAGGATAGAGCAATTGCCTCCTAAGCAATAGGTCGCTAGTTCGATTCTAGTCGAGGACGCCATATATTAAAATAAAGGTCTTTTATAAGACCTTTTTTACATTATCAGTAATAATTTCATCTACTTTAATATCATATCTATCATTATCTATTTTATCTATTAAACAATTACTATAACATAATCCTATTTTATAGACACCATGATTACTATAAAACTTATCATAGTATCCTTTGCCATAACCTATTCTATATAAATCATAAGAGAAACATATACCAGGAGTTATTGATACTGCATTATTAAAATCTTCTATTTTATTATTACTAGTAGGTTCTAGTATTCCAAAATAACCTTCCATTAATTCATCTAATGAATTAATGTAGTAGAAGTTCATAATTCCATTATCTATTCTTGGTACTCCAATTTTCTTTTTACCTAGATAGTATTTAATTATATTTATAGTATCTACTTCTTCTTCATTTGATACATATATCAGTAGAGTATCAGCTTCTATAACCTTAGTATTATTAATAACTCTATTAAAAATAATATTATCTCTATCTTCTTTATCAATAATACTTCTTCTAATTTCTTTATATTTACTTCTCAGTAACTTCTTCATCATAATACATACTTAGTAATAGCAAGATAAATAACACCTGCTAGAAGAAGTAATCCTATAATTAAGAAAAATACTTTAACTCCCGTATGACTCTTTTCTTCAAAGAAATCATCATCTTCTTCAGCAAAATCTTTCTTAGTAAAATTAAATGAACCACTATAGAAGGTTTCTCCATCTTTAATTTTCTCAATCATAGTAACTTCATCCTTAACAATTGGATCAGTAACTACAGTATTATCAGTACCTTTTAAGTCTACTAGTATATCAAGTGGTAATGAATCAGTGTTACTTGTTTCTTTTTCTTTATTTTGAGACACCTCACTTACTTCTACTATATCATTATTTGGTATTTTAGCATCATCTAAATCAGTTAAGAAATTAGCATTAATAAGTTTTTTACCTTCCACTTCATTATTCTTATTAACTTCATTTTTAGCAGTCTCAAGTAAAACATTAATATCATATACTCTTCTTTTTTCTTCTCTAGGTTCTTCCTCTACCCTTTTTCTAGTAATAGTTCTCCCCATATCTTTAGCCTTACGATATTCATCTCTACTAGAAATAATTTGCTTTAAACCATTAATGTCAATTTCATTAGAATTATCAGGTATAGGTAAATTTTCTAAATCATTAATATCATTATCAATATCCTTATATAAATTCACATTTCTTTTACTTCTTTTATAATATTCCGGATTTTCTCTATAATATTTTTCCATTCTACTTTCCATCTTATTACCTCTTTTACTCTATATATATAATAACATATTTTTATATTAAATAAAAGATATTATTGCTTTTTTTTCTTATTTTGATATAATTAAATAGAAAGGATTGATATAAATGAATTTAAAAGTTAATCAAGATAAATGTATAGGATGTGGACAATGTGTAAGCATTTGTGAAGATGTATTTAACTTTAATGATGAAGGACTAGCAGAAGTAATAGAAACTCCTATTAAAGAAGAATATCTTGAAGATGCCACTAACGCAAAAGAATCATGTCCAACAGAAGCAATTGAAGAAGCATAAGCTTCTTTTTTTAATACTAAAAAGGACTCTTTTTATAAGAATCCTTTAACTGATTATAAATTTAACACCATTCTTTACATTTTCTATATTAATATCATAGTTTAAAAGACCTAGTGTTTTTTTAACTATAGATAATCCTAAACCAAAGACACCTCGAACACCTTTTTCGTAGGGAGTGAAAATGTTATTCAAAACATCTTTATCAATATTAGGGCCATCATTGTATAAGATAATCTTATTATTCTTAAGCGTAATTTTAATTTGACTCTTAGCGTATCGCATAAAATTATTAAGAATATTATCAATTATCGCTTCCCACATTTCATCACTACCTCTGAAGACAGTATTCTTTTTATCAATATCTAATGAGAAAACAACATCACTACGCGAAGGACTGAACTTATCGACTGATGCAAGTATTATTTTACTAACATCACAACTATCATTAAGTTTTTCTTTTTCTTCTTTCAAATAATTTAGTTTGTTAAGGTATAGTAAGGAGTGAACTTTAACCTCTAATTTATTTAATTGTTCTTTAACAATCTTAGTAGTTTTCTCTTGTGATTCAATACCATCTTCCATAGCTTCAATATAGGATTTCATAACTGTGATAGGAGTTTTAAAATCATGAGAAATATTTTGATACATTTGATTCTTATAAGCCTCTTGTTCCTTCAAATATACCCTCATATTCTCAATAGCTACCTCTAAGGTATATAATTCATCATCATAATCATAGATCATTTTATGATCATAATCATCATTATTTATGTTATCGACTTTATCTTTTAATTTCTTAATTCTATTAACTAAACCGTTAGACCATATAAGCACTAGTAGAGATATAATAATAAATGTAATACCCACTACTATAAGAATTATTTTAAGTATTTCCTTTTTCATCGAATTAATATAACTATTCGTCGTAATAGCAATTTTCCTCATACCATTACTCTCATTAGTATAATAATAATATACTTTCTTACCTACCATAAATTTACCCTCATCATTATTAATTTTATTAATAATAACTTTAACATCTTTAATATTAACAACATCAGATAAATTACTAGATACTAATATATTCTTATCACCATCAATATAAATATATGCAATCTCACTATCAACCCTATTATTCTCAGGTTTTTCTAATAAGTTAAGAGATTGATTTAGATAGTTATATAAATTCTCTTCATATACAGGAAGAAGAGTTTTAGGAAGTACCATTCCCAGTGATATTATAACAATAACAATAATAGATACACATATAAACAAGAATTGTTCAGTAAGAGTTAGTTTTTTCATAATAATCTATACCCATATCCATATATTGTATTTATATCCAAAAGAGGCATTTTCTTTCTTAGTCTTCTTATAAGATCATCTACTACTCTATCAGTACCAAAATAATTCTCCCCCCATATATTATTCAATATATCATCTCTTGAGAAAGATTTCTCTTTATTGGTAACAAACATATATAACAAATCAAATTCTAAAGTAGTAAGATTTAAGTCCTCATCACCTTGAAAAGCCATTCTTTTATCTAAATCAATAATATAATCTTTATAAGTAATCTTTTGTCTTTCTTTAGTATATACCCTTCTAATTATATTATTAACTCTAAGTACTAGTTCTTTAGGAGAATAAGGCTTAGTAATATAATCATCACTTCCTAATTCTAAACCAATTATCTTATCCAAATCCTTATCTCTAGCAGAAGTAAAGATAACCGGAACATCATTATTATCCTCTCTAATCTTTTTAATGATGTCATAACCACTTATATCATCCCCTAGCATAATATCGAGTATCCATAAATGATAATCCTTATTACTATCTTTAATAGCAGTATCACCATTATAATAACTGGTAACATTATATCCTTCTTTTTCTAGATAAGTCTTAATAAGATCATTTAAATCTTTTTCATCCTCAACTAAAGCTATATTGTACATAATAATCACTTCCTAAATATAGTATAACATATAATTAATATTTTTTATCTACTTTTTATTCATCTACCACTTCCTTTCATGATAAAATTATATTATTATATCATGGATAAATTATCAAATAAATGTGGTAAATTATGGGATAAATAAATATACTTATACTGGTGATATAATGGAATATAAAAGAATAACTTTAGATTATAATAGTCTAGAACCATATATAGATAATAAAACATTAGATTTACATTATAATTCTCATTATAAAAATTATACAGATAATCTAAATAAATATCTAAATAAACATAATTATAAATATAATCATAATCCTATCTATCTAGCTAAACATATAGATATATTACCTATAGAAGATAGAGATGAAATATTATATAACCTAGGAGGATATCTAAATCATACCCTATATTTCTATACCCTAACCAATATCAAAAAAGAAATACCTACACCTATGTTAAATCTAATTAATAAATATTTTACCTCCTATGATAACTTCAAAAAAGAATTCATAGATATGGCCTTACAAGTAAAAGGTAGTGGCTATACCTTCTTAGTAATAGATAAAAATAATAACTTAAGAATAATAAACACCTCTAACCAAGATACACCCTACTACTACGGCTTTACTCCAATTATGACAATAGATGTATGGGAACACTCTTACTATCTAAAATACAATAATAAAAGAAAAGACTACTTAGAAGATATCTTTAATATCATAGATTATGATAAAGTATACAATCTCTATCTAAGTAATACTTCTCCTTCTTTGTGAAGCCAAAGTCTTCACAAATATTTTTTTATTATATATAAGTAAATACTATATATGCAAAAAAAAATATAGTAACTATATTCGTTACTATATTTTAAATTATATTATTAGCCATTAAATTTAGCTGTAATACCAGTTGAATCAGAACCATCACTGTTAACACCATTAAATGTTACAGTTCCATTAAATGTTTTACCAGCATCATCTGCATCTTGTGCTGCATTAGTTTCATCTAACCAAATAACTAAATAGAAATCATGAGTTCCGCTAGCAGTTAAAGCTTGATTATCAACGATTGTACCAGCAGTGCCTTGAGCAACAGTAGTAGCATCTGCATTTACAGTTTTAGCATCAGTAAGAACTTGCCATTTCATATTTTTAGCAGTACTTGTTAAATTCATAGTACCTTTAACGTTGATACCAATATCTGCACTACCATTAGTTACAGTAACTTTATAAACTTGACATACAGTATTATTATTGGCATCGATACATGACTTAGAAGCTGTACCAGTTACACCTTTTTGTAAATCAGTGCTTAACATAGGAATCATATTTTTAGCAGTAGCTTCATCACTAACTTTAGTAATAGCGATTGCTAATGATGCACCACTTGCAGTAGTACCTTTAAGATCTGTATCATTAGTAGCACTTGCACTGAAGTATGCGAAAGTAGCTCCTATAATTGCAACTACTAATGTAGCTACACCTACAACAGCGTAAAATACGCCAGTTCCCTTTCTGTTTTCTTCCATTATTTTCAATCCTCCTTTACATTAATAATTGTATCAAATAAAAAAGTAAAAATCAATAGTTTTATGATAAATTTAAAAAAAAACAATAATGTCCTTCAAACATTATTATTTTTATAAATTATTATTGAAAAGTAGCTTGAACTTGACTACCAGTAGAAGCAGTAACAGTTACAGTACCAGAAATAGTTTTACCAGCATCAGTAGAAGTTTGATCAGCACCAGTATTCTTTAAATATACCATAATGTATTGTTCTAAAGTAGCTCCTGCTCCTAATGATTTACCAGTAGAAACAGTATTATTAGTAGGTAAAGCAGTATCAACAGCAGTTGCTGAAGTCATTTTTGCCCATTTAATATTAGCAACACCACCATTATTTAAATTAAGAGTAGTGTTAACTATTGTAGCAGTAGTTCCTGAATTTTTTACAGAAATCTTATATACTTTACATACAGTATAACCATTTTTATCTACACATTGATTTGTGGCAGTAGCAGCAGCACTTAATTGACTAGTATGTCCAGTTACAGTACCATCATAAATTGGAATTAATCCACCAGTAGCTTTTGTACTAACTAAAGTAACTGTTGGTTTATCAAGTTTTACATTTAATGTAGTACCTGATACACCACCATCACTAGTAGCACTAGCAACAAAGTAAGCATAAGCACTTCCAGCAACAGCAATAACTAATAATGCTACACCAGCAACAGCAAACATAAGTTGTTTACTAACCCCTTTATTATTATTATTATTATTATTTTCTATCATTTTTATCTTCCTCCTATCTTCTCTTAAATTATAACAAATATAATCATATTTTTCAATACTATTTTATATAATTTTTACCATCTATATCAATAAATATATCTTCATTAATACCAGGTAAATTCAAATTAGATATAATTGTATCTTCTTTAATATTTGGAATTTTTTTAATTTCTTTTACTTCTTCCTTATCATATATATCATTTTTATAATTAACCAAAGTTTTATTATCTTCAAATAATTTATTTCTATTAACCTTACTAGGATCATAACTATCTATTATCCAAAATTCATATAATATTTTTAATATTGGTATAGTCATAGCAGAATCTTCTATTTTTCTTTGCTTTTCCCTCTCTATTTTAATATTATTTTCTAATAAAAATATATTATCTAATAATTCATCTTGTTTTTCAATTAATATGTCCTGATTAAGTAAAGTATCATAAGTATTAGGATATTTATCCTTATCAATAATATTTTTTAACTTATTTCTCTTACTAAGTAACTTAGAATATTCACTTTCTTTTTCAAATAATATATACAATATATCTCTTATTTCTTTATCATCAATTAACTTAATATCTTCATATAATATATTTCTATATTTACCATTAGTATCAGTATTAAATTTAGAAATTAAAGTTTCTTCAAGTAATAAATTATCAACTTCATATTCATCTTTCTTTTTATATAGTTCATCTAATTTAATTTTAATATCATCAATATCTTTCTCTATATTAAGATATTTATCTTTAGCAACTAAATATTTACAAATATTATTATATCTCTCTTTATACTCAAGTAAATTATCTTCAATATTATTATCTTCCATATACTTAATTAACTTTTCTAATCTTACCTTCTCTTCAAGAGTGGTCGCAGTAATATAATCATACTTATTCATCTTCTTCCTCCCTTGTAGATATTTTCTTAAAGTTTTCTACTGTCTTCTTAACCAATTTTTCTTTCTTATTTTTTCTAAGTTGATTAGCTTGTTCAATCTCTAGCTCATCTATTTTATCTAACGCTTCCCTAGTAATTTGATTTCTTATTACATTTTCAGCAGCCCTACTAATACATTCACACATCTTAAGTTCATACATGATATAAAAAGTAAGCAAACTATATAACATACTAGTAATATCAGTTTCTATAACAAAATCATTCTTAGTATCATATTCTCCATCAAAATTAATAGGAAATAAAGTAAGTTTTTTAAATTCAAACGAAGTACTAGAGTTATAATGATTATAATATAAATTAATTTCACTATAAGAAGAATTTCTAATAGCTTCATCTATAGTTTTTTCTATTTTTTTAAGTTCTTTACTAAAATCATCTTTATTTATTTTAAGTATTACTTTATCATCATTATATACTATTTTTTTACCTATTATAATTTTATAATCATCTTTATCTTGTCTTATTTGTCTAGCTATCTGCGAATTAAAATTACCACAAAAACCATAATCATTAGCTATATATATATTTAATTTATTATTATTAGGATTAGGCATTATTACTTTTTTATCTAACACTAAATTCTTATTATATACAATAGTCTTAATAATCTTAGTAATTTCATCACCTACATTACGATAACTTTCTGCCTCCCTTTTAGAAGCATCTACTCTAAGTAAAGAGTGGAAGTTCATGACCTTAACTACGTTCTTTATCCTCATGATTACCACCCTTTCTTATATATTTATTAGCTATTACTACATTTTTAATATTCTTAAGTAAAGTATAAGATAAATATAAAAATAAGAATAACATTACAAATACTAATAATAGTAACATCCACATATCCATATATTCATTAATAATATAATCATGAATTAAATATACTACTTTTATTCCTACTAAAGATATAGCACTAAGTATTAAATCAATAATAACTTTTTTATTCTTAATAAGAATACCACTAACAAGCGTCAAAAACAATACAATAATAGCAATATAAATATCTAAATCAATAAAAGAAGCCATCAAATATATCATAAATACATAACTAATTATTGAACACGATATACTAATTATTTCTCTATTACTCATACCCTGAAGTATACCATATAATTTTACTTTAGATTCTTCAGGATTAAATTTTTTAATTAATATTTTAAGAATAATATATAAAGAAACAACAACAATTATACCAACAAATGCAAAATAAAATATATTATTCATACTATCCCTCTTTTATCATTAAATTAAATTCATTATTACTATTCATATAGAAAGCCTTAATATCTTTAAATGATAAATTTACTTCATCATTCTTTATATCTACACTACCTTCTATTTCTCCTATTATTGGTAAATAATCTTTCATAATAAGTAAGTTATAATCTTTGCTAATAATTCTAATTATCTTAATATCTTTATATTCTCTTAAACCATTTTCAATATCAAAGATTCTAACCTTTATTCCACTCTTGTCCATCACATTTACCTATATATCTAAACTTACTCTCATCAATATTATCATATTTACCATTTAATATATTTTCAACATCATTAAGAACATCTTCTACATCAACAAATATACCTTTAATATTAGTAAAAGCTTCAGCAACAAACATTGGTTGTGAAAAATAATTTCTAAGTTTTCTTGATCTATAGAAGACAAGTTTATCTTCTTCTGATAACTCTTCAATACCAAGTACTGCTATTATCTCTTCTAGCTCTTCATATCTAGTTAAATTAGCTAGTACTCTTTCTACTAAGCTAAAATGTCTTTCCCCAATCTTATCTTTGTCTATTAACTTAGAAGTAGATTTAAATACATTAATAGCAGGATATAAACCTAATTCAGCAATTTTTCTATCAAGAACAATTTGACCATCCATATAACTCATAACAGTTTGAACAGCATCATCAGTTAAATCATCAGCAGGTATATAAATAGCTTGAAATGAAGTAATAGAACCCTTATCAGTAGAATTAATTCTCTCTTCAATATCACTTACTTCACCAGCCATATTAGCAGGATATCCATTTTCAATTAATAACTCTTTTAAATCAGTAGAAATCTCTGCCTTAGCCTGAATAAATCTATATATATTATCAATGAATATAAGTACATCTTGTCCCTTTTCATCTCTTAAATATTCAGCCATTCTAAGTCCGGTAGCAACAGACTTACTTCTTGATACTGGATTATCTCCCATTTGACCATATACCATAGCCATTTTATCAAGTAAGTTAGAACTCTTCATATCATCATATAACTCTCTACCTTCACGGCTTCTTTCACCTGCTCCTACAAAAACAGCATTAGAATTAGAACTAGCATAAATATTATGAATTAACTCTTTAATAAGTACTGTCTTACCAACGCCAGCACCGCCAAGTAATCCCATTTTAAATCCTTTTTGTAAAGGAGCAAAAAAGTCAATTACTTTTATGCCAGTCCATAATGGATCATTTTCAACTTTAACTTCTTTTAATGATACCGTATTATGACTTACTTTAACTTTCTTTTCACTTTCAAAAGGAAGACCATCAATAACATCACCATAAGAATCAAATACTCTACCTAAAATCTTATCAGAATATTCAACTTCTAATCCATCATTCTTCTTAATAACAATACTACCCTTTTGTAAACCTCTAGTACTATATAAACTTATACAAGTAGCGGATATATTATTAATTTCAACTACTTCAAATACATACTTATTATTATCTTCTACTTCCAAAATATCTCCTATTTTAATATCATTACTTGATAATATAATTTCTACAGAAATATCATTAATAGTAATAATTTTACCTATTTTCATTATTATCACCTTCCTCTAAGAACTTATATAAATCAAGCATTTCTTCCTTACTTTTAGGAGAAAATTTATTTTGTTTAAGTTTATCAAGAATAACTTTTCCTTCTTTCATCCTATGTTGTAATTCCTCACTCATCTCATCAATATTAGCAAGCTCATATATATCTCTAACTTCCAAATATTCAAGTAATTTACCTCTAACTAAACTACCAAGCCTCTTAACCTCTGGAGACTGTACTGCTCCACCTAATCTAGACACTGATAATCCATAATCTAATGCCGGTTTCTCTCCTTTAGCAAAGTTCTTACTAGATAAAACTATCTGTCCATCACAAATAGAAATAATATTAGTAGATATATAATCAGTAATATCTGAACTCTTAGTCTCTACTATTGGAAGTATTGTAATAGAACCACCATTTTTATGTTGGCAACCCTTTTCTAGCAATTTACTATGTGCATAAAAGATATCAGATGGATAAGCATCTCTACCAGGAGTTTTCTTACTAGCAAGAGATATTTGTCTATATACATCAGCATGTTTCTTTAAATCATCTATAACAACAAGAACATCATAAGAATCCATCATCATAGACTCTGCTATTGATAAAGCAACATAAGGAGTTAAATATGTTCTATTAGGAAGTTCATCATGAAATGATGCAATAATAATAGTATATGATGCAGCCCCTCTCTTAGTAAGATCATAATAAATATCTTTAACTTCTTTTTTAGTCTTACCTAAAGCAACATATATACATACCATATTCTTATCTTTTTGATTAACAATAGCATCAAGAGCAATCTGTGTTTTACCAGTCTTTTTATCACCAATAATTAATTGTCTCTGTCCTCTACCAATCGGATATAACATATCAATACTAGTAAGTCCAGTTAAAAATTCTCTTGTAACAAGACCTCTATCCATAATAGGAATAGGTTCATTTTCAATAGGAACTTCAACCAAATTATCAAATTTTTTACCCGCTATTAAATCATTCCCAAAGATATCAATAACTTTACCCATAGAATCCATACTAAATAAACATTTAAATTGTTTCTTCAACGAATATACTTCATCACCAGGATTAATCTTATCATTAACATCAACTAAAGATACCGTAATATTATTCTTTCCTACAGCAAAAACAAACCCTTTAGCCTTACCAGCAATATCAACTTCTTCATAATAAGTAATATCATTAAGACCAGATACAATAACAGTATAAGGATTAACTTTTATAACTTTACCAACAGAATAAATATTGTTATTACTTTTAATATCTTCAACTTTTTTATCTACCTTTTTAAGTTCCATATCACACATTCCCTTCATTTAAGCTAAAGTCATATACCTTATTTCTATATAGTATCTTAATCCCCTTATAAATACCATCACTTACTTTAGTCTTAATATTTTTATCAATATAATCATAATTAACCTTATCATTAGGTACAAGAACCACTACAGTAGGATCATTAAGTTCAATAAGTCTATTTAAATAATCAATAAAATCTTCCATATTAAATTTATTACTAGCTAAATATATTTCATAAACCTTATATTCTTCCTCATTAAGTGTCTTCTTTAAATATGCATTTCTTTCTTCCGATAACATTAATTCAATATTATATATTTCATCCGGAGTAAATTTATTTCTTAATTTAACACAGAAATCATATCTATTATCTCCCTTAATATTAGACAAGAAATCTTTAATTAAATCTTCATAATTAATAATAAATTTTTGTTCTATTTTCTTATTAAGTTCAAATATATTCTTATCAAGATAATTAGTCTCAGTAAGCAAATCAATAATACTAGTATCAAAATCATACTTAGGTTCTGATTCACTTAAACTATTATCATTTAACCCATTCTTTCTTTTCAAAAGTTCACTTTCTAATTCAGAAAGTTTCTTTTCTTTTTCATCTATTAAATAATCATACTCTTTTAATTTATCAACAAAATATGACTTAGATTTTTCATCAACCTGTTTAACAGCATTCTTAAGTATTAAACTCATTACCACTACTAAAAGAATGATAATGACAAAAGAGATAATAAAGTATGTCATATTATCCCACTAATGGATTAAAGAATAATAATAAGAAACAAAATGCAAATAAGAATAATAAAAATATTGCAAATATTATTAATATAGTCATTATTGAATGAACAACATCATTCTTAGTTTCAGGATTTCTACCAACTGCCTCAGCAACTCTCCCTCCAAGTAATCCTATTCCTAATCCTAGTCCTAAAAAAGCTAGTCCAACCATAACTCCTATAGCAATCGCTGTTGCCGATAAAATACTTTCCATAAAAATTCCTCCTTCTATAACTTACCTATTTTTTTATTTATATATCCCATATTTATATCAGTATTAGTATAATAACATACTTTATTAATTTCATATTTTCTAACTAAATAATATACTTCATTATTTTCTATATATATATTCATAACCTCAGGTAATTTCTCTCTAATTCTAATAATATACTTTTCACTATTATTATTAAATACACTACTACTTAATTTCTCTTCAGTAATAGCATCTACTACTTCTCTATTATTATTTATTTTAATATACTCATTAAATATATCAGTAGCAATATCCTTATAACTACCATTAACCATATCTATCATATCATCATTACTAAGTACCTTATTATTCTTTAAATCAATATTAATAGTAATAACATCTTCATAATTACTAAGTTCTCCATATAATACATAACTAATCTTAATAGATAATATATCTTTATATATTCCCTTAGTAACACTCATATCAATAACATTATTTTTTAACACTTCTTTTTGTTTATTAATAAAAGTATTAATTATTTCCTTATCAATATTTTTTAAATATACATAATTACCATCAGTATCAACATAATCACTTACTTTATAACTAATAATCTTATTATCAAAGTAATTCTTTCCATACTTATGCTTATATGCATACATCCAATAAGTACTCATAGATATAACTAAACAAAACATCATTGTAAACACTAAAATAAATCTTTTATTATCATACTTATAAGTATTCTTCTTTTTATTCTTTTTCTTCATAGATAGTAACCTACTTTCCTACTATATCAAGTATATCATTTTACCATTTCTAAGTCAATTATTTTTAAAAAAAAAGAAGAATATTCCCTATTCTTCATGTGCATCAATATATTCTTTATTAGCATTGTTGTAGCAGTCAGTCCAATTAACATCTTTAGTAAGATCACCCAGTAAATGCATAACTACATTAACAATCCATGGTACGCAAAAGACTAATGCTCCATATATTAATCTCTTAATAAATAGATTCAAATTCTTCTTACCATCTTTTTCATCACCAGAAGCAACTGACTTAGAAAAATCGATAAGACCAAATACAATTAAACCAATAGGAACTGCTATAAAAGCAATATTAAGAAGTAACTTAATAAAATATATAACTTTAAGTATACCCACATTAGTACAAGCATCCATAGTATCAGCTAAAACAATATTAATATTAAACAACATAAAACTAATAATACTAAATAGTAAATATTTATATCTTCTCATATTCTACCTCACACTATAATTTTATCATATCAATAAATAGAAATCAATAAATACAGAAAAATTGGACAAAAAAATTATAATTAATAAACCAATTCATAAAAGAACAATCTTTATTTTTTTAACACTAATTCCATAATTATTTAAACATATTAGATTCTTAATTATGTATTTATTCCCTAAAAAAATTATTCATAACATAGACCTAGGCTATGTTATGCCTATGAAAACCCTAGATTTCATAGGATAAAGAAAAAAACTAATATTAACTATTAGTCTTTTCAAATTGAGAATTATATAAATTAGCATAAAACCCATTCTTCTTCATTAATTCATTATGATTACCCTGTTCAATAATATTACCATCTTTCATAACAAGTATCAAATCAGCATTCTTAATCGTAGATAACCTATGAGCAATAATAAACGAAGTCTTATTCTCCATAAGTTTATCCATAGCCTTTTGAACTAACTCTTCAGTTCTCGTATCAACATTACTAGTAGCCTCATCAAGTATCAAGAAAGGACTATCACTAATCATACCTCTAGCAATAGTAAGAAGTTGTCTCTGACCAGAAGATACCGAATCATTATCAGATATAATACTATCATAACCATTAGGTAAAGTCTTAATAAAATGATCTACTCCTACTACTTTACATACATCTTCTACTTTTTTATTACTAACATTTTTCTGATTATAAATAATATTTTCCTTAACAGTACCATTAAATAACCAAGTATCTTGAAGAACCATCGTAAATAAACTATGAATATTATCTCTCTTAAGTTCCCTAATAGAAGTACCATCTATCAAAATATCACCATCATTAATATCATAAAACTTCATAAGTAAATTAACCATCGTCGTTTTACCAGCTCCAGTAGGACCAACAATAGCAATCTTTTCTCCAGCCTTAACCTTAGCAGTAAAATCATTAATAATAATCTTATCCTTATCATAACCAAACTTAACATTCTTAAATTCAATATTACCCTTAACCTTATGTTTATCTAATTTCTTAGTAATATCATTTTCACTATCCATTTCCACTTCTTCAAGTAAACCAAACACCCTCTCACTAGCAGCAGCAGTACTTTGCATTGAAGTCATAGCTTGAGCAATTTGTGATAAAGGATTAGTAAATAATCTAACATACATAATAAAAGCCACTATCACACCAAAAGATATCACACTCTTACTAACAAGTAAAGCTCCTACTATACATACAGCAACATAACTAAAGTTACCAATAAATCCCATTATCGGTTGCATAAGTCCAGATAAAAATTGACTCTTTCTATTACAATCATATAACTTATCATTTAACTTATCAAATTCATTAATAGTCTCATCTTTAGCATTACAACTTCTAACAACATTAAGACCACTATAAATCTCTTCAATATAACCATTTAATTTACCAAGCTCCCTCTGTCTAGCAGTAAAATACCTCTGTGACTTATTAAGAATAATAAACATAAGTATAAATCCAATCAAGCTAGACACAATAGCAGTAATAGCCATAATATAATTAGTAGCAAACATCATAATAATAGAACCAATAAATAAAGTAATCGAAGATACTAAAGTAGATAAACTATTATTTAAAGATTGAGCTATCGTATCAACATCATTAGTAACCCTAGATAAAATATCACCAGATAAATTATGATCAAAGAATTTAAGAGGTAATTTATTTATCTTCTCAGATATACTACTTCTAAGCTTTTTAGCATATCCATTAGCTACTTTAATCATAGATAAACCTTCAATATAACTAAATATAGCACTAATAATATATAAACAAGCAAGTAATATAGCAATACTATTAATCTTATCCATATCCATCTTAGGTCCAATAACCTTCTGCACACTAATAGGAAGATTCTCCATAACCTTATACATCTCATTAACTGAAGAACTATCACTACCAGCCATCAAAGTAATAAACTCTACTTTATCATCAGTACTAATCTCTATTCCATCAATCACAGTATCAGGAAATAAAGCCTTCTTCATACTATCAGGAAAACTACTAATACCATTAAATTTCTTATTATCAACATCGATATCACTAAAAACCCTAATCGTCGTGATCTTATCCTCTTTACTAATATAAATATCATTATAAGTACTATCACCAATAATAATATCAAGAACACTATCAGGTAACTCACTAAAATACTTAAGTATCAATTTCTGGTTACTACTAATACTTTTTAAAGTATCATTAAATTTAATCTTATCTTCACTACTAATACCAGAAGAATTAACCCTATATATCATCTTTTCATCTAAATTAATACCTAAAATATTCCCAATATCACTAATATTCTTAGTAAGATCCTCTTCTAACTCTTTCATATTAGAAGTATTAATCGTAATACCCTTAGTAATCTCATCAGTTAAATCAGATAACTTATTCGGAGCAATAAGTGAAAGAATAGAAGATAAAGCCGCTAATACAAGAGCAATAAATATAAGTACCTTAAAACTACTAAGACTCTTCATAAGTTTCTTAATAGAACCCATAAAATCCTTTGGCTTTTCACTTACTCTCATCGGTCCATGACCTCTAGAATGACTATTTCTCTCTTTTTCATTACTAGACATTTTCAAGTTCCTCCTTTGATACCTGTGATAAAGCAATCTCTTTATATACTTTACACTTCTTCATTAATTCCTTATGCGTACCAACACCAACACATTTACCATTATCTAAAACAACAATCTTATCAGCATTAAGTATCGTACCAATTCTTTGAGCTACTATCATAACCGTAGCATCTTTAGTATATTTCTTAAGTTCACTTCTTAAAGTACTATCAGTCTTATAATCAAGTGCACTAAAAGAATCATCAAAAATATATATTTCTGGATCCCTAGCAATCGTTCTCGCTATTGATAATCTCTGCTTTTGACCACCACTAACATTAGTACCACCTTGAGCAATATGTGCTTTCTCTTTATCATCTAATTTAGATACAAATTCTTCAGCTTGTGATACCCTAATAGCAGCCTTTACTCTTTCTTTAGAAGGTTTACCATGTCTATTCTTACCAAAAGTAATATTTGATAAAACACTTCCTGAAAACATAACAGCCTTCTGTGGTACATAACCTACTATATTATTCAAATACTCAAAATTATAATCTTTAACATTAATACCATCTACTAGTATCTCTCCACTAGTAGCATCATAAAATCTAGGTATCAAATTAATTAAAGTAGATTTACCACTACCAGTAGAACCAATAAAAGCAATAACTTCTCCTTTATTAACCTTAAACGATATATCTTCAAGAACATACTCATCAGCATCAGGATATTTAAAAGAAACATTCTTAAATTCAACAGTACCCTTAATATCACTATTATTCTCAGTAACAGTTCCTTCTTTAACACTAATTGGAGTATCAAGTACCTCATTAATCCTCTTAGCGGATACACTAGCTCTAGGTAACATCATAAATATCATAGCAAGCATTAAAAAAGACATAATAACCTGCATAGCATAAGAAGAAAAGACAATCATATTACCAAATAAAACAATCTTATCACCCATACCAGCATCATTAATAAGAATAGCCCCTATAAAATAAATACCAAGTGTTAAAAAATACATAACTAAATACATAATAGGACTCAAATAATTAAATGCAGTCTGATTAAAAATCTGCTGCTTAGTAAGCTTATTATTAATACCTTCAAACTTATCTTCTTGATATTCTTCAGCATTAAATGCCCTAACAACTCTAATACCAGTTAAATTCTCTCTCATAACCATATTAACCTTATCAAGAAGTTCTTGTACTATCTTAAACTTAGGCATAACAATAATCATAATAATACCAATAGTAATAAGAAGTACAAGCACTGCTACTCCCGTTAAAATACTCCACTCAATACTCTTATTAACAATCTTAGTAACAGCCCATACCGCTGTAATAGGAGCCTTAATCATTAAAGTAAGTCCCATCGCAATAAGAAATTCAATCTGTGTAATATCATTAGTAGTTCTAGTAATCAAACTACTAGGAGAAAATTTCTTTATCTCATAAGTACTAATATCTTCAACCTTTCTAAATAACTTACCTCTAGTACGATAAGAAAAAGAAGCAGATATACTAGAAGTAAAATACCCCACTATAAAAGCCGATACCAAACTACCAAAAGCACACAGTAGCATATATCCACCTTCTCTTAAAATATCACTCATCGCAGCCCCCTTAGTTTGAACAAGCTGAGTAATATTGGACATATAATCCGGCATTTTAAGTTCTAACCATACCTGAAATACAATCAAAATAGCAGATATAAATACATATAACCAATCCTTTTTATTTAAATTCTTTAATAACTTTAACATACATACCTCCATCTAATATTTTATGTTATTTCTTACAAATATTACGCTATAAATTATAACATTTCCCTATTTTAATGTCAATTACATAACATAATTTCCCATAATCAAAAGAAGAATAGTTATACTACTCTTCCATAAACATTAAGTCCCTCTACTTTTTCAATCATAACATTAACTATACTATTATTCTCTACATTATCATTAATAATAACTGGTATAAAATTAGAAGTATGTACTACTACCAAACCATTATCATGTATTTCAACTACCCCATCATATACCTTACCAATCTTACTATTATAAAACTTATTCTCATATTCATTAGATAAAGCAAGTACTTCATGAACTCTTCTTTTCTTAGTAGTACCATCAATATGACCATCCATTTTATCCGCTACTGTACCTTTTCTTCTAGAATATGGAAAAGTATGTATCTTAGTAAAACCAATCTTTCTTAGAGTATTCATAGTATCATTAAAATCATCATCACTCTCTTTAGGAAAGCCCACTATTAAATCAGTAGTAAGAGAAATATCTTCAATGTCTCTAAGACTATCAACCATACTAAAAAACTCACTAGTATTATATCTTCTATTCATTAATTTTAATATCTTATCACTACCAGATTGAAGAGGTATATGTAAATGCTTAGCCATAACTTTATTATTTTTTAGTAAATTTCTAATACCAGGAGTAATCTCATTAATCTCAATTGAAGATAATCTAATTCTATAAATATTAGGAATCATCACTAATTCATTAAGTAATTCTTCCAAACTACTATTAATATCTATACCATATCTACCAGTATGAATACCAGTAAGAACAATCTCTTTATATCCATCATTAACTAATTTAGTAACTTCTCTAATAACATCATCTTTATTCTTACTTCTAACTCTACCCCTAGTATAAGGAATAATACAGTAAGAACAAAAAGCATTACAACCATCTTGAATCTTAACAAAAGCCCTAGTATGACTATCAAAGCTACTAATCTCCATCTTCTCAAAATCCACTTTACTAAGATCATAAATAATCTTCTTCTTCTCTTTAGTCTCTATATAATCTTCAATTATTTCTACTATTCTTGACTTATCTTTATTACCAAGAACAATATCAACATCAATATCTTCAGCATTGACCTGACTGTAGCAGCCCATAACTACTATAATCGCAGAAGGATTATTCTTCTTAGCCCTATTTATCATCTTTCTAGATTTCTTATCACTCTCATTAGTAACACTACAAGTATTAATAATATAAATATCAGCCTTATCTTCAAAATCCACTATCTCATAATTATTATTCTTTAATATATTAGTAACAAGTTCACTTTCATATATATTAACTTTACATCCTAATGAACATATACCTACCTTCATACTTCTTCCTTCTTTCTTCCATAGTATTTTATCATAAAATAAATTTATTTTCTATAGTTTTTATATTTAAATTATTATTTAACAACAAACTATTACACGAAAAAAAGGAACAGCGTTCCCTTTTCTCCCTCTAATACAAGAGGCACTTCATTACATATACATAATATTACAAAATAGAATAAATGTAAATATGTAACTATTATATTTTATGTGTTTTTTCTATTTTTTTACTTATTTTACATTTTATATGTGACTATCATATTATTTATGCGCTAAAAAGATACTAACCAACTGGTATAGTATCTTTACTCATAGTAATTGGTGATGTACTTTTTAATGGTGGAATTAATTTTATTGAAACTATTTCTTCACTTTTTAATGCACCAATTAATGTTAAATCATTATCAACAAAAAAGGTCTCAATAATTGTTCTACCACCATCTATATCTTTTAAAGATAATATAGGATAATTATTTTGATATAAACTTCTATACAAAAAATAATTACCCTTCAAAAAAACTTTTCTACAAAACAAATCATCTTTTCTTATCAATAATTTAGCCTTAGAAAGCCTATTCAAAAACATAGGTAAATATTTAATCCTATTTTTAATATTTACCCAAGAAATATTTGAGTGACCATTTTTTATACCTTTCATTATATCATTATAAGTTATTTCACCATTTTTAATTTTTTCAAATCCCACTGCACCCCTATATTCATTTCTATTTTTCTTACCTTTAAAAGCGTGATGTAATCCTATCAAATGAGGAAACGAATTAATATCAAACATAAACTTCAAAATTCTATTATCTGTTTTTATTTCACAAATATAATCATCAAATTTTTCAAAGTATAATGCTAAATCCTTTAAGGAATATTTAGTCATATCCATTTCTTTATCTATCTTTAATAAATCATAATACATAAAAGCCCTCTTACATATAAATTAAAAAGTCTCACTAAGAGACTTCTACTTACAAAAATTGGTCTGGACTGTATATGACGACAGCCTGCGTCACAATACTGGATATTAACGTCCACCAGCGTGGATTACCACCGACCACTAGTGGTAACAGCTCTCCTGTCACTAATATTATACACATATTTAACTTTTTTTTGCAAGTGTTTTTTTAATTTTTCTCAAATATTTACTATTTTTCTATCTCTTAACAAAATACTCATCATACCACTTAAGAAAACTATATACTGCCCATATCTTTCTATAATTATCTTTCTCTCTATTCTTATGTTCATCTAATATTTTAATTAAATAATCATTATTAAATAATTCTTTAGAAATATCAGTATTAAAAGTATTTTTAATCTCTTTATAGAAGTCTTCTTCTCTTATCCATTCTCTAATAGGAACAGGAAAACCAAGTTTCTTCTTTTTCCATGCATCATTAGGTATTACCTTTCTAGCGGCATTTCTAAGAGCCACTTTCGTAGTACCATCACTTACCTTATAATTCTTAGGTAACATTCTAGCAATATCAAATACTTTCATATCAGTAAATGGTACTCTAGATTCAATAGAATGAGCCATAGTCATCTTATCTACTATTGTAAGAATATTATTACTAAGCCAATATCTAATATCAACTGCTAGCATCTTATCTAGTTTATTATAATCTTTATATTCATCATAAACATCTTTAACAATATCCTTATTCTTAATATAATTATCTATCTTTAATACATCTTTAAGTTCATCATCATAATAAGTTCTATTAATACTAACATAAGATTCCTCTAATGGTAATCCTCTTCTTATAATATATCTAGTAATCTTATTCTTAGGAAGAATCTTACAAATACTAGCCATACTCTTTCTAATAAAGAAAGGAAGTTTAGTATAAAAATTATCATCATAACTATTATATCCCCCAAAGAATTCGTCAGCACCTTCACCCGATAAAACAACCTTTACATCCTTGCTTGCAAGTCTAGATAAAAAGTATACAGCAATGGCACATCCATCCGCAGTAGGTTCATCCATATGGTAATATACATCACTTAAAGCATTCATATATTCTTCTTTACTAATCTTTTCACTAATATTCTTAATATTAAGTTTATCAGTTAAATCTTTAGCATAATCAATTTCACTATACTTAGCCAAATCAAAACCAATAGTATAAGTCTTATCCGGTTTAGCAAGACTAACTAAATAAGAAGAATCAACACCACTAGATAAAAAAGAACCAACTTCAACATCACTAATTAAGTGATGCTCGGTAGAATCTTTCATAGCAGTACTAATATCTTTTACTACTTCATCAAAACTCTTATCAGTATTACCAAATTCTACTTTAAAATATCTATCAATTTTAATCTTTCTCTTCTTTACATCTATTGTCATAGAGTGTCCACTAGGAAGTCTATATACCCCTTTAAAGAAAGTCTCATCAGTAGGAGTAAAACTAAATGTCAAATAAGCTCCTAATAATTCTTTATTAAGTACTTTCTTAAATTTAGGATAAGCAAGAAAACTCTTAATCTCTGAACCAAATAATATCGTATCACCATCATGATAATAATATAAAGGTTTAATACCAAACTGATCTCTTGATATAAATATCTCTCCCTTATTCTTATCATAAATAGCATAAGCAAACATACCTCTTAATTTCTTAGGTAAATCATGCCCCCATTTCTCATAACCATGTAATACTACTTCAGTATCAGATTCAGTTTCAAACTTATACTCAGTAAGTTCTTCTTTTAATTCTTTATAATTATATACTTCACCATTATACATAATAAGAATACTTTTATCTTCATTATATATAGGTTGATTACCTCCTGCTAAATCTATAATAGATAATCTTCTTTGCCCTAAGGCAACATCACCCTCTACAAATATACCTTCAGCATCAGGTCCCCTATGAAGTATCTTTTCATTCATACTTTTAATTAATTTATCTTTATTCTTATCTTTACTTATAATTCCATTAATTCCACACATATAAATACCTCACTTATACTTAGTATACCACAAAAGAAAAAAAGTAAAAATATTTTTACTTATTATTTACTCTTTCTTTACAAAATCTTTTAACTATTTAGTTTCTATTTCATTTATATATTGATAATTTAAGTTATTTTGGGATGTGATTTCTGTTTTACCTAAATTTTTTTCCAAATCATCTCTTGCCACTTTAGCAGTATGTCCACCCATTTTAGCTATTTTTTTATTTTGTTCTAATCCATATGGTTTATACTCTTTTGTTAATTCTCGAGTTGTTATTTTTATATCTGTCATTTTTAATGTTTCATCTTTAGCTTTAAATTTGAAAGTGTCACAATTTGTGATAGTTTCATTTTCAGTTGGTTAGTATTACTAACCAACTCTATCATTATGCAATTTGTCTTTTAACATTTTCCAATAATTTCTTGATTTTTTTATAATCACTATTTGTTAATGGATGCGATTATATCTACAACTTCATTCTAACTTTTCAAGAGGCTTAATGTTATTTTTTTATATATTCTTCTTATTAAATCTTTCTTTATAAGAACAATGTTTACATATATCTAAATATACTTTATTATCATTAAATCCATTAATAGTATTTTTAAATTTATCACTACTTATAATATCTTCCATACTATCAGTAAAGATATTACCTAAATTGCTTTCTCCTTCACTATCTAAGCAGCAGATACTAACTACCCCATTTGATAATATAGCTAGTTGACTTTTACCACCTAAACAAGTTCCTTCTTCTTTATAATAACTACTACTAGTACTAGGCCAATCAAACTTACTATCTAAACTTAAATAAACTTTATTATCTAACTTCATTTTATCATATAATTCATTTACTTTATATTTAAGTCTAATCATATCTAAATATTTATTATTTAAAGTATCTAAACTCTTATCTAATGTCCAAAATCTATAACTAATATAAGGATATTCTAAATTATCTACTACTTCAAATATATCTTCTAAATAATTATCTTTATTATTCTCACTATGTAGTGATATATTTATTTGATATATATTATCATACTTACTTAGTATATCTAATCTATCTTTAAGAAATACCCCATTAGTAGTAATACATACTTTTTTATTATATTTCTTACATATACTTAGTATATCATCTAAATAATGATGACTAAGAGCTTCTCCCATAACATGTAAATAAATATAATCAGTATACATAGTAATCTTACTCATAACTAATTCAAATTCATCTATACTCATTTCTTTTTTATTTCTTTTACTATTACTACAAAAAGAACACTTTAAATTACAAATATTAGTTATTTCTATATATATTCTTTTAAACTTCATACTATTACCTCTTTAACTACTTAGTATTATATAATATTTATTATCTTAAATCAATACTAACTATTTATTTACCTTTCATGAAAATCCAAGGTATTTTCATGTCCAATATAGCCTAATTCTTAGTCTATATTGGAGTCTCATTAGACCTATCATATTTACAGTTAAAACCAAAAGAAAAAAGCCATATCAATTAAGTATTCACCACGAATATAATAGATATGGTTGATATTTCTTTTTAGATTACAAGCTAAAAAGAACACTCTAAGACTATTTAGACTTAGAGTGCATAGAATAATATTTACATATATCTTTTAATTTACAATCATCACATAGAGGATTAATACTCTTACACTTATATCTACCAAAAAATACAAGTTGATGATGAATCTTACTAAGACTATCTTTAGGAAATAAATAATTAAGTTTATTCTCTACTTCAAGTACATTATCATCTTCATCAGCTAAATCAAGTCTCTTACTAACCCTATTAACATGAGTATCCACCGCTACTAAAGGTTCATTATATATAACAGATAAAAATACATTAATAGTCTTTCTCCCTACACCAGGTAAACTACTTAAATATTCCCTATCGTTAGGAATAATCTTAATATTATCACTAATCAATCTATTAACAATCTCTTTAATAAATATAGCCTTCTTCTTATAAGTACCAATAGGTCTAATAATACTTTCAATATCTTTAATATCAGCCTTACTAAGTTTCTCTAAAGAATCATACTTCCCAAATAAAACTCTATTAACCATATTAACTCTCTTATCAGTAGTCTGTGCACTCATAACAATAGCCAGTAATAACTCATAATCTTTACTATACTCCAACTCACACTTAGGATTAGGGAATAAATAATCTAAGTAATCAATTATCTTATTAATCATCATTTAACCAATCATAGTAGAAGACTTCTCTATCTTCTTTCTTACTCTCTCTCATCTTTTCTTTAGCAGCCATAACATCTCTCTTAGTCTTATAACCTTTCTTTCTCCAAGTATAAAGAACAGTCTCAATATATCTAAGACTATTAGCCCCATTATATATAGCCTCTTTTAAAGCCTCCATAATAAGTTCATGAGAAAAATTATCCTCTATCCAACCATTAATAACCTGACATTCCATAGGAGATATAGTCCTACCAAACTCACTTTCAAATACAGAATAAATATCACTATTATCCAAAGTCTTCTCTTCATCTTTCTTATCAATAACTAAAGACATAATCTTACTATATAACAAATCTAAAGATATATATTCAGCACTCTTACCATCACTATTCTTCTCAACAATAATAGATATAATCTTCTTCTCACTAAGATTATTAAGTAACTCCATAACCTTATACTTATCCATACCAAGAGACTCTCCTATCGAACTAGGATCATATATAACCTTGTCTCCCTTATCAATAACAAATATAAGTATAATAAGTTCTTCAGCAGTAATACCAAGTCTTAAATAATAATTAAATAAATATCTCGGTAATACAATAGGTTTCATCCTAAGTATCTTCTCTAACCCTTCCATCATATACCTCCTACATCTATATCAAATACCTCTTCTAAAGTACTAACATCATAATATTTATAAGTAAGTTTATCCTTATCTCTTACCTTATCTTCGTAGTAGATATTACTTCTTCTATAAACAATATCTAACTTACTAGCAGATAATTCACTAATATCTTTACTATATACCTTATCATAATTCAAATCAAATACATAAACATATATATCATCTTTAACTATATAATAATTATTACTCTTATTATAATAACTAATATTTTTAATATCAGTATTACTATATATATCATTTAATATACCCTTCTTATATTTATTATTTCTACTTACCGGAACAATAAATATACTAAGTATTAAAATAATTATAACTATAATAACAATAATATAACAAATAATATTCTTCTTCTTTCTTTTCATTAATTCCCTCACTATAACTGTTCTTATTATACTATGAAATTAACTTTTTGTGAATAGTTTTTCCTCTTCTTTTATATGATGTTACAGTATAATCATCCCCTTCAAAAGTAATTGTAGTATAACAATCATTATCTATAGTATAAGAATCAATCCATACTCTAGCTAACATATACATAAACTTATAATTAAACTTAGTATAACTATCATATAAAAGTACCATATTATCATTTAATTCTATATAAAAATCTTTATTTATATCATATAAATATATAAAATTACAATCCCTATAATCACTATCCTTATACCTATCCATATAAATACATAACCTCTTATTATTCATCATAATCTCTATCTTATCATCCCTTCTATAAATAATATCATTATTACAAAAATACCTAGTTTTATTAATATCAATAACATAATCATAATAAATATCATCTATATCATTTAATATTACCTTATAAAAAATGTCATTCTTATTAATTAGTAATATAATACCAGTATCATTTTTAATAAATCTAATAGAATTATTTTCAAGAAAATTATAATCTTCTCTATTATCTTTATAACTACAAGAACATATAAATAAACACATTATTATAAGTATATATTTCATACTAAGTAATATGCAAATAAAAAGAAAAAAGACATAAGTCTTATTCCATATAATTATCTATAACATATCTCTTAATATCATCATAAGTATTAGCAAGTTTATTATATAATATCTTCTTCTCAATATCATCCATAATATCCTTAATATATTTACCAGGTTCTTTTCCTAATATTTTACTAATATCATTACCATGAATAACAATATCTCTTCTAGTAAATATTGGTAATTCACTCTGCATCTTATTTAAATTTCTCTTTGATAACCCCTTAATATCAGCATATACAGTACATAAATATAAACCATATTTATATAATAAATAATTATCAAGTTCATCATACTTAAGTAACTCTCTAAGACAAAGAATCTGCTCTTTCTCAACTTTAGTAAAAGGATAAATATCCTCTACTTCTAGCTGACACCATATACCAATTAAATCAGTACATAGTATAATATTACTAAGATTATTAATACCAAGTACATTAGTAAGATTAAGATCAAGTATTAACTTTCTACCCCTCTCTTTATTCTTAGAAGAAAATATCTTATCTAATTCCTCTTTCTTTCTCTCCATAGATAATTTCTTTAATAAATATCCATACTTTCCTAAGTAGTAGTAGGTCTTCTTCTCAATATCAAACTCCAGAATAGTAGCAAATCTAATACATCTAAGTATTCTAAGAGAATCCTCTTTAATCTTGTATCTAGGATTACCCACTGTTCTAAGTATTCTATTATCTAAATCACTTCTTACTCCTAGTACATCAAGAACTTCACCCTTATCATTAATACATAAAGTATTAATCGTAAAATCTCTTCTAAGTAAGTCCTTCTTTATATCCCTAATATACTTAATCTTAATAGGTCTTCGATTAGACTCATACTTAATCTCTTTTCTAAAAGTAGTAACATCAAACTTATATCCCTTATAAGTAATAACAACACTACCATATTGCATATCAGATACCTTAACATCCTCAAATATATCTAGTATCTCTTTAGGAGTAGCACTAGTACATATATCAATATCATTACTCTTTCTTCCAAGTAATACATCCCTAGTATAACCTCCTACTATATAAGCAGCATATCCATTATCATTTAATATTCTAAGTAATTCTCTTGCTTTATCTTCCATAATACCTCTCTATAAATATTATACCAAATCAAAGAAAAAATGCAAAGTAACATATAGTTACTTTACACTTTTATTATTTATATTCCTCTACTTGCTTAATAATCATATCAATAAATTCATCTCTTTCTATAGTAGTACTATTCTCTTTACCAAACATACGATAAGTAATAGTATTATTATCTCTCTCATTATTACCAAGAACTAAAGTATATGGAATCTTCTTAGTTTGAGATTCTCTAATCTTATATCCCATCTTTTCATCTCTAGCATCTAATTCTACTCTAAAACCTTTACTTCTAAGTTCATCAACAACTTTATTAGCATACTCTAAATGATATTCATTATTTACAGGAATAACATTAATTTGTACTGGAGATAGCCATAGAGGAAGTGCTCCCTTAGTTTCTTCAAGAATAAAGGCTGTAAATCTATCAAATGTACCAAATATAGCTCTATGAAGTACTACAGGTACCTTTTTCTCACCATTAGAATCAATATAAGATAAATTAAATCTTCTAGGAAGTAAGAAGTCAAGTTGACAAGTAGACAAAGTAATCTCTGGTCCAACAGCAGGTTTAACCTCAACATCTAACTTAGGTCCATAGAAAGCAGCTTCTCCAATAGCTTCAGTATATTCTACTCCTATCTCATTTAATACTTCTCTAAGTTCATTCTCAGCCTTATTCCACATCTCATCATCATCAAAGTATTTATGTTTATCTTCAGGATCTCTAAGAGATAATCTAAACTTATAATTATCAAGTCCAAAGTCCTTATATACATCTAGTATAAGACTAACTACTTCTTTAAATTGATCTTTAATTTGATCAGGTCTAACAAATAGATGAGCATCATTTTGACACATACATCTTACTCTCTCTAGTCCTTTTACAGCACCACTTGCTTCATATCTGAAGTCAGTAGCAAACTCTCCTATCTTAATAGGAAGTTCACGATATGAATGAATCTCATTACCATAAATTAACATGTGATGTGGACAATTCATAGGTCTTAATACAAACTCTTCATCATCAACTTTCATAGAAGGGAACATATTTTCCTTATAATGATCCCAGTGTCCTGAAGTCTTATATAAATCTACTGTTCCTACACATGGAGTATATACATGTGAGTACCCTAGTTTTTGTTCCTTAGCATAAATATAATTCTCCAAGTTCTTTCTAACAATTGCTCCATTAGGAAGCCATAAAGGCATACCCTTACCAACTAAATCATGAGACATAAAGATATCTAAGTCTTTACCAATCTTACGATGATCTCTTTCTTTTCTCTCTTGTAATTCAGTTAAGTAACTATTTAAATCTTCTTCATTTCTAAAACATACTCCATATATTCTCTGAAGCATCTTATTATTAGAATCAGCCTTCCAATAAGCACCACTTACTTTTATTAACTTAAAGTATTTTAATTCTTTAGTAGTGTCAACATGTGGTCCACGACAAAGATCAGTAAAATCTCCTTGTGTATAGCAAGATATAACTTGTTCATTCTCATCCATTCTACTAATTAAATCAATTTTATATGGATCATCATGAAACATTTCTAAAGCTTCATCTTTACTAATTTCATGTCTAACTATTCTCTTACCATCTTTAGATAACTTCTTCATTTCCTTTTCTATTTTAGGTAAATCTTCTTCTTTGATTACTTCATTACCTAAGTCAATATCATAATAGAACCCCTCTTCAATTACTGGTCCTACCCAAAATTTAGCATTTGGATATAAATGCTTAACAGCTTGTGCAAGTAAATGTGCACAAGAGTGATTTAACTTACTTAAATCTTCATTTTCTTTAATATTTATCATTTTCTATTCCTCCAATTCTTCTTACTATTTTTAATTTGTTTTCTTTTTATTTTTCTTTTTTCTTCTTTGCTTTCTTTCTTACATCTCTGTACGTAGGTATCATTATTTTTATATTCTTGATATAAAATGCCATCAAGAACTCTAACACTAATATCATGACAGCCTAATAAATCATTTCTAAGTTCAATTAACTCACTTAAATTAAGATTTGATACATCTAGGTGCCATAAATCACAATCTTGTTCTTTCCATACCTTTATTGGTACAAATTGTTCCTTCATAACTTAACCCTCCTATTTATGAAAAAAAGACCTCTAAAAGGAGAGAATACATATCTCGGTACCATCCTTCTTTGGTCTTAATTTAGATAACGGCTCTTAACCGGTAATCTCTTTCGAGTACACTATGAAGGTAGTAATTATATATCTTTATTATTAGTTTCCACCAATCACTAACTCTCTATAAATAAAATATATATAATCTTGTCCTTCTCATTGCTTTCAAATATAAATATATTATATTCTTATTTTTTATCTTTGTCAATTACTTTTTATCTATTTTTCCACTTCAGCCTGTAGTCTTCCGTGGTATGATAAAGCCTTAAGTCTTCATCATAAATATTTATTTGTTAAAAGTTTCATTTAATATAGATATATATTTACTTCTCATATCAGTAAGTATTGTATCAAGTATTTCAAAAGAAATATCTCTTTCACTCTTATTTGTAGTATCAAATAAATAAAAATTAATATTTTCTTTATTAGATAATTCTTTAATATTCATAAGTGAATCATTATATTCATTAATATTACCTTCATTTAGAAAAGTTCTTTTTTCTAACGATGCATTAGCAGTATAATCTCTTCTTAAAGAAGTTAAACTATCAGTATATAAACCTATTATAATATCAATCTTATTTTTAATTATTGGAATATATTCATCCATATAATTATCATATTCTTCTTTAGTCACTCCATTTTTATTATATAGTCTATCCATCCATATCATTCTATCAAAAAGAGATCTATCTATTAATATAATATCATTATTTTTATTAATCTCATTATCTAAATCTTCTAAAACATATTTAGGAATTTCAGTATTAATAATATTTTTATATTCATCTTTTAATTTAGGATATATTTCTTTCTTATATCTCTTTGAAGTAGTAAATTCTTCTAATGTACTAGTAGTAAAACCACCCTTCTTAAAAAAGTCATATAAATTATTCATAAGAGTAGTTTTACCAGTTCTTGGAGTACCAGTAAACTCTATTACATATGAATTATTCTTATCAAGTACACTAATCATCTTATATATTTCTTGTTTTCTATAATGTAATCTAATTAATTTATTATATTCATCTTCACGTCCTTCAAATATCTTTCTTTCAAGTTCATCATGTTTATTATCATTAAAGATATCATCAATAAGTAACTTTAATCTACTAAACATAATATAGTCTTTATCTTCATTATATATTAAACTATTATATACTTCAGTATAATACCACTTTTGTTTATCAAAACCTCTTTTAAATGCTGAAAAATCCTTTTCTCCTTTAATTTCAAAAATAATTCTCATATCTTCTAAATTACTTATCTTATCTGCACATACTACAGCTTTATGTCTTAAATCTAAATATTTTACTTTATCTATAGTAATAGTCTTTCTTTCTTCCCAACTTAAACTTTTATCTTCTTCAGTTGCACCAAGTACTAATGATACAATATCATCATTAAATTCATTTAATAAATCTTCTTTAGTATATTTAGTATCCTCAATTACATCATGAAGATAAGCAGCCGCTACCACATTATCATCATATCCATATTCACTCAAAATATTAGCAACATTTATAGGATGAATAATCATAGGTTTCTCTTTATCAGATTTTCTTATTTGCCCTTTATGTGCCTTAATAGCAAATAATTTTGCTTTTTCTTTTATATTCATTTTATCACTCCTCAAAATTATTATAATAGTATTAAAGGAAATATACCGTCATTATTATATAAATATAGGAAATATTATGTATCTATTATATTTCTTTTATATTAAGTATCTTACTTAAAGTAAAATGTCTAATAGAACCCCTAAGTTTACAAAAAGCAAGAACATAAGTATTATCTTCAAATTCAAACATATTTATAGGGATAATTTCTCTTTTAACTATCTTACCTGATGTACCTAAATAATCAATTAATAAACTTTTCTTATCTTTAATACATTTATCAATAATATTAATTTTCTCATCATTTTTATTTACTGTTACATCAACATTTTTATATTCTGATAATATTTTATTAGTATTATAAATAGAATGTAATTTTTTATTTAACTTATTAAAATCACTAATCAATTTATTATCACTAATATTCTTAATATTTTCTTCTACTCTATCTAATACTTCCAAATCATATTTATTAAAGTAATCTATATTCATAATATCATTTTTATTTATATAATATCCACCACCAGGTCCTTTAAAAGATTCTATAATATAACCAGCCATTTCTAGTTGCTCTTTATAATATCTCACCATTCTCTCTGTTACTCCAAGTTCCATACTAAGTTCTTTAACAGAATATACTCTACCATTTGATAATAGCTTTATCATTAAAAATGCATTAGATATTTTACTCATACTTCACCTACTTTGTCTTAATCAAAAATATTATATCATACATAATAAAAAATAAGTACTATTATTTTAAGTACTTATTTATTTTATTCATTGATAATATCAATATTAGCATAATCATCATTAATATGATTAACAAGAGCAGGAATATTAAACTTTGATAATCTTTTTATAAACTGTTCAAATGTAAGAAAGAATATATCTATTCTATATATTAATAGTTCATCAATATTAGTTACACCAATATTCCTCATATATTTAATAATCTCCACAGAATCTTTAGGATTACAAGATAAATCAAATATAGCAGTCTCATCATTATTCTTTATCATTTCAACTAAAACATCATTATTTATACCAGCATTCTTTAAAAAATCAATCATCCTCTAGCAACCCCTTTCAAATTACCAAAAGTTCTATCCAAACAAGCAGTAATATTTCTATATTGTTCTTCAGTTAATATACTATTTTTACATATTGCATAAAGAATAGCATTATAAGTACCAGCTATACGATTCTTAATTAATGTTTCATATATTCTAAGTACCTTAAACCTAGATATAATAACTCCGTTAAAATCATATCTTAAATCATCAACCTTATATTCTTCTATTGCAGTAATAAAATAATTATTACTAGCAAGAATTATCGAACCAGCATTTCTATCTCTATTAACCACTTCATCATACATAGGATTAAAACTAGGCACATATTGACTAACAACCTCTTGTTTATTACTACGATTAATTCCATAACCATTCTTAGAATCATTAGAAATCTTACCTAAAAATTCAATATTTTGTGTTCTTCTTTCACTATATATTGGATCTCCCAATTGTTTTGCCTTTACAATACGATAAAACATTAGATCATCAGGTCTTTTAATAACATATGAAAAGTTTGATAAAATGTATCTATAACATCCAAGTTCAATAAATTGATCAATCGCAGATAAAGGATTAGAAGCAATTAATGAATATAATGTTCTATTATATACATTTTTCGGTATACCATAAAATTCAAAGCAATCAAAATTTCTTTGTAATTTTTCTGGAGTGCTACTAAGTACAGTCTTACATTTAATAACAACTAAATTAATATCAAAACCATTTTCTAATAATAACTCCCTGTTTTTCACATACTTATCAAATGCCGGAACAACATAGTCCTTATCAGTTTTACCACCATCAGGACCAGGTCCATTACTACCACCATTTCTTCTTTTATATTTTCTTTTACCTTTAATAAACATTGACGGAGTATCTAAATATTCAGAAAAGATTCTTTCTACAGATAAATTACCAGAAGAAATTCCAACAAGTTGTTTTCTATTTTTTTCAACATCATCTTTAATATTTTTAATAATTACAGACAAAATAGTACTACTAGAATTAATAAATATTACTGCTAGTTTACAACTAGTATTATTTATATCAATTCTAAGACTATTCTCAGCAAGAACATCAAGCATTCCCCTAATATTATTTATATTACCACAACTAAGTAATTTATCTTTATCATCTTTTTCAAACTTTTCAAAGTCATAGCCATACTCTTTAAATAGATTAACTAACTCTTCTCTGTCAACACCAGTTTCCTCAATAACTAAAATATCCTCTTCCTGTTCTTCCTTTTCATTAGAATTAAGTGTAGTTAAAGATAATAAACTTAATTCTTGAACAATTGTTACTTGTTCTTCAACTGATAAAGTAGAATCCTTTAAAATATTAACAATATTCATAATATCATTTGAATTTAAATATCTTTCATTATTATAAAGAGCAGTTACTTTTTCTATAATTTCATCAATTTCTTTTAATTTATCATCTGTATTCTTTAATATCGCACTAGAATCAACAATATATTTTTTAATTTCATTTATTTCTTTAATTAATTCTTTCATTATATTTGATATATCTAATTTTTGTTCATCAGTAAGTGGATAAAATGAAAATTTTGATAATTCTTTATACATTTCTAATTTTTCAAGTATTTCAACACTAATATTCTCAAAGTTATTATCTATTTCTTCTATAGATAAACCTCTAATTTTTAATGGAGTAACTTCAACAGCAGATAATCTATCAGCAAAGTCATCAAAAGGTTTCACTAATTCTTTTCTTTTAGTTTCTAACTCATTAGAAAGATTAGTTCTAACATTATTTAAAACACTAATAATTTTATCTTCCATATTTACCTCCATAAACTCTCATCATCCAATTTTTTAAATGGATCCTTATATAATCTTTCACAATACTTATCAGAATCATCAATAAGTTCAGTAGCAGCTTTAAAACTTGCATCATCAAAATCAGTACTAAATAAATTAAATACATATCTAATGTTTCCTATTTCTTTTGCTATTCTCCTATTAACAGCATTATAAGTACCCTTACTTGAATCATTCATTTTAGTAGAACATTCAATAATCAAAAGAACATCAGCCTTTTCTACACCATAGGCTTCTTTAATTTTTTCTTGATTACTAGCAGATATAGGAATTCTATCATAAGTGATTCCAGCAGTACCATGTTTATATCGATGAGGATCTATTTCATCTCTATAACCAGGAATATCACGATCAGGCGTAACCTTAACACTTTTCTCTCCTTGACTACCAATATAAAGATCGAAACCAGTTACACTAGAAGCATATAATCCTTTTGCTACACTTGACATTGCTTTCTTCATAGTCTTAAATATTTCTTGCTGATCATCAACAATACTATAATTACCATCACTAAGTGGTAAAAAGACAAATAAAGTTTTTCTATCAGGAGTATAATGACTAATTACACTAGCATCATTTGTTTTATCATTATTATCTTCTTTACTATTTAGTAATTCATACTGTTTATTTAATCTTCTTAAAATATCTCTAATCTCTATCATTTGACTAACAAGACAACTATTCATTGCTTCTTCGTCACCAAGTTCAATAAACTCTCTTTCCATACCACGATATTTTAAATAGTCTTCATATGCACTATTAAACTTATCAATCAAATCAAAATACTTAACATAATTCAAAGAAAATTTAGGACTAATTTCTATTTTACTTTCACTATCTTCAGCAATGAAAGTTCTTATACTTTTAATCATATCTTTATCTTTTTTATCTAAACTATTATAATATTCAAGTTCTCTATTAGCAATTTCTAAATACTTTTCAATCTCTTTTTTCTCTTCTTCAGAAAAATCCTCAACTTGACTTACAAATTCTACTTTCTCTTGCTTTTTATATTCTTCATTAAACAAATCAATAATATACTTAAATATACTTATTACATCATCCTTATTATCTTTAAAATTTGGTATTAAATTAACTTTTAAATCTTCAAGTATAAGATTAAATTTATCATCAGTAGAATCATATATTGATTTTCTAGCTTCTAAAGAATAATCATCACTAAGTATATCTACTAAAGCATCATGACTTAATTCTATATCATTAGTTAATATATTCATAATTTCTAACATCTTATAATAAATCTCATTTTCTTTTGATGTTAATGCAAACTCAACTTCAGCTACTTCTGTCTTAGGTTCTTCTACTTTATTTCTATTTTGTTGTTTTATTTGTTCTTTTACTTTTGCTGCATTATCCTTTTTAACTGTCTCTTCTCTAACTATTTTTAATTTTCTTAAATTTTCAGCATAATCAAGACTATCTTTAGAAAATAAAACAGTTAAATTTAGTATAACATTTTTATCTAGTGATGATTCATTTAAAAATTTAAAAAATCTTTTTAATTCATTTTCGTTTAAGTGTCTTACAATTTTTCCATCCTTAATTAAATCAAAATATTCTTCATACTCAGAAATTTTATCATCAGCTTCAGATTTAATCTTCATAATATTTTCTTTTAATTTTTCAATATTCGTTAATAATAAAGTATTAATCTTATTTAAATATCCTTCTGCCACAGGCTTTTGTGGCTCTTTAGCAAATCTATCATCACTAACTATAGTTATTGACTGATAAAATTTTTCTATAATTAGATTAACATCTTCACCTTCAAAAATAAAGTCAAAACAATCCCTTAAGTAATTTTTATCAATATTAGCATAATTACCACTAATTAAAGGACTATATATCTTTTCTAACTTAGCAACTTGTTGTTGCTTTTGTTCTATAAGTTTATTGTTTTCTTCTATACTCTTAATCTTTTCACCAATATACTTTTTTAATACATTCAAATCATCCATAACTATCTCCCATTATAATTATCTCTATATTTATTCAAGATTAAATTTTTAACATTTTCATATTCATTATCAAAAAGCTCACATGAAGTATTATAAAAATTAATATCTAATTTTAATATAGATTGAAGTTCACATATACACTTTTTTAAATATGGTATATATCCTTCAAAAACATTATCATCATAATTAATTATTAATTCAATATCATTAAGTATATCATTTACATAATCAACTACTTTCTTATCATTACACTTTTTAATCGCAGCCTTTATAGTAATAATTTCTTTTTTAATTTTTTCTTTATCAGATAAACTTCTATTTCCTATTGTATATATTTCATTCTCAAAACTTTCTAACTGATTCTGATTAAAATTAGCTAGTTTTGAATAATTAGAATATAATCTCAAAAAACTTTTTAACTTAAGTTCATCCTTTTCTGTCATCGAATATTTTTTAATAATTCTTATGTCAATATCCTTATTATTTCCCATAATTCACCTCTATTTTCCTTCACAAAGATTATATCATAAATATTTAAAATATAAAAGTTTGTTTCAAATACTTATTTATTTTATTCATTAAATCATCTTTATTTATAGGTTTTATAATATAATCACTAAAACCACTATCTTTATAAATATCATCATATATAATATTACTATTCTTAGTAAGAAGGATAACCTTAGTATCAAATCCTTTTATTTTATTAAGTTTATTCATAACACTAATACCATTCATATAAGGCATATCTTCATCTAGTAATATTAAATCATACTTTTCACCTTTTCTAATTCTATCTAGTGCTTCTTTACCTAAATTAGAACTATCATATAGTATATTATGTTTATCTAATATCTTACTAATTAATTTAATACTAGAATTATTATCATCTATAATTAATATCTTTTTATTATTAACATAATTATCATAATTATCTTTATTACTATCAGTATATATCTTTTGATCTAATATAATAGTAACAATAGTTCCTTTATTATATTCACTACTTATAAGTAAATTACCACCCATTATATTAATAGTCTTTCTAGCACCATATAAACTATTTTGATCTTTAGTATTTTTATTTAAACACTTTTCTAAGTCTTCTGCTTTTATACCAATACCAGAATCTTCTATCTTTATAATTAATCTAACTATATCTTTTTTAAAGATAGCATTAACAGATAACTCAACATATCCTTTATCAGTATATTTATAAGAATTACCTATAATAGTATTTAATACATTCTTTAAATTAATACTATCTCCATATAAAGTATTAGGTAGATTACTATCTATATTAAATCTAAAGCTAATATCTTTATCTTCAAATAACTCTTTATTTTTACTTATTACTTCTTTAAGTAATAATTTAATATTATATTTATTTTTAACAGTCTTAACATTAATATCATCAATAACATCAATATTATATATATTATTAGCCATACCATATAACTTGTTATTAGAAGATATTATCTCTCTAGCAAAGAATCTATTTTCTTCTAGATTATTACTATTTAGTATTACTTCAGAAGATTTATTAATATCACTAGCAATACTCTTAACTTCATTCATCATATTATATATAAGCATACTTTTATCTTCATTAGCAGCATCCGCTATTTTCTTAGACGTATGTATTTCTTCTAGTAATTTCTTATCTGGATTTTCTATTGTAAAATACATAATTACTGTAATAAAAGCCTCCATCGAAGTAAATGCAAGAATTTCAGGATGAAGTTTTTGAACTATTCCGACTAGAACACCTATTACCATATATACATATATAGGTAAATATTTTTTATTTTTAATATTTTTAAAATTTCTAATTAAGCAAGTAAACATAAGTATAATATACAATGTACTACTAATAAAAACAATGTTGACACTAGGCCCATAAGAATACATAACATATCCTAAATCATTTATGTTAAACTGAACTGGTAAAACAAAGATTAAAAACATTGTTATTACATCTATTACAATATGAAAAATAGAAACTTTTTTTAGATATGACTTTAATTCATTCTTTTCTTTCTTTGAAGAAATTAAAAATACATAAACACTAAATACAGAACACCAAATAGTTAATTCAACCAGAAAAAGTTTATTTAATATCGTATAAAATACTAAATAATCTTTAGCATATCCAGCAAATATTGTACAAAACAATTCCAAAATTATACCAATAAAATTAATGATAATAAGTTTTGAATACACTTTATTTTCAAGCGTTTTAATTTTATCTTTTGAAAAATATGCAATCATCAATAATACACTATAAAAGAAACTTATTATCGTTAAAAATATTGTAGTATTTATTTTCATTTTAAACACCTCTTTATTCTATAAAAATTATACCATAATTCAAAACTAAAAGAAAGCTTTATTTAGTGCTTTTCTCTAACTTTTTTATTCTCATTTTTTCTACTTTTTTATAATCTACTTTACCAACAGATGTAAGTGGTAAATCTTCTTCAAAAATAAAATCTTCTGGTTGTGAATATTCAGGAAGTTTATCTTGACATAGTTTTATCAATTCTTCTTTTAATTTTTTGAGTTGACTTACACTATCCTTTTTTATAACAACATGTGCCTCTGGAGAAAAACCATATGTCTGATCAGGAATAGAAATAACACAGCAGTTTTCAACTTTAGGATGACTTACAATAATTCCTTCAATATATGATGGATACAATTTAAAGCCTCCATGAGTAAACATTCTTTTATATCTTCCTTTAAAAAATAGAAAACCATCTTCATCAATTATACCTACATCTTCAGAATGTATCCACTTTTTACCATCGCTATGTATTTTTATAACTTTACATTCTTCTTCTTCATTATCTAAATAACCAAGCATTTCAGTTGGACCAGTTATACATATTTCTCCTTCTTCACCATATTTTAATTCTTTATCAGTACCTCTTTCAAATATACCATAAGTATTAAGTGGAAGTGGAATACCTAAACTAGTAAATTTATTAACATTACCCATACAAGTTACCGAAGTACCAGATAACTCTGTCATTCCAAATCCCTTATCTATACTACCACTAGAATTATGATTCTTTAAAAAGTCTTTAACTTCTTGTTCTTGTGTTCTTGTAAAAGATTCTCCACCTACTCCAATATGTTTAATACATTTCCAATTCATAGAATTTGCTTTTTCATCTTCAATAAAATGTTCAACATAAGTTGGAACAGTAGCAGTATGATTAGGTTTATACTTAATCATAAACTCTGTAAACTCTTTAGGAGATAATATAGGAGCAATAATATTAGTCATACCTAAACACATAGGCATATGAATAGTAACAACAATACCATATGCTACAAATGGAACTATTCCATTTAAGAAAGTATCACCTTTATTATAATTAGCATTAAGTGATTTATATTGAATAGCCATAGCATTAAAGTTTTCATTAGATAGTTTAACTGTCTTAGGTACACCAGTAGTACCACCAGTATGAACTAAAGCCGCTACCATATTCTTCTTATATCTAGGATATCTAGGATAACGATATTTATGAACACTCATCAAATCATTCCATGTCATATATTTGTTTTTCTTCTTTATTTCATCTATCTTACTATATAAATTACTATCTTCTTTTCTAGATTTCTTCTCTGCTAATACATTAAATGGAAATAATACTGAATTATATGGACTTAATGTAATAACATTTTCTACTATATTATCAATATCTTCATCTTCCATACATTTATCAAACTCAGGTAAAAAATTATCCATAACTACTACTTCACTAGATTTTACTTCCATAAGATATTTTTTTATTTGTTTATAATCACTTCTTACATCAATTAAATTAATAACTGCTCCTAACTTATTTAATGCATAAAATAACACTTCTAATTCAGGATTAGCAACAGACATAACTGTTACTACTTCTCCTTCAGTAATGCCAAGATTATATAGTCTTCTAGCAGTTTCATCTATCATATCTATATAATTTTTATAACTAATTTTTTTACCATAATACATAATAGCCTTAGTACTTAAATTATCTTCATTTTGACTTACCATATATTGATAAGCAGTTAATTCAGGTATACTAGCAGTAATAGCTTCTTTACTATAATATTTCTGCCAAGGTTTATCAATTGAAGCATACCCAGTAATTTTCTTATCTTTATCTACTACATAACTACCATTCATTTCACTATAAACCTCAATATTCTTTATAGTCATATATCTCATCCCCTCAAATAAATTACTTATATAATACTCTATTTTTATTAATAAGTCAAATATTTAAAAAAGAATTATCATTACACTAATAATTCTTTATCTATTATTTATCTTCTATTACTTTTTCTAAGAATATTCTATCATTAAAAGCACCACGCTTAATACTTTTTTCATCAGCAGTCTTAATAACATCTTCGAGTTTTTTACCCTCTAACTTAGCTAAATATTTAATTACCTCTATCATATCTGCCAATTCTTCTACTCTGTCTTCTCCACTTGCTTCAAGTACTTCATTATATTCTTCATATAGTTTCTTCTCTAACTCTTTTTTATATTCCCCTTCATTTAATATTCTAGTAATAGGAGTTTCTCCATTACCCTCAATTATACTTGGAATATTATCTCTTACTAATTTATTGTATATTCTTTCCATTTTATTTCCTCCTCATAAATTAATTATTATTAAAAATAGAATATATAAGCAAATCGTTCATTTTACCAGTTAATTTATTTTTATATCTATCTTTTAAAGTAGCCTCTAATTTCATACCACATTTTTCTGCCACTTTAATACTACCAATATTATTACTTGGTACAACAGCCTCAATTATATTATAATTACATTCATTAAATAAATAATCAATTATTGCCTTAACTGCTTATGTAGTATAACCTTTATTCCAATATTTAGAAGATATACTATAACCTATTTCTAAAGTATTATATTTATATGAAGTATTTGCACTAATAATACCAATTACTTCTTTAGTATCTTTTACTTCTATACACCACTCAAATCCATTTTCTTCATATTTCTTTAACCAATAACTAATTACTTTTTTAGTAGTTTCTTCATTATCATGACATTTAAAAGTTAAGTATTCATTTGTTTTAATATCACTAGCCCAATTAATAAATAAATCATGAGCATCATTCATAGTTACTTTTCTCAAAATTAATCTATCTGTTTCAATTAATTTAGTACCACTCATTTTACCTCACCATCCTATTCAAAACTAAATAATATCATCTAAATAATAATATTTTATTTTATGATTTTTACCATCACCACTAGTATGTAAGAATTCCTTACGTACTGATTTTTTTAAAAGCATTTTCTAAAATATTAGCAGTTGTATTGCTACTTATTTCTGTTATTTTTTCCTTATTTCGTCAATTAATCTAATAACTTCCTCATAACTTTCATCTAGTAATTCTAATCTATATGATCTAATACCAAGATTTTTATAATAACTAATATTATCAATATAATTAATCTTTTTATAATGCATAATATGTGTTAAACAATTGTTATGAAGTACTCTATATCTATTCTTATTAATATCTTCTAGATAATATATATCTTCTTTTTTACAAGGACATATTTTTAATTCTTTAATAGGACATGACTTAGTAATCATATTTTCTATAGTACCATATATTATTAATTCTACTTTATCTAATATATAATCATCTAAATAATTATAATTAACTTCAGGAGATAAAGTAACTCTCTTAACACCATTATCTAGTAAAAACTTAATACTATAGTTATTAACTACATTTAAATAATAATCACTAATAAGATTACTATCTCTATATTTATAGATAGCCCCTATCTCAGTAGCAAGTATATTTTTACTATCATAATTATAATTATTATTAACTCTCTCTAATCTCAAATATATTTTATCATTATCTTTATATATATCATATAACTCACTATCAACATATATTCTATCTATATTCATATCTAAAGCTGCTTGTACTTGTTCTTTATTTCTAGCAAGTATTGATATTTCAGTATTATAATTATCTTCTTTATTATAATCTAATGAATATTTATTAATAATAATATCTCTTTTAGTATTACTTCTAGTAGTAATTAAATTATCACATAATAATCTTCTTATATTATTAATATCTTTCATATTAACAAAGATATCTCTATCTATATCAATATTTATATTATTACATACAAAAGGAGTATTACCAAGTTTAGTTATCTTCTCTTTAATCTCTTCATTATTAGTTCCCCTCTTAACAGGAGGTTCTACCTTTACTTTATCACTAACTATATTATTCATATTATCACTAAAAGTAATATCTAAAAATTCATCTATTAATTTAATATCTATATTTATAAGTATCTTTTTAATACTACTAGTAATTATCTCTTTGTCTAAATAACTACTTGAGGTCTTAACTAAAATATCTTTATCTTTTAGATTAATCTTATTATCTAAATAAATAATATCTCCAACATTACCTTTCTTAATAAGTAATCCTTTTTCATTATAAATAAAGTTAGCTATCATACCCTTATTACTATTCTTAAATCTAATACCATCTTCTTGATATAATTCTTTATCTAATTTAATTTTAATTTTCTTTTTATTAACATCTATTACTTTACCAATATCTAATCCTCTATGATTAGAAGATTCTATATTCATAACTTTATCTTTAAATAAATAACCATTAGTAAATTCTCTATTAAATAATATCTTTAAATTATCTTCTTCTTCACTAGATATTCTATTACTATAACTATCTATTAATTTTCTATATATTCTAGTTACATATCCAACATAACTAGGAGATTTCATTCTTCCTTCTATTTTAAAACTTATAATATCACTATCTAATAGTTTATTAAAATTATTTATCGTATTAAGTTCTTTAGTACTAAGTAAATATTTACTTTCATTATTTACATATTCACCATTTTTTATTAACTTAAAAGGAAGTCTACATACTTGTGTACATTCTCCTCTATTACCACTTCTACCACCATTCATAAAACTAAATAGACAGCAGCCCGAGTAGCAGTTACATAAAGCACCATGTATAAATACTTCTTTTTCTATATCTACATCTATATTTTCTATTTCTTCAAGAGACATTTCTCTATCTAGTACTATTCTAGTTACTCCTAGTTCTTTTAACAACTTTATACCTTCATTATTATGATTATGGCACTGAGTAGAAGCATGTACTTCCATATTAGGAAATACTTTTCTAACTAATGATATCATACCTATATCCTGCATAATAAGAGCATCTACTCCTATTTTATATAAATATTCTATATATTTAATTAATTCATCTACTTCAGTATTATAAATAATAGTATTTACTGTTATATATATTTTTACTCCATATAAATGAGCATAATTAACTGCTTCTTTTAATTCCTCATTACTAAAATTACCAGCATATGCTCTAGCTCCAAATGTTTTTCCACCAAGATAGATGGCATCTGCTCCATTATTAACCGCAGCCTTTAAACATTCCATATTACCCGCAGGACTAAGTAATTCTTTCATAATACCACTTCCTCATTGCATTAATAGTATAACATAATTTTAGGTAAAATAAAAGAATGCATTGTCTGACACACAATTGCATTCTCTAGTTTGATGAATAACCATTTTAAATTAATGTCAGTTAATATAAAACAGCTTCCTATCTAATGAGTTTTCTTTCTCATACATATATGCATATCTAATAGATAGATAAGAATTATAGCCTCTACCATAATACCCAACATTTACTATTTAACATAAAGATTTCCAAATAAAACTTCTACTCGGGTAAATATTAAAACATATAGTCGTTATTAATATTTACATTATATTATCATAGTATTTTCTATTAGACAATTAAATTGTACACCATTTTACACTATCTGTCAAGTACTTTTTCTACATTTTTTTACATTTTTCACCTTTCATGAAAATCCAAGGTATTTTCATGTCTGATATAGCCTAATTCTTAGTCTCCATCAGAGTCTCATTAGACCTATCATATTTTAGAGTTAGTACTATATAATTATTTATTTTCTATATTATCTAGAATCTCTCTAATTTTTCTAAATCTATGATTTAATCCAGACTTAGTAATTTCAGTGCCTGTTTCAAAAGACATAATTTCTGCTAATTCTTTTAAAGAACTTTCTTTATACTTCATTCTATATTCTATAACTGTCTTTAACTTTTCATCAAGTAAATCAACCATATCTAATTCATATAATTTTTCTATATCATTAATTTGTTTATTCGCAGTCATAAATACTTTATCCATATTAGCCTGTTCACAGTTATTAAGCCTATTAGTCATATTTTTATGATCTCTATATATTCTAATATCTTCAAAATACATAACCGCAGAAAATGCCTTTATAACTCTTAAAAAATCACTTATCTTTTCTGCTTCTTTTATATATACAGTATAATTCTTTTCTCTTTTAATTATTTTACTATTTAAGTCATAAGAATTAAGTAATTTATTAATAAAATTAGCATATTCTTTTGTATCTAATATAAATTCCATATGATATCTACTAGTCTTTGGATCATTAACAGAACCAGATACTAAAAATACTCCTCTTAAATATGCTCTTAATTGTTCTTCGTCTGATATTAAATATTCTTTAGGAATACTAAGATACTTATTATTATCTATAATAGATAAATCTTCAAGTATTTCTTTTACTTTATTATTTATATTTAATATATAAGTTAACCCTCTACCTAGTTTCTTATTTCTAACTGTAATAGAAGGACTAATACCATATATTTCCTTAAATAATTTAAATACTCTTCTTGCTACAGCATTATTTTCAATAGTAACATTTATATTATTATTAATATTACCCGCTATTCTTATAATAGCGGATAATTCAGATATATCTTCTAATCTAGTAGTTTCTATCTTTGAAGCTTCATCTTTAACAACCATTGTAAAACTCATTATTTTAACTCCTTAACTATATAATTAAATATTGCAAGTGCTGTTCTATATGGATCATGTCTAACTTTTTTCTTCTCACTAATATAAAGAAGTTCATCTTCAATTATTTCAACATTCATATCATTTAATACATCATAATCAATATCAATTTGACCAGCTATTTCTCCTAAATATCTTTCTTTTATACCATCTGGTACTTTTTTATTATTAACAACTACTACATCCATTAAATCTTCTTTAACATAAGAATTAATTTTTTTAATACAATCTGATACTTTATAATTATCTGTCTCTCCATGTTCACTCATTATATTACAAACATACATCTTCTTAGCCTTAGAATTCTTTAAAGATTCTACTACTTCTTTAGATAATAAATTAGGAATTATACTAGTATATAAACTACCAATACCAAATATAATTAAATCAGCTTCATCTATAGCCTTAATTACTTCTTTAGTAGGTTTAACTTCATTTTTATATTCAATATAATCAATCTCTTTACCAGCCTTAGTAATATTAGATTCTCCTTCAATTATTTTACCATCAGTAGTATGAGCTATTAATACAGGATTTTCTTCAGTAAAAGGAAGTATAGTTCCTTTTATATTAAATATTTTAGATAAAGATCTAAGTGATTCAGTTAAATTACCTGTAATATTATATAAAGCAGTTAACAGTAAATTACCCATCGGATGATTATTTAAAGAACTATCAGTAACAAATCTATATTGTAATAAATCCTCAATAAGTGGTTCTACTTCAGATAAAGAAACTAAAACATTTCTAAGATCACCTACTGCAAATATATCAAATTCTTCTCTAAGTCTTCCACTAGAAGAACCATCATCAGCAACTGTCACAATAGCGGTAATATCAAGAGGAAACTGTTTTAATCCTCTAAGAAGCACTGAAAGCCCTGTTCCTCCACCTAAGACAACTATTTTTTTCATTATGCACACCTCTTAATACATTATACTATAATTAAATAGAAAAAGAAAGAAAATTCATTCTTCTTTTCTTTCTTGTATTAAAGAATTTACAAATAAAATACTCTTAGTAGGAACAATCTTAGTAAGCAAATGATTAAATTTCATATTATTAGGAATAATAAGTAATTTATTCATAAACATACCATCTATAGCTACTTTACTAGCATATTCACTATTAAGAGAAGAAATATTAAATTTAACATCTGCTACATTATTAAAATTAGTATTAACTGGTCCAGGACAAAATATAGATATCTTAACATTAGATTTATCTCTTTTTAATTCTTCATATATAGCTAAAGATAAACTAACAATATAGTTTTTAGTAGCATAATAAGTAGCCATATAAGGTCCTGGCATAAAACCAGCCATTGAAGCAACATTTAGTATCCTACCATAATCTCTCTTAACAAAATCCTTTAAAAATAATTTAGTAAGTATATGATATGCTTTAATATTTAAATCAATCATATCCATTTCTTTATCTAAACTAGTTTCTGTAAAATTACCAGCATCTCCAAATCCAGCATTATTAATTAATATATCAATATTTTCATCTTTTAATTCTTTATATAATTTAACACATTCTTCTTCAATTATTAAATTATAACCATAAGTATGTATATTTTTATATCCTTTAAATTCTCTATTTAAATCTTTTTTATTTCTTGCAACTAAATATAACTCATATCCTAATGAATATAAATATTTAGCCATATCTCTTCCCATACCAGAAGAAGCTCCTGTTACTAGTGCTTTCATATTATCATCCTTTCAAAAAAAATAATCAATTACTGATTATTTTTCTTCTAATTTATCAATTACTTCTTGTGCTACCGAAATAGTTTTTTCCTTTAAATCATCTGCTATTCCCTCAAGTACAGGAGTACCCTTTTCTTTAGCAAGTTCTACTAATTCATTAGCTTTATCTTTAAGTTCATTACCTTTCTTTTTAGCGGCTTTTAAAACAGTTTCTTTATCTAATTCATCAAGGCCTTTTTTAATTTCATTAACTTTAGTAGTAAACTCATCTTTAATTTCTGAAACAGTCATATCATCTACACTTTTCATAAATTCATTAATTTTCTTCTTAATATCATTTCTTAAGTCACTACCTTTTTTAGGAGCAAATAATAAAGCTAAAGAAGCACCAATACCAGCACCTAATACTAATTTACCTAATCCTTTTTTACTCATTTTTATCATCCTTTCTTTTATTAAATATTTTATCAATAATCATACTGATTATATCAACAACTTTATCAGTAACAAATGTAACTTTATTACTAACTAATGAAGCAACCTCAAACACCCCATCTAAGGATTTAACCTTAACAGTAATATTATCTACAACTTTTTCTATTTTATCCATAGTAATAATTAATTTTATAGTTAATACTATTAAAGCTACCAATAAAATAGCACCTAAAATATATAAAACAATTGGTAATACTTCATTAACAGTCATTATTTTTCCTCCTCATCATACATAGAATCAATTAAATTAAATATATCATTATCACTATCTATTGCATTATCACTAGTATAATTATTTAATATCTCATCAGCACCTTCTTCATCATGTACTAATTTCTTTTCAAATTCAATAGTATCTTCTAATTTTTTACTAGGAGTTTTTCTCTTAGGAACCTCTTCTTTAACTTCTATCTTTTCAGCAGAAGCTTCTTCCATATTATGATTTACTATCTTAATATCACTATCTCCTGCATCTAATTCTACTTTATTAGTATTAATTACAACCTCAGTTTTCTCTCTCTTAGGTTGTTCATAACTAACACCAAAATCAAAATAATTATCTTCAGCATCACCTAAAGTAATATCCTTGTTACTAGGAGTATCTTCAGTCATATCAACAAGTAAATTACTATCATCAATTACTTTATTTTTATCAGCATTCTTAGTAATTTTAACTTCTTGATATAATTCACAATTCTCACATAAATTATTTCTAATATCATCAGTTAAACTTCCATAAGCTTTATTTCTAACTGTTTCAAAATCTATTTTTTTACTTGCTCTAGGTATTTCATAAGAACTTTCATCCTGTAATTTAACTTCATCTTTAGTATAATTCTTATCAAGTACACCATATACTGGTGATATCACTGGTGTAGGCTTAAATCTTTTAGGCTTAGGTTCTTCTTTTTTAGAATATAAAGTAGAAACTTTCTTTTCTTCCTCTTTCTTCTTTGCTAAAATATTTTGATTACTATATTTAGGCACCTCAAAAGTATCAGGCTCATCCATTTCTATAGGAAATGCAAAATTATTATTAGTTCTAGTTTTTACTATTTCTCTATCACTAATTATTTCATCAGAAACACCAGTTCTAGTTTTTTTTACTTCTTCTCTTTTCTCTTCTTCCTCTATTTTATTTCTCATAAAAGTAGGAAGCTTATGTTCTTCTTTTTCTTCTACTTCTATTTCTTTAGTTTCAACAACCTCTTCTTCATCAGAAAATAAATCCTTTATCTTATCTAAAAATCCCATATAGTCGCTCCTTTTCTAATATTCAGGTAAATCCGGAATAATACTATCCTCTTCACCAACATACTCACTTAAATATTCTGAAAATTTACTTTCAGCATCTTCTGGCTTTTTAATTTTATATTCTTTAAATGAACTAGAATAATAATCATCTTGAAGAATCTTTTCAATTAAATTATCATTATAATTAATACTATTAAGTATAATCATAGAATAAGATAAAATATCTGCTAACTCATACTCCTCTACATAAGTCTCTATTTTAGCATAATTATAAACTACTTTCATAAAATACTTATCTTTATCTTTAGTTATCTTAACATATCCGTTCTTATTATTATTATTAATCTTATAATAATAATAACAATCACTACTATCTTTATCATCTAAATTTAAATTATTCTTATAATAATAACTAATAACATCAACATATAAATACATATAAGTATCATTAACTTTAAATATTTGATTATAATCTTTATCATAAACTTTATTAATACTAAATGGTAAATAATATTTATATCCTAAAGAATTAGTATTATAAATATTATTACTATTTTCAATTACATCATTTACAATAACATCATAATTATTATTATTTATCCTAGTACATCCAATACATAAAAGTAATACCATTAATAGTAAAAACTTTTTCTTCATATCATATTATACCTCTCCTACATTATAACAAAAAAAAAACTAAAATGAAATAGTTTTTTTATTATTTAGTAAAAATTTGCTTATATTTCTTGAATTACAGTAATAATCATTGGCTTATTACCAGTCTGATTAATTAAATATTTACTAAGTTCATCTCTAATAGTATTTTTAATTTTATTATATTCAACATACTTCATTCCCTTAGTATTATCCACTACTATTTTTTCAGAAATCTTTTTAATCTCATTAATTAATTCATAAGAATCTTTAACATAAACAAATCCTCTTGTTAAAATCTCAGGGCCAGCCATAATTTCTTTAGTTTGTTTATTCAAAGTAACAGAAATAATCATAATACCATTATCACTAAGCATCTCACGATCTTTTAAAACAACTTCCCCAATATCATCACCAGCAGTACCATCTATTAAAACAGAACCACTATGAACCCTCTCAAAAGTATCTAACATTACACCATTTTTAAAAGTAACAACATCACCATTTTCTTTAAGAATAATATTACTTTTAGGTATACCAACCATTTCTGCTAATTCAGCATTCATAACCTGATTTTTATATTCACCTCTTATCGGAAAATAATATTTAGGATTCATCAAATTAATCATAGTCATTAAGTCTTCATTAGAAGCATGATGTGATAAATATTTTTTAGAAGATAAACTAACAACATTAGCTCCAGACTTAGCAATATCATCAAGTAAACTATAAAAAGTCTTCTCCCTATTATCATAAATAGGAGTAGCTAAAAACACAGTATCATCTTCATTTAACTTAATAAATTTATCATAGCCATTAACGATTCTCATAATATTGTAATATGGTTTATCTTTCTCATTAGCATTTAATATTACAACATTCTTATCATTTATATTAGATAAATCACCAATAATATCTTTAGATATATATAGATAATGATTTTCAATAGCAAAATCAATTATCTTCTTAAGTCTTTTACCCATAATTACAATTTTTCTATTGGTCTTCTCTACTTCAGTAAATAATTCCTGAATACGATATAAATGAGAATCTAATACATTAAAAATAATTCTACCATCACTATTATTTAAAGTCTCTCTAATTAAAGGTGCTATTCTATGTCTAGGAGAAGTAAATCCTTCTACACCGGCATAGAAAGATTCAGTAAGAAGACATAATACATTCTGCTTACCAATATAAGCCAACTTACCAATATCTGTCTTATAAGCCCCTTTCATAAGTGAATCAATAACATAATCAGAAGCATAAAAAATAACTCCATCTTTAGTATATATAGCATAACCAAAATTATCAGGTGTAGAATGAGATAAATTTACAGGAAAAATCTTAACATTACCAATCTCTATTGGTACATAAGCCTTTATCTCTTTCATATTCTTATACTTAATATTAGAATTATCAAATTCATCTTTAACAATCTCTAAAGTATATTTAGACCCATATATATAAGGATTACCTAAATCATCAACAATATCAGTTAATGCCCCTATATTTTCATCATGACCATGTGTTAAAAATATTCCCTTAATTCTTTTTTTATTTTCTTTTAAATAAGTAACATTAGGTATAATATAATCAATACCAAGTGTTAATTCATCAGCATATTTAAGCCCTGCTTCAAAAACAAATATATTCTTATCAACTTCAATAACAAACATATTTTTACCATTTTCATCTAGTCCACCTAGTGAAAACATTCTAATTTTACTCAAAATAATTCTCCTTTCTTTAAAGTAAAAGACTTAAATAATTATAGCAGAAAATTATCATTTTGTAAAGTAACCCCCACTTCATAGAAAAAAGAGACCAAAGTCTCTATAAATTTCTAATAATTTCTTTAACATTTTCAAGTAATTTAGAAGTAATACTACCATCAGTACCTCCACCTTGAGCAAAAGACTTATTACCTCCACCATTACCAGAAGATCTAACAGCCAAATCCTTAACAATATCACCACAATTAACCCTATTAGAATTAGATTTAGCAATATAATTAACCGAATTATCATCATTAATATTAGCAAGTAATATAAAATTATTATCAAGCTGATTACTAAGAGCACTAACAATCTGTCTCAAAGTATTAATATCATAACCATTAGTAATACTAATAATAGTAGTAATACCATTAATATCTTCTTTAATATCTAAGAAACTAGATAAATCACTAACAGACTTCTCACTCTTCTTAGTATTAAATTCTTTCTCTAACTTCTTAAGTTCTTCTCTTAACATAGCAAGTTCATTCTTATTATAAACAATATCTTTATAACTTTCAGGATCACTATTATCAATATTAAAATTAAATTCAAGATCAATATCATTTTCCTTAGCCTCATTAATAATTCTCTTAGCCTTATCAAGTAATCTAATCATCTCTTCATTATATTTAGATATCTCTTCCTTAAGAATAGGAACAATATTATTATCAGTAGCCGCTGTTACTCTATAAGTATCAGTACCCTTATTCTCAACTGAAGCAATAGCAAACCTGCCAATATTCTTAGTATTATCAATATGCGTACCAGCACATAACTCAATAGAATCACCAATAGTAACTACCCTAACAATATCTCCATATTTATCAGAGAATAAAGCCATAGCACCTTTCTTAATAGCCTCTTTAATAGGTAAATACTCAATAGTAACATCATACCCAGCATTAATTCTCTTATTAACAAGTTCCTCTACTTTAACAATAAGTTCATCAGATAACTTACCTTGATAATTAAAATCAAATCTAAGCATATTTTCATCAACTTTACTACCAGCCTGATGAACACTATTACCAAGTAATTCTTGTAAAGATCTTTGAAGCAAATGTACAGAAGAATGATTCTTCATAATAGCAAGTCTCTTTTCTTTAAGAACATGAGTAAGAATCTTATCTCCCTTATTTACAGTACCATCAAGTACCTTAACATATAATAAATGTTGTCCATTAGGAGCCTTAATAACATCCATAACCTCTAACTTACAATTATCATTTTTTAAATATCCCGAATCAGATACCTGACCACCACTCTCAGCATAGAAAGGATTTTCCTTAAGAAATATATAGCAGTCCTTACTAGAAGAATCCACAAATACATTATCCTTCATAATATCCATAACTTCAGTTTCTAATCCCAATTTTTCATAACCAACAAATTTACTTTCTTTCTTATAATTAATAAGTAAATCATTCTGTAAATTCATACTAGCTTCAACTTTTCTACTATTTCTAGCAAGTTCCTTTTGTGCACTCATATAAGCATTAAAACTATCAGTATCAACCTTAAATCCCCTTTCCTCAGCAGCTTCAATAGTAAGTTCAATAGGATAACCATAAGTATCATATAATTTAAAAGCATCTTCTCCGCTAATAACCTTAGTACCACTATCAAATAATTCCTCTAATCTTTTTTCACCAGCTAATAAAGTCTTTTGAAATAATCTTTCTTCTTTAGCAATAAGTTCTTTAACTTTACTCTTAGTACCAACTAAATCAGGATAAGTATCTTTATAATTTTCTACTACTACATCAACCATATCACTTAAAAACTCTCTATTAATATTAAGTTTCTTTCCCATTCTAGAAGCTCTTCTAAGAAGTCTTCTAAGAACATATCCTCTACCTACATTTTCAAATACAGCTCCATCAGATAAGGCAAAAGTAAGTGTTCTAATATGATCTGCTATTACCTTAAATTCCATTTGACCCATATATGGAATAGAACAAATTTCCTCTATTTTCTTCATAATAGGCATAAATAAATCAGTCTCATAATTAGTCTCAGTACCTTGCATAATACAAGCCATTCTCTCAACACCCATACCAGTATCAATATTCTTACTAGGAAGTTCAGGATATTCTTCTCTCTTCAAACCTTCAGTAGCATTAAACTGACTAAGAACATTATTCCATATCTCAATATAACGATCATTCTCTATTTCTTCTTGTAATAACTTAATACCATTGCCTTCTTTATCATACTTTTCACCACGATCATAAAAAATCTCCGTATCAGGTCCAGAAGGCCCTGGTCCTATCTCCCAAAAATTACCATCTAATTTAACTAAATGAGAAGGTTTAACACCTAAACTAATCCACTTATTATAAGAATCAACATCATCAGTATAAACCGTAATATATAGTTTATCTTTATCCATATCAAAATATTTAGGACTAGTAAGTAGTTCCCACGCCCAAGTAAGAGCCTCATCTCTAAAATAATCACCAATACTAAAATTACCTAACATCTGAAAAAAAGTATGATGTCTAGCAGTCTTACCTACTTCTTCTATATCCCCAGTTCTAATACATTTTTGACAACTAGTAAGTCTCCTATTACTAGGTACTACAGTTCCATCAAAATATTTCTTAAGTGGTGTAACACCAGCATTAATCCAAAGCACTGTTGGATCATTCATTGGTATTAAAGGAGCAGAATCAACTTCTGTATGTCCCCTCTCACAAAAGAAATCCAAATACATTCTAATAATTTCTCTTCCTGTTAACTTCTTCATATTATCTCGTCTCCTTATATATATCGTATATATCTTTTTCTAATTTATCTAAAGTATCATTAGTAACAATGTAATCAACATCATTATAATTATCCATAGCTATCTCTGTAACATGTGCCTGTTCTTTACTATCTAAACTAGTTTCAAAATTAATTCTCTCTACCTTAATAACAACCACATTATCAAACTTCTCTCTAACACTATCTATCTCTCTAGGAAGTCTAATATCCGGTACAATAATAGCATCATAAAAATAAGAATAAATCTCAATATCATCAAGTTGTCTTTCAATAAACATCTCAGCCTTATTAAGTTTATTTCTAATAACATCAGTTCCAAGCTCTTGAAGTAACTTTCTAGGTTTAGATTCCTCACTACCATCCCAGTCAGTCATCTCCATTGCATAAAACTTAATATACTTACCCGCTCGTGAATAAATAACCTTTTTACCATCTTCTTCATAGAACTTCTTAAGAAATCCCGCTATCGTATCTTTACCATGTCTAGCCCTACCACAAATTAAATAAATTTTAGGTTTTTTATTTTCAATATTCATACTATTCCTCCTCAAGATATTTCCCTTTAATTATACCAAATAATAAGGTATAAGTAAATTATTTTTTTCATATTATTTTACTAAAAGTTTACATCTAGTAAATTTATTAAAAAAACTTAATATTTTTCTTGATAAAATTCCCTATAAAATGATATAATCTAATTAGAGGTGGAAGATATGAATAAAAAGAATAAAAACGGAAGATTAATTGTAATTATGGGAGCTATTGCTATTATCATAGTAACAGTATGTGCTTTTAACAAAAATACCCTTAGATATAAATATTATGAATATTCAATTGAAAAAAAATACTCTTCTTCCACTACTAACGAGTATTATATTGATGATAACTTTAACTATGTAGATAATTATACCGGTATGGGCATAAATAATCATAAAGAATTAATTAATTTTATATACTACACCTTAAATAGCGGTATTCATCATACCGAAAGATATATCACTAAAAATTATACAAACTATTTAAATGATATCAATATGTTAACAATAAATAAAGGTGAAGGTTTTAAAGAAACAATATCATTACTAAATAACTTCGTTCATCCATACAACAGTTCAAATAATATCAAATTAAATTATGGTGGTGAATATAAAATAGGAATAACCATAAACAAAGCCTATAGCAATGAAGAAATAACTAAAATAAACGAAGTAGTAGATAAAGTAATAAAAGAAAAAATAACCAATAATATGCCTACTAGAGAAAAAATAAAAGTAATTCATGACTATATTATAGATAACGCCGAATATGATAAATTAAAATATGAAAACAAAAATGATACCACCTACAAATCTAACACTGCATATGGAGTCCTAATTGAAGGATACGGTACATGTAATGGCTATGCCGATGCCATGGCTATCTTCTTAGATAAATTAAATGTCATAAATTATAAAATAAGTAATGAAGAACACATTTGGAACCTAGTATACCTAGATGGTAAATGGTATCACTTAGATTTAACTTGGGACGACCCAATAAGTGATATCAATGTAAATAGAGATACTTACTTCTTAATAACCACTAATACTTTAGAAAAAATAAACGATGGTACCCATAAATTTGATAAAAGTATTTATACAGAAGCAAAAGACTAACAATTTAGTCTTTTTTTCATTATAACAATAAACATAAAACTACCCACTACTGTACATATCATATCACCAATAGTATCATATAACCCAATATCCAAATATCCACCATATCTTTCCATAAAATCAATATCATTAACAATAACCTTATCAACATATATATCATGAGATAAATACATAGAATTAATATTCCTAATAACAGTATCCTTCTGCATATCTGTACCAATAACCCTATCCATCGAAAATTCAAATATCTCCCAAATACTCTCAGCCATCATAGCAAAAGAAAAAATAAATAATATCACAAAATAAATACTTCCATTAATATTAAAATATCTTATCAAATATAATCCAGCATAAGAAATAACAAAAGCAAAATAAGTATGCATAACAATATCAAACCACCATACATCAACATAAAAATGATATATTTCTCCCAATATCTCAGTACCAAGAATAAAAACATATATAAGTATCTTAATACCATTACCAAACCCTAACTTTTTACCAATAACATTAGTAATAACCATAAATATCAAAGATAATACACAAGCAAAAATAGTAGTTATATTCCACTTAATTAACCCACTAATCAAATAAAACATAACTACTATCAAATATAATAAATCAATTTTTTTCATATACTCACCTATCAAAGTATATGATTATTTTTCTTCCATATCAGTAATTTTTTTATAATTACTTAACTTTCCTCCTATTAAATTAAAACTATCCTTATAAATAACCTTATCTAATGAAACATCAATATTCATATAATCATTCTTAACATAAACATTTTCATTACCAAGTTCTATAGTTACATATTTATCATTACTATAATCATAGTACTCAACCATATTAAGATAAGAACAACTAACATAAGACATAGGACTAAGAGTAATTTCTTTATTACCAACAATCAAAGTAACCTCATCAAGGAAGAAGTATAAATCCTTACCATCATATAAAAACATATGATCAAAAGACTTATCTAATCTCTTAATTCTTAAATAATTCAAATCATAATTAGTATATACTTCAGATAAAGCATCAACAACATATGCTTTATCATTTAAAGGAAAGAAAGCCATCATTTCCTTAGGAAATATAACATCTGTTCCCTCTTTCTTTTTAACATATACTGGAGTACTATCTAAATTAACAGAAAAATCTTTAGCCTCAAAATTAAGAATAACTTTCTTTCTATTCCTACCAACTTTAGCAGTATATTCCATCTTATTACCAGAAAAATATTGATAAACCTTAGTATCAGTAACAATAGCATACCTATTATTTTTATATTCCATAGCATAAAGAATAACCGCTATCAAAATAACAATCACTAAAAATGCTGGAATCAAAATACTATAATATTTTTTAATAAATTCTTTCATAACAATACCTCCTAGTATATAAATTTATCACTAGATCTAACACCACTAATAATTCTTCCACCAGCTTTAATATCAGATAAAATAAGTTCAACCATATCTCCACTACTAGCAGAAATAGAAACACTATCAGTAGTATTACCATTAATACTAACACTATTACTACTAACAACCTCATTATTAACCTTAACAGTAAAAGTACCAGATTCAATATTATAGCTATTATCAGTAGTAATCAAATAACTAATCTTACCAAAACTAACATTAGTAGTCTTAATATTAACCTTAGGTCTCTTAGTAGCAATCGTAATATCATCAAAAGTATCTATAACCTCATTACCATCCTCAATATAAGAATATTTAAACTTAATTCTATAATTAGTATTAGGAAAAATGTTAGTAAACTCATACCTAGTATCATTTTTATTTAAATAAATAGTATTAATCTTATTATTACCAGCTTCCTCCACTTCCATATAAACATTAGTATATTCATTATAAGGATCATATACAACATAATCAACTACAATCTTACTAACACTACTAGTAACAGAAATAACTGAAGTTCTCTTAGTAGCCTTCTTAATTTCTTCAATAACATCACCAGAATTATTATTCTTACCATCATCAGTACCCTTATTATCTCCTGTAGCATCATTACCACCATTAGTACCATTACTACCATTAGTATTATCAGTAATATTAGTAACCCCATCATTAGAAGAACTATTATCATTTTCTTCAGGAATCAAATCTTCTTTAGTATAAGTATTAGAAGAACCAATAATTTTCTTTAAATCAATCTTATTACTACCATAAGTAAGAATCTCATTAGCAATATCAAAAGTATAATTAGAAGTAACAATAGAAGTAGCTGCAAATGCCTTTAAATTAACCTTATGATTAACTAAAGTAGCATTACCAACTTTATCCAAGTCAATCATTAAAAACTCATTAGTAGATAAAAGACCATCAGAAGTTTTAATATCTTTATCAACAACCAAATACTTTCTATCCGCTAACTTATAAAACTTCGTAATAACCGAACTCTTAATAACAGTTTCACCATCAGTAACATCAATCAAATCACCAGAACCAATTTCATAATATTTTCCATATAAAATAATTTCTCCAGTCTTTTCATTATAACTAATAGCAGTATTACCAAGTTCATAATTATTATCTTTAAACTTAAGATAATACTCATTATTCCATTTTTTTTTAATAGTACTATCTTCAGTAACTTTAATAATAGACTTATCCTTATCAAAAACTAAAGCCCCATCATGAACAGTATATTCCTTTTTATCACTTGATAAAAACAATTTAATAACTAGAGAAAACATGATTATAATTATAATCGAAATTCCTATAATTATTCCAATGTTTCTCTTATTCTTAATATCATATTTTCTCATATTATTTTACGACCTTTCCTATTTATTTTCATTTTTAAACGAATAATCAAATGTAGTCTTATCTCCTAATTTAAGAACACTAATATTACCATCATCATCCAAATAATAATAAGTAATATTAATAGTATTATTAACACCAAGTTCCTTACCATCAGGAATAGCAATATCAAGATAAGGATATCTATCACTATCTAATTTAAAAGTAATCTCATCACCACTAGTATTAGTAGTCTTACCAATAACACCAGAGGCAATTCTTTCACCACCCTGAACAGTAATACTATATTCAATACCTTTTATCTTTTCATTTAAGTTAGCAGCTCCTACAAATGTAAGATGTACCTCTTTTTTAGAAACTGCAGTTGGAGTAACAGCTCCAAGAGAAAATCCTAAATCACTCTTAGTATATTGACTCTTTCTAACATATACTTTTGATAATTTTTCACTATCATTAAGTGATACATTATTGCGATAAACATCAGCATAAGCATATATAACATAATTAGTATCAGCCTTCAAATTATCAAAAGTAACTTCTACCACTAAGCCATCATTAACAGGATTAACAGTACATGATTTACCATTACCAAAAGTACAAGTATTATTTTTCATATCAACAGTAACTTGACAATCTTTTGGATTAGAACAAACATTTTTATAAGATGTATCTTGAAGTTCAATATAATATTTACCATCAGTAATAACTCTATTACTATCAATAACCGTAATCTTATACTTAATACTGTGTTTATAATCTTCAGAAATAATAGCCTCTTGTTTATTAACCGTAATAGATGGATTTCTAAGTTCAGCAACATCCATATATATTTTATCAGTAGAAACCTGTTTAATAACATCATTATATAATTCTAATTTTCTATGTAAATCAGTAGTAACAGCATAAACTTTTAAAGTATAATAATTAGCTCCAAATACAAAATCATTACCAGAAATATCTTTGTCATAAGAAGCAGATATAGCTCCACTTTTAGATACAGAGAAATCACCATTAACAATAGTACCATCATACTTTTTATTACCATCTATATCATATATTTCATATAAAATATCAAAATTAACATCAGTATAAAGATTATATTTCATATTTAATACTCTCTTACTATAAGTATCATCCCCAATACTAGAAGTATATTTAAGATTTAAACCTTTAAGAATCTTATCCTTATTTAAAGTACTAAAACTACTCTTAAATTCAACATATCCACTTCTACCATTATCAAATAAAGGTGTTTTAACCTTAGTACCATTTTTATTCATATCAGCAGATATCTTATAAACATAACTAGTATCAGGATCAAGTCCAGTAACAACTACCTTACCTAAATCATCATAATAAGTCTCTTCTGTTTTAACAAAAGTTTCATCTTCACATTCAGTTCCCTCTTCACAAGCATTTTTCTTATAAATATCAATATAAAATTTATACTTACCATCAGTTTTAACAAAATCGCTCTTTAAAGTTTCCTCATCAACTGATAAATCAATATTAAATATACCACCATTAATTAATGAACTAACACTAGCACTAACTTTAGGAGTAAAACTAGTAAATTTAAAATTATTATTATCAGTATTAATATCAACCATATCAACAACTTTAAGATTAATACTACCTACATCCGTTCTAAATATACCATTTCTAATAAATGCAAATCCTGTTTCTAAAGTATTAATATCTCCAAAAGAAACAAACTTATTATTATCAATATCAATCATATTATTTACATTAAATTTCCAAGTAGCAGTACCAACATCACCTTTAATTAATTCACTTCCTAATATTCCCATAGGCTTAATAGAAGTATTAAATACAACATTACTACCATTACTCTGAACATAGATATATTTACCATTACTATCAGTACCATTATTTTGATATAAATAACCAACTTTATTAGCATCTTTATCAGATACCAAGCCTAAGTTTTTAAAGTAATCACCTACTAAAGATTTTTGACTAAAACCAACATAACCAGTATCATAAAAAGCCTTTAAACTAACCCTAACATCCTTACCTTTTAAATCAACACCAGTCTTATTTTTATCGCTCTTAGTGAGTTCAGCATAATCCACAATAAAGCATTTCTTATCACCACAATCTTTAATATCACTAGCTTTAAAATCAGAAATAACTTTTTCATATTTATCTTTACCAGAACTCAAAGTAAGTAAATAAGCTGATACCCTATCCAAGAAATCATTATCTTCTAAAACAATCTTTAATCTATTATCAAAATTACCATATTCTAAACTATAACTTAAATTAGCAGTCTTTCCATCATGATATCCATCAAAATAATACTTATCTAAAACAACTTTACTAGCATCACTACCCTTTAAATTTCTTCTACTATAACTAATAGAATATATATCAGAAGAATTCAAATTAGATAGAGTAACATCTTTAAAAGTATCTGCTACTTCTATTACACTAGAATAACTATTATCTTCAATATCATAATATAATAAGTATTTACCAGATTCCTCATCTTTTTCTAAAGCATTATCAATATCAGTAATTAAATATTTATAAGTAATAGAATTACTAGTACTATTATCAATATATAACTTAAATACTGGATCTTTCTTTATGGCATTAAATAGTCCACTAGTAGGCATACTAGAAGGAAAAGTACTATCAGCTTTACCATCATTATCAGTATCAAGATTAATAATAAAAGCAAACTTATAAGTATTACCTCTTCTAAGATCATTATCTTCTACTGAAGAATCAGTACCATAATCCAAGAAAAAATAAGCATCAACAGTATTATCATTATTAAAAGCAATATCTTTAGTAGTAATAACATTACCATCTTTATTATAAACATAGAATTTAACATTCTTAATAGGATTATCAACTAGTTTAAGTACACTACTAATCTTATCACTATCAAAATTAGCAGTTACTTTATATCCTCTTATAGTATCTTTATCAAGTCTACTATCATATGAAATACCAGCATAATCACCAGAATTAGTCATATTATTAGTAATTTCTTTAACAATAATTTCCGGATTACTAACCTCATCTTCAAGCAAAAGAATAGAAGGTGTTTTAAATACATACATATTATTTAATATTGTAAACTCATTAGTCCCAGTTTCATCAAAAGCATCAGTAACTTCTATAGTATAATTCTTATATAATTTACCACCAGATATTTCTCTTAAAGCATCTAAGTTTTCAATACCAAACATATTAGAAGTTAAAGTAAATTCCTTATTATAATATAAATCTCTAATATTTTCCGTAGTAGTAAAACTACCAATAGGTTCAGGTAAAGAAACATTTTTAACATTACCTGCATATAAATTAAATGTAATAGAAGATACTTTATCAATAGAATTATCACTAGGCTCAGTACTTACCATTTCAGTATTAACAGAAATTGGCGTATCAAAACTATAATTATTATCTTTCCAATTTTGCATCATTAAAGCCTTAGTACCATCAGTCTTAGCAGTAAAACTACCAATATATTCACTACTTCTAAGTCCTTCACCATTTTGCATATCAATATCAGCATAAACTTCAAAAGTATATAAAGTATTCTCAGTAAGACCTTTAAGTAATAAATCATAAGTTAATGTATTATCATCATGATTAGTAAATGATACACCATTAATAGTCTTCTTAACATTATCAGGTCCATAATACTTAATAATAAAGTCATTTTCTTTATTAGCACATTTTCTCTCATTATTAGGTATTGTACATCCCTCATCTTTTATAGTAACAACACCACCAATTTGATTAAATGAAATAAGTTCATCATCTGGAGTAAACTCTAATGTAGGTTTACCAACAATTTGAAAATAATTACTATATCCTGTCTCAATTTGATTATTCTTATAATTATCATAATAGTCCACTACTACTTTGAAACGATAATCAACATTACTAACAAGCCCATTTTCACCAAGTTTTAATTTTTGTTCTTTTAATTCATTACTACTAAAACTATAAACAGGTTCAGCAGTAGAAATACTCTCCTCATTTATATCTTTAGCGTTATATATTTCATAAGTATACTTAGTAATACTCTTATCTTCATCAGTAGGTTTATCCATCAAAAGAGTAAACTCTTTACCATCATTACTAACCTTTACAGAAATATCACCAAGTACAGGTTTTTCTTTTAAAGTAGTATCACTAGTATTAATAGTATAAACATCAGAATAATTCAAATTATTAAATACTACAGAATCAACTTTAATATTATATGTAGTATTTTTTTTCAAATCATCAAAAGTAACAGTATTATCATCAGAATTAGATACTATAACAGGTTCACTACAAGATTTACCATCACTACCACAAATACTTACATTAGCAGACTTAACATTACTACTACCAAAATCAATTGAATAAGATAATGTATCAGTAGTAACATACTCTCTAACTAAACTTAAATCTAAAGTGTCAGTTCTAAATATCTTTTGAAAATATTGAACACCAGTGCTATTATTTTCTTCACTAACAGTCATAACATAATTAGTATCAGGGCTCAAAGAACTAATAACAACATTTTGAATATCACTACTATTAGCAAGTATCTTAGTATAAACAGTTTTACCAGTAGTAGTATTAACAACATTAAATATTAAATTACCTTTAATAAAATCTCCTGTATCAATTACTTGAAAATTAGCTTCAAAGGAATTAATACCTGCTTTTGCACTAACCAAATCAACAGAAACCTCTTTCTTAATAACCGTTTTATTATCATCTGGATTTTCATCACCATCTACTTTGTTATCACCATTATTACCAGGTGTTGTATTTTCCTTACCATCAGTACCATTGCCATTTGGATTATTACTAGTATTATCTTTACCTTCAGCATCTCCTTTATTATCTTTTTTGTCATCTTTAACTTTACCATCACTAGGAGTAATATTAATATTTTCATTACCATCAATTGTCATCTCATTAAGTGATAATTTACTATTATCATCTAAATAAACATTTTTATCTCCAAGATCAATTTTAATATTATTTCCCACATAAATAGTAGTGCCATCACTAACAGTCTGATAACTACCCTCTTGATTTTCTATTTTAACAACTCCATCTTCTACAAATAATATTTCAAAATAATCACCACTTACTGTTTCATTACTACCAGCAAGTTTAATTTTAATATCTTTTCCAACAACAATATATTTATTATCAGTAATTTTACCAAGAAAATTACCAAACACTAAAGTTTTATCAGCGGTTTCAATATAATAACCACCATTATTATACTTAATAATAGAAGCATCAGTAATATTATAATATGGTACTAAAGAAGTACTAATATTATCTAAGTCCAATAAAACACCATTTTTCATAAAAGATAAAGAATTATCTAAATAATGAATAAAATTATTCTTATCAACATTAACTTCTTTATTATCTACATTCTTAAAAACATATTCTTCAAAAACATTTTCTTTATATACAGTATTGTCTTTAAAATAAAGTTTGTCACTCTTACTAGCAGTACTATTAATAATATATCCAGCACTATAAAATTCTTTACTAGATTTTCTAGTAAGAAATATAACTCCAATCGTCAAAATAATTAAAGCAACAATACTAATAACTAAAATAATCCAAAAACTTTTTCCACCAATTTTTTTCATTTTTATCACCGATACCTATTCTTACTAAATTATAACAAAATACACTATAAAAGTCAATTAGTACAAAATAGAAAAAAATAAACTTTTTTTAATTTAGAGGTTTACAAATAAAAAAAAATATAATATAATATTAAATGTATTTGACAGATGTCTCCTTAGCTCAGTTGGTAGAGCAACTGACTCTTAATCAGTGGGTCTAGGGTTCGAATCCCTAAGGGGACACCATTTTTATATTTTTTAGAAAAAAAGGCTTGTCAATTCATTATATATATGATATAATGAATGAGCAAACAAAAAATGGGCTTGTAGCTCAGGTGGTTAGAGCGCACGCCTGATAAGCGTGAGGTCGATGGTTCAAGTCCATTCAGGCCCACCATTTTTTGGCCAGTTGGTGAAGTGGCTTAACACACTGCCCTTTCACGGCAGCATTCATGGATTCGAATTCCATACTGGTCACCATTGTAAATATTAAAACTCTTGAATAATCAAGAGTTTTTATTTTTCATCAAAGACATTAGAAATAACTATTCCACATATCATAAATATAATTCCAATAATCAAATCACTAATATATACCTTAGTTTTAAATATCTGTATAATAAGAAGAACTACACTAGAAATAAACATTCCAAGTATAAAAGCATACATCTTATTATTATGTTTTCTAAATAAATAATCAACAACTTTAACAAGTAAAATAACTGTAACTATAACACCAATAACAAAAGGTATAATAATTCTAATATTAGTAATATTACCAATAGAATAAACAATAATATCATAAGTACCAAACAACATAAGTAAAGCAGTTCCACTTATTCCCGGTATAATACTACCAATAGCTTCAAATATGCCAGAAACAAAAAACATAATAAAATCAAAAAAATTATTTTTAATAACATAACTATTATTAATATTTAAAATAACAATAAGAAAAAAAATAACAAAACTAATAATACTAATATAATAATCACTCTTGTTAACCTTATTAACAATAAAAGAAAAGCCTCCAATTATAAGACCAATAAAGAAAAGCATCGTTATAACATAATACTTATCTAGACATAAACTAATAATCTTACTAAATAAAATAATTGATACTATAACTCCAATACCTATCGGAAATAAATACTTAATAGCAGCTTTAATATTATTCTTAAAATTACAAATATAAAAAATAGACTTATCATAAACACCCATAATAGTAGCAAGCATAGCTCCACTTACTCCTGGTATAATCTTACCAATACCGATAATAAAACCTTTTATAAAATTTATCATTAATGTATCTCTTTACATACTCCAGGATTTGGTTTATAAAAGCAATGATTTTTATATTTACCGGCAAAATCCTGTCCCCACCAAGTACTAGTACAACTAGTTCCACTTTTAGGAGCATAAAACCATAAGGCATTAGTAGCAGGATAATAATATTCTCCTCTTATAACTCTCTCGGCAAGTTCACTTTCTTTAGCAGTAGGATTACCATAAAATAAAGAACTACTAGTTCCTGAAAAACCACCTGGACTTTGATAAACCATCTCTGAGATAGTTCTAATATCTTTAAAAGTAAGACAATCCGCTAGTACTCTATTAATACCAACATTACCAACCATAAGCATACCAAGGTCTCCTTCACCAACTGCTTCTGCTCTCATAAGTCTAGCAAGTAATTCTTTTTCTTTAGTAGTATATTTAACAATCATAACATCACCACTAAATTATATGAAAATCAAAAAAAAATAGAAGATTTCTCTTCTACTTTATAATTATATTTATTGCCTCTTGAAGTTGATTGTCATTCTCAGTAGTAGGATTATTAAAATATTCCTCATTTAACTCAACAACCTTAGTAGGAGTAACACCAACCTCATTAATAGAATTACCATCAGGAGTTAACCATTTCTGAGTAGTATACTTAATCATACTACCATCTAAAAGTTTCTTAGTTTGTTGTACAGTACCTTTACCATAACTATTAGTACCAACAATATCTCCACCATAACTCTCTTTAATAGCGGAAGCAAGTATTTCACTCGCCGAAGCACTACCTCCATTAATAAGAACAACAATATCGTATTTTCTTTTTTCTTTAGTAGTATCCTTCTTTTTTACTTTACCTTTTGAATCTTCTAACTGATAAATAACCTTTCCCTTATCTAAAAATAAATTACATATATCAGTAACTGAAGATAAATAACCACCACTATTATCTCTAACATCTATAATAAGATCATCAATATTACTCTTTTCTAATTCATCTAATTTATTCTTAAATTGTTTATAAGAATTACTAGCAAATAAAGAAATCTTAATATATCCAATTTTCTTACTATCTTGTTCAATAACTTTACCACTAACATGAGGAATTTCAACTTTACTCAAATTAATAGAAATATCCTTTTCTTCATTATTTCTTTTAACAGTAAGAACAATTTTAGACTTACCACTATTCTTAATATAATTAGAAATATCATTACTATTTTTACCTTCATAACTTTCACCATCAACCTTAAGAATAACATCTCCAACCTTAAGTCCAGCTTTATAAGAAGGTGAATCATCAAACATATCAATAACACTAATAGTACCATCCTCTAAAGTAGCGACTGTACATCCAATACCTTCATAACTACCATTAATAGTTTCATCAAAAGAACTAGTACTCTCAGTATCACTATAACTAGTAAAAGTATCTCCTACTGAAGAAATCATTCCTTCTACAGCACCATCTATTAGTTTATCTTTATCAAGTTCTCCATAATAATTGTCAACAATAGCATAATACGTATCAACAACCTTCTTTAAATCTTTAGTAACTGCTAAATAATTCTTCCCAGTAATTATACTAATACCCCCAAAACACATAAGAATACCAATACCAATAGAAAATATCATTACAATAATAACTTCTTTTGAAGTATATAATTCTTTTTCTTTAGTTTTATTATCATTAACTATCTCTACTTTTTTATCTTTTACTTTTTTATTACTACCTTTTTTCTTCTTTATATCTTTTTTATTATCAATTCTAGTCACACTATCATCTCCATACTAATTTTACCACATAAAAAATAAAAAAGATATAATTAAATAAATAATTATACACTTTTTATAATAAGATAATAACCCAAATAACTAATAATACCACATATATAAAATACCATACTTATAACTAAAAACTGATTAAATATAACATTAATAACATTACTAATATTAATAAAATAAATATTACTCTTAATAATAAACTTAAATATTAATCCAATAACAATAATAAAACTACCAGAAATAATAAAAGTATCTCCTAATCTTCTTAATATATTAATCTTATTCTTTTCCAAAACAAATAATAAAGCAATAATAACAAAAATAATTATAAATAAAATAATCATAAATCACTAATAAGATTAACATCTAAATCATAAATATAATCACTAATATCACTTCTATATACATTACTCTTATCAATTACCTTATTCTTAAGTATATTATTAATACTATCATCATTATTAACATCATTAACAATCATATTATAAATATCATCATTACTAAGTTTAGTACCTCCTCTTAACTTATAACTAACAACATTATCAAGTACTATCTTCAAACTATCATTAAGATAACTAGAATTCATTAAAACATCCATCTCACTATCACTAATATTAAGTTCATCTCTAACATCATAATAAGTACTATTATAATTACCATTATCATCACTAAGTAAATCCTTAATATTAATAACATTAACTATCTTATCTACTCCATTATCACTAACAACATTAATAATAACAGCATAAGTCCCCATAATAGTACTAACCCCCACAAGTAATACTAATAAAACACTAACAATAATCTTCTTCATATATATTTCACCATTATTATTATCTACAAAATTTTTATTAATATTCAAAAAAACTTAATTATATTAAATTAAGTTTCCATAATTTCCTTTTTATTATATTTTAAGAAACATCACCTTTTGAATATAAAATTGTACATACTGTACTAGAAGTGACACTATTTATTTTTGCTGTTACATTCTGCATATTTTTTAAACCGGATACTTCACCATTAAATTCTAAAGTTGCTACTTGATTATTTGTACATGAAATTGATGATGGTTTATAAGAATTAGATAAAGTAGAAGCTGTGAATGAATATGCAAATGCTAGTGTTGGAGCAATAGATTTAGATGTCATTTGAGTAATTGTTCCCGAAACATTTTTTTGTAATACAACACTATATGCTTCGACAACAGTTCCTTCTTTTTGCCATATGGCATATAATGTAGTATTAGCATCAATAGTAAAAAGTTCTCCAGCACTATAAGTTGCAGTAGTAGCATTTTTAGTAGTACTCCAACCTAAAAAAGTATAATTACTTCTAGTAGGTGTAACATTACTCAAAGTTATTGCTTCACCTTTAAGCTTCTTTTGAGGCTCTGGAGTACTAGAAGTTCCTCCATTAAGATCATAACTTATAGTATATTCCTTTGTTTCAGTATAAACAGCCTGTCCATCAATAACAATCTTAGAATTAAAAGTCTTACCTATCTGACTATTAGGAGTACTTATACTAAGCCATACTCTAACACTAATATCTATACTCTCACCAGCAGCTAGTGTAACATCTTTTTTTATAATACCATTAGATAAACTAGATAAAGTAGTAACACTACCATCATCTACTTTTAATTTAATATATTGTGAACCAATAGTAGTACTACTACTACCAGTAGACAATAATTTAATATTAAACTTATAATTCAAATTACCAGTATTAGTAATAGTAAAAGTATAAGGTGTACTAGTAGAACCAACACTATCTTCTACCGGTAAAGCATCAGATAAACTAATAGTACTACCTTTACTACTAGCAGTTATGGATAAAGTACCAGTAGAATATCCTTCAGTATTCTTAGAAGTTTCTTCATGATAAAATAATGAATAAGTAGAATTAAGTAACGAAAATCCTATCAAAGAAACTGCAATAGCAGCAACTACAATAATAATCTTCTTTTTATTTTTTATAAAAAACTCTTTATCCATAATTATCCTTTCCTTTCATTATTTAGATTCAATATACACTTTCATAGTCCCAACAAAACCACTATTCATATACTCATTAGTTATATCTTCATAACTAACCCACATACCAACTTTAACAGTTAATTCACTTAATTTATCAATCTTACCCTCATAAATTAAATAATTATTTTTACCATTTTTAATACCACTAGTATTATCTAATTTCTTATCAAGAACATTATTAATAATCTTATTACCATTAACATATATATTATAATTAATATATTTACTAGGTAATTTTTTACTAATTTTATACTTATCATAATTATTACTCTCTTCAAGTACTATCATATAATTAGATACAGTATTATTCTTATTTTCTAATTTAATATCTTTAATATCCATAATATCTTTAATTTCAATAACATCTTTCTTATCATTATCAATAATCTCAAAAATATTATCATTATATCTAATATGTTCACTATTTTTTACCATAACATTAAGATTATTATAAATAATTTCGGCATATCCATTATCAAAATATATAATTTTAATATTATCTTTAGTTTTCTTTTCATCAACTTTAGCATACTTAATATCATCAACAATTATATAATCTTTTTCTTTTATAGTACCATCTGAATATGTATATTTATTTCCCTTTTTTGATATAGGAGTACTAACACCACTTAAAGTAGTAAAGAATTCATCATCATTACTTGTAATATCACTATTTCTAACAAATAATTCAACTTTATCTTTTATAACTATAACACTACCATCAGATAAATAAATAAGATTAATATTATATTTATCATTTTTCTTATATTCACCACTTAAATCATTAGTAATAGCCTTAGAATCAATTACTCCACTTTCAGTTATACCATAATTACCATTAACTGAATATATTCTTTTATAACTACCATCATCATATTTTACAATAGCAGTTCTATCAGAATAAAAAGTAATAACACCCTTAACCTTACCTTTATTTTTATCTTTAATAGAAACCTCTTTTAATTTAATAACAACACCTCTTAAATTATTATCTTGTATTAAATTACTATCAAAAACTTTTTCAGCATATTCTTTAGTAATAGGAGTACCATTTACAATACTATTGTCATCTCCGTCAAAAGAAACAACTACACCATTTTGTTCATACATAACAATAGAAGACTCTTTCATATTACCAAATATCAAAGTAATAGCAATAATAAATACTGATACCGATAAAAGAAGAGAAATAGCAAGTAAAAGTCTTCCATTCTTAATAAGAAAAAGAACAAAAGGACTATGATATTTTCTTTCTTCTTCTAAAGTTATTTTATTTTCATCTTCGTCATATTTTTTAACAAAGAATTTATTATCCCTAATCATAATTTCACCTTCTTACAATTGATACTTCACTCTTCTTCTTAACAACTTTATTTTTAACATTTTTACCTAATTTAACAATGTCATAAGATAGTATTGCTAAACATGGAATTAAAACAACGATAATAAGTCCACCTTTAGTAGCAAGTATACTCTGAATATATCCAATTTTAGGTATCTTAAAAATAACTTCACCAATAATATTAGTATCCTCAGCTAAAGTAAAATCAGCAGTATTATTAGCATCTCCCTTAGTCTGAAAAGTATATTTATTAGTAGTAGCATCATAATATTTTGCTTTAATTCTATGAGTTACAATTATATTAGAAAGTCTAGGATCTGAAGATAAGAAAGTAATAATATCACCAACTTCTAAATCTTTAGCTTCTCTCTTTTTTGTAACTACTACATCTTTAGGCATTATCTCAGGAACCATTGACCCAGTAAGTACAACATAAGCATTATAAACAGGCGGTGATGTATCCCCTTTAGCAGCTCTAATCTTAATGTCCGCAACATAAGCAAGAAGCATAAGACCAACTAGTAATAACCAAATAAATATAGCATATGATATAACACTAGTAATAAACCTAAGTGGCTTTATTTTTTCTTTAGTTACATGTACTTTATAATGTCTTACTCCAAAATAATTATTATTAATATCTAAATATGAATCCATACTCTCACTCCTATTTATTCTAAAATAATTATACAGTAATTTTTTAAATATTACAATGATTTTAACAAAAAAAATTGACAAAGAAACATCTGTTTGATATAATTAACTATGTAATGGGGCTGCTTATGGCTTCGACGAAAATATAAGTATTTAATTAGCAAGACGTGCTCTTCGCGTAAAGAAGAAAATTAAACATAACTGGAAACAGCTATAAAAACGCTGTTGCTTATGCCTAACCAATAGGCAGCAACAGGTTCTACTAATTCTTTGTCTGTGAGAATTAGCTAGGACTTATAAAGCAGACTATATTATGATTTAAGTTTAGACTTCATAACGAACAACTATAAACTAGCAAGTAATTACGATTGTAGGTTGTCTATTTACTTTGCGAATCTGATAACCTAATAATCTTGTAGAAGGTTAAATAACTTTATTTGCGGACAGGGGTTCGAGTCCCCTCAGCTCCACCAGATTGATACTAAACTCGAACTTTTCGAGATAATATAAAAACTACTCTCAAATTAAATTGAAAGTAGTTTTTATTTTAATAATTTAGAAACACACTTGCACAATGTCATAAACATTGAGCATGTATATAGTATTTATGCTATATAATTTTTGACAAACTCAATAATATTTTAAAAAACATGATGAAAAACTATAAATATATGTTATAATAATAATTAACAAGGGAGGTTTATAATGAATCGTTTAGAATTTAATGAGGTTATGAAAGCTGTTGGTATAAATAATCCTTTGTCAACAGCTGAAGGAAGATATGGTACAAGAGAAGAAGTACATTATTGGAATAATCTCGCAATATGCTTTGGAGGCAGTTATTATACAATAGTTAATGGTAGAATCCCACTAGAAGTTGCAAATATTATTTATCAAAAATATCCTGGTAATCCTTATGATATTAGAGTAGACGGAGGATGTAATGATTGGAATCCAATTGATTGGGCTACAGATGAGAAATATGAAAAAGATATTCAAAAATATGTGGAAGAACATCTTGGTATTGATGAGTATTTATCAAAATGTAAAAATGCTAAAAGAAATTTCAAAAGAAGGAAAAATATTGATGATAAATATTTAAAAACCTATCATATTGATTCAAAAGAAGGACTATTAATCTTTTTAACTGAAATGAAAGATTATTTCTTGAGAAAAAATAATTTACCTGAAACTGAAGTTGAAAAATATGATGAATTAATAGCAAAGATTACTTCTGAAATTTTAAAAAAGGTAAATCCTTATATTTCTGCATATGACTGGATGCAAGATGATAAAGAAAATAAAAACAATTATAATTCTTCAGTTGAGAGAGATAATAAAACAAAATTGGGACAAATATTTAGAGAGGCTGTTCTAGATTTTGATAAAGCTGTTAATCCTTTTCTTAATGACGATATTGAACTTGATGAGATTAGTAATTATATAAACAATATTGAAATTAATGCCAACTCATATAATTCTGTGGATGGTAAATATAGACAAGGATGCTGTAGTTTAGAAATAACTGATATAAGTACTGGCAATAAAACAACTTATTATAGAAATCCAAATGGATTTTCATTTCAATTATCTTATAAATTGGGAGAAGAGAAATATTTAGAGATTTTACATTATTTTTCAACTAGCGGCAATTTTGAATCGGATAAGGGCGAAGTTATAGCAATTTATTATTGTGGAGATAATGTTGAAAATAAAATTGATATAAGATTGAATATTACTAATGGAAAAGCTGGAAAAACTTATGAAGATAAAATCCCTGCTACTCCTGAACAAATTGCTTTTGTTTATGATGAATTATCAAAAGCAACAAGCTATGCATCAGAAGTTACAATTGAAAATATGAAGAAAAAAGTAAATACTAAACAATTAGTATTAAATAATAATTAAATTAAAAAATAAGGGCTAGTAAAGACTTATCAATATGATAAGGAATACTACGCTCTTTTTAAGTAGTTAGGAGTGAATTATGTTAAAAATATTTATAGGACCAAATGGATATGGAAAAACTTATGAATTAGAAAAAATTAAAAAATCATTATTTGATGAAGATAAAACTAGTGATGAAACTAACAATAAAATTAATACTGAACTACAAAAAAATAAGCATTATATGTTTAGTGAGATTTTAGAAAAAGAAATTGGATATAATGGAGATAAAGGGAATTTATCAAAATTTTTAGATTATTTAACTAGTTATAATGGCTATGAGAAATATTTTTCAATTGTAGAAGATTAGAAAATTTATTCAAAAGTATTGCATTTTATCAATAAATAGTGTACATTATTTATCGAGATGTGCCTAGGAAACTTTAGAAGCCTTAGGTCTTTTTCATTTCATTTTATAAATTTTTATGATATACTTGTATTAGTTAATTTTATTACTAACTATTAAATGTTGCTTAAAAGTTGTTGTACTTCTTACCTTAGGGCACCATTAGAAAATATGTTCAAACCACTTGAACTTTAATATACATTTTTCAGTCAAAATAAGACTGCTTTTTATTATCAGTAAAATTCTGATAGATAATTTTGACAATAAATTTCTTTAGACAATAAAGGTGATATAATGAAAGAAATGTTTAAAAGTGCAATCCATATAATAATAATGGATAATAATAAAATATTATTGCAAAAAAGAAAAGGCTCTAAATTATGGCCCAGATATTATGCCCTACCAGCAGGACATATCGATAAAGGAGAAAATCAATATGAAGCTCTAATTAGAGAAGCAAAAGAAGAATTAAATATTGAAATCGATCTAGATGGCATCACTAATAGTTATATGGTACTAAGAAGAAATTTTTTTGAAATAGATGGTAAAAAGTTAGAACCATATATTGATTATTATTTTGAAATATCTAAATATAAAGGTACTCCCATAATAGCGGAACCAAATAAATGTGAAGAATTAATATGGGCTGATATCAATAATTTACCAGAACCATTCATTAATTATGAAGGAGATTTTTTAGCAGATAAAAGTATCACAACATATGATTGTAAAACTGATGGAGCCTATATAAAAAAATTAGTCAAATAATTTTATGTAATAATTACAATACACATTTAAGTATTAAAACCATAAAAAATACACAACTACTTTATATAATATTTCACTATAATTATTAATATAAAATTAAATTTATACAAAAAGAAACTATACTGATTTTATTCACTATAGTTTCTTTTTCTTTTCTACAAATAAACTATTAATATTTTTCTTAGGCATAAGTACATATACATTATGATCTATCTTAATATTATAACTACCACTCATATCATCAAAAGATTCACCATCAATACATAAAGGTTTCTTTAAAGGACTATTAAATTTTATTTTAATATTATCAGTTTGATAAAAATAAAATCCTGGTATTTTACTAGCATCATATAAAGCAAAGAAATATAAAGTCTTAACAATATCTTTAAGTTTAGTAATATTACAAAGTAATACTTCAAATTTATTATCATCAAGTTTAATATCTTTATAAAAATTATTAATACCCGCTACTCTATTAGCATTAGTAATAAGAGCAAAAGAGAATAATCCTCTATATTTTTCATTATCTACTTCATAAGTAATATCATATAGTTTAACTTTTCTAAAAAAATCTCTAGCCCCTTCTCTAATATATGCAAGATGTCCTATTCTTTTTTTTAACTCTCTAGGAGTCTCATAAGGAATATTCATAAATTTACCAAAACCAGCAGAATAAACAAAAGGTTTATCATTAATAGTACAAATATCTATTCTTTTAACTTTACCATTTAAGGCTAGTTTTAAATTATTAAGCATATTTTTACCATATCCCCACATAGCACCAACATCATTCGTAGTCCCCGAAGGCAAATGACATAAAACAATTCTATCTTTTCTCATAAAATTACCCGTCATAACCTCATTAAAAGTACCATCTCCACCAATAGAAACAACAAGATCACACTTATCAATATTAGCTACAATACTAGTGGCATCTCCCTTATATTTAGTTTTTTCTATTATAACAGAATAATCATATTCATTAAGTATTTTTTCAATCTTTGGTAAAGTAACTTCTTTATTATACTTACCAGAATTAGGATTATAAACAACTAAGCATTTCTTCATAAAAAAATCACCCTCATCTATATCTTATCATATGTTAAAGAAAAAAGGAATATCAATCTTATTCCTTTACTTCTTTTTCTGTCTTTTTGTCTACTTTCTTTTTCTTTTTATCTACCATTATATCATAATGTTCTCTAACCTGTTCTTCTATTTCATTAGCAATGTTTTTGTTTTCCTTTAAATATAACTTAGCATTTTCTTTACCTTGACCTATCTTATTACCTTTATAAGCATACCAAGCACCACTTTTTTCAACAACGCCAATTTCTGAAGCCAAATCAAGTAATTCTCCTTCTTTAGATACCCCTTCACCATACATAATATCCACAACAGCAGTCTTAAATGGTGGAGCTACTTTATTTTTAACAACTTTAACAGTAGTTTTATTTCCAATAACATCAGAACCAGTTTTTAATTGTTCTCCCCTTCTAATATCAAGTCTAACAGAAGCATAATACTTAAGTGCTTTACCACCAGGAGTAGTCTCAGGATTACCAAACATGATACCTACTTTTTCTCTTAGCTGATTAATAAAGATAACAATAGTATTAGTCTTATTAATAGAACCAGATAATTTTCTAAGAGCCTGACTCATTAATCTTGCTTGAAGTCCAACATGTGAGTCTCCCATTTCACCATCAATTTCTGCTTGAGGTACTAAAGCCGCTACTGAGTCAATAACTATAATAGAAACAGCTTCACTCTTAACAAGAGCATCACAAATTTCAAGAGCTTGCTCACCAGTATCAGGTTGTGATAACAATAATTCATCAGTATTAACCCCTAAGTTATGAGCATAAACAGGATCTAAAGAATGCTCTGCATCAATAAAAGCAGCTCTGCCACCATTTTTTTGTACTTCTGCAATAGCGTGAAGTGCAAAAGTAGTTTTACCTGAAGACTCAGGTCCATAAATTTCGATTATTCTTCCTTTAGGATATCCTCCTGCTCCAAGAGCAATGTCTAAGCTAAGAGATCCACTAGGAGAAACCTCAATTTCCTTATGTTCTTGCTCTCCAAGTTTCATAATAGCCCCTTTTCCGAATTGTTTTTCGATATCAGCAAGTACTTGTTCTAATGCTGTATCTTTTTCTACATTTTTTGCCATAATTTCCTCTCTTTCAACATACTTTCCTTAATTACAATATAATTGTACAATACTTTTTTTAACTTGTCAATACTTTTTAATACATTTGTTCGTATTTTTTTACAAAATAAAAAAAGATAAATATTATCTATCTTTTAAATATGGCTTAGCCATCATATAATACTTAACACCAGATATAACTGATAGAATAGCAGCAAGTGCTAATAAGAAATCAGATATTCTAAGTGAAATAAGTTCAAATGGTAAATTATAAAATAATGTTAATATTATACCAATCATCAAAGTAGCAGTTTTAACTTTAGCTATTCCTATTGCAGCAACAGCATGTCCTTTATTACCGATAACCATTTTAATAGAATCTACTACTATATCTCTAGCAATAATAACTACTACAATAGCGGCACTAATTTTACCACTACATCCTAATATAATTAATACTGAATTAGTAAGTAATTTATCACTAATAGCATCAACCATCTTACCAAAGTCAGTAACCATATTATATTTTCTTGCTATATAACCATCTAAAAAGTCAGTAAATGAAGCAATTATAAATAATACTCCTACTATAATATATTTTAAATCAATTAATATTTTACCACCTATTAAATAAGTAGGAAAATCAATACCCATTTGATCAAATGGAAACAAGAGTAAAACTATAATAATAATAGACATTATTACCCTTGACATAGTTATTTTATTTGCTTTATTCATCACACTATCTCCTTATACTATATGTAATATCATTATCACTAAAATCATTTCCTTTATAATTACTAACTATAAAATATCCAACTACTATTAAAATAACAATCGCAGCAAGACCAATAATTATTTTAGGAACTTTAATTTTACTACTCTCCTTGGTATATGGAGAAATAGTATCATTATTCTCATTTTTATCCTTTTTAGCTTCCTTTATTAATTCAATTGGAATCTTTGAAGTCATATCAAATAAATATTCATTAAATTCATCTAATATTCTTTCACTATCTAATCCTAAATATTTAGCATAATCTCTAATAAAATATTTTAAATAAAATACATCTTTAAAATCTTCTGTTTTACCTTCCTCTATACTAGATATTTGACTAGGTCGCATCTTCAAATCTTCAGCAACTTCCTCAATAGAAAGACCATTTTCTTCTCTTTTGTCTTTTAATTTAAGACCTATATTTTTCATAATACTCCTTAATAATAATAATATCTTATAAGCCATGTTCTGTACCTATTACTAGGCGGTAAATATTTATCTATGACTATTGTCATTCCCTCTAGATTCAAATTCTCTAGTTTAGGATTCCCCTACCATAATTTGGGTTTCTCGCTTGTGGGGTTTACCTCGTTTCATTCTACTTATTTCTAAATAGACTCGTCTCTGTGGCACTTTTACACATCCTTTATCATAGTTACCCTTAGATAAAAGATAAGCCGTCAGTTACCTGCCTTAGGTTATTTTTTCCCTAAGCACAAACACTACTATCATCGCAGATAGTACGAGCATGGACTTTCCTCTACATATCAAGTATGCAGCATTTACCCAGATATATTATTGTTGTTCTTTACCTAATATGATTTTCTCAAGTTGTGATATTCTTCTTAATAAATCAACATTAGTAATTTCTTTTTCACCTATTCTAGCAGCTTCTATACTAGATTTTAAATTTCTTACTTCATTTTTCAAAACAGTATTTTCTTGAGCCAATTCTCTTTTTTCTTTTTCTAGACTCTTAATAATATTATTATATTCATTATAATCTTTAATAATAACATCTAGAAATTTATCAACTTCTTGAAGTCTATATCCTCTAGCATCAATTTTGAACTCTTTCTCCAAAATATCTTGCATTGTCAAAGTAATTCTATCATTATACATATCTAATCACCTCTACAATAAAATTATCTCAAAAAATACACCTTTTGTCAATTAAAAAGAAATCTTTTCAAAAATCAAATATATTTTATCACAATTTAAATATAATGTCAAAAAAAGAGTAAAAATTTTATTAGTACTTTTTACCACTTTTCTTCTCCTCTTCTTTTCTCATTCTTTCTATGTAATATTCATATATATATTTAGATAATTCTATAATATCTTTTGTTAAATCATCTATTTCTCCTATTACATTACTTAAACCCTCTTTTTGAATTCTATTAATATTCTTCATAACAATATTTTTATTTTCTAATGAAATATTATCAATAATATCAACCATTCTCTTATTATTTTCATCTAATCCACTAATAACCACAGAACCAAGCCATTCTTTAGGTACAATAAGTCCAAGTTTATTTCTAACACCATTATCTCTAGTAAAACCATCTAATTCTTTATTAAGTAATAACTTAGATATAGCAAAAACACATTGATCATCATCATATTTTTCTTTAGTTAAAGAAATACATTCTTCTAGTGTCTTATCTCCAATATCAATAATAGTTAGTTTAAGTTCATAAGGACTAAACTCTCTTACAATAATATCTCTTATTAAATCTCTTCTAGTAAATACATCAGCATTTCCATTCTTACAGTAATCCATTAATAATCTATGTACATAATCAATATCATAATAATTAGAAAGTCTATAAATTACATATAATAATTTTTCTTTATTTTCGTAGAAGACAGAATTACCACCAATATTCTCTCCTTTTTTAACTTGAATACCTTCTAAATTTGCTTTATTTAAAGTACCATCAAGATTGCCAATTATTACATCAGCAATCTTTATAAAATCTCCTTCTTTTCCATAATCAATATCATAATAATTATTATGTAAATATTCTGAATCATTAATGCAAAACAATACTTCTCTCTTAATAAAATTAACAAAATCTTCCATCGTACTCTTATCTAAAGAATTACTATTTTTCTTAGTATTAAAATAACTATTCATAAGTAAAGATAAAGTTTTATTATAAGATAGAGTACCATCATATGTCATTCCAACTTTACCATCACTAAGTATATATGGATTATAACTAACTGAAGAATTATAGTCTAAAGAATTAACAAATTTACTTACCTTTTCTGCTTCTTCCATAGTACTTACTCTAACTACTAAAACATCATTACGCATCTCTTTAGCTATTTTACTCTGAGTAATAATATTTTCATCTATCATATAATTAAATACTAAACCAGTAACATTATATAAATTCTTCTTATCACAAGCAATATATAATTTAATAGAAGTATTAATTTTATCATAAAAAGTTTTATCATCATATCCATTTCTATTCTCAATAGCAAAAAATGGTCCTTTGCTAAAACAAATAGCGGGCTCTCTTTTTCTAAAATAATTACTTAATCGGGCTTGAATTTTTATTAAATTATCATTACTAATTCTCATTTGCTTACCATCTTGAACATTAAATAACTTAAGTTCATTATAAATAGTATCAGGAGTTACTTTAAAATTAGGATTTTGCATATAAATTTTCTTTATATGTTCAAAAAATAATTCTCTCTCTTCAATCTTACTCATCTTTTTTAATTTCCTTTACTAAGTCATCTAATTCTACAGTATCATCTAAAAATAATCTCATACTATTATCATCAATTTCTTCTTTAGATAGTTTACTAATCGTCTTTACTTTTTTACCATCTATCATAATTTCTACTTCTTCCATAACTACTCCTCACTTATTCTTTTATAATAATTAAATCTATTCATCGCCCACTTTTTTTGCTCTTCAAGGATCATATTAGCGTTATCACTATTAACATTCTTTAAATTAGCAAATCTATTCTCTGTCATTAAGTAATCTTCATATTTATTAAAATCAGGATTTTTAGAATCAAGTATTAACTTACCTGTACTAGGATTATATCTAAAAGTAATAAAGTAACCACACTCTGTAGCCAAATAAGCATTAGATTGTGAGTGTTCCATACCACTATTAATACCATGTTCAATACAAGGACTATAACATATTATAATTGATGGTCCATCATAACTACTAGCTTCTTTCAAAGCTTTAAGATATTGCTCGTTATTATAACCAATATTACAACTAGCAACATATACATGTGGATAACACATAGCAATTCTAGCCAAATCTTTTTTATAATTATTCTTGCCACTTGAAGCAAATGATGCTGTAGCTCCATAATTAGAACTCTTTGAAGCTTGACCACCAGTATTAGAATAAACTTCTGTATCTAGTACCATAATATTAATATTATCATTCTTTGATAAAACATGATCTATACCATCATATCCAATATCATAGGCAAATCCATCTCCTCCTACTATCCACATAGATTTAGGAACAATATAGTCTTTCATATCATTTAAATAAGGATGTTTCTTATAATCAATCTCTTTATATACTTCTTTACATATATCATAATTATTCATATTATTAAGCCATTTTTTAAATACCTTATTTCTAGGATACTCCTTCATGTATTTCTTAATCTTATCTCTCTTCATATTAATACCATTTAGAATACCATATCCATATTCAGCATTATCTTCAAATAAAGAACTAGCCCAAGGTATACTATATGGAAAACTAGGAGTACTACCACCATATATAGATGAGCAGCCAGTGGCATTAGCAATGACCAAGTTATCATTAAATACTCTAGTTAAATTAGTTAAATAAGGAGTCTCTCCACATCCTGCACATGCTCCAGAATATTCAAATTTAGGAGTTTTAAAACTAACATTTCTACTAGTTAAAATATTACTATCATACTTATCATTAATATTATTCTTAATTAAATAATCAAATTCTTTATCATGTCTCTTATTAGGTACCATTTCTAGTGCCTTCTTACCCATCTTACCAGGACAAGTAACCGCGCATAATCCACACCCTGTACATTCTTCATAATTAATACCAATAGCAAAATTAACATCTTTAGGCATAATTGAAGGAATAGACTCTATCTTTTTATCATCCTTATCAAGTAAGAAAGGTCTAATAACACCATGAGGACAAGCAAAAGCACATTTATTACATTCAGAACAATTTTCAGGTATCCAGTTAGGAATCGACTCAGCAATATTTCTCTTTTCATTCTTAGTAGTACCACCTTCAAAGACACCATTAGATACATCTAAGAAACTACTAACAGGAAGCGTATCTCCCTTAAGTAAATTAATTGTTTCATTAAAGTTTAATTTCTTATTATCACTATATTCTAAGTTTACCCAAGAACTATCAATACTAACTCTCTTCAAATACTTAAGAGAATTATCAACAACTTTATTATTAATATCAATAATCTTTTTACCTTTACTACTAAATCTACTCTTAATATTATCTTTCATAATACTAATAACCTTATTAATATTATAAATATCCATAATCTTAAAAATACAAACTTCCATTGAAGTATTAATCTTATTCTTAAGACCCATTTCACCTGCTACTTTATAAGCATCTATTGTATAAACATTAACATTTTTAAGAGCAAGTAAATATTTAACTTTATTAGGTAAACTTCTAATTAAATCATCACTACTTAAATTAGTGTTCAAAAGAAGTGTACCACCCTCTCTAATATTATCAAGAATATCATACTTATACATATAAGAATCTTTAGATACTACAATAAAATTAGGATTATCAACATAATAACTACTCCTAATAGGAGTATCTCCTATTCTAATATGACTTCTAGTAACACCACCACTCTTCTTAGAATCATATTGAAAATAACCTTGAACATATTTCTTAGTATTATCCCCAATAATTCTAAGAATATCTTTTGAAGTAGATACCATACCATCAGAACCATATCCATATATAAGCATTTCATAATTATTATTATCAAGTCTATAACTATTATCAATATCTAAACTTAAATTAGTAACATCATCATTAATACCAATAGTAAAATTACTCTTCATATCACCACTTAAATTATCATATACACTCTTAATCATAGCGGGTGTTGTATTCTTAGAAGATAATCCGTATCTACCACCAATAATTTTAATATCTCTATCTTTTAAAGCATTAACAACATCTAAATATAAAGGTTCTCCACTACTACCAGCTTCTTTAGTTCTATCTAGTACTGCAATTTTCTTAACACTAGAAGGAATAATTGAAGATAAATAACTATTACTAAATGGTCTATATAAATGAACAGTAACTAAGCCTACTTTCTTACCCTTCTTATTAAGATCATCTACTACTTCCTTGATACATTCACATACTGAACCCATAGCAATAATAACTGTATCACTAGACTTATCTCCATAATAATTAAATGGTTTATAATCAGTCTTACATATCTTATTAATCTTATCCATATAATAAATAACATTATCTATAGCTTTAGTATAATAACCATTTCTTGATTCAGTATGCTGAAAATAAACATCTTCATTCTCAGCAGTTCCTCTAGTAGTAGCTCCACTTATCATACCATTATCTCTAAACTTTCTAAGAGCCTTCTTATCAATAAAAGTTTCTAATTTACTAAGATCAATTTCTTTTACTTTATCAATTTCATGACTAGTTCTAAAGCCATCAAAAAAGTTAATAAAAGGAAGTGAAGACTTAATACTAGCTAAATGACTAACCATAGCCATATGATAAGCTTCTTCCACTGAAGAAGATGAAAGCATACAAGCACCAGTTTGTCTAACTGCATATATATCTTGATGATCACCAAAAATACTAAGACTATGCGTAGATAAACTTCTAGCAGCTACATGAATAACTCCCGGAAGCATTTCTCCAGCCATTTTATATATACTAGGAATCATTAAAAGTAATCCTTGACTAGCAGTATAAGTAGTAGCAAGTACTCCTGCTTGTAGTGCACCATGAACAGTAGCAATAGCTCCTTTCTCAGATTCCATTTCAATTACCTTAACTTTATTACCCCAGAAATTAATTTCTCCCTTACTTGCTAAAACATCAACTTTCTCCGCCATAGGAGACGCTGGCGTAATCGGATAAATACCCGCTATTTCAGTAAATTTATAACTAACTCTACTAACGGCTTCATTAGCATCCATTGTTTTATAACCCATAATATTCCTTCTTTCTCTTCTATCATATTTACTAGTTATAATTTTATCACAATTTAGCTCAAATAACAACCTCCTAGCGAAGAAAAACTCTCTAGAAAGAGAGTAATATTTTTTCGTATGCCTCTATAGCCTATAGTCTATAGAGGTTAAGTTAAGCCTAGTTAGTCTTAACTTAAGTATCAACCATACATATTATATATAAGCATTAACTATTTACAAGTTAAACCACGATTAGTAAGAGTAGTCTTAAAAGTATTTAAGTCTCTATTAATACCAAGATTATTAATATCATTATCTGATAAAGTATTTAAATCATAAGTATAAATAACTTTATAATTAGTATCATCATTAACATTAACATCACTAGTAAAACCTTTAATATTAGTATAAGTACCAAACTTACTATCGTGTCTTGTCTTAATACCAGAAATATCAATGATACCATCAGTAATACCATCAACAACATCATCTAAAACACTACCAACAGTACCACCTAGTATACCATCATTATCTTTATTATCATCTTTATCATTAGTAGTTCCATCAGTACCAGTACCTACTCCATCAACATGATTACTTTTATAATCATAAGTAGCCTTTATTTTTTTAATATTATTATTTCTATATTCAATAACATATTCAGTCTTAGAAGTAACATCACCTACTGTATTATCATAAGTACAAGTAAGTTTATCATTAGTTCCACATCCCGATAAAACTGCTACTACTGCAATAAGTAATAAAACTTTCTTCATAAATACACACTCCTTTCTAGTAATAGTATTAACCAAAAAGAAATATATATAAGAAAAAAGTATAACCATTTAAGTTATACTTCAAAGTATCTAAGAAAAGTCTTAAGATTAGCCATATCTTTACGATACTTATACATATCGCCATAATCTTCACAATATACAAGGCAACTCTTTAAAGCTTCAACATACTTAGGATAATCAATATCTGTAACTCCACTAATTATTGTTTCTTTTAACTTTTTAAAATACTTTTCCCACTCACTAAACATAACCTTTTTAGTATTAAAAATAATACACATATTATCAAAGTATTTAGTAAGTTCAACTTCCTTTTTATTCATTTTATCCCTCTAATTAATATTCACAATTACCAGGAGTTCTAGGATAAGGAATAACATCTCTAATATTATCAACGCCAGTTAGATAAATAAGAAGTCTCTCAAATCCCATACCAAATCCACTGTGGTAGCAGCCACCAAATTTACGAAGATTTAAGTACCATTCCATACCTTCTTTTTCCATGCCAAGTTCTTCCATTCTCTTAAGTAGAACATCAAGTTTCTCTTCTCTTTGACTTCCACCTATAAGTTCACCAGCACCAGGTACTTCAAGGTCAACAGCGGCTACTGTTTCATTATCATCATTAAGTTTCATATAGAAAGCTTTGATATCTTTAGGCCAATTTTTAATAAATACTGGTCCATCAAAATATTCAGTAATATATTTTTCATGTTCTTTAGCAATATCTTCACCATATTCAGGTTCAAATTCCCATTTAACATCAGCTTCTTTAAGAATTTTAATAACATCTTTATGATCAATTCTAACAAAATGACTATTAATTAATTTAGTAAGTTTTTCAATTAAACCTTTTTCTACAAATTTATCAAAAAATTCCATTTCATTAGGACAATTATCTAAAACATACTTAACAACATACTTAAGCATATCTTCCATAATATCCATATCCATATTTAAGTCGCAGAAGGCAATCTCCGGTTCAATCATCCAAAATTCCGAAGCATGAGTTTTAGTATTAGAATTTTCTGCCCTAAAAGTAGGACCAAAAGTATAAATCTTTTTATAAGCCATAGCAAAAGTTTCACCTTCTAATTGACCAGATACTGTAAGAGAAGCCATCTTACCAAAGAAGTCTTTATCATAATCAACCTTCCCAGTTTCCGCTACTTTGTTTAAATCCAAAGTAGTAACTTGGAACATCTCTCCTGCTCCTTCACAGTCAGAAGAAGTAATTAAAGGTGCATGAAAATATACATAACCATTATCTTGGAAATACTTATGAATAGCATAAGCTGCCACACTTCTAACTCTAAATACAGCATTAAATAAATTAGTTCTAGGTCTTAAATAAGCAATATCCCTTAAAAATTCTCTTGTTGGTCTACCTTTTGCTTGAAGAGGATAATCATCAGGACAATCACCTTCTAATACAAATGATGAAAGTACAAGTTCAAAATCTTGACCTTCTTTAGGAGATTCAACTAACTTACCAGTAACAGTAATAGCACTACCTAATTTAAGTTTGGTAATATCATCAAATTTTTTTAATTTATCATCATATACAACTTGTAAATTTTTAAAACAAGTACCATCAGATAAGTCTATAAATCCAAAATGAGCTTGCTTTCTATGACTTTTAATCCAACCACTAACAGTAATTTCTTTACCAATATAACTCTCTTTATATAAATCTTTAACATCTAACATAATATATATTCCTTCTTTCATTAATTAAACTTTTTATTAATAATACTAGCAGACCTTCTAACATCTTTCATAATCTTATTATAAAGTCCAGGATAATGTCTAAGTTCTGTAATAAAACTAACATCGTCGTAGGAGACTGATCCAACATAAGATCTGCTTGCATCGTCCCATACCGGAACTTCCCTCCCAAGTAAGTAATCAGTAGTAGTTTCAAGTACTTCTGCTAATTTAATAAGTTTTTCTAAATTAGGAATTCTAGTCCCATTCTCATAACCACATACTGATACTTTAGTAACACCAATAGCTAATCCTAAATCTTGTTGCGATAAACCTCTTTTTATTCTCAGTTCTCTTACTCTTTTACCAACCATTTTGTTTACCTTCCTTATAATTAGTTATCTCCTTGTTAATAATATTTTATAACAATTTATAACAAAAGTCTACAAAATTAATTATAAAATTACTTATTTTTCTTAATATACCAAATAAATTACCAATATATATTATAATTTATTCATGGATATAATCTTTCATAATACAAAATAAATAAAAATAAAACTTATTCCAAAACACTTGGAGTAAGTCTTATTTTACTATCATCACCTAAATAATTTAAAGTAAATTTACCATTCTTATCTTCACTATTAATATTATATACAAAAATATATTCATTATATTTATTCGTAGCAAGTTCTTCTCTTTTATATCCTGTACCAATATCATCAAAGTAATAATAATATTTAAGACTAGGAATATAATCATTATTTTTACTTTTTAAAACAAAATTATCTAATTTAAAATTATATTTACTAATCTTACCTTTAGTACTAAACTTAACAATAACATAAGCATTATCTCTACTTATTCTATTTCTATCAGATACATAAGAATCAATAACTTTAAAATTAAAATATCTTGTAGATAACATTTGTTTTTCACTTAACGTACCATGAATAACAAATTTATTAAATGGAAATATAAGTATAAGAATAACTGCTACTACACCTAATATAATATTTATAAAAAACTTATTCTCTGCATAATAATATTTAAGTTCTCTAATACCTCTTCTACCAGTAGTAAGTATTTTATCCGAAGATAAATTAGTACTAATTTCAATCTCTTCACTATCTTCTTTACTAAGATTAAGATCTTGTAAATCTTTATTAAAATTAAATTTCTTAATATCAAAGCCTAATCCTCTAATTAAAGTAGGAATACACATAATAAATAACATCCAATAATTAAATCTACTAATATCTCTAAGTAATCTAATCTCTCTAGCGGCCATACTAGTACTTTCCAAAACTTTAATATTACCATATAAATATAAGAATAATATTATTGATATAACACTAACTATTGAAGTAATAACATAAAATAATTTAGGCTTCTTTTTATATCTCATTAAAAAGAATATAATTATTGATATACCAATTATTAAAATTGAAAATATAAATATCCATACATTAATATAATCACTAGATATAATCTCCATACTACCTTTATAATTAATATAATCTTTAAAAAAAGTTAATATACTATTAGCTTTAAAAGTAATATAAGCAAATAATATAAAAAGAATAATATGTATTAATCTAAAATATTTAATTAAAAAAGCATAAGGTCTTCTAAATACCATAATAACAACTCTCCTATCATAATTAAATTATACACTAAATAACTAAATATATCAATACTTTCCTTTCACTAAAAGCCAAGGTCTTTTAGTGTCATTTCCAGCCTCTTAGTCTAGAAATGAAACATCATTATGTCTATCATATATAGGTCAAAAAAACTATAAGTAATTCCTTATAGTTAAAAAGTTAATCCTTATATACAATTAATTGTCCTTCTCTTAAATAAATATTTTTATTTTGTCTTAAAAGATTATTAATATTACTACCAAGTAATTTATTAACTGAAGATAGTGTATCATTATCTTTAGTAAAATAATACTTAACATCTTTCTTAGGAACTAATATTGTTGTATCAGGATAAATATAATCATTAGTACTAATACCATTAAGCATAGCAAGTAAATTATAATCAGTATTATATTTTCTTGCTATCTCATATAAAGAATCTCCTTTTTTAATTGTATAAATATCAAAATATTGATTAGTTACTGGCACTACTATCATACTACCAACCCCAAATCCACTATTAGGATTTAATTGTCTAATAACACTACTATTAGTTCCAAACTTATTAGCAATAGCATCTATTGTATCTCCAGCCATAATTTGATAAACATCATACATAATTATTCCTCCCATATTATCGTATGATAAATATCATTATTTGTGAACAAGTTCTCCTCTAGGACATCTATTTCCCCAAGAATCAATAATTTTATTATCTCTCATAACTTTAATAATCTCACAGTTGTTAGAGCAACCCTTACATTCTGTTCCTTTAGTTTCAAAAATAATATCTTCTATATCAAAAGAAAAATCAATTTCTTCTTCTGCTCTTGATAAAATAGCTACTCCTAAAGCACCAGTCAAATGAGAATTATTATCAACATATATTTTATATCCAGTAATTTTTTCAAAAGCCTTAACTACACCAATATTTTTCGATACTCCACCTTGAAATACAATTGGTGGTTTAATTTTTTTACCTTTACCAACATTATTTAAATAATTATTAACAACTGCTTCACAAAGACCTGCTATTATATCTTCCTTTTTATGTCCTATTTGTGATTTATGTACTAAGTCAGATTCTGCAAATACTGTACATCTAGCAGCTATTTTAGTAGGATTATCACTAGTAAGTGCTATCTTACCAAAATCTTCAATAGGAATACCGAGTCTTTTAGCCTGACTAGATAAAAAAGACCCCGTACCTGCGGCACATAAAGTATTCATTGCATAATCAGTAACAATACCATTATCAATAATAATAATTTTTGAATCTTGTCCACCTATCTCAAATATCGTTTTAACATTAGGATATATACTCATAGCTCCTATAGCATGCGCAGTAATTTCATTCTTAATAGCATTAGCTCCTAGTATTGTTCCAATTAATTTTCTAGCAGAACCAGTTGTACCTACTCCTACAACCTTATATTTATTTAAGTCCATAGTATTCTTAAGTTCCCTAATAACTCTCTTACTAGCCAAGATAGGATTACCTTCAGTATATAAATATGAACTTGTTATAATATTATTATTCTCATCAATAACAACCCCTTTAGTAGATATACTACCAATATCAATTCCCAAATATGCCTTTTTCATTTTCCACCTCAAAATAATTATATGAGATAAAAATTAAAAAAGATGTCGAATTTAGACATCAATTTTATCTTTTAAACAAGTATACTTAACTCCACAAGCATCAAGCATTTTTTTAGAAGCAATAACTTCTTTAGTATCTTTATATTTATCCTCTAAATAATATAATTCTTTAATACCAACTTGAATAATTTCCTTTGCACACTCATTACAAGGAAATAAATCAACATATATTTTTGCTCCTTCTAAATCTTTATTACTACCTCTATAATTTAGTATAGCATTTCTTTCAGCATGAACAACATAAAGATATTTAGTTTCAAGTGCATCTCCTTCTCTATCCCAAGGAAAATAATGATCATCATAACCATTCGGAGTACCATTATATCCTACTGATAAAATTCTATTATTTTTACTTACAATGCAAGCGCCAACTTGTGTATTAGGATCCTTACTTCTTCTTGCAGCAAGTTTAGCAACTCCCATAAAAAATTCATCCCAAGATAAATAATCTTTTCTCTGTTTATTAATCTTTTTCATTACAATACCTCCATCTACATAATTAATTATATCATAAAATTACATAATAGATATAGATAAATTTAAAATTTATTGTTATAATATAAGAGGTGGTAACATGAAAAATAAAATAAAAAATATCTTTAAAAGTATTGGTATAATATTATTACTATTATGCTTTACTTCAATTATGTTTAGTGTATTTAATATTAACTTAAAAGCATTATCTGAAAAAGAGTATCTACTATATACTGTTTTATTTGAATTAATATTATTAATAATATTTATTGCAATATATCGTAAAACTCTATTAAAAAATGGAAAAGAATATTTTCAAAACTTTTCTGAAAACTTTAAACAATCATTTAAATATTGGTTAGTAGGTTTTGCCATTATGGCTATTAGTAATATTATAATAACCTTTGTATTAAAACAAACTATCGCCGGTAATGAAGAATTAGTAAGAAGCTATATTGATACATCTCCTCTATTAATGATATTTAGTACTGTAATATATGCCCCTATATGTGAAGAATTAACTTTTAGAAAAAGTATTAAAGATGCTATAAATAATAAATATATTTATATTTTAACAAGTGGCTTATTATTTGGTTTCTTACATATAGTAAGTTATATAAATACCCCTTTAGATTTAGTATATCTAATACCTTATGCTTCATTAGGAATAGTATTTGCTACTCTTTATTATAAAACAAATAATATCTTTTCTACTATTACCATTCATGCTATGCATAATGCTCTATCAGTTCTAGTATATCTTTCACTAGGAGGCCTATCATGAAAAAATTTATAAGATTTCTATTAATATTATTCTTACTTATAGCACTAGTAGTAATTTATGCTAGATATGGTGGTACCGAAGGATTAAAAACTAAAGAATATACTATTGAAACTAAAGATATTGCTACTACATTTGATGGAATAAAAATAGTTCATTTTAGTGACTTACATTATTTACGAGTAACCAATAAAAATAAATTAAAACAAATAGTAAAAGAAATAAATCTAATCAATCCAGATATTGTATTTTTTACTGGAGATTTAATAGATAAAGACTTTACTACTACTGATAAAGATAAAGACGATTTAATTGAAGAATTAAATAATATAAAATCAAAATATGGAAAATATGCTATCATTGGTAACCATGATCATGTTAAAGATATAGATTTATTAAAAGATATCTATACCAATAGTGGCTTTACTCTTTTACAAAATAGTTATGATATTATCTATGGTAAAGATAATGACAAACTCTTTATTGGAGGTGTAGACACTTATAGTTATAATGAATCAGATATTGATAAAGTAATGAATTACTTTACCGATAACGAAGACATAAGTTATAAAATAATCCTTACTCATGAACCAGATTACACTGATATAATCTTAAGTAAATATAAAGTAAACCTAGTATTAGCGGGTCATTCCCACAATGGCCAAATAAATATACCATATGTAAAAAAATTATTCTTACCATATGGTAGTAAAAAATATTATGAAAACTATTATAAAGTAAACGATACTGACTTATATGTATCAAGCGGTATTGGAGAATCAAGAATAAACTTTAGATTATTCAATAAACCATCAATTAACTTTTATAGAATAAATAAATTAGGAGCATAACCCCTAATTTATTTTTTCTTTATGTTCATTATATTCTTTACTCCCATAAGAAATAATACCTTCATAAGCAAGTCTATAATAAGCAAAATATAAAGGTATATTATTTTCTCTGCATATATGTTCTAGATCATTAATATTAACTTTAATCTTATTCCAAGTATTACTATCAATCATTTCATTTAAAGCATAATTATCTATATCCTTTTCATTATCATCATCATTAATAATAATCTTATTTTTAAGTCTATTATAATCTTTTTTTACATGACCAAGTTCATGATATAAAGTAAAGTAAAAGCTAGCCTTTTCTTCAAAATATCTAGTAATATATATACAAGGATTATTTCCTTTTACCATAGAACATCCTCTAATCTTAGTACTAGGTAAAGCATCCTCGATAACTAAATAAATACCATATTTATTAAATAACTGAATAAGTTCTTTTTCATTAAATTTATTATTTCTAATTATTTTAAGTTCATTAAGTAATAAATTTAAATTACTACTTTTATAATCACTAATCTCCCTACCCATTATTATTCTATCACATCTTTTAATCCATAAATATATCTTATTAAGATCAGCATCATCTTTCTTTTTATATAATATTTTCTTATTATAATATTTATTAATATTATCAAAATTAGATATACCAAGATAATCAAGTAAGTCCATTGCATTTTGTGTATAAGAAGAACTATCTTTTAAAGTAATCCATTTTCTTTTACTCATTTCATTTATACAAAAAGTATTTAAATATTTATTAATTTCTTTTTCATTATCAAAATTACTATTCAAATAATCATATATTCTCTTTTTAGATTCAACATAAAATATCAAATTAATATCAATATCTGTAATTAAACTGATACCAAGCATTAATTCTTCTGACATATTAGTTTTACCACATAATATTTCATTCATATGCTTAGTAGAAATACCAAGTCTTTCTGCAAAATCAGTTTGTGATATTTTATAAAATTCTAAATAATCTCTTAACATACTTCCAAATCCTTGCATTATTCATCACCTTCTACATATATTATAACCTACAAAGTAATAATATACAATCAAAATTACAAAAAAAGAATAACAAGCAAAGTTATTCTCAAATTATTTAAACAAAGACTTATAAACATCTTCATAATCTTCAACTAATATAATATTAAGATTATCTCTTACCTCACTAGGAAGTAAAGAAAATTCCTTGGAAGACTCGAGAGGTAAATAAACAGTATCAATACCATTCGTAGTAGCGGCAATCAATTTTTCCTTAAGGCCTCCTACTGGAAGTATCTTTCCTCTTAGCGTAATCTCTCCTGTCATAGAAACATTATTAGGAATAATCTTATTCTTAAGTAAACTAAGTATAGCAGTAACAATAGTAACCCCCGCAGAAGGACCATCTTTAGGAATACTTCCCTCCTCAATATGAAAGTGAAAATCTACTTCTTCAAATATTTTATAATCTATTTTAAACATCGTATTATTAGCCTTTATATAACTAAGAGCAATATAAATACTTTCTTTAATAACATCTCCTAAAGCACCAGTCAAAGTAACATTACCCTTACCAGGATATAAAGTACAAGTAACTTTAAGAATATTACCACCATACATTGTATAAGCAAGACCATTAACAATACCAGTCTTAGTATTAGTATCATTAATAGTAATATTATATTTAGTAGCCCCTAAATAAGCTTCAACATCACCATTATCAATAACAATCTTACTGCTCTTATCATTATTAATAATAGCCTTTCTAATAATAGAATCAATCTGTCTATATAAATCTCTAGCCCCTGCCTCTTTAGTATAATAAGTAATAATTTTCTGAATAGCAGAGTCAGTAAACTTAATATTTTTAACCTTATATTCATTAAGTAAATCAGGAATTAAATGATATTTAGCAATATTAAGTTTTTCATATATTGTATAACTAGAAAGTTCAATAATCTCTAGTCTATCAAGTAAAGGAGCAGGTATACCACCAATATTATTAGCAGTCAAAATAAACATAACATTAGATAAATCAAATTCTTCTTCAATATAGTTATCACAAAACTTATCATTCTGTTCCTTATCAAGAATTTCAAGAAGTGCACTAGCAGGATCACCCTTATAATCCTTAGTAAGCTTATCAACCTCATCAATTAAAAATACCGGATTAGAAGTATTAGCCTTCTTCATTTGTTGAATAATCTTACCAGGAGAAGCTCCCACATAAGTTCTTCTGTGACCTAATATTTCTGCTTCGTCATTAATACCGCCAAGAGATACCTTAACAAAATCTTTATTCAAAGCCTTAGCAATACTACTAGCCAGTGAAGTCTTACCAACACCAGGAGGACCCACTAAACATATAATAGGACTATTTGAAGTATTAGTCTTTTTCTTTACTGCTATATATTCAATAATTCTCTTCTTAACACTCTCTAAACCAAAATGCGAATTATTAAGAACCTCAGTAATCTTTTTAACATCAGTATTATCTTTAGATAACTTATTCCAAGGTAAGCAAAGAAGCCAATCAATATAAGTTCTAATAGTGGTAACCTCAGGAGAAGCACTACTAGTAAGAGAATATCTATCAATCTCTTCATTAAGTCTCTTAATAATGCTTTCAGGTAAATCAAGACTATTCATCTTATTTCTAATCTTATCAATGTCAGCATCTTTTAAATCAACTTCCCCTAGTTCTTCTTTAATAAGTTTAATCTTCTCTCTAAGCATATATTCTTTTTGTTCTTCTTCAAGTTTAACCTTTAAATTATCTTCAATTTCATTCTCTAATCTAACTGTCTCAATCTCTTTAGACAAATCTAAAGTAATTTCTCTAATTCTATTCATAGGATTAGTAATACTAACATACTTTAATACTTCATTATATTCAAGAGGTAACTCAGACACAATAATATCAGATAACTTACTAATATTCTTAACCTCAGTAATTCTACCAATAACAGTATTAGACATATAAGGAGATATATCAATATACTCATCTAATTTACGATACAAAACTCTTCTTAAAGCAGAAGCTTCTACTTCATTATAATCATATTCCTTAGTAGAAATAACAAATGCTGACAAAAAATCATTATTATTATTAATACTAACAATTTCTACTCTATCAATACCAGTCATAACTACTCTAGTAATACCATTAGGTAAATCAATCTTTGATTTAATCTTACCTAATATTCCAATATCCGGTAAAGTATTATAGTCAGGTTCTTCTTCTAACGGATCATTTAAATTAATCAAAAGAACATAACCATCATAATTACTTTCTGCTATATTAAGTATTTTTTTATCAATATCATTGCTAAATTCAAGTCTAATATCATTAAATGGAAGTAGTACCACATCTCTAAGATATAATATAGGTAGATTAGTCTGAGTCATTTTATCTCCTCCTGATAGAAAAAATATCCCTCATAAATAATATTTTTATAAGAGATACATCACTTCCTTTTCTTGATTATATATAATAACAACAAAATAAAAATATATCAACCCCTTTTTACATTTTTTTTAATTTTTTAATTGAAAAGAGGCCAAATTTCTTGGCCTCAAACAACTATTCTTCTTCTAAAGAAGAATCTTCTATAGTATCCTTTTTACGATTAGGATTAGAAGTAAGAAAAGTAACTTTCTCAGCTACTATCTCAGTCTTTTTTCTCTTAACTCCATCAGGAGATTCAATAATTCTTGTTTGAACTCTACCTTTAACACCAATCATGTCGCCAGTGTTACAATACTCACTAGTAGATTCTGCAACTGCAGACCATAAAGTACAATCTAAAAAGTCAGTATCATATTCACCATTAACATTCTTATAGTTTCTTGGTACTGCAAGAGTTAAAGTAGCATATTTCTTACCATTTTCCGTAACCTTTGTTTCAGGTGCTCTAGCAATTCTTCCTACTAAAACTATTTGATTAACCATAATTCCCTCCTTTCGCCATCACTATACCAAAAAAGGGATATTATTTGCAAATTTTTGAAACACGATTTTCCCCTATAAAAAAATAGGGAAAATCATCGTTTCTCGGCCAGAAAAGAATTTTTTCCCTAAAAAAACATATCTCAAAAACATCTTTTAAAAATTTACTAACTTTACATAAATTTTACATTTTTTCATTAATTTCTTTAATAATTGAATCAGAAATAGCCTTTGCTAAAGTATCTTGCTCTTCTTTTAAAGTATTAACATCAGTACTATTAGATATATAACCAAGTTCTAATAAGTAAGATTCATTACCAATATTACTATCATAGTAGGGATTAACTCCTACCTTATCAGGATTACTACTATCAACATAAGCACCAGTCATAAAGCCTCCCGTTTCTCTAATCATATATAAATAATTAGATTTAGTAGTAACATTATAATGTTTATAATTTTTTTCATCATATCCATCAATTGCAGACTTAACTTCACTCTCAGTAAAGTTATGAGTATAAATCCCATCAAACTTCTTATATAATCTATTTGAAGAGTATCCTAAGCTAGTATTATTAGTAATATTATTTACTATATCTTTAACTAAATCATAATTAATATCACTAGGAGTATATACTTCAATTCCCTTTACTTTAGAAGAACCACTCTTATTAATATGAATAGAGAAAGTATATTTACTTTTAACCTCATTAGGAATAACTGCTCTACCACCTTTATTATACTCATCCATAACATGATTTTTATCAATATCACCTTCATCATGAGTTAATTTAACAGTAATACCAGCCTTCTCTAAATTACTTTTAACTTTCTTACTAATATCCATAGTAAAATCAGTTTCTTTATAATTGCCAGAAGCACCTCCACCATCCATACCACCATGACCTGGATCAATAGTAACATCATAATTCTTATTCTTACTATTATTCTTTTTAACAACAAATTCTAAAGTATTATATTCATTATTAGAATCAATAGTAATTATATTATTATATTTGGATAAAGTATAATAAACAGTTTTCTTATACTTAGTATCATTCTTAATACCATAATATTTAATAATAGGCTTTTCACTATCCTCACTATTAGGATAAGTAGCCTTAAGTACTAAATAATAAGTACCAATATCTAAATTATCTAAATATAAACCATCATTAATAAGATTAGAAATATAATAATTAATCTTACCACCATCAGTATCAGAAGTAATTTCTATATCTTTATCCTCACCATTATATAAAGTAAGACATAAACTATCATAATTCTTATCTTTAATATCAATATTACCTTCTATATTAAAATGATTACCATAAACATAATATTTAGAAGCATTACTAACCTCTTCTTCTAAATTAAGTTTGGGTACTTTACTTTTAATATAATTAACATATACAAAATAACCACCGCACCCCAAAATAACAATTACAAATAAAAATCCTAGTATCTTTTTCATCTATTTATCTCCTATATTAATAGCAAGTAGTCTGTTAAGTTCTACTGCATACTCTGTTGGTAATTCCTCTCTAAATGCTGATATAAATCCCATAATAATAAGTTCTTTAGCCTTATCCTCATCAAGTCCTCTACTCATCAAATAAAATAACTTATCTTCACTAATCTTTGATACTGTTGCCTCATGTTCCATAAAGGAACTATTATTATTAACAATATTAGTAGGAATAGTATCACTCTTAGATTTATCATCAAGAATCAAAGTATCACATTTAACTGAAGCCTTTGAGCCAATTGCATTCTTCGTAATTTTAACAGTACCTCTATAAGTAGCATTACCACCACCTGATGCAATAGATTTAGATATAATATTACTCTTTGTATATTTACCCAAATGAATCATTTTAGCACCAGAATCTTGTATCTGACCTTCTCCAGCAGCAGCAACACTAATACAAGTACCTCTCGCATAATCACCTTTTAAAATACAAGCAGGATATTTCATATTAGTCTTAGAGCCAACATTACCATCAATCCATTCCATTAAACCATTCTCTTCAACGCTAGCCCTCTTAGTAACTAAGTTATATACATCCGTAGACCAATTTTGTACAGTACTATATCTACACTTACTATTCTTACCAACAAATATTTCAACTACTGCTGCATGAAGAGAATCCTCTGTATAAGTAGGAGCAGTACATCCCTCCATATAATGAACACTACTATTATCATCAACAATAATAAGCGTTCTCTCAAACTGTCCCATATTCTTACTATTAATTCTAAAATAACTCTGAAGAGGTCTATCAAGTTCCGTATTAGGAGGAATATAAATAAAAGTTCCTCCACTCCATACAGCACCATTTAAAGCTGTAAATTTATTCTCATTATATTTAACTAAAGTATTAAAATATTTTTTAAATAATTCAGGATACTCTCTTAAAGCACTATCAGTATCCATAAAGATAACATTCTTTTTCTTTAACTCCTCATTCATATTATGATAAATAACTTCACTATCATATTGAGCCCCCATACCATCTAAGTATTTTGCTTCAGCAGAGATAACACCCAAATCATCAAAAATATTTCTAACATCACAAGAAATATTATTCCAATTATCTGTTAAATTATTCTCTCTCTCTTTATAATAAGTAATGTTATCATAATCAATATCAAGTTTAGGTCCAAAATTAGGATTATTACTCTTTAAAAAAGCATCAAGAGATCTAAGTCTAAAATCAAGCATCCATTTAGGTTCTCCCTTAATACTAGATATTTTTTCTACTACTTCTTTAGTTAATTTCATTTATATCACCTTGCACCCTTATTATATAAAATAAAATCCAATAAGTAAAGAAAAAAACTATCTATTTACAATAAATAGACAGTTTAATTACTTATATTAGACCTACTACTAAAACCATTCATATAATAATCAGGAATTTTACCCTGCACAACTTTCATAGCGATAGGAATACTAGCATCAATATTAATTTCTTCACTAATAATAGGTAAAATAATCCTCGTATCAACTTTAACATCAATCATTAATTTAATTAAAGCATTATTAATACCATATTCTGTAACATCCGTAGAAAATCCAGTAACAACATCTCCCACTAATGATAACTTAACTGGAATCTTAGGGCCAAGATTATATAAAAGACTAGAACCAGTAACCATACCAAAAGGAATATAAGTAATAATACCCTTATCAAGCAAATCCATATCATAAGCATCTAAACTATTAAGAGGAAGTTCTAACATATCAATCTTTCCTTCTTCAATAGCCCTAAGATTAAGTTCAATTAAACTAGTCATAGTACTAAGTATTTTAGAAGAATTCTTACTATTAAAATCAATTAAAACAATTTCTCCTTTATCATTATAAACAATATCAAAAATATCATCAGCCCATGAATCACTCATCTGTTTAGTAATAGCCTTATTAATAACTAAAACAGTAAGTTTCCTAGTTTCAGCCTCAGCATAAGCCATAAGTACATCTCTGGATTTATTAGAATAATAATTAATAAATATAATAATAAATAATACCAGAAATATAAAAATAACAATAATAGTATTAATAACTTTACTTTTTTTCCTTTTCTTATTCTTTAGTAACATTCTCATACTAAATTATATGAAATAACCCTATTTAAAAGAAATAAAACCTCCAGTAATACTCAAAGTATCATATCCAAAAGCATTAAGTCTCTTACTAATCTCTAAACTTTGTTTGCCCTCTTCACAATAAAGATAATATCTCTTCTTCTTATTTAAATAATGAGAATAATTATTAAGTAAATTATAATAAGGTATATTAATAGCATTCTTAACATGAGAAATACTATATGAATAATTATCTCTAATATCAATAATAATAGGACTACTAATTTTCTTTAATTCATAAATAGAAATCGTATTCATACCACACCTCACTATAATATATACTAGATATAAATAAGTGAAAAGTAAAATAGTACAAATTTTCCATACCTTTCACTAAAAGCCAAAGTCTTTTAGTGTTACTTCTAGCCTGTAGTCTAGAAGTAAAAATTATAAAATATGTATTGGTGTGAAATCCTTTCTAACTAAAATATTTTCCAAAGAAAAAAACTTAAGAATAATCTTAAGTAATTATAAACTAAGTAATTTCTTAGCAGTTCTAACCATCTGAGCAGAATAACCCATTTCATTATCATACCAAGAAATAACTTTAACCATTTGTTTACCATCATGTTCTACTACTTTAGTTAAAGATAAGTCTGCTAATGCGCCACAAGTAGTACCAATAACATCAGAAGAAACAATTGGATCAGTAGTAGTAACTAAAGTCTCACTAGCATTATTTATAAATGCACTATTAATTTCTTCTACTGTAACTTTCTCAGTAAGTTCTAAAGATAAATCAACTAAACTACCATCAGATACTGGTACCCTAATAGCACCACCACTAAGTTTACCATCTAAACTTGGAATTACTTTACCAATTGCAATAGCAGCCCCAGTAGAAGTAGGCACAATATTCATTGCACATGCTCTACCTCTTCTTTCTTTAATCCCTTTTTTATGAGAAACATCTAAAGTAACTTGATCATTAGTATAAGCATGAATTGTAGTCATAAATCCTCTTTCAATACCAAAATTATCATCAAGTACTTTAACAATTGGTGCTAAACAATTAGTAGTACAAGAAGCCGCTGATACAATAATATCATCACTAGTTAATATATCATCATTAACATTATAAACAATAGTCTTCATATCACCCTTACCAGGAGCACTAATAAGTACTTTCTTAGCACCTGCCAAAATATGTTTATTAGCATCTTCCTTCTTAGTAAACTTACCAGTACATTCAAATACTAAATCAATACCAAGTTCTCCCCACGGAAGATTACTAGGATCCATCTCACTATATACTCTAGTTTTCTTACCATCAACAATAATACCTTCACTATCAAAAGTAATATCTTTATCATAAGTTCTATGATTAGTATCATATCTAAGTAAGTAAGCCATCTCTTCACTACTAGATAAATCATTAATAGCTACTACATCAAAGAAATCATCTTCTTTCATTAATCTATATACTAATCTACCAATTCTACCAAAACCATTTATTGCTATTTTCATTTCTATCATCTCCTAAGTATATTATATATTATTTTATCCAAAATATAAAATATTTTCTTCACTACTTTACACTTTTTTGATACTTTAGTAATTGACATCAACAACAATATATATTATCATATACAATTAGACAATGATAAAGGAGGCAATAAATGGTTACAGAAAAAGAAGTAGAAAATGTTAATTACATAGATATAACAAAAAATTTTGCAAAAAACAATAAATCTAACAGTCACAAAATACTAGATAAAAATTATTTTAAAGATAGTAAAGGATTTAAATATAAAGTAGATGGTAAAAATGTAGTTTTAGATTATTCAAAAAAAGAAAAAGATATTGCTATATGGTTAGAAAAAACATTTGGAGGAAAAATATATATGCTTCCAAGAATAAATAAACCAGATGGCATTATGACAGCAGATTATTTATTTAGAAATGAATACTGGGACCTAAAATCAATAACAGGATGTGGTAAAAGAATTATAGAAGATACTAGCAAAAGAAAAAAGAGACAATCCAAAAACTTTATTTTTGATATTACAAATAGTAACATACAAGAAAATGATTTATTAAGACAATTAGAAAAAGTATATAATTCGGAAACGACAAAATGGGTCGATAAAATAATTGTCAAGAAAAATGAAAATGTAATTATTATCCTAAAAAGAAAAGACTAGCCGCAACCCTACGGGTCACGACCAGTCATAAAATTTTAATCGTCCCTTCAAACAGAATAGGAACGAAGTTGAATATAAAACGCAAACTACTGTAGAGTAAGCAATCTCACATTCACTACACATAATATACAATATTTTAATATTTATGTCAAGAGATTCTTCTAAATATCATGCAAACACTTATTAATACCCTCACCAATAATCATAGAAAGTTTATCAATAACAAAATCAACTTCTTTAGGAGTAACAATGAAATTATAATTAACAGATGTAAGAACCTCCTCAATTAAACTTTTCTTATCAGTATCCGACAATTCTCCTATCATACCAAGAATATCTCTTTTCTCTTCTAAATTTAAATCCTTATCTTTTATTTTATCTACATAATTACTTCTACTAAAAATAAGTTTGTTTTTACTTTGATTATCTTTAATATAAGAAATATGTTTGAATAAATAATTAATAGTATCATATACAATAACAGAAGCCTCTACTACTGTAGGAACCCCAATAGCAATAACAGGAATACCCATAGTATCATAACTAATTTCTTTTCTCATATTACCAACACCACTACCAGGATGAATACCAGTATCAGTAATTTGAATACTCTTATTAACTCTATCCATACTGCCAGCAGCAAGAGCATCAACTACTACTACCATATTCGGCTTAACTTCATTAATAACAGCCTTAATATAATCACCAGTCTCTATCCCAGTACATGCCATAACACCTGGACAAAAACCAGCTACTTCTTTAATACCTTTACTAATATCTTCACCAAGTACAAATAAATGTCTAGTAATAATTAAATTATCAATAACTTTAGGTCCCAAACTATCAGGAGTACTCTTATCATTACCAAGACCAATAACAAGAATATTATTATTATCACCAACAAAATCATTAAACACTTTAATAAAAATTTCCTCTATCCTATCACAATTTTCTTTATCTGTAGCATCATTAAATAAAATAGTAACATACTTACCCTTCTTTCTATTAATAAGTTTACTACTTTCATCATCAATATTAACACTAGTAACAGAAATATTTCCGTAATTCTCTGTTTTAGTATCAATATAATTATCATTATCAGTAATACTTTCAAGTATCAAATCAGTTCTAATATTATACTTGTTTAAGTCAATTTCATGTCCCATATCTATCACCAGTAATATTTTTTGCAAAAAACACCAAAAATATTTGCTTTTTCTATAATTTTTTGGTAAAATTATAATTAGTTTTGGAAGGAGATGAATTTTTATGGCAAATGTTAAAAATGCAAAGAAAAAAATAATTCAAATAAGAAAAACAACTTTAGCACATCAACAATTAAAGTCTACTGTTAAAAATGCTATTAAAGAAACAGACAAAGCTGTATTAGCAGGAAATAAAGAACTAGCAGACAAATCATTAAAGAAAGCAATTAAAGCTTTAGATAATGCTAAAGTTAAAGGTTTAGTTCATAAAAATAAAGTTGATAGAGAAAAATCAAGATTAACTAAAAAAGTAAATACTATGGAAGTAAAATAATTACTTCTTTTTTTACATAAAAAAATGAGATATTACTCTCATTTAATTATTCTATTTAAACATTATCACTATATTTAGTAACGACATATTTACCATCTATCTTCTCTATCTTAGAAGAAATAGTAAGTAAGTTACTAGGAGTATTATCTCCTACTGAATAATAAGAAATAACAACTTCCACATCAAAACTATCATTACCTAAATTTAAAACATCATATTTAGTATTATCATTATTAATCATATTTTCATTTCTAAGGTAAGCTAAATCAACACCTTTATGTGCTACCATACAATATAATTTACCATCTTTTTCTTGATACTTATTATTATCAAAATACTCATTAATAAGTTCACTACTAATATTTTCTTCCAAATATTTTTTAACTTCACTAACACTCTTAAATTCAGAAGATAAATCATAAGTATCATTACCTATAGTCAAAAAGTCCGCATCTTCATCAAATTCACCACAGTAACCATATAGTCCTCTCTTTTGATTAGCCAAACTAATCATAACAGGCATCTTCTCTTTACTAATAGTAATTGCTTCTTCCTTAGAAATAGTTTTATCATTCTTATCATTATTGTTTTTATTATTATCTATATTAGTATTATCTTCTACTAAATCATCATTCTTATTATTAAAATCAATTCTTTTAGTAGCCAGTAAATAAACAAATAAACTAAGTAACACTATAACTATAATCATAATTATAGTACCAACATTACTCTTTCTCTTCTTTCTTTTTCCCATACCTATCCTCCTACTAAATTATATCAAAAAAATATAAAAAAAGAAAGAGAAAAATCTTCTCTTCCTACATCATATTTTCTAGGTCACTAATAGCTTTAGTTTTAGCGGAATTCATCTTTCTAACTAACTTCTTCATATTACCATTTTTTATATTTGTGTATAGAGCGGCGCTCCCAACTCCAATACCTAATCCCATTAAAGCCATACCTGTCTTAGATTTCATAATCTCACCTCTCTAAAATATGATTGGTATTTAATATACCAATCATATTATTAACCATATATCAATAATTATACTATTCATTATAAAAATTAATAATAAAATCTTTTAAAGTAGTTTTTCTATTATCAACATAATCATTATTAATACCATAAATAAAAGCATTCGAGTCTCCCACTATAACAAGACTTTTTTTAGCTCTAGTAACACCAGTATAAACAAGTTTGTTATAAAGCATTCTCTTAAAAGAATTAACAACAGGCATAATAACCATATCAAATTCACTACCTTGTGCTTTATGAATACTAATTGCATATCCATGTCTAAAATTAATAAATTTATCTGGTGTATACTCAACAATATTACCATCATAATTAATATTAATCTGATTAATTATCTTTTTATCTTTAGAAATAATAATATCTTCAATATATCCAATATCACCATTATAAACATTATTATCTGGATCATTAACAAGTTGTAATACCTTATCACATTCTCTAAAAGTAACATTTCTAATATTTATTTCTTTTTTATTTTTACTACTAGGATTAAACAATTCTTGTAGCATAATATTAAGATTATCAATACCATTTAAAGACTTATACATAGGAGCTAATATTTGTACTTCCCTATCAGTATATCCTTTTTTAATAGCTTTTTTAACAACTTCTTTAATATAACTACCAGCATTATCATTATCACTACTAATAAATAAATAATCATCTTTTTTAATAAATAAATCTTCACTAATATTTTTATTCTTAATATCATAAGCTAAGTTAAGAATATATGAATCTTCACTTTGTCTATATATTTGATTAAGTCTAATAACAGGTAGGCAATCACTATCAATAATATCTTTAAGTATCTGTCCTTCACTAACACTAGGTAATTGATAGTAATCTCCTACTAAAATAAGTTTAGCATCTCTTCTAATACCCTTAAATAAAGCTTCCATAAGTAAAGTATCAATCATACTAACTTCATCAACAATGATATATTTTTGACCATTTGGAGAATATTCATCGGTAGCAAAAGTATTAGTATCCTTATCCCATCCTAAATATTTATGAATAGTACTAGCACTAATACCAGTAGTTTCCATAAGTTTCTTACTAGCTCTCCCTGTTGGAGCAAGAAGTGCAATATCATCTTTTTTTAGTTTTTTTTCATGAATGAGAATATTAACAATTGCCTTAACAATTGTAGTCTTACCAGTTCCAGGTCCACCAGTAATAATAGTAATATTATTATTAACTCCAGAATAAATAGCCTTCTTTTGTATTTCATCATACTTAATTTTATCATCTTTTTCTTTATTATTAATATATTTATCAATACTAACATTACTATTAATACTCATATCATTAAGAAAACAAAGTCTTTCACAAATATATTTTTCAGCCTCATAAAATTTTCTTAAATAATATCTCTTATCTTCAATAATAATTTTTTTATTCTTAACAAGTTTCATCATCAAATAATCAAATTTTTCATTACTAATACTAACATAATTAGATAACATATTAGATATTTCTTCCAAAAATAAAAAAGTATCTCCATTATTAAAACACAATTCTTTCATAATATAGATAATTAATGCCTTAATTCTTCTTTCATCATCTTCATTAATTCCCATGCCAAGAGCAATTTCATCAATCTTAACAAAAGACATTTCATCACTATCAATAAGCTCATATATATTATTATTAACAGTATCTAATATTTTATTATTATACTTATTTAGAAAAGATAAAGAATCTTTCATATCAAAACCAAGTTTAGTAAGTTCCATAACAATATTAGAAGTACTTTGATAATCCACTAAAACATTGTATATTCTATTAATTTTATTTTCCCCAAGTCTAGGTATCAATTGAAGGCAATCTTTGTTTTCAAGTATTTTATTAATAGTATCCTCATGAAAAGTATCAACGATCTTTTTAGCAGTCTTTTCTCCAATTGGAAATAAATCACTTGATAAAAAGACAATCAACTCTTCTTCTTTAGTAGGAATATTAACTTCAAAAGAATTAACATTAAATTGTTTTCCATACTTATTATGATAAACAATTTCACCATATAAAATATATTCTTTTTTTTCACTAAGTCTAGGTAATATTCCAGTTATATGTATCATATCATCATCATAGTCAATATTATTATCCTTTATTTTAAAAAGACCAACCATATAACCATTAATCTCATTACGATATATTTCTTTATATAAAAAGCCTTTAATAAAATTATCTTTCATATAATTCCTCTTTTCTTAATAATTATAACAATTATAAGAATCAAAGTAAAGAAAAAACTCACCAAAGTAAGTTTTATTTCTATTCACAAATATATCCTTCATTTTTATAATGAGTTTTTATTTGTTCCTTATCATTAGCAGTTATTCTTTTACCAGAACCATAATAATTATAAAAGATAACAGTAAGTGTATTATTTGGCTTATCAGTAATATAACTCCAGCCAAAACCAGACGAATCGAAATTAAGACGATTGCTTACACAAAAATCATTATTACCATCTACTATACAATCTAAAGAATTCAATTTGTTAATCATTTCAGTAACATTATCATCTGTTAAACCATTTTGATACTTAATAACCATTCTATTATAAATAGCAAGTTTATAACTCTTTTGATAATTGTAAATAAAATCAGAATAAATAGATATATCAGTATCACCTGTATTATGACTATAAGCACAATTTAAATCCACATTAGCAGCCTTATAATCAGACAAACCAGTAGTATTTTTATGTACCCCAAATACCAAAAACCTAAGTATTAAAATCACCACAATAGAACCAACAATCGAAACAATAATTCCTATCAATATGGCTTTCTTTAATTCATTATTATTTTCATTCTGAACATTAACACTATTATTCATACTCTCCTCCTATCATAATTTATGATACCATATATTAGTCATTCTTACAAGTATATTTTAAAATGTTAATTTAAAAGAACTATCTACTTTTGATAGTTCATAATTAAATTACTAGTTTTATACAAATATTCCATATTTTTATTTATTTTTATACACATATCATACTCACTACCATCAATAACAATTTTAGGAGGAATAGCCATATAAATAAATAAAAGTAATCTTTCATTATCTTTTAACGGATAATTACTTTCATAATAATGAAATAAATCATCAAAATCAAATTCTAAATAATGATTCTTATAAAAAGATAATAAATCATATATAGGACTATCAACCCTACTTTTATTCCAACTAATTAAATATGGCTTATCACTTTTAAGGTAGTGATCTAAATTAATATTATTATGAATATATGAAACTCTTTCATTCTTATTATCTTCAATTAATTTATACCATTTATCAATATTATCTTTAACATAATAAATACTACTAAATATAATATTAATATTTCTAGCAATCAAATAAGAAGAAGGAGACATATAAACATCTTTTTCAATCAAAGAAATAAGTTCATTGTAATAATTATTCAAATAATCAATATCATTAACAATATCTTCATATATTTTTTTATTTTTATCAATATCTACTTCCCTATAAAAAGTAGTTTTACTATGAAGTAAACTAAGTAAATGCACCATATCCATAGCCTTTTGTTCTCTTGGCTCATATACATCTTCAATATATGGATATATTTCATATTTATTAGATTCTTCTATTGGATAAGGAAAATAATCAAAAGCCCTTGATCTTAAATAATTATAAGTCTTATCAATATCATTATTATTTTTATTTTTAATAACTATTCTATCATCGACTATTTTAACCCCTGATTTAATAGTAAGCTTATTATAAGGCAAATTATATTTACTTACTTCACTTCTAATATCATTATTCACTAGTCTTAGGTATAATAACCTTATCTCCAGGTTTAATATTTGTTATATCATTATAATCTTCAAATGCTTCTTTTGTAATACCATATTTAATAAGTATTTTATCAATAGTATCTTCTTCTTTAACAATATAAACATAATAAGTAGTATAAGTCTCACTATCATCTAAATTAGAAAACAAATCACTAGCAGTAATATTATCATTTTCTCTAGTTTCCTCTTTAATTTCTTCAGTATTTATTTTTTCCATAATTTCCTCTTTCTTTTCATCAACTACTGGTATATCATCTTTCACATCATCAACTTTTATTTTTTCTACTCTAACTTCTTCTATCTCCTCAGTTTCTACTTTTTCATCCAAAGCATCTTCTTCCTTTGTTACATCTTCCGGTAAATATTCAGCTTCAATAAATAAATCAATATTAACACTCAAAGTATCATTATTAATAACATCGTAATAAAAATCATCAATATCAGCCTTAACAGTACTAATATCATATCTAGGATCTAATGTAATATCAAAAGGTAAATCAAAAGAAAACTCATCTCTATTAATAGAGCCCTCATTCATCTTATAATTCCCAGTAATATGAAATACACCAGTAATAATACCTTCTTCTTCAACATTAATTTCTCTTTCCAAAGATATAGAAGTAATCTCACTAACTTTAGTTTTAAATGATAATTCTTTCTTAAATGGTACAATCTGTTTCATAATCACTCTTCCTTTCAATAAAAGATATGAAACAAAAACAAAAATATAACAATTAAGTTATATTTTTAAGTATTTTAATATTCCTTTTTAATTTTAATTTATATAAATAATGTCCACTCCCAATATTATTTAATATCATAGTAATTGTCTTAAGTTCTTTATCACATTTCTTTCTAAATAATTCACTATTCTTATCTAATAATATTGGACCTAAATATAATTCTTTATAAGAATATCTTTTCCTACCCTTCTTAAACACGATAACAGTATAAATAATATTCTTATCAAGAACCAATTCTTCATCATCAATATAATAACCCATACTAACCATATTTTTTCTTAAGAAATATAAATCAGTATTACTTTGGATAATAATCTTATTAATACCTTTAAGTTTATCTTGAGAATATTTAAGAAATCCAATAATAGTATTAGCACCCATACCAGCTACTACTAATGTATCAATTTTATCTTTCTTATTAATAACAGATACACCACTGCCAAGTCTAATATCTATTCTATCTTCTAATTTATATTTATGTACATTCTTTCTAGCAGACTCTAAAGCATTATTATTAACATCACTAGCAATAATTTTTAAATTATTAAATTTTTCAGCTAAATATATAGACAAAAGTCCGTGATCACAACCAATATCAATCACGGATTTATCATTTTCATCTATAAAACTAGCCACCATTTCTAATCTTTTAGATAATTTACTCATTTAAGAAATCCTTCAACTTTCTACTTCTAGATGGATGTCTTAATTTTCTTAAGGCCTTAGCCTCAATTTGTCTAATTCTTTCCCTTGTTACACCAAACATTTGCCCAACTTCTTCTAATGTTTTAGATGACCCATCATCAAGACCGAACCTAAGTCTAAGTACTTGTTCTTCTCTTTCAGTCAAAGTAAGTAAAACATCACTAATCTCTTCTTTTAACATTTCATGAATAGTAAAATCTTCCGGAGACATATTGTTTTCATCAGGAACAAAATCACCCAAATGTGAATCTTCTTCTTCTCCAATTGGAGTTTCTAAAGAAACAGGATCCTGAGCAATCTTAATAACTTCTCTAATTTTTTCAGGACTCATCCCCATTTTTGCAGCAAGTTCCTCATCGGTAGGTTCTCTATTAAGTTCAAGCGTAAGCTGCCTTTGAAATCTTGATAATTTATTAATAGTTTCTACCATATGTACAGGAACTCTGATAGTTCTAGCTTGATCCGCTATCGCTCTAGTGATAGCTTGTCTAATCCACCAAGTAGCATAAGTAGAAAACTTATATCCTTTATTAGCATCAAATTTTTCAACAGCTTTCATAAGACCAATATTCCCTTCTTGAATCAAATCAAGAAAAAGCATACCTCTTCCAACATATCGCTTAGCAATAGATACAACAAGCCTTAAATTTGACTCTGCAAGTCTATTTTTAGCCTCTTCATCACCATTAGCAATTCTCTCAGATAGTTCAGTCTCTTCTGCAAGTGATAACAAACTAATTTTACCTATCTCTTTTAAATACATTCTAACAGGATCATTAATAGTAAGTTCTTTAGCAATATTATTATCTTTTAAAATATCCTCTAAATCTCCACCATCATCTTCATCACTACCATCATCTAAGTCAGATTCTGATACAACACTAATATCATTTTCCATAAGAGCATTATAAAGTTCATCAAGTAAATCACTACCAATTTCAAGACCTTTTAACTCTTCTGCTAACTCTTCATATGTAATAAATCCAAGTTCTTTACCTTTCTTAATCAAGTTTTCTTTTCTTTGTTCAAAATCTTTAATTTCTGATACCATTTCTACTACCTCCCCTTATCTTCATTATCTCCATAGATATTTCTGCTTGTTTTAATGGATCTTTCTCTTCTTTTAACTTTTTGTTTAAATTATTAACTCTCACTTCTTTATGATACTCATTTATAACAAAAATATAATCTTCAATTTCTTCTATTTGAAAGTCCTCTTTTATTCCCATAGCAATAATATCACGGAGGGTTCTAAGTATTTCCTCTCGATCAGATATATAACTAATAAAATCAGCAACATTTATTATACCATATTTATGAAAATAGTAAATAATTTCATTAGATAATTCACGAATATTTTTATCAGGAAAATATCCAACTCTATTTTCAACCATATTAAGTACCTTTTCATTCTTTAACATGTAATAAATAAGATAATTCTCTGCCATACCATATTTATTATAAGTCTTCTTAGGTTTAATATCCCTAACAACCTCTTTTTTATTTTTAATCAACTTATTATATTTATCTTTTATAGTCTCATAATCTATATTAAAATTATCCGATAACTTCTTTAAATTAAGTTCTACTATAATATTATCTTTTTCATTAATAAGTTCCTTTAAAGCACTATTAACATAAGAAGAAATATCCTTAATATTACCAAAATCTTTATTCTTTTTAAGTATTTCCATTTTATAATCAATAAGATTACTAGCATTATTAATTTGTGCTAAAAAAGAATCTTTACCATTTTTAAGTATATATTCATCAGGATCCAAATTATCAGGAAGTCTAACTATTTTAATATTAACTCCAGTATCTTCAAGTAACTCAATAGCACTAATAGTAGCCTTTTCACCAGCAGCATCACCATCAAAACATAAAATAACATTATTAGCCATATTTCTAATAATACTTTTATGTTCCCTCGTAAGAGCAGTTCCCATAGTAGCAATACAATTATCAATACCAACTGTACTAGCCCTAATAACATCCATTTGACCTTCCATAATAATAACAGAATCATTTTTCTTCAAATGTTCTTTAGCAATATGATAATTATATAAAATTTTTCCCTTTTTAAATTTATCCGTCTCTTTAGTATTAACATATTTAGCAGTATCTTTAGTATTATATATTCTACCAGAAAAAGCAACAGGATTACCACTTAAATCATAGATAGGAAACATAATTCTATTAATAAAAATATCATGTCCATTCTCATTAGTAAGACCAACATCTACTAGTTTATCAATAGAATATTTTTTATTAATCAAGTATTCAGTAAGTGATACCTTCTGTATAGAAAGACCAATACCGAATTTTTTAATAGTATCTTTATCAATATGTCTCTTATCTAAATATTCAATAGCATTCTTACCTAAATTAGTAAATAAACTATTTTGATAAAACTTATTAGCAGCACTATAAATATCAAAGTATTCATCTTTCTTATTACTAACACTAATATTAGTACCAATATTAATACCAACCTTTTCCCCAAGCAATCTAACAGCCTCAGTAAAAGATATCTTCTCAAAATCCGCTACAAAAGTAAATACATTACCACTAGCACCGCAAGAAAAACAAGTATAAATTTGTTTCTCAGGACTAACACTCATACTAGGAGAATGATCATCATGAAAAGGACAAACACCAAAATAATTTTTCCCCTTCTTTGTAAGATTAACATACTTAGAAATAACATCAACAATATCAGTTTTATTTCTTATCTCATTCATAACTTCATTACTGATATAAGCCATAAGTATCACTTCCTTACAAAAAGCCAATATAATTATATAACAAAAGCATTTTTTTGTAAAGAAAAAAGATAAGAAACTTCCATATTTCCTACCTTTTTTAGTATATAACCATAACTAATATATAATATATATGGTTGATATCTTAGTTAAAGACTCTATTAGAGGCTTTAACTAACACTCTAAGATTACAAGCTTAGAGTGCCATAAAAAAATAGTTATCTAGCAAATCCATATACCTTTCCCTTTTCTAAAGGAATATTCTTATAATAAAACAAATCACTAACCGTAACAAAAGTATAACCCTTACTCTTTAAAGATGGAATAATAATTTCTAATGCATTAGCAGTAGCACTATAAATATCATGCATTAAAACAATATCTCCATCTTTTACTTTATTAATAACCCTACTACTAATTCTCCTAGAATTATGATATTTCCAGTCCAAAGTATCAATATCCCATATAATAATAGGAGTATCCACTACACCCCTAATCATCTTATTACAAGATCCATAACTAGGTCTAAATAAAGTAGGATATTTCCCCGTAACTTCAAAAATAAGATTACTAGTATCATTAATCTCACTCTTAACCTTATCTTCTTTATATTTAGTAAGAAGTAAATGATTAAAAGTATGATTTCCAATCTCCATCTTACTACTAACCATTCTCTTTAAAATATTCTCATTTCCCTTAATTCTATTACCAAGTACAAAAAAAGTAGCAGGAACATTATTTTCCTCTAATATATCAAGAACCTTATTAGTATTATAATTAGGTCCATCATCAAAAGTAAGAGCAATATATTTATTACTAGTAACATCATTATCATAAATAATATAATCATTCATATAAGTACTAGCTATCCCCTTCTCCACTTTATCATTATCCATATCAATAATAAAACTATCAATATCATTAGATATCTTTCCTGATCCTACTATATATTTATAAAAACTCAAATAATATTTATTCTCTTTCAAATAACCATCATAATCAATAAAAATATCATCACTATAATTATTAGAAGTCCTATTCAAATAATTCTCAATAAATAAATCAATATTATCATTATCAAAAAAAGGATAATTAATAGTCCTATTACTATCAATAAGTACCTTGTTAACAATCTCACTATTATAATCAATAACTAGTATCATAAAAAAAATAATAATAAAAGGAAGCATAAAATATCTATATTTCATAAATTCACCTATCTAAATATATGAAAAAAAGACTAAATATATTAGTCTCTAATATCAATTCCATCAAATCTAACATCAATAAACCTCTTACTAGATAAATAATCACACATATGTACAAATCTCTGATATTTATCTTTAGGTATAGGTAAAACCTCATTACCATTATAATCCTTATTCCAAATACCCATATGTGAAGCAATAACCCTAATAAGTAAATTAAATTCTTCATCAGTAAGAGATAATTTACTCCTACTTTCTTTTATAAGTTCACATACCACTAACGGATGATCAAATCTCGTATACTTTTCTTTTACTCTACCACTCTTGCATCCATCATGCAAAACAATAGCCATAATAATAACATCTTTTTCATTATCACTAAAATTATTAAGTCCTGGATTATCTAAAAGTTCCTTAGCAAATCTAACTGCTACTTTAGTATGTTTAACAAGTCCATGCTCACTTCTAGCAAAATCCGGATGGTATTTACCAGTACTAGAAGCAGGAATATCAAAAAAGTAATCAGGTAATTCATTAACTAATAACTTAAGATCTTCTCTCTTCTTATCATCTTTTATATAACTATATTCTTTATTAAAATATTCAATTTTATTCATAACATCTACTTCCTTACATTAATATCTACAGTAGTATATGGTATTTCAATCTTTTCTTTATCAAAAGTATCCTTAACTAATCTAAGAAATGCTCTCTTAGCAGAATACCTATTAGGAGCCTTACAAGTAACACTAACCATATATACAATTGAAGAATCCGCAAAAGCATCAACACCATTTAATTCATATGTAATAACACCATCTATCTTTAATACATCTTCCCTAATATCCGAAAGAACTTTCTCTAGTTTTTCCAAATTAGTATCATATGCTACATTAAGTTTAATATATAATATAGCATCAGACAAACTATAATTAATAACCTCATTAAATGAAGAATTACCAATTGATTTAATCTCACCAGTAAAAGATTTAATCTTAGTAGTTCTAAGTCCTAATTGAATAACAGTGCCACTAAAACCATTAATTTCAACAGTATCTCCGACAGCAAACTTATTATCAAAAATAATAGAAATTCCCGCTAATAAATCTTTTAAAATATCTTGAAAAGCAAGACCAATAACCGCAGCAAATACTCCAATTGAAGCAATAATACTAGTAGTATCAACCCCATATAATTTTAATATTTGTAATATAATTAATATAACAATTATATATTTAAAAATATTCTTAGATAAATCAATTATCGTATCTTTCCTCTTATCCCTACCTCTAGTACTCTTATGTTTAGCAGTAAGTTTATTAATAACACTATTAACAACTAAATAAAGAAATAAACCTACTATAACATAAACAAAAGGTAAATAAAACTTTTCACTAGTAATAACTTTAATAAAACCTTCCATAATCTTCCTTCCTTCCATTTATATAAATAATTATACCATTATTTAAACATTCTAACAATAACTTCATTAGAAATATACATATATTTCTTATTAATTTTAAGATAATTATTTTCTTTTATCAAATAACCATCTCTAACTAAGTCATCTATATCATAAACATCCTCTAATAAAATATTAAATTTTTCTTTAAACCCATCTAAATTTATACCATCAAACTTTCTAAGTCCAAGCATTACTTCATTTTCCATCTGAATATCTTTATCTTCTTCTTGAGTATAATCTAAATAACTACCACTTAAATACTTACTTAAATTCTTCGTATTACTAATTCTCTTATTACCAATATAACTAACACTAGATAAACCAAAACCATAATATTCATAATTATTCCAATAACCCAAATTATGTTTAGATTGATATCCACTTCTAGCATAATTACTAATTTCATAATGAATATACCCATTCTTCTCTAAAGTATCCTGAATATAATTATACATCTCATAATCCAGATCCTCATCAATATTCTTAGTACCATTAATCTTTAATACCGTATTATCCTCAATAATCAAACTATAAGTAGAAATATGTGGAATATCAAGTTCTAAAAAACAATCAATATCACTCTTCAAAATATTAATATCATCATAAGCAGCATATATTAAATCAATATTAATATTATCAAAATATTTCTTTACTAACCCAATCTTTTCAAATACCATTTTCTTATCATGATTTCTTCCAAGAAACTTAATTACACTATCGTTAAAAGATTCTACCCCTACACTAACTCTATTAATACCATATTTTTTCATAATAATAAGTTTTTCTTCACTAATAGAATCAATATTACATTCCATAGTAAATTCACAGTAAATATCTTTATCAAAAACACCAATAATATCAAATAAATACCTAAGTTCATCTATATCTAAACTAGATGGTGTACCTCCTCCTATAAAAATAGTATTTACTTTCTCACCTTTATATCTACTACTAATCTCTTTCTTAAGATTATCTAAATAATCATAAATATATTTCTTATTATAATATACCTTACAAAAATCACAATAACTACAAATACTATTACAAAAAGGAATATGAATATATATCGACATAAACATCACCATAAATAGAATATCATACTAAAGAGTATTTTACAACGTATAAATCAAAAATAAATAACCATATTAATAATGGTGATAACATGAATAATATAGATATAAGAGCTTATATAATTTCTAACTTCAAAGAAGATAATATAGAAGAAATAAGAAATTCAATTGAGGAATCAATAGCATCACATGATGAAGATCCTTTAATAGGATTAGGAGTATTATTTGAATTATTTTGGAATAATAGCACTGATGAAGAAAAAGAAAAAGCCCTATCAAATATAAAAAAAGGTATGTAACCAAAAATTACATATCTTTTTTTGCAATAAAAAGTTCTAAAAGAAACTTACCATCACCATTACCACTCTTAATATTTTTATCAATATCCGCTAATTTAGATAAATACTTAATCAAATCATCTTCACTATAGTAGTAGCAATCATTAAGTAAATACTTAACTCTATATGGACTTTTAAACTCTAATATTTTAGCAATTTCTTCATTAGATTTACCACTATTATATAATCTCTTAACTTGAAATAATAATCTAATCTGACTAGCAATAATAGCTATTATCTGACTAACATCCATACCATTATTAATAAAATTATAATATAACTTCATAGCCTTATTACAATCATTTTTAAGAATAGAACTAACAAGTTCAAATACAGTATCATCTATATCTTCATCAACAAGTAAAATAATATCATCTTTATCAATAACTTTCTCTTCTAATTTATATAGCATAAGTTTATCAAGTTCATTCTTAATATTATCAATATCTTTATTACATCTACCCAAAAAGAACTTAATATCCATATTACTCATAGTAAATCCATTATCTTTAATATAATTTCTAACAAAAGTATCCAAATACTCTTCAGTAACACTAAGTTTATTAATAGTACCATTATCATTAATTAATTTATATAACTTCTTCTTACTATCAACACTACCACTATTTAAAATAAATATCAAATAACTATTAGTATTATAATTATTAAAATATTCCTCTAACAAAGAAATATCAAATTCACTCTTCTGTAAAAAATAACTACCACTATCAATAACAATAAACTTATATGGATCAAACATCCCAATAGTGGAAGCCTCTACAATAATATCCGAAACATTTTCAATATCATAATATATACTATCACTAGTAATATTTAAATTCTTCTTAAGTTTATTAACCTCATTACTTAAAAGAGATTTATCTCCACTATATAATAAATAAAAATTACTCTTTTTCATTAATTATCAACAACCTTACAAGTATAATTATCATCTTGATAATGTTTTATAAGTCCATCTTTATCTGTAGGTAAAAAGAAGTCTTCTTTAGTATTAATTGAAGAAAATAATTTATAAGTATAAGTATTATCATCAAACTTATAAGTATCACCATCACTAAAATATTGATAGAAGTAACTTTTATCTCTAAATTCTTTATAATAATTAACATCATTAAAAATATAATCAGACTTTACTTTAATATCAATAATAGTTCCATGACCATTAAATTCAAGTTCAACATTTTCAATAACTGAAGCCGGTAGTTTTTCATGATCATAAGACTTACTACAAGTATAGTAAACATTTTTACCATTAATAACTTCTGGATTAAAAAAGAAAAACATAGCTACTACTAAAATAAAAACAAGTAAAAATACTATAGTAAAATTAACTTTTTTCTTTTGAACAACCTCTTTTTCAACAACTTTGGGTTTTGGAATAGTAATATCATTAAGTTTTTTAATATCAACATCAACATCACATATTGCCTCATCTATAACCTGTATAGAATTAACTTTATCTAAAGAAATAATTTCATATTCTTCTTGATAATTATTATTAATTAACTCTTTAACAAATTTTTTAATATCATCATCATTTTCACCTTTCGATATCATAACAATAATCTCATTATTTTTAACAAAAGCCGAACCACAATATAATTTCTTATTATCATAACTATAAATTATATATTTATTACCATTCTTAATACTTTTAAATACTGCAAAAACATTTAAAAAAATAGTCTCTTGTCCAAAATTAAACTTATAGTCATTTAATTTAATAACTTTACCATTCATAACATTATCACCTAAATAAATTATATACTAAATTATCATTTTAGTAAAGAAAAAACTGCTAATGCAGTTATTGATATCTTAATTGCTGAGCATTTATATCAAATCCTCCAACAAAAGAATTACTCATTTCATAATTTTGATTAGTTCCATCATCATTAAGCCATATTATAACAGTATAGTAATTAGTAGTATTAGTCTTTAATACTTCACCAGAAGCTAGTAAAACTCTACCACTAGTTGGAATACTACCAGAAGAAATTTTACTACCATTAGAATTATATAATGCAAATTTCAAACCATTATTAAGAAATTCATTTTTAGTAACATTAATATAAATATCTAATGTTTGATCTAAAGTACCACTACTAGAAATAGCAAATCTCTTAGTATATACAGCATAGTTTTCTCCTAATGAAGGTTCCTTTCTAGGAATTAACCCATTACTGTTAATAGAAGCCCCATCAATATAATTTATAGCAATACTTCCTGTTTTAACTTTAGTACTATCATCTTTCTCTTTAGCAACTAGAGAAAAATAAGTAAAAGTAATACCAACCATCAACGTAATAATTGTAAGAATTAAAACAATCAAATAAAATATATCATTTTTACTTTTACTCATATCATCACCTAGTATAATAATAACAAAAATATCAAAAAAAAGCAATATCAAATATTGCTTTTTAATAATTATTCTCCTGCAGCTACACCAGTAATATCGCCATTTGCTACTGGTAAATCAACATGAATTGTACCCTTAAAAATTGCACCTTGTTCAGCATTATTGTCTTCACCAGCTTCATTAAGCCAAACAAATAAACGATAATTTTTTGAAGCACCTTTCCCAGCAAGATCAGCAGTAGTATTAATATCACTACCAAGTAAACTAAATCCAGATACATCATATGTGCCAGCTTCAGCATTATAAGGAACTTTTCCTTCATATACTTGTGTTCCATTATTTGATTTATCATCAATACCAGTTCTGTCATATAATGTAAACATTAAATTAGAAAATCCAACCTTACCTTCAGTAAGAGCTGTTGGAACAACATAAGCCTTTACCTTAACAGCATTTTCACTATTATTAGTTAAAGAAAATTCATAATAACCACAAGTAGTATAATTATTATCATCTTTACATGTAGTATAAGGAACTTGTGTACCTTCAACTTCATGAGTAGTTCCAGCTAAACCTCTAGTTAAAGTTTTCATAGCAATTTCTCTAGTAGATGGAATCAAATTTTCAATTGCAATTTGATCACCCTCAGTATAAACAATTTTAACTGAAGCAGCACTAACATTTACAGCATCTTGTTTACTACTTGCATTAATTGAAAAATATGCAAATGATGCCCCAATTATAGCTACAATTAAAGTAAGAACCCCAATAACACCAAAAAATACTCCTCTCTTATCTTCTCTTTCCATAAATAATTCCTCCTCTCTTCTATCATAATAATCATACCAAAAAATAAAAAGAAAATCAATATTTTTTCTACAAAAAAAAGAAATAGTAACATTCATCTATTACTATTTCATAAAATCAATTAATTCTTCCTTCGACATATATCCAATATTTCTTTTAACTTCCTCACCATTTTTAAATAAAATAACGGTCGGAATAGTCATAACACCATACCTTCTAGCAATATCATTTTCCTTATCAACATCGACCTTAACAAAATTAATATTACTTTCATTAGAAACTTCTTCAAATACTGGACCAAACATTTTACAAGGACCACACCATGTAGCATAAAAATCCACAACAGCAATATCCTTAATCAAATCATCAAAACCATTTTCATAATGAATTAATCCCATAACAAACCTCCTATTCTACTATTGACTTATCATTAATATGTATTTTATTCCTATCAACTAACTTTTTAGCAGATTCCTTAGTAACAACTTTCTTATCAATTAATACCTTTAATATCTCTTCATTTAATTGTTCATTAGTCTTATTCTTTCTATTATCTATAATATTATAAACATCACCATAAATATCAATAATCTCTTTTGATACACCAGATAAGACTGGAGTATTATTAAGAATAAAATTATTCATTTTAGAATCCTTCAAAAATGAAGAATCAAATATTGGTAACGAAACAATTACAAGTATTAAAAATAAATATACATACATTTCAATAACTCCCACTACAATACCAAGTAATTTAGATGGAATACTAAGTATAACAGTAGCCTTAAGTATTTTTTCAACTAAACCAGTAAGCATAAGCACAACTTTCAATACAAATAATAAAGCAATAAATATAACTAAAAAAGCAATGACCTCATAAAGTAAAATATTTAAAGCATCAATACCATTAATAAGCCCAAAAAAATTAAAGAAAGGTAAATTTTCGTACATAATTACTGATATATAATTTTTAAGATAAAAAGCCAAAATAATAACTACAAACATTCCAATAAAATCAGTAAGTTTCTTTATAACACCAGCTTTAAATCCAGCTACACCGCCCAATATTAAAAGAGCAATAATTATAACATCTACTACATTCATAGTTTGTCCTCCTTCATAAATAATATGCCATCATTAAGCATTATTATTATTTTGATTATTCTCTTCATTAACAACTGTAAAAATCATACTATCATTATAATCAAAAGAATTTTCTTTATAATGAATATCAAATTGTTTCCAATTAGTATCTACTTCGTATGCAACATACCCTCTAGCCTTTTTACCAGGAGTCAAATCAGCACTCAAATATTGAACATTATCAACATTATTAATTAAAATCTTACTTGCAACCAAAGTATCATCTACATAGCCAGTAAAATTATGAATAGAAACAAAATTATTTTCATCATCAATATTCTCAACATTAAAGAAAAATACTAAGTATTCTTTCCCTTCAGCAGGAGTATCAGTAAAAGCCTCTCCCTCAATACGAGAATAAATAAGAGCATCAGTTAACGTGATTTTAACATCATTACTACTTAAAGTATCACCTATAGTTCCCTTCATAGTAGCACTCTCTTCGATATATTCCTTAATATCAATATCATTATCTTTTACATATTTAAAAGTAACAATAGCAAGAACAGTAACTATAATAATAGGAATAATAATAACACAACCAATAACAATTAAAACAATTGCCCATGTTGGTAGTCCTTTCTTTTTCTTGTCATTTCCATTTGAAGTATTTTTATTTGTACTTATATTTTCATTAACCATTTTCCCACACTTAACACACATCGCAGCATTTTCTGGAAGTTCATTTCCACAATTAGTGCAAAACTTTGCCACATCAATCACTCTCCTCTATTTAATTATATATCAAACCCAAAGAAAAAGAAAGTATTTTCTTAAATATTTTCTTCTCTTATTTGTTCAATAATATTATGCTTTTTAATCTTGCTAGTACTATACATCATTGTAAGAAGTACAATTACAAATACTGATACAATAGATATAATAATATATTTCCAAGGAATAATAATTGTGCTTATACTCACCATATCAGCAAGAGCATAATGAATAAGCACTGTAATACCTATACTAACAGGTATAGCAAATATAAGTGATTTCATACCAAAAAATAAACTTTCAAAGAATAAAATCTTATTAAATCCCCTATTAGTAAGACCAATACTTCTAAGAACCGCAAATTCTCTCTTCCTAAGTGCCATACTAGTAGATATAGTATTAAATACAGAAGTAACACCTATTAAAGTAACTAAACTAATAAAACCATACATAAGTATTTTAACAACCAATATTAAATTATTAGCTTGCTTCATAGCTTCTTTAATATTAGTATAATTAACATTACTATATTTATCTAAATCTTTAGTTAATTTATCAATATTATTAGTATTATCACTTATAATATTAAACTGTGTATAATGAGTACTACTATCAGATATACTATCATATAATTTCTTATTAACAATAAGTTTAAAATCATCCATATAAGAAAACTCTTCAATCAAATCAAAAGACTTATTGGTAACAAAAATATTATCTATATTCTTATTACAATACTTAGTAGTATCCACATCTTCATCATTATCAAAGTTACATATCTTAATATTAATATTACCATTATTAATTACTGGAATATCATAATTAACTCTCTTATTATTACCATAACTCACACCCTTGAATTTATTAAGTAAAATAACACTATCATTGTCTATTCCAATTAACTTTTTATATTTATTATAAGAATTATCATCTAAAATATAGATAGAAATATATTGATATTTTAAATTATTTAAAGCCTTTATACCATCATCGCCATAAGCACTTTTATAAAAATCAAGATATTCATCACTATAAGTATAATTACCAATTATAGATAAATTACTAACACTATAAGAAACATATTCTTTAACATCACTACTTTTAACTATCTCATTAATTTTATCTAGTGCTTCCTTATCATTATTGGGATCATCACCAAAATAACTAATCTGATAATCATAAGGCACTTCACCCATCACACTACTAGCAGTATTTAAAGTATAATTCATATATGAAGAAAAAGATATAAATAAAACAATACTAATAAATAAACTAACAATAGTAACTCTATATTTTTTCTTATTTCTCTTAATATTCTTAAGAGCAATCTCCCCTTCTATTCCAAATAATTTATTAACAAGCTTACTTGTTCTAATCTTCTTTTTATTAATTTTAATATCATCATTTTGTCTAATAGCCTCAATTGGAGAAACCTTACTTGCTCTTCTAGAAGGGATAAAAGCTGATACCCCAATAACAATAATCATAAATATTACTGGAATAATAATAAATAAAGGATTAGTAACAAGATGTAATTTATATTCTAACATATCACTAATTAAATTATTAATAATAAGTATAACACATCCAATACCAATATAAGCACCAAGAATACCAAGTATAATACCTATTACCCCTACGACTACAGCTTCAAAAAACACCGTATGAGATAGTTGTCTCTTCGTAGCGCCTATACTAGAAAGTAATCCAAATTCCTTCTTTCTTTCCATTACTGAAATAGCAAAAGAATTATAAATAACAATAATACAACCTATGCTAACTAAAGATAGCATAATAATCATCATACCACCCATAGAGGACATAACATTACCATAAGTACTTTCACCATATAAAGCAAGTAAAGTACTATTATAGTTAATATCACCATTATAGTTTAATTCTTTAGCTAGTTCTTCAGACTGTTTAATAATCTTTTTATTCTTATTAAACATAACATATAAGTTTACATTTCCCTTGTCACTATTTACATCAACTGTAAAGGCTGTATATCCAGAGGCAGAATAACTTTCAAAATTACTTCTCTCTACTATACCAACAATTTTATAAGTATGAGTACCTTCATTAGTAAGAAACTCGTCATCAACAAGTTCACTATTAGCTAAAGTATCATTTCCTTCAATATTTCTCTTACCATATTTAAAAGTAACAATATCTCCTACCTTATAATTAAGTCCTCCATTAGTTATAACATGATTAGATATAACAACCTCATTTTCATTTTTTGGAAAACTACCATCAACTAATTTAAGTTCATTAAAATATTCCTTATTAACACCAGTAATATACATATAAGGCTTATATTCATTACTAGATTCAATTTTACTAAAACCAATAGGTTTTTCATAGAAGTAAGTAAAACCTTTATCTTTAATATTATTAAGTTTATCTAAATCTACATCACTATAATTAGCTTCATACTTACCACTATAACCTATAGTATCCCTAATCATCAAGTCTTGAAAAGAAGAAAAAAGTAAACCAATACCAACCATCAATGCAGTCGATAAAATAATACCAATAATTGTAACAATTGTTCTTTTTTTATTAAGACGCAAATTCTTAATTGTCAATCTATTTAAAATACTCATTTTATCTTCTCATCCTTAACAATATGACCATCTTCTAAAGTAATAATCCTATCAGCAGTCTTAGCTAAATTCATATCATGAGTAATCATAATAATAGTTTGACCATATTTCTCATTAGAAAGTCTAAGTAAATCCATAATCTCTTTACTAGCCTTAGAATCTAAATTTCCCGTAGGCTCATCCGCAAGTATTATATCCGGCTTAGATATAAGCGCTCTACCTATTGATACTCTTTGTTGTTGTCCACCAGAAAGTTCATTAGGTAAATGATTAATTCTTCTTTCTAATCCTAATATATCTATTAATTCTTTCAAATAATTCTTATCAACACTTTTACCATCAAGTAATATTGGTAAAGTCATATTTTCTTCTACATTAAGAATAGGAATCAAATTATAAAATTGATAAATAAGTCCTACTTTTCTTCTTCTAAATACTGCTAAAGCATCATCTTTTTGTTTAAAAACATCAACATCCCCAATAACAACCTTTCCACTAGTAGGTTTATCAACAGCTCCTAGAATATGTAGTAGTGTTGACTTACCACTACCAGAAGAACCAACAATTGCAACAAATTCTCCTTCTTCTACTGAAAAAGATACCTCATCAAGTGCTTTAACCAAAGTACTACCTTTACCATAATTTTTACATAAATCTTTAACCTCTAATATTTTCATTTCTTTATCCTTTCTATAACTTCTTCATAACTAATACCCATCTTAGTAAGTTCGTCAATCTTTTCTCTAATAATACTAATTTCTTTATTAATCTTCTCATCAGTAGCTTTCTTAGTATCTTCCGATATAAAAGTTCCTTTGGTGCTAATAGTAGTAATAACCCCTCTACCCTCTAATATATCATAACTCTTTTTAACCGTATTAGGATTAATTCCTAAATTACTAGCCATCTCCCTAATCGAAGGAATCTGTGTTTTCTCTTTAAGAATTCCTAAAGCCACATACTTCTCAATACCATTAACAATCTGTTCATATATTGGAGTTCTACTTTGATAATCCAAATTAATCATAATCTGTCTCATCTCTAATCACCTACTCCCCATCTATTACTACATCAGTATCAAGAGAAGCATATTTACTCTTTAATAAATTAAGTTCATCTACTTTATTAGTAACAAAAACATTCCTTCCATTATGTGTATAAGTACTAATGTAACCATAATCTTTATTAATATCAAAATCATCATCTATATTATCAATTATAAACTTACTAATTTCATTATAATATTCAAAATTATATATACAATAAGTATCATCTATATAATAATTATATATATCATTATCACTATTTATCTTACTAAACATCTTCTTGGTATTAGCATTATAATATCTTAAAAGGCCAACCTCTAAATTCTTATCTCCACTTACATCAAAGTCAATTTCTTTTACATTAAAGCCATTATAAACATAAAGAGTAACATTAAATAAATCATTATCACTATTATTATTCATAAATATATTCTTATCATTTTTATATTTATTAACAATCATATCAGAAAGATTACTATCATTTGTTCTATTATAACCATCTTTATATTTAATACCAAATATATCATTATTTTTATATTTATTAAAATCTTTACTAAATTCTTTATCATTAATAAGAATATTATTAATATGATTATAATTATCTTTAGTAGTATAAATATTAAAACGATATGTACTGCCTTTTACTTTAGTCTTAATAGTATAATTATAAGTATAATTTTCTAAAGCTTCAGTATCTAAAAGTAAAGATATACTATTATTAATAACTTCCGTATTCTTAGTACTTCCAATAACATTGCCATTATCATCTAAGAAAGAAATCTCTTTAATATCTTTAGCCTTAATACTATAACTATCAACATCCACTAATGCTCCCACTACTGTAGTAACACCACCAACTATTGCTAAACAAATAGCCATTTTAAAGAAATTAGTAACTTTCTTTCTTGTAATCAAATCATATATAATTAAATAAGTAAATATAAGTACAAACAGTAAAACAATAGAAAAGATATCATAACTAGATATACTACTATTTTTAAGTACAACATAAGCAAGACATACAATAGGAATAGTAGTTAAAGTTCTAACTAAAATATGTACTTTCTCACTTCTAAATGAAGTTCCAACAATTTCAAACCTCTTATTACTAAATAACACTGTACCCACTATTATATATATAATACTAAGTATAATCATCTTAATAATTGAAGTATTTACTCTATTATCACTTTCAATTCCAAATAAAGTATCTTTAATAAATTCATAAGGTAAAGTATAAGTAACATTATCATACTTTGTTATATTAGCAGTATAAATATTATTTTTTTTATCTATTTCACACTTAACATTATCACAATAATAATTTTTTGGCTTACAACTATCATTTACACATTCAACTTTAACATCACTATTACCATAATAAGTAAAAGCATTAGAATTAATAAATGTACTAATAAATGGAATTAAAAACATAATAAGTAAAGTAACTACTATTGTTGTAATCTTATTTGAAGATACACTAGCGGCAATATTAGTACAAACAAATACAAATATATAAGATATAGAATACATAAGTAAAATATCAAATAACATCTTATAAGAAACAATAATATTACTATATATTAAACTAACTAATAACATAACAATAAAATTAATAATTTGCATAATAAGTATAATAGCCATTCCACCTATAGTATTAGTTAAAAATATTTGTCTTTTATTAATGGGCATTGATAAAGTAAAATCAACTGCTCCCTTTTTATATATAAAACTAAACAAAGTAATAGAAAGAACTAACGGTATAATATACATTCCAAATAATATAATACCAGATACATCATAAATACTAGCAACAAAATTATCACCAGTACTACCATGCATAAGAAGAATAATACCATTAAGAATAGGAAGTAATAACATACATAAAAGAATAATAGCTTTAGACTTCTTAATATTTTCTTTTAAATAATTAAAATTAAACAAACTTGTTAAATTCATATCCTAATGCCTCCATTTCATAAATAAATACTTCTTCCAAAGTAAGTGGAAGATAATCAAGTATTAAAGGTTTCATCTTCTCTAACTTCTTTTTACTCTTACCATCATTATCTTTAATAATAATCGTAGCAACACTACCTTGCTTTTTAAAACTTAAAATATCAAAATCTTCAAAATCCTCTTTATCAAAATTCTTCTCAAAAGATATCTGAACTTTAAACATATTTGTCTTAATAGTATCTATATCACTCTCAAATAAAATACCACCTTGATATAATAAACCAAGATTATCACAAATGTCTTCAAGTTCCCTAAGATTATGACTAGTCATAACAATAGTAGTTCTCTTCTTATTCATTTGTTTAATAAGAATTTTCTTCATAGTATTTCTAATAACTGGATCAAGTCCATCAAAAGTCTCATCAAAAAACATATAATCACAGTTAGTAGATATAGCACATATAAGTGCACATTGCCTTTTCATTCCTTTCGAAAATGTACTAATTTTCTTATCTAGTTTAAGGTTAAGTAAGCCTGCTAATTCCTTAAGATAATTCATATCAAAATCCTTATACATTGCTTCATACCATTTAGCAGTATCCATTAAAGTATAACCCGGATAAAAGAATAAATCATCTTGTACAAAAACCATTTTTTGTTTCATAATTTCATTATCATATACTTCTTCACCATCAACAGATATAACACCACCATCAGCTTCATATATACCCATAATAGTTCTAAGAAGCGTACTCTTACCAGAACCATTAGCTCCTACTAAACCATAAATAGAATTATCTTTAATATTACAACTAAGATCTTTAAGTACATAATCTTTATCATATTTTTTAGATAATTTATCTATCTTTATCATATAAAATCTCCTTTCATTATCAACATATGACTGTACTATTTGCACTAGTACAATTAAATCATACTACACAATTAAATCTTTGTCAAGAAAAAAATAATATTTACTTAGGTAATTACCCTATACACAAAACACCTAAGTATCATAACCTATTTTAGGAGGAAAAAAATATGAATAATTTAAACGATTATTATAATTATTTAAATAACTATAATGATATGAACTTTATGGCAAACCCAAATACCATGATAAATGATATGAACTATCAAAATATGTTTCCTAATAATTATACAATACCAAATACAAACACCAATAGTAGTATCACAGACTCACAAATAGGATTCAAGAGAGGTAATTTATTTAATAATTTATATGATGAATACAAAAACTATAAACCACAAGAGTTAAAAGCCTCAAATGAAAGAGAAGATTTAATACTACAAATAGATGAAAATAGATTTGCTATAATCGAATTAGGACTATATCTAGATCTATATCCAAATGATACCAATATCTTAAACAAATATAATAGTTATTTAAAAAAAGAAAAAGAATTAATAACCATCTATGAAAGTAAATATGGACCTATGACACTAAATAGTCCCGTCCAAACAAATATTTGGCTATGGAATAATTCACCATGGCCATGGGAGGTGCAAAAATAATGTGGAAATATGTAAAATCATTAGAATATCCCGTTAACATCAAAAAGAAAGATTTACGTATGGCAAAATATCTCGTAACGCAATATGGAGGCGCTAACGGCGAGTTAGCAGCAGCCTTCCGCTATCTAAATCAAAGATATACAATGCCAGATGATAAAGGAAAAGCTTTGCTTACCGATATTGGAACTGAAGAACTAGCCCATGTTGAAATGATATCCGCTATGATATATCAACTACTAAATGGCGCCACTCTAAAAGAATTAAAAGAAGCTGGATTAGAATCTCACTATGCCGAACATGGATATGGACTATATCCAACTGACTCTAATGGCGTACCATTTACCGTATCATATTTTGCAACAACCGGAGACCCACTCGCCGACTTATCTGAAGATATGGCAGCAGAACAAAAAGCTAGAGCTACTTATGAAAACTTAATCAATCTAACAGATGATCCCAATGTCATAGGACCATTACTATTCTTAAGACAAAGAGAAATAATTCATTTTGCTAGATTCAAAGAACTATTCGATGAATATAAAAGTAAAGGAATAAAATAACTAAATACCTACCTATCTAGGTATTTTTTTATATAAAAAAAAAGAAGTTATTTCTTTGCATCAAACTTCTTTCTTGCTTCCGTATTTAAAATAAACTTTCTAAGTCTAATATTTTCCGGAGTAATCTCTACTAACTCATCAGTATTAATATAATCCAAACAATATTCTAGAGTAAGAGGTCTAGGTCTTTTAAGTACAACAGTATGGTCAGACCCTGATGCTCTTGTATTAGTAAGTTGTTTACCCTTAACAACGTTAACAGCAAGGTCATTCTCTCTATTACATTCACCAACAATCATACCTTCATAAACTTCAGTACCAGGTTCAATAAACATAACACCTCTGTCTTCTAATTGACCTAAAGCATAAGCGGTAGCCTTACCAGCCTCAGTAGCAACAAGTACACCAACTTTTCTCTCAGTAGAATTAATATCTTCAATAGGTAAATATTCTTTAAAAGTATGATTAAGAATACCATAACCCTTAGTCATAGTCATAAAGTTAGTATTAAAACCAATTAAACCTCTTGAAGGAATAGTATAATTAAGTCTAATTAAATTATTAACATTAGACATATTATCCATCTTTCCACCTCTTAAACCAAGAGCTTCAATAACATTACCTACACAGTCATCACTAACTTCAATCTGAACATCTTCATAAGGTTCGCACTTAACACCATCTATTTCTTTAATAATAACCTCAGGCTTAGATACTTGAAGTTCAAAACCTTCTCTTCTAAGATTTTCAATAAGAATAGATAAATGAAGTTCACCTCTACCAGATACAACCCAAGACTCATTACCAGACTCTTCTACTTTTAAACTAACATCTTTTTGTGTCTCTTTAAATAATCTCTCACCAATTTTTCTAGCAGTAACAATAGAACCTTCCTTGCCAACAAAAGGACTATTGTTAACCATAAATGTCATTTTTAAAGTAGGTTCATCAATTCTAAGTATAGGAAGAGCATCTTCTTTACCAACATTACATATAGTTTCACCAACAGAAATATCCATAAGACCTGCAACTGCTGCAATATCCCCAGCCTTAGCCTCATTAATTTCTACTCTCTTAAGACCATCAAAACCAAATAATTTTTGAATTCTAAATTGTTTAATACTACCATCTAATCTAACACAAGATACCATTTCATTAACTTTTAAAGTACCACTATGAACTTTACCAATACCAATTCTACCAACATATTCATTATAATCTAAAAGTGCAGGTTGAAATTGTAAATTACCATCTGGATTAGCATTAGGTTCAGGAATCTCATTAATAATTAAATTAAAAATATCATCATAACTTTCACTTTGTGTACTAATATCTGGATCTAAACTAGCAGTACCATTTAAAGCACTAACATAAGCAACTTTAAAATCAAGTTGTTCTTCACTAGCTCCTAGTTCAATAAATAAATCAATAACTTCGTCAAGCACCTTCTCCACTCTAGCAGTAGGTTTATCTACCTTATTAATAACAACAATAGGTTTAACTCCTGCTTCTAATGCTTTTTTAAGAACGAATCTAGTCTGTGGCATTGTACCCTCATAAGCATCTACAAGTAATAAAACACCATCAACCATATTCATAATTCTCTCTACTTCACCACCAAAATCAGCATGTCCTGGAGTATCAAGAATATTAATCTTATATCCATTATAATGAATTGAAGTAGTCTTAGCAAGAATAGTAATACCTCTTTCTCTTTCTATATCATTTGAGTCCATTGCTCTAACTTCAACTTGTTCATTATCTCTAAAAGTACCAGATTTTTTAAGTAATTGATCAACTAAAGTAGTTTTACCATGGTCTACATGTGCTATAATAGCAACATTTCTAATTTTCATAAAATACACCTTCTTTTTCTCACAGTTATTAATTATATCATAAAATCAAACATTTGAACATATTTTTTATCAATTTTATCAAAAATATTACCTTTCAGAAAAAGCCTAGGTCTTTTTCTGTCCTACATAGCCTACAAGTCTATATAGGAATAACCATAAGATATCATATTTGGGGTGTAAACTTTCTAACCACAACATAACAAAATACTTTATGACTGAAACAATAAGGTTCAGTCATACCTTACAAAACTACAGGTTTGTAAGGATTAAAAAAACTTAGAAATAAATCTAAGCCTTTACTCACTAATAATACTATTACTATCTTTAATCTTTTTATAATTAATAAAATCAAGAATAATCATAACAAATATATATACTCCAATTATCTTAAAGAATATATACATAACATTTTTAGATACAAAGATAAGAATAATACCAAGTATAATAGATATAATACTAACAATCATATTAGCAGTAACCATTCTATCAAAATACTTAATAAGACTACTAATACCCATAAAGAATAATAATAAAGAAACAAGTACTGGAAGTAATTCTAAGAATAAGAATTGACCATACTTAAAAGTAAATAAAGCAAGCCATAAACACATAATACCCATAACTATACCAGAATAATCTTTCTTTAAATATTCCTTATCCATAACAAAGTTAATAACTCTAATAACCGCTATTATAGAAAAAATTACAACAAATAAATAATTAACAGTACTAAGAAGTTCATCAGTAGCAAAAATAAGTACTAAAGCAAGTACTAACCCCAATATGTAATAGAAGCCTTCTGATACATTATAGTTCTTCTTTTTATTATTTTCTAATTTAATAGTTTTATTTTCTGTACTCTCTATCTTTTTCTTTCTTCCCATATTTAACACCTACCTCATATAAAAATTATACAACAAAATAATAAGAAAAGAAAGAAGAAATTAACTTTTTCTTCCTTCTTTTAAGTAACAATTAAGTTTAATATAACTAATATTCTGACTCATTTCATCAAAAATATCTTCAACTAATATATAACCTAGCATCATTATCCTCTCCTCTATTAAAAGAATAACACATAGCCAAAATAATTTCATTATATTCGACAAAACTAGTCAAAATACACCATTAACTTTTAGTAATTCTAACTTTAATCTTTGTAGTCTTAGCAAAGTAATTAGCTTTAACCTCTTCACCACTTACTTTAACATTAACAGTATGTTCACCCTCACCAAGTCCAGATAAATCAACTGTTGCTTTAATAGTAGTACTATCAATAGCATCAAGAACTTCTTTTGTACCTTTAACCACTACCGTTGTCTTAGAAGAATTTTCTCCAATAGCACCAGCCTTCAAATTAGGTCCAAGATTAATAGCATCTATTTTAATATCATCTACTTCTTTAGATTCTTCTTTACCAATACTAATCTTAACCGTAATAGTCTTTTCAGATACTTCTCTAATACCTTCTGGTTTAGGAACTACAACAGTATAAGTCTTATTATCAGCAAGACCTGCTACATCTACTTCAATAGGAATATAACTTTCACTATATTTATTTACTGTTTCCTGGTCACCATAAATACTAATCTCATTTACCGAAGTAGTAATAGAACTAATAGCTTTACCAAATGATATCTTATCTATATTTTTAGGAATAACCTTAAGTTTAGCAGTGCCACTATAAGACTCAATATTAACAGTAGCGGTAACAGTCTCAGGAACAATTTCAACATCAACAACATTACCATACTTATCATATGCTACTAATTTAACTTTATCAACAGTATTAACACCAGCCTTAGGATCAACAATACTACCAACATCAACAAGTGCTTTAACCGTAGCCACTTTATTTATATTATGACTAGATTTCTCATCATCAGTACCCTTAATAATAACTTCTTCTTTATCTAAAGTAACAGATTGAACAGAAAGTTTACTATCTAATTTATCCTTATTTATAACATCAATAGTAACTGTCTTAGTTTGTGATACCTTAGGATAAACATTAACCGTAATTGAAGAAGGATCTAACTTATAAGTAACAGAATTAATAGAACTCTCATAACTCAAATCGACCTTATGTGTACCTTCCTTCAAATTAGATAAATCAACACTAACTTTACCAGTAGATAATTGTTTAGCAAGATATAAGTCAACAGTTCTACCAATCAAAGTAACATCAGCAGTCTCAGGAATACCCTCAACAACATAAGCTTCTTTATTATAAGTAGCCTCAACCGTTTGATTATGAAGCACTTCAGCAGCACTATCAATTACAGTACTTGCTTGATTATCAACATAAAAGAATAAAAGTAATGCCATAAAAAGTGAAATAAACACCAAAGTATTCTTCTTATTTAACCACTTCTCAAATTTACCAGCATTCTTATCAGTTTTTTCACCTAAGAATAATCCAAACTTAGTAACTGGAGTAACAATAACTCTATCAATAAAATTAAAGATACCTAGAAAAAATTTCTTGATAGCTTTAATAATTTTCTTAAGCCTTTTCATTATTATCTTCCTCCTCTTCTTCAAATTCATCATCGAGTAGAACTTCCCTTTTAGGTTTAAGTTCTTCAATTAAAATCATTCTAGCATCATCTAGAGAAAGATTATAATTTAAATTACCTCCTACAGCAATTGAAATTTTGCCAGTCTCTTCACTAACTACAATAGCAATAGCATCAGATTCTTCACTTATTCCAATCGCAGCTCTATGTCTAGTACCAAGTTTCTTACTAATTTTACTATTAATACTTATTGGAAATACTGCACCTGCTGAAGTAATTTTATTACCTTGAATAATTACTCCACCATCATGAAGAGGATTTCTTGGAAAAAATATTGATATTAAAAGTTCTGAAGAAATATCTGCATATATAGGTTTACTTCTTTCAATATATTCATTCAAACTAATATCTCTCTCTAATACAATTAATGCACCAATTCTACTTTTTCTAAGATAATCAACCGCAGACATAACCTCATATACTAATTTTTCTCTCTCATCCAAAGTAAGTACTTTATGTCTTCCTAGTAATTGCTTTCTACCAATATGCTCAAGAATACTTCTAATTTCTGGTTGAAATATAATAATAAGAGCAAGTGGTCCCCACATAATTACATATTCTAAAAGTAATCCAATCGTAGTAAGATTAAGCGTATCACTAAGAATTTTAACAATCAAAACTACAAATACACCTTTAAACAAAAGTACCATCTTAACATTGTTCTTAATATTTTTAAGAATAAAATAAATAACCATCCAAACAAGCGAAATATCAATAATCGCTCTAAGTATCACTAATACACTATCTAATGTCATAAACATTCCTCCATTCTATTTAACCAAATAAATAGCCCCTTGTACACATAAATAACAAAGAAACATAATACTTCCAAACAAAAGGAATAAATTATATACATAACCAGAATTAGAATTAATCACTCTATCATGCTTTTCAGTATTATCCTCTTTGTTATTAATTTTATCAAAAAAATCTTTCTTAGTCATAATACCATAACATCTATAATCTTTCTTATTCTTCTTACCATCATATAAAACATTAAGTTTATTAACATCATAATAAGATAAAGAAAACCCAAGTTTCTGATACATTTCCTTTCTATCTTCAATCTTACTAGCGGATATATTTATATAAGAAATACCATTATCTTCAATAATTAAAGTAAGTTTCTTATATAATATCTCTATCTCATCTTCAGATAAATTAATATTATTTTGAAATAAATAAATAGTACTATCTATAATACAATATGATATGTGTTCTGTAAGTTTGATATTTTTCTTCTTAGCCATTTCTTACCTCTCACCTATAATAATAATATCACGATATATATAAAAAAGCAAGGAAAAATCCTCACCTTTTTAGTATTCTAAAATCTCATCTAAATAACCAATAAATACAGTTTGACCATCATTTCTTCCATCTTTACAAGTAACTAAAACAATACATTTATTACCTTTCTTTCTATATATATCAGCATAGCCATCTTTCTTAATATCATAACTATCAGTATAAATATATTTATAAATTTTACCATCATAATAATAATTAATAGTATCTCCTAATGAAATATTCTTAAGATTACCAAAATAAGAATTATAATTATTACCATTATGCGAAGCAAGTATTATAATATCATCTTTTTCTTTAATAAGTTCAATATTATATTTAGCCTTATTATACTTATTATCAATATCTAGTATTCCTCTCTTTAACTTAATTGAAGGAATCTCTAATACTGCCTTATATCTATATTTCAAATTATCTAAACTATCAATCTTTTTATTGAGTACTGCTTCTACTGCCTTATCATTATTTTTAGTATCATTATAATGGTTATAAATCTTTAATCCAAAATATAAAATAGAAGTAATAATAACAAATAAACCCACTATAACAATATATTTATTCTTATATTTTAATAATATACCTCCTAATGAAGAAATAAAACAAACTATAACAAATATATCTTTAATATCAAAAGAAATACCAGTATTAGGAACTTTAATTCTTTCATTATAAATATCAATATCAACGTCTTTATCTCCTACTTCAAAGTATATTTTATCTTGTACTAATCTATATCCAGTACTAGCCTCTACCTCAGAAACATAATACTTACCATATAACATATCATCTAAAATAATCTTACCATTTTTATCAGTATAACCTTTATATATAATTTCATTATTTATATTTCTAATTTCTATCAAAGTACCACTAATTCCATTCTTCGTACCAGTCTCATACTTATTAATAACTATCTTACCTTTAGGTAAATGATTCTTAACCTCTAAATTATATACAATATTCTCAGTATATTGATCTTTATAACTAAAACTAATATTGTACTCTGTATTATCTAAAACATTACCTTCACTAGAAGAAATCTCTTTCAAATAATAATTACCAAGAGGAATATTCTCTATCTTACATTTACCATCAGTAGTAGTACATTCATTAACTTTATCATCTTTACTATAAATAAGCTTACCATTCTCATAAACATCTTCTTTAGCATATAAGTAGAAGACCACATCATTAAGTAAAATATCATTATTATAATAATATTTATCATCATTATATTTAATATTCTCACCATACTTAGTAATATTCAAAGTACCTTTAACTCTCTTATTATAAAAATACAGTTCTAATACCATATCATCATTTTCTTTAATCATATCACTATCTTCACCAATAGTAAAAGAAATCCCTTCTTTATTATATAAATAACCATCCATATCAGTATCAACTTCATATAAAATATATTTACCAGGTTCTAATACATCAGGAGTCATAAAAGTACCATTACTATCTATGTCAAAAGTATCAATAACTTCATCTCTAGGATAACTAACTTTAAATGAAACATATTTTTTATTATTAACATCAAATATTCTGAATTTAGCCTTTCCATTAATAATATTATCATTTGTATCATAGTCTTTCTTTATAACCCTAACTTTACCAGTAATCTTACTATCAGAGATAAGTTTAAATATTGGTCTATCATCCTCTCTATCAATAGTAACCTTAAAATCATCTATTTTATAATATCCAGGCGTAGAATTAACCTGCCTAACAGTGTAGGTACCATATACCAAATAAGTACTAGCATAGCCATCACTATCCGTAGTAATTGAAGTAACTAAATTATTATCTTTATCAAAAATATCAAACCGAATATTCTCTTCTCCTACCATAAAACCAGTTTCATTACTAGCATATACTTTAAATATTTCAATTTTTCTCTTAATAACTTCATCATATACCGTTCTTTTAATATCTAAATTATCCCTATCTAATTGAACAACATAAATCTTATCATCAAGTAAATATCCTTCTCCTGGAGTAATTTCCATTATATAATATCTACCAAGAGGTAAATTTTCAATCTTATTTTTACTGCCAATAACAAAAGTATCAAGCAAATTATTACCAAAATCATATAATCCATAAATAGCACCATTTAAACTAGCTTCACCCTGCGGATTAATACTTAATGTCTCCTTATCAAGTTTTTCAATTTCAATACTACCACTAATAAGATTAATATTTAAATTACTAGTACTATTAGTAATCCCACCAGAAGACATCATCTTTTGTGAATTACCTGAAGTATATAAAAAGAATTCTTTATTAGTATAATTATGTCTTTTCAAAACAATATTATCTTTATCAAAATCTTTCTTAATAATTAACTTATTACCATCTATAACAACATTATCATCATCAGAATAATATAAGTATAAAACTTCATTTTCATCTTCAAGAACTGTTTCATTACCCCTAATAACATCAATATTAGCATTATCAAAAGATGGCCTAATATTATGTCTATTAACTAAAACATTAATAGCAGTCTCTTCATCAGTTAAATTATAAAAAGTATCAGGATTAAATCCAATAGTAAACTTAATCGAAGTTCTAGCAAGTCTCTTCCAAATAAGACCTTGCGTAGCCATATAATATCTATCAGTATCATGACCAGGATAATTATAACCATAATAACTAAGCAGTTTTATATACTCAAGATCCTCTTTACTTATATTAATGCCATTAAAAGAATTAGTCATAGTATAATCAAAACTAGCAATATCTTTTCCAAGTTCTATACAGTAAGCAGGGATATTACCAAATAAATATTTGCTAGCATGTAAATATCTAGTCTTACCCATACTTCTATCATAATAATAAACATAAGTATTATCATATACATCTTTTACCAATGTAACATTTTCTGCTTTAACACTACCAACAAAAACAAATAGTGCTGCAATAAATATTAATATTTTTTTCAAATAAAACCTCCCTCAAAAAATTAATTTTTTTCTTTCCTTGCAATTGCGACAAAAGTATAAACTATATATAGTATAATGTCAATATAGTTTTATTAAAGTTTTTATATCAAAAAGTACTTTATCTTATTATATAGTATCTAATTAAATGAAATCGATACACTTGTATAAACAAACATAAGTATTAAATTTAGTATAATATATTAATTTCCTAAAAAGCTTGTAATCTTTTTAGGTCATTTTTAGCCTAAAAATAGTCTAAAAATGAAACATTTTAATTACAATTTACAATTATCGTATAATAATATATAATATATGTAGTTGGAGGTAATCTATATGAATATTAAATATAATTCAAAAAAAATACAAAAAGGAGATACATTTATAGCATTAAAAACAAATAATGATGGTCATAAGTATATTAATGATGCCATAAAAAATGGTGCAACTAAAGTAGTAGCAGAATATGGAAGCTATCCAGTAGAAACATTATTAGTAGATAATACTAAAGAATACCTAGTAAAATATCTATATGATAACTATTACAAAGAAATAGAAGACCTTACCCTAATTGGAGTAACTGGCACCAATGGAAAAACAACAACTTGTATGCTAATTCATAATATGTTAAATAAACTAGGTAGAAAAACAGCATATATAGGGACAAATGGATTTTATATAAATACATTCATTAAAGACTTACCAAATACAACTCCAGAAATAATAGATATATATGAATTACTTTTAGAAGCAAAAGAAGAAGCTTGTGAATTTGTCTGCATAGAAGCAAGTTCCCATGGTCTAGATCAAAAAAGATTAGCAGGTCTAAAATTTAACTATGCAATTTTTACCAACTTAACTCATGAACATTTAGGTTATCATAAAACTATGGAAAAATATGCCCTCGCTAAACAAAATCTATTCAAAATGTTAAGAAATAACAAATATGCAATCATAAATAATGATGACAAATACAAAGAATACTTTCTATTAAAAGAAAATAATAACATAACATATAGTTTTACCAAAGGAGATTATTATATAAAAGATTATCAGATAACATCAAGTCATAGTACTTTCAAAGTAATAAATAAAAATAAAGAATATACATTTACAACCAAACTATTAGGAAAACATAATATCTATAATAGCCTAGCAAGCATAATAGTATTAAATAAAATAGGATATACATTTGAAGAAATAAATAAAATACTAAATATCGTAAATGGACCAATAGGCAGAATGGAAAACATACATTATAAAAATAATAACATAATTATTGATTATGCCCATACTCCAGATGGCATAGAAAATGTATTAAAGACTGCCAAAGAATTAAAACATAATCAAATAATAACCATAATGGGTTGCGGTGGCGGAACAGGTAGTGACCGTGAAAAAAGAAGTACAATGGGAAAACTAGTATTAGAATTATCAAATAAAACAATATTCACAAATGATAATCCTCGTGATGAAGAACCTAATCAAATAATAAATGATCTATTAAAAGAAAAAACAAATAATAATTATATAATAGAATTAGATAGAAAAAAAGCCATCGAACAAGGTATAAAAATGTTAACTAATAATGATATATTATTAATACTAGGTAAAGGCCATGAAAATTATCAAATAATAGGAAATAAAAAAACACATTTTAGTGACAAAGAAACAGTAGAAGAAATAATAAAGGAGAATTAATATGATATTAGATTATGAAACATGTCAAAAGATTATGGATAGCTATAAAGGAATAATTACAGAAAGAGAACCTATAGGTTGGACTGCTAACGAAAAACTACCAATTAGACATTTCACACTAGGTAGTGGGCCAAAACAAGTAGTAGTAACCGGTGGCCAGCATGCCAATGAAATAATAACAGTAACCTTTATCATAGAACTAATGAATTACTTATCAAAAAACAATATTGTATTTGAAGATTTAACCATACACTTTATACCAATGCTAAATCCAGAAGGCTATGTTGTAATATCTTCAGCAATAAAAGAAAAATTAGGAAAAAATAGTACTGATAGTGAAAAAATAAAGTTTTGCTTTGACTACTATAAAGCCTTTCGTAATGACACAATAAATAAAGACAACCCTTTTAAGCAACATCAAAAACTATTTGAAGAGATAAACAGTAGTTCAATAAGAGATCATAATATCTTAAAAGATGCTGTCGGTGAAATACTAATACCACATCCAAAAGGAAGTATTATAGATTGGGCAAGTAATGGTAATGGCATCGATTTAAATTCAAATACCGCTGTTAACATAAAAAAAGATAAAGAACTAAATAAATCAGCTGCTTATAACAATTTACGATTAGATATTCCATCTCCAATAGGATATCCAGGTAATAATCAAAGTAAAAATTTTACTCAAGAAATTGAAGTTATTTCACTAGAAAATTTACTAAAATCACTCAAAAACAATTGTGTAGCATTTTTAAACTATCATAGTGTTGGAGGATTAATATATCAAAGGCCAGAAAATAATGACAGATTTATAACAAATTATAATTACTTATTAAGTAAATTTTATCAAGAACATACAATAAAAAATTCTGGAAATTACGATATCAAAAAAGGTCAAAGTGGAAAAGTAACTAGTGTTAATGATGAGTTAAGACTAAAATATCCAGGAGATATATTAATAGAATTATCCCCTATGGGTGGCAATCCAATTGGACCATTTGGAGATCCTAACAATATTAAAAACACTATAGAAAGTAATATATATTCATTTATATATACAATGTCGAATCTAGATAAAATTACTTTACTTACAAATAAATCATTAGAAGATAGTGCCACAAGTACAGAAGAAATATATAAAGATATAGATAAATTATACGAACAAAATAAAAGATCACGTTAAGTGGTCTTTTTATAATTATTATATTCTTTTTCTATCCACGACATAATAATATCAACAACATATTTAATATCATCATCAGTCATATTTTTATTTTTACTAATATGATGCCATTTTTCTAAACATTTCCTACAACATGTACCAGTAGCATGCTGTGCAATAAATACCGGATGACCCTTCATTGGCGTTTGTTTACCATCAGTAACATTAGAAGTATCAGAAAGTCTTTTAGTAACAAAATCATAAGCATGGTTTCTTATTTTATCAATACCTTTATCTTCTATATACAATATATCCTTATCTTTTAAATGAAAACTACTTCTAAATTTAGATTTAGATAATCTATCAAATATATTTTTAATCTTTTCATCCATAACATATTACCTCACTATAATTATAACACTACTAGCACAAAATTAAAAAGAAAAGAGCATAGGCTCTTTAAAATAATAAATTATCTAAATTGACAGCAGCTACCGCATTGTTCATTAGTAACTGTATTTTCTTCACAGCAGGTATATCTTGGTTGATAAGTATGTCTATAAATATGATTATTAACAATTCTAGTATTTATAGGACATACATGAGGTACAGTATGATAAATATTTCTATAAACAACTCTTTCTCTAGGTGTTTCTACAACAGGAGCCATAACTGAACCCATTACAGAATCCCCCATCATTTGACCACCACCATTATTATAATTCATATTAGTATTATCATTAACATTTTGATTAGTATTAGTTATATTAATATCGATATCACCATCATACATACCTTGATTAAAACCATCACTAAAATTCATAATTTATCCTCCTATCTACATTATAATATGAATTATTAACATAGATAGATAGTAAAGAAGTCTAGTTTTTATTAATTATCAATATCAAAATTCCAAAGTCCCAACTTTCCTTTACAAGATATTCTCTTATTATATTTAATAACATGCTCTAACTTCCAAGCATAAATTCTTGAATGTTCACTCTTTCCATACACTAAAGGATCAATATTATATAATTTATTCTCAAACTCATCATCAACTAATATACAATCAGTAATATAAGCTTCTCCTATTATTTCTCCATGACCATAATCAAGATTATAATTATTAAACTTTATAGCATTATTCTTCTCTAAAGTAAGCCCTGCATGAATAAGAATCTTTCCTCTATAATTAGTCTTAAAGCTTCTAAACTCATACTCTTTATATCCATTAATAATTAAACTAGCCCAAGGTTCCTTTATAGTAAGTACTTTCATATCAGCACCTAAAATGGCATTTTAAAATTACCATTTCCCATCATTTTCATCATTTTTTTCATCTCTTCAAACTGATTAAGTAGCTTATTAACATCAGTAACAGTAGTACCAGAACCATCTGCGATTCTCTTTTTTCTACTAGCCTTTAATATACTAGGATCTCTTCTCTCTTCTAAAGTCATTGATAAAACAATAGCTTCCGTTCTTTTCATAATTTTAGGATCAATGTTAACATTATTAAGTCCCATCTTTTTAGCACCAGGAAGTAATTTTAAAAGATTCTCAAGAGGACCTAATTTTTTTATTTGATTAAGCTGATTTAAAAAGTCCTCTAAATCAAAATTACCTTTCATCATCTTTTTAGCAGTCTTCTCTGCCTCTTTTTCATCAATTTCACTTTGTACTTGTTCTACTATAGATAAAATATCACCCATTCCAAGTATTCTAGAAGCCATTCTCTCTGGATAAAAAGGAGTAAGACCATCCATCTTTTCACTAACACCAATAAACTTAATTGGAAGATTAGTAAGATGCTTAACTGACAAAGCAACACCACCTCTAGTATCACCATCAAGTTTAGTCAAAATAACACCACTAAGTTTAATCTTATCATTAAAGCCATTAATAACATTAATAGCATCTTGTCCCATCATTGAATCTATTACTAAAATAGTTTCATCAGGATTAACCTCTTTTTGAATATTATCAAGTTCATCCATTAAAGATTCATCTATTTGTAATCTACCTGCAGTATCAATAAGAACATAATTATATCCATTATCTTTAGCATATTTAATAGCATTCTTAGATATTTCTACAGGATTACCTTTTCCCTCAGAATAAACTTCAATATTAAGTTCCTTACCAATTTGTTTTAACTGGTCAATAGCAGCAGGTCTATATACATCACAAGCTACTAGTAAAGGTTTTTTCTTATTATTTTTCCTAAGATAATTAGCAAGCTTTCCAATTGTAGTAGTTTTACCGCTTCCTTGAAGACCCACTAACATAAGAGTAGCAGGATTACCGCTAATATTAAGAGGAGTATTCTCTCCACCTAATAACTCAGTAAGTTCATCTTTAACAATTTTAACAAACAACTCCCCAGGATTAAGACTTTTATTAACTTCTTCTCCTAGGGCCTTCTCTTTTACATTATTTGTAAATTCTTTTACTACTTTATAGTTAACATCAGCCTCTAATAAAGAAAGTCTAATTTCTCTCATCATTTCACTAATATTTTCTTCTGTTATTTTGCCGTAGCCCTTAATCTTATGAACCACATCTTGCAATCTATCACTTAAATTCTCAAACATAAAATTATCACCTAATACCTATTATACATTATTTTTTAATTTTTTTTAATAAAAACAGTTGATTTTTTAATATTTTTTTAATATAATAAATATATATTCATTGCAGATGTGGTTCAACGATTAGAATTCGGCCTTGCCAAGGCTGAGACGGGGGTTTGACTCCCCTCATCTGCTCCATTGACGAATCTGTTCGAACTATTTAGTTTGAACTTGATATATAGAATCAATCGAAAGATTGATTTTTTTGTGTCTTACAAAGAAATCATCCTAAAGAAAGGATGATGTTTATGATTAATATTATCAAACAAGAAATACCTATTGATAAATCTAATCTCTTAAAAATATAAGATACAAAGGTTGAAATTACATACAACAATATGGTAAATTTTAAATATTAAAATGATTAATAAAACTTAAATTATATTTTTTAGGGAACATTGTTTAATTTATTTGCTTTTTTTATTTTCAGTTTGGAACTCGTTTCTATCTAATTTTTTACTAATATTAGGTGATAATAGATATTGTATATATTCTTTAATATCTTTGTCAGTTTCTGTTTTTAATCTTTTTTCTAATTCTTTTTTGGTTCTTTTTGCAACATTACCATCTTTGTCAAGGTAATATTCAACATTCAATTGAGGTATAGCCAACCAATTCGGATAAAATTTAATCATCTCATCAAACGCTTCTTCGAAATCCAAAAAATAATCATTAAAATTATAAATTAACCTAAAATCTCTTAGGTAATTATTATATTGAATTGTATTCTTTGATATTTCATCATTTAATTTTTGTATGTATAGTTCTGACAATTCTAAACCAGTTATTTTTATAAATAAAATTAGATCTTTTATTGCATTAATTTCTGCAATTTTTTCATCCGAAAATACTCCATAATTACATTGATAATAATTGTCATCATAATTACCTTGTATATTGTCATTTATATATGTTACTTTTGATTTAGTAGCATTTTTCTTAGCAATATTATCTTGGGTAGCTATTGTTAATAGGGTTTCTTTTATAACTCTAATTACATCTTTATTTGTTCTTCCTAATTTCATATCATATGTATTTTTAAAATGATTTAATTCATGAAAAATAACGCTCATAAAATTAATTTTTCCAAAATAAATAGCTTTAACTACTCCTTTGTCTATTGTAATTACATTTTCAACAATTATATGATTTATATGATTTTTTATATCAAATTCACCTAAAGTATTATTGGGTAAATCCCTTATAACACAGGAACACATATCATTACAAAATTCAGTGTTTTCTAAATATAATTTCATAATTTCTTTAATAAACGCAATTACTATGTTTTCAAATTCATCGTATGGAATTGAAGGAGTTGAACCTTTAATACAGCTATTTTTAAGAATTAATTGTAATGACTTAAAAGATTTTGATTGAAATATTTTTTGGTTTAAAAGTTCGCTCATCATTATCACCTCTTATATATTTTAACATAAATTCACTATTTTTTCAAAACATAAAGTTAAATTAGTGCGAAATATTATCAATAATTATTAATTATGTGTTCATTCGTATATTGGAAAAAGTTGTAGATATCTACGACATTGGCTCCATTGAAAAATCAAACACCATTTGGTGTTTTTTTTATGGAGCATAGTGAGGGAGTCACCACCCGTCATTCAAAACCATTTACAAAATATAGAACTCAAACTATTTACTATTATTTTTAAAACTAACAATATCTTCTCTCAAATTATTTCATCTAGCACATACAACATATCTATCACCTCTGTTATTAGAGGTACCATCTATATTTCTTTTCATTGAACCTAATGTCATACAGTCATGAGAAGAAGTAAAATCTAAACATCTTTTAGATAAAACAAGATCATATATATTATATTCATAATCCAATACCAATAACTAATATATAATAAGTATGGATGATACCTATTTAGAGACAATATACTAAATATTGGCTCTAAATAGCACTAACAAGACTAATAAAGTTAGGCTTGTAGTGAATAAAAAAATACCAACCACAAAGATCAGTATTTCCCTATTTATAAATTATAACGTTTAAGAATAACATTAACCATAGAAAAAGAAATATTACCAGTATCATTACCAATAACTTCAGTTCTTATTTCAAGATTACCACCAGCATAAACATCAACAAAATTAACTTCTGAAAAATCCATGTCACTAGTAGTACCCTTATCAAGAACAAACTCCATATCACTAATTTTTTCATTAGTAGTAGCATTATATAAATAAAACTTACCACCAGTATCATTAGTAACACCTGATATTCTCCCACACAAAGTAACCTCAAATACACTAGTTTTCGATACCTTTATTTGATTACCAGAAATAGAAATAATATCAGAGTTCCCTGGAATAATTCTAGTAGTAGTAACAGTCATTGTACCAGCATTAGTAGTATCTTTAAAACTAGAAAAACAAACAGCATTATAAGAAGTAGGCCCAAGTGTACCTTGAGGTCCCTGCGGTCCCGTCGGGCCAATTTTTCCCTCTATGCCAGGAGGACCTGCGATACCTTGTTTTCCTTGAGGACCAATAGGACCAGCTTCTCCCTTTTCTCCCTGAAGACCAATATCACCTTTTTCTCCTTTATCGCCTTTTAAACCAGTGTCACCTTTATCACCTTTTTGACCCCTCGGAATAACAAAATCCAAAGTATGAACTTCACCATCAAAATTATCAACAATAGCAGCCTCACTACCACTACTTACTTTTCCAACACTAATCTTCTCACTCTTCCCTGGAGGCCCCTCTATATTACCAACATTATCCCAAATAGATTTTTCACTATTCCAAACATATAAATTACCACCAATCAAGTAGCAGTCACCCCTATTACCAGAAGGATAATTATTAATTAACTCCTCATAACTATCATAATCACCTAGAATACTAATGCCATCTCCCTTATCACCCTTAGGTCCTCTTGGACCAACCATTGGATAAATACCAATTCTTCTAAGCCTTTCCCTAATTCTTTGACCTTCAAGTAAATTCTTAATATTATCATTCATTATTATCATGTCACCTCACATCTAAAACATTATATGTAAAAGTAACATAAACAAATAATTAATAATACCAAGATTACATATCCTTCGTAATCTCATCCCACTTTAATGTTTTCTTCTCAATATCCTTACTTACAATATCAATCTCTAACTTAATCAAATTAGCCTTATTAATATCCATATAAACATCTTCCTTCAAAAGCTCATTATTAAGATTACTAAGTCTCTCCTCTAATTCAAAAATATCCCTTTCTATTTTTTTAATTTCTTTATTTCTATCAAAAGTATCTACCTTTTTATCAGTACTCTTCTTCTTTTCTATCTTAACCTTATTATCATTACTTATATTATTAAACCTAGTCTTCTCCAAATACTCATTATAACCATAATTATATAAAGTACTTCTGCCACCCTCCATAACAAGAAGTCTATCACATACATTCTTAATAAGATATCTATCATGACTAACCATAATAATAGTACCCTTATAACTAGTAAGCATTTTCTCAATAGTATCTTTACCAATAATATCCAAGTGATTCGTCGGTTCATCTAAGATAAGAACATTAGGTTTTTTATTCAAAATCTTACACAAACTAATTCTAACCTTTTCACCACCAGATAAATCCTTAATTTTTTTAAAGACATCTTCCCCACTAAATTCAAAAGCCCCAAGAAGAGTTCTAATCTCATTAGGTGTAAGTCTAGGAAATTCTTTGTCAATCTCATCATAAATAGAATTATCATAATTAAGATTATCTAATGCTTGTGAAAAGTAACCAATATTAACCCTATCTCCAAAAACAAACTTACCACCAAGTGCTGGAACATCACCCATAATAGTCTTAAGAAACGTACTTTTACCAATACCATTCTCACCAATAATACCAAGTCTGTCTCCTCTTTCCACCTCAAAAGATAACTTACATAACTCTCTATCATAACCAATAGAAAGATTTTTAACCTTAAGAACATCTCTATAACTATTCATATCCGGACTAAAATTAATCTTAAAAGTCTTTGTATTAGACTTATCAGGTTTATCTATTAACATCATTCTTTCAATTTGCTTTAATTTTGACATAGCCATACCAGCTTTAGTAGGTTTATACCTAAATCTATCAGCAATATCTTGAAGTCTCTTAATCTCCTTTTGCTGAAATTCATAATCTTTAAGATTCTTCAAATAATTATCTTCTTTTTTCTTAACAAAATAAGAATAATTACCACTATATCTAGTTAAAGAACCATACTCAATATCATATATCACATTACAAACATTATCCAAAAACATTCTATCATGACTAACCAAAATAATAGAGCCTTTGTATCCCTTTAAATAATCCTCAAGCCACTCTATAGCCTTAATATCCAAGTGATTAGTAGGTTCATCCAAAATAAGTAAATCAGGTTTCGATAACAGAAGCCTAATCAAAGATAGCTTCGTAAGTTGACCACCAGAAAATTCATTCAAATACTTATCTTTATCCTTATCGCTAAAATCAAACTTACTTAAAATAACCTCTATCTCTTTCTTATATTTATAACCACCCATATATTCATATCTAGATAAAAGTTCATTATATTTACTTACAATCTTCTCATCATAATGAGTACTCATTTCATCCTCTAAAGTATTAAGTTTCCTTTCAATATCAAGAATATCCTTAAAAGAACTCCTAATATAATCTATCATCTTCATATCAAGATTATAACCATCATTTTGTTTAACATAACCAATATTAAAGTCTCCCGAAGAAATAATATCTACTTCTTCATAACCACTATTAATTTCGTACTCACCAATAATAGCCTTAAGTAAAGTCGTTTTACCAGAGCCATTTCTCCCTACAATACCAATTTTCTCATTATCCTTAACACAAAAATTAACATCTTCAAGCACCGTATTATTACCAAGAGTAACACTACCATGACTAATTTTATAATACATCATAATCACCTGCTCTACTAATATTCTACCACATAAATAAAAAGAACTAAATACTTTTTTAGTATCAGTTCACACTTCATTGCTCACTGTTAGTTAAAGCCATAAGTCTTTAACTAGAATTTTTAAAGCCTTATAAATAAGTCTTTAAAAATATTATTTTCTTTTTTTCTTTAAAGATTTACACCTAATATTATCCTTATCGTTATTAGCAACATATATCTTTCTAAATCTTCTAATTTCATCATATACAAAATTAGCAGGAATAACATCTAAACCATACTTAGAAGAAATAATATTGCAAAAATAACTATCATAAATAATACCTTCTGATATATCAGTATATTCCTCTTCTCTATCATTATCTTCAAGTATATATAAAGCTTTTCCAACAGCATCATCACATATAGTTACATTTTCTTTAGATATTTTTATATTACTAAGACTTAAAAGAAAATCTTTACCAAAATCTTCCATAATAAAAGGTCTACCAGTAACCCAATCAAGATAATTATCATCTTTTACCTTATCCAAATAAAGCATAAAAGGATCATTTAAACATTCTCTAACAAACACTTCTGTATTATCAACATTAATTTTCTTTCTCCAAAAAGTAATATCCTGTACGTTAACCTCATAACTAGTTTTCTTATTAAACATAATAACAAACCTCCCTATAAAAATAGTATAACATACAAACAAAGAAAGAACAACCAAAACAGTTGTTCTTCAAATACATTATAATTATTCTTACTATACAATTAAAGTAAATAAACATAATACAAAGATATTTACAAGCATAATAGTAAGAACTACTTTAAATGCCCATCTAAACCAAGTAGAATATTCTACTTTAGCAAGAGCAAGTCCACCCATTATAGCACCACATGTTGGAGTTATCAAATTAACAAGTCCATTAGCAGCAACTAAAGTCATAATAGTAACTTCTACACTATAACCAAGTTGAGCAGCAATAGGAGTGATAATAGGAGTAGATAAAGTTGCTAAACCAGATGATGATGGAACTAAAATAGATAATACAATATGTAAAATATAGTTAAGTGGTACGAATGCAAGTTCAGGTAATTTAGAAAGCATATCAGCAGCATTATAAATAATATAATTATCTAGATATGTTTCACCCATAAGTACACTAGCACCTCTTGCAATAGCAATAACTAATATAACACCAATCATATCGTCAGCACCATCAACAAAAGTATCAACAAAATTTTTCTCACCAAATCTATTAATAATTGCAATAATAATAGACATAATTAAGAACCATAAAGCAGCCTCATAGAACCACCAACTACCAAGTGGAGAACCAGTAAGCCAACCAGTAAAGCTATCAAAGAAAGTAATACCAAACTCACCCCATGGAATAAACCCAATAATCATAACTAGGAATGTAAGACCAAATAGAATAAGAGTAACTTTTTGTTTAGTACTTAATTTAACTTCCTTTTTATCCTTATCTTCAAATTGACCAAACCTCTTTTCAGCTTGTTTTTGTTCTCTAAGTGATAAAAATGTAGAACCCTTATCCTTTTGAACTTTCTTAGCATAGCTCATTACAAATAAAATTGAAACGATTAATGTAGTAAGCCAAATAAATACTGCTATTAAAATAACAAGTCCTTGATTACAAGCAATACCTTCTGGTAATGCACTAATAGCAACACCAGTAGCAAATGGATTAATAGTAGAACCTAAACATCCACTACCTGCACCAAGAAGAACTACCGCAGAACCAACAAGTGGATCCATACCAGCAGCCATCATAGTAGCAGCTAATAAAACATAAAATCCTACTGTTTCTTCAAGCATACCATAAGTAGTTCCACATATAGAGAAAATAAGCATTAATATAGGAATTAATAAAATTTCCCTACCTTTTAGTTTATGAACTAAAACTTTGATACCAGTTTCTAATGCTCCAGTTTTATTAATAACGGCAAGCAATCCACCAAGCATCATAATGAAAATACCAACATCAATAGCATTTTCAAATCCCTGTATAGGTGCCATCAAAACCTGTGATAAAGTAGCACCAACAGTTCCACTTCCATTAACAATTTCTTCACCAACAAATTGTGCATTTGGAAGTACATGTGATAATATTCCAAGACCAAAAATTAGAATTAGAATAATCGAAAAAGACGATAACATTACCTTAGCCTTTTTCTTAGCCATTTCTTTCTACCTCCTCTTTATAATAGTACCAGTTTTTCCCTTAATGGCTAGATTAGCCTTTTCAAGAGAACTAATAATTGCTTTTCTGTCATCAGAATCTTCTACAAAAGACATAGAAGCTTCAACTTTAGGGAGCATACTACCTTTAGCAAATTGATTTTCACTAATGTATTTATTAGCATCTTTAATAGTAATAACATCTAAATCAACTTGATTTTCAGTATTATAATTTAAAGAAACCTTTTCAACAGCAGTCAAAATCATTAAAGTATCTGCCATAGTAAGTTTAGCAAGTAAAGCAGCAGTTCTATCTTTATCAATAACAGCCTCTACTCCTTTATATGCTCCATTTTCCATAATAACAGGAATTCCTCCACCACCAGAAGCAATTACAATATTATTATTGTCAAAAAGCATCTTTATCGTATTCTTTTCAACAATATCAATAGGCATCGGAGATGGTACAACTCTCCTATAACCACGCCCAGCATCTTCTATCATAGTATACCCTTTTTCTTTTTCAATATCCAAAGCCTCTTCTTTAGTATAAAACATACCAATAGGCTTACTAGGATTTTGAAAAGCACTATCCTTAGAATCAACTAGGACTTGTGTTATCAAAGTTACACAATTTTTACTAATATTCTGTTTTTTTAGTTCATTTTGAATACATTGTTGCAATTGGTAACCAATATAACCTTGACTCATACTTCCACACTCAGGAAAAGGCATCATCGGAGTACCAGCTTCCCCATTAGAAGCATACTCCATAGCAAGAGCAATCTGTCCCACCTGCGGACCATTTCCATGTGTCAAAATAATTTTATTTCCATCTTTAACCAAATCAACAATTATCTTAGCAACATCTTTAAGTAAAGATAACTGTTCACTAGGATTTTTACCTAAAGCATTTCCACCTAAAGCAATAACAATTTTACTCATTATTCATCCCTCATTGTAGCATATACAACTGCTTTAATAGTATGTAATCTATTCTCAGCCTCATCAAATACTTTAGACTTAGAACTATTAAATACCTCATCAGTAACTTCCATTTCCTTAAGGCCAAATTTCTCATAAATATCTTTACCAATAGAAGTATTTAAATCATGAAATGATGGAAGACAATGTAAGAATATAGCATTAGGATTAGCATTATTCATAACATTCATATCAACCTGATATGGACTAAGTAATTTGATTCTTTCAGCCCAAACCTCATCAGGTTCACCCATAGAAACCCAAACATCAGTATAAATAACATCTGCCCCTTTAGAAGCCTCCACAACATCCTCTGTCATTTCGATACTTCCACCAGTTTCTTTGGCAATTTCTTTACATTTTTCAATAAGTTTTTTATCAGGCCATAATTCTTTAGGACCACAAGATACAAAATGCATACCCATCTTAGCACATACAACCATTAAAGAATTAGCAACATTATTTCTAGCATCACCCATAAATACAAGTTTAATGCCATCTAAATGACCAAAATTTTCTTCAACAGTCATAACATCTGCTAACATCTGTGTAGGATGAAACTCAGTAGTAAGACCATTCCATACTGGAACACCTGCATTCTTAGCAAGTTCTTCAACTATTTTTTGATCGTATCCTCTATATTCAATACCATCATACATTCTACCAAGTACTTTAGCAGTATCAGCAATACTTTCTTTCTTACCCATTTGTGAACTACCTGGATCTAAGTAAGTAACTCCCATGCCTAAATCAAGACCAGCAACTTCAAAAGCACATCTTGTTCTAGTTGAAGTCTTTTCAAATAAAAGTACAATATTCTTACCATTTAAATATCTATGTTCAATACCCCTATGTTTTTTATCCTTCAAATCTTTAGATAAATCAAGTAAATATCTAATTTCTTCAGGCGTATAATCAAGTAAAGTTAAAAAGTTTCTACCTTTAAAATTAAATTTCTTATTATTTACTTTTTTAACTTCATCATGTTTAGCTGAAGAAATATTTTCTTTTTTAACAGCACCACTTTCAGTATAAATATCTTCTCTAACAAGAGGCATACTCATACATCTAGGACCTCCACGACCTCTAGAAAGTTCAGCACTAGACATTTCAAACACTTTAATACCATGCTCTCTTAAAATATTATTAGTAATATTATTTCTGTCGTATACAACAACAACACCAGGAGCAATACATAAAGTATTAGTACCATCATTCCATTGTTCTCTTTCTGAAGAAATTTTCTCACCACCAGCACAAGGAATTAAAGTAATTTTTCTACCCAAATATTTTTCTAATATTTCTTCTAAAGAACCATTAACCTCTTTAACATTTAAATCTTCATCACTGTCAGGAATGTCTCCCTCTGTAATTTCAAATACTTGTAAAGTATCCATAATACCAGGATGATAAGTAAACTTATCAAAATCAATTTGTGTAAATACCGTATCCAAGTGCATAAATGCCCTTGATACAGGAATATTAAACGCTAATATTGTATCAATTTCACAATCAGGATTTCTAAATAAATTCTTAGCAAGTTCATCAATAGCACCAGCCTCAGTTCTTTGTGAAATACCTACTGCTAATATATGATTATTAAGATTAAGAACATCACCACCTTCAATATGGTATGGTAAATATCTATCATAATATTTATTAACTTGTCCTTTATAATCAGGATGATAGTTAAATATATATTCAGCATAAATAGTTTCCCTATTTCTAGTAACAGAATACATTTTATTTAAAATAATACCATTACCAGCACTAGCAAAAGGATCTCTAGTAAAGTATAAGTTAGGCATAGGATCTGCTAGAAAATCAGACTCCTCACTTACTAAATCCACTAAAGACTGTTCATAATCTCTTTTTGCTCTACTAATCTCCTCTAGTTTAATACCTTGCATAGTTTTAAGAACAAGCTCTTTCTTATTAACAAAACTCTTTAAATAGTCAAAAACTAAATTTCTGTATTTAGGAGTTTTGATTCCTGCTTCAAAAATAAACTGTCTAATAAATTTATTTTCAATATCATCGCTAAGTTCTAATACTTCAGCCATTAAATCCTCAAGATAAACAACCTCAATATTATTTTCTTTTAATATACGAGCAAATTCATCATGCTCTTTTTGAGCCTCGGGTAAAAAAGGAATATCATCAAATAGTAATCTACTTAAAGAATCTGGTGTTAAATTAAGAAGTTCACTACCAGGTCTATGTAATAATACCTTTTTTAATGGGCCAATTTCACTTTTAACATTAATTGCATTCATATTTTTTCTCCCTTCTATTCTAATTCATTGTAGTACTCTACTATTTAAGTATAGCAGATTTTCTCATTTTTTACAATTTATTTTTTTATTTTATCTAAAAATTCCTTTATTCTGATATTTTCACTTGAAAAGAAATCTTTAGTTTTTCCATCAAATATAACTTTGCCACCATCAATAAATAAAACCCTATTAGAAACTTTTTTAACAAAGTTCATCTCATGAGATACAATAACCATTGTTTTACCAGTATCTGCAACTTTTTTAATAAGATCTAAAACTTCTCCAATCATTTCAGGATCTAATGCACTTGTTGGCTCATCAAACAATATAATATCCGGTTCCATAATAAGTGTTCTAATTATAGCAACTCTTTGTTTCTGACCTCCAGAAAGTTCATTAGGATAATGTTCCGCCTTATCTTTTAAATTAATAGTATTAAGTAATTCAAGTGCTTTTTTTCTAGCAGTTACTTCATTCATTAGTTTTAATTTAACCGGAGCTAACGTAATATTATCAATAACAGTAAGATGTGGAAATAAATTAAATTGTTGAAAAACCATTCCCATCTTTTGCCTAAGTAAAGATAAATCAGCTTTTTTACCAACTAAAGATGTACCTTCAAAAATAATATCTCCAGAACTAGGTTTCTCTATTAAATTAAGACATCTAAGTAATGTTGATTTACCACTACCTGAAGGGCCAACAATAGAAATAATATCTCCTTTTGAAACATTAAAACTAATATCATTAAGAACAACATTACTACCAAATTTCTTTTTTAATTTTTTAACTTCTAGCATTAGATAATCTCCTTTCCATAGTGTTAACCAACTTAGATAATCCTAACGTCATAATCAAATATATAATGGCAGTTATAACAAGAGGAAAGAAATAATCATAAGTTCTAGATGCAATAATATCTGAAGCCTTAGTAAGTTCTAATATTCCAATATAAGCACCTGCCGAAGTCTCTTTAAGTAATGTAATAAATTCATTTCCTAATGCCGGTAAAACATTTTTAATAGCCTGTGGTAAAATAATATATCTCATTGTTTTACCATAGCTAAGACCTAAAGATAAACCAGCTTCCATTTGTCCTTTGTCAATAGAAATAAGGCCCGATCTAATTATTTCCGAAACATAGGCAGCAGAATTTAAACCAAATGCCAATATACCAACTATAATTATATTAATATTGACAGATTTAAAAATAACATAATAAATAATCATTAATTGCAATAACACTGGTGTACCTCTAATAATATTGACATATAAAGTAGCAACCTTATTACCTAATCTCATTTTACCATTAATATCATGATTATGTCTAATAAGTGCTATAACTATTCCAAGTACAATACCAATAATAACAGCAAATAGAGCAATTAATATAGTATGAAATAATCCGTCTAATATATACTTATATCGATCATCATAAATAACACTATCATAAAAACTAATACCTATATTTTTAAAAAAGCCAAAAAAGTTATCAAAAAATCGCATATATCCATTCATATCAAATTTACTCCTCAGTATGTTTAATAATAAAATTATCAATAGATCCATCACTAGAAAGCCTATTAAGTACTTTATTAACAGTTTCTAATAATTCAGTATTTCCCTTTTTAACAATCATACCATAACTATCGCTAGTAAGTTCACCATCTAATATTTTAATACCACTATTTTTTTCAATAATTTCTTTAGCAGGTAATTCATCCATAACTACTAAATCAACTTTCCCAACTTTTAAATCTTCAATAGCGGCCAAATATTTCTTTTGTCTAACAATCTCAGCATTTTTATAATTTTCCGTAACATAAGTATCAGCAACACTACCAAGTTGTACTGCTATCTTTTTATCATTTATATCGTTTATACTATTAATAAAACTATCGTTTTTAACAATAACAACTTGCTTACTAACAGAATAATTAATAGAAAAATCTACTTTTTTTGCCCTTTCATCACTATAGCTTATACCAGCAGCACCAATATCAGCTTTTCCTGTTCTTACTTCATTAATAATAGAATCAAAAGCTATATCCTTAATAACAAGTTCTTTTCCCAATTCTTTTGCTATTTCTCTGGCTATATCTACATCAACACCAACAATTTCACCATTTTCATAATACTCATAAGGTGCAAAACCTGCTTCAGTTACCATAACAAGTTTGTTGTCATCTTTCTTTCCACATCCTACCATAACAATTAAACATATAAAACACAAAGATAATCTCAAAATTTTTTTCATATACATCACTCTCCTATTAAATAAATTATAACATAATAATTAAAAAAAAGACAATAAAATTACTCTATTATCTTTTAAATATTTAATGTGTCAACATTTCTATCATGTTTAATATGATCCCAATTACAATCTTTGATAAATAAGCATATAAAATTAATAGGAAACCAACTCAAAACAAATAAATCAAAAAGTAAAATTCCCCATATATTTTCTTTAATGCTTTTATTACATTTTTTTATCACAATCATTCTAAAAATAACCCCTATAAAATAATTAATCAGAAACATAATAAAATAAATAACAACATCCATACTATTAAAGTCATTTAGATAAAATACATTATAAAAGATTCCAATTAAAGAAACTATTGTAAACAAAACATGAAATATAATGCCAAAGTAAAATATAATTACATCAAAACATTCAAATCTTTTATTTTTGATTCCTTCTTTTATAAGAGAACACGTATAATTTTTTAAGCACTGAATAGCACCAAAGGACCATCTCTTTCTTTGCTTAAGAGAACTTTTAAAGTCAGTAACTTGTTCATCATAAGTAATAGCATTTTCATTAAAGGCAATTTTAATACCATTAATAGCACATATAGCAGTATATTCAATATCCTCAGTAATAGTTTTAGGATCATATCCGTACCGATCAATAGTTTCTTTCTTTACCATAAAACCAGTACCATTTAAAAAAGAACTCATCCCAAAATTAAATCTTGATTTATTTATAAATAAACTTTGTAAATAATATAAAATAGCATAACTTGTACTAAGCCAATTATCGCATATATTTTTCGTATCTCTAAAACCTTGAACAACTTCATAACCACAATTAATAGAATCATTCATTTTATTCAAGAATTCCCTATGAACCACATTATCGGCATCAAAAATGACATAAGCATCTATTTCATCATTACTTTTTAATTTATTAAAAGTATATTTAAGCACTTCTCCCTTTGATTTGACCTTTTGTTTACATTCTATAATTTTTGCTCCTGCATTTTTTGCCACTTCCAAAGTATTATCAGTACAATTATTAACAATAACATATACATCATACTTATTACTAGGATAATTTTGTTTTTTCAAACTATTAATTAAATTTTTAATAACAGTTTCCTCATTACGAGCCGCGATTAAAATAGCAAAATGATTTTTTTTATTATTATCAATTTCACATTTCTTTTTTCTAAAAACTCCAGAAGCCATAATCAAAAAATAAAATCCATAAATAAGAGAAAGTATTAACAATATATAAATAATTATTTCAAACATATTACACCTCATATTAATTGTACTATATCAAATAGTACAATTAAATAATACACCTATATAATACTTTTGTCAATATAAATTTGTTAAATTTACATGTATTATACTGTTAAAAAATTATATATAATTTAAAAATTTTCCTAATGATATTTTCATGATTAAAAAACTATAAAAAACGACATTTAAATTTACAAATTTTCTACAATTTATTTTACCATTTACAAGAACATCATTTTTTTCTTGTTTAAGCATTATATTAATAAATAATTGATTTTTGTAATATATAGAAAAACCACTGAATTAATCAATGGTTTAAAACTAATAGTTTTCCTTTTTAATTTCAAAATAACTTTGTGGATGAGCACAAACAGGACATACTTTAGGAGCTTCTTTTCCAATAACAATATGACCACAATTTCTACATTGCCATATTTTATCTCCATCTCTAGAAAATACTAAACCTTCATTAATATTAGAAATAAGTTTTCTATATCTTTCTTCATGTTCTTTTTCAATTTTAGCCACTTCTTCAAATAGAAAAGCAATTCTAGTAAAGCCTTCATTTCTAGCAGTTTCTGCAAAACCTTTATACATATCAGTCCATTCATAGTTTTCACCATTAGCAGCATCTATTAAATTATCAATAGTACTAGGAACAGCACCACCATGTAATTCTTTAAACCACATCTTGGCATGTTCTTTCTCATTATTTGCAGTTTCTTCAAAAATTGCAGCTATTTGCTCATAACCATCTTTTTTTGCCTTTGAAGCAAAATAAGTATACTTATTTCTAGCCTGTGACTCTCCTGCAAAAGCAGTCATCAAATTTTGTTCAGTCTTGCTTCCTTTTAATTCCATTTTTTTCCTTCCTCTCTAAACATTTTTTACAAATACCTACGTATTTAACATCGTAATCAATTACTAAATTACCATCGATATAATTATTAGAATTATCGTTCCTAGAAATATCAATAATATTTTTACATTCATTACATATGAAATGATCATGTACTACATTTCTGTCATATCTAACAATTCCATCAACAACAATAGTTCTAACTTTGTTATGTTCACTTAACCATGCCAAATTACGATAAACTGTTCCCAAACTAATATTATAAATTATTTTTTTGGCAATATCATATATTTGATAAGCATTTAAATGATTATAACTACTATTAACAATATCAAATATACAGTCTCTCTGTTTTGTATTCCGCATAGTGCATCTCCTTAATAGTAATGATTACTAATAATAGTATATACTATTTATTTATAAATGTAAAGAAAAATGAATGAAAATAAATCATTCATTTTTACTCACTAACAAATCAGCCACTTTAGTAACATTTCCAGCCCCCAAAGTAAGAATTAAATCGCCATCATGTACATACTGACTCAAATATAATTTAATATCATCATAATTACTAATATAAAAAGCCTCTTTACCATATTTTTTAATTGCTTTTACAATATCATCTTCCGTAATACCATAAACATTTTCTTCTCTAGCAGCATATATATCAGTAACAATAATATGATCAAAATTTTTAAGTGCTTTGGCAAAATCATCTTTATGTTTGTAAGCTCTAGAATATGTATGAGCTTCGAATATAACCCAAGACTCATTATATTGTTTTTTATGTATAGCATTTGAAGTGGCCATTATTTCAGTAGGATGATGCCCATAATCATCATAAACACAGGCACCCTTAAATTTACCTTTATATTCAAGTCTTCTACTTGCACCTTTATATTTTTTTATACCCTTTTTAATATCTTCAAATGAAATATCATAACTAGAAGCAAGTGCAATAGCAGATAAAGCATTAAGTACATTATGTTCTCCTGGTACAGATAATTCTATTCTACCTAAATTATTACCATAATTAATAACATTAAATCTAGCACAACCTTCAGCATCATAATCAATATCAGTAGCCATATAATCACTATCATTATTAATGCCATATGTAACTACTTTAGCACTAGTATTATCTTTTAATTCACTGCTATTTTTATCATCATTATTTATAACTAAATAGCCATCATTAGGTAAATGACTAACATATTTATTAAAAGATTTCTTTATATTTTCAAGATTTTTAAAATAGTCCAAATGATCATTATCAATATTAAGTATAATCGCAGATTTTTGTTTAAACGATAAGAAACTATCACAATACTCACAGGCCTCAATAATCAAAGTATCACTTTTACCAACTCTATAATTACCATTAATATTACTAAGAATACTACCAACTTGAATAGTAGGATCCCTACCAGCTTCAAGAAATATTAAACTAACCATTGAAGTAGTACTAGTTTTACCATGAGTTCCAGCAATTCCAATAGTATTAGAATACAGTTTCGTAATTTCGCCTAAAAATTCTCCTCTTTCCATCATAGGAATTTTTTTCTTTTTAGCTTCAATCATTTCAACATTATCTTCTTTAATAGCGGCAGTATAAACAAGAAAATCTATATCATCAGTTATATTATTTTTACTTTGAGGCACATAAACTTGTATACCATTTTCTTTAAGTTTGTCAGTGATAACAGAGTTAACTCCATCACTACCACTTACTTTATATCCCATATTAATAAGTATATCGGCAATACCACTCATGCTAACACCACCAATACCAATCATATAAATATGTTTGCCTTTTTCAATAAATAAACCATTTTTATATTTTAATATTGTATTCTTAAATAATTTACCTCTAGTTTCAAAATCAGGAAATTGATCCCAACTAGCACAAGCAGGACTAAGTAAAATAACATCCCCAATTTTAGAATTATTGTAAGCTAGTTCCGTGGCAGTAACCAAGTCGTCGCAAACAATACATTTAACATTAATTTTATCACAAAATTTTTTAATTCTATTCTTAGTTTCACCATAAGTAATAACAAGTTTAGTATTCTTCATTGAGTCTTTTAATTCTTCAAAAGAATGGCCCCTATCTAATCCACCCATTAAAAGAATAATATCTTTATCAAAAGAATTAAGAGCAATAATAGTAGATTCAGTATTAGTGCTTTTAGAATCATTATACACTTCTCTTCCATTAATGTTTCCAACATACTCTAGTCTGTGTTCAACACCACTAAATGTAGTTAAAACATCAATAATAATATCATCACTAATATTATACCTTTTTGCACAAAGAATAGCACACATAATATTTTGATAATTATGCATTCCTTTTAAAACTATTTTTCTAGTATCAAGATATTTCACATTATCAAAATATATAAAACCATCCTTATAATAGCAATTTGTTTGATCAATACAAGAAAAATATAATTTACTACTTTTAATATCTTTGGTCATATCCATAACCTCTTTATTATCCATATTTATAATAGCAGTATCATCCTTAGTATGATGATTAAATATTTTCTTTTTAGTCATAACATATCTTTCATGACTATCATGAAAATCAGTATGACATTCGTATATATTAGTTATAATAGAAGTATTAGTTTTAAAATCGTACATATCGCATAATTGATGATCACTAATTTCCATAACTAAATAATCACCACTTTTAATATTTTTAACATAATGACATAAAGGGGTACCTATGTTACCAGCTAATACAACCTTATCACCAAAAGCACGTTTCATTATTTCATAAATGATACTAGTAGTAGTAGTTTTTCCATTAGAACCAGTAACACCTATAATATTAATATCCTTATTTAAATAATGATAAGCAACTTCAATTTCATTAACAACAGGTATACCCATATTTTTAGCCTTAACAACACACTTATGATCATACTTAATACTAGGATTTTTGATCATAATATCATAAGAATCATCAAAAAAATCATCTGGTTTATCACTTAAAATGAATTCAACGCCTATTCCTTCTAGTTCTTTAACTTTATCATTATCTTGTGGTTTCACATCAGTAATTAATATTTTATTATCAGGAGCCAATAATTTAGCTACCTCATAACCACTTCTAGCCATACCTAATATAAATATTTTTTTATCTTTATACATAAAAATCACTCCTTGTTAATTATATCACTTCTAAAAAAATAAGTAAATAATAGTTACAATTAATATATTATATTAAAATAAGAGAAAAAAAGTTTCTCCTATTCATAATCTACAATATATCTCTTAGAATAACATTTATAACCTAATTCCTCCATAAATTTAAAACTATCAGGAATTATAATAAATTCAACTAAAAAATAATTATTGTTATCAAAAAAATCATCTAACTTTGTTATAATATTCTCGTCTTGAATGTTCTGAGCATATAAATTACAAACTATATCATTTTTAGAATAAAAATATTTTATACTTTTCATATCAATATCAGCAAATCTTTCTTTAGTGGGAATAGAATCACTATCAATTATTCCCTTAAACACTGATATCATTTTAACTTTATATAAATCATCCATAATATTAATAAGATTATCTTCATTAACTAATATAGACAAACGTCCATCAAAGGCTAAATTACTATTAAGAAAATTTACACATTCTTTTACGATTACATCATCTATTTTATTATCACCAAAAGTAATACTAATTAAATCTTCTTCAGATAAAGAAACAAAGCCAAATAAAAACTTATTATCTTTTTTAACACCAAAAGTATTATTAATAAGTTGCTTTTCATCTACATAGGTGATATCAATACCCATATCCCTAATATATTCTTTTATATTATCTTTATTTATCTTTTCAATCTTCATAAAAATCTCCTCAATAAACATTATATCATATAATCAAAAAAAGAAAAAGCCCAAATATCTCTAATTAGAGATATTTGGACATAAAAAAATATT